>Ga0315338_1000058_pt1 | contig 557586 bp, 466 predicted proteins | sample ASW8metaG_FD_204518 | JGI IMG/M metagenome (GOLD analysis project Ga0315338, IMG submission 204518) | Ammonia-oxidizing marine archaeal communities from Monterey Bay, California, United States - ASW #8 | ecosystem: Environmental > Aquatic > Marine > Coastal | place: USA: California | collected... | reverse complement strand
AATCAACCGCTGGCACTACTGCTCAACTAACGGTCAATGGCGGACCACTCGTGAACCAACCGGCGGGGATCATTGACTTCAACGGCGCGACCGGCACCCGACGACTACAGGCTGAACTCGACAATGCTGGTGCGGTGAACATCAACGGGGATACATTGATTGGCGCTACGGCGAAAAATCACTTGAGTACTGGCGAAATAGTAGCGATGGCCACAGCGACCTTCCTAGGCGACACTTTTACCAATCAAGTGGGCGGGGTGATTCACGGAGACGGCGAGCTGGATGTGTCGGGTATTACGTTTATGAACGAAGGTGAAATCGCGCCTGGGACATCGTTTGGCGATCTCTTGATCACAGGGGACGCGCCGTTCGGTTCGACGAGCGCGCTTTCCATTGAGCTGGGCGGCACGAATGTGGGGACCGAATACGACCGACTCAGTGTCAACGGCATGGCAACATTGGGTGGCACTCTATCAATCGAACTTCTGAACGATTTCGCACCTTCGGCGGCCGACTTGTTCACCGTCCTTTCGGCTACTACTCTGAATGGCGCGTTCACCAACGTGGCCGACGGTGCTCGGATTGATCTAACCAACGGCGCGGGCTCATTTCTGGTGAACTACGATGGCGTGAGCAACGCAGTCGTGCTTTCTGATTTCTTTCTCAATCTCGCCGGCGACTTCGACGTTGATGGCAACGTTGATGGATTAGATTTCCTTAAGTGGCAACGGGGCTTTGGCGACATCTACGACAGTGCTGACCTAGCTGAGTGGGAAGCGAACTACGGCATGGTTGCTTCTCTCATAGCAGCATCAGCTGTGGTGCCGGAGCCTGCGACGGTGCTGATGGCGGGTTCGCTTGGGGTGGTTTACTGCTTGCAAAGGCGACGGCCTTAGATGCGGCGGTATGCACATCCGCCGCTGGAAACGGACGATAGCCAAATGCCGGAGGTATAAAGACTGCCCGCTCAAACGGCAATTGGGCTACTGCGTGCGATTGCACAGACTTCTGCAGCTGCGCAATCATAGCGACGAAAGCGTAATTCAGCTTGCGGACATCTCACACTGTCTTCACGCTCGCGATCGCTGCGGGAGCCACTTGAGCGCGCGACTGATCGAGTCCAAACTTCACCAGCCCCACATATTGCCAGGAGTTAATGGCCTATCGATCGCATTGCAGGACGCTACGACCTTGGTCACAAACTCTCACTTAAGTCAATACGTGACTGGTCGATGCCACTACATAACGACGAATTCAAAAAGCAGCTCTCTCGCAGACGTGAGTTTGAGAGATTGCAATGTCTCCTACAGCAGATTACGCACTTGCTCGTAGATTCATGTCGTTCACATTACTTTTTGAGTAACGCCTGGAATTCGTCTAAAGGTGCACAGGCACCGAACGGACTTGCTCGTTTTCTGAGGGCGGCATGGGAGGATCGATCCAAGCAATCTCCTGGCCTTCTACAGATATTGTGGAAACCCGCGACTTAAATTCGCGCACCAGCTTGCCCAACACATCCCGCTCCGAATTGCCGCTGGTTTCGATCCCGGCCAGATTCGCCACTCTGCCGATGATCGTGGAGTCTTCGCGCATTTGAACGTAAATAAGGCAAACAAAGACAGGAACGTTGGGCTTGGAGTCGCCGGTGATCCCAAGCGAGTTGGGATTGTCTGAGTTTGGTTGCGTGTTCATGTTGGTCTTGTGTGATTTGAAACCGGTTCTAGTCATTGTCCGCCCGCAGCACAGCCACAAACGCTTTTTGTGGGATGTTCACGCTGCCAAATTGCTTCATCTTGGCTTTGCCCTTTTTTTGCTTTTCCAGCAGCTTTTTCTTGCGCGTTACGTCGCCACCGTAGAGTTTTTCGGTGACGTCTTTGCGGAACGGGGCGACGGTGGTGCGGGCGATAATCTCGCCGCCGATGGCGCCCTGGATGGGAATTTTGAATTGATGGCGAGGAATTTCCTTGGCCAGCTTCTCACAGTAGTGCAATGCGCGTGTGCGAGCTTTGTCGCGGTGTACGAGATACGACAGCGTATCGACAGGCTCCTTGTTGACAAGGATGTCGACTTTGACGACGTCGGTTTTGCGATATTCGATCGGCTCGTAGTCGAACGATCCGTATCCGCGCGTCAGCATCTTCAGTTTTCCGTAGAAGTCGAACAGCACCTCGCCCAACGGCATGACGCTGGTCACTTCCAGCCGCTTGGCGGAAAGGTAGTCCATCGTCTGGCTGTCAGAACGATGCTCGCGGCACAGTTCCATGACGGGGCCAACATACGCTTCGGGGGTGAGAATCGAAGCCTTGATGTACGGCTCACTGGCAGACTCGATGGACATAGGATCGGGCCAGTAGCTGGGGTTATCCACGTCTATCTCTGAACCATCTCTCAAGGTCAGCTTGTACTTCACCGACGGAGCAGAAATCACCAGGCCGATATCGAACTCTCGCTGCAGGCGTTCCTGAATGACATCGAGGTGCAGCAAGCCAAGAAACCCGCAGCGAAATCCGAAACCAAGCGCCGCTGAGCTGTCTTTCTCGAATGTCAAAGCCGCGTCGTTGATCGATAGTTTTTCCAGAGCCTTGGTGAGTTCCTGATACTCGCCGGTATCCATGGGGTAGATAGACGAAAACACAACTTGTCGGGCTGGCCGATAGCCAGGAATGGGCTCGTCCGCCTGCCGATCGAGCAGCGTAATCGTATCGCCAACTTCAATGTCCTGCACACTCTTGACCCCGGCAACAATGTAGCCCACTTCGCCCGCGCTGAGCTGCTTGCGGGGACGGAGTTGGAACTGGTTGTAGCCAACTTCATCCACCTTGAAGTCGCGGTTGGCGTGCATGAAGTGAATCGTATCGCGCGGCTTGAGTGTTCCCTCCATCACGCGACATTGTAGAATCACGCCACGAAATTTGTCGAAGTGAGCATCAAACACAAGCGCTTTGAGTGGCGCAGCGGGATCGCCTTGAGGAGCCGGCAGCTTCTCGACGATGCCCGCTAACACCTCCTCGATGTTGATACCGTTCTTTGCGGAGATGGAAATCGCTGCGAATGGGTCGAGTCCTAATTCGGCGTCAATTGCTTCTTGGGCGCGCTCAATGTCGGCCGAAGGTAAATCGATCTTATTGATGATCGGCAGCAGCTCCAAATCGTGTTCCAAGGCCATGTACAGATTGGCTACTGTTTGTGCCTCCACGCCCTGCGAGGCATCGACAATGATCAACGCACCTTCGCACGCCATCAGAGAGCGCCGGACTTCGTGCGAAAAATCGACATGGCCAGGCGTGTCGATAAGATTCAGCAGGTAGTCTTTACCATCGGGACTGCGCCCACCTGTATAATGATAGTTGAGCGTGATCGTGTTGCTTTTGATGGTAATGCCGCGTTCGCGTTCGATATCCATCGAATCGAGCATCTGCTCATGCAGATCTCGCTGCGCAATGCCGCCGCAAGTCTGGATGAGCCGGTCTGCCAGGGTCGACTTGCCGTGGTCGATATGAGCGATAATGCAAAAATTTCGAATGTTTTCCATGGCGTAGTTTTAGCAGGAAATACCGTCAAGCAGCAGGAGGCTTCGGAAAGACTTTGGCAACGCACGGTGAACCGACTGGTGGGTCCGACGGATGAGCCATCGCCTACCGGCGAACCACTTGCCACTGCCGGCCTCCGGCCGAGTTTATTCTCGAACACAGAAAATCGATTTCCGGGAAAAAACTCTCTCATTTTTTCCCACAGTTTCGCGATTCGTATTAGTAAACAAGCACGTTGGCCATACTCAGTGGGGAAAAATTCAGTAGGTTTTTTCCTCGGCGAACCTTTTTACCCTCAGCGGTCGAGTACATTCTTTCCCCCTGGGGTGCTGCGTCACTCTATAAACAGAGGGAGAACAGCCGTTCGAGATGGAAAAAATTACTCGATTTGTTTCTCTCTCCCCGCGGGAGCAATCGGAAGAAACTTGGCTTGGGGCAATCAGCAGATTTTCAAAGATCGTTGCATCAACGTGCACATACGATTATCGAAATCCTGGCCAAGAAAGCGAGAACTTTTATTGGCCACCCCGTCGCGTTACTGCTGAGACCATTCACACACCATGAGCCGTAGGCGCTAGCCTCGTGTGATTTTCGGTTGCATTTTGCCCACCCGCTACCCGTGGCTAGCGCCAACGGCTCACACGGGTGCGACGCCAGTAGCACCCGGCGAAACCACTGGTGAGTCCTGTACAGCTTCGGATGTTCCGTTTCTATTGTCAGGCGACACACCGCCGGCAGTTGTTGGGATGTCGTTTGCACCGCAGGATGCTCTGTCCTTATTCATGAACGCAGCTATTTGCTGTTCGCCACAAGCCACTTGTGTGCTATCAGTTGGACTATACATTTCGCTAGCCTGAACTGCGTTCGGTGGTATCCACTGCTGCACCGAATGATAACTCTCTCGTGTGGGTGGGTGATGCAAGCTCTATCAGCTTTAGAGCAATGAAAGTTGCAGCGGACTAATTGCTCGCCATGCTCACCGAGCTAATGCTGATTGGCTAGAAACAATCCTGTTTGCATCATGCACGAAGGCAAGACCGGCCAACAGACTCAACCTAGCCGGAACTCGGCCTGGAATCAGCAACTATTTTTTTGGCCATGCAGCCGACCGGTTAACCCAATCGCTGCGACGAGGGCAATCAGCACCAGGGCGGCCGGCTCTGGTACAGCGGCGATCGATGCTGTCGACGCGCCATAGTTGGCCTGCCAGGCAGTGAGATCTGCTACGCTAATCGGGTTGGGAGACTCGCCTCGTTGCCAATTTAGAAAGTCGGTGCCGTCAACTATACCGTCGTTATTGAAGTCGCCGTGGATAACTGAGATCACTTCCAGTACAATACTATTTGCGCCGTACGCGAGATTCCATGTTAAATCACTGTTGAGTGCGGGGAGCGAGGCTGAAGAGAATGAACCCGTCAGCGTGGCGGCTGTTAAAATCTCGAAACTGTCACCGGCTGTCGGAGCAAAACCATCAAGCAACAACACCTCGAGTCCTCCCAGTAAGTCGGCAGAGCCGGTTACGTCGACCCGGTACGAGCTTGCTGCCGCGTCGATCTCACCAAGTGGAATGGCAACTGTGCCACTTGTCAGCAGTGCAAAGTCGCCATCGACGGAGAGTATGGTATCTGGCGAGATGCCACGTAGGTCGCCGGCAATCTCAACGCCACCGAGAGCGATGATCGTACCGTCGCCAGAAACCAGTCCGCTTTCGGCGACGAAGAGCGAATTTGCGTCGACAAGCGCGTCTTCAAGTGTCATCTCGCCGAGATGACTCCAAGGACCACCTTCCACTTTGAGCAAACCATCGAAATTTACGGAGATTGCTCCCTCCGTACTAAGCGCTGCAACGTTAAAAGTCCAGCTATCGGACCGACCTACCCAGGGCGTAGCATGGCCCACGAGGATCGCCGATTCGACAGTCAAATCGGTGTTGGCTGCCTGTACGGATGACGTGCTGTCGTATTGTGTTGCTGCTACCAGAGATAATTCGGCAGGGAATGTGAACGAAGGATCGACGATCTTGATCACTGTGCCTTGGACACGACCATCGGTGTTGCCAAGCACTCCTGTACCACTAATTGTCGCGCCCGAGGACAATACTAGGTTGGCAACGTCAGCCGATCCACGGCTTGAGGCGCCGCCCAGTTGACCATTAACTTCAATGTTGCCGTGGAGAGTGATCGGTTCATTAAGAAAGATCGATCCGTCTATTCTTGAATTCTCCAAAACTCCTCTCCGCATAGTCAGGCCATACTGACCCAACGACTCGATTGTTACATCGCGCAATGTGACATCGGTCAATACTCCACCTCCGCCATCTTTCAGAACCCGCATCGAATCGATGGTCACGTTGTCTAAGCTCGAATTCCATCGTAGCTCAAGCGTGTGCAATTCGGGCTGGGCGACGTCGCCTTGAACCGTGCCGTTTACGAGTCTTCCAGAGTCGACGACCAAGGTTGTCGGAGCTGTGGCAGCGTTCCATGTTGACCCTTCGAGATCGAGCGTCGCACCAAGTACCGTCGTCGTGGGCAGCGTGAATGGTGAGGACAATAATTCAGACGCAGACATGCTGTAATTGAACTTTGCCTCCCCGCCGTTGAACACGAAGGTTCCAAATCCGTTGGCGGCGGTCGGCGGATCATCAAACACGACGGTTCCCGACTCGACGACGACTCCACCCTGATTGTCCCATTCGTCGGACAGCGTGAGCGGGCCTCCATCGACGACTACCGGCGCCTGCAGAGTCGACTGCTGTCGGATGGTTGCCGACCCAACAACACGCGTCGGGACATCCAGCACCAGATTGGAAAAACTTACGCCGGAGAGGTCGATGGTATCTCCTGGTCCGGTGAGGGTGCCATTGTTGATAGTCAACTGCGTGAATGTGAAGGGGTGCGGCAGCGTTGTGTAATCTAGTGCGTTGCCACTTAAGTCCAGAGAACCGGAAGGGCCCATTTCGAGCATCGCGGTTCCTGTGATTGGCAAAGCTAGAACTTCAGCAACATTGTAAGCGTTGTTGAGCGCGATAGTTCCTCCCGCCGAGATGATGGCGGGAGTCTTCCCAGAGGCAGGAATGGTCAGCAGACCGCCAGATTCAAGCTGCAAGGCCAAGCCGCCAGGGCGATCTGAGACTCCAGACAAAGACAGGTGGGCGCCTTCGCCGACGGTCACCGATTGGTTGAAATGAAAATCTCCGGATAACGACACATAGCCTCCCGGATCAATTACAATTTCTCCCGCTGAACCGGTCAGAGTCGCCCTGAGTTCACCGCTGTTTGACGCATGCAACTTGCCGAAACTATTATCTAGCAATTCAAAGCGGAGTTTCGTATCTGGTAGGTCCGCGACGATCTCGCCCTGATTAATGAATTTTGAACTGCCTTCCGATTCGAAAATCGTAAGATAAGGACTTGCCCGCATTGTTACGCCTTGGCCTAAAGTGAAGACCCCGCCGGACTCGACTGGCACACCAATATAGAACGAAGAGTACGGCGATCCCGGTACCGAGAGTCCCAATTGCCACACACCACTTCCGCTGATAGAGCTACCTGATTCCAGATGACCGTAAGCACTACCAAAGGTAGCCTCATCGAGCGTAAGTGTGTTACGTACGACCATGAGCTGCGCAAATGCATCGACGGCTAAATCGACGTTGTCCAGTACGCCGCCAAGGCTGATAGTCAGTCGATTTCCTCCCGAGGTCCCTTCAAAACGAGTATCGTGGACTCGACCGCCGCTTAGCCCAAAAACGCCCTGCTCGACGTTGACGACATTGGATGCCGAGAAGTCTACGCCCTCAACGCGCAAGAGTGCGTCGGTCGAATTGAGGGTGACGTGGTTAATCGCCGTCGCCCCGTTTATTGTTACGGTGTAGGCTGCGCCAGTAGCATCTATTGTGGCAGAATCGCCAATGAGAATCGGCGCGTCGGTCGACCAATTGGACGCATCAGACCAGATGCCATCCTGTGCCAGTGTCCAAACCGCGTCTACCGCTGCCACGGGCGTAACTATGCAGCAAGAAACTAGAAGCAGGCCAAACCCATTTAGCCCCACCTGCAAGCTGGGAGAACCAGAACGCATACTACAGTTCCAAACATTCGATAAGTCAGTTGTTTCGCTATTGTATTGCAGTCGGAGTTTCGCGACAAGAATTAAGAGCCTCTACCCAGTTCCAAATTTATGCGGTGTATATGTCGACCTGAACGACGCTAAGTCATTCGCCAACAAACACTTCCAGCCCATATGCGATAGCCACCGCAGGCTGTTAGCGATCTGGCGAACAAAAGCGGCTGGACAAACTTCCGCGAGTTTCGGCATCCTGCCTGTAGATATCTCAAGCTGGCTTCACGCTTGCAATCAAGGGGGGCGTGTCCCGTATCAGATAAGATTTACTCTAACTGCCGTCGGTGAATCGCCCAGTGCGCGAAAAGGACCGTTGACATTGCCCTTCGGTGGTCACCCTGGTGGCTTCTAGTATCCACTGAAAATGCACGCCTCCGGCAGGCCGACGCAGCACGGTATTTCTAAGCCGCCCCTTAGCGATGAACCGCTTGCCATTGCCGACGGCGGGCCAGCTCGCCCGACTCGTCGACCGGGTTGTAGCGGTAGTAGACTTCCAGGCACATTGCTGATAAAGCGGTTGTGTAGACGCGCCCGCCGTAGCCGCCCCAGGTTGTATCGGCAGTCCAGCTGCCGTCGTCTTGTTGGGTCGTGATGAGCGCTGTAGTGAGCGCTTGATTCCAATCTTCCCACGCCTCGTTTGCCGTAGTTGAGCGCCCCCTGCCCTGGTGCAATGCAAGGGTCGCATAGTACCAATAATAGAGATTGCGGTGCGACATCGAAGGGAGCTGCTCGGAGATTGATCGGGCCGCCTCATGCGCGGCCGCGCTGCTCACTTCGTCGGCGCTGTTAGACCGTAGTAACTGTCGACAGAACATTGCTTCGGCCGTCATCGTTCGACTGGCCGGCGACTCGGGTCGATAGCAAGCCAACCCGCCCGATTGGCCGCGTTTTACGCGACGCAGAAAGCGCTCCACGCGAGTCCAAGTTGCTGCGGGGACATGAATTCCGGCTAACTCGGCGCTCTTTAGGGTCATCAATTGCCAGCCGAGCTGACTCGTGTCGCCCGTGTCGCCCCGACGATAACGCCAGCCGCCGTCAGTCGGATGTTGCATAGAAAGTGTGTAACGCACGGCGGCTTTGGCCATAGGTTCAAGTCGCGGATCCTGTGTCAGCGCATATGCTTCGCACACTGCAAAAGTTGCCATTGAGTGGCAATACATTCGTGCGAACAGTTGAGCGTCGCCGTAAAGTGAACCGTTATTTCTTTGTCGACCGCGGAGATACTCCAGAGCGGCCGCCACCTCGTATGGGTATTCGCCTCCGCGATGCGTATGACCGGAACCTAGAAACGCAAGTAGAGCCAGTCCCGTCACACCGGTGTCGGCATTAGCACCGGCGCCATTACGATTGTGCCCTAGGACCGAGCGCTCGTGTCCGGCGCCGAACTTTGAAGCATCCCAGCCGCCATTTTCCGATTGAGCAGCGGCCAGCCAACCGAGAGCAGCGCGCACGGCCCGTTCGGTTTGTTCGCTGCCGCCTCCTTGGGCAGCGATCTGATCGCGGTTCTTCGCGAAGCGGTCGGCGTAGGTCGACGGCACAGAGGGCGGCGCAGGGGTTTTCGTATCGGCGACAGATTCAGTAGGCGCGGTAGTCTCAGCTTTTGGTTTAGCTTCTTTTACTACTTGCTCCGTTTCTGGTGTTGGTGCTGTAGGCGATGCCTTGGCCGTCGTATCGACCTGAGGCGCTGGGGCAGGCATCAATGGCGGGGCGTCCAACGGAGGTGCTGGCGTTTGCGGAGTTTCTGGCAGCTTTTCGGCAATTCGCTCGACGGCTGCCTCATCAGGACCTGTCTCAAGAGGCTCGGGTGGCAGGGCATCTAGTGGGGTGAGATCAGGAGCAATTAGCGGCGGGTCATTAGGTTGTTCCCAGTCGGGAGCCAAGTCTTCCTCAGGCGCTTGTTCTTCTTCAACAACAGCGGGCAGTACCGCGACACGGATGGGTTCACCCTCTCCAGCGTTCGGTGCGCCGGTCACGATTCGCACGGTCATAGCGGCACAAGCCAACAACACGTGAACCCAGAGCGATAGAACAGCATAGCGTCGCCACGGCTTTGCTTTGCTCCAACGAGTGCGCATCACTACTAGGAGCAGGACGGTCAGAGTTGCCAATACCGACCACATCACTAACCAAGTGATAGTCGGTAGACCCCAAGATGCGAGGGTGAATTGGTTGAATGGGACCATGGCCTATCGCCGCTTCGACCGGGGCACATCGGCCAGGTGGACTGTGATGCCTAGTTCGGAAATGTTGGCGTCTTTGCAAGCAGCGAGCGTCGCGGCTACGTGTTGAAAGGCACACGCCGCATCGCCACGAATCACCACGCTAGTGTTAGGATATTCGCTCCGCGCGGCCACCAGCCGCTGCGTGAGTTCTCCTAGTGATACGTCTTGGCCGTCGAGAGCAATTTGCCCTTTGTTTGTCACGGTCACCACTCGCTGTTTAGGAGCAGAAGTGAGGGCCGATGCAGCAGCAACTTCTGGTAGTTCTAGATCAATGTCTCGCTCGCGCTCAGCAAACTTAGTAGCCACCATGAAGAAGATGATCAGCAGGAACACGACGTCGATCATCGGCGTCAGGTTCAGCGACGGCTGTTCATCTTGCTGGGTCTTGAGTGGCATCCGTGCTACTCGATTGGGTGGAAGTTGTCGGGTGCTTTTCGCCGAAGCGAGGAATCGGCTAAGCGGCTTTCTTAGATTTGGTTGTTCGAGAACGGGAGCGGCGATCCTCCAATGCTTCGGCCGAAATGAGATTCACAAGTTCCTGACCACTGCGATCGATTTCCATCACTAGCATGTCGACGCGGCCCACGAACCAGAGATAGAGAATCAATGCCGGAATCGCTACGCTAAGTCCTGCTGCGGTTGAGAGTAGTGCGCCGCTGATGCCCCCGGCCAACAGATCGGGGCGGCCCATGGCTGAGCTTCCCGCGATGGCCTCAAATGCCTGCATCATTCCCCACACCGTTCCTAACAATCCCATCAGCGGACAGACCGTTGCCACGCCGTTGATCACTCGCAAAAAGCGGCGCATATGGCTGGCCATACGTTCCCCCTCATCGATGACCGCTTGCTCGACTTCGACGGCCGGCTTGCCCCATTTGCGCACGGCTGCTGCGAATACCGAAGCGATGTGGCTGCTGTTGTCGAGGCAACGATCCAAGGCGTCGGTCCGGTCGAGGGCTCCTTCACTAATCTGAAGGAGAAATCTTTCAGCGAATAGTCGTGGCACGACTCGGCTGCGGCGGAGGCTTACCGTTCGCTCGAACACGACCAGCAGCAGCACGAACGAACACGCGACAATGGGCAACATCAACGGACCACCCGCCAACAGCATATCCCAGAGGCTCTTGCTTTCGAGCGATCCTTCGACCACAGCGGCTGCCTTCTCTTGCGCGAAGCAGGGAGCAGACAACCATGCAACCGATATCAACGGCGCAACTGACAGCCTAGTTAAGTCTATTACATTACGCATCAGCGCGGGCCTCGACATTCTCGTTAACGGCGCGGGTTCGTACGGCTTTCGGCCCACTTCAATCGGGCGTGGAGTTGAGGTTCTGGTTCGGAGCCTGGCCAGCGCTGCAGCGCTTGCTCGTACATTGTCCGGGCCTCGTCCCAGCGGTCTTCCAGTTCCCAGCATTTTCCTATTTGCAAGGCAGCCCGTGATTGCCAGTCGACGGAAGCTGGTTGCTCAATCACTGCTAGATACGCGGCACGCGCCCGGACGTAGTTTTGCTGATGGAAAAAAGTTTCTCCAATCATCCACTGAGCCATAACGATCGTTTCCGAATCGTGTGCGTCTTTATTATTCAAAACGCGACCGTAGGCTTCTCGGGCAGCGGTCATTTCTCCTTTTCCGGCCAATGCTCGACCATGGAGGTAATCGATTTCATACTGCAATTGAAAATCGGGGTGTTCGTGTTCGATCCGCTCGACTAGCTTAAGCACTTCAGCCCACTGCTGCCGCCGCGCTGCAAGTTGGGCGCGGCGCAGCGGCACCATCGCGATCCACTCTTCGCCGATGCCCACTGTGCGTGGATCAAGCTGAGCGAATCGCGTGCGTGCCTCTTCTGGACGGCCAGTTCGAAACTCAGCTTCGGCCAGCCAAAATTCTATGCGAGCGCGAGCGTCGCCTTGCGGCAACCCTGGCAGCGCGTCGGTTGCGACATCCTGGACTACATGCCAATTCTTCTCTGTGGCAGCCAGCTGGCACTGCAGACACACTGCCTGCGCCCATAGTTGTTGTTGGCGTTTCGTCAGACTCTCTCGTCTATCGAGCTCATCCAACAGCCAGCCAACATATTCTGAAGCTGGTGCCCTATCTCTTTCATCGGCAGCATTGTGTGCCAGACGATAGGCGGCTTCCGGAGCTTGGGGGCTTTGGGGAAACTTTTCCACTAGTTCTTCGCGGCATACCTTGGCTTTGGCAGCTTCGTCAGCACGATCATGGATCTCCGCCAGTGCCGCGAGTGCTTCGGAAGCACTAGTTGAATAGGGATATTTGACTAGCAGCTGTTTATAAAGAGCCTTCGCTTCTCGGTGTTGATGGAGACGTAGGTGCAGATTTGCCCCGCGCAGGAGAGCTTCCGCGTGGAATGGACTCTTGTCATCCTTGGCGATCAATTCATGATAAACAGCGAGAGCCGCATCGCGGCGACCATCGCGCTGAAATCCAGCTGCCTCGTCGAGTAGCGTTTCCTGTTTAAGCGAACCTTCTATATTTTTTGGGCGCAGCTCTTTCTCTTGCAATCTTGCCATGTAGTCGCTTTTCGGAGCACGTTGCTGTAGGCGGTCGATCGCCCTCTGGTAGGCAGCAGGGTCTTTTTCCGACTGTGCTATTTGGACCAGTCCCCACAGAGCATCATCGAGCCATGAACTTTGAGAATGCTGTTCGACGAGTTGATTCAGGCTGTGACGTGCGTCCTCGTACCGTGAGTCTTGAAAACAGCACTCACCTCGATAGAAAAGCATAGCGTCGAAATTCGGATGTTCTTTTCCAGCAGCGATGGCGGCGCCTAGCTGCTCACTTCCGCGCTTCCACTGCCCTTTCCCGTACGCCGCCATGCCCAACAAGTAATGATAGTCCGCGACCCATCTGGCCTCGCGGAACAGCGGCGAAATTTCCTCGCTGATTTCGTCAAACCGTTCTAATTGCCATAATGACCAAGCCGCAGCCAACCGAGCGCGAGGTGCCAGTGGACTCATCGGAGAGTGTTGCCACACTTTGCGAAATTGTTTGAGTCCTTCTTCGTATTCTCCTGATTCGAATGCTGCCCGACCTAACAGCAAGTAGGCTTCAGCAACGACCGCTACATCCTTAGATTCGGTCAAGCGACCTAGAGCAATAGATACTTGGTCGGCACGGTCGAGTATCAGCAGTGATCTCGCCAGTCCGATTCGGGCGTGAGCGACTCGTGAGCTCTGCGGATAGCTATCGATAACCTTTCGAAATGCAGCAGCTGCCCTACTCGCATCGCCCGCTTTCAGAGCAAGATCTCCCAAATACGAAAAAGCGTAGGCAGCTGATGGGTTGTGGGCGTGCTCATCGACAAACCTCTGCAGAGAGATGCGTGCCGAAGCTGCGTCGCCCGATAGAAAATCCGCTTCGCCAGATCTAAACAATGCCCGCGCTTCGAGCGAATCATCGCCTTCGGCTAGTACTTTAAGATAACTGTCCTTCGCCTGGGCGTATTCGCCCAACTGCATTTGGCACTCAGCCAAATAGAATCGAGCGGCCGTCCGCAGATGCTGATCGCTAAGGCAGTTGGAGAATCCTACCGTGGCTTTGTGCCACTCGCCTTGACGGTAACTTTGGGCGGCAGAGGTGAAGCTGCTACTATCAGCGTAGACAGATTCGCTCCATTGGCCGGACAGACCGACAACCAACGCAAGCCAAATGTGGCGGAGGACCTTGGGCATTGTTGCCTTTCCCTCTTCGCCCCCCGACGTTCAAACTTCTATTAAGAAAGGCTTGCCGAAGCCCAACAGATGGAGATTCGGCAAGCCCGGATGTTTTTGTGCCAGACCAAGCAGCCCGATGTTCTACTGCTAGAACTGGCTATTGGCCCCTGTGTCGACGTTCCCCACCATATGTAAGTGGTTGTGATCGATGTATATCACTTCTTGTGAATCTTCATCTTTCAAAGTGTGAGGTACGGGCCAGCCGATGCGCCGGACATCTTCATAATAGATTGTGCACTTATAATGTGCGTGATGCTGTTGAGCAGGCCCAATCATCGGATAGACGCGAGGCGGATCGATGTAGTCGGCAATTTTTTCTTTGACGATTCGCACGTCGTTTCGATTGTGTTCATACAAGAATGGTATCCCACCCTGCACCCTGTCCGCTTTCTCTAAAGCTCGCATCACTTCGTCGTCGCTTGGCGGATCCAGGGCCACGATCTCGGCGCCTGAGGTTAATGGTCCTAGGATGGGCGCTCGGTCATAGCGCTCGTGTTCCCAGAACTCATCTTCCTTTCGCTTTTGAAGATAAGGGCTTACTGGCACTGGAATCGAGAAAGGCAACAGACTTGGCCCTAAGGTAGCCAAGCCCCAGTAGCATCCGCTCGTCGAAAGCGATCCCAGCGAAATCAGCAAGGCTAACGCTGCCTTTGTAAATTGTTTTTGTCGTGACATCGAATCTACCTTTGGTCCTTCAAGTGATTCGCTCGGAGCACTTGGCTGCCAGTTCTCCGTGGCTGTAGACGCTCTCGAAAAGGAAAAATCATCCCAACGTCCCTGTCAGGACGACGTAGTAGTTATCGAGTGAAGCTGGGCAAAACTTGCGGGTATTTCGGATTCGGGAGAAAATAATGACGCTAGCACTACTTGCACAAAGGCACAAAAAAACCTTCGCCTGCTGACTCAGCAGGCGAAGGTCGTTAGTCGTTCGACCGATAACTCATCTATTTGCAATGCTTGCAATCTTTGAAGTCGAGGAACCACCAGCCGTCGTCCCATTCCAACGTCACCTTGCGCCAGCCAAGCGGCACTTGGGGATAGGGATAGAACGGACCGATGTACGGCCATGCCGAAGCGGAGTATTGCTTCGGATAGGTCAGTGCCGCGTAATTCGGTGATGCTGCATAGCTAGGCCAAGCATAGCCCGGCACTTGGGGATTGTCGTAGCTGACCGACTGTCCCGTCGCGGCAGGAACATTGCCCATCGAGCCTTGACCCATCCCGGGCCCCATTCCAGGCTGCCCCATCGGACCTTGACCCATCGTACCACCAGGAGGGCAATTGCCACCCGGGCAATAGGAAGCGGGCTGCCCATAGGAAGCGGCCTGAATGCCCTGCCCCATTCGGGCATAGGGTACTGGCATGTTGCCTCTTGCTGGCATGCGGCGAGCAGAAGGACCAGGCCGACCTGAAGAAACGCTGGCACTGGCAACTTGTAATCCCTGCTGAGACCCCTGGCTTTGGGGCGCTTCAACCTCCAGCTTACTCACGACGTGAACTACGCCTTCGGAGTTGCCAGCAATCAGCTCGGCTACTTGTTTCTGTTGCCGGCTGGTGACGGTACCCATCAGCCAAGCAACACCGTCTTTGTACTTAACGCCGACACGATAGTCCTTGAGCCGGCCGCTTTCTTTGAGATCGTTGGCTATCAGCTGGGCCATTGTCTCGTCGCTCACGGCCGCGGTCGACTTTTGACTCGCGAATCCAGACACGGCTAAAGCCATGACTAGACCTAAGAATAGACTCCGCATTGTTTCCCCCTCCTGAGTAATTCCTTTACATAGTTGTCCGAAGCGTTTTGCCCGGCGCAGCAATGTTCTGTAGATAGACAACTCTATTGGTCTGCTTAGAAGTTTCGGCACCTGACGATGCCGAAAGGGAGTCTTTTTCCGATTTTGCCGACGGCTCTAGAAGCAGCACGATAAGCTGGGGAATTACCGCATCTTGGGAAGCTGCGGTTGCTATCAGAATCGGACGTACTGAAACTCGAGGATCTAATTCCCGGCTTCGAACCTGGCGATAGTGGACCGTCGCGAAGAGAAGTCGGCAGTTGCTAGAACAATCATCGTAGCTAGAGTTGCTGCCGAAAGTGGCCAGATCGAAAGGCACAATTGCTGCCCAACCACGGTGGCCAGTGCTATCAATGGTAAGCAGCCCAGGAACACAACTTGTGCCAGTCCTTCACTACGGTGTCCGAAGTGCATTCGCACGACCCAGGCCGCCGTCAGCCCTATAAAGTGAATCAGAATCCAAGCCGCTTGTAATCCAGTGAGGAAAGTCATGAGGAAGTATGCCGGCAATCCCTTGCCGAATCCTTGGCGAGTAGAAAGCTACGAGTGCTTATTCTGACGACGCGGCATCCTGCGCATCGTAGAGCCGGCGAGACCCTTTACCGGCTGTTATATTTCTTATTACGCGACTTGCGCGCCAAAAGTTTTACGCGGCAAGTGCTGGCATCGCCGGAATCGCACATACAAGCGTTTGAAGAGATTAGAAACTGCGCAGACTTTGCCGATTAAAGTGAATAAGTGTCCGATTGTTTGCAGTTTCTACAATCGTACTTCTCAGAATGAGAGTACGGGCCACGAACCGAAAGGCGGACGATGCTATCTTGTTAGCGGCGTCTTAGTAGCTTGGGCGCTGGGCCGCATCAGCTTCTTCAATTCCGCCTCGATCTCCTCAGCCCTGATGTTGCTGCTAATCACCTTCCCGTCGGGACCAACAAACAGCATCAGTGGCACGGTTACGACTCCCATGTTGGTGGCCAACGGGCTGTCGAAACCGCCCGGCTCGTGCAGCTGCCGCCATGGTAGGCGATTCTCTTTGAGATATGCTTCGAGCTTTTCGCGTGAGTAGTCGAGATTCACTCCGATGATCTCCAATCCGCGCCGGCCGCCGTACTTCTTGTAGAGATCGCCCAACACCGAGTGGTCGGCGGTACAGACGTCGCAGGAAGTCGTCCAGTACTGAACAACGACAGCCTTGCCACGATAGTCAGCCAAATTGACGTTCTTGCCCAGGACGTCAGGCCCTTCGACCGCGATTTCCTTGCCTTCGCTGGTTAGCCGATTGACGGCCCCGCGCGACATTGCCGTGTGAACACTACTAGGGAATTGTTCCAGCAGCTGGTGGTACCACTTCACAGCCTTTTCATTCTCGCCAGAGATTTCGCTCCCCATGGCCAATTGGCGTAGAGCTTCCGCGCCATGCGCGCTTTTCGGGTGTTCCTCCAGGAAGGCTTCAAGCGACTTGAGCCACTCGCCATGGGCCTTGGCGGCATCGACATTGCCCTGTGCTAGTGTCACTCCGTAATACTCCGCCAGCATACGCTGAAACTGGAAGTAGCCGGCCAAATCCTTTTCATTCCTGTCAGAGAGTTTCTGCTCCCACTCTTTCAGATAGTCGACACCTTCAGGATACGAGCCATCTTGCGTTGATGCGCTGACCATGTCGGCCAACTGTTTAAACCATTGTTCACTTTCTTCCGCGCTTGGAGCCACCTCGGCCAGCTCAGCCAACAGGTCGGCCCTCTGTCGATTGAGCGTTGACTTATCTTGCTGATCCGCGGTAGCAATTCGCTGGTCAAGCTTTTCCAAACTGGCCAGAATTTCCTGCATTCGCTGGGTAGGCTCGGTACCGGTTGGCAAGGCGCTTGCTTCGCCCGCTCCACCGCCAGAGCCGTAGAAAAAACCGCTCGCCACATCTTCGGAGTCACCCAGCACCGGTCCGTCAGCCAATTTCCAGGCGCCATTGAAATTGATCATCGTGCCTAACTGAAGCTGCTGATGCTGCGTGCCGTTAAGGACCATGGCCCATACATTTTCGTAAACCAACAGATCCTTGGTCGAACCTCGCGTGCCGGCAGGAACCACTCCCGGCTTGATGCCGCCAAAGTCGCTAAATTGGCAATTGGCCTCGAGCTGTTTCTTAGCCAGCAAAGACTCGAAGGTTTCCGTCGCCTCCTGAACCCGCTTGGTAAGTTGCTCAGCTTGTGCAGGGGAGAGTCCCAGTTGGGAGATTTCCTCTTTAGTAAGCATCAAGGTCTGGAATCGTTTGAGATCACCGGCACGCAACGCATCGACCGCTTCTTCGGCGGCTTCTTCGGCAGAGATCAACTTCCAGCGATCGATGCTTCCCGGTTCTTTGTCTTCGTCGAGATTAATTCCCCACCGCGAACCCGCACTGTGGAACCAGCGATGCTGGTCGGCCTGTCCGTTGTGGTTGGCGTCGATGTCTCGATAAACTATTAGCCCATCTCGGAAATAACTCCAAGTATCGACGACGTTGTCCCCATCTGTATCAGCGAATTGCCTAAGCACATTGCCATTTGGGCCGCGAATTACCCAGGCCGTTACGCCGTTGACTTTTTCGGCCTTAATTGTGCAAGCAGCCTGCTGCTTTTCCTCGGGTTGGTCGTACTCAATCCCGGGCTGAAGCGGAGCGAACGACAGAGCGTCACTGACACTGGGAGCGGCCCCAACCTGGACGGTCCAAGTGAGATAACAGATCACGGCCAAGAGCTTCGAAATCAAAGGGAATCTGTTCATCTCGCGATATCCTATTTGTCTGTGTTTGGCAGGGGTTGCTGGGACTTGAGTCAACGGCATATTTGCCGCAACAGGCTCCTCCCAGGCTACTTTATAGTCTGAGATCGCCACCCCCGGCCAGACCGATGCCACGAAGCCGCATTCTCTGCAGGGATTGCCGTTTGACAGCAGATCAAGTCGATCTAAAATGGCCGATTCGGTTAGCAAGGATACCGAATTGAGAGTGTGACCATTTTTTGCCCGCTGCCGGGGTGGTTTGCTACCACCGAACGCCGGGCGCGTAGCTCAGTTGGTTAGAGCGCAGCCCTGATAAGGCTGAGGTCCCAAGTTCGAGTCTTGGCGCGCCCACTTATAAAACTACCAAAACAGCTCGTAAGCCGGCTAATATTAGAGGGCTGTGAACAGATGGCCGACCCCCTGCCCTTCGAGGTCGAGAAGTTTGAGATCGTAGATCAAGTACCTAATCTAAGGGTCGTGATATTCACTCTTGCGCCGGGCCAATTCGTGCCTTGGCACATCCACACGGAGATCACCGACAAGTTTTTTTGTCTGCAAGGCAGAATGGTCGTGAGCCATAAAGGTGATCTTAAGTCCGCTGAGTTTGGAGTCGGTGAGAGTTACACTGTTCCTCCGGGTACGCCGCACCAAGTGAGCGGTAAAGATGGCCAGCGGTGTCGATTCGCTATTGTTCAGGGCATCGGGACGTATGATTTTGTCCCAGTTACAGAAGACTGACGTTGCCTTTCGATAGAGTCAGAGGCTCTGTACGCCCTGCCCCACAGCTGGCAGAGATTTCCCCTACTACTTGTCTCAACGCAGCGACTTAGTCTGGGGCAGCTTTTTGGAGTGATTTTAGCCGAGTCGCTAGCGAACGGGCCTCGTCCATTACGTGGTCGATGTCGAGTGTCTTGAGTTGTCGATCGCGCATAAGGACCTGGCCATTGACGACCACGTCGGCCACATCGGAAGCTTTTGCAGCGTAGACCAACAGCGAATAGACGTCGTAGCGGGGAACCAGGTGTGGAGCGTCGACATCGAGTAGGATCAAATCGGCCATTTTCCCAACCTCTAGCGAGCCGATGCTCTCTTCCAAATGAAGCGCCCGGGCGCCGCCCACTGTTGCCATTTTCAAGGCCTGACGGGCGGAGAGAACCGTGGGATCGCCAGTATATAGTTTATGAAGTTTGGCCGCGGTGTCGATTTCCTGCCACATGTCGAGGTCGTTATTCGACGCGGCGCCATCGGTTCCCAGCCCCACGCGCAACCCAGCGGCGAGCATCTGCGGAATTGGCGCCACGCCTGCCACAATCTTCATGTTCGATTGCGGACAATGCCCGATGCCGACTTCGCGCTTTTTGAGAATCTGCAGCTCCTGATCATTCACATCGATCGCATGGGCGCCGATCACCCGCGGTGATAGTAACCCGATCTGCTCCAAGTAAAGGATGGGCCGTTGGCCAAAATGCTTTAAGGAGAAATCGCTTTCGGTCTTGGCTTCTGCCAAATGGATCAAAATCGGAAGGTCGAGGCGCTCGGCCATCTCGTCGACTTCTTCGAGGTGCTCAGTCGACACGGTGTACAACGCATGGGGAGCGATCGCGGGCAGGATCAAATCATTGTGCTCCCATTTTCCGGCAAACGCTTCAACCGAGGCAATCGCCTCGCTCCAAGTCTTGTAGTCGGGTGCAGGGAAATCGATCACGGTCTGTCCCAGAACGGCCCGCAAGCCTGCCTTGTTTGTTGCTTCCGCGATCGCATCTTCGAAGTAGTACATGTCGCAAAAGGTCGTCGTCCCACCACGAATCATCTCAGCCAAACCAAGTTCGGAACCTGCGACAACGAATTCTCGCGTCACAAATCGGCTCTCCGCGGGGAAGATCACTTTGTTGAGCCATTCGTTCAATTCAAGGTCATCGGCCAGGCCGCGGAACAGCACCATCGGCAGATGGGTATGCGTGTTGACCAGACCTGGGAGGACGATTTTATTGCGAGCGTCAAGAGTCTCTGTCGGATGAAAATCATGCTCCGCAAGAGCAGCAGTATCTCCAATCGCAACGATCATGCCGTCGCGGATCGCAACGAATCCGTTTTCATAAACGTTCCACTGCTCGTCTATGGTTACTATGGTGCCACCCGAGATCAGCAGATCGATCTGTTCGGCTTTCGTCGCGTTTGAAAGCAGCGACATCAAAAATATTGAAAGAATTTTCCCGAGCATGTTCATAGCACTACTTTCAACTGCCAAAGAGAAGACACAAAAAAGTTGGGAGGTACCAAACCAGATTGCCTTTTGCATGACAACCGAGCCAAGATGGCACGCGTATCCGCAGGATCAACCAGCGCACCTTTGCACCCTAGGTCGGCGATTAATCTTCTTCCAGAGTTGCCCCCTCCTGCAAGCAATAGAGGGCCTTCTCTGTGCGGATCAGTAGATCGCTACCCGCCACCGCAGGAGACGCCATGCACATGTTGTCTTCGCCGAGAGAGTTGAGGTGGGAGATCTCGAATTCTGGGCCTGCTTTGATCACGTAGGTTGTGCCATATTCGTTCAGGCAAAAAACGTGGCCATCGTGAGCCCAGGGGCTTGCCGTGAACGCGCGACCTTTGGGGAGTCGCTGGCGATCGTAAACCGTCTCGCCAGTGATGGCGTCGTAGCAAGCAAAGAAGCCTCGGTCTAAAAGCACGTACAGCCGGCCTTCGTACACCAGCGGCGAGGTGTTATATGGTCCTGCCATTGCCCTATACCACTCAATGGCTTCGTTTTCCGTCTCGCCATCACTCAAAGAAATATCGCCTACTGCCCCCGAGCGAATCGCATAAATCGGTTTGCGTTTGTCGAGAATGTAGCCGCTGCCGACGTACAGCAATCCGTCAGTTGCGAACGGAGTAGGGATAACAATCGAAGAGTTGTTGCCAAGCTGCCAGAGCGGCTTGCCCGAGGTGTCGTAGGAACGCACCTGGTGGCCCGAAGTGACTATCTCTGTGCGCAGATCGTTGACCCAGACGAAGGGTGTGGCCCAATTACTGGGTTCGTCGCGTTCGACTGTCCAGAGCTCTTTTCCGGTCGCAGCGTCAAAGGCCATCATGTACGACGCCTCTTCGTTGTCGTTCACAATGTATAGCACGCCGTCATGCAAAGCCGGCGAAGCGGCGGTTCCCCAGCCAAGCCGCATCTTTCGCGGCTCAACCGCCTTGCTCCAGAGTGGCTCGCCCTCGTGATTGAGACAAAATAAGCCCACGTTACCGAAATAGGCGTAGAGTCGCTCCTCGTCGACTATGGGGGTCTCCGACGCAAAGCTGTTCTTCAAATGAATTGCAGACGCGGGCGAGCCTTCGTGGACCAATTGGTCCCAGAGGGTAGCGCCAGAGTTCAAGTCGAGACAGAGAATCCGCCATTGATGCACGTCGATTGGCGGGTTGGGACGGTCGCCTCCAAAGTAAAGCCCTTTCTTCGGTTTCTCGCCCTGTTCAGTCCGAACGACTGTCGTGAGGAAAACGCGATCACCCCAAACGACGGGCGACGACCAACCGCGGCCTGCAATGTCTACTCGCCAGCGAACGTTTTGCGTGGAATCCCATGTGTGTGGCAGTTGCTCGGCATGGGCCACTCCATCACTGTTTGGTCCACGAAACTGTGACCAATGGGCTGTCTCATCGCCACGAACTATTAGCGAAAGGATGAGTATTAGAGTCAGCGACAGCATCGAGCATACAGGACGAACGACCACAGCTGAACCTCCGTGTGGAAAATCCCTGAACCAATTGATAGCCAAATTCGAGCTTTGATTATACCAGAGAGTTACCACCTGAAAGTATCGTGGTCCGATTATTAACCACCGAAGGTCGGAGCGCGATTTAAAGAGTCAAATCCTAGGCAAAACGTCTTCGCGACGAGCCAGTCACAGAGGCTTCTCCGCGGCGGGTCTTCGCATCGTCCGAGACTGACTTGTCTGGTCGAATCAAGAAGTAGGTCATGATAAGTCCCACCAAACCGCCGAGGTATCCAGCATTGTGAATGTAAGCCACTTTCATAAATGACCACTTATCGGAAATACCGAGTTGCTCAAAGTTGCCCTGCCACGCCGAGTAATCACCCTGGGGGCCTCGGTAACTACCGTAAGCGTATCCCGAAATACCGAAAATGAGCCCGATAACAAAAACGATTACAAACCCTGCGACAACCTTTCGGTAGGCAACCGGTCGCGATTGATTAGGTAACATCCGTCGCGTCAGAATCCAAGCAACGATAAGCCCAATCCACCATGTCGCTAGGAAACCAATGCATGCCACAAAAAACCGATCCCCAAGATGAAGGTTTGCCCAGCTAAACTGATCGAACTTGAAATGTGTGAAATACTCGGGGCCGATCGTATACGTTAGCTGATCGTGAACGATTCCGTAGACACCGGCGATCAATGACCCGACCGCCGAAAAACCCAATATCACCGGAAGGTCTCTGAGCGGAAACTGAGGTATTAGATACTTGAGCATTGGTAAGCCAGAGAATGAAGTGGACATCTTCTAATTACTTAGGAAGGTCTTAACCAACCAAGTGCTAGGAACAAATTCCTACTGAAGTGTACCTTATGCTGAGCCGACAATTATCCAGCCGATTTGGCGGTGAAAGTACCAAGGCGCAGTTAGAATTAGACTCTAGCTCATTGCGGTCGGTACGACGCCTTATTCTTAGAATCAGCAAGCCGCAGAGCGCGTGCGATAGAGATGCACCCAGCTGTTCCGCTGAACGCCGGGGGTGAAAAAAAGCCCGGCGAACCCGGGCTTTGCTGCAATCGTGTGCGACACGAAACTTGTGCCGCGAAGTACCCCGTAGGGGAGTCGAAAAAGTCGAAGAATCATCGGGGAATAGTGAGACTACGGATTCGGACGGCGCAAAATGCGGCGCACTTTCTGCCGATTTGCCCTCAATATGCCCCGATCTTGCCGAGCTGATCGGGGTATGGTCGACGCTTCCCGCGACAACGCGTGCAGCAATAATTGAGCTGATCCGATCTTGAAAGACTAGCGCCTCACTCAACTTTGCACGACTAGCTTAGAGAGCCGCTAGAACGGCATTCTTGGTCACCCTTGGCTGACCGTAGATGCTAAGTATACAGGCGCGAAACTGGCTTGGGACCCCCTACGCGCGAGAGAAGGGAAATTTTGGATCGCCCCCCACCCCTTCGCAAGTCGGATCCATAGAGAATAGTCTCTACGCTCACAGGCGGCGGTCTTTCTATATTAGACGAAAACGGCGATGCGCGTTCGTCTCCCCATCGTCTGGCTAGAGTTTCTGTCTACATGACATGTAAGATGCGAATAAGTTACATACCTGTAGCCAAGGCCTGTAAATGTCGCACAAAGTGTTCGGTTAGGACCTCTGTATATTTTTCGCTGTGCGAAGTGATCACATCGCGGGTCAGCTTTCCTAGTTTGGGGTGGGTCAGTACAGATCCGAATGCGCAATGCAAAATCTGCCTGCCAGGGGCAGTAAAACCGCAACCTGCCGAAACATCGGTCCATCGCTCCAGATAAGCTTTCTCCAATTCTATCGCGTCATTCAGAACACAGGTTTCTGGGGTGGAGTCCAGTGTAGCTGAGACGTGATAGGTCTTTTTGTCGATATTGTAACGCTCACGACTAAAGTCAACTATCGACCGAAACAACGATTCGTCGTGCCATAGTACAACTCGCAACGCTTCCAGATAGCTAGTTCCGGCTGTTTTCACGTGAAAATGGCCCTTCGTCGCGCGCGCCAGAGCCGGGTAAATCGACACTTTGTCGGATCCTGAGTGGAGGCTGAGCTTATAAGGACCCAGCTTTCTAGCAATCGCTGCATGGTCGTTGAGGGATCGTTCCATAGCAGAAACGTTACCAATGTAGTCAACTCCCTTTTCAAAGTCTCCGATGAACCTCGGTGCAATACTGACTAACTTTACACCGTTTCGGAGGCATTGGTCCGCAATGATGAAGTGCTCGGCTAGGGTCGTAGGTTGATCGGTCTCGTCGACACTGAGCTCAATTTCATAATCTCGATTAGCGGATTCCTGCAAGTGTCGGATGCCCGATGCGATACTTACAACATGAGTGATTGCTGTCCCATATTTTACAGCGCATCGCATGCAAGCCTCTTCATCGAGGGAAATCCTTGTTCCTGTTGAAAGTGCAACTTCTTTTCCAACATAATCGTCCCACCATTCGATCTGGTCACGTAGTTTGGAAAACTTGTAGCGGAGTGAAATCTCGTCGTATTTTTCGGTAAGCTGGTCGACGTAGTCGGATGGATCGATCGTAAAGAACGTGAATCCTGCCGCTGCTGTGACTTCTGCGTCGGCGAGTGTTTTCAAGTGGTCGGCGTCAGCGCCCGAGAGACCTTTCCATTCAGTCTGATCCATGCCGACCAATGCATCATTCATTACATCTTCTGCGGAGCGACCGGTTCGGATCATTTCGCGAATCGACTGCTGTGGGAAGATCGGCAGAATGTCCGAACCAGCGAGCTTCATCGCCTCGACGTGTCCTGGTGTGGCCAGTCCTATCCTGTCGCCAAAACCAAAACTTGCGGCAATGCCAAGGGTCTTGCACCTCTGGATGGCTACGCTCTTTACTAGTTTTGAAGATTCCATCTCGATTCCTATTACTTCATGCTTGTCGTGTTTGGTCGTCTGGGTTGATCATTAATCCAAACCAAGTTTGTGAGGCAGCCACAGTGAGATAGGTGGGCAGTAGGTTATTAGCAACAATGCAGCGATCATCGCGGCAAAGAACGGTAGCATCGGGCGAGTGACGGCTGCTATGGTCGTTCTACCCACACCGCAACCGAGAAACAGGCAAGTTCCGACAGGCGGTGTGCATAAGCCAATGCACAAGTTAGCAATCATCATAATCCCAAAGTGTACGGGATGCATGCCAAGTCCAATTGCAACAGGCAGAAAGATAGGTGTGAATATCGAAACGGCAGGTGTCATGTCCATGAATGTTCCCACGAACAATAAGAGCAGATTCGTCAGCCCGATAATCACGAAAGGATTGTCCGACAGTCCAAGCATGACCTCGCTGATGGTCTGAGGAATCATTAAATAGGCCATCACCCAACTCATCGCCGAGATGGTAGCAATCAAAAGAAATACGACAGATGTCGTAATACCCGTTTTTAAAAGGTTCTCCGGCAACTCGGTTATTCTTACTTCGCGATAGATAAAGAGGGTCACGATGAACGCATAGAGTACGGCTATCGCAGCACTCGGTCGCACAGAAGAGTACTGAAGGTAAAACAACTAAAAAAACCCGGAAAAACCGGGCCGAAGTGCAATCTTGTGCGATCGCCAGCGGTACTGTACAAGATTACATCATACCCCGTAGGGGAGTCGAACCCCTGTCTCCGCCGTGAGAGGGCGGTGTCCTGGGCCACTAGACGAACGGGGCGAAGTGGGAATAAAGATTGTCCGATCTCGGCTGTCGGTTGTCAATCGCCGAATGCCGGGGTCAGGAAGGCCGGCCTCAGATCGGTCGCTCGACTACGAGGTGATTCCCTTGGTAAGCGTCATGAAGGCGGTTTCTAGGTTGATCTCTTCCTCGTTTAGCTGCGTGAGCGCGTGACCGTTTTCTACGAGCAGCTTCGATAACACGCTGTAGTCGTGATCCCCTGTGATGAGCGTCACCCGAAATCCCTTTTCGTCAGTTTCGATAGTCTCGACCATTTCGTGCGCTTCGAGCAACTGTGCTGCGGCGTCGCGGTCGCCCGCTATGTTAATTCGAAGCACGGTCTGCTGCCGCACTTGACGCATTACGTCAGCGACATCGGTGTTCACGATCAGCTCGCCCCGTTCGATGATGCCAATCTTGTTACAGATGTCAGCCAGTTCGGGCAGGATATGGCTGGAGACCATGATCGTTTTGCCCATGTTGCGTAGCTCTTTAAGCAGGCCACGTATTTCAATCCGCGCCCGGGGATCCAAACCGCTGGCAGGTTCGTCCAACAGCAATACTTGCGGGTCGTGAAGTAGTACGCGTGCGAGCCCCAGCCGTTGCGTCATGCCTCGAGAGAGGCTCGTCACTAGTTCGTTTCGTTTGTAACCCAAGTCGACTAGCTCGAGTACTTCCTCGCAGATCTTACGACGTTTGGGGCCTTTGATGCGGTAAGCTGCGGCGAAGAACTCCAGATACTCGATCACCTGCATGTTGTCGTACACGCCAAAAAAGTCGGGCATGTATCCGATGATGCGCCGGATCTCCTTTGGTTTGGTATAGATCGAGTAACCACCGACATACGCTTCGCCCCACGTAGGATTCAACAGCGTAGCCAGGATGCGCATCGTGGTCGTTTTTCCCGCTCCATTCGGACCGATAAACCCAAATACGTCACCCTTGTCGAGCTTCAGGTCGATCTTATGGATCGCGAATAGCTCGGCATACTTCTTCGTCAGGTCGCGGACTTCAATCACGTTGGTGTCCGTTGCTAGGTGTTGATTGATACAAACTCATCAAAGATTCGAACCGCCCGAATCACCATTGGTTCCTGTGGTCACGGGCAATATAAAACGATAATAGGTCCAGCGGCGATCCTCGTCACTCCGCAGCGGCTCAGCACCGTCGAGCCACTGGCTCCCTCCGGTCGAGCAACGCGCCAACAGAATGGCCAGATTCTGCTGGCGAAGCAAGTGACTCAGATCAATTGTACTCTGATAACGATTCAGGACACCCGTGTATCGACTTCCGTCGATGGCCTTGAAAAACATCATCGCCTTCACTAGGCGAGCGACGTCGGTCTGCGCATCGCGGAAACGCACCGTGCCGTCTTCGGCGGTGCGTGCCTCGGTGGTATCGCCAGCGGTGGCACTGGTCAGCATTGTTTTCACTGTGCGGGGCTGAATGTCGTCGCCTACCTGCAGGGTGTCGCCAGGCGCTACTCGCCCCAGACGATAGGCCCAAGGGCCGTAGAGCAACAGGCAGTCATCCAGCGGCACCTGCAATTCGTTGACGACACTCCCCCGGAGCATCTCTTCGCCAACTCGACGCAATTCCGACGGCATTGATGAGGCAACTTCTGCTTCCCAACGGGCCGTAATTGTCTTAGTCGACCACAGTTGCACAGGCAGGCCTCGCATCTCCGACAGCGAGTCGTTAAACGAGTATCCGCGCTCGAGCATCGAACCTCTCGAGGCGGTCGCTTGCATGCCGCCCGATGCATAACCGGGCAATCCCAGCCAGGCAACCAACCTCGATGAATCGTTGAGAAGTTGATCTCCTGGGTATCGAGGTTCAATCGAAAGATTGAACTCGGCAACGCGAGGCGTAAAGAAATGGGTCCAAATTATGCCTCGCACTTGATCGTGAGTTGTATCAACGTCGACTATCTCTACCTGGTTGACCCGTAACTGGTCGCCCTTCATCCAATGGGCCAACCAATAGGCTCCTACGGAAACGCTCGCCACGATCAGCGGAAACGTCACCCAAGTTAGCTCCATGCGTTGCAGAAATCGTTTGACAAAAAAATAGTCGCCCGGACCGATAAGTAGAATGTAGATCACAACCAACATTGCTACCAACGCGAAGGGCACTGGTTTAACGCCGGCAAACTTGCTATCAAGCGCGTTGCGAAGTTTGCCGATCATATCGTCCGATTCGAGGCCTGCGTAGGCTTGAGCCGGTTCGTCAGCCTTCTCTACGGCAGGCCAATTTAGGGCTCGGCGGAGGAATTCATTTCGACCGAGCCAGTCGCGGAGTGGAGGTTGGTCGAAATCCAGACCGACGAACACTACCTCGCCGAAACCGAGTCGACTGCGCACGACCAAGGGCAGATCGGTCTTCTCACGACCTGCGTGCGCGAGCACTGTTCCCCGAACGTTCAACAACTTAGGAACCTGAAGATTGAGTCGTCGATTGCGAGTGACTGGTTCGTTCGAGCCGCTGAACGCCTCAATCGGCAGCGACTGCCGCAGCGGAACCATCTTCTCGAACGTTCCGGGCGATAATCCTGCCAATGCTCCACCCTCGGCCAACAGCTCTTCCGCCTCTCGACCACAAAAGAGTACCAGCCGGCCACCCTCTTCGACCCATCTTCGCAGCGCCTCGACTCGAGCTGTACTCTGAAGCAGAGGGCGATAAAGTTCGACCTGAGAAGTGCACAGGAGTACCGAATCGACCCCCTCGTAGCCGAACCAACGCGTTGGGAAGGCAGCAGCATCTTCCAGACGCGTCACACGAGTCTTAGATAGCTCGTTCTCTGATTGCTTGCCCCGGATTAAATCTCCCAACCCCAACGCAGGACCAAAATGCAACAACCAGCGGTTGGTTGCAGGAATGCCGCCCGATATTGTTTGTCCTTCCGGATCGGGACCAGCGTAGAATTCCTGCTCACTACGCACCTTTCCCTCTGCAATAAATCGGACCCGTACGGAGCTCATCGACTGGCCCACACGCGCGAAGAGTCGCGCCGTGGTAAATTGCCCCGGATCCACGCCCACGGGTCGATCTGCGGCGGAAATCACGGTTGTGGGCACGCCATCGCTGTCCGGCACAGTGAGTTCCAAGTGTCCGGTGAACGATTTCGTACCGCCCATCAGGTCAACTTCGACCGGCGTCCAGCAGCCCAGCTTGTACACCTCGTCGAACCCCAAGCGAACGTCCAATATTATGGGCGCTTCCGAAAGAGGCTTATCCGCTCGCGGTTCTTCATTCGTTTGTGCCGCCAAGGGTGTCGCCCAGGCCAGGGCCGACAACAGCACGAGCAAGTTTCGCATCCTTGGAACAGACGTCACGGCTTCTCCGAATCTTTGCAGGTGCATACCAGAAGCCCACAGCCAGGACAGCCCGTGCCATACTTTTCGCTCACCGCGGTCGCTAGATCAACGCCCGCCACGTTTGCAATCGTCGTCAACCAAGCCAGGACATCGGCAAACTCGGCCGCTTGCTCCTGAAGCGTACCCTCGCGTAAGGACGCGGCCAGTTCCCCCACTTCCTCCATCAACCACATAAACGTGCCATCGATCCCCCGGGCCACATCCTTCTCATGATACATGTCGCGAATAAGTTGTTGAAAGTCTCTCAGCGAGATGTCAGGAGGCGTGTCGGTCACTTACGGATTTCCTTATACAATTCGAGTGTTTAGCAACCTGAGTCGAGATCGTGATTGAGGCATGCATGCTTCAGGATAGTCGCCACAAGCAGGCCGAACCAGTGCCAACTCATCACAGTGCTCCTGTTCAGGGCTGAATTCCCGGTGAGGTCTCGAATTGGGGCCAAAGCTTGGTCCTGTTGAGTTAGGATCGATGTGAACAACGGTTGAGAATCGAACGAGGCCAACTTTCCTAGCGCGGGCCAAACGATTACATTTGATTTTACTCGAACCCAGACCAGGCCGGCTACTAGCTGAGCTCCAGCGATAAAAAGAAACACCGTGAATAATTACGTAACCGTTGCCAAAGTGGGTGCGATACCCGAGGGCCAAGGGGCCAGTTTTACGGTTGGCGACCGCTTGGTAGCCGTCTTTAATAGAGGCGGAACCTACCACGCGATCGACGATCTCTGCCCGCACATGGGGGCGTCGCTTGGCGCCGGTGAAATGGACACCGAGGGGATCGTTACCTGCCCCTGGCATGCATGGCGATTCAACGTTTGCAAAGGAACTTGGTGCGACAATCCTCGTCTGTCCATCGACACCTATACCACGCGCGTCGAGGGAGACGACATCCAAGTGCAGATCCCGCCGCCAACAAGTGACAGCGGCGAACTCCCTGACGATTAATCTGATAATTCTTCTTCACGTGGTTCGAATGAGTGCGTGTGCACCAATGTACCTTTTGTTGATTGGCCGACGTTGGTGGAATTCAGTTCCAATTGAAGCTCGACCTGTGAAGACTGCAATCTGCCGGCAGTGAGATCGAACAGAATCTCCCCTGACGTCTCTTGTCCAGTGATCATCTCCTCGTGCTCGTCTGCCGTAGCCGCGTTCAATCGGATCGCGGTCGTCGGCACGATCACCGCTAGTTGCTCTCCCTCTGCTTGGCGAGTTGTCTCCCACCGATAAACCGTTTGAACGCTAGGCAGGCCGAAAGGGACGGTTTCTAGTTTGCGATTCGTTTCCCACTGCTCACCTTCGCCAAACGACTCGGACTCAGGTAGTACTGGTACCCCTAGCTGCAGCAGGCTCCGGAAATCGTCCTCTGAGCCAATTCGACCCAAGGCCTTACCGGCCGGTTTGCTGTTTAGCGCAATCTGCAATTCCTCGGGGATCTGTAGCTCCGACAGCTCGCCTCGCGAATTCATCTCTGCTTTTAATTCCGACTCGATCAAAGCTTTAAACAACGGTGCCAAGGTCGCGGCATATCCGCGGGCGATCTCATCACTTTCAGTGTCGAACTCGGTCTCTTGGTCCCCCGGGCCAACGACCTTGAGAGTGACACGCGACACATTGACAGAGATTATTGCTGTGCCTTCATCAGCGACCGATTCGACGCTCCACACAAAGTCGAATACGCGATTCACCTCGGCTGCGATGTCGCTAGCGCCGCCCAGATTCAAGTCCAGTTGCGCGGTCTGAGTCATGCGATAGGGTTGGCTTTCACCGGGCGTAAATTTCCAGCGCAATGGCAAGTCCTCGGCCTGAGCCGAAGCAACAAGGACTAACGCACACAACACAACTCGGCAGATTGCCATAGGTCTCACTCCTGCTCGTTAGAGGGAATATTTCTCGCCTGGCACAAGCACGATTGGCTCGGCTGCTGTATGCAAGCGCACTCGTTCTGCCCAGGCTGCGGCATCCTGTTCAATCGGGGGCCAGGTATTGTAGTGGCAGGGGATCACACGCGACGCGTTTAGTAATTTTATCGCTTCGATCGAGTCGTCAGGACCCATCGTAAATAGATCCCCAATTGGCAACACTGCCAGATCGAGTCCACCCATCCCGATAAGTTTCATGTCAAGCGTGAGTGCAGTATCGCCGGCGAAGTAGATTCGCAATTTCGGCAGGCTCAATACGAAGCCTGCAGCCGATCCCCCATAGGTGCCGTCAGGAAGACCTGAGCTGTGATGTGCAATGGTCTTCTTTACGTGGCCGAATGGCAGGTCGACGCCACCTCCCAGATTCATCGCGATTAGTTTCTCTTCAGCAACACCCTGCTTCTTGAGCCACTCGCTAATTTCGAAATTAGCAACAACCGTTGCCTCCGTCCTGAGTGCGATCGATACAACGTCAGCCACGTGATCAAAATGCCCGTGCGTTACCAAAATATAGTCAGCCGCAACATCGTCAGCCTGCACTGGCGACACGGGCGAGTCATTGAGAAACGGGTCCACCAGCACGGTGCTTCCGCCGGTATCCAGCGAAAAACTTGCGTGCCCTAACCAGGTGATTTCAACCGTGCTCATGATGTTCTCCACTAACCATTCCGCAAAATCGCATTCATGTTTCGCTTGTAGGCCTCTACGCCAGGCTGGCCATAGGGATTGATGCCAATCAACCGACCTTCCACCACTGTAGCCAACATCAGCATTTGCACCAGCTGTCCCAATACATGCTCGCTGAGCATTGGCAGATGCAAGTCTGCCGTCGGTCGATTGTCTTCGTGATATGCCTGGTTCGTGCCTCTGGTTGCGGCGTCAAGAATATCGGGTAATGTCTTGTCGGCCAGTTCGTTTAACTGGTCTTGATTGTATTCGCTTGTACCGATCGCTAACGGTTCGCGCTCATACTTGTCGACGATGATATTTGTGATCAGCTTGTCCCGTCGTCCTTCTTGATGCTGTTGGCCGCGCGAGTGTAAGTCTCGAGTATTGACGACCGTCAACGGCATCGCACCACGCTCTTGCTTTCCTAGACTTTCAGAAAGCAACTGATCGTACCACAACCCGACCGCCTCGAGGCGCTTTCCCCAAGTGGAAAACAAACGCACATCGCACCCCCGACGCTCCTCCATTAAATTGCAAATTCCCGTGTAGTCGAGTACCACGTTCGCGCCGATCGAGGCAGTGCGGAAGTGTTCGTTCATCGCGGTGGCGCCTTCCAACAGCTGGACTATATCGAGCCCCATAATCGCCGCTGGCAGTAATCCCACAGCCGAGAGCACCGAGAAGCGCCCTCCGACACCATCGGGAACAGGAAAAATATCGGGACATCCCAGAGCTGTGGACAAATCAAACAGTTTGCCGGAACTACCCGTGACCGGTACAACCGATTGGGCGAGCAACTCGGCGTCGCCTCTGCCTGCTTTGCTCAGCTGGTCGAGCAGAATCCGAAATGCCGCGGCCGTCTCGAGCGTGCCGCCACTCTTGCTAATGACCGCAATTGCCCAGCGATCGTCGACCGAGTCACCAGGCCGGCCACGACCCAACAGATCAATCAACCCCTGCATGGCACCATTGTCGACGTTGTTACCTTCGAAGGAGATCCGAGGACGTTCGTTCCGCGCCGATCGTGGCATCTCATTGTGGTAAGGATGGCACAATGCTTCCAACAGCGCCCTAGCGCCCATGTACGATCCGCCGATCCCCAACACTACGACGCGGTCGACCTGGGTGGCCAACCGGTCTGCCGTTGCTTGAATTCGGGCTAACTGGCTCGATTCACCTTGCTCGCGATACTCGGCCAGCAGCCGTTCAGGCAGCTCGAAGAAGCCCGCATCCAAAGGGTGCTTCGCTGGCGCTGGCTCGCCCCCGGCAGCCCAAAGTTGTCCGTCGGCGAGCAACTCGTCGCGGGCCGCCTGCAACGCGCCGGCTCTTTCGGCCAGATCGCCGGCTGCTAAACCATGCTCCGGCAGGAAGACCCCTTGTGGGTCGTAAGAAATCAAGTCGGTCGACATCAGCGGGGCCTCCCACGGTGGCTAGGTTTCGGTGTGAGAACCGATTCTAGCGTGTGACCCCGCCTGTCGTCAGGCCCGCTGGCTGAAGAAGCCAGCCTCATCAGAATCTATGCGGCGAAGCAGCCCCTACCTACCATACCACTGATTGTAGTTAGTAGGCGCCGATTTTGAGAGAGGAGGGATAGCACTGGCGCTAGGAACCCCCTCGCGCAGCTCTCGTGCAAAACCGTAGTTGGTATGTCCGTAGTCCTCTTGTAGCTTGCGTTCCTGTATATACTTTCGACTTGCCTGGTCAAACTTCGCTCGCCTCGCCTGCTCGGGCCGAACGTATTGATAATAGTCCGATACACTGGACCTACGATCTAGACCCATTGAAGGATTAATCCACGACTTTGACTGGAAATATTTGTCGTAGAGATAACGGTCCACACTGCTGCCTGGACCGACACCAGCCGGTAGCCGAGATTGTTTCATATAATATTTTCCGTAGGACTGGACCATCTGCGCATCGGCAAACGAAGCAGTGAGAAACACACCGCCGGGTATGGTTAGCATGAGGAGCAGGAACTTGTAGTTCATTATTCTATCTTGAAAATTACGGAGTTTCGCGGGCGGCTTCAACTTCTCTTGCTATTGATCCCGTGCCCTCAAATCGATCCATCACCTCTCGCCAAGTGGTGAGAATTATCTCATCTGATTCGAGCAAACTTTGTACTTCAGGGTCTTGGAACAGCTGCGCATCCCAAACTCTTTCTTGCCAATCGTCAGCTATTCGCTTCAACTCTTCCGACTCAACTGCCGGATGAAATGCTACTTGGGTGAGACCTGGCTCGAGTCCTTCGATCAACTCTTTAAACTCCTGTTTCTTACTTTCGTAGCTCTGTGACTTTCGCAGAAACACGAGATGATCGACTTTGGGCAAAGGGTAATCTTCTAGTAATTGAACCAGTTCTGGTGAGACGGGGAATCCTAACCGTTTGAATTCGAGCACGCGTTCAGGCGTAAGTTCTACGACCACCGCGGGTATCCAATGCTCACGCGCCATCTTTAGATATGCCTGAGCAAAGTCAATCCGAGTAAACAGCGTACCTAGATGCGTAGTGAGATGCGTCGGCTCAACTCCCTCCAACTGGGCCCGTACTAGCTGAACAAATAATTCGTGTTCTACTTCCTTAGGGTTGCCATTGACCATCGTCTGGACCGACGTCGACCAGAAGTATCCCCGATCGTCAATCAGACTATGGACGCTCTCGTCAGTCGCCATCGGCTGCCAGCGGTAGTTAGGCCACTCGCTATTAAGCGTCAGCTCTAAGCCGACGTCGGCTTGTGGCAGCTTGCTTACAGTTTCAGCGTAGTCGCTAAACCAGGCACAAGGCGCCATCGCACTGGTCGAGAACGGCAAACCGCTGGCGTGTAGTTGATGAGCTGCCTCGTTGGCTGCCAGACACATTCCCATTTCATGGGCATGCAAGATCACGACCTTCTTGTCCGCGGGAAATCCGAGACGCTCTGCCCAGGTTTCACCACGGGCCAAAGTCGGTGAAGCTGTGATATGCGCGACAAAAAGCATCGCAAGCACAATGCTCTGTCGTTTCTCACTTCGCCTGGGAACTGAATAATTCATCATCACTCCGAAAGACTGCTTGGTTTGGATCTCTAGCGCAAACTGGCACGTATCCCTGATACGGCACTCATTAATTCTAGTTTGGAATATGACAGAAGGGTAATTCTCAGCGTACGACCGCATAAATCTCTTTATTCAGCCGTCTTATAAGCATATTTCCACTAAATAGAGATTCCAGTCAGACCAGAAACCAACGTATAAGAACGGTAGATGGGACGGGAATAATAACAGAGGAAGATCGAAGAAAAAGGCCTCGGGACGTCAAAGCTTGGACGCCAATAGCGAGCTCTACTCAACCTCGATAATCCGTATTCCCTGATCGGTCTGATCGAACATGTCGGTCGATTCGACTTCTAACACGTGCATGCCTGCCGGCAGACCTTTGGGGAGCGTCGCGGCCCAAATATGCTCGGTCACCTTTGCGCCTGGCAACGGACGGCGATCTTCGCCTGCTGCGACCACGTCGCGCTCTTGCGCGGCAGCATAGGTGGGATCGATACGCGGCGACTGTTGCATCGGCACCCAATCGGTCTGCCCGCGCACCCGCATGCGTACTTTCGAACGCTCGCTGCCGTTGAATATGTTCGCCACGACCTCGGCCGCTTTCTCGCAATCGCTGCAGATCACCTCCGGAGTATGAATTGCCATCTGGTAATTTGCGGGCATTCGAGCGCCCTTGTAGCGCAATACGTAATCGTTGCCTTTAAAGGTTGCCAAGATGTAGCCGTTCGGGGCGCCATCGGCCATCGCGGTAGAGGGAAACCCTTGCAAATCGAGAGCTCCGCGATACCAACTGCCCGAACCGGTCGCCACATTGTGGTGATGGTGCTCGGTTGCAGCGTCGGGAGAGTAGCCCTCATCGGATCCCACGAAGTCGTGTTGGTTGACATGCGTGTGAGCGGAAAACGACATTGTGTGGGGGTGGCCGGAGAGTATCTCCATCAGTTTTTCGCACTGAGGCGTCACATGCTGTGTATTCCAGGTACCGATTTCAGGTAGTGGAATGTGTGTGCAGATAACGACGCGGTCTTCTTTGGGTGCGAGTTTCAAGTAGTTCGCAACGAACTGCAGTTGATCCTCCGACAATCGACCTTCGTAGCCGCCATGTTGCTTTCCTTCTTTGTCTTTTCGAACTGGGCCTTTCCAGTAAACATTATCCAATACAACGAAGTGAACCTGGCCGTATTGAAATGCATAATTGGGCGGTCCGTAAACGCGCTCAAACGTCTCATCGGAATATTCATCATTGGGCGATTTAAAATTTATGTCGTGGTTGCCCAGCACGTTGTACCACGGCACTCCTATCAATGCTTGAACATCATTTACTGCCGTGAACAACTCCAGATCGTTCCCCACAATATCACCCATCGACATCCCTAACGTCGCGGTAGTATCGATCAGTTCCGCCACGACATCGTTCGCGTAAAATCGCACTTCCTGCCGGGTTTGAGGCTGCGGATCGCCCATTATGATGACCGTGAACTCGTCCGGTTCTGGGGAGGTGGTGAGCGGAAAGTCGATTGAGGTTGGCAGCGAACCAGTGGGCTCGACGCCAGGGAAATCGTACGCGTCGTCGGGTGAGCCAGCCGGTTTGTGGATGTAATAAAACCGCGATAGATTCTCATCGTCAATGCGAGGCCGCCAATCTCGAGGCTTGATGACGAACACTATCGTGTCGTCGTCGACTTCAAGTTCATAGCTGCCGTCGAGATCAGTCCTCAGAACGTCGAGCCCATTCGAAACCGGCACACCTGCCAGCCCCGGCTCACCCTCGTCACGTACACCATTTCCGTTCAGGTCGTTGAATACGACGCCCCGCGCCGTCTCCGCAGCTGCAACGCTACTAAAGCTCCAGACACACGCGATCAAAACAACTACGCATCCATTGGCACCCAAGCTGGCTTTACTCATCGAAGTCTCATCTAATCAAGAGGGATATGTTAGGATTCTGACTTATTCAAACGTACTCTAGGTATTTTCCCTTCGATTGCACTCCTGGCAACCCGTAAACAACATTCGAGCACCGAAGTAGCACCTGTGACCAAGGCCAAAGTAGTCGCATCCTTGAAAGGAAATGCAGATCCTGAGAAGGCCGCTTTCTATCCGCGGTTCTTTAAAGCGGGGCCAGGAGAATACGGCGAAGGTGATCGCTTTCTCGGCGTGACCGTGCCCCACCAACGGCGTGTGGCGCGCAAATTCCGCGAGCTGCCACTCAAAGAGATTGCAAAATTATTAGATGATCGAAGACACGAGTGCCGCCTGACGGGTCTCTTGATCCTTGTCGAGCAGTACCAGCGAGGAGACGATACTGCTCGCGCGAAAGTCGCCCAGTTCTATCTCGACAAGCTCGACCGTGTAAATAACTGGGACTTGGTTGACCTTTCTGCTCACAAAATCCTAGGCCCACATCTGGAACATGGCAATCGCAAGATGCTGGATGAGCTTGCCGCTACGGACCACCTCTGGCGGCAACGGGTGGCCATTATCTCCACCTTCCACTTCATCCGCCAAGATGATTTCCGAGACACAAAGCGTATCGCACTGGCACTCATCAATCACGAGCACGACTTAATACACAAAGCGGTCGGCTGGATGCTACGTGAGATGGGCAAGCGCGACCGCGGCGAACTCGAACGCTTCCTGCAACGCCGTTACAAGAAAATGCCCCGCACAATGCTACGCTACGCGATCGAAAAGTTTCCGGAGCGACAGCGCAAGAAATATTTGGAAGGAAAAGTGTGAGCGAAAAGTATGGCGACGTCTCATTCGTCAAGAATCGCCACAACCCTGCAAGGACCGCCACTGCCGTCGGCAATTTTCATTGGCAGGGCTAGAATCGTGAATCCGTCGGAGGGCAGTTCATCGAGGTGCGCCACGTTTTCCAGCGCGGGCACATTGTTCTTAAATAACATTACGTGCGTTGGGAAGTCGCGCGACTGACCATAGTCGATGCTAGCCGTATCGATGCCGACCGCACGAATGCGACGCTTCGAGGCCAGCCATTCGGCTGCCGAGGAGTGAAGCCCCGGGAAATGTAAATCTGCAACAGCGGCGCGACCTTCCTCATCTGTTCCTAGGTACTTCTGCCGGTCTGGCCAGAAGCGACCAAAACCGGTGTAGAGCAAAACGATCCGGTCTTCGAGCGATGCGTTTGCAGCAGATTCCCAAGCCTGGAGATCCTCGACCGTGATTTGGTAATCGCGATCGGACTGACAATGTGCAGAAACGTCGACGAGCGCACCTCGAGCGATTAACCGTCTCAACGGTATTTCATCCACCGTCTCGCCGGTCTCCCAAAAGTGCCTGGGAGCATCGATATGCGTGCCGCCATGCTCCGCACAAGCAAATCGGTTGGCCGAGTAATAGTATCCTCGATCTGTGAAACCCGCTGGCCCACGTAGCAGCTTGAATCCCTCTTCGGTGGGCCAGTAGATGGTTTTCTCGTCGAAAGAGTGCGTCAAATCAATTAATTCGCCGCTATCGATCTCTTGAGAGCAGGCAAATTGCTCTGTGGAAAAGTATGCGACTAACACTATCAACCGAGCGAAAACCGTGAGATCACACTTCATACACAATCCGCCCGTGTTCTTGGCTACGGCTGATGCGGTCGGTGGCGTAGAGGCCAGCCAGGACAAATTCGACGCACGAAGCACGAACCGATTCGTTTTCACTCGCGTTTACTTCAAAGGCCTTATCCCAAACCGGAGGCACGCGTTTCAACAGACGCGCGTAGTGCGACGACGGCAGCATGTCGCCCACTTCGATCTTTACGCCTTCGGAGAAAATCTGCGCAATCTCCGCCAGCCCATGTCGATCAACGTACTCAGCAAACACAGTAGCGATCGCTTCGGCGACTACAGCGTCGAGCACTTGCCGCTCACTCATCTGATGCGTGCCCATCAGATCGAGTTCTAGCTTGCCAAGCGAAGAAGCGTAAACGTGTCCTAGGTCGCTTATCCGAGGCACTGCCGGCTCTTCTACCAACACGGCTGCACGTTGGCGAGCGCTGGCTACCAGTGTGCGATAGTTGGCGATCGACAACCGGGCACTCACCCCCGATTCGTGATCGATATACTTCGAGTCGCGCGCTGCGCGACTAATCTCTTCGACGAGCTCTTTCATAAAGTACGGAACCACCACGGGAAGGCTGGTGTTCGCATCCTTAACGTCTGATCCCTCATCCTCGGCCTCTTGTTCCATAATCTGCACTCCCTGCTCGCGCTCGAGCGGGTAGTGCGTGTGTATCAACGAACCAATGCGGTCCTTCAGCTGCGGGATAACTTTGCCGCTGCGGTTGTAAGTGGCCGGATTCGCGCTGAAGAGGATCAGTACGTCGATGTCGAACTGAACCGGATAGCCGCGAATCTGTACGTCGCGCTCTTCGAGAATGTTGAACAGACCGACTTGTACCAACTCGTCGAGTTCCGGCAGCTCGTTCATTGCAAAGATGCCCCGGTGCATTCGGGGGATCAGACCGAAATGCAGAGCCTCCTCGGTGCTCATGCTCACGCCTGAGGCGAGTTTGGCCGGGTCGATCTCACCGATCACATCGGCGAACTTAGTGCCGGGAGATAGTCGCTCTGCGTAACGCTCTTTGCGAGGCCACCATGCGATCGGCACATCCTCTGGCAATCGGTTGGCCACAAGTTGGCGACCGCGACTGGTAATCGGACGCAGCGGATCGTCGTGAACCGCAATCGCAGGATCAGCTAAGTAAGGTACCGCATCGTCGAGAAAAGTAGTCAGCAGCCGCATTAGCCGGCTCTTGGCCTGGCCCTTCTCGCCAAGGAACAAAATATCGTGCTGCGCTAGCAGTGCGATGTTCAACTCGGGGATTACGGTGCTATCGTAGCCAACAATGCCCGGGTAGAGCTCCTCGCCGGCTTGCAACTTTGCCAAAAAGTTGTCGTGGATCTCCTGCTTAACGGACTTCGATTGCCATCCGCTTTCCTGCAATTCGGCCAGGGTGGCGGGGGCGTCGGACGTGGTGGAACTCATAGCGGCTCTGGGGGGTGCAAGCAGGGGCGGCGGGGCAGGACAAAGCCTGATTATAGCGCATTGGGCGCAGGTGCCAAGCAATAGTGGCCGAGATCGGGATTGACGTTGCCTGCCTGCCCCCAGGCTCATACAGTTCGTGCATGCTCCGCACACTCCGTAAGCTACTGCGCCCAGGGTTTCGCGTCCCAGGTCGCATTGTGCGCCGATCGCCAAGCGTGGTGATCCTGGCCTCCGGCGTGGCCCAGCGGTGGGAAGGCATCCAGCACAAGCAATTAGTGAACATTGCCGGTCGACCGCTGCTGCTGCGAACACTGGATCAGTTGGACCAACGCTGGGAAACGCGCCCCGTGGTGGTCACGCACCACGAGCAAATCGCCCAGGCTGTATCAAATTCAGCGGATACCCTCTTCCTCGAGCCAAACCAGCGACGCTGGACAGTTGAGACAGCGCTCTCCAGCCGAACCGAGTGGGGCGACCCTACGTTGATTCTCGCTGGCGATGTTTATTGGACAGACGCGGCACTCGACATCGCTTGCGAATTCAACACCGGCGGACCGGTCCGCTACTTGGTTACCCAAGGCCCAGTGGGAGACGACATTCTAGGAGTGTGGTTCCGTCGTCGCCATCGAAATCGGGTCGCGCGCGCCCTGAACCACGCCATCCAACATGCCAGACTACGCGGCGGAGGTGGCAAACTGTGGCAGTCGTATCGTTCTCTCAACGGGTTTCCGCTTACGCGGCACCATTTAGAAGCGACGCATTGCGTGCGCATCGAAGACGAATCGACCGATTTTGATTCAATAGGTGACTATCAGAGGTTTATTGAACAGTGCCAATCCAAGGCCGCCTAATAGATTATCGGATCGTCCCACAATAAGGTCAGCTGCCGGTAACAAGCAAGTTGCGCCTACGAATTCGAATCTCCCGAATTCGGTAGCCAGTTCGCCAGATGTCCCACCAATTCCTTATAAGCTTCGTGCTCTTCGCTGATGACGTGACTAGCCGTGGCCCCAAGAAATCTAGTCACGTTCGATTGGTAGCGGCAGCGCACTATTACCGTGGCCGTCTTGTTCAATTCGCGAATCCGGGTAACGACTTCCAAGCTTATCTGGTCGTCTGGCAGGCAGACGACAACTAAGCAGGCTTGCTGTAGGTTAGCCGCGCTGAGAACTTTCTCATCGGTCGCATCTCCAGCTACGGTGCGGAATCCTAGTTGAGCGAACGAATGTAGGTTGATAGGACTGCGATCGACTAGCGTAACCTCAACGCCCTGTGTTTCAAGATAACTGGCGGTTTGTCTGCCAATCAGCCCCACGCCAATTACCACTGCCGAATCGACCGGCTGCGCTGATCGCTGACTCGTGGATTCGGCCACCTGCTCCGACTGGGAGTCAACCCAGCGCAACCCCAGACGTAACATTAGCGGAGTTATCAGAAGGGTTCCTAAGGCAACAGATACTAGTAGCTGATAATCGCTCTCGGCTATCACATCAGCCTGCCAGCCAAAATTGGCGAGGATAAGAGCGAATTCGCCGATATGTGCCAGACCTAATCCCATCGCAAACGAGCTCCGCCACGATAGCCTTGTCAGTCGTAAAGCGAGACTCGCTGCGACAAGCTTTAAGGCTACGACTATCGCCACCAAGATCAGCAGAACTACTGGTGAATGGTCTATTGAGTTTAAGTCCAAGAGCAGGCCAAGACTGACGAAGAAAATGGCAGCACACGATTCCCGAAATGGCAAAATCAGCGCGTCGATCTGACTACTCCATCGATTCCCGCCAAACGCTAGGCCCGCTGCGAACGCCCCTACAGCAGGTGTAAGACCCATCAGATTCGCCAGCATCGTAACGCTGCCCAGCGCAACTAGGGTCAACAGAATCACCAGATCGGGACTTCGATAGCTTGCCAACCAGGGGATTACCCAATCTCTCAATACGGCGCGTAGGGCAAACATACCCATAACGAACAGCACCGAATAAGTCGCCAGTTTCGCGAGATCACCTGCCGGCGGCGCCTCACCGCCCGCCAACATTGGCACGAAAAGTAACATCGGCACCAGCGCCAAATCTTGAAACAGCAAGATACCAATGGTTCGCTTCCCATGCCGCGTACCGAATTGGCCGAACTCCGAGAGCGTGTTGAACACAATCACCGTCGAACTGAAAGCTATGGCGGCTGACAATACTAACGTCGCTTCGAGTCCTACTCCGGCCATGTGGAGACCTACTCCAACTGGCACGGCAACTAACAACATTTGTGCACTTCCGCCAATTAACAGATGCCGGCCCAACCGCACTAGTTCGTCGAGTGAAAACTCTAGACCAATGGAAAACAGCAACAGAAATACGCCCGCTTCGGCCAACGACTCGATCTCGTGTCGCTCGTCCTGAACCCAGCCGAGAGCGCCGTCCCCCAACAAGGCTCCGATCACCAGATAGCCAACGATCGTAGAAATGCCCAGCCGCCGACACACCAGCGCAGCCACCAGCCCGGCGGCGAGGATAACTAGCAAATCTACGAGTGCGGCGGAGGGCATAGTAGTGTCGTGGTGTAGCCGAGCAACTATCTGCGAAGATCACAACCAATGACAGGCTACGCAACCAACGCTTTCCGAATTCCGTGAAAAGAGTTCGAATCTATTCAATCGTACAACTCTACTCTTCCCTATCTGCTTGTCGCTCAGTGCAAGATTCATTCATCCGTGACGCAACCTTCGCTGGCCGTCTTTACGTTCTTGATGTACTTGTAAAGTGTACCGCGGTTTGATTTGTAGGCTGGCGCCTTCCATGCGGTGCGGCGGGATTCCCATTCGGCATCGGATATGTCGACGTCGATCGTGTTCGCCTCGGCGTCGAGAACGATCCGGTCGCCCGTCTTCACCAACGCAATTGGGCCGCCTAGCTGCGCCTCGGGAGTGACGTGCCCTACGATAAATCCATGCGAGCCGCCACTGAAGCGTCCATCGGTCATCAGTGCTACGTCGCTGCCCAGCCCAGCGCCCATGATTGCGCTAGTAGGCGTGAGCATCTCAGGCATGCCTGGACCACCCTGCGGCCCTTCGTAGCGGATAATCACGACGTCGCCCTTGTTGATTTTCTTCTGCTCTAGCGCCTCGAGCATCAGTTCTTCAGAATCAAACACATTCGCCGTACCGGTAAACTTGAGCCCCTCTTTGCCGGTAATCTTCGCCACGGCACCGTCGGGACAAAAATTGCCTCGCATAATGCGGATGTGGCCTGTGGCTTTGATCGGATCAGAAATCGGATGTACGACTTCCTGGCCCTCGGCCAGCGCGGGTAACTCGGCAAGATTTTCTGCCACAGTCTTGCCAGTGACGGTCAGACAGTCGCCTTCGAGCAACCCTTCGTCTAGCAGCAATTTCATCACTGCCGGCGTGCCACCCACCGCGTGCAAGTCCTCTTGAACAAAACGGCCGCTCGGCTTTAAGTCGGCCAAAAACGGCACGCGTTCGCTAGTCGCCTGGAAATCGTCGATCGATAGCGGGACATCCGCACTACGAGCCATCGCCAGCAGGTGCAGCACCGCGTTAGTCGAACCGCCTACCGCCATCACAAGCGCCATTGCGTTCTCGAACGCCTCGCGGGTCATAATGTCGCTCGGTTTGATGTCGCGCTCTAAGCAAGCGCGAATTGCCGAGCCAGCGCGCAGGCATTCGTCGAGTTTTTCCGGGTCCTCGGCAGGAATCGACGAGCTGTATGGCAACGACATCCCCATCGCCTCAATGGCCGAAGCCATCGTGTTCGCCGTGTACATGCCGCCACAAGCCCCAGCACCTGGACAACTGGTACGGACGATCTCGCTGCGCTCTTCTTCGCTGATCGTGCCAGCCAGAAACTCACCGTAGCACTGAAAGGCGCTGACGATATCGCGCTTCTGATCGTCGCCGCCAAAATGTGTAAAGCCGGGTTTGATCGTACCGCCATAGACCATCAACCCAGGTCGATTGAGCCGCGCCATGGCCATGATGCAGCCTGGCATATTCTTGTCACAGCCAGGCAGGGCGATGCAGGCGTCGTACCACTGGGCCTCCATCACAGTTTCAATCGAGTCGGCGATTAGGTCGCGCGACTGCAAGGAGTAACTCATTCCAGAAGTGCCCATCGAGATGCCGTCGGAGACGCCGATCGTGTTGAACCGCAAGCCGACCAACCCGGCTTCCTGAACGCCCTCCTTTACTTTTGCAGCCAGATCCAGCAGGTGCATGTTGCAGGTGTTGCCCTCGTACCACATGCTGGCGATACCAATTTGCGGCTTGGCGAGATCGTCTTCCGTGAGACCCGTGCCGTAGAGCATTGCTTGTGACGCGCCCTGCGATTTGGGTTGCGTAATGTGCTGACTGTATTTGTTGAGTGGCTCGCTCAAAATAAGTGTCCTCGCTGGTCAAGTCGCTCGAATCGAAAGCATCTATTGTACTTGTCCCAAGTCTGCTGGGCAGGGGGCACGGTGAAGGGTCACTCAACACCGTTAGCCTCCCGTAATATCCGCACAATCAGAAGTTCGCAACTTCCTCTTGAGAGGGCAGTTTGGGCCCGTCCACGGTTCGCGCACTAGAGTTGTACTGGAGGATACACACCAATGCTGACTGCCGACTTGCCCCCCATTCCCGAGCCACAACAACCTGTAGCTCCCGTTGCGCCTGAAGTGATGCTGGCCAATGGCCGTCATTTGTCGCTGTACGCTTTGAGCCCAGATGAATTGCATAAGTTGCAATGGGAACAGGAACAAGGATTCGCCAAGGCTATCCTCGCGCTGCCACGAGGCTCTCGCGAACGATCATTGGTCATCGGACAGGCTTACGACACAATCTGCACGATTCTCGCGGCCCAACAGACCGATGGAGGCCCGCTAGAGATGGGGATCGACCGGCGTTACATCCGGTTGGTCCTAGAGCTACTTAGCCAGCAGATCCGTCGAGGCGTTGGTCAACCGCGGCTGTTTGAGATTGGCTACGGCAGCGGTACGATGCTAAAAGAAGTGAGCGACAAGGGATTCCGCGTCGGTGGCATCGAGGTATCATCGACCATGCGCGACGAGGCCCTTGGTGTCCTGGGCAACACATTTGCTGATCAATTGATGCTAGGCGACCTTCGCGAAGTTGATAAACAGTCGCTCGCCCACCGACCGAGCCTTGTCTATTGGAACGACGTGTTCGAACACATCTGCCCGGATGAAATCTCAGATTACCTGCGGAAGATTAACCAACTGCTGATCCCTGGTGGCACGCTGGTTACGATCACTCCACACTGGCTATTGCGACCCTCAGACGTCACCGGCGACTTCTGCCCACCACGCACCGAGGCCCGCGGCTTGCATCTGAAAGAGTACCGCCTGGCCGAGGTGACGAAGTTATTGAAACAGTCTGGATTCCGCCGCGTAGCCGCGCCGTTGGCAGTGAGTCGGCAACGGATCTACTTAGCCGGCAACGGGCTTCGCCTGGCAAAACAACTCTGCGAACGCCTCTTCGACCGCCTGCCTATAAACCATGCCCACCTACTCTGCCGCGGAGCGGGCATGTCGATCACTATTGCTACAAAGTAGCCTCACAGCTCCGGTATTCTTGAGGGGATTTGATTGGGGAGATCTGGACGACCATTGCAAAGCGGCGATCTCGCATCTAACGAATCATAAACCTCCCACGTTGCTCACCTTCTGTGTCCTTTGTAACCAGAAAGAAGCAACTAAGCGGCTAGAAGCCTGATTTCATTGACTTTCGGAGGGTAGCCACGGCTTAACGGGCGAGGTTAAGATGGAGTGAAGAGCCAATCGGCGCGGCGGATGCCGTGCGCTGTGCTACTTGAGGCGAATGTGTAGCGTCCCAGGGCGTCCCTGTTCCAAATCCTTTCAGAGGAGATTTTGTCATGCGAGTTATTTTATTTGTTGCCATGGTGTCACTTGGTCTTGCGACCGTTACCGGCTGCGGTGAGAAGGAACAAGAAAAAGCTACCGAGGGCATGCAGGGTGCTGCCGCCGAAATGAAGGAAGCGACCGATAAAGCGGCCGACGCCGTCAAGTCGGGAGCCGACGCAGCCACAGAGGGTGTAAAAGAAGCGGGCGATGCAGTTGGCCAAGCCGCTGAGGATGTCAAGGACGCCGCCGGCGACGCGGTCGACAGCGCCCGCAACGCCGCTGCTGATGCCGCACAAGGTACGGCAGATGCCTTGAAGACCGAATAGTAATCTTTTAGACGGTTACAGCCGGTATACGATTGTAGAAGCCCCGCGATAGATTTATCGTGGGGTTTTTTCTTGTGCAAGGTTCAATAGCCATGGTGTTCGAGCAAGTCGCATCAAGTGATGGGACTTGGCAGTAACGCAAAAGGTGGCGACGGTGAATGTGCTGATGAGGATCAGTCGAGCGCACTAAAACGTGTTTCACGAATTAGAAATATCGCCGTCAACAGCGAGATGGCCCCTGTCGCGGAGACCCAGTAGGCGGGCGCGATCGAGTTGCCAGTGGAAGTGATCAGCCAAGTTGCAATCATGGGAGTCGTACCACCAAAAAAACCGATCGAGGCATTGTAGGCGAAGGCAAGACCTGTGCAGCGTATGGCTGCGGGAAATAGTTCAACATTGGCGGCAACCATCCCTCCAGCTATCAGGCCGATGGATAGCACAAAGCCGCATTCGCCGAGGAAGATGCGAGTCAGATCAGTGGAGTGCATCATATGAAAAAATGGTACAGCGCCGAAAGTGAGTAACGCATTGCCAGCGATTAACAGCGGCTTGCGTCCGTAGCGGTCCGATAGCCACGCGGTTACCGGTAGAATTATCAGCAGCAGGACCATACTGGCCGTATTCAAGTCCAGTGCAATTCGCTCCGGCAACTTGTCGATGGTTTTGATATAAGTGACCGCATAGACAAAGGCCGCATAGAAGCCAACTCCCAGACCAACGTTCAGCAGCGCCACCCTTAACACCAGCAAACCATGTTTTCCGAAAGTATCGCGAATGGGCTTCTTGCTGGCGCTAACCAGTGCCTCGGAATGAATGCCATGTCGAATCAAATAGCCTGTTGCCGCGACCAGCGCCCCGAACAAGAAGGGCAGCCGCCAACCCCAGCGAATTAGTAAATCTTCTCTGATCAGATTCGAGATGAGCGCACCTACCGCCGACCCCATCAGGATGCCGGCTGTGGCACCCCACATTCCCCAGATAGCGGTTCGTGCGCGCGAGTCTGGCTTGGCATGCTCAGCCAGAAACACTAACGAACTCGTGTATTCGCCGCCCACGGATAGTCCTTGCACGATGCGCAATAAAACGATTGCTACAGGGGCTGCTGCTCCGATTGTCTCGTAGGTTGGCAAGCATCCAATCAGGACCGTGGGGATGGCCATCGCCATTACAGAGATGGTCAGCGCGCGTTGCCGGCCTACCAGGTCGCCGATCCGGCCGAAAATCAATCCTCCCAAGGGCCTCACTAGAAAGCCGGCGGCAAACGCACCAAACGCAGCGATCAGCGAAACAGCAGGATCGTCGGTAGGAAAAAACTGTTGGCCGATCACTGTGGCGAAGTAGCCATAGACGGCAAAGTCATACCACTCCATCACATTGCCGATTAGGCCCGCGAGTATTACCCGGCGTCGCGTTGGAGCTGATATCGTATTGTCCGCCATATGCTAATTCTCATTTTTCTCGGTGAGGCGTGTTTCGATCGGAGTTCAGGGGAAGCCAACTTACAGAACAGTCTTAAACTGCCCGCTGTAGGAATACAATGGCGATCGTGATCATTCCAGCAGTGAATCATCACTCGCATGCAGCCCAGTAAATCAGTGAATTGCTCCGCTCCGAAACGTGGATACGCCGATCCCCTCGTGACCGATCTGAAACTGCACCGCGCCAAGGTCGGCCGTGTGGAGCATCTGACCGCCAACATCATGGTAGGGGTCGGCTGTCTGTTTACTCTCATGGGCATGTAGCCGACCACTAACGACTACCCATTGCGGTGTACACCAATTGGCGAAGCCAGGTGGGTCGCTGCCTGTGCTGCCGTGGTGGGGAGCGAGGAGGATGTCGCAATCGAGCGGCGGCTCGGCAATTACTATCTCGATGCCTGGAGATTCCAAATCACCAGGCAGCAGCAGCGTATGACCTGCGTATTGCACGTTGAGCAGAATGCTGTTTGCATTATCTCGGCCAGCGACACCTAGTCGCGGTGGATGGAGCACCTCGATTTCGACCTCTGAGCCGGCGACCTGCAGATGATCGTTCATCCACACTTGGTGCAACGGAATGCCGGCTTGCTCGAGTGTCTCGCGCAGATAGTTGGGGGCCGTGAGCTGCCCGTCGGTGGCCCAAGGATCGAACATCAGCGGTGAAACATACACAGCCGCAATATCGAATCGATCGACCAGCCCCGGCATCGCGTTGTAGTGATCGATATCCGCGTGTGAGAGCACGACCGCATCGATTCGTGAGATATTTCGGGACCAGAGATAAGACGAGACAGTCTGCGTTGCGCTTTCCGGGGAGCCGAGACTCCCGGCATCGTAAAGTATCGTCTGACCGTTAGGCAGTTCTAGAATGACGCACGTGCCGTGCCCCATGGCCAGAAAAGTGCAGTCAAGGCGGTCGTCGTGCCGACCGATTGCAGCTACGCCGTAGCCAGCGGCCAACCACAAGACGAGAGTAGCAACTTGCCACTTCCAGTCGATGCGGTAACGAGGCATGAGTGCGAATGCGGCGAGCGCACCGTAAAACCCAAGTAGCCACCAGACTGCCGGACCGGGGCAATAGAAATGGCCCACTTCTAGACCTTCGCCAAAGTTGACGAGAAACCGAGTGCCGCTCAGTGCCACAGAGCTTAACCACCCGAGCGCATAAGCCAGCGGTGGCACGACCCACGCCACTGTACAAATTGCGAACCCCGACGCAAGTGCGACTGCAACTAATGGCCAGATCAATGGAGTGAGAACGATGCTAACCGGTGCGGCAAGATGAAAGTGATGGGCTACCAGCGGCGCTGCCGTCAGCCAGATTACCAGCGAAATAACGAACAACTGACTCATCCAAGAAGTCGAAACTCGCACTGCCTTGCGGGGCAGTGATTGGCTGTCACGGATCAGCCGAGTCAGCGGGTCGATCTTGCGCCGATCGTAAGAGACGAATCCGTACCAGGAAATTACCGCGACACAAAGAAAACTCAGTTGCGTGCCACCACGGAATAGCTCGCTGGGACTATAAGCTAGTATCACCAACGCGGCTGCGGCTAAGAGATTCGATCGCGAGGCACGACGACCGAGCAGCAACATCCATAATGCGAACAAAACCAGAATCGTCGCTCGAACCACCGGCGGTCGGCCGCCGACGATCGCTGCATAAGCTACTACCAACACTGCCGTAATGAGAACTCCAGATCGTTGAGGTAGCAGTCCACCCCGAACCAATAACCAAACGATACCGGCGAGAAAACCAACGTGCAGCCCCGAAACTACTAGCAGATGGACCGTACCCGTCTTCAGGAACGATTCGAATACCGAGTCGTCGAGCCGCTCGCGAGCGCCTAGTAGTAGTGCCAAAGCCAAATTGTCGTTCTTGTGGCCGACGTACCTTGTCAGTTGGTGCTGGCACCAGTATGCCGTTCGGTCGAGCCAGCGGCCAGATTTAGCGGGCCTTCCTGGTTCAATCACGGAGACGCATTGAGGCGCACGGCAATACAACTCAACAAACCGACCGGCACCCCGCTCGGCTTTCGCCCAATCGTATTGCCCTGGATTGAGAGCTCCCCTGGGACGACCGAACTGACCGAAAACTTGCAAGCGGTCGCCTCGCTCGACTCCTGTTAGTTCACCTGCCACTCGCAATCGGCACGTTCCAGAGGTAGGCAGCCACCGAGTGCCGTCGCGCACGCGGGCGACTTCCAGGGTCAACTGACTCCGCGATCCGACCGGCACGGCGCTGAGCGGATTGGCGGGTGGCGCAGGGCTCCACTTACTGCGGTCTACTGCTACTGCTTCGACACATACGGGGGTCAGAGATTCTTCGGCGAATCTGGCCAAATGGTTTTGGTCGACGTAATTCCAGCATTGGTGGTGCCATGCACCAGCCAGAGCTGCGAAGGACAACAGCAGTGCCCCAGCCGATAGTTGGCTCATCTCCTTGCGAAGCAAGAAGTAGCAAACTGCGATCCAACTGGCGGCAACCAACCACCAGGCGAGCAGCCCTGCGCCTCGCCACGATACTCCGAACTGACGGTCAGCGACTATCCCGACGGCAGCGGCCACGGCCACTAGCAGCAGTGGCCGATAACTGGACCTTCGGTCGGATACCACAGTGTCTGATACAGGCATGACCAGGAGATTGTGGGAAAATATCTATCGAGCGAGCAGAGCCACCGTCGCGGGGCCAGAACCTGTAAGACAAGCAATTCCGGTTTGCGACCCACAGATTGTATCCCACCAGCCCGCAGGACGAAATTACCTTGTTTCGCTTGCCGCGCAGGGGCTAAGCGGAGAGAATACCCGTCCCGCCAATATTTCAGTTTTTAGAGTCCCAACTTTGACGGAGAGGCCCCCCCATGAAGATCACTGAACTACACAGTCCAGGACGCAGGACGCTGATTCTGAGCGTCGCCGCTTTGCTCCTGGCCAACTCAGTTTGCCAGAGCGAGAATACTCCGGTGACGACCGTAGCCAACGTCGGCGAGTCCAAGCAGACCTCACAGCAGACCGCGAAGGAGCCCAAATTGATTCCGCGAAACGTACTCTTCGGAAATCCCGAGAAAGCCCAGGCTCGCCTGAGCCCGAATGGCCGCTGGCTGAGTTATCTGGCACCGGTGGACGGCATTCTGAATGTCTGGGTCGGTCCGGTGGACGATCCCTCGCAGGCTAAGCCGGTTACCGACGACAAGATTCGCGATATCCGGGGTCACAGTTGGGCTTACACCGGAGATCATATTCTTTACACCCAAGACAAAGCGGGCGATGAGAACTCGCACGTTTATGCCACCAATGTCGAGACTGGTGAGACCATAGATCTTACACCCCTGGAAAAAATTCGCGCTCAGATTCAAGAGACGAGCGAAAAATTTCCAAACGAACTGTTGGTTGGCATCAACGATCGCAATCCCCAACTGCATGATATTTGGCGAGTGAATATCGATACAGGCGAGCGAGAATTAGTCCAACAGAATGAGGGCGTCGCAGCCTATGTAACTGACGACGATTTTCGCGTCCGCTTCGCTTTCAATTTCACTCCCGATGGTGGTCAGGTACTGCTTAAGCCGAAAGTCGAAGACGAGACCGGACCTGGCGCCGAATGGGAAGAATTTATGAGAGTTGGTCCTGTCGACGCGATGACGACTGGTCCGGCCGGATTCGATAAGACGGGACAGGTGCTTTACCTGCAAGACAGCCGCGACCGCGACACCGGCGCCCTATTCGCCATGAATCTGGAGAATGGCGATGTCTCTCTGATAGCCGAAGACCCTCGAGTAGACGTCGGCAGTGTGATCGCTCACCCGACGGAAAAGACAATTCAAGCCGTTGGGTTCACTTACTCTCGCACCGAGTGGAAAATACTTGATGAAGCGATTCGGGAGGACCTCGACTACCTGAATTCGGTCGAAGATGGTGAGCTGATCATCACAAGTCGTACGCTCGATGACTCGCAATGGACTGTGGCTTACCTGCTCGACGATGGTCCGCTCAAGTTTTATCGCTACGATCGAGCCAACCGCAAAGCCCATTATCTGTTCAGCAGCCGTACCGACCTGGACGATTACGACTTGGTTAAGATGCATACGCCGGTGATCAAGGCCCGCGATGGGCTTAACCTGGTAAGTTATCTGACCCTGCCAGCTGATAGCGACGCGGATGGTAGCGGTCGACCCGACAAACCGTTGCCCCTGGTGCTCGACGTACATGGTGGGCCCTGGGCACGCGACGGTTGGGGATACAACTCTTCGCACCAGTGGTTGGCCAATCGTGGATACGCGGTGCTAAGTGTCAACTTCCGCGGCTCGACCGGATTCGGCAAGAATTTTACAAACGCTGCTGACGGTGAATGGTCGGGCAAAATGCACGACGATCTGATCGACGCGGTGAATTGGGCCGTTGAAGAGGGAATTGCCCAGCCCGACAAAGTCGCGATTATGGGTGGCAGCTACGGCGGCTATGCGACGCTCGTTGGGCTCACTTTTACGCCCGAAGTGTTTGCCTGCGGGGTGGATATCGTCGGACCTTCGAGCTTGGTGACACTGCTCGAAAATGTACCACCCTATTGGATTCCTTTCATGCCCGTGATGAAAGTGCGCGTCGGTGACGTCGACACTGAAGAGGGTCGGGCCGAGCTGCTCAAGCGATCGCCGCTGACGTTGGTGGACCAGATCCAGCGGCCGCTGCTGATTGGCCAGGGGGCCAACGATCCCCGAGTCACCCAGCTCGAAGCGGACCAGATCGTCGAGGCGATGACTTCCAAGGGGATTCCAGTTACCTACGTGCTCTACCCCGACGAGGGCCATGGTTTCTCGGGCGAGCACAATCGGATGTCGTTCAATGCTGTCACTGAAGCATTTCTTGCCGAGCACCTGGGTGGCCGATTCGAACCGGTTGGCGAGGCTTTTGAGGAGTCCAGCCTGCTTGTTCCCGTGGGGGCTGGCGACGTGTCGGGAGTGGCCGAGGCCCTGCCCGCCGACCGCAAGCAGATGCCGTCAAAAGAGGCCAAGGAGTAAGTCGGGGCCTTATTTTTTCTGCTGACAGCTTGCATTTGTGGAGATCGGATGAAACAATACAAGTGCAATGAGCGCCCACACGTTTTACTTCTGGTTTAACATCACTCGCTACTTTTTTACAAGTAGCGGGCCCGGAGGTAGTGTGTAAGCGAACGCCTTAGATTTGCCTAACACAAACCCCGAGCACCGCGAACGGTTCTCGGGGTTTTTTTTATTCCCGCTGATCTTAAGAAGTTGCCATCCTAAATAATCGGAGACAATCGCATGATCATTGTAATGAAGCGAAGTGCTGAGCAGGAAGACATCGACAACATTGTCAAAAGCGTCGAAGAAAGAGGCCTCAAAGCCGTTACGATCCAGGGTACGGAGCGTACCGTTGTTGCCGCCGTGGGCGAAGAACGGGATGCGGGGATCACCTCGCTGGAAAGCAGTCCTGGTGTCGACGAAGTGCTGCCGATTGTCGCTCCCTACAAACTTGCCAGCCGGGAACTGAAGCCCGAACCGAGTACCGTGAAAGCAGGCAGTTTAACTGTGGGCAACGGCAACATCGGAGTGATCGCGGGACCCTGCTCGGTAGAAAGTGCAGAGCAGCTACTGGAATCTGCTCATGCGGTAAAGCAAGCCGGTGCAACAGCTCTCCGCGGTGGAGCCTTCAAGCCGCGTACCAGTCCTTATAGCTTCCAGGGCCTCAAGGAAGAAGGACTCAAGCTTTTGGCCGAGGCGCGCAGCCAGACAGGGCTGGCTATTGTTACAGAGGTGGTTTCTCCCGACGATGTAGATTTAGTGGCTGAGTATGCAGACGTGTTGCAAATCGGCGCGAGGAATATGCAGAACTATCGTTTGCTAGAAGCCGTGGGCCGTTGTGGCCGGGCGGCCCTGCTGAAACGGGGGCCAAGCGCGACCGTCGACGAATGGTTATTGGCGGCGGAGTATATCCTCGACGGCGGCAACCACGACGTGATGCTCTGCGAACGGGGCATCCGAACCTACGAAGCGCACACCCGATTTACTCTGCCTCTGGCTTCTGTGCCTTACGTCCAACAGAAAACCCACTTACCAATCGTTGTCGATCCAAGTCACGGGACCGGTCATACCTACATGGTGCCAGCGCTATCCCGAGCTGCAATTGCCGCAGGTGCAGACGGATTGATTGTGGAGGTACATCGCAACCCTGACCAGGCACTCAGCGATGGCTACCAGTCGATGACTCATGCTCAATTCGAAGATATGATGTCGGGCTGTCGACGCATTGCAACGGCAGTCGACCGACAACTGGGCTAGCCGCCCGGGACCACTACTTTTGAGGAATCAGTTTTTGCTCGACAAGCCAAGCCAGAATCTCGCGCTGCGCACTCGCTGGCTGCAAAGCCAGTAGTGCGGGGCCTGTGGGATCAACCGATAGCTCAGTAATCGAATCGGACAAGTCGGAATGTCGAAGCGTTGTTAGGTGCTTTCGAAGCCCGCTGACAACGTGCTCCCAATCTATAGGTTGTTCAGAAGACAATCGATAGAGTTCCAATTGGCAATCGCTGCCAAGTTGTTCGACGGTGGAGATTTCGATAGCACCGCCAGCCGCAGCTCGCCAGTCGAGGCCCAAGGGTTCGAGAACTTCGGTAAGCACTTCGTGCCAAGGTTGATCGGCCACAGCGCAAACGACCGTTGAGTCAGGCCACAGTTGGACCTCTGACAAAGCCGCCCAATCGACGAGCAGTGGGAGGTCGAGTTCGCGTTGCCAATGCAGGAACACCTCGCCAATAGGAGTTTCGCGAGAAAAGGTAAACAGAGCCGGAGCGGTCAGTCGCTCGGCCATTGCCGCATGCAGGGGTGTGGGAGCTAACCTCTCTATTGGATAGCGGCTTCGGGTCGACATCCCACGAACTAGACGTAGGCGCTCCAGGAACACAAGCACACGGTAGTGTACTAACCGGCTCTGCTTGATGCGGAGAGAGCCGTCGGCGATTTCCAGATTCGCCTCGTCCCATTTCGCTGGTGCGACGAGCTGCCGTATCCAATTGGCAATTTGTTCGGCGGTTGTGTCATCCGATACTAAATCATCGATAGGATACTCGATGTCGCGCACTTGGTCGGCTTCCTGTCGAACAACGATTACCAGCGGGCCGTCTATCCTATGCTTCAAACGTAACGGTTGCAGCACTTGAGAAAGTGATTCGTCAAGCGTGATGTCTTTGGCATCTAAGGAGACTAGTTTACGTGGAGAGATACCAGCCATCAGCAACTGCTCCGAACTCACGCTCACGGGAGATCCGCTCAATTGTGAAATGAGCGACAGGAAGTCGACCAGTCGCATCCTATCGAACTCAATAGTTGGCAGACGCCGGGCGAGTCGCTGCTTGGCATTGCTCGATGCGACATCCCATCGGGGATCCGAGCCGCGTCGAACGATCGGCAGTGTGGAAGTTGTTGGCTCACTTTCACTATCGTCGCTCGCGGGGGCGCTCGCGGGCTCGATATCAGGATCTTTCTCTGTCAGACCTTCAAGAGCAGCCATATCCAGACCTTCGGGATCCAGATCCAGCGGATCATATCGCCGCGCTACGCGTGCCACTTCAACTTCTTCTGTCTCTGGAGCGGCTTCTTCGACGCGAGCTTCTACAACTGTTTCTTCTACAATTTCTTCTGCAGGTTCTTCGACAACCTCTGGTATATCGAGAGGTGTTTCTATGGATAATCGTGTTTCAGCGGGGGTTTTCGGGGGATTGTCAACCGGTGGAGACTTGGCGATAGCCGGTGCTTGGGTTTCTGATGCCTCGGGTTGTTCAACGGTGCGTGCCAGGGACGCGTCGCTTGTTTCAGTCTCGGCAGGCCAAAAGATTGCAGTGCCCAGCAAGGTTGTGCCTAGAATTAAGATTCCCACAGCCCACGCGATCAATCGGATACCGCCAACCGTTTCAGCGATAGGCTGCTCGGCTACAAGCTGCTCCTCAACATTATGCACCGGGCCGTTTGTCTCGACTTCTTCTGGCAAGGCTGATTCCGCAGAGGAGCCTGCGGATGCTCCGGGAGGAGTCACTTGGACCATGCTCCCGCATTGTGGACAGGCGACGATCTCACCAATGATCGACTCGTTGCGCACCGACAGCCCGGCTTGGCACGTCACACATGTGATCTTAAAGAGTTCCACAATTCTCAATCGAGCCTTAGCTCGCTTCTCTTTACAAGGAGGGATCTAGTCCGTCCAAGTCAGTTCCGATGCTGCCTATTATAACCGCCCATTCACTCCTGGGCACTCTCCCTTAAAAACACCTCAGGCAGTTGCTCGCCCCGCTGCGTGGCTGCAGAACGTGTCGTCACTACGATCGCGCCAGACTTGCCATCGAGCACGTAGATTAGCTTCTGTTTCACGTCTGCAGGTCCGCTAGCCGTGCGGTCGGGATTTGCAAGCTGGAGCACAGCGAGCAAAATCTCTCCTGCCGGTCGGCCCTTCAAATCTATGCCGAACGACTGGTTCTTGGTGATCCCCTCTAATTGTAGGTCACGACCGGCAATCTCGATTTTTATATCCAAGTCGTCGGCCAAAGTCTCTAGAGCCTGTTCGAGGGTCTCTTTGGAAAATGATAGTGATGTGACTTGTAGCAGCTTCTCAGCCACGGTCCGAGGTGCGGCGACAGTGACGGTCGCTACCTCTGCATCGCTCTTCGGCAGGTTGAGCATTAGCTCTGCGGCCATTAGCAAGTTGTGTCCAGCTATCGCCGGTAGATAACACCGCAACACGCTCACTCCCTCGAGCTCCTGGCCGCGCGTGTGCTCGCTGAGGTACCGGAGCATCGCCGGTAACTGTGTGACGACGTTTTCTCCATAAGGGTGCGAGGATTCAGAAAGCAGTGCCTCCTCCAGTGCATCAACAGCTCGAGGCAATCGTTGTTGAACAATCGACCCAAACCGGTGCGGTGGTTGGTCGAGCGTTACGGTTGACTGCAGTTCCAGAAAAAAGTTCTCGCCCCAATCGGCGCTAACCGCCACGGCAGTCGCCTTGGCGCCGATCACTTTTTCAAGGACTTCCTCTAGTTGATTAGCCTCGCCGGAGAGCAGCTTGTGCCCGTCGCTTCGCAAGAAATTGGGAGAGAACACGAGCGTAGCCGAGCGAGAGTCGTCCGTGCGATCGAGCAATCGTTGGATGTCGCGAGAGAACAGGGCCGGAGCTTCGCCCTGTTCTTTTAACTCGTCAAGGTCTTCAACGGAACACGATACTAGCACCCTGCCCTGCTCTGCAGCAGGAAAAAAACTCATGCGATCACCGACTGTAAACGATGCCTGATTGATTGGTGGACTCGAAAGTAGCAACCGCCATGTGTAATGCAATTTCCCATCAAGCCCGGGATGCACAGCAACAGTCAATTCCTCAACATCCGCTAGTGCCTCATTGGTGTGTTGCTCAAGGTGAGCGACTACTCCCTCCCCCCAAGGTCCGAACGCCGCCAAGATCTTTTCCCCTTCGGCGTGGGTTAACAACTCGGCAGGTCGTACGTGCAGCAGAAGCTGGGTACCCAGTGGCAAGTACCTGAGCGAAATTGGTGCCCCGGCCGTAGGCGAAACCCAGAGCGACTTGCCGTCGTCGTCGACGATCGCTGGTTTCGCAGCTGAGTCGACCAATTCTCGCGCTGATTCGATCGCAACAGATTGCTCTACTACAGTTGCAGGTTCACCTTCGCTCCACCACATGGAGAAGATGATGCTCGTGAAGGCCAGTAAACCCAACAATAAGCCCAAAACCAGCCACGGTTTGCTGCTACTCTTCAGTCGCTCCTTGGCTTGCCTTTCGGTCACGTCGACACCTGACTATAGCAATCAAATGGGAGCCATCGGTTAACGGATTCACTCCGCCAACAGCTTTCGTAGCACCGTCTGCAGAATACCCCCGTTGCGGTAGTAATCAAGTTCCACAGGAGTGTCGATTCGCACCGTGGCTTCAAACTCGATTGTGGTATCACCCTGGGCGACTACTCGTAGCGTTTGGCGAGGTTGAAGATCGTCGTTCAGGTCGGGGATACTGAAGACTTCTTCGCCGGTAAGACCAAGGGATTGCCAGGTTTGGCCGGCGGCGAATTCGAGCGGCAGGACACCCATGCCGACTAGGTTGCTGCGGTGGATCCGCTCGTAGCTGGCGGCCATCACGGCGCGGACGCCCAATAGGAACGTCCCCTTGGCGGCCCAGTCGCGGCTCGAGCCAGTGCCGTATTCGGCGCCTGCCAGCACAACCAACGGGACTCCCTCATCTCGGTATTTCATCGCGGCGTCGTAGATTGACATCACCTCACTATCCGGCAGATGACGGGTAACGCCCCCTTCGGTGCCGGGTGCCAACTGATTACGGATTCGGATGTTGGCGAAGGTGCCGCGGGTCATCACTCGGTCGTTCCCGCGTCGGCTTCCGTAGCTGTTGAAATCGCGCGGCTCGACGCCGGCGGCCTGCAGGAACTTGCCAGCAGGGCTGTCCGAGGCAATCGCTCCCGCGGGGGAGATGTGGTCGGTCGTGACCGAGTCGCCCAACAGTGCCAGGCATCGTGCACCGCTGACAGGACGTATCGGGGAAACTTCTGGAGTGAGGTCAGTTAGAAATGGTGGTTCTTGGATATACGTGCTTTGATCATTCCAGCCGTAGAGCTCGCCGCCAGTTACGTCGATGGCATTCCACTTTTCATTCTTTTGCCAAACGTTGTCGTATTGGTTCTGAAACATCTCCGGTAACACGCACGCGTCAACGACGGCAGTCACTTCATTATGCGTTGGCCAAATGTCCTTCAAATACACCTGCTCGCCATCACTGCCCGTGCCGACGGGCTCTGTAATCAGATCAATGTCGGTTGTTCCCGCCAGCGCGTAAGCTACCACCAGTGGAGGGCTTGCCAAGTAGTTGGCCTTAACGTTTGGGTTGATTCGGCCTTCAAAATTACGGTTACCGCTCAAGACGCCAGCTACCACGAGGTCGTGTTCCTGGACGGCTGCCGAGATCGGTTCTGGCAACGGGCCGCTATTGCCGATGCAGGTGGTGCAACCATAGCCGACCGTTTGGAATCCGATCTGATCCAAATACTCCTCCAAGCCCGACTTCTGGAAGTAGTCGGTTACGACTCGGCTGCCGGGAGCAAGGCTAGTTTTAACGTGCGGCTGTGTCTTGAGCCCCTTAGCAACGGCTTTCTTAGCCACCAGCCCAGCAGCAATCATGACCGAAGGATTTGACGTGTTCGTACAACTGGTGATCGCAGCGATAACGACGCTGCCGTGTTGAATCGGAAATCGCTCGCCAGCGAGCTCTACCTCAACGCCTTCGAATCCTGGATCGGCCAATGCAACAGCTGTTTCTGTGGAAGCTTGGCTCCCTTGCCCCGACCCCTGCCCGGCGGTGGAGCCATTGGACGGCTGTTTCCGGTAGACCTCCTCTAGGTCACGTTCCCAGGTTGATTTCATGGCGGAAAGGGTAATCCGATCTTGCGGGCGCTTCGGTCCGGCAAGGCACGGTTCGACCGAGGAAAGGTCAAATCGCACGGTTTTGGTAAACGTCGGCGCGGGCGTGCCGTCTGTGCGGAACAAACCTTGTTCCTTGGTGTATCGCTCGACGAGCGTCACTTCGTCCTCGGTGCGGCCCGTGCGGCGAAGGTAGCTGAGCGTTTCGGAGTCGATTGGAAAGAAACCCATCGTAGCGCCGTACTCAGGCGACATATTCGCGATCGTGGCCCGGTCGGCGAGCGACATTGTGGAGACGCCCTCTCCGAAGAACTCAACAAATTTGCCGACAACTTTTTCGCTGCGCAAGATCTCAGTGACTGTAAGCACCAGGTCTGTTGCAGTTGCCCCAGCTGGGAGCTCACCGGTGAGCTCCATACCCACTACCTCCGGCATCAGCATATAAATCGGCTGACCCAACATCACGCCTTCGGCTTCAATACCGCCGACGCCCCAACCGACGACGCCCAAGCCATCGATCATCGTGGTGTGGCTATCGGTTCCCACTAGCGAGTCGGGCACCGCGACGGGGCCTTTGTGGTCCTCGCGCAGAAAAACGCATTTTGCTAAGTATTCGAGATTCACCTGATGCACGATACCTGTGCCGGGAGGAACGACTCGGAAGTTGTCGAATGCATCTTGCCCCCAACGCAAGAATTCGTAGCGCTCGCGGTTGCGGGTGAATTCCAGTTCGATATTCAAGTCGAGCGCTGTGTCGCTGGCGAAGTAGTCGACCTGCACCGAGTGGTCGATCACTAGATCAGCTGGTACCAAAGGGTTGATCTTATTCGGGTCGCCGCCGAGTCGCTGCATCGCGGTCCGCATCGCAGCCAGGTCGACAACTGCCGGCACACCGGTGAAGTCTTGCAGCACGACGCGCGCCGGCTGGAACGGGACTTCCACGCCGCTACTGCCAGGGGCGAGAACGCCACGGCTGGTGGTCCAGTCGGCGAGATTCTTGACGTCTTCTTCGCTAACAACATAGCCTTCACAATTGCGAAGCAGCGACTCAAGGAGCACCCGGATCGAATATGGCAACTCGTCGACCTTGGTAAGCCCCATCTCTTCGAGCTTGGAGAGGCGGTAAATCCCCGCCGGGCCACTACCCGTATCAAAATCGTCGCGGGCGCCAAAAGGATCGATTTTCAAGGTTCGACCTGCCATCGTGTTCCATCCTTCATGTAACGGTAGAATCAAAATATTTTGCGAAGCTTATCGGGTGCGAGTCGCGTCGTCCCCGGCTAGGAAACCCTCATTCTATCGCGTTTTGGTCCCTTTGTCTGGGGGGCTCAGTGCTTCGACAATACTTCCTTGCGGTAGCGACGCATAACGTCGGAGCGCAGCAGCAGGCCAATCAACCGGCGGGTATCGCCTTTGCCTACTTCGACTGGCAGGGTCTCGACGTCGCGGCTACCGAAGTCGCGGAGAGCCTCGATCAAGTTCTCTGAGGGGGAAACCGAGATCGGCGAGCGCATCGCGATGTCCTCCGCATTGACTAAGCTAGGTGAAATATCACTATCGAGTACTCGGTGCAGATCGGTGCTGCGTATGATGCCAATCAGCTTGCCGTCCTCCATGACCGGCAAACTCTCGATATGCGCGTTTTCGCGCGCGACGCGGATTATCTCAGGCACTGTGTCGGTGTGCTTGAGCATGGGGAATTGGCGAATCATGACGTCGCGGACCATGATGTGGTCGAGGCGGTGGAGGTCGTGACCGCGGGCAATCGAACCGCCGCGACGGCTGAGTTTCTTGTAGTAGATACTTTCCGGCTCGATCGCGCGCGAGACTAGACTCGCCAACCCTGCCGCGATCATGATTGGCAGGATTACTTGGTAGTTACTGGTCATCTCATAAACGATGAGGATCGCGCTGAGCACCCCGTGTGTGGTGCCGGCTACGACGGCGCCCATCCCTACGATGGCATACACGCCGGGTGCGTTGGAAAACTCAGGAAAGATGATATTCGCGACCAGACCAATACACGCGCCGAGCGTGGCTCCCAGATAGAGCGACGGCGCGAACACCCCGCCCGAGCCACCGCCGGCAAGCGTGATACTCGTTAATAGCGGTTTCAGGATTACCAATGGTAAGAGCCACCAGAGCTCTGCCCACAGCTGGCTCCCTTCGACCAGCACGGTTCGCGTGGCCTCGCTGTTGGTGAATTTTCCGAGAAAACTCTTGGTCGCCTCGGCCAGGGCCGACTTAGGTTTTTCATCGTCTTGCGTCACGTCCAAGTGCAGAGCATGGTCGACTACGCCGTAGCCAACACCCAGAAGTGGTGGCAGCCGAACCTCCTGCTCGTCGATTTTCTCCTGAGATGCCTGCGACAGCACGGGCGGATCGGAAGGGTAGAGCACGCCCGCCAGGCCCACGATCGCACCGAGTACTAATGCTCGGGACCACCAGTGCGGCAACCACTTGGTTGTGAGGTCTTCAGTCTTATAGAGCACTTTTATAAAACCGGCTGCCGCCAGGCCAGCTAAGATTCCCAGCAGGATGTAAGAAGGCAACTGCTGCCAGGCTCCTTCAAAGTTGTAGTTTCCTAATTGGAGAAAGGCCGATTCAAACCGGTGTTCGCCGATGTGCTGCTGCACGACGTCGGCCAATACACTGGCAATGACGATCGGTGTGATGCTCTCGACGGCAAAACTTCCCAGAATAATTTCGCTGGCGAACATCACGCCTGCCAGAGGGGCGTTGAATGTTGCGCTGATACCGGCGGCTGCCCCGGCGGCCACTAGCACTTTTACATTGCGGGGCGATAGTTTGAACAACTGCCCTGCTGTACTACCCAAAGCCGAGCCAATCTGAACGATCGGGCCCTCGCGACCGACCGAGCCGCCTGTACCGATACAGAATCCGCTAGCCAAGATTTTCACTAGTGCAACATGAGGGCGGACCACTCCGTCGTTGCGAGCAACCGCCACGATGACTTCCGGTACGCCGTGTCCCTGGGCTTCGGGTGCAAAACGGCGAGTAAACCAGGAGACAACTAGCAGCCCGAACGCAGGGATGGCAATGAGTGTCATAACCGAAAGAGCGCTCGACGTGACGGCCGATAGGGCAAGTCCGATGCTGTTGTCAGTAAATACCTTAATCAGCCAAGTAAAGACGGCTGCACCGACGCCTGCGAGCGCACCAACCAATCCGGCCAGAATGACGGTAAGAGTTCCCCCGGAAATCGCTCCACGGCGCAAATGCGAGGTTACCCAACCAGAAAGGCGGTCCAACTGGCTGGGACCGGCATGCGGCTGCGGGTTATGAGGGGGCTCCATAGAACGACGGGTGAGAGAGAGGCGAGACGGAAAGGTCTCCTTAGCCTACTCGCTAGGGCTAGCCTATGCCAGAGCGACACACCCCCATCGCCAATCAGTGCGGCAATCACTAAGATGAGAGCTTTCAAAATTCTGGGCTAAGGCCCAGTGGCAGAAGACATCGGTGCCAGGACGAGCGACCATGACCCAACGGGCTTACAACTTTTCTGCAGGTCCTGCTGTGTTGCCAGAACCAGTGCTGGCGGAGGTTGGGCGCGATCTATTGGCTCTACCGAATGCTAAGGCTTCGATTCTGGAAATCAGCCACCGCAGCCCGACTTTTAAGGAAATCCTCGCCGCAGCTCAGGCCAATCTTCGTCAGTTGTTGTCGATTCCCGACAACTACGAAGTGTTGTTCTTACAGGGCGGCAGCCGGCTACAGTTTTCTATGATACCGATGAACCTGCGGGCCGACGGGCGCAGCGCAGATTACATTCTCACGGGTTCGTGGAGCAAGATCTCCCAGAAGGAAGCTCAGACGGGGGGTGACACCCACGTTGCCTGGGATGGTAGCGACACGAACTACTCCGCCCTGCCCTCCAACACTGATTTGCGGTTAGACACCGACGCTGCCTATGCGCATTTCACATCAAACGAGACGATCCACGGTGTACAATTCGCGACCGAGCCGGATGTTGGCGGTGTTCCTCTCGTCTGCGATGCGTCGAGTGATTTTCTGCATAAACCGCTGCCGATCGAGCGGTACGGATTGCTCTACGCTTGTGCCCAAAAGAATGCCGGACCGGCGGGCGTCACGATCGTGATTATTCGGAAGGATCTGTTGGAGCGAAGCCGCGACGACTTGCCAAGCTACCTCAACTATCGAGTACATGCCGAGGCAGGGTCATTGATGAACACGGCACCGACGTTTGCAATTTACGTCGTTCGACTGGTCACCGACTGGCTCATCAATGAAATCGGTGGTTTGGAAAAGATGCACTCTCAGAATCGGTCGAAGGCCAAGATGGTGTACGATGTTATCGAAGCAAGCGATAACTTTTACGTTGGCCACGCCCAGCCTGAGTGCCGGTCACTGATGAACGTCGTGTTCCGGCTTCCTAACGAGGAGCTGACCGAGAAGTTCGTTAGTGAAGCTGCCGAGCAGGATCTTGTATCATTGGGTGGGCACCGCTCTGTGGGCGGGATCCGCGCTTCGATTTACAACGCCATGCCCGTTGCGGGCGTAGCAAAACTTTGCGATTTTATGACTCAGTTTCGCGACGCGAATTGTGGATAGCTCCCACTAACGCTGAACTCAGAACTCATACCCCTAAAACCACTCTCATGCCTGCTGTTGTTGTATTAGACGATCTGTCAGAAGAAGGCCTCGCTTTGTTGGGTGAGGCTGCCGGCACTACTTTCGAAGTCCGTACCGGGCTCAAAGGGGACGACCTTCGCGAGACGCTCCAACAGTTTGACGGCGCAATCTGTCGTAGCGGCGTCAAGCTCACCGCTGACGTACTGGAGGGCAATCGCCGGCTCAAAGCCGTTGTGCGCGCCGGCGTAGGTACCGACAACATTGATAAAGCCGCTGCCACGCGAGCCGGCATCGTGGTGATGAACACGCCTGCCGGTAACACTCTCAGTACAGCCGAGCATGCGGTCACGCTGATGCTCGCCATGTCGCGAAACGTTGCCCCTGCGTATCAGAGTTTGGTCGAAGGTCGTTGGGACCGCAAGAAATACATGGGCAGTCAGGTTGCGGGTAAGACGTTGGGGATCGTCGGCCTAGGACGGATTGGGCTGGCCGTGGCCAAGCGGGCCCTGGCGCTCGAAATGAAAGTGCTCGGGTTCGATCCCTACATGTCCAAGGAGCGAGCACAAGAGCTGGGAATCGAGTCGTTAGAATCGGTTGCCGATATGATTCCACGTGTCGATTATCTGACGGTGCATACGCCGCTCACTGATGCGACTCGAAATTTGATTGATGAAGAGCAAGTGGAACAGATGAGACCGGGTGTACGATTGGTGAACTGTGCCCGCGGCGGAATCTACAACGAACAGGCGTTAGTAACCGGTGTGAAATCGGGAAAAATCGCCGGAGTGGCGCTAGATGTTTACGCTTCCGAGCCATGCACTGATAGCCCGCTGTTTGGTCTGCCTGGCGTACTTTGTACGCCACACTTGGGAGCCAGCACCGACGAAGCTCAAACCCAAGTGGCAGTGGAGGCGGTGGGACTGCTCACAGATTTCTTGATCGATGGGACAATCCGAAACGCAGTGAACGTTGCTCCAATCGATGCGAAGACTCTCGATTCACTCCACGGATATCCCAACGTTGCGTATCGAATGGGTATTCTGCTGGCCGGCGTTCACAGTGGAGCGGCGAAATCTTGCCGGCTGCTGTATCGAGGGGAAATCGCCGATCGTGAAACCCGCGTGCTCACGGCTGCCTTTGCGGCGGGGTTGCTGCAGAACGCCCTCGACGAGGAGGTCAACCTCGTAAACGCTGAATTGTTGCTACGCGAACGGGGCATCGAGCTGTGCACAGAATCGCGAACCGAGATGGGCGCTTTCCGCGCTTCGATGACGGTCGAAGTTTCTACTGACCAAGGCGAGCACCAAGCCACCGGCACTGTGTTTGGGCATTCGATGCCGCGGCTAGTCGCACTTGATGGCTATCGACTGGAGGCTTATCTCGACGGCTGCCTCTTGGTGTTCATCCACGAGGATGTACCAGGGATTATCGGCGGCGTGGGAAATGTATTCGGCAAACATGGCGTGAATATTGGCCAGATGGCAGTCGGCCGCGCCAGCGATCAGCCGGGCGGAGTTGCTGTTGGCGTGCTAAATCTCGATGCCGAACCGAACCCCGAGGCACTGCAAGAAGTGCGCGATCTACCTTCAATTAGCCTTGCCAAGGTGATCCATTTACCGCCGGCCGGTGAAGTGCCTACCTGGTTGCAGGCCTGAGTTCCTCTTGATCGCTCCCGCAATGCTTGAGGGCTGCAATCCTCGATTTTTCGCCCCCATGCCTCGTCGAAGATTCATTGCGATTCTGCAACAATGGGTTCCACCCGGGTTGTGCAAAAACGCACTCTAAGGGTTTATCGAGGGCGAGACGCAAGCCACGTTTTAGTATTTAGAAGTCGGGACTCGAAGCTAATCTCAAGGTGCTTTTGACGATGTAGCTGAGGCGAGTATGCAAGGGTCCGAATATTCCTTGTGGCTTCGTGCAACAGCGGGTAAACTGAGTCCGGGAGACGCACCTACACCAACACGATTACAAACTAACGCTAAGCCACCACGAATCGATGCACTTGGCCCCCTCCGGGCTGTCTTCGGTACAAGATTCGTGGGGGCTTTTTTGTGGTTTGAACGCAATTGGATTTAGTTGTCAGTTCTCTTTTACTTCCAAGTTAGGAGTAATCCATGTCGCGTACATTGAGGCACTTCCCTCGGACATCATTGCTGGCGACGATCATCAGTTTACTGATCATGATTTCCTCGATGCCAGATGGATACGCACGGACTACATACCTAGCTGGAGGAGAGATAGACCAATTGTCCAAGGCTGAAGGCGGATTCAGCTATTCGATTAATTATAGCTTCTTCCCGTTCCAAGGTTCTGATCCAGAGCGCATTTCCTTAATCGCGGCCGATGGCACTCAACTGGAACCGACATCTTCGAAATACTTTTTTACGCTCTCAGATCTGTCACTGGCAGACCTGCAGAGTAAGGTCACTGGTACTTGGACGTTTATTGAAGAGAAGCCAACCTCGGAAATATTTCACTATGAGTTTACGTTACCTGATATCTCGTCAGATAATTTTCCGGAAATACCCGTGATTACCAGCCCTAGTGAAGGCGCCGTTGTAACCTCGCCGTTCAATCTCGAATGGATTCTTCCTAGTGGAAATCAACCAAGAGGACTGCTGTCTAGAAGATCGTTTGGAACCTACAGCAGTATTGATTTGACGGGGCGAGGCTCAGCTACTGTTTCGTTCGAATTACCCCAAGGAATAACTGAACAGTCGATATCACTCGAAATAGGCCAGGCGCCAGGCGATAATTCTTTGCCTTTTGCGGTGACTCCGGTTACTCCAGGAGCGGACAGTCGGTTCGAAACCCGTTTCTTGTCTGTCCACTCTCTCACCGCACCCCTTAATTTAATCGCCCGTGTTCCCGAGCCGACTTCACTAGCATTGGCGCTAGGTATGGTAACGTTGCTTTGCTCCCGACGCAGCCAGATGGAGATATTGTAAGTTTGATCCAATCCGCTTGAGACTGCGTCAGCTGTCTCCTTGTTTGTATGCGGTCAGATCGCCCGCCGCACGAAAAGGGTGTTTCGCCAACCTGCTTCGGTGTGAACCGCTAAGATAGCGTATTGCCCGATATTCCATCCTGGAAATCCCGCCAATTCGTTTACGCTTAGGATTAAGCGATTCTATGTGGCTCCGTCGCAAGACGTTCCTGTAATCCTCACTCCCCTCACGATCGGCCAGGTTTTCGGGAATTTCCTGATCGTCAATCAGAGGATGTGCCCGTTGGGACCGTTTTGTAACCGATATTGTTGCGGAACGGGGTTCTTTTCGCCACTTGTTCCACCATCCTGAAACAAGCCCTCCCACAAGCTCCCCTAAAGATTCTCAACCATGGAAGCAACACTGACTCTCATGCCGCTGCTCGACCAAGTTCAAGGTGCCCTTAGCAGTAGCCCCCATGTCCCTTCCCACCAAGTGCATGTTGAAACCACCGATGGCCATGTGCGTATTGAAGGCACGGTAGGGTCATTCTTCCAGAAGCAGATGGCCCAAGAAGTGGTACTTCGACTGGACGGTGTTGAGCAGATTGAGAATCAGCTGCAAGTTAGCTGGACCTGATGATCGAGTTGAGAGTCCAGGGCCAAGTGTCTAAAGCCAGACGGATTGATGTCGAGTTCTGGCTCTAGTCTCTAGACCTTCGACTCTTGACCTTCAAGTATTCTACTCTCTTCCAAAGCAGACAAGGCACATGTCATCGCTTTGGGGATAGTCTCCCGCGAAATCGCGGACGTTCTTTAGCACAAACTCGCCCAGTTCGTGCGATCCAACGCTCTTATCACCCACAACTTCAATCAGTCGTTCCATACCGAATAGTTCGCGATCGGAGTTCATCGCTTCGCTGAATCCATCGGTAAAGACTGTCACAAAGTCTCCCGGCTGCAAATCTCGCTCGTAGGCTTCGTACTCGTAGTCGTCGACGACACCCAGGGGCAACCCGGCTTCTTCGCCACCGATCTCAATGACTTCGCCCGAGCTTGCCCGCAACAGGGGTGGCATGTGGCCGGCGTTGACCAAAGTAAGCTTGTGATTGTGTGGATCAATCACCGCGACAACCATCGTCACGAATCGATCGTCCCAGCCGTGGCTCGAGAAGGCCGCGTTAATTTCACCCAACGCCTTGGCAGTATCTGGTTCGCGGGCGAGCCAGAATCGCACGTCGCTAGAGAGCTTGGCCATTAGTATCGCGGCCGATACGCCCTTCCCTGCAACGTCGCCCACGACCGCGGCTACTCGATCGTTAGGCAACAAGACATAATCGTAATAGTCACCTCCCACCTGATGGGCCGCTTCGTAGAATTCGAAGAAGTGGTACCCAGCGACTTCTGGCGAAGTGCTTGGCAAGAGTGCGTGCTGCATTTGGTGGGCAACTTCAAGGTCGCGCTGCAGAGCGCGCTGTTTGATGGCGTCTTCGTACATCCGTGCGTTATCGAGCGCGATCGCCGCTTGGCTGGCCACACCGGCCAATATCTGCAGATCGAGATCGGTAAACCGGCTTCGCTGGTTATTCGTGTCGATCTGAATCACGCCGAGCGGCTCTCCATCGCTGGAAATCATCGGCGCAACGATCAGCGAGCGAATCTGAAAATCAGCGATGCTCTGCGCCTGGCTAAATCGCTCATCCGTGGCCGCGTCGGCCGAGAGGATCGCCTTCTTGTCTTCAATCGCTTGCCGGACGATCGTTCGGCTGATGCGCATCGAGATCTGATCATCGGCGCGCCGCGCTTTCGCTGCTACCGGCACAAGCGGCGCATCGGGCTTGGGTGGCATGATTACAAATCCTCGGTCGGCCTGTACGAATATTTTGAAAAGGCTATCGAGGGTTTTCGGCAATATCTCTTTAACAGAAAGTGTATTTCCCAAGTTGTTTGAAATCTCGACCATCGCTTCGAGCTGTGCCTCGGGCCGTGCCGAGAAATTCCAAGACGACGCCACGCCACCCCCGACGTCGAGCGTCGCCATGATACTTGCAGAGGCAGACTCCTCATCCTCTTCGGGCGCCACTTCATCGACAGAGGCGCTAACCGGACCGAGCAGTGAGGACGCATCGGGACCCGCTCCGCCAATTCGGCTAGCGAGTTCTTCATTGAGAAATTCGAATAAGATGTCGCAGATGAGCATCTGATCACCGCGTTTCAGCGGGGCTCGATCGCCCACCCGTGTGCCGTTGATATAAGTCCCGTTGCGACTCCCCAGATCTTGTACGAAAAACTGGCCAGCTTCTTCGGAAAGAATCACGTGGCGACGGCTTACCGCTGCCACTTCCAAGACGACGTCGCATTCCGGACTGCGACCCAGAACCCATTGCTGACCCTCCAGCGGGAACTCCCGACCGGGCTCCAGACCTTCGAGTACTCTTAAACTCGCCATGAATTTTTACCGAATGGGATTGAAATAAGGTTGGACGTAGAACATCGCGAGCGAATTCACGGGGAAAGATATTGCAACACCAATCCCGCAATTCTAGCGCCCCATGAGCCAGGCAGTCAACCAATGGCCCTCCAACGACCTTGACGACTGCCTCTGCGGATCGTACCGTAATCTGCAGGTTAGGAGTCTGGCAGCGACTTCTCCCACCTAACAATGGCCCGTAGTGTAATTGGTAACACTAGGGATTCTGATTCCCTCATTCCAGGTTCGAGTCCTGGCGGGCTAGTAAACGACCGCTGCTCTTTAGCGGTATCGCAGGTTTAGCGGGGCTTTGGCTTTTGCCATGCCCCGCTTTTTTCTATGTGCAGCGCTTTCGGGATTGCTCTCGTCTCTTCCGAAACTGCAAGTGCGAGCTGGTCGTCAATCGTCTGCAAATAGTGCTTTGTAGCGACGGTTTGGCCCAGGTTCTGAATCGTGAGTTTTCGATGATGCGACGCAACTGTGTTTCTAGGGTTCAGTTCCGATCGCGATTGTGGGCGACCACTTACTTGGTCCCCTCCTGCCCTTGACCATTCTCCCCGTCAGTCGACAGCATCGCCTCAGTCTGGAGGGCTTTGGGGCGGGTATAATTAACAGTCCGGGTAGCATTGCTGCCAACAGTTGCCCTAAGTCCCTACCTGGCCTAGGCTGGGCTCCCAGTACCTAGTCAGGTGCCTAGCCCTATGGTTTCTTGCCGATGGAAGGAGACGACGGTGTCTGTCCTAACTAGTCGGTTCAAGGCGAGTATCATAGTTCTAGCCATCGCGGGTGCGGTGCTGACATGGTTAAACCCTTGCGGGCGAAGCTTGAATCGCTCGAAGAAAACGCAAAGACGCAGGAACTGGTTCAGCACTCAATTGAGCTGAACAGCTTTTAATGACTATCATGCGCAAACTACTATCAACACTACTTGTGCCACTCTGCCTGCTCATCCCAGGATGGGCGAGGTCGGCCCCGCAGACTATCCAAGAGCAGTTAGACAGCGCTAAGGAAACAGGCAAGATCCTGTTGCCGCTGGGCATCACGGAGATCGGTTCGTTGCTGTGCGGCAATAGGTCGGGGCTGGTAGTACAAGGCCACGGGACTGGACTGCCGGTGACCGCAAAGCACCCGATGCGGGGCAGTGTTTCGGAACTGTTGCGTGAAGCAGGCTTTCCCAACGATAAACCGATGCTGATCGTTCGCGGGGCTTACACGCGATGGTCTGATTTTTCACTGCTGGGCGACACCGCGAAGCTTCGGCAGGGAACAAGACCCGATATCGGGATTCTCATCCGTCGTGACAAAGGGTTGGGCAGCGGAAAGCATCTGTTTGAAAACCTCTACATTTACAACTGCAAGACGGCAATTCAGAACGCCGAAGGGCCACTGGAATCGAACGCCGACCACTCGACCTTTTCCAAAATACATGCCTCGAATTGCGATACGTTGTTTCACAACCTGAACCTGCAAGGGCACCTGGCCACTTTCCGCGACACGCGGGCGATCTTTAATCATCTACCGGCACCCCAGCGAGACGCAGACGCAAAGAACAATCCAATGCCGGCAGGCTCAGCCAGATTTTCCACTACTCGGGCGGTGGGAAATTCTTGGCGACAAACACATTTACTTATTCGCCGGCGACCGTACTCACTCTGGATTCCAAACCGCGCAGCACTGGCGGCAACGTCTCCATTTGGCGACTGAACCACACGTTTTCTGACCAGCAAGCGGGCGGTGGCTATCGATTGTTGCACGTCACAGACAGCCGCACGAATAGAAACAATCCAACAACAGTCACCTTCGATGGTGGGCACATCGCATATGACCACTACAGCGACGACAACGCACGCTTGTTCCAGTTGGAGCATTCTTGCAACGTGACCGTGCGTGACTTCATGGGCATTCAAGCGGGCACCGTAGAGTGGCACACGTCGGATGATACTTGGCAGACAAATATAACATTCGATGGCTGTCGATTTGGTAGCCAACAGCATCCGGCAGAGGTTCAAACCGGACTGGACCTGCTGGCAACTGACTGGTCGGAAGGCGTGATCCACTTGACTCTCAGGGGCTGTACTGATTGGACCGGGAACCCTATCCCTGATTACGACGGGTACACCGAGGGAGAGAAAAAGTGACGCTCGCAGCACCTCCTGACATGCGAAATACATTACCAGCGGCCGTGACCGCCATCTGTGCCGTGATTCTTGTCATCGCCGGCGTTCAGTCTGTGCTTGCGGATCCTCGTGTCGCGACATCAGTCACGATGGAACCTATTCGCATCATCGATGGAAATTTCGAACTTGGTGACTCGGGTCGACCTTTTACTCCCTGGGGTTTTAACTATGTGGGCGACTTTCGCCGAATCGTCGAAGAATATTGGTCCGAGGATTGGCCACGTGTCGAGAAGGACTTTCGCGAAATGCGTAAGCTTGGTGCTAACGTCGTGCGTTTACACCTTCAAGTAGGGACTTTTCTGAAGACACCACATCAGGTGGATGACGCAGAGCTCGAACGACTTAAGAGATTATTAGACCTTGCACAAGAGACGGGCCTATACCTCGATCTTACTGGACTCGGTTGTTACCACATTGCGAGCGTACCTCCGTGGTACGACAAGCTGTCGGAGTCGGAACGATGGGAAGCTCAGACCCTGTTTTGGGAAGCCATCGCAAAAACGTGTGCAAACCATCCAGCAGTGTTCTGCTACGATCTGGTCAATGAGCCGGTAGTTAGTAAAGCGAAGCAGGGAGAGCACCCTTGGTTGCTTGGCGAATTGGAAGGAATGTATTTCGTTCAGCGGATCTGCAATGACCCAGCCGGGCGCCGGCCTAAGGCGATTGCCGCAGCTTGGGTGGAAAAGCTCGTTAAAGCAATTCGAAAACACGACAAGGACCATTTGATAACGGTGGGAGTCATTCCGTGGGCTCTTTCATTTCCAAAAGCCAAGCCTATATTCTATTCGCCGGAGGTGGCACAGCATCTCGATTTTGTGAGTGTACACTTTTATCCGAAGTCAGGGGAAATTGATCGGGCGGTAAACGCGATAGCAGCTTACGACATTGGCAAGCCATTGGTCGTCGAGGAGATTTTTCCGTTGAGCTGTTCGATAGAAGAGTTGGACGAATTTCTTGAACAATCGAGCGAGCGTGTAGATGGTTGGATCAGCCACTACTTCGGACGTACGGTCGAAGAGCACGCAGCGGGAGCGGAACCGGCGGGCGAGCTCGCAGCTGAGTTTTTTGAGTACTGGCAGGAAAAAGGGGCGGGTGGGCGTCTGACACAGTAACTGCTGTGCGTCGGTGAGAATAATTCGGTTTCGTAGGTATATTTCACAATGTCGTTTCAATTACGGACATTTTTGCTCGCGGTGATGCTCTTCATTGGCCTGCCTTCCTTATTAGTCGTCGCTAAAGAAGGCGGCAGCATCACACTGATTGATGACAATGATTTCGAAAGAGGGTTCGTCGTCTGGTCGCCCAGGCCAAAGATGAAAGTACGCAGCGGTGAATTGATCCCTATCCCCGATCGTGACGTGCCGGTATGGAAGGTTTCTCAGTGGCATAGCAAATACGATTTAGGGAACGCGACTCGTGAAACTATCGCGCCTAGTGTGGTGCGATATGCTGACGGCGCAAAGTCAGTCACCTTTGATTTCAGCGTTCCCGACGCTACTACACTCACTTTAGCTCTAGACGGCACCACCGAGTACGCGAGTAAGCCACCCGAGCGGGGCGCCGCGTGGCCCCACTTGCTAGTGGAGCGCTCTTTTATTCAGCAACCGGCGCTTTCAGAATTGGCGAGTGTGCCGTTTTGCATCTCGTATCGACTACTTCGCCAAGAGGCCGACCACTTGATAGGTTGGGATGAGCAGCGCCATACGGCCCAATTTCAACTATATATCACCGTACGAAATCAAAATCAGGACTCTACTAGTTTTGGTGATTTTCTATGGTTTGGTGTTCCCATGTACGACGCAAGATATCGCCACACACCGGCTCGGTCGGCTGTGGATTTCAGTACCAAGTACAAGAAAGGGACGGGCAAGCTGATTTTCAAGCCAGCAAGCGAGCAATACACCGACCAGAGTGCCCACGATGGCGGGTGGATAACCCTTGAGCAAGATCTGCTGCCGCAGATGAAAGAGGCGCTGCGCTATGCTTGGGACAAAGGGTTTCTGGGCGATTCAAGCGCTATGAATGACTACCATTTGGGAGGCATGAACATCGGCTGGGAAGTTACGGGCACCATAAACGTTGCTATGCAAGTTAAAGGTCTAAGTCTTCGAGCTACCAGAAACCACGGCTCAGACTTGCGAACCGATACGACTAGCCCGTGACGCTCTTTGCGAACAGAAGGGTCCCACATTGACAAGGTTCTGATGGGAAACGGATCCCGATGAAGGGACTTTGGGGTCGATCGATACGGGTATTGAGACCGCCTGCAGGAGGATCACGGGCCGGGTTGCCAGGTTGGGTCCGCCGGCTTCGGTTCATCCCTCACCATAAACGCGTAGGTTAATAGAAATGCTGCGTAAAAAGAGACGTAGAAACACCAATAGCTGGCAGCGCTGTCGGTCATGAAAAAACCCACGACTGCCCAGAGCCAGCCCCACGAAACGATGAGTAGGCTATGCCATAAGGGACGCCACCAGAGTAGAAACGGAGCGCCGATTACAACTGCCCATAGTCCGTAGGCCCAAGGGGTATAAGAAGGCGGATTGCACGATGCCCACCAGTTGAGGTGGCCCTGGGGCGTGATCTGAGTGTAGATCGGTTGATAAATAATGCGCGCCGCGACAACCATTGCCAGTCCAAGGAAAAGCAGCAGGAAGAATGAAAGTGGACGCCGGCTCACAGGAAGAACGAATGCCGATCCAAACAGCGGCCCCCAAGCTTCAACTAAGAGCGCCAGAGGAATAACACAGACGGTAAGCAGTTGGTTTATAGTTCCATCTTGTGTCGGCCCTTCCAGCCAGAGTGCGGCCTCGACCCACTGCATGGCTGTGATTCCCATCAGGGCTACTGCGCCCCACTTCAGGCGCGGGTTTTCCCTTCTCAGTAGATAGGCAGCCACGCCATACGAACAGCCTCCGGCCAGCAAACTTGATGTAGCATCAAAACAGATAAGATTGCCCCTCCAAAAAACCGATGCCTCGGCCTGACGGTTTCGACGCCCGCGGACCGGCGGCAAATTTCACATATCAGGCTTGATCGCCAGATCGTGTTCGTATGCGCCTCCGAAGAATAGTGGTGGACTCGCAAGTTCGCTTTCAAGGTAGCTACGTGGTATGGTTCTTACCCAACATAAACGGTTTGGCCAACACCGCCCCTACGATGAAGCCGCCGATGTGAGCACCGTAGGCAACTCCACCTCCGGAGCCCATGCCGCCGAGCACTCCCATGCTGCTGATGATCTGAAAGACAATCCAGATTCCCACCGCCACAAAACCTGGAACCTGTGTCACAATTCGAAACAGCAGCACTGTAACGCGCCGATGAGGGTGCAAGACGAGATACGCACCCATCACACCCGATATCGCTCCCGAAGCTCCCAGGCAAGGTATCAATGCCGATTCGCCTTGTGTGTTCATCACGACATGGGCTAATGAGGCCAGCAACCCACACGATAGGTAGAATGCCAAATAGCGGGCCCTACCAAGGTCGTGCTCAATGTTGTCGCCAAATATCCAGAGAAACCACATATTGCCTGCCAGATGCATCAAGCCGCCATGCATAAACATCGAAGTTAGCAACGTCAGATAAACTGACACCGGCGTTTCTCGCAAGCCGGGTACTTTTACCTCTTGCGTGCCTCTCCCAGTATCCATGCGGACTATGCGGTCGTCGGAGACGAGGTCTTCTCCAGAGACAATTTCAGCTGGCACTGTCGAATAAGCATAGGTGAAATCAATGTTGCTACCCATGCCCTGCAGCACTACGAACACAAAAATGTTCGCTATGATTAGTGATATATTGACCAGAGGAAACGAAGAGCGATCGGTGTTGTCGTCGGCGATCGGAAATACCATGCGACTCTCCTAGGGCGACCATTGCTCGACTTGGGACGACGAGCCAGATGCAGTCTAGCGTAGGTACCTGTGCCGCTCTAGGTTAGTCTCTACGGAGTCCGGATCGCTAACAACCGAATTTCAGTCATGTCTTCCATGGCGTAGCGAATTCCTTCGCGCCCCAGGCCGCTTTCCTTCACTCCGCCATAGGGCATATTATCGACACGCCAAGAGGGGACATCACCGATCACCACACCGCCCACCTCCAGACGGTCCCAGGCGCGCTGAATCTTGTAAATGTCGCGCGTAAAAATGCCTGCCTGCAAGCCAAATACACTGTTGTTCACTTGGTCGAGAGCCTCGTCGAATTCGGTGAAACGGCTCAGCACAGCTACAGGGCCAAATGCTTCCTGGGTACAGACGGCCTGCTCGGGTGGAACACCCTCAAGCAGTGTCGCTTCCAGCATTGCTTCCTCGCGACGACCTCCACAAAGAACTGTGCCGCCGGCATCCACAGCCTCAGAAATCCACTTTTCCAACCTCATGGCTTCCTTCACATCGATCATGGGGCCGACAAAGGTATCTTCCAACTTCGGATCGCCAGACTTCAATTTATTCGTCGCTGCGACGAGCCTCTCTTTTAGCTCGTTGTAGATCGAATCGTGAATCAGTATCCGTTGTACACCGATGCAACTCTGTCCCGATTGATAGAACGCTCCCGTGACGATCCGGCTTACCGCGTCCTCGAGGTCAGTATCGTGATCGACGACACACGCAGCGTTGCCACCCAGTTCCAGAACGACTTTTTTCTTCCCGGCGCGCGCTTTTAGATCCCAACCCACCGACGGTGAACCAGTGAAGCTCAGTAGTTTGAATCGCTCGTCCGTAGTAAACAAATCAGCCCCGTCGCGACGACAAGGCAAGACAGAGAAAGCGCCAAGGGGCAGGTCTGTTTCCGCGAGCACTTCGCCGATCATCAGTGCTCCGATTGGCGTACGGCTGGCCGGCTTCAAAACAAACGGGCAACCAACCGCCAGCGCCGGAGCAATCTTATGTGCTGCCAAGTTGAGTGGGAAATTAAATGGCGAAATAAACGAGCAGGGGCCGATCGGCACTCGCTGTGTCATGCCGCGATAGCCTCGAGCGCGAGCCGAGATCTCCAGATTCAAGACTTCGCCACCTATTCGCACCGACTCCTCGGCTGCTACACGAAACGTATCAATCAGTCGCGAGACCTCACCGCGACTATCTTTAATCGGCTTGCCTGCCTCGATACAAAGCGATTCTGACAACTCCTCGGCTCGTTCGGTAAAGCGGCGCACGCAGTGCTGCAACACGGCCTGCCGTTCATAGGGGCGGAAGTGACGCAGCGGTTCCGCGGCAGCAACCGCTGCCGCGATTCCTCGGTCGATTGCATCAGGGTCAGCCATCGCTACGCGAGTGGCGACTTCCCCCGTGAACTTGTCAGTGACCTCCAGGCTGGCGTTGGGGCTCTCCGGCTTGTTCGCCAAATAGTAGGGATAAGTCTCCCGCAACATAGGTAGGCTCCTATACCAGCGCACTTAGTTCTTGGATCTGATTGTTAAGAATTCGATCATTATCGGAGTAGTCGATTGGCAAGTCGATCACGTGTACGCCCTCTGAATCGTGACACTGCTTGAGTAAGGGAGCTAGTTGCTCCGCACTTTCGACGCGATGACCTTGAGCGCCGTAACTCTCAGCGTATTTCACAAAGTCGGGATTCCCATAGTCGAGGCCAAAATTCTCGAATCCCATCTGCGTTTGTTTCCATTTGATCATTCCATAAGCATCGTCGCGCAAGATTAATACGACCAACTGCATGCCGAGCCGAACAGCGGTTTCCAGTTCCTGAGAGTTCATCATGAATCCCCCGTCTCCACAGATGGCCATGACTCTTCGTTCTGGAAACACCAGCCGGGCAGCCATCGCCGAAGGCAGTCCCGCGCCCATCGAAGCCAGGGCGTTGTCAAGCAGCACTGTATTTGGCGCTTGCGCCTTATAGTTTCGCGCGAACCAGATCTTATACACGCCATTGTCCAAGGCCAGAATGCCGTCGTCGGGCATGACCCTACGAACATCGGCCACAAGTCGTTGAGGATAAATGGGAAAACGCGGATCCTCTGCGCCTTCTAGCTGATGCGCGGCGCTCGCTTTTCGAACTTTGTCGAAATACGAGAAATCCCAACAGGTTTGTTTCTTCAGCCGTTCGTTGAACTGCCAGATGCTATGGGCGATGTCGCCGACGACTTCCACTTGGGGAAAATAGACGGGATCGACTTGGGCGGAAAAGAAATTCACATGAATTACTTCTACACCGCCTTCGTGCATGAAGAAAGGCGGCTTCTCAATCACGTCGTGCCCCACGTTAATGATCAGATCGGCGTGATTGACCGCACGGTGGACGAAATCTCCGTCAGAGAGAGCTGCATTGCCAAGAAATCTGGAGTCCTCTTCCGCGATCACTCCCTTGCCCATCTGTGTCGTGACGAAGGGTATTTCCGTTTGCTGGACAAACTGGCGGAGCATCCGGCTGGTAAGTCGGCGGTTGGCAGCGGCACCGACTACTAGTAGCGGGTGTTTAGCAGTTTCGATCCGTCCGATTGCTTCTCTGATCGACTTATCCTCGGCCGTTGGCCGACGAGCATAACTTGCTTCTAGCGGGGTCGCGGTCGTTTGTTCGCGAGCGATGTCCTCGGGTAGTTCCAAGTGAGTGGCGCCGGGTCGCTCCTCCTCGGCTAAGCGAAACGCTTCGCGAATGCGCGACGGAATATTCGCGCCGCTGACGATCTGGTGTGTGTATTTCGTGAGTGGACGCATCGTGTCGACGATGTCGACGATTTGAAACTGGCCTTGCTTGCTCGATTTAATTGGTTTCTGGCCAGTGATCATCAGCATCGGCATGCCGCCCAATTGGGCGTACGCAGCGGCTGTCACCAGATTAGTCGCCCCGGGTCCAAGGGTCGACAGACAGACACCCGCCTTGCCCGTGAGTCGACCATATGTGGCCGCCATAAAGCCGGCCGCTTGCTCATGACGGGTTAGGATCAGCTTGATCTTGGACCGTGACAATGAATTCAATAAGTCAAGATTCTCTTCGCCAGGTATGCCGAAGAGATATTCTACTCCCTCGTTTTCCAAAGCCTGTACAAACAGATCAGCAGATTTCATGGTGCTGAGCCTCTCTTGAAATACGAATTTATCGAATCTCCCACATTTCGTATGAGCCGGAATGTTAGGAGGAGGTTACCGTCTGAGGAACTAATTTACTTATGCACTTCTCATTCTGAACGATCTAGTATGCTCGTTGAGAATGGTGTCTCGCCGTGTATCCACTTCAGTTACCCCAGGCCGATTGGATGTCAGTCAACTGTGGTGTCGCCCTCCGAAGTCATAGCAACAGTACCCAGGGCAATTGCCCAATCGGATTCGTAAGGCGCAGTCCATACTTGATTCTTGTTGTCTAGTTGCCCAAGCGGTATTTCGGAGTAGTCTTTCTTAGTATCTACAGCGATTGCTGTAATCGGTACAACAAGGTGTGCGAGATTGAGTTCGACATGGCTGGAGTCCTCTTGATAGACGACAATGTCTGTAAGGTTGTCGGTTGCTAAAGCAAAAGCAAGTTCGCCTCCGGTCAACTCATTGTGTGGGTTCATGTCGAGAAGAAGTCGATCATCCCAAAACTTCTGATGCGATCGAAAGGACTCCGGCGCGGCGAATGGGCCAGCTACGGAGATGTCGGTACCCGCGTAGAACCCCCACCACCCCGAAGCCCCGCCAGCAATGGTAAACTGCCACATGGCCCGCCGGATAGTTTCGTCGTTCCAAACGTTGTCGCGCATGTACGCAAAGCGACGCTCGAATATGACTGGCCTCTGGCCACTATTTTGAATCTCGGTCGAGGCAATGTTATAGAACTCGTCTCTAGGGTCACCATCGGGACGTAAATCATTCGAAACCGCGTTGAGACTCGTCCCTGCTCGCTCACGGCCCCAGAGCATATGACGCCAACCCATGCGGCTTTGTATGTTATCTGCCCAAACGGCTAACTCTTGCTCGTCGGCCCACTCGAAAAGGTCGAATCCGTATCCCATCGACCAGCCGACTACTGGTCCGAGACGAGCGGCAATGTAGTTTTGCAGGCGTCTATCTGGCTCTCCGTTTTGGCCACCTAATAAATTGCTCGGTGCCCAGCTTCGTGCCTCGTCACCCCAGGCCCAAATTATCGTCTGAATTCCTTTTGTATGCGCGTCCTGGATTATCTGCTCAAGGACTCTGAAGGTGCGAACATCTGGATTGGGATTGTTAGTTCCCAAGGCGTTGGTGCGCCCTAAGTCAGAATCGTAGTCAAACCATTGGCCATTCAATTGGAGAAAAATGGCGTTCATTCCATTCTGCTGTGCTTGTCGAATGTAGTTGTTTCGCGCCCCTTGTGCTTCCAGATGACGAACTGGATTCCAGCCGGCATCGCTCGATTTTCCAACACCTGGATTCGATTTCGTGGGTTCACGCATATTCATATAGACTTGCAGGGCGATCGGATCGAGCTCGCCAGCTCCGACGTGACGAACAAACTTCGACCCTGAGCTGATCATGGAACCCCCTATTTCGGGATCTGGGTTGGGAGCAATCAAGACTGAACCCGAGATTCCGTCGAGATCGCGTTCGTCACTGTGCGTAGTGAAATTCCATTCTCCCGTCATAGTACCGGAGAATCTCCACTTCCAAGTCTCATTGCCGTCGTAGAACATTGGAGTCGAGATCTCTTCGCCAGTTCCACGGTGAGTAAACGTGACCAGTGCTTCCAAATCGAACGGATTGCCAGAGTACGAGGGATTTGCTTGACTCCACTCGACAAAAGGCGCAAAGAGCACACCTTGCTCGTCGAAGGGCCCTCCAATCGCAGTGCTTGTGCCTACCGTAATCAATGATGAGACGACAACCGAAAGACTAAGTTGTCTCGCCAGCGACTTGCGCCTACGGAATGTGGGATTCTTGGATATCGGCATGCGGTGTTACTCTTTTGCTGGAGTGAGACCCTTTCCCCTTTGAGAGGCAATATTGTCGATCAGCATGTGCAGGCACTCCCCAATAGCTGCGTGAATACACTTATCTCTGCCAATTCAAAATGAAAGTTCTACGTCGACAACCTACAACTGTTTGTGAAACTTTTCTCAGACGGCTCCGTAAGCCAACAGAGCATCAGCGACTTTTACGAAGCCTGCGATGTTCGCACCGCGCACGTAGTTGACGAATGTTTCAGACTCAACGCCATAAGCGACGCACTTCTCGTGGATATCAATCATGATAGTCTGTAGGCGTTGTTCGACTTCCTCATGGCTCCAGGAAAGGCGCAGCGCATTTTGGCTTTGTTCCAAGCCGCTCACAGCAACGCCACCGGCATTCGCGGCTTTTGCTGGGCCGAAGAGAATCTTAGCGTCCAGAAAGGCGTGGACGCCATCCAGAGTCGTGGGCATATTCGCCCCTTCGCAGACGGCAATCACGCCGTTGCTATGCAGTGTGCGGGCATCCTCTAGAGTGATCTCGTTTTGCGTAGCACAAGGCAACGCTACTTCGCATGGTACTGTCCAAGGGGTTTGATCAGCGTGAAATTCTGCACCATCGAACTTCTTGATGTATTCTGAAATGCGGCCCCGACGCACCTCCTTTAGCTCCTTCACAAAGGCAAGCTTCTCCTCATCGATGCCATCCGGGTCGTGGACGAACCCCGAGGAATCGGAGAGAGTCAGCACCTTAGCTCCTTTTTGAGTCGCCTTCTCTGCGGCGTAGATCGCAACATTTCCCGATCCGGAGACGACCACAGATTTACCTTCGATGCTGTCGTTGCGACGGTTGAGCATTTGCTCGCAAAAATAGACACATCCGTAGCCCGTTGCTTCGGTACGCACGAGACTGCCGCCAAAGGCCAATCCCTTGCCGGTCAGGATTCCGGAAAAGCGGTTCGCTAATCGCTTGTATTGACCAAACAGATAGCTAATTTCTCGAGCACCAACTCCGATATCGCCAGCCGGCACGTCGGTGTCCTCGCCTATATGGCGGCTTAATTCCACCATCATCGACTGGCAGAATCGCATCACCTCGTTGTCGCTCTTGCCTTTGGGATTAAAATTAGAGCCGCCTTTAGCGCCACCCATCGGCAAACCCGTGAGACTGTTCTTGAGAACCTGCTCAAAACCGAGAAACTTCAACACACTTAGCGTCACCGATGGATGAAAGCGCAGCCCTCCTTTGTAGGGACCAATCGAATTATTGAACTGCACTCTCCAAGCTCGATTAGCGCGGAACTGGCCCTCGTCGTCTTCCCAGGTGACGCGGAAGATGATCACGCGGTCGGGTTCCGTCATCCGTTCCAGGATTTGAGCATCCTTGTACTGTCTATTTTCGAGCACGAAAGGCATTAAAGACTCGACAACTTCGCGAACAGCCTGGTGGAATTCCTGCTCGTGCGGATTGCGTTTTTCAAGGCCTGCCATAAAGGCCTGAACTTCCTCTTTTGCCGAATCTGACATTGTGGATGTCTCGCCTTCTATGAATTTGATGGGAATTTTAACGGGTCCAGCTCAACCACTTATTAAACACTGTCTTAACAAATGGAGTGAGACGAGTTTTATTGAATTGATCTCCGACCTTGCGAATTGCTTCGGCTTGAGTCGGATAAGGGTGGATCGTACTGGAAATCTTCTTTAGACCCAGGCCATGAGTCATTGCCAGCGATATCTCCGAGATCATATCACCTGCATTGGTGGCGACAATGGTAGCTCCTACGATTTGGTCGGTGCCCTGCTTGACGTGCATCCGCACAAATCCGTCGGTATCGGTTTCCAGGATCGCCCGATCGACATCACTAAGCTCCTGGGTATAGCTCTGAATCGCAATGCCTTGCGCATTGGCCTCCTGGGGAGAAATCCCAACGTGAGCCAGTTCGGGCGACGTATAGGTTGCCCAGGGAATCGTCAGGGCGCTAGCCTTGGCCCTGCCTTTAAACAGGGAATTCTGGATAACGATCCGCGCCATGAAGTCGGCTGCGTGCGTAAACTTATAGGGCGAACAGATGTCGCCGGCGGCGTAGATGTTCGGATTGGCAGTCTGTAGTCTATCGTTAACTTTCACTCCACCGCGAGGATCGAACTCGACACCAACCGCTTCCAAGCCCAAGCCTTCAACATTTGGTGCCCTGCCTACCGCTACCAGTAGCTTGTCGACCGCCTCGTCGTATTGCCGGTCGTGCGAATCGAGTGTCAGCCGCACCCGTCCACTCTCACCTGGTTCAATTTTCGTATTTCGCCCACAGCAGAGGAAATTAACTCCGTCTTTGACCATCGAGGACTTCACAATCTCGGCAGCATCTTGGTCTTCGCGCGGCAAGATACCGTGTGTGGATTCAACCAGAAACACCTCCGAACCGAAGTGAGCGAACGTCTGCGCCATTTCGCAACCTATTGGTCCGGCACCAATCACCCCGAGCCGCCGCGGTAGCTCAGTGAGTGAGAAAATCGATTCGTTCGTGAGGTACTCGACCTGATCAAGACCTGGAATGGGTGGGGCTTGGGCCCGCGCACCTGTGGCGATCACGGCTCGCTTGAATTCCAACTTCCGGTCGCCGACTTGTACGGTATTAGAACTAGTAAAAGTCCCCTGCCCCAGAAATACGTCGATCCCCAGCTCACGGAAGCGCTGGGCAGAATCGTTAGGACTAATCGCCGCTCGCAGCCGGCGCAGTCGCTCCATCACTCCAGGAAAATCTACTGTTGTACCCGACGGCACACGGACGCCGAAATCGTCGGCGTAGCGAATCGTTCTCGCCACTCGGGCGGCGCTGATCAGTGCTTTAGACGGCACGCAGCCGACGTTGAGGCAGTCGCCACCCATTAGCTCGCGTTCCACCAGTGCCACTTTGGCCCCTAGCCCCGCGGCACCCGCAGCGGCTACAAGCCCCGCTGTTCCTGCGCCGATCACGACGAGATTATATCGACCTGAAGGTTCTGGGTTCGCCCAGTCGGGCGGGTGAACATTCGATTGAAGCTTGCGATTGTGTTCGTCCAGCGGCTGCAACTGAATCAGCGTCGACATCATCGTTCTCCAGGTTACTTAGTAGCTTCAAGATGCTTGGGCGACGGCTTCGTCGGTTGAGACATGCTCTCGAATTGCCGCCCGGGCAACTCGCGTCACATAGACAGTTACAACCACTGTCGCCAGCAAACCGACGGCGAGCAGCACTTTTTGCCCCGTGCCCCCCTCAAACCGCCCCCCGACCAGGTCGGCAATGTTCTTGATTGCTGTACCGAAATAGACGTACATCAGTGTACCCGGCAACATACCGATCCAGCTGGCAAAGAAATAGTCGCGCGTGCGGACGCTAGTGATGCTGAACAAATAGTTCAGTACATTAAACGGAAAAGCGGGCGACAACCGCGTGAGCAACACGATCTTAAAGCCGGCGTTTTCCACTGCTTTGTCGACTGCCGAAAACTTGGGGAACTCGGCGACTTTCTGTTCGACAAAGTCGCGCGCCATGGTCCGACCGATCAGAAATGCGGCCGTAGCACCAATTACGCTGCCTATTGAGACCGTGATCGTCCCTTGGACCAACCCGAACGCGAAACCTGCGCCCAACGTCAGTATCAACCCAGGCACCATCATCACAGTCGCTATGACATAAACGACCGCGAGCAGGACAGGCCCCCACACGCCCAACGATTGCACATATTGCAGAAATCTTCCGATGTATTCGTTGACCGGCAAGAACTTAAAAGCCGCCGCGAGACCCGCGATTACAATGCCGAATACAATTAGCTTAGCCCGGCTGTTTGTGGCCGGTTTGTCGGGCAGTGCCGTAGCGCTGTCGTGGGCGACTGCTGTAGTGTGTATTTCCTTCACAGTGCTTCGCCCCCTTGCGGTGCCAGATTCGAATTTGTTTGAAGTCCTCTAACTATCCGACGTGCTAACTCAATTTTTCTTACAGGTCTACAAAAGATTATTCTCTGTAGCCTGCAATCGAGTCATTCAAGTTCCTTGTTTACGGCCTGCTCGAGGCGGGCTCGCGATGCATCCGTGAGACCTGGAGTCTTCTCAGGCCCTATCTCGTCGTCTCTGCTCAAGAGTGCGTGCAGCTGTTTAACACTTCTGTCAAATGCTCGACACAAACGACACATGGATAGATGAAATAACAGGGCCAACCGTTCGCGCAGCGAGAGCGGACGCTCTTGGCGCTCAGACAACAGGCGTGTGGCTTCCAGGCAATTCAGCATGGCAAGCGTCGTTCCTCGGGATTTAGTAGGACTCCAGGCATTTGGCTAGTCCCAGGCGAGCCCGATGCAAGAGTACCCATAAGTTGGACGCGGTGATGTTCAATTCCTTACAAATTTCTGCGGAAGATTGATCCTCTAACTCCCGCAGAGAAAATACATCGGCCTGCCGCTGCGGTAAGCCCGCCAGGCAGCGGTGTAGTGCCTCCCAAAATTCGCCCTGCTCCAGTGCGTTTTGCTGCCAGCATCCCAGCAGGCGAGAATCACTCTTCCAGTGGCCCCGCTGGTCGAAGAGTAGCGAGGTGATATCCTCCCCCGTTTCGTCCGTGCTTTGTTCTGTCCGTTTTTGGCGGCCGCGATAGACGTCGATTATCTTCCGTTTGAGGATTCCTAGTAGCCAGGCACGCTGGTCGCCTCGACCCGCATATTGGTCTTGGGCACGTATACCCGCGAGAAATGTCTCCTGCACGACCTCCTCAGCTGCTTCTGGGTCGCGCAATCTTCTGGAAGCATAGCGATATAGGTAATCGCCGTAGCGGTCGAGCCACAGAGTCGGGTCGAGCTTTCGGGAATCGGAGTCGGGACTGGCTTCCATTTCAATTGCCTTTCCTTCGGAGAACGAACCGCCCAGTAACAAGCCACAACTATGACCACGGCTCAGGCAGCAACTCAGGCAGAATGATGGTATAATCTTTCACATCCGAAATGAAGACCACCACGACCTGGTATTCAGGACTACCCGCCATGGCTGCAGTCACGCTCGAAGGAATTTCTAAAATTTATTCAGGTGACGTGCACGCCGTGCGCGACGTCGATTTAGAGATTCGCGACGGCGAGTTCCTGGTGCTGGTGGGCCCATCTGGCTGCGGTAAGAGTACCACGCTGAGAATGGTCGCCGGGCTGGAGTCGATCTCCGCCGGCACACTGCGAATTGGCGACCGTGTGGTTAACGATGTGCATCCCCGCGATCGCGATATCGCGATGGTTTTTCAGAACTATGCGCTTTATCCGCACATGACCGTTCGACAGAATATGGCCTTCGCGCTGAAAATGAGAAAGACTCCCAAGGCTGAGATTGCCGAGCGTGTCGATTGGGCTGCTGGTCTCTTGGGATTAGAAGACCTATTGGAGCGCAAGCCAAAGGCCCTTTCCGGCGGGCAGCGACAACGCGTCGCACTGGGCCGGGCGATCGTTCGCCAACCGGCTGTGTTTCTGTTTGACGAACCGTTGTCGAATCTCGACGCAAAGTTGCGAGTCGAAACCCGTGCCGAAATAAAAAGGCTCCATCGTAAACTGAAGACAACCACGATTTACGTTACACACGACCAGGAGGAAGCGATGACTCTCGGCGATCGAGTCGTCGTGATGAGTGACGGAGTGGTGCGGCAAGCCGATTCAGCCCTAAACGTTTATCAGCACCCGGCCGACCGTTTTGTTGCTGGCTTTCTTGGTATGCCGCCGATGAATTTTTTCGACGGAACTCTGGAACACTCCGACGGACAGATGTGGTTCGTCGGCGACGAGCTGCGATTAAGATTGGAGGATGCACCGGCCGAGTGGTTGCAGGGTCAGCCGAGCCGTCCAGTAGTAGCTGGCATCCGTCCCGAGGCATTGCGAGTATCCGAGGCTCCCACTGACAACGGCATCTCCGGCACCGTGCTAGTGACTGAGCCCTTGGGCAGCACAATGGACGTCTTTTTGCAGACGGCTGCAGGCCAACGCTTGGTATGCCGGGTACCTGCGTCGCCTTTGGAAGAAGGAAAAAGCGTTGTCGCTGAGGTTGCCCCGGAGGACGTGCACTTATTCGAGGTCAACGGCACTGGCGACGGGCAGTCGCCGACCCTATACGGGCGGAATCTCCGCACGCTCGAACCAGCGATGGCATAGTGTTGCCTCAGGAGTTTCGACTTAGATAATCCCGGCCAGCTCTTGCAGCAACTGCCAGTTCTCTAGGCGATCTTGCTTCGAGCGGAGCAGAGTTTCTGAGGGCTGCCCTTCGCGATCGAAGTGCTTGGCGAATCGGCCTTCGCTGCGGGCGAAATCTATGAAGTCGACTGTTTCGCCCGACTTGGGGTTCTTCCACCAGTCTTCTTTCATAGCCGGATTGCCCTGCAGAGAAAGACGTTTCTTAATCCGGTCGGCCTTGGAGGGATCATAGATCATCAGTGGAAAGGCGCGGCTATCGACCGCCAGCCGGGCCTGGTTCGAGGCCATGTGATCGCCCACGCCATGCTCCGGTTGGCAGGTAGTGTAGCAGTTTACGATCGCCGGACCATCGAACTCCAGCGCACCTAACACGGCCTTGTAGAAATGATTGGTGTGAGCACAGGTTGTCTGAGCGACATACGTGTTGGGATGCATCATCGCAATCTGGGCAATTTCCTTGCGGCGTTCCTGTTTGCCGTCAAATTTCTTGCCGTGCAGACTCATCTTTGTGTTCTGCCCAGTAAATGTGCTGGTCGATGCCTGGCCGCCCGTGTTGGAATAAACTTGTGTGTCAAGCACGAACACTTTTACGTTCATGTCAGACGCAAAGAGTCGGGACAACGATTGAAAACCGATGTCGAACATCGCCCCGTCGCCGCCGATGCACCAGATCGGCTTGTCGCTCCAACCCATCTGGTCCCATCGCATGCGCACGCCCATCGCATCAGCGGGTGCATTCTCAAAGAGCGAGTTTGTCCACGGCACGAGATAGGGATTGTACGGATAGGTCGAGGTGTAAACTGTATTGCAGCCCGTCGCAGCGACGATGGCCCATTGATCGCCAAACTTCGCTCCGGTGGCAGCACACATCATCCGCAGCGCAGTCCCTTCGCCGCAGCCTGCACACGAGCCGGCACCACCGACATAAATGTGCGTCTGCTCTTTGAGCATCATGTCGATCAATAGATTCTCGTTAATGTAACTTTCGTCCGAGGGACCAATCTCCTTGAAATAGCGATGGCCTTTGCGGATCTTATCCATAACCGGTTCGGTTTTGGGTATCATCTTCAGCGCCAAATCGTCGCACACCGTAACGCATTCCGCGCAACCCTTGCACTTGCTGGGGTCAATGATGATGGCGAATCGGCCCCCCTCTTTGCCTTTTTTCTTGGGACCGTCGTAATACTTGCGTGGTGTCGACCACTGCTCCTCGAAATAGGCCCGATCGTCAGGATCGTTGATCATTTCTGTGAGCTTGGATTCCAGGTCAGATTCGGCGAGGACCTTGCCCAAGATCGCGGTATCGGGGCACTCGGTCACGCAGTCCATGCAACCGGTGCAGTTGTCGGCGATGAACTCGGGGATTTCTGGAGCGACGTAACTGAAGTCACGGAATGCGGCCGTACCGGCCGGCACGAGCGAACGAGCGACCGATAGATCGGCTGGCAGTTGCTTCTCGGCGTTTCCCGCTTCGTAACCTTGAATGATTCGGTTATTGAAGTCGTTGACATCGAGAACCGGCAGATCCACGTCGACGACGGGACTATCGACTAAGGTTCCGAAGGAATTATTATTGAACGGATCGCGTTCGTTGGCTTCGTTCACCGAAGGAGGAGTCGAGCCAGGGCCGTTTACCGTCGCCATGTCAGATCCTTTCAGTTGTTTCAGTTTCTTACCGCGGCATAGAATTCCATGTTCGCCGCGTCTCTAATTTCATGCGTTAATGGTCTCTGGAGAAACTTGCTGCATTTCCCCGTAACCGCGCTTAACGCAGGTGAGATTGTCCTGAACGACTTGTTCACCCCGCTTGCCGAAGTACTTTCGCAGTGCCTTTTCTACACCCTCGTGTACCTGCTGATCAGTCATGCCACTCGACTCGGCGAATGGTGTCAGTTTCAAGAATGCCCCCAATAAGACGATCCCCTGCATTCGCATCTCAAGGTCAGCCACCGATGCGACTTCCCTGGCTATCTTTACCATGTCGGCAAAGTAAATCCGTAATTGCTTATCCCGGATCGTCTGTTTGTGTTGTTCGGGCACCCGTGCCCAGACGTCCGCAGGGTTGTCATAGGGACTCTGCATGAAGATGGCTCCACCGTCGACCATGCCCTTGATCGGATTCCCGCTGAACAGTGCGTTCGTGTCGTTCAGCACGACCAGGTCGACATATTCCAATTCACTGTGCGAGTAAATGTGTGAGTCGGCGATTGTAAGATAATAGGTCGTAGGCAGTCCCTTTTTCTCGGAGCCGTACTTGGGATATGCCTGCACGTCTTTACCAAATACCTGACCGCCGATGGTCGCAATCACTTTGTTAGTGGTCACCGACCCGAAACCGCCGACCGAATGCCCCCGCAACGAAAACGCGCCGGCAGGGCGCAAGTCGGGGTCGTCTTCCATTTTTAGCGAGATCGCATGTTTAACGCCCACGCAGAAGAAATCTTGGCCATCGTCGATCATGTTGTCGAAGATCGCGTTAATGTCGCCCGGCCGCACGTCGCGGCTGCCTAGCCCGGCGGCTCCGTGGTAGATCTTTGGTATGCTGTCGATCTGCTCTAGGCCGTTCTGTCCTGTAGCTGCGTCACAGAAAGCGGCCTTTATCTCTCGCGTTAGATGGTTGCCGGTAGTCGAGAGCGGGTCGTCCATCCGCTCGATCACCGAAAACGCGCGACAGTTCTTAAGCGCATCGACAATCTGCCGTGACGGAAATGGCCGGAAACAGTAGATATTCAGGCAACCTGCCTTAATGCCCCGCTGGTCGCGGAGGTAATCGATCGTAGTTTGTGCCGTCTCCATATAGGAGCCGATGCCGACTAATATGTATTCAGCGTCTTCACACCGGTAGGGGGCGACCATGTCGTAACGGCGACCGGTTTGCCGGTAGAACTCGTCAAAGGCATCTTCCAGCGCCGGACCGACTTGGTCGTAATACCAGCGCTGAGCGATTTTTCCCTTCATGTAGGAATCTTGGTTCTGCACAACGCCCGACATGAGCGGACTGGAGGGGTCCATCAGGTTGACAAGCTTGTCTTTGGGCTCACCCACATACTCGCGCATAAACTCTGTATCGAGAAGTTTCACGCTTTCGACGGTGTGTGTCGTAAGAAAACCGTCCTGTACATTAAAGAAAGGCGTCGAGGTAGCTTCCGCCGCCCGGCGCGAAATCAAACACAAGTCGCCCGCTTCCTGCGCGTTGCGCCCAAACAGTACGCCCCAGCCACAATCCGCTACGCTCATCACGTCGTCGTGCCCCGCGTGAACATTCAGGCTGTGGCTAGTCAACGCACGAGCCCCGATGTTGAACACAACCGGCAATCTCTTGCCACTGATCGTGTAGAGCACTTCCTTCATGAGGACGAGTCCCTGTCCCGACGTAAAATTCGTAACGCGCCCGCCGGCTACGGCAAAACCTTCGCAGAAAGTAGCTGCGGAGTGTTCACTTTCCGGCTCGAAGAAAACCAGCTGATCGCCCCAGAGGTTGGGTATCCCGTTCATCACCGCCTGGTTGAACCCGCTGCCCATCGTCGTCGAACTGGTGATCGGGTAGGCGCCTGAGCCTTGGGAAATGTGTGTCTCAACCCAGACAACGGCTTCGGCACCGTCGCAAGTTGTGGGGACACCTGGGTAAGGAAACTCTTGGGAATCTTCCAGACCCGCGGGAATATCCGTGGTGCGATCTACAAATTCCGTCGACATACAATTTCTCCTCGATCACGGCAGGCACAGATTCCTACCCAACTCCAGCGGGCGAATTATCCCGAAGGACGATGCGGCGTCGTCTACGAAAAAGAGCGAAAGAACAGCTTCTAGAGAGTCAATTCTCTTACAACCTATTTAACACATGCGATATCGAATCGCAAGCATTAGGCGTCCGGGCCATTACTTACCGACTTGTCGTAAGCTCTTGTCAGGCAGTGAGATGCACGATTCGTCGCCTGATCAAACCACCCATTCGGTCGGGTTTGAATTTACGACAAGTAAACCTGTCGAAAAGATCGCCACAGATTTCCGATCTGTCTGATTGAATACTGGCGCGAAACATCAATCTAAAGAACACGGATTAATTTCTTACTCCACTATGTTGGGATCGACCTCGGGAATCTCCTCACCTTGAATGTACGTTTGGCCACGATAGAACTGCGACCATACCACATAGAGCACAGAAGTAATAAGCATGGCAATCGTGAAGAACCAGTAGTAGCTCGCGCCGGCTAGCTTGCTTGTGCCGTCTTCGTTTTGTATGAAGAAGTTCACTGCTGCGGTGAAGGCGTTGCCCAACGACACGCCGAGAAAATAGATTCCCATGATAAACGACTTCATCGCCTTGGGGGCTTGGGTGTAAGCAAATTCCAAACAGACGATCGAGACCATCACTTCGGCAGCCGTAAGTAAGATGTAGGCAATGAATTGCCAATAGATATTGGGCCGATAGCCCATCGCAGCAACATTGGGCCAAACCTTTGCTCGTTCGTCATTGTTCACGCCAGGCATTTTGCCGGCTGCCAAGATTTCTACTTCGCCCAGTCCAACAAATGGCCCGCCCCAGTTCTCAACGATTTCTAATTTCACGTAGTTTGCATCGATCGTCTGAAACTTCACGGACTGTGGTTCGACTGAGCGGTCCAGCGAGAGTTCGGCGACTTGCTTCCAGCCTCGCTTTGGGTTCGGAGTATCGGCCACCGAGATACGAATCGTTTTGGGGTGGCACGTATCGACCGCAACTGCACCCAACTTTCGACCGTCTTCCTTCCCATCTTCGTTTCGCTGAGATAATAGAAACTCTCCAAGATTAGTGGCAGGGTGCACACGGACTTCGTCGATCGTCCAAGGAAGCGATTCACGCAGCTGAAATACGAACTCTTGGGGCAAGAGTTTCCTGCTTTCATCTTGTTCCGCATGGGTTGTGCTGGCGTCGTCATCACTAGCATGGAAACTCGGGTCAATTGTCGACACCCAGCTCTTGTTTTCCAAATCGCCGTCGATCAGGTGATCTGCCTTCCACTGCTGCCGATTGGCCTGGGAAGAGTTCTTTATGATGCTGCCACCTTCGATCTGGTGTTCAATCCAAGCCGAGAGTCCGAATGCGATGGCTGTCATAAAGAGACCGGTACCAATTTTTCGTAACGGAGTAACCTCTACAACTCTGCCGACCAGAGGGTAGATGACGTAGGCAAAAAGAGGAATCAAGATCAAAATATAAATGGGATTTACGGCTTGTACTTCAGATTCCAGCCAATTTCTCCATAAGAAAGCGCGATCCATTCGACTTGCTTGTAGCACCCAGGCTGAACCTGTTTGATCGAAAATTGCCCAAAACATTGGCACGAAAATCAGAAATAGGGGACTCAGGTTTCTGAGCGCCTTAAGCCCGTCTGAGCTTAGGGTTTCCTCTTTGAACCGTTTAAAACCGGCCGGTGGGACGTGGACAAACTTGTTTCGACCGAGCCAAAAAACGAACGTAGCAATCGCCATCAAAACACCCGGCAGGCCAAACGCCAGCCAAGGACCGTGGTGTTCCAGCAAGCTTGGGGTAAGCAGAGTGCTGGCCGCCGCTCCCAAGTTAATGGCGAAGTAGAACCAACTGTAAACTTTGGTCAGCAGGTGTTGGTTTTCTGATCCAAACTGATCTCCTACGTGCGCCGAAACGCACGGCTTGATGCCTCCGGCGCCGATCGCAATCAATATCAAACCTAAGAAGAGCCAATTGCGGGGTTCCATGATCGCCATGCCGAACTCCGCGTCGCCCATCGCGATGCAAGCGTGACCGATGCAGTAACCAAGCGATAGAATCAGAATCGTGCGATACTTGCCCCACAGGATGTCGGAAACTAGTGAACCGACCAAAGGAAAGAAATAGGCCGCCGCCGAGAAGAGATGAAAAGTTGCCTTTGCGTGGTCTTCCCTCATATAGTCAGGGCCGCCTGCGGAATCCTTTAAGTGTGCGACCATGAAAATTGTCAGGATCGCTTTCATCCCGTAGAAACTGAACCTCTCGGCGGCCTCGTTTCCGATGATGTAGCGAATGCCTTTCGGCATGCGGTCGGTCACGACAGGTGTCGTAAGATATTCACCCTCTTTGGGCGAGTCATTGTCTAGGGCTGTGCTCATTACCACGGTCGCCGGTCGAGTTGCGGAGATAGGAGAAGGTTCAGGGCAAAAGTCTACCCCAACCAGCCGTCCAGAGCATCAGCAGTCTCTCCTCTGCTAATAGGTACTGCTCCCAGCGACGTTATGCGCAGTAAGAAATGTGGCCAAGCTCCGATTGGCCTAAGAGAGTGAGGGATCAACCGAGATGGCCCGCCGTAGATCAAGAGCCGAAAAACAGCTCATCCGACAGGCACTGCAACCAATAGAGGACAGGACAACCGGATAGGCTAGATTAACGGGACGAAATCAATAATAGTTTTTCTGAAGATCTCTTTGGGTTTGATGGACTTAACCAAACCCATGTCCCGTCGATCTTACATATCCAGTTATCCCGTCCATTCCCCCTCATTGTTCTCCGCGAACTCTGTGGCAAGGAATTGCCCTAGTCTGTTTCCGGTTGAACATCGAACATCGGAAAACGATTGCCGCACATCTGCAGCAGCTGCAGCCGAGTGCCGCTGAGCCGCATTGCCAACGCCGAAGCCGCTTGCCGCATGAATTCGAAACCAAACGCAGGGTTCGCTCGACAGAATTCCAGCAGCTCGTTCCCGTCGAAAACCAAAGCTTTCACTGGCGTTTGCGTCACCGCCGTATCCGACAGCCGTGGCCGACCCACCAGCGGCGACCAACCCACCAGATCGCCTTCGCCCACAACCGCAATCTGCCGACAGGCATCCTTCGGTTCGCAGATCAGCAGCGATACCTCGCCGCTCAAGATTACGTAGACGTCTTTCGCCCGTTCGTATTCTTCGAAAATTGTGGTCCGTGCCGGTAGCTCCACCACTCGGCAGATCTCAGCCACGCCCGCTAAGTGTTCTTCCGGGATCTGCCGGAAGAAGAGACTCTCCTGCACCCGGCCCGTGGTACTTGCAACTGTCATGATTTCACTCCTTAAAACAGTTTTTCTGTAGCGGGTGCCGAAACCTTTGAAATGCTCAGCCAAGCTGGGCCACCGGCACTTCCAATTGTCCCTACCGCAAATCCAATGCCATTGCCCGAGAGCTGGGCCTCGATGCTCGTAAGTTTTGCTCGTGCTTACGTAGCCAAGCCGAAAGCCGCCGACCGCCAAACGAAAATGCACTGCGGCCGAGAAGTTCCGATCCGTAACCGACCATAAACTGGGCGGTATCGCACACAGCGCGCTGGCGGTGCATAACTTGTCGACAACTTTTTTTCCTTCGCCGAGTCTCGCTTTCTACGCAGGCACAAAGCGACGCAACGACAGCAGGGCTAGTGCTGGTGGGCCAAAATTTGTTTTTACGTTTTCAGAAAAATTCATTTGTAATTCGAGTTTGTCACCGGTATAACCGGCGCCTGACAGGGCACCGATCTCAGCAGCACTCCCCGTCACGGACCAGTATCTCACGAGGCACGGCACGAAGGCCCTTTCTAAGGAGGCGTCACGATGCGCTCTTTCCCCAGCTCTTGGAACAAGACTCTCGCTCAGCTTGGTTTTTCTCGTAAACAACCGCGTTCTGCTCACAAGCCTGTTCACGCAGCTCGTCCGTTGCGCATCGAATCACTCGAAGACCGGCGGATGCTTTCCGCCGGTACGTTTCAACGAGTTGAAATCAGTCCCGGTGATCCTGGTGGAGTGGAGTTAGACGGAACTTTCCTCGGGAGCATAGGTCAAGGCGATGAAGAGTTCAATGTGGAGGTCCCGACAGAAGCAGATGATAAACACGCTGAGCTATTTTTTTCCCAATCAGGTCAGGATTCAAATACTTTTGTGATGGTAGACGTTGGAGTAGACCCCGACTCAGGAAGGTCAAACTTCTATGCAGACATAAACGCCAAGGCTGATACTGGTATAGGTGATGGTGGTTTTACGCCGATACCTAGTGGAATTAGTCGCATTGGTAATAAAGATCCTAACGGAGACAAACCCGGGATCACGACAAAGGTAACGGGCGACTCAGGAAACCCAAGTTCTCCAGGAGGAATGGCATCTGCGGAATACTCGACGCAATTGGATGCAGCGTTTATGTACATTGACGAGACGCCAGTCACAACTGACGATTCATTTTCCGGCGTCCTAGAGTTTGTAGCCGACAGGAATCCTATTCTAGAAGACAACACCGACGGAGGAGAAAGCGCTCAGACGGAAGATTCAGTACGAATGGACATTAAAGTGGAGCATGAGCACGATGGTGGGAGTACTACAGTAGTCGACGTGACCCTCGAAGTGTTTTATACGGATAATTCCGATTCATCATTTGAACCAACCATCCTTGCCGAGCTTTCAGGAACCGTTGTCGGATATGCAAACCTTGACCAATTTGATCTAGATGATGGCCAGTTGGAAATTCCATTTTCCTTTTCGATCGAAGATGGCGACGTCATTACCTACCGCACCTCTATCAACGACGATCCTATTGTCATACAAGCAGGTGTTGGCCAGAAATCTCAAACAAATGATATTAATGAGAACCCACCCGAGCCAATATCTTTACTTGCTACTGAGACCACTATTTTCGAGGCCAACGTGTTCGGCAGTGCAGATCCATGTGACTGCGACGCCGACTTCGATCGCGATGGCGACGTGGATGGTGCCGATTTCCTGCTCTGGCAGGAAGGTTTTGGCATTATGTTTGGGGCGGTAAAGGGCGACGGCGATGCCGACGGCGATGGTGATGTCGACGGAGCGGATCTGGAGTGTTGGGAGGCCCATTATGGCAGTAAAACGCAGGTGCCCATCCTAGGCGACTTCAATCTCGACGGCGATGTGGATATGGACGATCTAGCCATAGTTTCCGATGGCTTGGTGGAAGGAATTGACAGCGGGGCGTCACTGGGCGACGGAGATTCCGATGGCGACGGCGACGTAGACGCGCTTGACTACCTCGCCTGGCAGGTGAGGTACGGGCAAGCAACTGGATCCACAGATTGGCTCGACAGCGCCTTGATGTTCGATCCAGACTCACTGGAATCGGGCCAAATCATCGTTTCGAACCCATTGGATGATGATGATGGCGATTACAGCCTTGGCGATCTTAGTCTTCGCGAAGCACTCCAAATAGCGTCGTCAACCACCAATGCCGCGCCAGATGTGATCGTATTTGCAAACAACGCCACAGGCACATTGGTGCTCACCGAGGGCGAGCTGAACGTTGATAGCGACGTGAATATTGGGGGTCCGGGGTCTTCTGAGTTGACAATCGATGGGGACGGCAGCAGCCGGGTGTTTAATATTGACAGCGCTGCAACCGTAACGATCAGCGACCTGACGATCACTGGTGGCAGTCTATCGGGCGATGGTGGGGGTATATTCAATGATGGGGATCTTTCGCTCGAACGTGTGGTTGTCGAAGGCAACAACGCTGGCGGGAACGACGGCGGCGGTCTCTATTCCGCAGCAGGTAGCTCAGTGCACATTGACCAGAGCACCTTCGACAACAACTCCGGATCTTGGGGCGGCGGAGCGATTATCTACACATCGGGCGGTGACGATAGCTCGATCACCAACTCGACGTTCTCCAATAATACTGGGTCTTACGGCGGTGGACTACATATTAGGGGTGGTATTGATCCGGCTGACGTCGAAATCAACAATAGCACGTTCTCGGGCAACACCGCGTCGGCCTCTTCGGGCGGTATCCGCGTGCAGCTCGCGGGAAATGTAAATCTGATCAATAGCACCGTTACAGAGAACACGGCGACGACAGGTACGGCCGGCGGACTGAGTGCTTGGAGTGGAGCTTCATTTCTGGTTCATAATTCAATCGTTGTCGGGAATTCAGCGCCAGCGAATCCTACGAAAGACGATGCGGACGGCAACTCGATTAGTGCGGCCAGCTCGTACAACCTCGTCGAAAGTGTGAATGCCGGTAATCCGCTGGCGGATCTTGCCGACAACAATCAGGTAGTGACTGAGTTGCAGGTCGCTTTGGGGCCGCTACAAGACAATGGCGGACTGACGCAAACACACGCGCTGCAAGCGGGTAGCGTTGCAATCGACGCGGGCGACGACACCCAGTCGGCCAGTTTGATGTTTGATCAGCGCGGCGCGAATCGACACTTCTATGCTCCTGGCGCCAGTAGCAGTGTGGATGTCGGTGCGTACGAATCGGGGTTGATCGTAACTGTCGCCAACGACGAGAACGATGTGACCTTCGACCGCACTGATCTTAGCTTGCGCGAAGCGCTCGCCGCGGCGAAGACAAATTTCACAGCCGAGGGAGTTACGAATTGGATCGAGTTTGATTCTAGCTTGGTCGGCCCAATTGCTGTAACGCTTGGAGAGCTGGTCGTCGACAGCGACGTGAATATTATCGGGCCAGATACTTCAATCTCGATCGACGCGAGCGCCGGCAGCAGTCGTGTCTTCTGGATTACTAGTGCAGCAACGGTGGAGATGAGTGATCTGACTATCACCGGCGGCAGTGTAACCGGCGATGTCGATGGTGGAGGCATCTACAACAGTGGCGATCTCACGTTGAGGTCCTCCGTAGTCGAGTACAACGACTCTGAGGATCACGCGGGTGGAATTTTTACAACGGGGCCTTTGCGACTCGAGAGTAGCTCTGTGAATCACAATACGGCCGATCGCTCGGTGGGAATCTATGCGGGCCTAACGGGGAGCGAGGAATTAACGATTCTCAATAGCACGATTGCCCACAATACGGGAACCGGCGGGAACGGCGGCGGCATTCTACTCACCGGCGGGACCGACAACGCTCATATTATCAACAGTACGATCTCTAACAATTCTGGAAACTACGGCGGTGGAATTCGTGTCCTGAACAGCAGCACGGTACTGGAGATCATTAACAGCACCATCACGCAGAATACTGCCACCGGCCAGGGCGGAGGTATCCAGAATTCAGCCAGCGCTGGTAACGGCGCCACGATTATCATGCACAATACGATCGTGTCCGATAATACTTCGACCGGTTTTTCTTCGTCTCACGACGCGAAAGGTGATTTGAGCGGAACGGTATTGAACCCGAGCTCGTTCAACTTGCTGGGCACCGTCTCGGACAGTAATCTGACGAACGGGGATGATGGGAACATCGTCGGCGAGGACGATCCCATGCTTGGCGCCCTAGCGGACAATGGAGGACCTACGCTGACCCATGCACCGCTGGCCAACAGCCCGGTGATTGACGCTGGGAGCGATTCACTCGCACTTGCGTTTGGTCTGTTGACGGACCAGCGCGGTGATACTCGTTTTGACGATGGCGACGACGATGAAATTGCGAGAGTGGACATCGGTGCCTTGGAGATTGCATTTGCTGACCTGTAAGCAAGTCTGTGCGGCGTCAGTCGATCACTCTCGATCTTAGATTCAACGCATTGATCATGGGCGGCCAGAAATAGTTGCTGAAATCTTGCCGGGGATTCGTAAAATGGGATTCGCCGGGTGGATTGTTCGTCATTAGCCCCTAGTGCTTTGTCACCGTTAAAGATTCGGGTTGGTAGCAATCAGCCGCCACGCGTTAGCGTCCGGTTTTTTTCTTCCTGCAACCGGGTGCTAACGCACTGCGGCTAATCCGTAAATTAAGTGGTGACAAAGCACTAACCTCTAGCTCCCAGCCCCGTTCAGTTTTGTCCAAAGAGAGGAAGACAAAATGACCTAAACTCGGTGACTTTTGTCACTGTCGACTTGTAAATCACGCTGCTATAAGAGTCGCCGATCAAATGTACGGCGGACAAAACCTTTGAGTTTTGACCCAAAACATGGGACCCCAGGCATAGGGACAGAACTGGGGGAGAGCTGAGTGTCTAGAGGCTAGTGACTAGAGCCGGTTTCGAATCCCCCTCCCTTGCAGGGAGGGGTTAGGGGAGGGTCCGAATTACCAGGCGATTTAACCCCTCCCCTCGGGGAGAGGGACTTTTGTAGCTGGCTCTAGAAACTGAAGACCAGTAACTAGAATCTGACTTTAGCGTCGACGGCTTTGTTCGAACTTGGCAACTGCTGCTTTGGGGACGCGGAATTGGCTGCGGACTTGGACGAAGGGCAGCTGGCCGGTCTTCAGCAGATGGCGCACTTCGCGGCGGTGCATGTGCCAGCGTTGGGCCAGGTGCGTCAACGTAAAACTGTCTTGGAATACGTCGGCCGGTTCGGAGCGGGCGGGGCATTTCATTGGAGCCATGAGAGTTCCCTCGCGAGGTCGTGATTGTGCTGGATTGGGGCGCGGCTGGTGGCCCGCAACGATTATATCAAACAGGCCGACTGGGAGGCAAAACATTGGGCCCAGGCGGGGGGAAACGGCAGTGGAACCAGTCGTTCGGTTTCAGTGTCCGTGATAGGATGGAGTGGGCGCTGAAATGTCCAATGACCAAGTTTCAATGACCAATGACACAGATTTTGTATGACTCGGACAGCTAGGCTAAAACGTGATACGGCGGAGACACAGATCGAGCTCGAGCTAAGCCTGGATGGCACTGGTACGGCTGATGTCCAGACAGGTGTCGGGTTTCTCGATCACATGCTCACGCTGTTTGCGAAGCATGGTGCCTTCGACTTGAAGGTCCGCGCCAAAGGCGACTTGCACGTGGATGCGCATCACACGGTCGAAGACACAGGCATCTGCCTGGGGCTGGCCTTCAAGGAAGCTCTTGGGGACAAGCAAGGCATCCGCCGGTACGGTCACTTTACTTTGCCGATGGACGAGACACTGATGACCGTGGCGGTCGATTTCAGTGGGCGCTTCGCTCTAGCGTATCAGGCGCAGACGCCGACCGAGAAGATTGGTGACTTTGATACCGAACTGCTTGAAGATTTTTGGCAAGCGGTCGCCGCGAATGCGCTGTGTAATTTGCACGTACTGATGCACTACGGTCGCAATAGCCACCACATTGCAGAGGCGGTGTTTAAGGCGACGGCCCGAGCGATGCGAATGGCCGTGGAAGACGATCCTCGCATGACTGGTGTGCCGAGCACCAAAGGCACGCTGGGCGGCTGAGCTCTGCTACCGTCTGCCCTAGCCGACAGGCCGAGGTTACAACTAGCGCAATTCATCGCCGCGGTCGACATACGTTTCCAAGAAGCGGGTTAGCTTTTGGAAGTCGCTATCGGGCTCGATGTAACGGACGACCGTCACGAGTGTTTCGGGATCGACGAGGTCTTCGAACGGCACGTACTCCAGCTGCAATTGGCCCGAGACCGAGACCATTACACCGTTGAGGCCTTTTTCGACAAGCGCGCGATAAGCGCCGACTCCCAGTTGGCTGCCAAGCATGACGTCGAAGGCATGCGGTCGGGCGCAGCGTCCTTCGTAGCCTAGTTGTAGCCCGGTCACTTTGCGGCTTTTGCCAGTTTGGCGCTCGTACTCTTTGGCGATGAGCTTGGCGAAAACGTCGTTCAGATTCACCGCCGTGATGTTGATGTGGCCGTGATCGTCGCGTCCGATTCCTTCCAGATAGCTGTTGGGTAAGAACTCGGCCAGTCCCTCGGCGATGACGATCACACCGTATTCCTTACCTTCGCGTTCGCGGGCAGTCATCGTGGCGACAATTCGCGGGATGACTTCGTCCATGTTCATCACTGGCCGCGAAGTTTTCTCGCCTGTTTGAGGATCGACGGAATCTTCGACGGTGCGATACTGCCCGACGATGTCTTCGACACTGACCACCAGGCTCGCTTCGCCAGCGATCGCCACGCCGTAGGCGAGCCAACCGGCGCTACGGCCCATCGACTCGACTAGGAAGTAGCTACGGTTGGCCTCGGCGTCGGCCAGTAGGTTGCGGACCTCGGAGGCAAGAAAATCGACGGCGGTGAAGTAGCCGAAGGTAAAATCGATGCCTCGGTAGTCGTTGTCGATCGTCTTAGGGAGGTGAACGATCGGGATACGATGGGCGTCTAATGGCAGCCGCTCCTGAAACATTTTCAACTTGTTGGCGGTTTTTAGGGTATCGTCGCCACCGATGGAAACCAGCAGATCGACCCCGATGGAGCGCAAAGCTTCGTAAACGGTTTTGAGTGGTGCAGACTTTTCAGGGTCTTTTAGATGCGAAGGATGTGAGACCAATCTGCCTGGATTCGTGCGGGCCGTACCGATCATGATGCCCGACGAGTTGCGGGTTCGCCCCAGCATCTTGTGTGTGACATTTACGTAGTCGCGGCCTTCGACGAGCGGATGCTTGGCGTCGAATTCGGAGAGTCCTGAGTAGCCGTGCTTAATGCCTACGACTTCGATGTCGTTTCGCAAGAATGACGTAGCGGCGGCTGAGATGACGGCATTGGCTGCTGGAGCGGGACCGCCAGCAAACAGGATCGCCGCGCGGCGAAAATTATGAGACATCCGGGGAGGACGGGAAAGAGTATTGTCGGGCATTGCTGGAACCATCTAAGGGTGGAATTCAATAGTAGGGAATCAGACCGACGCTTCCGCCGAACCGCTCATTGTAAACGGATAGGGACCGCTGGCAAATGGGCCGTTCTGTTCGCCGAATTCAGGCCCATTGCCAAACGAACGAAGCTCGATGGTAAAAAAGCGGAGTAGGGTTTAACCGAAAGAAAACATTCTCTCGACGAACGTCGTGTCGATCTCGCCCTTGACGAACGCGCTATGGCTGAGGATGTCCTGATGCAGCGCAGTGGTAGTGTGGATACCATCGACTCTCAGTTCCGCTAGAGCTCGCTGCATTGTGCTGATCGCCTCGGCGCGGGTTGGCTGGTGAACGATTAGCTTACCGATCATTGAATCGTAGTATGGTGGCACGATGTATCCGCTATGAGCATGCGATTCAAACCGCACACCGAAGCCGCCGGGAACGATCAGTCGTTCGATTTTTCCGGGCGACGGCTGGAAATTTCGTGCCGGGTTCTCCGCATTGATACGGCACTCGATCGCGGCGCCTTTCTGTTTGATGTCTTTCTGACGCATGCTGAGCTGCTCGCCGCCGGCGATCAGGATTTGCTGCTTGATTAGATCGACGCCGGTGATCATTTCAGTAACGGGGTGCTCGACCTGAATTCGGGCATTTACTTCGATAAAGTAGTATTTGCCGTCTTTATCAACGATGAATTCAACAGTTGCAGCGTTCGTGTAATCGGCTTGCTGAATCAGTTTGCGAGCAGCTTCGCACATCGCGTCGCGAGTCTTTTGATTGATGCTGGTGCTGGGGCTCTCTTCGATAAGCTTTTGGTGTCGACGCTGGACACTGCAGTCGCGCTCCCAGAGGTGTACCACGTTGCCGTGATGGTCGGCCAGAACCTGTACTTCTACATGGCGCGGTTGCTCGATGTACTTCTCAAGATAGACGGCACCGTTTCCGAACGCGGCTTCGGCTTCCTGTTGGGCTTGCTGTAAAGCACTCTTGAGGGCCAGGTCGTTAGCAGCCACGCGCATGCCGCGCCCACCGCCACCGGCTACCGCTTTGATTAACACAGGGAAGCCGACTTCGTGGGCAAAGCGCAGGGCTTCATCCGGGTTTGAGATAACTCCATCGCTTCCCGGCACGATGGGTACGTTGGCCTTTTTGGCCATCTCGCGAGCAGCGTTCTTATCGCCCAACTTCGACATCGCTTCAGGCTTGGGGCCGATGAAATCGATCTTACAACTGCGGCAGACTTCGTTGAAATGAGCGTTTTCCGCTAGGAAACCATAGCCAGGATGGATCGCCTGGACGTTACCGACTTCCGCGGCGCTGATGACGTGGGCGATCCGCAGATAACTATCAGCCGGCTTAGCAGGACCTACGCAGATCGCTTCGTCGGCTAGGTCGAGATAATGTGCACCTCGATCGGCTTCGCTGAAGATGGCGACCGATTCAATACCCAATTCGCGACAGGCGCGGATAATTCGCAGCGCGATTTCACCGCGGTTTGCTACGAGGATGCGTTGATACATGGCGAACTTGAGGCTGGAAGCTGGAGACGGGGTAGAGAATTGAGATTCCCTAATATGTGGCGATCCTTAGCCGACCTTCGTGATCTTGAACAGCTTTTGGCCAAATTCCACAGGGTCGCCGTTCGATACCAGCACGGCGGCGACGCTGCCCGAGCATTCGGCGGGGATTTCGTTGAACACTTTCATCGCTTCGATAACACACACCGTCGACTCGGGTCCCACCTGATCTCCAACGTTGACGAACGCTGGGGAATCAGGGCTCGAAGCGACATAGAAAGTGCCGACCATGGGACTGGTGACGTACGAGGCGTTAGCATCTTCTTCAGTCGCCTCGACGGCAGCGCTTGCCGCTGCAGGGATAGGAGCAGGTACGGCGGCGGGAGGAGGTGCAGCAGGTTGTGGGGCAGCCACTGAAACCACTGGTTCCTGACCGCGACGCAGTCGGATCCTCTGATCTCCCTGCCGGAGATCGACCTCCGACAAATCGTGTTCATTCATCAACTCGACGAACCGGCGTACCTTGCGGACGTCGAAGACTTCGCCGGAACCGGCTCCCCCGTTAGCCATAAGGCATCTCCCTATGCAGTTTTCTCGTTTGTGTGTCTTTGGAGCTCATGCAATCTAGCGGCGACTCTTGTCTATTCTGGGACTAACCGTACTAGCCGACCAAGCACTCCTGTAGTTCTTTGGGCACGGAGGTCAACACTTCGTGGCCAGTCCTTGTTACTAACACGTCGTCTTCGATTCGCACGCCTCCCCAACCCGGCAGATAGATTCCAGGCTCGACCGTGACGATCATTCCTGCCTTGAGCAGCGTCGACTGTCCTTGGGAGAGACGCGGCGCTTCGTGGATGTCGAGCCCCGTGCCGTGCCCCAATCCATGTCCAAACTGTTTGCCGTAACCAGCCTTGGCGATGATTTTTCGCGCGACGCTGTCGATCGACTCGCAGGAGACACCTGGACGAATCGCATCAATGGCTGCCAGCTGTGCTTTTAACACAACTCCATACACCTTCTGGAGTTTGGGCGAAATTTTACCGGTCACCAAAACTCTCGTCAAGTCGCTCACATACTGGCCCTCATTCACGCCCCAGTCAATGAGCGTAAAGTCGCTAACACCTAGTTTTTGGAGGGTCGGACTCGCGTGAGGCAATGCGGCGCGAGGTCCGGCGGCCACGATAGCAGGAAAGCTGAGACACTTTCCTCCGAAGCGTCGGGCCTGATATTCCAGATCGGCGGCTACTTGCAGTTCGGTCATCTCGGGAGTTAGAGATGCGCGCACCACTTCAAAAGCGCGACGCGCCTGGTCGCAGGCTTTGCGTGTGCGACTGATCTCGTCCCGATCTTTCACCATTCGCAATTCCTCAATCCACCCCTCACACGCGATCAGCGCACATCGTTTGACGGCTTCGCCAAGCGCTGCGTGAAGGGCCACGGTCATCGAGTTGGCCTCGAATCCTAACTTGTTGACCTTAGCGCGAGTCACTTCTTCCTTAACGCTGGTGAGCATCTTTCGACCTGGGCCGCGGATGCAGAGTTCTAAATCAGGACATTCTTCCTCGAGTTGCGTTGTGTAGCGCTCGTCGCTGAGCACGAAATCTTCATCAGCTGTGATGATCAGATAACTGTCGTCGCCCGTAAAACCGGTGAGATAACTGACATTTGTGAAGCTGGTCACCAGTATCGCATCGAGTTTTTTTTTGCGGAGCCGACTGCGAATCTTGTCGCGGCGTTTGGCGTGGGAGCTCATAGCGGTCTCTTGTTACGATGCGAATGGGCGATGGGGAACGTGCCCAATATCAGGCCGCTTGCTGAAGATTGCAAGACGGGACCATGCTAGGCAAGTGAGATAGAGACATATTTTCTCCGGTTTTGTTGCAACTGAGGGTGCTTTTGATAGGCTAACTGCTGACTGCCTGGAAATGAACCTAAATCATATGGAGCTTTGAATGTCCCGCCCCGAGCTTGCCCACGATACGATTGGATTGCTGGCGAGCGGCGGCGTAGACAGCGCGATACTGTTGGCGACTCTCTTGGATGGAGGCAACAGAGTGCAACCAATCTACGTGTCGATGGGATGTGCTTGGGACTCGTCCGAGCGGCAGGCCCTGAACAAAATAATTAACTACTTGGAAAACGATGCGATTTTGCCCATTGTTGATCTAGCAATGCCCGTCGACGATCTTTATGGAGACCATTGGAGTATCGACGGCCATGGCGTACCCGACGAGTCGACCTCCGATGAGGCCGTATACCTCTGGGGTCGAAATCCTCTCTTATTACTAAAGCCAGTGCTGTGGTGCCAGCAGAATGACATCTCTGAGCTCGCGCTGGGGACGTTGGCATCCAATCCGTTTGCAGATGCCTCAGAGGAGTTTCTGGAGCAATTTGCTGAGACACTGGTCATGGCAACTGGAAAGCGGGTTGCAATCCGGCAGCCGCTTGCCGGACGCACTAAGACTCAGATTCTAGCGATCGAGTCCCAGCTTCCTTTGGAATTGACGTTCTCTTGTCTCGCACCAGTTAAAGGCAAGCACTGTGGTCGATGCAATAAGTGTGCGGAACGTTCTCGGGCGCTGTCGTCCTTGCCGAATGGCGACCCAACGCCTTATGCTGATGTAGTGCAAGCTGTTTAGTTGCAGAGCATATGAAGTAAATTGAATAGAAAGAGTAGCAGCCATGTTCCGAGTGACCCGCGAGATAGACTTTTGTTACGGCCATCGGTTGTTAAATTATGACGGGAAATGCCGCCATCTGCACGGGCACAACGGTCGTGCGGTCATTTCTATTGCGGGCGAGAAGCTGGACAATCGCGGAATGGTGCTCGACTTCTCAGATATCAAGAAGACTGTCAGCACTTGGATTGATGAAAATCTTGACCATCGAATGATTCTCAATCGAGCTGACCCGGTCGTTCCGATCCTTCAGGAATTGGGTGAGCCACTCTACTTGGTCGACGATAACCCTACCGCCGAAAACATCGCGAAGTTGATCTTCGACAGAACGCGGCTACTGGATGTGCCGATCGTTGAGGTAAGACTGTGGGAAACTCCACGTTGCTTTGCGACTTATACTGCGGAGTGAATTCGCAATTTAGAACGCAGACGAAAGCGGTTCTAGCGGATCTGCATTCTATTTATAGGAGTTTATTAGTTGCCCATGATTGAGATCATCACGGCCGATTTGAAACAAACTGATCATCAACGGGCTGTAGTTGAGTTGACCGAAGCCTATGCCCAGGATCCCACGGTAAATGGCATACCATTGTCCGCCGAAGTGAATCGAACTTTAGTTCGAAAATTGCAAGAGCATCCAACGACGCACATCTTGCTGGCCTACTCCGACGATCAGCCAGTGGGAATCGCGACTTGTTTCCTGGGCTTCTCGACATTCGCCGCTCGACCGCTATTGAACTTGCACGATTTCGCCGTATTGGCCGAGCATCGCGGGCAAGGAATCGGTCGAGAGTTGATGGCGGCGGTCGTATCAATGGCCCGAGAGTTGGGCTGTTGCAAGGTTACTCTGGAAGTAGACGAGCACAATGATCGCGCGCGACGGCTTTATTTCGCGGCTGGTTTCGACCGAGCGGACAGCGCTTCGCAGGCAGGGCCGTGGCAGTTCATGACGAAGCCAGTCTGAGGCCATCCTGAAAAAAACGCAGCCCGGGCGAACGAATCGCGCCGGGCTGCTAGCCCCCCTGGGTATTTTGGTGCCAGCGATGCCTTCGCTGTTGTCACTCTCGCAATGCCCACGACGCGGGGGTCCGTCGCGAGCCTTTGAATTATCGACTACTGCACTGTCAGGCTTTGGCAAACTTTTACAATTGGGCAAGCTTTGTCGAAGAGTTGCCGATTGGCATGCTAGCAAATTCAATCGCGAGCTAGGTCACAAACGAATTTCACAAATCTGCTCACAAAATATGCCGGTTACGCCGATTTTGTGGGTAGATGGAGAGTCTGAAGGTCGGTCTGCGCCGAACGTCAGCCTTTTCATCTAGTCATGAGGAACCAGGGAATTAGCAGACAGCTCATGCCGAGATTGTCTCACACCTCTGTTTCGTAGTCGACTGTACAACAACCGGTGTTGTGAGAAAGGATGCCGTCGTGTCTCGCGTCACTTCAATTTCCGAATGGTTACTGCGTCAATCTGTAATTTGGGGAGGCTTGTCTTGTCTTGCCTTCTATGCTTTGGTGTTCAATCTCGCCGGTGAAGGGACCTTTTGGGCCCGCTATTTTGCCGGGCACGAGATCGCATACTGCACCACTGCGCTATTCTTCGTTGCGCTGGCGGCACTAGTGATCAAGCTACTTGGCTTAGTCATGCAATCTGCAATGTTCGATACGGTGCAGCTGCCTTCGGACCCGATGGGAATCGAATCCGTGGACGAAACTCCGCGCCTGCTCAAGAGTCTAAAAGGCGTCTCGAGCGCGTTGGCGGGCAGCTATCTCGTGTGTCGATTACGCGACGCCTTGGAATATGTCCAGCGGAAAGGTTCGGCTGACACACTGGAACATCATCTTCGACATCTGGAAGAAGCCGACCAGTCGCGCATGCACAATAGCTACGGCATGGTCCGGATTATCGTCTCTACAATTCCGATCCTCGGTTTTTTGGGTACGGTGATCGGCATAACGCTGGCGATCGCTAAGCTAAATCTTTCGGGCGAAGTGATGGATGAGTCGCTCCCCGCGGTAGTAGCCGGCTTGAGCGTGGCCTTTGACACGACTGCCCTAGCCCTGACGCTTTCGACCGTCGTCCTGTTCGCGAAATTCTGCGTAGAGCGAGTAGAGTTGCGTCTCTTGGCTTCGGTGGATGCGAATGTTTCGCGACAATTGATAGGTCGGTTCCATCAATACGGCACAGAGCAAGACCCGCACTTAGCTTCGATCAGCCGAATGTCAGAAATGGTGCTGAAGGCAGTAGAGACGAGCGTTGTTAACCAAGCCGAGTTGTCTCAGGCGGCCTTGGAAGATATCGGCCGACGCCACACAGAGATTCTAGGCAATATGGCGACAACGCTGGACGAATCGTTGTCAGGTGTGGTCGTCTCTGGAATGTCGCACCATGCCGAGTCGCTCAACAAGGGTGTGGCGAAGCTGGCCGAAGACTTAGAAGGGACGCTCATTCGTCACGCGGAATTGATGAACGAGGGTCTCGAACACCACACAGCAGCGATGACCGAAGCGGAGGCGAAACTGGCGGATGAAAATCGTCGCCATTTGGCCGATGTAGAGGCAGCGGTTGGCGAGGCGATGCTCATCGCCACGAATCGACAGGAAAAATTAATCAAGCAGAGCGAAAACTTGCTTCACGACATGCAAGTAGCCCTGGTCGAGGCGGCCGGAACTACCGTTTCGCAGCAGGAGCAGTTGATCAAGCAAGGCGATATTCTGCTTAAAGTGATCGAAGCAACGGAGCAGGTCAACCGTCTCGAAAATTCGCTAAACAAAAATCTTAGTGCATTGGCAGGGGCGCACAACTTCGAGCAAACCGTTGCCGGGCTTTCGGCGGCGCTACAATTGCTTGGTTCCCGGCTAGGTGGTCCGCTACCTGTCCAGGACGTCCAACTATCTGAGGATCGCAGTCAGAATCAGGCAGCATGAGCACACGTGCGACCAGCAACAACTCGAGCTCGGTCGGCCTGTTCCCATTTCTCGCCGTCCTGTTGTGTACGATGGGTGCCTTGTTGGTGCTATTGGTCGTATTGGCCCAACGCGCTGGGCAACGGGTTGCCGATGCACAACATTCGATACCGAGAGCGGAACCGGTTTCGCAATCAGATCCATCTGCAAGGGAGGATCTAATTCGCCAGTTGGAAGAAGTGCGAAAATATCAGCTGAACCTGAGGCAACTAAAAGAGCAAAGCGAGGCGCGCCTGAACGACGAGCAGCTGCGGCTCAGTCATCTGGAGGAACATACGCGTCGTCTCGAGCATGAGTTAGCGCAGCTCTCGCTTGCATCCCAGCAGTTAGAAGCCACCGAGAAGAATCAGTCAGTCGATCGCGAACAAGCGGAGCGAGAAGCAGAGCGTCTGCAGAAGTTGATCGCTGATACGGAGAAGCAACTTGAGGAGTTGAGAGAACAGGCTGTCGGAAATCGCTCTTACGCGATCGTACCCTATAAGGGTCAGAACGGAACGCAACGCAAGCCGATTTATATTGAATGCTCGGCTGAAGGAATCGTTTTACAGCCCGAAGGAATCCGTTTTCAACAATCAGACTTCGCAGCCCTGTCTTGGCCAGGGAACCCTTTAGCGGCGTCGTTGCGTGCCACGCGAGAGCACTTAAAAGCCCAGGCAGCTCGGGCCGGCGAGCCAGAACCGCTCGATCCGTACCCTTTGATCCTAGTCCGTCCAGACGGAATTACTCAATACATGGTAGCGAGGCGCGCGATCACTTCGTGGGACTCCGACTACGGTTACGAATTTATAGACGGCGATTGGAAGGTCGAGTTTCCAGACCTGCCCGATCCACAGCTGGCACAAGTGCAACATCATGCGGTGATGGTCGCCCGAGACCGGCTGGCTCGACTGGCTCAAGCCGCACCCAGTCGGTTTCGCGGAATTGGTAGCGGCGGTGGTAGGGGCGGAGGCACGGGTTATGGTAGTAGTTCAGGCCAAGAATTCGGTCGCTATGGCGAACAGGCTCCAGATGAAGGAATGCTAGCTCAAGCTGGCGACGGCAACTCGGTTTCGGGCAACGGTTCGACCTCCGGAGCACAATCCAAACAAGCTGGCAAGTCTGTGGCGCCGGAGCTCGCTTCCGCAGAAGGCGAGCACCAGTTTGGAGCTATGAGCGGCGACCCGTCGCGGGACGCCGAGGGGGCCAATTCCTACGCTAACGGTCCTGCAGGCCAGCCTTCAGATGTAGGGGGCGACATGGCCGGCCCTACTTCGGATAGCACCGCAAGTACCACAGGGTCCGGCCAACCAGGCACCTCTGGTAGTACGGCTCAGCAGACTGTCGGGCAAGCGGGGCCTGGTGCGGAAGGTCCAAATTCGAAATCGTCAAACGGCAACATGTCTGGCCAGGACGACCCCGAACCCACAGATCCGGCACTTGCCGACTCAGGTGTCGGGTGGACGCTGCAGCTTAAGCGAAAAGTGGATGCGCTGTCCGGTGGCGATCAGGGGAATAAACAAACGAAGCGCAGATCGGTGCCTATCCAGCGGCCGATCCAAGTTGTCGTGCGGAAAAACCAAATGGCGCTGTTGCCTAGTCGCCACTCCACGAAGGGGACGGAGGCTACCGGAGTAGTGATCTCGCTCGATCAACCATTGGATAAGGTTTCCAGCGACTTTGTTGCGGCTTTGAAAACTCGCATCGATGAATGGGGTCTCGCTGGCAACGGTCTCTACTGGCGCCCTGTATTGGAACTACACGTCGGCCCTGACGCAAAGCAATCCGCAGCGAAGATTATACAGCTGCTCAGCAACAGCGGCATCGACGTGCGCTTGCCAGAAACGGCTCATGCAACTCAGGGGGAAAGTTCGGATGCGTCCCGATAGATACCAAGAAGAAGAATCGAGCCAAGACTCGTTTCTGGATGTTGTGGCCAACGTAGTCGGCGTGTTAATCATCCTAGTGATGCTGGTCGGCATGCAGGCCTCGCGAAGTCTACTCTTGGCTGAATCCGAATCGAATGAATCAGCGACGAACTTGACGGGGGGAACTCCGGAGGAGTTGCAAGAACTAAAGAGCGAACTGGAATCGGCAATTTTACAAGTGAAATCTGAAGAGCGTTCCGTCACCGAATTGGTTACTAAGTATACTCGGATCAGTCACGAGGCCGACGGGCAAGACCATCAGCGAGTCGAGCTAGCTATGCATCGCTCGTTGATAGAGGAAGACCTCGAGCGACGTCGCGAGCAGCTCGACGCTGGGAGTCGTCGAGAATTCGACGTGCAGCGACAACTGCTGCAGTCTCAGATCAAGCTAGATGAGCTAACTCAGGAGCAGCTCTCGCTGACTAGCAGGGCTCCAGAAGTAGAGGAAATCGAATGTGTGCCAACCCCGCTCGCGAAAGAGATGGACGTGCCATCTATCCACCTACGGTTGCGAAAAGGCCTCGTCTCGATCGTCCCTGTGGAGCAACTAAGAGAAGAGTTTCAGTTCCAGTCGGAAAATATTCGTCGACGATTGCAGTCGAGTTCCCATGTAGAGGAGACCTTTGGTCCGATTGATGGCTATCGGGCCAAGTTTACATTCCTCAGGCGCAGATCAGCGGGCTCATCAGTGGGAAATATCGCTGGCCGGGTCAGGGAAAACGTCTTAGAGACCTACATTGAGTTTCTACCTATCTCCGATGAAATTGGTCAGAGTGTTGAGCGTGCACTAATGCCGGATTCCTCGCTGTATGCATTTCTCCAGAGTCAGCGTCGGCAGTCTCCTCCGATCGACGTCTGGCTTTACACGGATAGCTTCGACGAGTTTCGCCCGTTGAAACGCGCGCTGTGGGAGATGGGTTTCTCGGTTGCCACAAGACCAATGCGACCTCAAGACACGATTGGCGCTTCGCCCTACGGTTCGAAGTCGGCAGCTCAATAATCAGGATTAACGCCTGCTCAGAATCTGGTCCATGTCGGAATCCGTCTCGACGCAGCCGACCGAGTCCTTTTCTGGGATGGATTCTGCGGAGCGAAGATCGCTTAATTTCACTGCCTCCAATTGGCGACACGACTCGGAGGTGATTTTCTTGAGCAACTCGTGCAACCGCGTTCGCGTACCTTCTGCAATTCCATCTAGGGGTGGTACAATTGGGCTAAGCGGTCCATCGGTCGCTTCCACGATGCTTAGTAGCGTTATTTCGTGGGCTGGTCTCAACAGGTAGTAGCCGCCATCGACGCCACGAATCGACTTGAGCAAGCCGTGATTCACGAGATTTCTCAACACCTGCAACAGGAATCGTTCCGGCATCTCCCCTGTTTTTGCCAACTGGCTGCAGGGAATCGGTACTTGCGGAGGGGTATCCGTCAACTGCAGCACCGCACTGATGGCGTAGGCCGAAGCGCGAGACATACGCATGGCAACCTCCTTGCGCAGCTCACAGATTGCTTAACCGTCCACAACCAGAGTCTTATTCGCTACAGAGTCTTCTAGATTCCGCTCACGCGAACTCAAGCAAACAAATCAGCAGCGCACCCGACTCGACAACAGCAAACAACAATCTGCGCTGGAGCAAAAACTACTGAACAACAGGAAAGGCTAAACGGCAGAATAGATGTGCAAACGTCGTGCGATGTCTCATCAGAGAAGATTCCACCGTCGAACGCAACACAGTCTGCGCTTCTCGGTGACTCTCTGTCAAGCTATTTTCCCACGTTCTCTTCGTGCTGTGCGTTGTTTAGAGTCTCAGACGAAGGATCAGCGCAGAATCCCTGAACTAACAGATAAATCGCTCCGCACACCAGCAATGCATCAGCAATGTTAAAGTTGGGCCACACCCAACGGGCGTTCCATTGCACGAGGATCCAATCGCGTACCGCATAAACATGCTCCCCGGCACGCGATGGATAAAACGCATCCCATGTGAGATTGGGAAACCCTAACCGGTCGTAGAGGTTGCCCAGAATGCCTCCCATCACGCATCCTAGAGCAATCGTAAGACGTCTATCCTGTGCAGCTCCGAACTTGAAGAGCCAGACGGGAATTGCGATGGCTGCCACGACCGAGAATAGAGAGAAGATAGCGACGCCGCCCTGCCCAAGTCCGAATAAGGCGCCCTCGTTAAGACTTTTTTGGATTCCCAAGTGTCCTTCCCACAGCCACCATTCACTGCCATGGTAGAGTTCTGGGTGGCGAAACACGAGGTATTTGCTCACCAGATCCGCCGTACAGCCGATTGTGGCTAACGAGCAGAACCAGACCGCGCGACTAGTGGGGAGCGAAGATTCGTGATCCATGATAATCGCAGCATGGGGGTGTGCATCGTGCACTCAACACTATCCGGCCAGTTCGCGATCTCGTACAGAGGCACATTTTACACAAAAAGGCGCGTGAGGTATCGCGTTTAAGCGCGTCTTGGGTATCGTTCCCTCGCAGCCGAGACAAGTGCCGTAGGTGCTGCTCTCGATCCGTTCCAAGGCGGCTTCTATCATACCCAGCGTGTCTTCCTCGGTGGCCAGCAGGCTGAGAGTAAATTCCTGTTCATAGTTATCGCTGCCTAGTTCGGCCATATGAATCGGCATGCTGGAAGCCTCGGAACCCTCGGTCCCCGATTTTCTCAGCGCGGCTTCTGCCATCGAAGTGACATCGCCCCGCAGTCGGTCGCGCAGGCCAAGGAGTCGTTCTTTGTAGACTTGATAATCAGCTTTTTTCATAGTTGTCCTCCATCTCTCTGTCTTCCCTGCAAGCGTCGCTTAGCAGAGACCAGACTCGCCATTGTAGATGGCTGGCGTAGGATCGTCAAATGGATACTCGTCCCTTATTGTGGCGATAAGTTGCGTCTGGCCAACAGGTTGCGGCTGATGCTGGATCAAGGTTCGTCGTGTCGGTTGATGTGGTTTATACGGACCGACGTTAAATTTAGTTCCTGCAGATAAATAAAATCGACAGTAGCCTGAAAGCCTTCCGAACCAATTCCCGGTCCATCGTATCCTATCAGTGTGAAACAACCATTAAGCGTGAGAGGACCGGTTCGGGCAGCTCTAGAGGCAATGAGCTATTCTCTCGCAGTGCAGCCACAATTGTCGCGGTTGCGATAGCCCGAACTGCAAAGTAAACTGAAAGCTAAGTTGTTGGGCGATCTGAGTTTAACTTCGCTCGCAGTACGGCATCCCCGGTCGGGGTCTTTTACGACTGTGCTGCGTGGCTTGAAAAAACGCCAGCGTCACGCCGCCCCTGCCTCGCCGGCAGGCGGACTTCGCGCGAATTCCTGCGGAGATTACTGGTGGTGGCTACTTCGGTGCAGACAAACACCGATCTGGCGTTTCAACGTTGTCTGTCGCCCGCCTGCGGCGCGACCTACGACGTGGGTGAAGCGCTTGTCTCGTGTTCGAAATGCGGCTCGCTATTGGACGTGGCGTACGATTGGGACCGGCTACCGGTTCCTGATTCGCTTAGCTTTTTCGAAGAAAAGTGGGCGCGCCGCAACGAACCACTCTGCCGTAGCGGTGTGTGGCGATTCCGCGAATTATTCCCCTTTGCTCCACCGGAAAAAGTGGTCACGATTGGCGAAGGGCAAACATTGCTGCATCCTTCCGATGGCGTTGCCAGGTACATAGGCCTAAATGCTGGTGGGCTCCATTTGCAATACGAAGGAATGAATCCTTCGGGCAGCTTTAAAGACAACGGCATGACTGCCGCCTTCACACACGCACATACAATCGGTGCTAAGCGCGCCGCCTGTGCATCGACCGGCAACACCAGTGCCTCGTTGGCCCTTTATTGCGGTGTGAGCAAGCTGATGCAGGCGGTGATCTTCATCGGCTCGGGGAAAATTTCTTATGGCAAGCTTTCACAGGCGCTCGATTACGGTGCACTGACCGTACAGATCGCCGGCGATTTCGACGACGCGATGCAGCGGGTTCGCGAAGTGAGCGAGAAGCTGGGCATTTACCTGGTAAATAGCGTAAACCCGTTCCGCCTCGAAGGCCAGAAATCGATAATGCTACGCGTTCTCGAAGGCCTCGACTGGGAAGTGCCCGATTGGATTGTTGTGCCCGGTGGTAACCTAGGTAACAGCAGCGCCTTCGGCAAAGCATTTATGGAGCTCAAAGAATTGGGCCTTATCGAACGAGTTCCTCGACTGGCGGTGATCAATGCTGCAGGGGCAGATACGCTTTATCAACTCTACGAAACACTGGGCCATCGCTGGAATGGCGGTCAGCTGGAACGCAAGGTCGAGACGGATTACGTGGAGCAAATGGATCGCGAAAACCGACGGGCTTCTACGATCGCTAGCGCGATTGAGATCAACCGCCCTGTGAATTACGAAAAATGTCTAAGGGCCTTGGAGGTCTGCGACGGAGTGGTTCGCGAAGTGACTGACCAGCAGATACTCGACGCCAAGGCTCAAGTTGGTGCTAGCGGATTAGGTTGCGAACCGGCCAGCGCGGCTAGCGTCGCAGGCGCAAAACTATTACGGGCCGAAGGGGTAATCGATCCGGCGGAACGCGTTGTCTGCATTCTAACCGGTCATCAATTAAAAGACCCGACCGCGACGGTTGCTTATCACACTACTGATCAGCAGGAATTCGACCGCGTGTTGGGCAGCCGGGGCGTCAAACGGGCCCAATACGCCAATCGAGCAGTGGCAGTTCCCAACGACCTCGATGAAATCGTCCGGGCGATTCAGCTCAATAGTTGACCTCGCTCGAGGTTATCTACGACAATGGCGCTCAGTGGCCCTCTGCTAAGCGACCTAAATGGTCGAGCGGTCTAGGCATCAGGCAGATTAACTCTACGCATAGGATTCAGGATGAAACTGGCCATTCACGGCGCCGCAGGGCGGATGGGACAGCGGGTAGTCGCGCTTGCCGCGAGTGACCCACGGTTTGAGATCGTGGCCGCACTGGAGTCGGCCACGCATGAGGCGTTGGGGCAAGATGCGGGTACGCTGGCTGGCGTCGGCGAGATCGGTGTACCGCTTTCCGTCGTCGGTGAGAGCGATGCGGATGTCGTGATCGACTTTTCCATTCCCGACTCTGCCGTCGCAGCGGTGGCACATTGCCTGGACTACAACAAACCATTAGTGGTGGCAACGACCGGCTTCGACGACAAACAGCAGGACTACATCCAGAAGTCGGCAGGAAGGATTCCGATAGTTTGGGCACCTAGTATGAGTCCAGCTGTGAACTTGGTGATGAAGCTCACCGAAGTTGCGGGACAAACGCTGAAAAAGATCCCTGCAGGCGTCGACGTCGAGATCATCGAACGACATCACCGCTTCAAGGAAGATGCCCCCAGTGGGACAGCGCTGCGATTCGGACAAATCGTCGCGGACACGATGGGCCGAACTGAACACACACACGGCCGCGCCGGACGTCTGGGACCAAGGCTGCCTGAGGAGATCGGTTTCCACGCCGTACGCGTCGGTGACAATCCAGGTGAACACACGATAGTGTTTGGCATGCTGGGCGAAACGATCGAGCTGCATGTCGCCGCCTCGAACCGAGACTGCTATGCTCAAGGCGCGCTACTCGCAGCTGAATGGCTCTTCGGAAAGTCGCCAGGGCTGTACGGTATGAACGATGTGTTGGAGTTGTAGGGGGCGGTAAGCTGAAAGCTATTTATCCATGGCCAAATGCGACGAAGGATACCTGTGCGAAGTATGCGGCGAAGACGTGGCAGCATTGACCGACAGCGATCTTTATCTGCGATACATCGTAGGAATGCTCGACCCCGAGGTGTTGCATACGACTGCCGAGCGGCACATCCGCTGCAATCCAACATTGGCCCAATACATTGTGGCTGACGATTTTGAACCTGTCATGGTGGATGGTCCGTTCGACAAACACGCTCTGGACCCCGATTTTGCACGTCAGCAAGAGCGACTGCTCACTCGCGGCTGGCAGCGATTGAAGGAAGTCGCGGGAAAAGAATTGAAGATCATCGACTACCCGTTGCCCGAAGTGATGTCCAGGATCAAAGGGAAATTTCCAGGATGATAGGGCTGCGGAGATGTCGCGTCGCAGTCTTCGTACTGCCTCTGTTTTTTGGCGTCCTACTATTCCTCCCTCCGTACGCGTCCCGAGGCTACGACTTGTGGACTGAGGCAGCGGAAGTGGGCCTTATCGGTGTGCAGAACTGGGACATTCCACAACTCTTTCCCGTCTTCAAGGCCGCTTCGTTAGTTGTAATCTTCTTGTCGTTGGTGCGGCCGGAGGTCGGAGGTCGTCTGCTAACTCTGTATGGTGCTCTCACGTATTTTGCGATTAGCATGAATCAAGGAATTGGTTTCTCTGAAGAGTTTGGATTGATTATAAACGTCGGTTTCGTGTTAGTGACTTTATGTTTAAGTGCAACTTGGTGGTGGGAATTCTTTTCACGAAACAGCTCAAATAGGACGGGTTGTCAGCGTCGACCCTATTGGATGATTCCACTGGTTTTCATCGCGTTCTGGTATCCATTGGAGCCTAGCACATTAGTGCCAGAATTCACTTGGAGGCTGTTCTTGGCAAACGGAGCGGGACTCTCCGCTTGCATGATGACCCCTCTATTCTTGGCGATTTTGATTTGGCGCTATCCACGCGTCAATTTGTTAACTCTCTACGTGACGAGTTCGGCGGGAGTTGCTCTTGGACTCGGCAATTTCTACATGAACTTTCTGCTCTACCCGTCTGAAATGTGGTGGAACGGCGTACTGCATCTCCCACTTCTGATCATTTCTGCCTTCGCCTTGGCCTTGTCTGCCAGAACCTTTCGCTATGATACCGATTCCTATTGTGAGCCTTCGCCGAGCCAAGCATAATCTGTCACATGATTGCCGCTAATAGGACCGAGGTCACGCCTGACAGCTTAGACAAGTCCGCCTTGCCCTCGCTTTATCGAGATCGTGGTTTCTGGGGGATGTCGGTCACACAGTTTTTAGGCGCATTCAACGACAACCTGTTCAAGTTTCTAATTCTTCTCCTGGCAACTCCTACGGCTGCTGCCATCGCCGCTGGCGAAGAGGCGAGAGACTTGCAGAGCGAGGCGATGATTATTTTTGCGAGTGCCTTCCTGTTGTTTTCCGGCCTGGCAGGTTTTCTAGCCGACAAAATTAGCAAGCGGACAATCATTGTTGCAGCTAAGGTCGCGGAAATTGTCGTGATGTTTGCCGGATTGATCGGATTCTACTTCTACGATACGGTCGGACTTACCGGGATGATGGCAATCCTGTTTTTTATGGGGCTGCAGAGCGCGTTTTTTGGTCCTGCAAAGTATGGCATTTTGCCGGAAATGCTTCGAGCTAAAGATCTACCTCGAGCCAATGGCGTGATTTTAATGCTGACGTTTCTAGCGATTATCTTTGGAGCGGCGCTGGCAGGAGAGTTGCTCGATGTGCTTGGCGATAAGGTGTGGATGGCTTCCATCGTCTGCATAGTTATCGCAATTGTTGGCACACTTACGTCGTTGCCGATCCGTCAGGTTCGGGTTGCCTCGCCAGACATGAAATTATCGTGGGCTGCCCTTGGCGTACCGCGATCAATCCTAAAACTACTGCGTGAAGACCGACAGCTGCTGATGGCATTAGTTGTTTGCAGCTTATTTTGGATGGTCGGAGGCATCGTTCAGCAAACCGTCAACGCTCTGGGCAAGAGTCAACTAGGCCTGGATGACGGGTCAACCAGCATTCTGCAGGCATCCATTGGTCTAGGCATTGCCGTCGGTTGTATTATCGGCGGCTTCATGTCACGCGACTCTATCGGATCGGGAGTGATTACCACAGGCGCATTTGGCGCTGTCGCCACATTGCTGCTGCTCGCTGTACCGGGAGGTGAGCATCGCCAAATGTTGGGCTATGCGGGGAGCATTCCGACTTTGATCGCCTTGGGAATGTTTACTGGGATGTTCATCGTCCCGATTCAGGTCATTCTGCAATCGAGGCCGCCGCGAAACGATAAGGGGCGCATGATCGCGGCTATGAATCAATGTACTTGGGTGGGAATCATCCTGGGAGCTTTGCTCTTCAAAGCCAGCCTACTTGTGTTAGAAGCGGTCGACTGGCCTCGCAGCACTATCTTTGCGGTCACCGCCGCCGTAATGCTCCCCATTGCGCTATTCTACCATCCGAAGAGCGAAGCACTCGGGACGAAGTAGCAGCACCAGTCATTTATCGGAGACAAGTTGCGAGTTGGTAAACTGATAGTCGACCAAAGTGGCAATGGCAGCTGAGGCATCAAACTGTTTGTGGTCGACGACCACCGTGGCACGCTTGGATTCGAAATCAACTTCTACATCCTTAACACCAGGTTGAGCGGCCAAAGCTTTCTTAACTTGCTCGACGCACGAAAACTCGCACATCATATCTGGCACGGTGAACGCAACCGTAGGCGTGGCTTGGACGGACGACTCTTCAGTCACAGCAGAATGTTTACTCTGGCAGCCGGCAGCCAGCACGGCTAACGCGGAGAGCGCGATGCAGTACTTCATGGCGGGGCCTCCTGTCATTTTGATCGGGAAGGTTTCTTAGGCGGGGACGATCTGTCAAGATCGCCGTAGAATCATGGTGTTAAATCTACGATTGCTGAGCTATTTCTTTCGAGATCTCGACCAGCTCGCCACTGCTGGCCATCTCGCGGATGTCTTCGGTAATTTTCATTGAACAATACTTTGGCCCACACATGCTGCAGAAGTGGGCACTCTTGAAGGTGTCCTGGGGCAGGGTCTCATCATGATAGGCTTGGGCCGTCTCCGAGTCCAATGCCAAACGGAATTGCTCGTTCCAATCGAAGGCAAATCGGGCCCTGGAAAGGGCGTCGTCGCGGTCCCGCACACCTGGGCGGTGACGGGCGATATCGGCTGAATGGGCCGCTATTTTATAAGCTATCAGCCCCTGTTTCACATCCTCTCGCTCGGGCAGTCCCAGATGTTCCTTCGGTGTCACGTAACAGAGCATCGCCGCGCCAGCCCAGCCTGCCAAGGCGGCTCCAATGCAGCTAGTAATGTGGTCGTAGCCTGGGGCGAAATCGGTTACCAGTGGCCCCAGAACATAAAACGGAGCGCCGTTGCAAATCTCGATCTGCTTATCGACGTTCATTTTTACTTCGTCCATGGGAATATGACCAGGACCCTCGACCATCACCTGCGTGCCTCGTTCTTGACCACGCGCCGTGAGTTCGCCCAACACTTCGAGCTCGGCAAATTGAGCGTCGTCGCTGGCATCAGCCAACGACCCAGGCCGCAAACCATCGCCCAGACTCCACGTAACGTCGTACTGACGCATGATGTCACAGAGATCATCGAAGCTTTCGTAAAGCGGGTTCTGCTTGCGATGGGTCATCATCCACTTGGCGATGAGCGATCCTCCCCGGCTGACAATTCCGGTCACGCGGTTCATCGTTAGGTGTAGGTGCTCAAGCTTAACCCCGCAATGGATCGTCATGTAATCGACGCCTTGCTTTGCCTGATGCTCAACCATATCGAGAAAATGTTGCGGCCGCATTTCTTCAATTTCGCCGCCCAATTCCTCGAGCATCTGGTAGATCGGCACCGTTCCAATAGGAACAGGAGAGGCGTCGATGATCGACTTGCGGATCTTGTCGATGTCTTTGCCGGTGGACAAATCCATTACCGTGTCGGCGCCGTAGTGAACTGAGGTGTGCAGTTTCTCTAGTTCTCCCTCTTCGTCACTGGAAACGGCTGAGTTGCCTATATTGGCATTAATTTTGCATCTGGCAGCGATGCCAATACCCATTGGTTCGAGACCTGAAGCGAGATGGACCCGATTGGCAGGAATCACCATTCGCCCGGCTGCCACTTCATCGCGAATCAGTTCGGGAGAAAGTTCTTCCCGATTCGCGACATATTCCATTTCCGGGGTGATTGTGCCGGCTCGGGCGTGTTCCAGTTGGGTAATGGGCTCGGGCATGTGCTGGAAACCTCCTTGCGATGTCGAGAGCCTAGCGGATCGAGATGGTGTTCTGGTTCGTGGCCCAGTCTCTGACCGGGCGGAAACCCAAACGACCATTGCACTTCGGAATGTTGGGTTTTAAGGGATTTATCCTATCGCTGGACCCAGGATTGTCAATCGACGCAAAGTCCGTAATTCCCGCTATTACCGCGTCTACGATGATTCCCGTTGATTCGTTTGACACCAATGGCGACAATCGCCCTACAAACTCAGGTTGTTTCGCAAACGCTTGCGGCGGCCCGGGGCAGGCAGCTTTGACGAACTTTCTTATGTCCGACGCTCGAACGATAGCTATCGGTGATATCCATGGCTGTCGCATTGCTCTGGATACTCTATTGGCGTCACTCGACTTAGGGCTTGATGACACCGCAGTGATCCTGGGCGACGTGATCGATCGAGGACCTGAAAGTCGAGGAGTGCTCGAGCGATTGTTGGCACTTCGTGATTCGTGCCGACTAGTCCCGATTTTGGGGAATCATGAGCAGATGCTCCTTGACGCGGTCGATGCGCGCGTCCCATTACAAGATTGGCTAATACACGGCGGAGCCGAAACGCTGGATTCTTACGGGGCAGATGCGGCACTGGGCGCGGTGCCCAAATCGCATGTGGATTTCCTGCGCTCCTGGGGCGACTATTACGAGACGGAATCTCATTTTTTCGTGCACGGAAACTATTTGTCGGGAGAAGTATTGGCCCGACAGCCGTGGCAGTCACTGCGTTGGGAGTCACTGCGCACGAGGACGCCTGCCACCCATTGCTCTGGCAAGACAGCAGTTATGGGGCACACCTCAGATAAAAGTGGCAAGATTCTTGACCTAGGGCATCTTGTTTGCATCGACACCTACTGCCATGGCGGCTACTGGCTCACGGCACTGGAACCAAGCACGCGGAAGATATGGCAAGCCAACGAGAGTGGCGAGCTGTGCGAGAGCACACTACCGCTCCCCAAAAAATCATAAGCCGCGAGGCGCCAGCCTATCGCTCGGCTTGCGACGAACACTCGCGGCTTGTTCAATTGGCAATCCGTTGTCACCCGGATTTCTGTCTGATGCACAATTCTAAGCTCATGCGTCATCGTCGCTGGTTTGCTCGTCGGCTTTAGCGCCGATGGGGGCGCTCAGCAGGTCATCGAAACCTCCGGCCGCTAAGACTTTTTGCTTGATTTCCTCGGAGACATGGGGATTCTCTTTAAGATACAGTCGTGCCTTCTCTTTGCCCTGACCGAGTTGCATTTCGCCGTAGCGGAACCAAGCCCCCGTGCGGGCGACAATTTTCTGCTCGATACCAAGATCGATAATGTCACCTTCGTAACTGATGCCGTCGGTGTGCATCATGTCGAACTCTGCCGAACGGAACGGAGGGGCGACCTTGTTTTTCACGACTTTGGCTCGCACGCGCTGGCCGACAACTTCATCGCCATCCTTTAGCTGGCCGATGCGCCGTACATCGATACGACAGGAGGAATAGAACTTTAGCGCCCGACCACCGGGAGTCGTTTCGGGGCTACCGAACATCACGCCGATTTTTTCACGAATTTGATTGATGAAGATCACCGAGGATTTACTCTTGGCAATCGCTCCGGTGAGCTTGCGCATCGACTGGCTCATGAGTCGGGCCTGCAGGCCGACGTGCGAATCGCCAATTTCTCCGTCGAGCTCTTTCTTTGGCACCAGAGCTGCTACTGAGTCGATGACGATCACGTCCACCGCATTCGATTTGACGAGCATCTCCGTAATATTCATTGCCTCTTCGCCGTGCCCTGGCTGGCTCACGAGGAGGGTTTCCAGGTCGACCCCCAGTTTCTTGGCCCAGCTGGGATCGAGAGCATGTTCGGCGTCCACGAAGGCAGCGATTCCCCCCGCACGTTGTGCCTGGGCGACCACATGCAAGGCCAGGGTGGTCTTGCCGCTTGACTCAGGGCCATAGACTTCAATGATCCTTCCTCGAGGTATGCCCTGGCCTCCCAGAGCGATGTCTAGAGACAGGCTGCCTGTATTGATGCCCTCGATGCGGTGGAGCTGATCGGCCCCTAGAGGCATGATCGAGCCTTCTCCGAACTGCTTTTCGATTGCGGCTACGGTATTACGGAGCTCGGGGCTATCTGCTAGCAGTTTCTCTGCGGGCGACTTCTTGTTGGATTTGGCGGCGGATTTCCGACCTTTTTCCTTCTTAGGCATATTATTGCTCGACGTTTTCGGACGGGATGCAGTAGCGGTTACCATGATTTGGCCCCTTTATCCAACAGATTTGAGAAGCTTGCAAGCGGCACCCGCCGCACGTGAGATACTGTACGTACGAATACTGTATAGGTGTTCAGTACTTGGTGCAAGAGGACTTGTGTCGGTTTTTTGTCCAGATCTGGGAATTCCTGTCAGGAGCTACCCTGAAGTTCAATCGGTAAGAGCATCTGGCGAGAGCTCAGCCTGCTCATCCAGCCCAGCCAAGGCGTCCATCGTGAGGGCCAACTCCTGCGTGAAGTGCTCGTTGGCGGGGTCTTCGCTCACTAGTTGGGAAAGAGCGATACGAGAGTCTTCCAGCTGCGAGCGAGCCTCCTGTGGTTTCCCGAGCGTAGCTAGGATCTTTCCTGCTTCGCGCAATGCGATGCCCAGGTCGAGCCGGTAGCGGGGCACCGTCTGGACGTCGCCGGCCAGTGCTCGCAACACCTCGGCCGCCTGTTGCATCGATTTGAGGGCCTCCTCGTTCTGTCCCTCAGATTGGAGCTGCCAACCCAAGTTGAGATAGACCCCAGCCAAGTCGGCTGCGTAGTCTAGTACGTCAGGATTTCGCCTGTGGAGCAATTCAAGCGTCTCTTGAGCCTGCCGGTAAAAGGTGATTGCTTGCTCATGATTCTCGGCAGAGTTAAGGTCGGCCAACATCCGCTGGCAGGCGGCCAAATAGCGAGGGTAATTCATGTTATCGGGGGCCGATTCGACCAGGCTTTCGAAGGCACTGACGGCCGTCAGAAAATCTCTCTCCGCCGAATCCCTTTCGCCAAGCGAGAGACGCACACGGGCTAGATTGAAAAATCCCATACCCAGATCACGGCGAAGTTTCGGATCCGCCAATTCAAGCTGATCCACACGAGCCATCCGAATCATCTGGGCGCGCTCCAGCGGGGGAACCGCCTGTTGCAAATCGCCCTGCGCTAAGAAAACGCTGCCGATGTTCATCACACTATTGGCCAAAGTACGCGCGGCCTCGACATTGGCAGCGTCGGATTGAGCGATTTGTTCACGAATTTGGGCAGCATTCTCGAAGCTATCCAGCGATTCTTGGTAGTCGCCCAACCGCAAATGGGCCGCCCCAATCGCGTTGAGTGTAGTCCCGTAGGCCGATTTCAATCCGTTCTCCTGAGAATCGGTTTCGACAAGCTGTTTTTGTAGCTGTGCGGCCTTCTGGAAGTGAGTTAGTGCCGCATCGGGTGAGCCAATGGTCTGTGTGATTTTCCCGACGAAGAAGTGGGCCTCAGCAACTTCCTTGCGGAGCGATGGATCTTCTTCCCTTTGGTCAAGAAAACCTTGGTAATAGACGAGAGCCTGCCGCAACAGCTCCTCGCGTAGACTTTGCATGCCGGGTTGCGTCAGCAGTGTGTCTTCGCTAACCGTAATGTAGTAGTCCTGCACGGCGCTGCGAGCCAATTCGAAGTTCCGCTCCGCCAGCTCGCGCTGCTGAGTTGCTACGCCAAAATTATGTTCGGCTCGGTTGCGTTCGATTCGTTCTCGATCGTATGCGGCTTTAACCATTACGAAACCGATGGACAATGCGGTAACAGCTACGGCCAATGCGGCTGTGGAGCTAATCACTAGCGGCTTGTGATTACGAATCCAGCGCCAGGCTTTCACGGGGAATGGCTCGGCGTAGGCCTGCACCTGCTCGTCTCCCATGAAGCGTTCCAGGTCTGCGGCCATCTCGCGGGCCGAAGCATACCGCTCCTCTGGAATGCGGGCCATCGCCTTGAGGCAGATCGCTTCCAGTGCACGCGGAACTTCTCGATTGATAGTCCGCGGGCGGGGAAAACGGCCCAACTGCACGTTGCCGAGGACCTCTTCCTCAGTGCCGCTGAAGGCGACCTTTCCAGCAAGCAAATGGTAGAGCGTTGCGCCCAAGCTGTAGATGTCGCTAGTAGGCCCGAGGGAGTCGAGGCGGCCTGCGGCTTGCTCGGGAGACATGTAAGCGGGAGTGCCGACGACTCGACCCACTTGGGTGCTGGTAGACGAGGCACGCTTGGTGGGGTGCACCGGTGGTGCCAGCATCGCGTCGGTTTGAAAGCCGTCTTCGAGAGTCTTAGCCAGTCCCCAGTCGACTACCAGAGTTTCGCCGTAGTCGCCGATCATGATATTACCCGGCTTTAGGTCGCGGTGAATCACTCCTCGGCTGTGTGAATACTCGATCGCTTGGCAAACGTGAATAATCTTGGCGACCAGCCCGCGAAACCGCAATTGACTTTCAGCTGAGCCATCGGCCTGACTGTGGTAGTCTTCCAGAGCGACTTGTAGATTCATGCCCCGAATAAACCGCATCGCGTAGTAGGGGCGACCATCGGCAAATTGTCCCAGACTGTAGACGGGGACGACTCCTGGGTGCTCGAGCGCTCCGGTAATCTCCGCTTCGCGAACAAAACGAGTGCGATTCTCCTCGTTGTCGGCATGGGCCGGCAGAATTTCTTTCAACGCGATCTCACGGTTGAGTTCTTCGTCGAGTGCGATAGAGACGCGACCCAACCCGCCTTTTTGATGCAACCGCAAAACAGAGAAACGACCGCGGTGCTCCGCAATTTCTGAGGGTGCCGCGGCCTGCGTACTATGCGGGTCGCTCGGAGGGATTCCGACCGTATCGTATTCCACCGAGGCTCGCACCTCGGTGTCTGCTAGATTGTTCAACGTGCTGCGCACTGCTTCAAAAGCCTCGATCGAGTGCAGGCTTCGCCGTGGGTCGTTGTCGTTTCGCTGCAAATGCTGTTCGACGACACCTTCAACTAGGCTAGCTTCTTCCGGACTAATTATTCCCTGTTCGACAAAGACTTCATTGAGCGACAAGTTCTTGTCGAGAACCCACCGGCTCGTGGCGGCGACTAAATCCTCCCGCGAGACGAAATCAAGCTGCACCGCTAAAACGCCGAATAACAGGTTTCGGTCTGCGGACGCGGAAGACATGAAGCCGGCTCGATGTGCAGATTTAGTGGAATCGGGAGCGTGCTATGCAGGTTTAGTTTACGAAGTGTTGAGTTGACGTGCAAAGGCGATTCGAACCAACTTCTACACAGCAGACCGATCGAAAAAGCCCAGAGGTCGCAACCCCTGGGCTTGAAAGTCGTTCAAGACTACAAACTTGGCTCAGAAGATCCGCTGCGTTTGCAGGTTGTACTCAAAATCGAACGGGTTGTCTTGCTCAGAAGTTGAGATGGGGACGGTTACACCATTCGTAATCACCCAGTTCCCAGACCTAGCGGAGAGTCCGAAGACCATATTTACTATGTCCACACGATTGAGCAGATTCCCAAACTCAAGTGTCTGCACGGGATTTACACCGGTTGTCCCCGACGCGTTCACCCCCAACGGAACCGAGCTGATGATTGCGTCTTGAAGCGTCGTCGTGTAGTGAACCTCAAACATTCCTGTGAGTTGTTGAATGAAATCAGCACACTCGTCTTCAACTAACATGTAACCGAAGCCTAGGTTCAGTCGCATTAAGGTTTGAGCGAACAAATCTGTTCGACCAGTTGGGAAAGGCGTAAACCAATCGAAGGTACCTGTGATGTTGTTGTTAGGATCAACGAAATTGGTTAAGCCATCGCCTGCCACTGCGATTGAAGAAGGATTCGCGGCGACTTCCACTTGCAAGAACCCTTGATGGAAGAACCGCGAATTCTGTTTTTGAGAAAGCCAGGCCAGATAAGGAGACAAGTAAATTGTTTCATTAGATCCGAACACGTCTAGCAATACACTGGAGTCTGCCGTAGCACCCGGTACTGAAGGGAACACAAGTCGATTGTCGGTGGTGACCAGATACTCTACGTCTTGAGCCGTCGGCATCGTGACACCTAAGCCAGCTGAGAAGGCAAACGAGTCCGTTTCGTGAATCAGTGCCTTAAGCAAAAACGAAATATTCCCGAGCTCCGCCCGAGTGCCACCGCCAAATGGGGCGAACCCAGGAGGGAAGACTGCTGGATCGAGGAAGACTGGCGGATCGAATACATCATAACTAAATCGCTCAGAACTCAGTCGATTTTCGATCGGTAGTCGCATTTCGAATGACATGATCCCATCGAAAAAGGTCTTTTCGCCGCCAAGCGTAAATCGGTCGACATCGAAGGCTTCTTCAAATTGGAAGTAACGCAGATTTGAGACGTTCTCGAAATGCCTGTAGCTGAAATATAGGCGGTCGGTAGGCAGTGGTGAGTTGTTTTCCGAGATGTTCAATCTGTTACAGGTCAGAGTGGGATGCGAAAGCTCCACATCCAAGAGCCCCGTGAATGCGAAGCAGGTGCCTGCGCCCGTATCGCCGATCATGAATGGCACGCTCGAGAGACCTGAGGACGAATTTGCCGCTGTGCGTCGCTGACGCCTGTTTTCAGCGACCCGCATAGATGGTCGGCGTTGCGGCGCGAGCATCTGGGCTGGTGTTACTTCCTCAAGCACTCCAGCGGAAATGTCGATTGGGTCGCCGACTTTAGAGTCGTTAATAATCGGGGACCAATAACTAGCAACGTCGTCGATGATAGGTTCGAGTGAATCTTTAGCTTGAGCGACCGCGCCATTAATGTTAATCAGCAGCGCGACTAAAGCACCGCGCCATATTATTCGTCCCATCGCAGGCTCCCTCCCCGGATACGCGCGAACTGTGTGTAGTAGGTAGCAGAGTGTTACGTCCTTGTGATCGGTGGTAGCGATCATTCCAGAATAGCCGTTCAGTGGGCCTTTAACGAAAGAAAGGCTCCGCTAGCACCAGTTGTACCGGTTATGCGTGTCGCAACGGTAGACTAGGCAGAGTCATCCGGAGAGCGGGGCCCGCGAGAGAACGTGGTAGATCGGCCCCCCGCGTTCGAGGATACTGGCATAAACTTTCACTTCGTCGACCTCCATCGCACCGCCGTCGAAGTCGGACATCTGCAGCACTTGCTCGGTGAGAGCAAGACCGCCGTGGCTACCGCGGCTTAGGCGGCCGAGTGTCAGGTGGGGAACGAACCGCCGGTTTTCGCCTCTGAAACCAAGTTCATTCAGGCCCTCTTCCAGCTCAGCCTGAAGTTGGCAAAGCTTCTCGCCCCCCTGCCCTGCTCCAAGCCATAACGTGCGAGGCCGATCAACTTTGGGAAATGCGCCGACGCCAACGGACGTTAGCGCGAAGGGCTCGTGCTGTGCAGCTACTCGGCCAACAATCCTACAGGCCTCGGCCATTTGTTCATCGCTGATGTCGCCTAGGAATTGGAGTGTCCAATGCAGGTTGTCGGGCATAACCCATTTAACATTATCGGCATCACCACTCAGCTGATCGATCGCCTGGAGGGCGCGCGAGTGTACCTCGTCAACAGCTTCGATAGCGACGAATGTACGAGTCTTAGATCGGGACATAACTACTTCAAGAATCGTGTCTTGCACACTTAAGTAGTGACGGTATGTCAAGCAGCGAGACGATAGATAAAGACAATGACTGCTATTAGTCCAAGAAGCGGACCCCAGATGAAAACTGGAACAAAGAATAAGCTATGTTCACCTCGATCGTCATCCAAAGCCACTCGATTGAATAGAAATGTTAGGAATCCAGAAATAGCTAGAGCCAATGGCAAAGGCCAGGAACTCTGTTGGTAAAAAGTATCGTCGTCGGCGAGTGTTTCGGTGACCAATTCTACGCCGACACCACATAAGAGGACAACTATCACCACTACGAATCCGTAACCGGACCAGATGATCATCGAGCGCTCCTGCGAGTGGTACGCTAAAAAGTATTGAGACTGTCCTGCATCAAAAGCTGAGCATTCCATGATATTCATCAAGACGTCCCTCGATGTCTTGGCGAGTGATTTCCTGCATTCTCTCCAGGCCGAAGCCTTCAACATTGAAACTGGCAACGAGGATGCCGTAGGCGAGCGCTTTCTTGAGTGTTTCTGGCTCAAAGTTGTCCTGTTCGGCCAAGTAGCCCATCATGCCGCCCGCAAAACTGTCGCCAGCACCAGTGGGATCGATCACTCGTTCGGTAGGAAACGCCGGAAGTACGTAAGTTTCGTATTCGCTAAAAAACATTGCGCCGTGCTCGCCCTTTTTGATCACAACAAACTTCGGGCCCATCTCGCGCACTTGATGTCCTGCGGCGACCAGATTCTCGGTTCCCGTGAGAAGCTTTGCTTCGCTATCGTTGAGCACCAAGCCGTCGAGCTGCCCTAAAAGTTTGTCGAGATCTTCGCGCGCCGTATTGATCCACAAATCCATTGTGTCGGCCACTGCCAAACGGCGGCCAGGCACTTGCGATAGCACTTTCATCTGCACGGCTGGCACGCCGTTTGCCAAGAATACGTACTTAGCGCGGCGATAGTCCTCAGGCAGTTCTGGGTCGAATTCCCCAAACACATTCAGCTGCGTTTCAAGAGTATCGCGGTCATTCATGTTATCGTGATATCGACCGCTCCAAGTAAATGTCTTGCCTCCCGAGATGACAGTCAGTCCCGACGTATCGATGCCACGATCGCGCAACAACTGTGTGTGTTCGTCGGGCCAATCTTCGCCAACAACTCCGACTAGTCGGACGCTGGTAAAATAGCTGGCGGCATAAGAAAAATGCGTGGCAGATCCACCCAGAAGATTAAGGCGATTCTCCAGCGGGGTTTCCACGTTATCGATAGCAACAGATCCGACGACAATTAAGGGCATGGCAATCTCAATAGCATACATAGAGGCATGGAAAGTCGCTCGGCTAGCGCCTCGCGTCTATAACACATGAAGAGTACGCGATTATGTGCAGACAAGTAATTGCCGCAAGGGCCAAAATGCACAAAACTAACCCCGAGACGTTTGGAGCCGCTCAATGATCCAAGTTGATTACTTCTCCGCCGTCGACGGTCAGTAGGTGTTTGAATGCTGAAACATCGATCTGTTCGCTGATCGAGCGTACCGAGCCATCGCAATAGGCGGCTCCGAAAATCCCCGGGTGCATCGAGCCGGTCAAGCCATGGAGTGGGTTCTTGTCGTCGAGCTGCCAGTCTGCGGGTTTAGTCCATAGGACAGTGCTCTTATCATTGGCCTGCAAGACCATGAGGGTGTTGGACAGTCCGTCGGTAATCTCGCGCAGTTTTCTCCCCTCCTTCGTGCCACGGAAGACTTGATGCTCTCCTTGGACGCCAAGGTAATGAGTTTTTCCCTCTTCTAACGCGAGCCTGGAGCTTGGATCGAGATAAAGCTCTGGCATTTTGGAAATTAATTTTCGGTTGTGCGCACTGTCCCAGGGTTCGTCGAGACGGAATTGCTCGTAGAGTTGTTGTTGGTCCAAGTAAGGCAAGATGTGTACCCGCCAGCTTAAGAGCTTATTGTCGTTCTCGTCATAGCTGGCATGTGGTGGAAATTGGCCATGGGTGTCATGGTAATTCAGTAGCGCCAACATAATCTGCTTCAAGTTGTTCATTGAGACATTACGGCGGGCCGCTTCGCGGGCGGCTTGCACAGCAGGCAGAAGCAGCGCCACCAAAATCCCTGAAATAGCCACCGTGGTTAGCGCACTGTTGTCTCCATCACCAGGCACCTGACGGAAGACGACAATCTTTGCATCTTCCTGTTGAGGCATCAGAGCTGTTTTCATGCCGCTCATCATCCGGTCTTGGTATCGACCGAGGGCTTGTTCGATAGGGTCAGAACTCTGCAGCAGCTTCGCTGAATTCTCCGACGCTTGGCTTCGCCACATCTCGACGAGCTCGCCGAACATATCAATCAGCTTCGAAGCATCCGCAGTGCTGTTAGCTTCGACCGTCAGCTCAACTGGCCCCGTGCCACTCACATTTACACGCAGTTCCACCAATCGAATCAGATCGGGCGCGGACAGAAAGGATTGCAGTTTAGCGGGGACCTCTGTTTGTGCCTGCATGACGAGTTGGTTGATCAGCGGTCGTAGCATCTCAAGATCGATTGCCACATAGAGATCGTCAGCTGTGGCTTCCCGCAGCCTGCCCAGTAGCAGGCCGTCACCAATCGATGACTCCTGGGCCAATAGTTTCTGCAGTGTGAGGTGCGGTCCGGCCAGCAGCGAGTTGCCAGTGAGCATTAGATAACTGGGCATCAAAGGATGCTGACTCTCCAGGTACTCCCGGCCATCGAGTTGGCCGGGCTGTGTGTGGGCGGTGAGCTGCGGGTGCAGTTTGCCACGGTACTCGGGAGAGAACACGGTCAGTACCGAGTAGTTTGGTGGGCCCGCCATTGGTGGTTCTACCGAAACCTGTAGCGATTCAATTTCCAGCGGATCGAGGCCCACATGCTGCAACGCCGCGGCCTGTAGAACTTCAATTGGCAACATCTGTACCGCGGGTGAGGCAAGTACCTGCTTAGGTTTTAGAGACACAACAACGCACGACTGTGGGAGCAGATAGTCGCTCGACGGCCGGGCATTCTCTTGAGCCAACGCAGGCAGCGAAGGCGCAGCGAACATTAGCGCCGCCATCAACCAACAGAGTACGCGACAAGCACGACAACGGGAGTTGACAAACAAAGACATCACGAAGCCTTTCTGCGGACCGCGCCGCGCGAATGTGTGAATCCTCAAGAGCACGCGTCAACCTAGAGCGATTCTGGCACGAAGTCAAGAATCTACAGCAGTTTCGCACGTTCATACTAGCTCGCTTAGCGTTTCATCTTCGCCCAAGTGTCGCGCAACGTCGCAGTGCGATTAAAGACAGGAGCGCCCTGCTGCGAGTCTTTCGGATCTACGAAGAAATAACCGGTGCGCTCGAACTGAAAATGGCTTCCCTGCTCAGCCTCCGCAAGCGACGGTTCAAGTTTAGCGTTAGTGAGTACCTCTAGAGAATCGGGATTGATATTATCCAAGAACGTGCCCCCGTCGGGCGCTGAATCGGGCCTCTCGCAATTGAAGAGATGATCGTACAACCGCACTTCGGCGGTGATCGCTTCGCTGGCGCTGACCCAATGGATAGTGCCTTTCACCTTGCGGCTATGATCGGGATCGAAGGTGCACCGAAGTTCGACGACGTTGCCATCGTCGTCTTTCACGACTTCATCACAGGCGATGATTCCCGCTGCTCGGAGCCGAACTTCGCCGCCAGGTTTCAGACGGAAGAACTTCTTGGGCGCGTCTTCCATGAAGTCGCTCTGTTCAATGAAAATTTCGCGAGTGAGTGGAACTGTTCGGCTGCCGAACTGAGGTATCTTCGGATGATTTGGCGCTTCGCACTGCCTGATTTCGCCATCAGGGAAATTCGTTAGCACAACCTTTAGTGGTCGCAACACCCCAAGTGCTCGCGGCGCGCGTTCGTTGAGGTCCTCACGAATCGCATCTTCTAGCCAGGCCATGTCAATCGTACTGTTTTGTTTCGCAACACCGATCCGATCGCAAAAGGCACGGATCGCTTCCGAAGTATAGCCTCGGCGACGCAAGCCACGGATTGTTAGCATGCGTGGATCATCCCACCCGCTGACATGATCTTCCGCAACCAGCTGCAAGAGCTTGCGCTTGCTCATCACGGTGTAGCTGAGATTCAGCCGGGCAAATTCGATCTGCCGCGGATGATGGATTCCCAATTCGCGGCAGAACCAATCGTACAATGGCCGATGGTGTTCGAATTCCAATGTGCAGATCGAATACGTGACGCCCTCGATCGAATCGCATTGCCCATGAGTGAAGTCGTACGAAGGATAGATACACCACTTATCACCCGTGCGATGGTGGTTGGCTCGCTTGATGCGATACATTACAGGATCACGCAAGTTGATATTTGGAGATGCCATGTCGATCTTCGCGCGAAGAGTGCGCGAACCGTCTGGGAATTCACCAGCTTTCATCCGCCCCAGTAGATCCAAATTCTCATTGACGCTCCTTTCGCGATACGGGCTATCGATGCCTGGCTCGGTAAGCGTGCCACGGTGTTCACGCATTTCGTCCGCCGTGAGATCGCAGACATAAGCTTTTCCTAACTCAACAAGTTGCACAGCCCAGGCATAGAGTTGATCGAAATTGTCGGAAGCGAACAGTAAGCGGTCTTCCCAGTCGCCGCCCAGCCAGCGGACGTCGTCCATGATCGAGTCGACGTACTCCTGCTCTTCTTTGGCAGGATCGGTGTCGTCGAAGCGCAGATTGCACTTGCCGCCATACTCTCGGGCTAGACCGAAATTCAAGCAGATGCTCTTGGCATGGCCGATGTGTAAGTAGCCGTTCGGTTCGGGCGGAAATCGGGTGTGAACGTGGCCATCGTTCTTACCGGCCTTGCGGTCGGCGTCGATGATCTGCTGAATGAAATTCCGCGAAGGAGCTTTTTCATGAGAAGCGGTAGGCGGGAGCGACATCGATAGTCTCGGGAATTGCGGCGAACGATAATAGTGGAGCGTGACGACCTTCAGCAGCTGATTCTACAATTCCTGGTCAATGGAAGGTAGGCGACTTACAGAGACCCGCCTCTGGTCGTTTCGGTTCGGTCTGCACAGGCTCATTACCATTGCAATTGGAGCAGAGCGACGTCAGAATACCGGCGTTCATCATGGGGCCTCAGCCACTACCGATTCGAGGAAAGTGTCGATGATTGTTACAAATACCGAGACCATAGCCGGGTACCATATTGCTGAAATAAAAGGATTGGTCCAAGGGAATACGGTTCGTGCGAAGCACGCCGGCCGCGATATCGCTGCTGGTTTTAAGAATCTCGTGGGTGGCGAGTTGAAGGGCTATACCGAACTTCTAACTGAATCGCGCCGACAAGCCGTTGAAAGAATGCTCGCTCAAGCGCAACAACTAGGCGCCAACGCGATCGTCAATGTCCGTTTCACGACAAGCGCCGTCACAGCTGGCGCTGCCGAGCTATATGCCTACGGCACTGCGGTAATTGTTCAGCCCGCCTAGTCCTTGCAATGGCTGCGAGCGAGTCTTCATTAAAGCAACTTTGGGGTTAAGCAGATGGTCGAACTAATCATCGTTTTAGTCTTGTTAGTGGGCGGGTATACTTTTGGCACAATCGCCGAGCGAAGGCACGTAGCCCGGCTCAATGCACGTGAATCCGCAAACGGTTCATTCCTAGTAACCCAGGTTAAAAGTTTTCCGGCGTTCTCCAAAGGTAGTATGTCGCCGCAGATAGTTCTGGCCGAAACAGTCGTTGCGAGCGACTACTTCAAGAGCTTTTTGGCCAAGTTGCGGTGGTTGTTTGGGGGCGAAGTCAGGAGTTTTCATTCGCTCCTAGAACGTGCCCGCCGCGAGACTACGCAAAGATTAGTCGAACAGGCTCAGGAGCATGGCTACAACGCAATCTGTAATCTTCGGCTTGTAACGGCTGACGTAGGAGGTAGCACTGCCAGTAGGAAGGGTGCCGCGATGGTTGCGATCCTCGGCAGCGCTACTGCTTACAATTACGATGCCCCCTCTTCCTAGCTGTCGCTGGTTATGGTCGAGCCTCACAACGAACATGACATCGAAAACGAGCCGCATCTGCAGCCGTTTAAATATGAATGCGACCCGAGCGAAGCGCGAGCCGATCGCGTTCTCAACCGCGATCGTTTGCAAGAGTCAGACGCCGACCGCGTGGAGCATAACGTATGGGAAGAGCCGACGCTTACGGCCGAAACTGTTGCCGCGGCTGATGCCGACCAGCTGACATATCCCCGCTGGTTGGAGGAACGAATTGAGAAGACGACATATTTCGAGAGTGTCGAAGTTACCTTGCTCGTAGCGCTGGCTGCTGGGCCTTGGGGAGTGATAGGTGCCTTTTGGACGGCATTCGCCGGGGTAGCAGGAGGTTTTGGGTTGCTGGCGGTTATTGTCTTCGGCCCGGTTACCGAAGAGGTAGTAAAGATCTCTGCCGCCTGGTGGGTGGTAGAAAAACGACCTTATCTGTTTCAATCGATCCCGCAAATCCTATTCTGTGCCGGGTGCGGCGGTTTGGCGTTTGCGGCGATTGAGAACCTCGTTTACATGTACGTTTATGTTCCAGATCATTCTGAAGCGTTTGTCGTCTTTCGCTGGTCGGTGTGCGTGGGGTTGCACGTCTGTTGCTCGCTTGTGGCTGGCCTCGGCTTGGCCCGCGTGTGGGATAACGCAATCCGTAATCGGCATCGACCCAAGACAGCGCTGGGCATCCCTTGGCTAGTTGTGGCAATCACTGGCCACGGACTCTACAACCTGTCTATTACGATCGCCTCTATGGCAGGCTGGTTGGATTTCTTGCGGTAGTTGGCTATCGAGAATTTCTACGATCCGAGGGCCAATCGCCATCACTCCCGCGGCGGTGGCTCAGCATCCATACATAGAGTTTGGGGTTGTTGTAGGTCTCGGTCCAAGAATTGTGGTGGGCCTCAGGGTAAATCGTCAGTCGTGGATCGCCGCCCGCCTGGCGGATAGCTTCGACCATGTCCGTGGATTCCTTGACCGGAATCGTGCGATCTTTGGCACCATGAAACACCCAAGTTGGCAAGTTTTTCAGAAGAGGGGCTTTGCTCGTCGAGCGTCGGCCGCAGATCGGTACAATCGCCGCGAACAAGTCGGGCCTTCTTGCAGCAAGCTTCCAGGTCCCGGAGCCGCCCATGCTAAGGCCGGTCAAGTAGACGCGGTCTTCGTCGACGTCTAGATCGTCGATCACCTCTTCGACCAGCGCTTCGAGCATGTCAATGTCCCAATACTCATCCAATGGCGATTGGGGAGCGACGATGATTAGCGGCAGCCCTAGCTCGGCGATCTTCTTGAAGGGGCCGTGTATTTTAACGCGGTCGAGTTGGTCGCCCTGCTCGCCCCTCCCATGCAGGAAGATCAGCAGCGGATACCGTTCGTCCTCGTCGTAATTCTTGGGCTTAACTAGCAAATATTGGGCGGAGACCTCTTTGGATATGGTTTCCTCAAACCGCTCAGCCGATTCTTCGCCATTAGCAGTCGTAACCATCCCAAGCGCGGCGAACACCAGACAAGCAAGCAAAATGTTCATTGTTTCATCCTAGTGTAGTAAAGACTTCCAATTATTGAGAACGTACAGGTTACCAGGGCAATTCGGCTAAGCCCAGGGGAGGATTGCTGGCAAGATTCCAATTGTCGCAGCGAATACCAGTGTAGAACGGCTCACGCTTGCTCTTGCCTCTCTCGCCGCAAAATCCGCACAAACGGTCCCCCTCTTTTCTCAGCGACTATGTGTCGAGGCAGATCCACAGCAAGGACTTGCTGGGAACATGCAGCCCCACTTAGGTCGAGAGGCTCGCAAGACCGTCTGTCGTGTAACACTTTTCGAGCGGATGCGCTTTATACACTAGAGAGCTCAGTGGCACTCTCAGTCTTATCACCCAGGAGATATCATTCGATGAAATTCTTTAAGCGACTTGTACGTAGTTTTTCTCGCCCTGTGGAAGCCAGATTGGAGCACCTGATTCGATCTGACCGAGTTCGCCCTGCTTCAGTAACAGGATTGACATCATGCGCTCGGCACCCCGCGGTGGAACTGTTCCGCGATGCTGGGCGTGACATACGTCATGTGCGAATCGGAGGTTGGCGTGTGATTGCCGCCAGTAAAGCTCGTAGAATCGCCGAAGTGCTGCCACTGATTTGCGGAAGAGTAGCCGTGCGCGTGGATCGAGAGGATCCCAAGAATCGAGAATTGCTCGGGACGACCTGGGAACTTTACGACCTCCAGGGGCATTTACTTTCGATGCTGCAAACTTTGCCGGGTGAAGAATTCTGGCTAGCAACCGATTTTGAAACCGGTCGCGTGGCACACAGTCCTATTCCACAGGAACTGTATCTTTCCGCATAAACCGCTTAGCTACTTTTCGTCCTTCATCGAGCGCTGTAGATGGATCACCTGCGCTCGGATTTCTTCCATGTTGGGATTGAGCCGCAAGGCGCGGCGGAAAGAATCGAGCGCCGCGGCTGAATCACCACGTAGCAAATAGGCCTGGCCCATGACCGATGCGGCTAGGAAATGGTAGGCGTTGATTTCCATCGCTTGATGGCAATCTCGGGTTGCTGCCTCAAGCTGATCGAGATGAAAGAATGCTTTGCCGCGGTAGTACCAGGCTTGAGCGATCCACGGAGCGTCTTCTACCACGGCGGTGGAAAGTTGGGCAGCACGATCATACTGCTTTTCATCGAGGTGAACGCCGATAGCACCTAAGTATCGCCGCTGACTCGGTGTACCCACTCGCTGCCATAATTGTCTAATGCCGTGCTCTGCAAGCGACCTTACACCACGGTCGGCGTCGACCAGAGAGCGACCCAGAGCCGTGTTCGACCGATAATCGGCCAGGCGGCCTAAAGCGAGTACAGCTCCGCGTCGTGCTGTTCGGTTCGTACTGGTCGCTACTCGCTCTAGTCCGCCAATTGTGTAGCGTGACGAGACGTTTTGCAGGTAGAGATCGACGTCCTGATCTACGAGGTATCGTTCGTAGTCGAAAACTAGCAGCGGTCGATGGAGATTATCGTTGCTCATACCACTCAACTAAACGGTCGGGAATTACCATGCACTGCCTCAACAATCCTAAAGAATGCGTCAGGAATTGCTTGCAACAGTGGCTAAGAAAAGCAACTGAGATAAGGAGGCCCATGAGACCGGTTCTCTGAAACCGCACTCATGAGTGAAAGGTAGCCTCATCTCAGATTAAGAGGCTTGAACGTAAACTGCCAATCGGCAGGATTATCTCGCCTCTACTTGCAGTGTAATTGCAATGCAGGATTTCTCAACGAAAATGTAACTAGATGCGGTTAGCTTCATCTTCGGATGACGTTAAACTGGGGGTTTAGCGGCTAATGAAGTAACTGCTCAACTGATTGAATTAGCGAATTGAGAATTTGAAAGAGATGCAAAAAACGATTGTTTTTATTGTCTTATTCATTGTAGGCGTGCTCAGCTTACCATCGCACTCGGCGGCTCAACGAATTACGGCTGTCTGGCAAGGGCAGGAACTCGGCACCGCCCTTGAGCGGCTCGCCGACACGAAGCAGTCACCCCTATGGCTAGACCGTCGCGTCGATCCACAGCAGACGGTTGATATTCGGTTTACAGACGTGTCCTTTTCCCAAGCTTTGGCAGAACTTACTGAGCAACGCGATTTAGGTTTCAGTCGATTAGATGAAGTAATTTACGTTGGGCCGAGCAAAACTGCGCGCGGATTGGCGAGTCTAGCCAGCCAGGCACGCGCAAGTTTGGCTCTGATGCCTGAGGCGACACAGCAGCTGTGGCTGCGGGCTGAGGCCTCATCCTGGCCCAGGCTAACACAACCCCGGGAGCTGCTGACTAGTCTTCTAGGAGAAGTTGGTGCTGAATTAGTCAACAGTGAAGTTGTACCCCACGACTTATGGCCGGCGCGCGAATTGCCTCCACTGGCTTTGGTGGATCGAGTGGTACTGGTTCTCGCCGGTTTTGATTTAACCTGTGATCTATCACCCAACGGAAGAAGTTGCCGAGTCGTGCCGATTAAGTACCCATTGCCCGTGGTAGAAGGTCCACTTCACGCAGAGGCAAGAGCGCCTGTTCCCTCAGCAACGACAGGGACACGGCGCATGTTTAGTCTGCAACTTGAGAATCAACCCGTTGGCAGAGTGATTGAGCAATTGGCAGAACAATTAGATTTACAGGTCGCTTGGAATGATGACTCGCTCCAGGCGAACAAGCGGTCTCACGAAACTTTAGTGTCATGCCAAGTGACAGACGTGGACCTGGAAGCGCTCCTTAAGAGTATTCTGGCTCCAGCTGGCCTCGGATTCACTAAAGCAGGTCAACGCGTCGAGATCTATGCTTTGCCATAAGTGAGGCATAAAAAACGCCCGCCGTATGAACGGGGGCGTTTTCTGTCTTTATGCTGTGGGTCTGCAGCGATCGTCTCGTAGCAGAGGGCGTTAGCAACCGTGCTTTTCGAGTTTCTCGCGTAATGTGTCAGCAGTAAAGGGTTTTACCAAATAATCGGAGACACCAGCCTGAATCGCTTCGAGGACGCGTGATTTCTCTGCTTCGGTCGTTACCATAATTATCGGCACTTCGGCGTCCTGTTTGCGAATTTCGGTGATAACTTCTAAGCCATTCTTCCCGGGCATGTTCCAATCGGTAAGCACGAGATCGAATTCGCCGGGCTTAAACGTGTTGACGGCTTCTTCCCCATCAGCTGCCTCTGTCGCCGCGGGTATTCCAACCGCGTTGAGAGATCGCAAAATTATCTTGCGCATTGTGCTGGAATCGTCAGCCAGCAAAACTCGAGTGCCCATCCTGTCGCCCCGCTTGATATCTGCTATAGGATTGAACGTGTTTTCTAACGAAGAATTGGTTACAGCGATGCCGCTAGCAGCCTCTCAGAAACGTAGGTCACGCCACAAGCAAGTCAAGAATAAGGGCACCAAACGAATCACTCTTGCCCGGTTTATATGAGCCAATCCAGAGTGTTATCGCTCGATCGGGTCGTAATGATTCTGCAGAGAGAATCTCTATTTCAGCAACCGTTCCAGCTGTTTACGGATTTCAGATTCGATCTTGCCCTTGAACATCATGGCCGAGATCGGAAGATCGATGTCGACAGCGATGCGACTGTCTTCAACATTGATGTTACCTGCGATCTTGATTCCGTATGTCTTGAAGCCGAAATCAAGCCGATCCCCCTCCCAAGATTGCTGAAGATCGCTGACGTTGTCTTGGAACTTCGACTCGAGTGATTCCACAAAACGCTGGAGACGATCTTTCGCATCTTCATTCGACAGTGGATGCGGAATCTCAAAATTGATTTTCGGCACGCGGGGTCTCCTCAGAAATAGAGCGTCGCAGTTAATAAAATCTCTGCCTGGAACTTTCGACGGGGCAAACTTTCGCAAGTTTAGGATGCAGAGACGTGAGACGCAGAGGAGCGCCCAGTGATGGCCAGCGGTGGCTCATCGTCGTACTCGGTACGGTCGTCGCGGTTCCACAATGGCAGTCCGGCTTCGACACGAGCTGCTATGACCGAAAGTTTTTCGTTGGTGCCGGGCATGGCTCCAGTGGGGTCGAAATGAGAATCGTCCACTGCCTCGGGCTCAAAGTCCCATTCGCCCAACTTGATGGCATCCAAGACGTTCTTGATTTGCACGACGGTCTCCCCCCTAACGCGCTAGAACAGAATACCTGCTGCCAAAGCAGCCCAAAACCGATGGCCAGCCGACGGTCCATCCGTACAGCCCATCCTGCCACCGCAACCTCCGTCCCCCCTTCGGACGAACGATTCGATTGAGGAACTGAGTATCGCTGATTCTCGCTTAGTGTCAAGTATTTTCGGTCTTTGGGGGAATTTCGCGCTTCCTAGGTCGGTCTACTTGGCCTTTGGAGAAACTGCGGTAACTTTTACAGATCTGGGGAGAGATTCAGGTCCTTCGGGGTCCGAAACGGCTTCGAGTTATCTTGGTCGACGGTCTGTCATAGCGATATTGAACTTCTCAACGAGCTTTTCTTCGACCTGGCTTCGACGATCTCCAGAGCAGACTCCGCCACGCACTGCCACAATGTCGATTGAGGCCAAAGGTAATCTGGGAATCTCCGCAAGAGTGATTCCTCCAGCAACGACTGTTCTAAACCCTTTCCGCCGAGCGAGGCGTAACAAGCTCAACAATCTTGTTGATCCAAGCAAATCGATCGTACTCGCCGAATTCTTATCGAATGTGTCGATCAGAAGATACTGACAGACTGTCTGCGTAATCAGCGTGAGGACCTGTTCGGGCTCAGGACTATCAGCCTGCAGCCAGTCGGCATACGCTACGGCAACCAATGACTTCCCGAATTCTCGAACGGCGTGCTCCGCTGCAAGCCAATCTACTGCCCAGTCTTCATTCTTCACGCAACGCGACATACCCAACTTAACGAAATCGATCTCAGGTACGGTCAATAGCTTCTCATCGAGAGCGCCATTCCAATCCGCTAGTTCTCCTAATGCAGCAGAGACGGGGCAGCGACCCGCGATATTTCCGACTACCTGGCGGGCGGTATCTATGCCTACAGCGCCGAGAGGGCCAGCGAACGGTTCCTTGAGATCAATCCAATCGGCGCCGCCATCCAATGCCGCAGAGGCTTCTGCGGCGTTGCGCACGCTCACCAGTAGTTTCGGTCGCAAATCGTGACCGTGATTATTGCGATTCGTGACCGCCAAGCTTTTCAAACTAGATTCATTCACTGTTGGGTTTCGTTACCTTCATTTTCGAGCAAGCGGGAGATTTCGCTCAATCGTCTGTTTAGCCGTCGAACTAGCTCTCCAGTCAGTGGCTCGCACCAAGTCCCACGGATCGTCACGTATCCATCACTCCACTGCCCCAAGGCCGGCTTGACGTCTTTGTGGGTCCATTCGGTAGCGCGCTGAGATAACCGAGCCACTAAGTTCACTGATTTGGTGTTGCTTGCGGTTGCGACAGGCAGATGGGCGGGCCCTTGCCCTAAGAAGAACGCTTCGACAACTTGCACCGGAACGGCAATCGGATGTCGCGCCTGTAGATAGAACAAGACGTGACCATCGCGGTAGGCAATTCTCGGGCGATACAACTGCAGCAGCAGTCCTGTTAGCATAGCGAGTGAAAATATCAGGCAGAGCGTGGCCACGAGGTTCAACAGCGATGGCGTGTCCCGCCACAAAATGGCTAGGCCCAGTGCCCCCAACAGACCCAAAGGCAGCATGGACATCAGGATCACTCGCCGATTCGAAGTTAGCCAGATTTCGGTCATTCGAGGCGTCTTCTTACGTTAGATTCGGCCTTGAGATCGATGAGCCCTAGGTCCGGTCGGGATTGAAAAGTGTACCGTCGAAGGGCATTTTCAGATACCCATCGAGGTAGTTCTTGCGGGTCGTAGCGATTTGCCGGGTCGGTTCCAAGCGTTTATCCCAGGCATAAATGCTTAGGGACCGCACGGTTGGAATGAAGGTGCAGACCGGTGACCTAACCTTTCGATAAGTCCCCGGCACGATCCTGGTGGCCAGCGCCAAGCAGTTGGAACTTCTACCCGACGATAGTCCGCTCTTCGGCAGGCCAACAGGCATGGACCTTGGGGCGAACACTTCGTAATCTTGTACGAGCATTACTATATGGTTAGATCGTGGTAGTCGCTACGCTTCGGTGTCAGCGATACTTCGGTTCTACCAGAGGCGAAATTTATTGTGGCAACGGACATAACAAGTATGGGCTCCACCGGACAACAGAGTCGCGGCGATATCCTAGTTTGGGCGATCATCGCAGTTGTAGGTATTTATCTGCTCAGCGCTGTGTGGGGTCTGCCGGCGCTCGCGACCGAAATGGTAGTCGACGCTCTGCACCACCACGAGACGATCGACCACGGATCGACAGCGAGCAGCCATGGCGAAATCTTGGCAACTGCGCCGGCTTATTGGACGATCGTTCCATTTGTCTTGCTGTTAGGTGCAATCGCAGTGTTTCCTTTGATTTCAGCCACTGAGCATTGGTGGGAAAACAATGTTAATCGGTTCAAAGTCGCCGCGCTATTGGGGCTGATCACGCTCAGTTACTATGCTTTCCTGCATGATTCGCCAGTCGAATCGCATTGGCCTGCACACCAAACGGTCGAAGTGACCGACAGCGCCTTACAGCATGGCTTTGTTGGCGCAATTCTGGGGAACGCAATCCTCGGCGAATATGTCCCGTTCATCGTGTTGTTGTTTAGTCTTTATACGATTGCCGGAGGGATTCGCATCGAAGGAGATCTCCAGGCGAACCCGCTTACCAATGCCTCATTTATGGCCGTAGGAGGTTTGCTGGCTAGCTTTATCGGCACTACTGGCGCTGCGATGTTGTTGATTCGTCCTTTGTTGGAAACGAACAAAGAGCGCAAGCACGTCAGCCACACCGTTGTTTTCTTCATCTTTATCGTATGCAATTGTGGCGGCTGCTTGCTGCCAATCGGCGATCCGCCCCTGTTTCTAGGTTACCTGGAGGGGGTTCACTTCACCTGGACACTCGGGCTGTGGGAGCCTTGGCTGTTTGTCAATGGCCTTCTGTTGCTGACATACTGTCTGGCAGATCAGTTGATTTTCCATCCCAGAGAAACCAAGGCCGACATCAAGCGCGATGTCACCCAGACGCGGAAACTCAGGATCAGCGGATTGGGTATCAATTTCCCTTTGCTTATCGGAGTCGTGCTCGCAGTGGGGCTGCTCGACCCGAAGAAGCCCTTGCCTGGAACCGAGTGGCATTCTTGGATGTTTCTGCGTGAGATGGTCCAACTGGCGCTCGTGGCAGTTTCGCTTTACTTCGGCTCGAAAGCTATTCGAGAAAAGAATAGTTTCAACTATCACGCCATTGTAGAAGTGGCCGCACTATTTCTGGGTATCTTCATATGCATGCAACCGGCGCTGCAGATTCTTGCGGAAAAAGGTTCGGTGATCGCCAGTTCGCTTAGTCCAGCAGGCTTTTTCTGGTCGACTGGCGCACTGTCCTCATTTCTTGATAATGCTCCGACTTATTTGGTGTTTTTTAAAGCGGCCCAGGCACCTCCGATCACGGGTCCTACTGCGGGCGTGGCTGAGACGGTGCTTGTAGCCATAAGCTTGGGTGCAGTATTCATGGGTGCAATGACTTACATCGGCAATGGACCAAACTTTATGGTTAAGGCGATCGCGGAGAAATCGGGAGTTAAGATGCCAAGTTTCTTTGGCTACATGGCATATAGCTGCGTGATCCTGCTGCCGATTCTACTACTTGCCAACTGGAAGTATCTGGCGGTAACTGACGGTGCCGAAACAGCCGGCCACGAGGTGCCTGCAGCTGTGGTCACGACCAATGTTCACTGAGCACCAGCAAAGCGGCTGCTGAAACGAGTTAGGCTATGCCTGCCGAAGACGCTCCCCTAGAATGCCAGTTACGCTAACCTCACCAGACTTTCCCATCCTATTCCGGTTCCTGCCAACGTGCGTCCCCCCACAATTACCGAATCCCAAGATCTAAAAGAGCTGTGCGGCAGGCTCCAGTCTTCGGAATTCATCGGCTTCGACACCGAGTTCGTATCTGAGGACACATTCTACCCTGAGTTGTGTCTGATCCAGGTCGCTACGGCTGACGAAATGGCTGTGATTGACGCGATCGCGATACAGGAGGTCGAGCCCTTCTGGAACGTTCTGGCCGACGGCGATCACGTGACTATCTTGCACGCGGGGCGTGAAGAACTGAATTTCATGCTGCGCTCGGTCGGCGAATTGCCGAAAAAATTGTTCGACGTCCAACTTGCTGCGGGATTTTGCAGTAATGAATACCCCTCTGCGTACGGTTCGGTGGTCAACAAGTTTTTAGGTCATCAGCCTGCCAAAGGTGAGCAACGCACCGACTGGCGTCAGCGTCCATTGACTAACGCACAGATCAAGTACGCACTAGAGGACGTACGCCACTTGCTACCCCTTTATGAGCGTTTGTTGCAGAATCTCCAGGAACAGAAACGGCAGTCGTGGTTTGACGAGGAGATGGACAATTGGCAGAACGAAGTTGTCGAGGCAAGCACCCGCAAAGACTGGCGGCGTGTTTCGGGCATCGGCAAGTTGGGGTCTCAAGGGTTGGCCATAGTACGCGAATTGTGGCATTGGCGTTATGAGGAGGCAAAAGAGCGCAACCGGCCTCAACGCCGCATTCTTCGCGACGACCTTATCGTGGAGATGGCCAAGCGAAAAGTTGATAGCCCGCAACGAGTGATGGCTATTCGCGGGATGGAACGGGGCGGGCTCAAGCGAAAGGCAGATGAATTGGCTGAATGTGTCCGCCGGGGATTGGAGAGCCCTGTAGAGAAAGATGCCAGCCGCAACCGAAAGCATGTTCCTCCTCAGTTGAATTTGCTGGCTCAGTTTCTGGCACCAGCATTGGGGTCGGTTTGCCGAAGGGCGACCGTCGCGGCCAGCTTAGCAGGAACGGCAAGCGACGTGCGTGAGCTAGTCTCGTACCACTTGGAAAAGAATCGGGGCGAGCAGGAAGAATTACCGGCTTTAGCCCGTGGTTGGCGGGCCGAGTTGGTGGGCCGACTTATCGAGGATCTGATGGATGGCAAGAAGTCGATTCGTATAACAAACGCCACCCACGCCGACCCATTGGCCTTCGACGATATCCCCTAGTGGATAGCTCATCCTCGAGCCCAGTAGAAATTACCGCACTCGTGTTCGCCCGTTATTCTCCGCAGTGTAGGGAGTTTCTCCCTCGTCCCAGTGGAACTCATCTTCGAAGAACCGAGTGGTTTCCTCCGACGCAAGCCTGATGTCGAGGTCTTCACAGACTACTTCTGCGCGGAAGATGTGCGTCCCCACTTCCGATGCCACCGCGCGAATTCGCAGTAGGATTTCGCCGCCAGCTGGTAGACTCTTGATGGGTTGGAACGTTACGCGGCCGTCGCGAACTGAATTCTGAGCACCTTCAACCGAAACCGGGTCGATACCTTCGGAGAACAATCCCACGATCGAGATTCCGCGTGCGTCCGTACTGCCGCGGTTCTCGACTCGAATTTCGTAGAGCACTGGTTCTCCGATTGGGCGTGCCCCACGTGGATCGTTCACGGCAAGTTTGAGGTCTGCCAAGGCGACAACCTCAGTGCGGACCGAGGTAGTATCATAGACGTTGCCTTCTATTGTTCGGGCTGTCACTTCAAATTCTGTCAAACCTGGTCGATCTAGTTCGCATTGGAATTGTACGAATTGCTCTTCCCCAGGAGTGAGGCTTGGCAAACGCCAAGTGATTACACCGGTTACGGAATCGACCGCATAACTATCGCTTGCCGAGAGGAAACGAATCCCTTCGGGGAGTCGCGCCTTAACCTCTACTGGCTCGGTAGTTGCCGTACCGGGATTGCGGATTCGGAAATAGTAAGCTGTTTCGGTACCCGCGAATTTTTGATCTGGTCCGCGCCAGTCGACTTCGAGCTCAGGTTTTCGGCACAGAACTCGTCGGATGGCTTCAGTTTCCAGGCCGCCAGCGGCGGTGGCATTTGCTTGCAGAATAAGTTCGCCTGCCTCGCGGGCTGTGAGCTCCAGTTCGAGCTCCTTGACCTCGTCAGGACCGAGCGTGCCAACCGCATGCGTCGTCGCCTGCGAAGAATCACTACCTGGCGGGATAAGGCTCACCGCAACTCCCTCCGCTAAACCGTTCCCTGGATTCCTGAGCGTCAACCTATATCGCTGAGACGAACCAAAAAGGACTTCCTGGGGCCCACTAATCTTCATCTCCAGTTTTGGCTCGCGAACTTCGACAGTTGCTTGCGATTCGATGGAATCTTGACTCCACTGGACGCCCAACTGGAATTTCCGTCCCGTTCGCGGAATCAATTGCAAGTGAATTGTGTGCGAAGAATGGGCCCCTAATTCCGGCAGCTGCCAGTCGAGTCCACCATTGCCTCTCTCAGTTTGTTTAACTATCCCGCTTGTGCAGTCGACGTCTACGAGGTCTGCCCATTCCGGGACGTGGATTACGGCCGAGAGGTTCTGGGCGGCAGTCCTACTCGTGTTTTCCAATGTGACACGATAGCTGGCCTCTCGCCCAACGAGAATGCTACTGGGACCTTCGACGTGGGAGACAATGACCGGTTGTTCGGTGCTGACTAGAACGTCTTGACCCGGCTTGCGTAGCCGAGTAATCGGTTTTGGCTGGTTGTCTATCGAATTGCTCTGGTTTACCGGACGGCTCGGGTAATTGGCCTGAGGCCCGCCTTTCCAAGGCGATTCTTGAGAATCGGAGGTCTCTGAATCCCAGTCTTGCTCGGTATCGGACTCGGGCTCCTCCAATTCAGCGATAGTCGTAGGCTGAGGCTCGGGTATAACTACGACCTCCTCCAGCGGAGGCGATTCACTTTCGTTGACTTCCGCCAGATCGGCGTCAATCAGGTCTTCAGGCTCCAGTGACTCTTCACTCTCGTCTGGAGTTGTCTCAGCAATCGAATGGTCTGCTACTTCTTCCGAATAATCTTCATAGAGTTCATCACTAAGCAAAGCGTCATGCAGATCGAGTCGGGCTTGTTCGATTTCCTCTTCTTCCGGCTCGGCCGTCAGACTTTCGTTGGTAAATTCTGTTGGTTCTGAAGATAGCAACTCGGGCGCTCCACTATCGACGTTCTCTTTGGAGTCTAGGTCCGCAAATTCTGCTTCCTCCGGATCTGCATCACTTAAGTCTAATTGAGGATCGCTCGCTATTCTGTCTTCTTCCACAACGGTTTCTGCTACGATTGAGTCTTCTACGATTGCCTCTGCTAGAGCGTCTTCTGAAGCCACGAGGTCCGCCATTTGTACTTCTTCTACAACGGCATCTGCGATAGCCTCATCTTCGATGAGATAGTCTTCAGGCTCGGCCGCTTTCTGATCCGAAACAATGCTCTCACTATCTCCCAGGACCTCTGAGAATGAGGCTTCCTGATCGGAGATAATCGCTTCACGGGACGCCGACTCGTGGTCACCGACGACGACCTGCCCGGAAATGATTGCATCGGTTTCCAACAGTTCTGATAGCGTCTCTTTGAGATTCTCGTCGCGATTAGATTGCGGGGACTTTCTAGGCTGAGTCCGCGCCATGGGGGTTCGGTAGGCGCTGTCTATCGGAGCTCGGCTCGCTGTGCGAGGCACAGACTCCGTCTGTGGCGTATCTTTGTCGTCAACGACTGCGACTTTAGCAGGTGGAGTGCTTGAGCCGACTCTGTTGGAGTTAACTACCGAACGCTGTTGACGTTGACTGTTGCTTGACGAAGATGGTTTTTTGCGCCCAAATAAATTATTAGGAATCAGGTTGCTGATACCAAACTTCGATTGCGATTTGCTCGACGAATTTGATCGCGAATTATTACTCGATGCGGTTTGCGAACGCGAACCATACGTTGGACGACCTTGCTTGGAGCCACCGGAGGCGTTCCGGGAAGAGTTTTGTGTGGTCTTTCGGGTTTTCGAATCGCGCTTGAAAGTGCTCTTGAGCGAGGAAAAGCGATCCATGAGAGTAGGGCGGTTTGAGCTCTGAGCTTGTGCTACGGAGGTCGCACTCATGGTAATCGTAATGGCGACGACAGCCGCCCAAGCGATAGTAGTTTTCCGTCCACTCGACATTTTGGCATCCCTGCGCAAAGAGGTTCTCGGCTAGACAAAAGTCCTTCGTGGACTTTATCGGTAGCGGGCGCTACGCGATATGAATCGATCTTCCAAAAGAATCCGGTAAAACGGACCGGGCAAACTGCAAAGGATAGGCTGTGGCCTGGAAGCAAGAAATCAGAGAGTATACTTATCAAGCAGTGATAGCTGCCGCCTCGCTCGACTCAACGATCTCGAAGCCAAGGTCTTGAATCATCGTATAGTCTTCTTTGGGAAGCTGTCCTTTGGTCGTCAGATAGTCGCCCACGAAAATTGAATTAGCTGCGTAAAGCCCAAGTGCCTGCAGGCTACGCAGATGCAGCTCACGACCCCCAGCGATCCGAATCTCCCGATCAGGGTTCACTAGGCGAAACATTGCTAGCACTTTCAGGCAGTAGATCGGCGTCAATTCTTTCTGACCTGCTAGCGGTGTACCTTCAATCGGGTTGAGGAAATTCACGGGGATCGAATGAGCACCTAGTTCCCGCAGCTCCAACGCCATCTGTACGACGTCTCGCGGTTGTTCGCCCATGCCAACTATGCCGCCAGAGCAGATTTCTAGGCCTGCATCGCGTACCGCATGGAGTGTGTCGATGCGGTCTTGATACGTGTGGGTAGAGCATATCTCTTCATAGAATTCGCCGCCTGTGTTGAGATTGTGGTTCACACGATCGACTCCGCACGCTTTAAGACGCTCGGCTTGTTCAGAGTTTAGCAATCCCAAACATGCGCAGACGTTGAGATTGAATCGTTCTTTGATCTCCGGAACGATCTCTTCAACTGCAGCCAACTCACGTTCATTCGGACCGCGAGCCGAAATAACGATACAGTAGGTGCATGCTTGCTTATCAACGGCAGCCTGGGCACCAGCCAATAGGTCATCACGATTAAGGAGGTTGTAGCGCGGGATCTCTGCTTGCGAGGTTTTCGACTGCGAGCAGTAGCTGCAATCTTCGGGACAAAGGCCACTCTTCGCGTTCATCAATAGGTAAAGCTGCACTCTGCGACCGAAATAGTGCGAGCGAACTCGATAGGTCGCATGCATCAAATCTAGAATTTCTGCGTCAGGGGCGGCTAAAATCTCGACCGCTTCGTCTGCAGATAGCTGGCCACCAGCTAAGACCCGCGACGCCAGAGTTTGCCAACGGCTCCCGGATGTCGATGCGGTCGGAGACGGCGAAGCTGAATTTTTTGATTGGGTAGTCTTCATGTCGAGTCAATCAGTAAAAAAAATGGCAGTCTAAGGACGGAAGAAAAGTCGCGAGGCCCCAGTATCCGAGACTTAGCCCAGATACGCAAGCCAGAGGCATTGTATAGATCAGGTATCGAACTTGGCACGCGGCCGTGCAGGCGTAAGAATAGGGGTATCGATGGTTCCCCAGAGTTTCCCCGGCTATATTCGATGGCATCTCACCTGGTTCGTTACAGTCTGCTCGGGCAAGTTGGCCGATTTATCACGGCGGATGCGTTGCTATACCCTCGGCAATCGCGGGTGATCGTGCGGAGCACGCGAGGGCTGGAGATCGGCACTGTGCTTTCCGAGCCGTCGGTAGGAGACCAATCGACCCAAAGCGATGGCCAAATTCTGCGGCGGATGACCGTGGAAGACGATCTGCTGGAAGCCCGTCTGGAAAAGCACCGCCACGACGCGTTTAATGCTTGTGCATCTCTGCTGCAAGAGCACCAAGTGCCAGCGACTTTGGTCGACGTGGAACACTTGTTCGATGGTCAGGGGTTGTTTTTCTATTTTCTGGGGGAGGTCCCTCCTGAGGCAAATCGACTCACCCAGCACCTGGCCGACACCTATGAAACTACCGTTGAATTCCGCAAGTTTGCCGAGACCCTAGCCGAAGGGTGCGGTCCCGGCTGCGGAACCGAAGAGGCGATGGGCCAAGGAGGCTGCGCTAGCTGCACTACCTGCGCTGTGGCTAGTGCGTGCGGTAGCAAGAAAGAATAGGGCGCAGATCTGGCGGATAGGCGACGATTTGATGTTCTTCAAATTCTGTCATTCAGGTCTGTGATCATCCGCCAATTCTGTGTCCATCCGTGTTCTATTCCCCCAATTCGCCAAGAGAGGCTAAGAACTCACTCATTTCTCCAGCGGCGTGGGAGTCGTCTTGTTGGCGGGCTGATTCGATACCGTCGCGAAGGATCGCACGGGCCTCGCTTACTCGATTCAAGCGAGCCAGCTGCTGGCCAGACATGAAAAACGCGGGCACATAGGGCGGGTTGTCTTGGCTTAGCTCTGCCAGCCTTTCTAAGCTCGCTTCGTGCTCACCTTGCTTGTCTAGCTCCATCGCCAAGCTATAGCGAAGGAATGTGTCGTTTGGTTCATCAACAAGCATTGCTTCAATCTTTTCACGTCGCGTTGTCATCGCGTGCCCCTAGAACTTCCCGGTGATTTTAATTACAGAGCCATCTTTCTCGTTTTCACTCTTGCCTAGGGCAGTCACATACAGTGCTCCATCCGGAGCGAAGGCCAGGGCCACTCCACGCGGGATTGAGGCGACCTTTACGGCCTGACACACCTGGTAACCCTTGTAATAAGCGTCGTCAAGCCGATATACGCCGCCCTGCCCTGCATCGTTCCAGGAACAGTCGACAGCGTAGAGTTGTCCCGAGGGACTGTAGGCCAGTCCCGTAATGTCGTGCAGCCCTGTGCTGAGGTTCAGTATAGGACGGCCATCGCCGATGGCTTGAAAGGTGAGTCGACTGTCGCTCGGTGTATCAAGACTACCCTGGTCGGCAACGACTAGAAACTGAGGTCGATCGGAGGGAGTAAAAGTAATTCCTCCCGGATGCGTCAGCTTCGCGATATCTTTATCCGAACTGAAGCCGCGCAGGGTTTCCAGTCGGTTCTTTTCGATGTCGGCCTTGAGAATTCGACCTTTGGCGGAATCACTCATCATGGAGATGAATGCAGCCGCCTCGTTAGTTGCGACCCCCCATAGAAAGGCATCGGCGATCTGTGGGGACTCTCCATTTCGTCTTAGACCGACTGCATGATCTTGCTCGTTATAAGTCATGCTGGAGTTATCGCCGGGTAACACGTAAACGTTGGCGTCTCGCTTACCGTTTTCGCTTTGACCTCCTGTTACGATCAACTTAGTGCGCGTCAGGAACGCTAGACCCAAAGGACCGGCGCGAATAGATGGTATTGATGCAAACGAAAGGAGGGGAAAGCCAACAATCGCTTCATTGACATCTCTTGGCTGGTCGGTCGTGATACGAATCACGCGCCCCGCGCCACTTTCGGCGATGAAGAGTTCGTGCGGTCCTAACGCATCTCTGCCTGGACGAATCGCCAGACCACAGGGGTTATCCAAGCCATTTAGCACTGTCTTCGCTGTGAATCGGGAAGATTCGTCATCCGCGATCAGAAAGTCCGAAGATTGTGCCCCTGGATTCAGAGAAGCAAATGCCACCGCAAAAAATAGGATAATGCTACAGGACTGATGCACCTAGATTCTCCCATCCATTGGGTCAGCAGCGGATCAATCGATGGTCACTCGGAACGCGCGTTCTCGAAGGCCTCGATTTTGTGGGCATGCTCTAGTGTAAGGCCGATGTCATCCAAACCGTTCATCAAACAATGCCGTCGGAATGGCTCGACTTCGAATTTAGTGGAGAACCCATGGGCATCGCTTACCGTGTGATTTTCTAGATCGGCAGTAATTTCGTATGGGCCGTGCTTTGTGGATCGTAAAAAAAGCTCGTCGACATGATCTTCGGAAAGCTGAATCGGCAGCATCCCGTTCTTGAAACAATTGTTATAGAAAATATCTGCAAAACTGGGAGCGATGAGAATCCGGAATCCGTAATCCTCCAGGGCCCAAGGTGCGTGTTCTCGACTGGAACCGCAACCGAAATTTCGTCGCGCCAACAGCACACTCGCCCCTTCAGCATGGGGATGGTGCAGTTCAAATTCAGGGTGGGGCGAACCATCCTCCAGTTTGGCCCAATCCCAGAACAAGAACTCGCCGAAACCAGTCCGTTCGATCCTCTTCAAGAATTGTTTGGGAATGATCTGATCGGTATCGACATTGGCCCGATCCATAGCGGCGACGCGACCAGTGTGTGCTGTGAATGCTTTCATGAGTAATTCGGATTTCGGATTGGAGACTTCGGGTCGGGTACGTTAATCGGGACTACTCCCACTCGCGGACATCGACAAAATGCCCTGCGATCGCGGCTGCGACTGCCGTGGCGGGTGAGACCAAATGCGTGCGACCACCTTTGCCCTGACGGCCCTCAAAGTTTCGGTTGGAAGTCGAGGCACAACGCTCGCCGGGCGAAAGTTTGTCGGGATTCATCGCAAGGCACATGCTGCAGCCCGCTTCGCGCCAGTCGAAACCGGCTTCCTTGAAAATGCGGTCGAGCCCCTCCTCTTCAGCCTGCTGTTTCACCAGACCGCTACCAGGTACAACCATCGCGTCGACGTGATCAGAAACTTTCCGGCCCTTAGCCACTGTCGCGGCTGCGCGCAGATCCTCGATTCTTGCATTCGTGCACGAACCGATGAATACACGGTCGAGTTTCAAGTCGGAAATCGGTTCGCCTCCGGTGAGTCCCATGTACTCCAGCGCTCCTGCGGCCGTTTTCTGCTCTGTGGGATCTTCGTAGTCGCTTGGTGTGGGCACGACACCGTTAACCGGTACGACCAAGCCTGGGTTTGTGCCCCATGTGACCTGCGGAGCGATCAGGGATGCGTCGAACGTATGCGACTTGTCATAATTGGCACCGGAGTCGGTGGGCAGCTGTTTCCAGAGCTCTACGGCCGCATCGAGATCTTTCGGCACAAAAGGCCGGCCGCGGAGGTAGTCGTAGGTCGTCTGATCTGGAGCAATCATGCCTGCCCGTGCTCCAGCTTCGATTGACATGTTGCAGACGGTCATCCGATTCTCCATCGTCAGCGCACGAATCGTCGAACCTGTGTATTCGACGCAATAGCCGGTGCCGCCATCAGTCGTGATCTGACCGATGAGGTAGAGAATTAGGTCCTTCGCAGTCACTCCGGCAGACAATTCACCATCGACGCGCAGCTCAAGAGTTTTCGGTTTGTATTGCAGTAGGGTTTGGGTTGCCAACACATGCTCGACCTCGCTCGTGCCGATTCCAAACGAGAGCGCGCCGAACGCGCCGTGTGTCGACGTGTGGCTGTCGCCGCAAACTATGATCATCCCCGGTTGCGTGTAGCCCAGTTCGGGGCCAATCACATGGACGATGCCCTGACGCGGATCGTCAAGATCATAATGCTGAATGTCGAACTCACCGCAATTGTCTCGTAGCGTATCGATTTGTTGTTTAGAAATCGCATCTACGATTGGCAGACTGCGGTCAGAAGTAGGCACATTATGGTCGGCCGTGGCAACAGTCTTCTCCGGCCTGCGAACTCCGCGGCCGGCCTGCCGCAACCCCTCGAAGGCCTGCGCGCTGGTGACTTCATGCACGAGATGCAGATCGATGTACAGAATCGTCTGACGCTCCTCTTCAGCATGAACGACATGCGCGTCCCAGATCTTTTCAAAAAGTGTTCGTGGGTGGCTAGCGGATGTGGTCATGGGAAATGACTAACATTAAGGATGGGAAATATTGGAGAATTGCAAACCATTCATTCTAATCATTTGGCCGCATTCTCGAAAGTGGCTGTTACGGACTTAGACGTGACGTCGGACACGTAGTCGAACGGGAAAGTTCGTAGGAGAAGTTTCCGGCGGCGAATTAGGCGGTTGAGGATCGTAGCATGGAACGGCTTACTATTTTCGAGCGAGCGGAATGATTGCCCCGACCCAAGTCTCTTGTCCATTACGCATCTAACGTAGTGAGTGGATCGGACACCCTCACACCGCTGCCATCTCGACCGCTGCGGCAGCCATCGCTTTTCGCTGCGGGCAGCCATAGTCGTTCCACCAGCTGGCAGCCTGTCCAGCCGACCAAATTTGCGTCAGAGGGATCTGCTCTAGCGATTCGCGCAGCGCGGCGACCGTTTGAAACCGGTCTTCGGGTTGCTTTTCGAGGCACCGGAGAATGATATCCTCGAGCTCCAGCGGTATTTCTGGATTGAGTTCCCGCGGAGGTTGTGGCGACTCCGAAGCGTGCGCTACCATCACCTTGATCGGCTGGGGATAGATAAACGGCGGGCGACCTGTTGCCATGAAGTACATCACAGCCCCAAGCGAATAGATGTCGCTTCGCTCGTCGACCTCGTCGCCGCCGGTTGCTTGTTCGGGGGACATGTACAATGGAGAGCCAGTTATCGACCCAGCTTGTGTCAGGTCAGAATCCTTTGCATCGGTAAGCGGCTTCGCCAGGCCGAAGTCCAACAGTTTGGCGACGTCGAACACACCGCCACGGTATGCGCAGAAGATGTTGGCCGGCTTAATATCGCGATGGATGAGATTTTGACCATGAGCCTCGGCCAGTGCGTCGCAGACTTGCCGCATGAGATATGTAATCCTAGCTGCGGGCAACGGACCGTGCCCGTCGACCAGTTCGCCTAGATTATGCCCGGGCAGATACTCCATGACGTAATAAAACGTGCCGTCGTCGGTGCGACCGTAGTCGAAGATATCGATGGAATTCCAGTGAGAGAGCTTGGCAGTAGCGCGTACTTCGCGTTCGAACCGAGCGAGGTTTTTGGGGTCGCCGGCTTTTTCAGGGCGAATCACCTTGACCGCGCAGGGTCGTTTCATCATTTCGTGCTCGGCGAGGTAAACCTTGCCCATCCCTCCACTCCCGAGCTCCTTCCTAAGTCTGTATTGTCCCAACTGGCGAGCGACAAATGCTTCGCGTCGAAGAGATCCGATCGTCGCAACACCGACTACCGCGATCACGACATTCAATGTCATGATCATAGGCACTTCATAGATCTCGCTGCGAAACTGCTCGTGAAGCAAGAGTTCCCTAAACTCCGGCAGACGAAAGTAAGCAACGGCCATGACCAGGATCGGTCCCATACCTAACAATCCCAGGACGATTGATGCTCGTCGCCAGGAGTTCGGTACGAACAGTGCGTAGCAGAACAACAACATCATCCAGGGGCCAACAATGTCGGGAACATGGGCATGCTCTGCGTCGGTCGACGAGCATAGTTCCAATCGACAGTAATTCGCCAAGAGAAAGAATGCGGCCGGACTGCCGATGATGATGAATTCTGCCCATCGTAAATGGGACTGCACAAAGTCACAGTTCGTGCAGAGCCGATGCGCCATGAGTGCTAGCAGGAGCGTTGCGGCAATGTGGGCGTAGAACACAGGTGCAGCTGGCCCCGTCACATAGAACTCGTATTCCCAAAATGCTCGGACCAGAAACACGGCAAAGCCCGCGAATAGTAGCAGTGCTACCATTCTTAGCCGATGACGCAGGAGCTCACGAGTCTCTTGACTGAGGTGTGGGGAGCTTCCCTCGACGAGTGCCACTTTACCTCGCGCGGCCTCTCGGTTGATGTCGGTTTCACCTTCTAGCAGTTCCATCGAGATCGATTTCGCAATCGTCTCGTCGTTGTTTGGATTGTTTACTAACTCGGACATGGCGAGAACCCTGGCGGTTGTCCTGTGGCGCAGAATCGGTGCATTGTTGCAATCAGCTTCTGGACATAGCAGCCAGCAGAACGGATACTATCCCACGATCACGGAAGACCATCTGCCACCCGCAGTTGGACTTAGCTGAGGGGGCGATGCCCATTGAACCATTCTCCCTCGCAGACGTACTTGCGTAAAGGTGTTGCGATAGGACAACAGAATGTTGTCGAGATTCACCGCGGTTGACGGCATAGTGGAGGGCCGTCAACACGCTCTGCAAAAAGGGCCACAAGTCGCGTTTTTGAGGGGCTAGCAATCTGGCCAGGACTCTAAAAGCCTTCCGTGGAGCCTTGATTCTAACCTAGGCTTTTTACGTGCCCTTGATGCCACCGTTCCAAGGAAGAAACGGTTCGACGTCAGCGGCGTCCCTGGAAACAGGCTTTTCACGACCTAGCCAATTCCCTCAGCGGCTGCGTCTTAGGCTCATCACACCTACATGCATTGAATTCGCGCGCGAAGTTGACACTCCCCCACGTCGACTAGCACTGACGCGTACCTATGTTGCCGGTTTGGGAAATGGCTATGGGAATGGACACCAGACACTCATTCGAGTTGTCGGCAAGAATGGAACAATTGGAGGATCGACTTGCCATGTCGGCCGATCCTTTGGGCGGACTGTTGGGCGGTGCTGTCGAACAGCACACGCAAGTCGAAGAGCCGCCGACCTTGGACCACCACTTGGAATCAACGCCCGATTTCTGGATCGATCGATCCGATCAGGAGCTATTGGATGAGCATTTATGGGAGCTCGAACAGGCGCTGGCAGGAGCCCATGATCAAACGGGGTTGTCGAACGTTCGCCAAGACTTCGGTTTCACGGGTGTCGGGCAAACTGTTGCCGTAATCGACAGTGGCATCGCTTACGACCACTTCGCGCTAGGAGGCGGCTTTGGGCAAGACTATCGAGTTGTAGGCGGTTGGGACTTCACTTTCGAGAATGATGCCAATCCTTACGACGATGGACCCGCTGGCTCGCATGGAACTCACGTCTCTGGCATCATTGGCGGGACAGGAAGTACGCACTCGGGGGTTGCTCCTGGCGTAGATCTCGTGGGTCTACGGGTTTTTGATGATGCTGGCTCTGGTTTTTTTTCTTGGGTTGAGCACGCGCTGCAATGGGTGCATGAAAATCAGAACAATTTCGAGAACCCAATTACGGCAGTGAATCTTTCATTGGGTGCGGCTCAGTGGAATGCGGATTCGATTCCTGATTGGGCAACGCTGGAAGAAGAATTCGCTCAGCTTGAGGCTGATGGCATATTTATCTCTGTGTCGGCGGGCAACAGTTTTACCAGCTACAACGAGTCGGGGCTTAGTTATCCGGCAGCCAGTTCCTACGTGGTACCTGTCATGTCGGTCGACGACAATGGCGGCCTAAGCTACTTCAGCCAACGTCACTCACGAGCGATTGCCGCTCCTGGGCGTACGATCGTCAGTACAGTGCCTGATTACGCGGGCAACGGTAACAATGTGGTAGACGACTACGCGAGTTTCTCGGGCACGAGTATGGCAGCGCCATACGTGGCAGGCGCTAGCGTGATTATCCGCGAAGCGATGGAGTTTGTCGGCTACACGAACATCACCCAGGATACGATCTACGATCATATGCTGGCGACGGCCGACTCGATTTTTGATTCGGTCACGAACCAATGGTACAGCAGGCTCAATATGTCTGCGGCCATCGACTCCTTGATGCCAGACGATGACTTCGGTTCATCGGCTGGGTTGGCTTACGATTTAGGTTCGATTACAGACACTGCTTCTGTTAGTGGTGTGATTGGCATGCTCAACGACGTCGACTATTTCACGTTCACGGCCGGCAGTACCGGGACCGTTACTTTTGATGCCTCGAACATGACGCACGAGCTGGAAGCAGCTTGGGCCGGTACTGGCGTAGCCTCCGGAGAGGGCAATGCAACGTATACGATCGAAGTTGTGGCCGGCCAGGAGTACTCGGTCGGATTATCTTCACTGGCCGGATTGGGATACTACGACCTTGACGTCACCTTGGATGCGACATTTAGCTATACAGATTGGGGAAGCATAGCCTATGAAGAGCTCGACGGTATTTCGGTATCTGGTGAGTCTTGGTATCGGATCCAATCCACGAGCAGTGGTTACACCTCTGTCGAAGGCTTGTTCGACGCCGCCGGCGGTCAGGTAAGCTTGACCTTGTATTCATCTGACATGCAGATGCTCGACGCGGGCAACGCAGTGAACGGTACGTCGCGAGTCGAAGCCTACTCGGCTGCCGAAGACGAATTCTTCGTACGGGTGATGGGCACCAATACCGACATTGATTTCCGGCTAAGCAATTTGGTGTCGATTAGTGGATCTACTGTACTTGTCGAGGGCACGTCTGGCGACGATGAATTTGGCTTCATGGCGGGAAGCACACACACGGTTGTCGTGAATGGCGTGACATACTTGTTCGCTGCCAATTCGATCAGCGGCGTGAGCTTCGACGGCGGGGCGGGCTCGGATACGATCAACATGGTTGGTACCACTGCTTCAGAAACAGCAAGTTTGCACGTTGGCAATGTCACTCTCAGTGGCGTTGGCTATACGGCCACCGCCGCAAGTATTGAGGACGTGACTATTCACAGTGGGGGCGGCAGCAACGAACGGGCTTATTTGTTTGATTCTGAAAGCGACGACACACTCACTATTCGTCCCAATCATGCAATTCTATCGGGGGCAAATTATAGTAATGCCGTTGTAGGATTCGAGCGCGTTGTTGCATATTCAGTTGCGGGAGGCGCCGATGAAGCTCTGTTCTATGATGGAAATGGTATCGACAAGTTTATCGCAAACTCCGCTGCCAACGTGTCCTACATGTATGGCACAGGTTATTACAATATAGCAGACGGATTCGGTTCGACGTATGCGTACTCAAGTGGTAATCCCTTCGACCGCGCCTACTTCCTCGACACCGTCGGATCGGAAGAATATTTTGCCAGCGGAGCGGACGACTACGCATACATGGAAGGGGCCGATTTTCATCATGAGGCACGGGGGTACAATTTCACGTATGGCTTCTCTTCGGAAGGTGCTGACGATCGTGTTACATTCCATGGTTCGTCTGGCAACGACTTTCTGGATGCCCGGCAAAGCTATTTTACGCTGTCGGGCACCGGTTTTTCGAATCGGGCTATTCGTTTCAGCCGTGCGATCGCTTATGCGGGTGGAGGTAGCGATGATTACGCTAAGTTCTACGACGGCGGTGGAACCGACAAATTCGTAGCCAACGCATCGGTTAACACGTCTTACATGTTCAGCTTGTTAGGCTATGGGGATAACGGTTACTACAACATCGGGCACGACTTTGATCGGACCTACGCATACTCCAGCAGAGGGACTGCGGATCGCGCAGTCTTCCTGGACTCTGCGGGAGACGACCAGTTCTTCGCGCGTGCAGCTAGCGACGATGCCTACATGCAGGGTCCGGGCTTTTATAACTACGCAAGAGGCTTCAATAGCAACTACGGTATTTCGAACGCAGGTGGTAACGACACTTCATACATTGAAGATTCCGTCGGTAACGACATCTATTACGTCCGTGCGGCTACCGAGGAGGCTTTCATCCAAGGCGTTGGTTTCAATAACTACGCCTTCGGATTCGATCAAGTGGTCGCACGTGCAATGCACGGTGGCGACGACCAGCTTTACCTCCGCGATAGCAGTTTCGATGATGCTCTCAAGGTTCGTGATCAGGCAATCGTGTTAAACTCCCTATCAGGCTTGCGCTACGAGGTCTACGAATTTGAATGGGCCGAGTTGCGAGCGGAGAACGGCGGCAAAAATACGGCGGACATCGATGTCAGCGACTATGCTTTCGACCTGATCGGCGATTGGACTTAGTGGGAAGAGGATTAGGCCGCAAGACTTGAACGACGCCCTCGGAGTGCGCTTGCGCCAGCCGAACGAATAGCCGAAACAATTCGAGCTAGATCGGCCTCGGTCAACGCAGAGCCACTCGGCAGGCAAAGGCCGTTTCGGAACAGCCGCTCGGCCAGCGCCCCCCCCCGCTTTCGACAGCCGGCAAATACCGGTTGCAAATGCAATGGTTTCCATACCGGGCGTGACTCGATGTTTTCGGCTTCGAGTTTCAATCTTACCTCTTCTGAACTAGCACCAAAAGTTTCTGGATCGATCTGTACGACGGTGAGCCAACGGCTCGAGCGTCCGTACGAATGTTCTGGCATCAGTGATATGCCGGAAATGTCTTCTAGTTCTTGACGATAAAACTCAAAATTCCTCCGTCGCGCTTCGACTCGTTGTTCGAGAACGTTGAGTTGGCCTAAACCGATTGCGGCAAGGACATTACTCATCCGATAATTGAACCCGATTTCTGAATGCTGATAATGGGGTGAGTGGTCGCGCGCCTGTGTAGACAAGAACTTTGCGTGGTCGAGCAATGTCTGGTCATTTGAGCAGAGCATGCCGCCACCACCGGCGGTGATGATCTTATTTCCGTTGAACGAAAAGAAACTGGCCCAGCCAGAAGAACCGGCCTGTCGGTCTTTGTACGTTGCCCCTAACCCTTCTGCAGCGTCCTCGATCACAGGTATTTCATAGCGGGAGGCGATCTCCTCAATCGCGTCCATGTCTGCGCTTTGTCCAAATACGTCGACTACGACAACGGCCCGAGGTAGCTTTCCTCGCGCGGAGCAGCAAGTGAGTTCCTCGGCCAAAATGTTGGGGTCCAGGTTCCAGCTATCCGGCTCCGAGTCGAGAAAAACTGGCTGAGCCCCTTCGTAGAAGATCGGGTTTGCTGAGGCGCAAAAAGTGAGTGTCGAACAGAGTACTTCATCGTCAGGTTGTAAATTTAGGTGACGTAGCGCTAAGTGCAGGGCGGCTGTTCCGCTAGAAACGGCCACTGCTCCGCAAACACCAATATGCTTGGCCATGCGCGACTCGAACTGATCTAAATGGGGACCAGCCGGAGCAACCCAATTCAATTCAAAAACCTCTGATAAAAGCGCCTGCTCATCCCCGCTCATGTGAGGGGGCGAGAGATAGATGCGCTGCAGACGTGTGCAATTCTCTGAATCTGTCATGTTGAATGTGGACCTCATCCAGCAGGAGACCGACCGTTTTCTAGGCGATTCTGTCAATCATATATTGTGGAAGCCTGTCTGGCGGAACCGATTCGAGAGGTTGCGTGTGAATATTTTGGCCTCCGTCACGCAGACCGATGGTCGACCAGCCAAGACGATTGGGAGCGACAAAGTCTTTTAATACGTTGTCGCCTATGTAGGCGTAACTTCGATCCGGAAAAACTCTCTCGAAGTGCCGATAATTCTCTGTGGCAGGTTTTTCGGAGCCGAATTCTTCGGAAATGACGATCTCGTCAATCCATTTGTCCAGACCAAGAGCGCTGATTTTATTGCGTTGCGTCACCGAGCGGCCGTCGGTAATGATACCCATCGGGCGCATTTCGTTCACCAAGCGAGTTAGTAATTTCTCTATCGCATCAGCCAGTTGTAACTCTGGTTCGTGCTCACGGTAAACGCGCAAAAGCTCCGACTTATCCACCGGCGATGCGTCTTGCTCGAGGACCGCACCAATTGGGTCGCGATCTCCGCAATCGAACAGAGTTTGTAGTCGCTCATAGGCATATTCGCTGCCAGAGCATTTCAGTACGTACGCTACCGCGCGCAAGCCCGATCTCACGAAGTCTCGCTCCTTAAACAGCGTGTCGTCCAAGTCGAATATGATCACGCAGTCAAGCGGCAGAGGGACCTCGGACAAGTACGTGTTCGTCGTATCGCAACATGGTGAGCTGATCTTCCCACTCATCAAAATAATCCACCTGTTCTTCCAAGCAATACTCGCGAACAATCCACTCCGGAAAGTTCGCTCCGGATTCGCAACTTAATGGGTATCCTCCTCCGAATCTTGCATTGACTTCGATACCAAAAAGCTTTCCATCGTGGTGTCGTTCAAAGAACTGTCCAGTGAGACATCCTCGAGCGCCTTTTACATAACGGAACTTCTCGCGTAGAAAATCTATGCTAGCTATCCTCACAGTCTTCGATTTACTCACCTCTCCTGCCCTAGTCGCGATACGAAGCCTTGGAATTAAACACTTCAAGACACCTCCGCGGTCGAAGTACATATCGACGGTATATTCGTCATGCTCGTCAGGAGTTAGATATTTAAAGAAGAGGAGCGATGGGTCTGTGATTATCTCTGGCCTGAGTTCGTTTCTTTCGGCTATGATGTGCAGATTGTTGCTGGAACTACCGTCGATGGGCTTCGCTATTAGCGGAAACATGGGCTCATTGAGAGGATCGACAGGCGTCGGCGAGGAAATACCGTATTGCGAGAATAGGGCTGGCGTCAGACGTTTGTCCCGACATTGCGCAACTAATTCGACATCGGAGATAACTACATTCGTTCCCGCGCTAAGGAAACGCTGCCGGTTTTCTGCCAATAACCTGAGATCAGTATCGATGGTCGGAACTACGACATTTATAGAACGGTCTTCGCAGAATTCCAAAAGAAAATCAATGTAGCCGGGGTCGAGGATTGGTGGAGTGGCAACGGCACCATCCGCCAATTGGCATGCGGACGAGAGCTTTGGATGTAAATCACCGGCATAAACGCATCCTCCAGGTGACAACATGCTAATCGCCTTCTGAAACAGACCCACTAATACGCCTCGACGACCTGCGGAGGTGATTAAGACATTGCTTTGCATTCGGCTTCTTCCCTCTTCGGACACACGCCGCTATTTCTTCACAAGCATCAAGCAGCATCTCGTGTGGTAGACTCTAGGGGCAATGCTGACCCAGAAAAAGGAGGCATAGTCGCGTGCCCTACCGCGGTAATTCCGTCGCGTTTTAACACTGAGAACAACGTTCGCCAGAGAATATTGAGATCAAGCAGTAGTGATTTGTTTCGAACGTATTGAACATCACACTCGAACTTCTCTTCCCAAGACAACGCGTTACGACCACTTATCTGAGCCAAGCCGGTCAAGCCTGGTCGAACCTTGTGCCGAATCATTTGTTCGGAGGTATAAAGTTTTAAGTAGGAAGTTAGTAGGGGTCGGGGGCCAACTAGGCTCATGTCGCCTCGGAGGACATTCCACAGCTCGGGCAGTTCATCGAGACTGGTGCTGCGAAGAAACTTGCCCCAGGATGAGAGACGCCGTTCGTCCGCTAATGGTTTCTCTAAACGATCGTGCTGGACGGCCATTGTACGAAACTTTAACAGTGTGAATGACTTTCCCTCTAAGCCTGGCCGTTCTTGTCGGAACAGAATTGGCCGTCCGATCAGTAACCTAGATAGAACCGCGATTATGAGCATCAGCGGGCAGAGGGCTATCAAACCGACGGCAGCCCCCGTGACATCTATCGTGCGTTTCCAAATAGGCGTGTGATTCATCAGATCTGTGGCTCACTATCATTGCTACTCTTCGAGGGGCGAAGTATAGCGCCGTCGCCACAGGCGAGCAAGACAAGACGTGACACGAATCTGCTAGCAATCTAGGCGATTTGTGACAGTTCACCTGGTGCCCGACTACCTTGAACTGTGCGTTCGAGAAACTTCCCCAGTCGACGGGAGAGCTTGCTGAGATCGTGGTGCTGGAGGGCGAACCGCCGTGCATTGCAGGCCATCGTCCAGCGTTGTTGCTCCGACGATGCCCTCATTTGGAGGATCGCGTCGGCGAGAGCTTGCGGGTTCTCTGGTTCCACGGATAAACCTGCTCGGGCTTCTTCTACTGGATTGTTGTAGCTCTTGCAAGAAAAAACCAACGGCCGGTTGTACATCATGTATTCCGAGAGCTTATTGGGACTGAAGCCATATTTTTCGATCACCGGCATTCGACTCTGGCAATAAATGAACGCGGATGTATCTTCCACATATCGTGGCAAATCGCTCTTGGGAACGGAGTCGAGGAACTCGACGTTTGCCAGTCCTAGTGTATCGGAATAGCGCTGGAGCGCCGGCTTTTCGACGCCGTCGCCTATCAATCGTAGTCGAATGTCGCTAGCGCTTGGTATACGGCGCAGACGTGCCGCTGCGTCGAGTATCGTTTTCAATCCGTTTACTGGTCCATGTGCGCCGTAATAGGTCAATGTGAAATTGTCGCTGTTGCGTGTCGGAATAACCGGTGAGGATATACCGTCGACGCCATTAGGGACAAAGCATGTGCTCTCCTCTCCGATGCCGTACCGGCGAAGGTAGCGTCCCATTCCCGGAAACAACACAATCACACCCGCAGCGTGGCGAAACGCTTTCAACTCCAGCCGGCGCAGCTCCCAGTAAACAGGATGCCATTTGCTCAACGCGCCAATATCGACCAGAGATTCTGGCCAGATGTCACGAATTTCATATACAAAGGGTACGTCGAACTTCCGTGCTAATCGGATGGCCCCATCGACAGCGTAGGGATGAACGCATGATCCGATGACGACGTCAGGATCTGGCAGATCGTCGATGTTGCGGCAAAGGTTTTGCCGAAAACTTCGCATATTGAAAAACCGCTGGGCAGAATTTTCGTAAGGTGTCGTCGGAACGTACCGCCAACGCACGCCTGCCACGACCTCATCGAGGTAGCTGTGTCCGGCGGGTATTTCGACTCCCGTACACCTTCGTCCCCCCGTGTGATTGCCATTCGATGCAAAAACCGTAACCTCGTTTCCTTGAGACTTTAAATGTTTGGAGAGAACTGCATGTCTGGTGCAGGCGGCCCGAGTTGCAGGCGCGGCATAGTGGTTGATCATCCAGATATTCATATGTGTGGAATCTTACAATGCGGGTTGGTTGTCGAATCCAGAGAACCTCAGGCCGCGCGGCATGAGCTGAAGATTCGTTGCTTAGCTGTTCTCTGATAAAGTTTAATGACTCTGGTGACGCAGTCGTCCCAACAATAGTGTTGCAGGACGTGTTTGCGCCCGCGTTCACCCAACTGGCTGCGCAGCGCCGAGTTCTTTACGAGCAGGGACAGGCTATCTGACAATGCCTCCGGATCGTCCGGCGGAACGATCAATCCGGTCCGTTGATCTTGCACCACCTCGGGTAGCCCCCCGACGTTTGACACAACCACAGGAACTCCATTCGCCGATGCTTCTAGAACGGCGACTCCGAAGCTCTCACTTCGGCTGACGGCGACGTATACGTCTAGCTCATGGAGCACTGTGGGTACCTGATGATGGGGAATCGCTGGCACAAACTCGGTTGCCGCCGCGACCCCCTTTTTGATGGCTAGGTTTTCTAGTGCTGCCCGCTCGGGACCGCTACCAACAATTTTCATCCATAGTCGGTCGGCCAGCTCGGCATTTCCTCCCCTCGCTAGTTTCTGTTTACAGAGTGCGAAACCGTGTATCAAAGTGTCGATCCCATAGACTGGCCGCAGAGTTTTCACCGTACCGATCACGATTTTTTCGCTCGAACGTAGAGTTGTTTGTGGGTGAAAAAGGTCAGTGTCGATCCCGAATGGAGTAATCGAGAGATTATCCAATGGCCCACACAACCGTTGGGTTTCTTCTGCCATGGCTTCGCTCGTTGAGAAGACTTGATCCGCGTGTCGGATGTTCTGCCGAACGAGATGACGATGGAGAGGTGACTTCCGCGGGAATCGGTAAATGTCTGATCCCCAAACTGAGAGAATGGTAGGCCGAAAACGACAAAGTCGTGCGAGTGTTCCGTACCCCGAGGCGTAATGGGCATGCAGTAGTCCAGGGCAAAACTGCCGTAGTAGGTGCCGCGCTTTCATAGCCGCCATGAAATATCCTAGGGGTCTCGGAAATGGCAACTGGTGAAACTTGACATTGACCGAGAGCTGCTTGGAAGGCCGCTCGAGACTGAGCAATTCAATCTGAAGACCGCGATCCGAGAGTGCGTTCGCCCATCGAACAGTGTGTACTGATGCTGCATTGGCTAACAGAGTAATCCTCATGCGATTCCCCGCAGTTTCTGTCGACGTGAATTCTTGTGTTGTATTCGACTCGCAGTCGCTCTTGTTTGTTGAGCAATCTCCGCAGTGTTCACATTCACCCAGGCTATCGCCATGCCAAACAGCAAGTACATGGGCAGCACGTAGACTGCTGTGCTGGCCGCCACCGCAGCTGGAATCAATCCACACAGTGCCAGGGCGAGACTCCGGCCGCTGTATCCCAGAAAACTCGCTTGAGGCCAACGCCGACTGTGGCGGAATAAATCGAATGAAAGAGAGGCGTACCAGCATACAAAGGGTACAAAGAAGACTATGCCGCCATTCACCAACAATTCAATCCAGGTATGGTGCATTGAGGTCACAACATTCTTGACGGGCAGAGCGAACCTTTCTTCCTGGACATATTTGTCGGCTCCGCCCCCCACGCCAAGTGCGTTAGACTCGACAAGTGCCTCCAGGCCATTCTCGATCAGATGCCGTCGAACGCCGATAGAATCGAGTTCATCGCCTTGGTCCATGCCAGCATATCTTTCCAGTGAGCTGACAACCGTATCCACTGTCCTTCCTAGATCGGAGTTTGAAACAAGAGATAGCTGGGCACAGGTTGCAAAAGCGAGACCGACGAAGATCCAGGCCGTATTCCCACGAAGGGCGGGAAGCAATAGCAGCATGAATACAATCGCAACCAGCGATGCTCGACTATCTGCAGAGTAGACCAGGAAGATAATCACCCCTGCTCCCAGCAGGGTCCAACGCACTTGTTTGTGGAATAAGAAAAACGGAATCAATAAGCAGACGACCATCGCGTAGTTATTAGGGTTCCAGTGAAATCCCGTCGGCATGCTGGTGATTAGCGTCATGGCTTCGCTGCTGAAGTCGTTCAAGCTCTCGCTGGCATGCCCTGACGAAAAAGGCGAGATCGGCAAACGGAAGGGAGTCGTCGCCTCTAGTATTCCGACGGCAACGTCCAGAGCGAAGGCCCACTTCGCGGCATGAAACATCTGCTGAAAACGGGTTAAGCTAGTGCCGACATACTTGACCACTAAAACCGCTAACGCGCCCCCACACGCAATGTAACCCAGGTACTGAAAGGTGTAGGAGCGCTCCCAACTCCACGCCAAGCCGAGCGCGAACCAAGCAAACATGAAACTAAAGAAAATGTGGTACTTGCTGGGGATGCGCAATCCATCGAATAAGAGTCCCCGCTCGTGATGGCAGAGGTTGAAAACCACTACGCATGCCAACACTAAGTGGAAAAGATAGACTTTATGAAAACTGACTCCTAATCCCAGAACGCTAGTAAACACCAATGCCTGCATTAACATTGGGTAGTAAGTTGCCCGTGTGCCGGGACTGACTAGCAGCGTTGTCTTAGAAGCTGAAGCTAGCATGTCGAAAAACTGATTTGGTCAATCTACGGGATCTGGAAAGTTGTCTTGGCGAACCTGCTTAAGAATCGAGGCCATAACTACCCAGTTAAGGCAGTACACCAGCAACATTACGACTGACAGCCACAGCACTACGGCAAGTACCGACAAACCCGTAGAAGCGCCGATAAATAATACTGCAGCCGTCAAGACAAACCGCAACAATTCCAAGCCGGCCAGTAGGTGTTGCTTCTCAAAAATGTAGTACACTCGGCTCAGAGGTGTCACAACAAACCAACCGATAAGCATTGGTGCCATAGCTGCGAGAATCCAGCCGGTCTGGTCCCACTCGTCTCCGAATAAGAGTGCCGCCCAGGAGGGAGCCGTATACAGAACAAACGCACCTAGCAACGCGACGGCAAGCAGCACGCTGGATAGACGAAAAAATTGTCGGACGATTTTCTGTTTGTCTTTTCTGCCTTCGGCCAATTCGACAAAGAATACATTGCCCACGGCGCAGCCGATGAGTGTTGTCGGGGCGAAAGCTAAACGCCTCGCCACGAAAAACAAACCAGCTTCGGTGGTTCCGAACAAGATCGGCAACAGTACGCACGGCAATCCAGTGGCCATACCGCCGACAAGCGAGCCTGGCATTGTCAGCAGTGGAAACCTAACGTACCGCTTGGCCGCGCTTACGATTCCTGCTACCGAAACCTTTCGAAAGAGGTCGAAAGACTCGGTCAGAACCAGGCGGCCCAGAATTCCGGCTCCACCGACGATTGCCAGAGCTTCGCCAAGAATCAGTCCTAGGGGGCCTGCCCACGCCCACCCCATCGCACCCTGTAGGAGCGCTCGACTAGTAGCCTGAGCAATCCTCGCGTGAGATATCTGTGCATACGCCTTTTTTCGCAAAGACCAGTAAAGGATTGCATTAAGCCAGGCACCAACGAGCAAGACCAGTGGAAGTAACCACAAGTACGGTTTCCAGGCAGAGTTGTCGCCAAGCGCGACTACCCAGTCGCCAGCGAACCAAACGATCAGAGCAAAGGTCGCCGCCATTGCTATCGCGAATCCGCCGCAGAGAACAGTCAAGTTAGCCGCAGTCTGTTCGTCTTCTGCAACGGGAGTTGCGAACTCGTAACCTCCGCACATCATGCACAATAGAATCGCCTGAAGCGATAGAAATGCTCCTGCGATACCGAACGCCTCGGGCGAGTAGAGTCGCGTTAACAGTGGAGCTGAAGAAAGGATTATCACCTGCGAAACGGCTGTTCCACCTGCCAATGTTGCCACGTGCCGGGCAAAAAGCCCTGGTCGGAGCGAATTCCAGCCTGTCTGTAGAAGGCGAGTGGTCGCGGTACTCACTTCGGAGAGCCTTGGGTCATCAGGTTAGATTTAGGACTGACGTCAGGTTAGAGTTGTCACGAAAGTATTTCATCAGGCGACTCCTGCGTAGCTTGCAGATGGACTGCCAGTTGCGGACAACAACACATCTACAACTTGCTGCTGGTTCTCCTCGGAGAGTTCCGGAAACATCGGCAGACTCAAACAGGACTGGGCTAGGCGTTCCGCTACGGGAAGACATCCCCTCTTGTATCCCAGTTGTGCATGCACCTCCTGTAGGTGTAGCGGCACGGGATAGTACGGAAACGTTTCGATTCCTTGTCGCCGAAGGGCTTCGGCCACCTGGTCACGCTCCTCCAATTGCAGCGTATATTGATGATAGACCGAGGTGATCAAAGAACTCTTGTCATTTCCCTGCCCTGCTCGGACGAACCGACCGTCTTTGTCGAGCTCTCTTGGTAGCTTCACGTTGTCGACATTCGCTAAGAGTTGGTTGTATCGACGGGCGATCGATCGCCGTCGAGCATTCCATTTCGATAGATACTTGAGCTTTATGCGCAGTACGGCAGCCTGGATTTCGTCAAGTCGGCTGTTTAGGCCTAGCTCGCTGTGATGATACTTCACGCTACCACCATGGCGACGTAACATTTCTACGCGTTCGTACACGGAGCGGTCGTTCGTAGTGATCATCCCCCCGTCGCCCATACAGCCGAGGTTCTTACTGGGAAAGAAGCTGAAACAGCCTGCGGCGCCAATGCTACCCACAACCTGTTCTCGATAAGTGGCGCCGATAGCCTGCGCGCAGTCTTCCACGATCGCCAGATCGTGACGATTGGCCAAGTCGACTATCGCGTCCATGTCGCAAGGCTGTCCGTAAAGATGCACGGGCAGAATGGACTTGGTACGAGAAGTGATAGCCGCCTCGACGTTCTCAGGATCAATATTGAAGGTCTGCGGATCAACGTCGACGAAAACAGGCGTTGCCCCGACAAGCCCGATCGCTTCAGTGGTTGCCACAAAGCTAAACGGGGTGGTTATCACTTCGTCCCCCGGACCGATGCCTAGTGCCCGGAGCGCCAAATGCAACGCGTCGGTTCCGCTACCTACACCAACCGCGTACTTGCATCCACAGAAATCCGCAATCTCCTGCTCAAGGGCAGCAACTTGGGGACCAAGGATGTACCGACCTGATGTCGCGACTTGCTTAAGGGCATCGTCGAGCTCGTTCTTCAATGCTAGGTACTGTTGCTTCAGATCGCATATAGGGATCATCGGAAGACACCTCTGGTCGACGGCAACAGCTCTCTCGCGGCTGGAAGTTCCATTCTCTGAAGTCCCGATTCGGTCTTTCGATAACCGCGGCCGCATTCTGCACAGAGGGCAGCGCTCTGTTTCAGATCCAGGCTCAGTCCACACTCACAGGCCCACCCCTTGTGTCTGGCGGGATTTCCGTAGACCACTGAGTGATTGGGAACGCTCTTGGTAACTACGGCGCCGGCTCCGACGAGCGCGTGGTGTCCGATTTCCACTCCGCAAACTATAGTGGCGTTGGCGCCAATACTAGCGCCTCTCCGAACGACCGTCACCAGGAAATCTTTGTCTGTGTTCCGAGGAAAAGCGCTTCGCGGTGTGCTAACATTTGTAAACACCATGCCAGGGCCGCAGAAAACATCGTCCTCAAGAGTCACACCTTCATAGATAGAAACGTTATTCTGTATCTTGCAGTTGTTTCCGATCTCAACGTGGGGGCCTATTACAACATTTTGACCTATTCGACAGAGTTTCCCGAGACGGGAGCCTTTCAGAATGTGGCAGAAGTGCCAGATGGCAGTTTCGTCACCGATAGACGTTTCTTCGTCGATATAAGACGATTCGTGGACGAAGAATCTGTGTTCGCTATCCATGAAGATATTGGTGGGAAGTGACGTCTGTGCGGGGGGGGGCGATCGGGCCAGGAGTGTAGGGAACCGTGAGTCGAGCACACAAGAGGAGAATCAGGCTGCTTTGCTAGCATGCCAAGCTGCCAGAGGTATGCGACAGCAGGAAACTTGAGACACTAAGGGGTGGGCACCCGTTAGAGTCAGCTCTGTGTCGCTTTGACTTATTGCGTGAGCAAGTTTGATCGCCGGTCTAGCATCGCTGATTCCCGTGCCCCGGCCGGCCAGAATCTCTTCGTACACTCGCGTGTGCAGATCAGTGAAGCCGCCAGAGAATTCAATCTCTTGATCATTGTAGGTCATCGAGCGGAAAGCATATCCGCCCTTCTCTACCACTTGTGCTGGCAGATCATCGGCGTCTGTTGAGAGAAACCACCTTACTCTCGCACGTTCCAGCTCAAGTACGCCAGCCATCTTCCGAGGTTCTCGTAAGTGTAGTTTGCTCAGTTCCGCTTCACCAAAAAGCCACAACAGTAGGTCGAAGAAATGGATGCCGATGTTTAAGGCAACGCCGCCTGACTTTTCCAGTGAACCTTTCCAAGAAGTGTCGTACCAACGCCCGCGTCGTGTGACGTAGGTCAGGCATATATCGGCTTTCTCACGAGGCGTTTCGTCCTGGAGCTTCTCTTTGAGTTCCAGCAACGATGGCAGAAGACGCAACTGAAGTACGCTGTACACGCGCCTGCCATGTTCGTACTCAAGGTCCTCCAAAGCGTCTAAGTTCCACGGGGATATTACGAGTGGTTTTTCGCAAATAGCGTGGGCCTTGACTCTTAACGCTAATCGCACATGGGCGTCATGCAGATAGTTAGGCGAGCAGACACTGACGTATTGAATGTGTTCTTCCTTGGTACCTTTTCGACACTTCTCCAAGTAGCGGTCGAATCGCTCGATCTCAGTGAAGAATCGTGCGTCCGGAAAGTAGCTGTCGAGCCTGCCAACGCAATCGTGTGGATCGACAGCCGCCGTTAGAGTATTACCTGTGTCGTGAATCGCCTGCAGATGTTTCGGCGCTATGAAACCGCCAGTGCCGATGAGACCGAAATTCATACGAGCCTTCCTGAGTCTAAGCGGGGTAATTTCCTGGTGGAAGGCTATAGAAAGTATAGCGCACCAGCACAATCCCGGCTTGCAGGCACTATGCATGGATCCGCAGTAGCCATCTGCTAGCGTCAGCTACATCAGCGAACGATAATACTCGATGGAACGGCGAAGACCCTCTTCGAAAGTTACCGAAGGCTCATATCCTAGCAGCTCGCGGGCGCTAGAAATGTCGGCCAGGCTTTCGCGAACATCACCAGCCCGCCACTCGTCGAACTTGGGCTCGATATTCGTGCTAAGTACAGAATTGATAGAAGCGATTAAGTCCAGCAAACTGAATTGTTGGCCGCAAGCTACATTGAAGACCCGGCCTACGGCCCCGGGCGCAGTCGCGGCTGCTAGGTTGCCACACACGACGTTGTCAATGTATGTGAAATCGCGAGATTGACTGCCGTCGCCGAATATCGTAGGCCGTTGGCCCGCTAGCATCGCGGTTACGAAGAGCGGAATCACGGCCGAGTATTCACTGGTCGGATCTTGCCGAGGGCCAAACACATTGAAGTAGCGTATTATTACGGTTTCTAGGTTGTACGTCTCAGTAAAAGCGCGGCAATAGTACTCGCCTGAGAGCTTTGCTGCGGCGTAGGGTGAGAGTGGTTGCGGAAGATCGCTCTCACGCTTTGTTTTGACCGGCTGATTGCCATACGCGCTGCTCGAGCCGGCGTAGACGACGCGCCTCGCGTTGGCCTGCCGCGCGGCTTCCAGCACGTTGAGCGTTCCTGTTACACACGCCGCGTGTGTATCCAGTGGCTTTGCTACGCTGCGCGGCACAGAAGCCAATGCCGCCTGGTGATAGACTACCTCGACAGAAGTCATTGCTCTTCTGACCGCCTCCTGATCCAACAGATCTCCCACGACTAGTTCGACTTGATCGCCCAGATGGGCCAGATTCTGACGTTTGCCGGTGCTAAGATTGTCGAGTACCCTTACACGTTCTCCGCGTTCTGCAAGCGCTGTGGCAATGTGCGAGCCGATGAATCCCGCTCCGCCAGTAACGAGGTAAGACGACATAGTCGAGGGTTTCCCAGGAGTTCTCCGATATTGTCTTCGCATACGAGAGCATACCTTTCTTAGCTAGGGAGACAAGGTCGACAGACTTAGGAGAGCGGGATAAGCTTATTCGGAAGTCTCAAATTCGAATTGAGGCGAAATCGACAGCTCCGGCTAGCTCGTAATGACGTTGAAGCTAACCTCCACAGCCTTGTTTGATACGGAGAAACTAGACCCCGTCGTTACGGATCAATGGCGATTGAGTTAGACGATTTTAAAACTTGCAGCGAGCTATCCATGCCCGATTTTACTCTCCTAGAAAACTTAGAAAGTCGCATCGAGGGACAGCAGGCCATCGTAGCCGTGGTTGGCCTCGGTTACGTGGGCTTACCTTTGGTGGATGCTTTTTATCGGGCCGGTTTTCAGACCATGGGCTACGATGTTGACCAGGACAAGATTGACAAGCTCAATCGTGGAGAAAGTTATATCGGGCACATTCCCTCGGCTCAACTGCAGCAATGGCTCGCCGGAAAGACGTTCGAAGCGACCACCGACATTTCCCGACTGACCGAGGCGGATGCAATATTAGTGTGCGTGCCAACGCCACTTACCGAGTCGCGCGATCCCGATTTGAGCTACGTTGTCTCGACTTTTCGCGCGCTGGCTACGATCCTGCGGCCGGGACAGTTACTAGTCTTGGAGAGCACTACTTATCCTGGAACGACACGAAGTGTTGTGCTGCAGGAACTCGCGACATCCGGATTGCAGGTCGGCCACGACTATTTTCTGGCCTACAGTCCTGAGCGGGAAGATCCTGGAAATCCCGATTTTTCAGCGGCTCGAATCCCAAAGGTCGTGGGAGCTATTGACGATGCGAGCCAGAGAGTTGCTGAGACGCTCTATCGGCAGGCTGTTGCTCAGGTTGTGCCTGTTTCTTCTTGTGAAGTCGCCGAAGCTTGTAAAATCCTTGAAAACACATATCGTGCGGTCAACATCGCATTAGTGAACGAGCTAAAAGTTCTTTGCACGCGGATGAACATTGATGTTTGGGAGGTGATCGACGCAGCCAAGACTAAGCCGTTTGGTTTTTCGGCCTTTTACCCTGGTCCCGGTCTTGGGGGACATTGCATTCCGATTGATCCTTTTTACCTAAGCTGGATCGCACGCAAGCATGGTTTGTCGGCGCGGTTTATCGAACTCGCTGGAGAGATTAATTCCTCCATGCCCGACTTCGTATTAAAACGCGTCAGCGACGCACTTAACAATGTTGGAAAGCCGGTCAGAGGGAGCAAGATAGCCATTCTGGGTGTCGCTTATAAACCTGACGTAGACGATCCTCGTGAGAGCCCTTCATTTGTGCTCATCGAGCGATTACTAGCACAGGGGGCATTAGTGTCATATAACGACCCCCATATCGATAGTTTGCCGCCCATGCGTTCCCACGAATTGCCAGATCTGAAAAGTGAACGCCTAGATGCGGATTTCTTGTCTCGGCAAGATTGTGTTCTAATTGCTACCGACCACAGCGTCTACGACTATGAGTTCGTAGTTGAAAATTCTTCGTTAGTGGTCGACACCCGAAATGCTACTAGCCATGTCAGAACGGGACGTGAGAAGATCGTAAAGGCGTGAGTCTGATTTCAATTATGTCCGCAGGTTCTCATTCTGCGTACATCTCTTCTTGTGAACAGCTGCGCCCCCGCTGAAGTGATGCTATCTGTGCTACCTGCCCGACGCAGGTTTACGTCAGATCAAGCTCAATAGGACTTGCACAAGGGAGAATAAGTAGGTAACTACTCCCCTCCCGTAGCACTGGGGGGGACATTTCCTGTAGGGCAAGACGATTAGTCCGGTTTACCGAGGCTACCGTTTGTCGTGCAATGACCCGAATCTACCGGATACCCACCGGAATGACCCGATCCAATCCGCAATATTCTAAGCCGATACACGTATCGATTCCGCGCATAACCAAGTTGGCCCTGGTACTCACAACAGTGGCTACTTTATCCGGCTGTCAAACAGGGACTTTTCGCGCCAAGAATTTGCCCAGCAGTTATCGGACAGCAGCCTCGACAGGTGGTCGATCCGTCGACTTCTCACGCGTCTCGTCGCCAGGAGTGAGTGATTCTCTGATCGCTCGAGGCGATCTTCTCGAAATAACCATTACTAACGGCCGTGAGGAAGAGCTGAATAACTCTTTCCTAGTTCGTGTTGACTCCGAAGGCGCTACCGACGTGCCAATTATTGGACGCTTACATGTCGCAGGTCTCGAAGAGTTTGAAGCTGGTCACAAGATCGCCCTCGAGAGCGTCCAGAGAAACATATTCTTGCACCCCACCGTAGCAGTCGAAATCAAGAAGAAAGCGGTGAATCGGATCACGGTCGTCGGTGCTGTCGAGGAGCCTGGTATCATCGAATTACCTCGCAACAACAGTGATATCGTCAGCGCCGTCGCAGCGGTCAAGGGGTTTGCCGAAGAGGCGGGGACAGAGGTTGAGGTGATTCGCCAGCCCCAGTACGCATACACGGCTAATGCTGGAGGTATCCAATCTATCGGCACCGATACTACTGGCGAAATCCGGACGGCCTCGTTCGAGAATGCTGGAGGACTTGGGGCTGCAGAAAATCTGCAGAATGCAAGCCGTCTTCCAACTCCTCAGTCGACACTGATTGACTTGGCTAGCGACGAAGGTCTATCGGGCGATTTTAGGCTTCAAGACCGTGATGTGTTACGAGTATTGCCTCGTAAGAACGAAAGAATCTTCGTAACAGGACTCGTTCAGAAACCAGGTCAGTTTCTGCTGCCTGTCGATCAGGACCTGTATCTGCTAGACGCAATATCCATGGCGGGCGGTAAGAGTTCGATGGTCGCAGATAAAGTACTGATTATTCGCCGAGTTTCAGGTCGTGAAGAGCCGATCGTCATTCGCGCGAGCATCAGAGAAGCGAAGCAAAATGGACTGGAGAACCTGAGACTGGCCGAGGGGGATACGGTTAGCATCGAACAGACACCAGCAACTGCCGTCGTGGATTCTGTCGAGAAATTCTTTCGCTTCTCACTGGGTATAGCCAGTAGTTCAGTATTCTGATGAAACGGAGGAGATTGGAAATAATTGGCACCTCTTGTAGTTCCCCCGCAGAATTTGAATTCTCCGAAAGCACCGTTTAACCCGACTCAGTTCCTACCCGTGGCTATCCAAGACCCGAATAATCTGACCTACACCGAGGCGCAGTTGGCTTCGTCGAATGACCTCGTGCCGATGGTGATGAGACTGCTGCGCATCTTTCGGTATCGAAAGAAAGTGCTCTTTTCGACTCTCTACTGCGTTGCCCTGGTAGGTGCGATCTATTATTTCCTGGCTCCTCGATATTACGAATCGACGGCTAAGCTCCTGGTTGTCGAACAGAAAGCAAACGAGCTCTCAGCCGTTGGTGAAGCTGATACAACCGGCAATACAATGGCCACGCATCGTGAACTTGTAACCAGTCAAGTTGTCGTCAAAGAAGCTATCTCGCGCTTAGCACCGGAGCATCTGATCGATTTGCGAGGCGTTGAACCCAAAGACTGGACCGATACGATCATTAATTTGCTCTCCGCAAAGGCCACACGCAGAACCAACATTATCGACGTCAAGTACCTTTCTCGCGAACCTGAAGCAGCAGCGGCCGTGGTACGTGCGGTTATTGATGCGTATCTTGAATTCGTCAAAAAAAATCATCAAGGAGCTGCCGGCGACAACATCTATGTACTGACAGACAATCACAAGAAAGTCCAGCAGGAGTTGGATGAAACCCAACTCAGCTTGCAGAGGTTCCGCCAGAAGGTAGGCCACCTGGCGGTTTCCTCAAACGACAGCATTGTCGAGCCGATGATCCAGAGGGCCGTGAAACTAAACGAGGCCGTATTAGAAGCTCAGCAGGGACGATTGGCACTGCAGGCCACACTGGTGTCGGTCAAAGAATCGATCAAGAATGGCGAAGACCTCGGCCAGCAGTTGATGGGGCTGGATCAAAATCTGAGAAGAGAGATCCTCGTCTCATCTATGGGGCTAAGCCCCCAGGACTTACAGTCGGTGGGCGACCAAGAGAAGCGTCTACTGGAGGCTCGTCACGCCATTCAGGGACTGTCGTCTGACTTCGGAGAAAACCATCCTCGTATGATGGCGTTGCGTGAGCAGATTCAGTCGATTGAAGACTATCTCAGAAATTATCACCAACAAGCTGGCAACCGTCTCGAATCGATCAGTCAATCGATCTCAGGGGATGTGATTGTCGGCATGCTTGAGCAATCGGTTCGCCAATCGATCGAACAAGAACAACGACTTCTCGACTCATTCGAAGTGGCCAGGAACGACGCTGCAAAGTACAGCGATGCACTCGTACAGCTAGGAATGCTTGAACGAGAAGTTGAACGTAAAGAGCAACACCTTGACGCTTTGGCAGAGAAGATTCGTGACTTTGATATAAGTCTGGGTCAGGGGCCTATCAAGGCGACCGTGGTTGAGGAACCACTGCCGAGTCAGCGACCCGCTACGCCCCGTCTGCGAATTGTAGCTATGTTGTCGCTGCTGGGCGGCCTATTAGTTGGCGGACTGTTGGTCTACGTGCAGGACGTACTCGATGACCGTTTCGGATCACCAGAGGAACTCTCTTCTCAACTTAACGTGCCAATCCTCTCTATTGTTCGCGATTTGGAACCTCTGGAAGGCCAAGGTCTTGCTGCGGTACAAACGCACGTTCACCCAAATGCAGTCGAGTCAGAAGCTTTCCGGACGCTGCGTACCTCGCTCTCGCTTAACGGTGGTGAGTGCGATCGGATTCTCGTTTCCAGCTCCGAACCTGGTGACGGAAAGACTACGATCGCCTCAAATCTTGCCGTGGCTTTTGCACAAGCGGGCAAACGCACGCTCATCATCGACTCCGATCTACGACGCCCCGGTTTATCGGCCTTATTGGGTCTGAAAGGTGTGCAAGGTGTTGCCGACGCATTGGCCTCATCCGAGCCACCAGAGCAATTTGTGCCCTCGTTAGTTCAGCGTACCGACGAAGAAAATCTCCACGTTCTGCCAGTCGGCCTGCGACGACCGAACCCTGCCGAGTTGCTCAGTGGCAGTGCCTATGTCGAACTCTTAGCATGGGCAGATTCGCAATATGACCGTGTAATCGTCGATTGCCCGCCCGTTTTAGCAGTGAGCGACGCGCAAATCGTGGGGCAGCTGGTCGATGGCGCTGTGTTAGTTGTCCGCCCGGAAAAGAATCATCGTCGTTCAGTAATCCGTGCAGTGGAAAGCTTCCAAGAAGCAGGCTGCCGAGTATTGGGTGTTGTTGCTAACGGCGTGTCGAACGAACTGGGCGGCTATGGTTACGATTATGGATACGGTTACGGTTACGGTAGCGAAGATTCAGAGCACGAAACGGACTCGACAGACTACCAATACTTCACCGACTCACAGCCAATCAACGATCCTCCCATCGCTCCGAATCGAACGGAGAACATCCGCCCTAGGCGGGCAGCTTGAATGATTCGCGTAGCTAGCTCACTAATAATGCTACTGCGGTAACGAGACTCGGACATCGGACTGCAACAATATGCGTCAGCAAAGTACCAATTACTCTAACTGGTCGATTCCCAAGCATCAGTCCTCTTCAAGAGGCCTGAGTCTGGACGACGCCTGTCTACGAGTGGTTGACGCTGGTATGTGGGCAGTGGTGTTCTTGGCACCGCTGTTTTTTGGAGGTCGTCACAATCTTGGGCGCTTTGTATTTGTGGCGTTGTGTGTCGTAACTTCGATAGCCTGGTTTGTCCGACAGGCTGTCCAAGAAAATGGCACTTGGACCAGGACGTCCGCATCGGTAATCATGATGTTAGCGTTGGCAGTTGTATGTGCACAGCTAATTCCATTGCCTTCCGAATGGATCGATTTCCTTTCACCTCGATCTGCTAAGCTACTACCAATTTGGAATGCCGATTCGGCTGAGCATCTAGGACTGGCACGTTGGCAGACTCTGTCTCTAGCTCCGGAAGAGACTCGACTAGCTGTGGCAACTCTAGTGGCTTACGCTCTGCTATTTACGACCACACTTCAAAGAGTCCGTACGATCTCGGACATCAGAAGAGTGTTTCGTTGGATCGCCCTATCAGCAATGATTATGGCCGGTTTTGGTTTGCTCCAATACTTTACTTCTAATGGGCGCTTCTTTTGGTTTTACGACTATCCCTACAGCAGTACAACAGACAGTACTACAGGTAGCTTTTCCAACCGCAACCATTTTGCTCACTTTCTGTGTTTAGGACTTGCAGCGCTCGTCTCTTGGATCGCAGAACTGCTAAATGAGAAGACAAACGCCACAAATTCGCGAAAATCGAAACACGGAGCGACTGCATACTCAGCATTGGACCGAAACTCGCGATATACCCGAATCCTCGTTGTCTTAGTCACGGGAGTGGGAGTCGTAGTGTGTGCCGTATTACTTTCATACTCTCGCGGTGCAGCCGTTGCCCTGGCAGTAGTCTCGGTAGTGATTACCTTGCTCTACACTCGAGCCCGCCTGATTTCTTCTGGGCACTTGTTCGGCATGCTGGGAGTCATCGTACTGGTCGTGGGAGTGCTTTCGATCCACGGCTATGAAAAGATTGCCCAGCGGGTGGAAGATTTCAACACAGGTTCTCTGGAATCTCTTGACGAGCGGGGAGGTCGAAGGAAGATCTGGCAAGCCAATGTCGCTGCCATACAATCGGGTTGGAAAACAGGCGCTGGGGCGGGCTCCCACAGATTCATCTATCCCCTGTATATGCCTGACCCACCAATGCGTCATTATACGCACGCTGAAAATGGACCTTTGCAAATCGCTACCGAAAATGGTTTAGCTGGGGCAGTGTTGCTGGTTTGGTTTATTGGTTGCTGTTGCGTCTGGTGTTGGAGTGCTTTTCGAGGAGAGCGGAATTCGACCCATCGATTGTTCGCCGGAGCGATCACTGCAGCACTTTTCGCCAGTGTGATTCATTCTCTATTTGACTTCGTCTGGTTTGTGCCGACGTGTGTAGCAGTGACACTCATCATGGCTGCTTGTGCTCTGCGACTGGCTCGTTTGAATGGCATAGGAGCAGGTTGCAATGTGGGTGAAGTCATATTACCTCGGCCTGTATGGATTTGCATTGCCACAATCGCTTCCATTGGAGGCGGATGGTCTGTGGCAACTTTATTCGGTCCGGCTTGCGCCTCTCTGCCGTGGGACCGCTATCAGCAATACGAAATAGCTGAACACCAGTTGTTACTTCATAACGATTCTCTGTCTAAAGAGGATAACGCCGACTTAAGGGCTACACTAAATTTTTACGATCGGGCAAAGACTGATGAACTCCGCCAGGTTGTATCGTTACAACCTCGACACAGCATTGCTCACCTTCAGCTGGCGAGAAGTTATCTAAGGCAATTTGAAAATATACAGGCGCACAGCTCAAATCAGATGACAATTGCACAGATTAGTGACGCTGCAATCAACTCGAGATTTACAAATGCTAAACAATTGCAGCAATGGCTGTTCCGTGCGTTTGGTGATAGTGGTGAACTGCTGTATCGAGCCTATCATCACATCAGACTGTCGGCTTATTTGTCTCCATTAGAGGGAGAAAGTTATTTGCTCATGGCAAATCTTTGTTTCTTGCAAGGAAGAGGATCTGAAGCAGTAAATTCGTATGTAAATCAGGCTCTTGCGGTTCGACCCTACGACGGAAATGTGTTGCTCTTGTCCGGTCGCCAAAAACTGTTGTTGGGACAATTGCATGATGCGGTCGCTCTCTGGTCCCGAGCGTTCAGTATCGTTGGAAATCATCAGAACCACATCATCCAAGTATTGGCGGGACGTGTGCCTGCATCTTTGTTCTTGGAACATATGAAACCTGATTGGCACAATATCTACGACGTGTGGACTCGGTACCGTGAAGTTGGCACGCAGCAAGATTGGGAGACAATCGAGCAATACGCACGTAATAGAGCTCAACTTGACGCGGCCCATCAGTCACCCAGGAGTGCGGCTCGCATTTGGTTACGACTGGGAATGATGCAAAGAGAGCTGGGCCGGAACGCAGAAGCAGTGGCCAGTCTTAGCCAGGGTAATGCAGTATACCCAAACCACTTTCACATTCGCCACCATTTAGGTCTTGCGCTGATCGACCTACAGCAAGTCGAGGCGGCCGAACCCCACTTGCTCTGGTGTCTGTCGCGACGCCCCGACTACGGCGTATTGCGCGAAGCTCTGAAGCAAACTACAAGCAAGCGACTGGGTCGCACCCCGATCTTAAAAAATTCCTCAAAGATGTAATTAGAAACCTAGTCTTGATTTGGATATGGCATCTCACGACCTGAATCAAATGAACAAGAGACGATTCCTACGACTTGCTCGCGGAATGGCAGTCTTGTTGCCAGCGTGTGCATTGGCTTACTGCGTAGCTTTCTTATTGCGATTTGGCGGAACACTCGACGGACCTACGACTAAACTGCTGTTAGCTACTATTTCTCCCATACTCATCATCAAGGCGATCGCCATTGCGCAGGCGCGATTACATTTAGATTGCTCGCGCTACGTCACTTTTCGCGACATGGTATTGCTGGTTCGTACAACCACCATAAGTTCGGTGGGAATTACACTCGTCGACGCGATGGTACTGCCGAACTCTACGATTCCCCGGAGTGTGATCTTGCTCGACTGGGGAGTGACGCTAATTTGTCTTGCAGCGGTACGAATCCTGCCGAGGTTGGTCAGCGATAGCGGTTGGCGCTTGCTAACTCCACAGCAGGGGACTCGGTCGTTGATAGTTGGTGCAAATGACGCCGGCGAGGCACTATTGCGCAGCATAAGACTCAGTAATAAAGCCACCTATCAGCCGCTTGGTTTTGTCGATCTCGAGCCCCAAGTCCAGGGTCGTCGTATCTCGGGTCTCCCCGTGCTAGGTACTCACGATCAGATTCCTGAGTTGGTACAGCAATATGATATTGAGGAGTTGTTAATCATGGCCGGCTCTTTGCCCGGCAGGCAGGTCCGGGAACTCGTAGAATTGGCCACACTTCATGGTTTTCGCGTGAAAGTTTTGCCTAGTTACGAACAGTTGCTTTCGGAGAGCGTGGCGGTTAACCCGCGCCCTGTGGCGATCGCCGATTTGCTACGCCGGCCTTCGGTCGAGCTCGATGTTAACAGTATTCGCGAATGGATAAGTGGACGCGTGGTGCTTGTAACAGGTAGCGCGGGCAGCATTGGGTCAGAGATTTGCCGACAATTGTTGAAGCTTTCTCCTGCAAAGATTCTCCTGGTAGACCGTTCGGAGACTGGCCAGTTCTTCCTGGAACGTGAGTTGCGGCGGCTCGCTCCGCACGTCAATGTTGAAGTGGTATTGGCGGATCTGACAGATGTAAGTCGAATGGAAACGATTTTTTGCGACAATCAACCGGAAATAATTTTCCACGCGGCGGCCTATAAACACGTTCCTCTCATGGAATCGCATGTTAGCGAGGCCGTCAAGAATATTGTAATGTCTACCAGAAACCTAGTTGACCTGGCAGAGCGGCATGAAGCTGAAGGTTTGGTGATGATCTCCACCGACAAGGCCGTGAACCCTACCAGTGTGATGGGCTCCTGCAAACGATTGGCTGAGCAATATGTTGAGTCGAAGGCGTCGTCATCCACTTGTAGGCTAGTTACGGTTCGGTTTGGTAATGTACTCGACTCGGCTGGCAGCGTCGTGCCGATCTTCAGAGAGCAGATCGCGGCAGGAGGGCCATTAACGGTTACTCATCCGGAGATGGTTCGATACTTCATGCTCATCCCCGAAGCCGCGCAGCTAGTGATACAAGCAGGAGCGATGGGGCACGGCGGCGAAATATTTGTGCTAGACATGGGGGATCCAGTACGGATCATGGACCTAGCACAGGACATGATTCGATTGTCGGGTCTTCGAGTAGGCGACGACATCGAAATCGAAGTAACTGGCTTGCGCCCCGGTGAGAAACTATATGAAGAACTCTACAGCGAATCTGAACTCCACCAGCCGACACAGCACACGAAAATCATGGTCGCTGCAGGCGCGCCCCGAAATATCTTGGAAGTGCTCAGAGACGTAAACCGGTTGAGCGATGCTCTTGAAGAACCCAACGAAGTAGTCCGCGAACTATTGCGGCAAATCATCCCGATCCACAAGTCGGATCAACGGCAACAGCCAAGCACCTCTCGCCGCCACGCGGCGTAGATGATCTTTCGGTACAGGGCAACTTGTTTGATGCGACTCCTATATAAAATCTCTGAGTGGTTTCGGCTTCAAAGTCTGTTTCATAGGCTAGGTCTGCACGTCACAAGGGCGGTGAACGTCGTTTGTTTGGAACCGCTTCTCTACCGCCGGTTGAAAAAGACAGGCAAGCTGTTCTTCGTTCAAATCGGTGCCAATGATGGTATATTTCGCGACCCGCTCTATGAGTTCGTTACAAGGCACCACGAACAGATTGCTGGGCTTGCATTGGAGCCTGTAAAGGAAACTTTTCAAAAACTGCAAGCCAACTATGCCAAGTACCCTCACGTGACGCCGGTTAATGTAGCTATCCACACCACAAAAAAGAAACTCAATATCTACAAAGTCGACCCTGAGTTCTACGGTAAGCTCCCCGAGTGGGTCCGCGGAATTGCTTCGTTTGACAAGGATCACTATCGAACCCTGGGTGTACCCCCTGAAGCGATGATTACTGAGTCTATTCGCTGCGTGACGCTCGATGAGTTGGTGAGTCAATATGACGTAGAGCACATCGATCTCTTGCAGATAGACACAGAAGGCTACGACGCAGAGATCATCAAGTCAATCGACTTTAGTAAGGTCAAACCAAGCATCATTCGTTTCGAGCACAACTTAGAGGCAAACAAGATGGAGCCCGCCGCATTCACCGTTCTGTCAAATTTGTTGCACCTGCATGGTTATGACGTCATTCTTGAAACCCAGGATGCTACCGCTTATCAACTGGATGCGGTTCTTTGAGTATTGCCCCATTGCTTGCCGGGCTCGGAATTGTTTTTTAGATCGTTCCTAGTTTGGCGAAACAGGCCCATCTTTATCACGATTGTGAATCGCTACCGGGATAGCCACCGCCGTGGCAACGATACCACCCAAAATAAACGGATTAGACAGTGGGTGCTTGGCGCCTCTGATCGCGTTGCCGCAAACGGGCGAGCCACAATGTTGGCCTAGCACAATATCGCTGTCATGTACTATCAGTAGCGCATCTAGTGCCTTCGGGGGCGCGGTACCCTTGGCCCAGGCCCGCACGATTTGAAGATTTCCGGCCGCTTGGACCTGGTAGGTCGAGCCGACCAGGCCTTCAAACAGAAAATTCCCCTGTTTGTTCGAGTAGGTACTCCTCGTTTGGTGGCCATTCGTGACTTGGACCTGTGAGATAGGCAATTGTCGGCCTTGTCTGTCAACCAGCTGTCCCCGTAGCACACCATTGGTTCCTAGTTCTACGTCGACGACACGGATCGGCTCTGTGCCGTCATTCGGCAAAGGTGCGGCCAGGAGCAGTTGAGGTTGGATGACGAGAGCCGCAACAGCCGTCCAAGCGGCGCAGCTACGCCTATATCTTAAACTCATCGAAGAAACTCCTTTGCAACTGCCCCTCAATCCAGACTCGCGAATTTGATTGGTTAGGGAGGCCAATGATTATTTGTTCTGAGACTAAGCAGACAATAGGATGCGTCGAGCGCTCATCTTTCGTTGAGCTGGAACGAGAGCGATCAGTCATGCCCTGCTTTCGCACCTGTTATCGGCACAGTCGATAGATTTTCATCAGATTTCCTAACCGGAACAGTCTCACACTCTTTTGTTGCGCCAGCAGTGCATGCGTGGTAGTGTGGAGGTGAAGAAGAACGAGACAAGCGTTAAGCATCACGTTCAAGAGAATTCGCGTCTCCCGGTTACAAACGATTGGCAAATGTTCACCAAGAACTATACACGCTGGCGCCGCTGTCAGATTCGTAAATTGTTAGCCTGCCTGAGAATGTGATCGTTTTCGAATATGTGTCGCACAATTGGCATGTCTTGTGCGTAGTACTGATGTGTGTCAAGTCGACTCAGTAGATTCTTTTCTAGATTCAGCTTTTCTTTTCAGTAAGGGGTCTTTCCAACAAAGGGAGTGTGTCATGTTGGTTTTAACACGGAAGCAAAATGAAAAAGTACGCATCGGCGATTCGATTACCGTTACGGTGCTGCGAATGAAAGGCAAAGGGGTACGCTTGGGTATCGAAGCGCCCCAGGACGTCAACGTCATTCGAGGAGAGCTCTGTTTTGAATTTTCGGATGATGAAAAAGACGGCCAATCTACTGATAAAGATTCGGAGATTGCTCACGCGTCACAGAGAAGGGTGAAGTCCTCGTCCGGAAAGAACCGTGATGCGGCGAATAGTTGGCCGCAGCGGGAAATAGTTGGTCCTACTGTGGTCGGCGCCCAGTTTGGTTGCTCATCCCCGCTGAAGGCGATGGTCGACGCTCGCACGATCTAACGGGTCACTGGTGCTGCAGAGTTTCCGGAAGTATTCAGTTGCGTCGACAAGGTCGGCTGGGTGGGGCCAGCCGGCGTTGAAACTTGAATGACGTTTCCGCCGAAAGGGAATGTTCTCAGTTGGGCAACGTGTTCCAGCAGAATTCGACGCACCTCTAGGATGCTTTGCGGGTGGCGATGGACGCCCGAGTGATCGGCAGGGACGACAATTTGTGAGGCGGCATCGTCCAAACGTGCGCTATCGAGGGTGACGATTCCATCGCCATCTCCTCCTGCCAGCCAGCCGGCAAGGCCCTTATGAGGTAGTTCACCAGCGATGTTGTGGAATTTAACCCAGGGACCGTGCTGGGCGGTCAGCAGCACCGGCAACAGAGGCGAGTCGGGGTCGAGTGAATCGATACTCGTCGTTACATCCAGCGGCGCCCCGGGTCGGAAAAAGTCGGGATTTCGCGCAAGCAATTGGTTCCGGCCTTGTAGGATCATGCTCGGAATTCGAATCAGATGGCGGCTCAACCAGCGAGTCGTGTCGTTGGCAAATTCGCTGCCACGATGTGGCGTGCCGATAGTGACGACGCGTCGCACTGATGGATTGGGATCGAAGAAAAACGTGCGCGCCAGCCCCTCGCGAACCTGGTCGTCGGCCTGCAGATCGGAGAAGGGATGCTCACTGAGCGTGCGCCAAAATTCGTTGCCGCTGTCGACGGTTTGCAATTTGGAAACGAGTCCGCCCATGCTATGTCCGACGAGTACCATTTGATCGAGTGCCGGATGCTGCTGTTGAGGATCGAGCGATCGTTGCATGTGGGCCAGATCTTCTCGCATCTGGGCCGCGCTGAACCAAAAGGGCTGACCTGATGGATAGAGGTAAAACCAAAATTGGTAGTGTTTGCGGACCGTTGGGTCGCTGCGCAGGTCGTTAAACATCTCCATCCAAGTCACTGGACTCGACCAGACCCCGTGGACCATAACAACTGGAATCTTATCCTTCTCAAACGGCTCGAGCATGTAGAGCCCCTGAAGATTCTCGGCTTTCTCAGGCTTCAACAGGCCGAGCGTCGAGAGCCTGGTATCGTCGAGACTCGGTTGACTGAGCGTGTGAGCCAATGGCGTGCTGAGATCGGCTTCTAAAGGCACTTCAGCAGAAGCAACTTGAATTGTGGCATGGTCGAGTGGGTCGTGTAATTCGAGCACTGCAACGCTTCTTAACGATTCCGGAGTAGAGCCCGGCACAACTCGTAGGAAGGCTGTCACTGGGAATGACAAGTCCTCGGGATAGAATTGCTCGCGCGGGTCGAGACCTTCGTGTTTCTTCCGCACGGCCACCAGAGGCACTCCTAAGCCGTAGGAGTGATAATGATTTCTAAGGCCGTGGACTTCATAGTCAGAAACAAACTCAAAGTGGTCAAAGTCCTCGGCATGCCATCCTTTGCTGTTCAGCTCAATATCGAGCTGGCATTCATGGTTACAAGTTTTTATGAGTTGAGAATTTCCGGGACGTAGATTCCCCTGGGCCTGAACCATCCGCAGCGTGCTTTCTAACGCCCCATTATAAAGGTCGCAAGCACGTCGAAATTCGGGATCGTAGAAATTTGTTTCCTTAACGTACTTTTCGTCGAATAGATAGTGATATGCCTGGAGCACAGCTGCACCGTAGAGCTCTAGAGCTTGATCGCGTTGCATCGCCTGCTCAGCCTTCTTGCCTCCGACATATGCCAGCTCGGCGAGAGCATAGACGTGTTCGCGGTTGGGTTCCCGCCGATCGATTTCTTCCAGCTTTGCTAACAATTCGCCCCGGTCGCCTTTAAGGCCATCTTCCAAGTCGTAGCGCCGTAGCAGCTGTAATGTTCTCGCGGTCGGCTTAGGGCCCTGTCGCGTTAAGAGGCCAAGAGTGTCGGAGAGTGGATTACGAGGTGTAGAACGCAGAGCAACCCACTTATTAGATGTTGTGGAGCAGCCCGAGCTCACACATGCTACCAGCAGCGCAACGGCTATGAGCCGTTGGGAACGGTTGTGATGGGGAATCGTCAAATCCCGTGTGTCCGATGCTTAGTAGATGAGACTGGATAGACAGCTCTCTAAGAGCCGCCCTCGGATTGGGGCGGGGAGAGTAGGCCAAGGTCGCCGACCTCGTCAACCTCGGCCGATGTGCGTGCTAGCCCTGAGGCGTCGCGTAGCGGTGGACCGGCACTGGTCGGCCGGGCCGAAAGTGCTGGATGGAGTCTATCTCGATCCCTAGGAGCATCTGTCGAGCAAGACCCCTGATTGACTCCTCAACAATGTCAGCCAATTCTTCGGGATCGCCATGTACCCGGACGTTGACCAGGATGTCAGCCGCCAGCACGTTAGCACTGCTTGCAATCGATAACTCAACAGGTGCGTCTGAAGCGACCCAGTTCGCGACGGCCGTATGAGCATTTGCCGAAGCTAGCACTTTTACATGCCCTGGCTCCATATTGGCTCGGCTGAGCGCGCTGCTGAGCTGGCCAACCAATTGCTCTGCCAACTCATCGAGTGACCAAGGTTCATGAACCTCAGAGGGACGGCACACTCGAATGCTCGCGTTTAGCCACCCCAAGGCAGCTTCGCCTTGAGCATAGGTGTCGTAATCGACGTCCATCGGAGCGACTTCAGGAAAACGGTCTGAGTCGAGTGCGGCTACGACCTCGTCGAATCCCGCGCCAGAGGTAGCGCTGGCGGCCACTACCTGCTTGCCAGGGAAACGTTGATGTAGCAAGTTCATTAATTCGGTCTGTTCCGAATCCGAAAGTCGATCGATCTTGTTCAGTACGACCAGCTGGGCTTCTTCTAGTTGCTTCAGAAATATGTAAGCGGCCTGAGGGCTGAATCCGCCAGTGTCGCCGCCGAGGATCTTTCGGCCATGTTCCGGCTTGCAAAGCACGGTGAGTGGTCCAAGATCATAGTGGTCGCCGTACAGATGTCGCAGGGGATTTAATACCGTCGCCATCAGGTCAGTGCAACTACCGACTGGTTCCGTTAGGATGACGTCGGGCTGTGCATCGGCGCCCAAACTGGTGACTGTATCGATCAGGTCGTCGAACTTACAGCAGAAGCATGCCCCTGGCACCTCGCCAACGTGGAATCCCTGAGCCCGGAATGAGTGAGTATCGACGAGGCCATATGCTTGATCATTCGTAACAAGACCCACCCGCAAACCACGATCGGTAAAGAGTCGAGCAATGCGGGAGATGGCCGTCGTCTTGCCTGCTCCGAGGAAACCGCCGATCATTAGCAGACGTGTGCGAGGCATAGTTCGTTTCGAGGCGGACGATTGGTTTCTGAAAGATGACGGACAGTATACAGACTTAATCGACGAGAGACGAGGAGCAACGATGCCCGACGTTACTTGCGGACCATTTCCCTGGCCGATCACCGATGAGCGGGTTCTTGCCGCGCTAGAAAAAGCATATCGTGACGGGAACTGGGGCTTCTATGATGGCCCTGAAAGTGCGGCATTTGCAGAAGAGCTGTGTGAGTACTTTAATCGGAATCACGTCCAGTTATGCTCTTCAGGCACAATCGGAGTAGAGCTTGCCTTGCGAGGATGTGGCATTGAGGCAGGTGATGAAGTGATCCTAGCGGGCTACGACTTTCCGGGAAATTTTCGCGCAGTGGATGCGATTGGCGCGCGCCCGGTGCTGGTCGACGTTTCCCCCAGCACCTGGTGTATAGATCCAGAATCGCTTGATAGAATTAGTGGCGATAGAATTAAGGCAGTGTTAGTATCGCACTTGCACGGCGGGTTGGCCGACATGAATCGAATCATAGCTATAGCCCGTCAACGAGGCTGGCACGTTGTGGAAGACGCCTGCCAACAAACTGGCGCCCGACTCGAAGGTCGTACCGTTGGCGCCTGGGGAGACGTTAGCGTGCTCAGCTTTGGCGGCAGCAAGTTGCTGACCGCAGGTCGTGGAGGCGCGGTACTCACCGACGACGCCGCCATTCTACAACGAATTAAGGTGTATTCCGAGCAAGGCAACCAAGCATTTCCACTTAGTGAATTGCAGGCGGTCGTTCTCAGACCACAGCTGGTACGGCTCGACGAGCGAAACGCGTTGCGGGACGAGCAAGTCTCTCGTCTTCGCAAAGCAACCGCCGAGCTATCTTCATTGCTAAGACCAGTCGAACGTCGATCCGACTGCCAGCCTGCCTATTTCAAGCATGCCTGGTCGTTTGTTCCCGCAGAAAGCGAGCCCGGACTGAGACAAAAATTACTTGCAGAATTGCAAGTCCGGGGAGCCCCAGTCGATGCCGGCTTTCGTGGTTTCGCGGGTCGCGGCAGCCGGCGATGCGACAAGCCAGTGCCTTTGAATACAAGTACTCAGTTGAGTCAATCGACAGTACTATTGCACCATCCAATGTTGTTGGCGCATGAAAAAGCCGCCCATCAGGTCGCCGAGGTACTGATCCACGCGGTTCAGCAGGTGGTTCACTGATTCCCACATCGGCAACAGGGGGATTGGAAGACGGGGAAATGCCGATGCAGTTGGGCGGCTCTTACAGCCTCTTGAATTAAGTTGCCAATTCTCTGTTCCAAAAGGGCAAATGAACTACGTCTGTCGTTTGCCAGGGAGGAATATCTAGCCAACAGTCTGCGAACCGGGAATACCCTCGTTCGGAGCGATGTTGTCATGTGAAACAATGTAGGTTTCCGATTGGGCCTGTTCCGGTTGGACCTCTTCGGAAGGTTGTCCAAAACTTTTTACTGCTTCCAACAGTTCGCCCCGCAGCACGCGAACAGCCCGTGGAGCGTTAACTGCTAGTGTGACACGATTTCCTGAAACTCGGCGAATCTCAACAAAAACATCGTCGCCGATGTGAATTCTCTCGCCAACCTTGCGACTTAAAACTAGCATCCTTACTACCCTCCATAAAACGACCTGAGTATCGGTAACCGGCGTGACTCGTTAAATTGAGTTGCCGTCGCGTGGTGCGATGGGATTACATATTCGCAATCCGCATGCCAAATGTGTAAACAGAGATCTCATTACGCAAATATATGATCGTAAATTGTTTGTTTACAATAAGTTGCAACTTGATCCCTGACATGTCATGCTGATGCCTCGTAGGAATGGCTCGGGCGAAATCGTCCCGATTTGAGATTAATATCCAATAACGAGATAACTCACACGTAGGCTTAACCACCATGAGTAGGGATCCGTTTGGAATTGACATAGCTGCGTGCCGTGTGCGTCAGGGGCGCCTGCTGGCGGAAATGGAGCAGTCAGGATTAGAACTAGCACTGTTAACTCGCAGTGAATCGGTCCAGTGGCTGACTGGAGTCTACGTCGGCCCGTTATTCGCTCCTGCGGCCGCCATTGATGCCAGCGGGCGAGTTTCGCTTGTACTTCCAGGACGAATGGCGGCTATGGAAACGGCGGCTGACGAAGTCATTTCCTACGAAGAGAAATGGCATTCGACGCTTCGAGACGAACAGCGTGCAGCTAGCAATGAGATGCTGCTGACGACAATCTCTAAAACCGCCGGTCGAGTTGGCGGTGAGTGGTCGCAGCTTGGGCCACGATTGCTAGCGGAATTCGGCGGGGAGGTTGAAAACGTCGAGCCGACGATTTTCCGGCTCCGCCGCCGAAAGGAACCCGACGAACTTCGCATGCTCGCCAGGGCGAATGATGCCAATCGCGCCATGTATGCCCATGCCCGAAAAATCATAGAGCCCGGAATCAATGAATTGGAAGTGTACAACCAGCTGCATACGGTTGCTGTACGCGAGTTGGGCGAAGCGCTTACTTACTTCGGGCAAGACTTTCGTTCGAATGCGCGTGGCGGACCCCCGCGGGATCGCCAAGTTCAAGATGGCGAGCTCTATATTCTCGATTTGGGTGTCGGCTTTCGTGGCTACTACTCAGATAACGCTCGCACGATTGCCGTGGGCGGAAATCCTACAGATGAGCAACAGCAAGCTTGGCAGCGTGTTAGCGAAGTCTTTCCCATCGTCGAAGCTGCCGTTCGTCCGGGTGCAAGCTGCCGGCAGCTGTTCGAAGAAGTGCAAGCACTTCTGGACCGCAGCACCCCGTGGGTCTTTAATCACCACTTGGGCCATGGGGTCGGACTGGCCCCGCACGAAGGTCCCCATCTTAACCCACAATGGGACGACACCTTTTCCGAAGGCGATTACTTCACCGCCGAGCCAGGGCTCTATCACGATAGCTTACGACAGGGAATTCGGCTGGAGCAAAATTACGTGGTCACCTCAGGCGGTATAAAACGGCTTACGGACTATCCGCTGGGGTTATGATCCGTCTTGACCGGCCTGCATGAATCGCTATACTCCCGCCCTCTTTTCTACCTAGTATTTACTTCTGCGCTCGCTGTGCGGCGTTGGACTGATCTCTATGCACGACGGTTTTGTCGACATTCATTGCCATATTCTGCCGGGCATCGATGATGGTTCGCCCGACTGGGATACTACCTTGTCCATGGCCCGGATGGCCGTGGCGGATGGTACGCGGACGGTGATTGTTACTCCGCACCAATTGGGAAATTTCTCACAGAACCGGGGCGATTCGATTCGCTTGCTCACAGGCCAGTTGCAACAGGTATTGCAGGAACATAGTATTCCTTTAGCTGTATTGCCAGGTGGCGATGTGCGGATCGAAGATAGAATGGTCGAACTTCTAGAGACCGGTGAGGTGCTCTCACTCGGCGATAAGCGTAAGCATGTTCTTTTGGAATTGCCGCACGAACTTTATTTCCCCTTGGAAGGAGTTCTTGCGGAGTTGAATCGACGGGGCATGTGCGGCATCCTTTCCCACCCCGAGCGAAATCAAGGCATATTGCGAAAACCTGAAATACTCGCGCCATTGGTTAATGCAGGTTGTTTGATGCAAGTAACTGCCGGCAGCTTAATGGGAACTTTTGGCCCAAAAAGTCAACAACTTGCCGAGTGGATGCTGTCTCAGGGATTCGTACATTTTGTGGCCAGCGATGCACACGGTATTAAAACACGAAGACCGCTGATGAAGCGCGCTTTCGACCGCGTAGCAACGTTCGCGGATCGAGCGACGGCAATCGACCTGTGTACGATAAATCCGGCTCTTGTGGCGCGGGGTGAATCTGTCCTAGCAGGACAGCGGAAGTTGCCACGTCGCGGTTGGAAGAAGTTTCTTTCGAAAAGAAAGGCGGAAGAATGCGCGGCCTGACGCGGCGAGGATTTCTAGCCGTTAGCAGCATAACTGTGGCTTCCCATTGGGCAGCTACGGCACTTCCGAGCTGCGCCTCGCAAGCTTGGGCTGATCACCGCACTCATGGCCCCTTTCAGTTTCACGCTACCTTTCCACTAGCCAGTCTCACGCCTTTGTTTCAGGAACTGTCGTCGCTGGAGCTGGAGCTACAGCGGACTTTGGCGGTACCACCGGCTCGTAAGGTAATCGACGTCTATCTTTTCGATGACGAAGATTCTTACCGCGAGACACTTACAGGCCTTTACCCGCGGGTGCCGTATCGCAGGGCTTTGTATGTACAGCGAGGTGGCCAGGGCAGTGTGTACGCTTATTGGCAACCTGATCTGGCGGTTGATGTCCGTCACGAATGCACGCATGCCCTACTGCACAATAATCTATCGATGGTCCCGTTGTGGCTAGATGAAGGTTTGGCAGAGTACTTTGAGATGCCCGAACCGCAACGAGCGTTTGGACATCCGCATCTTTCAAAGTTGCGATGGAACTTACGTTTCGGCATGGTCCGCGACCTCGAGTCGCTGGAGAGCTGCCAAGGTCTTGAGGACATGGGTGGAGTCGAGTACCGATTCAGCTGGGCCTGGGTCCACTTTATGCTGCACGGTCCCTTGCCGGCCCACCGTGTGCTCGTCCATTACCTTCGCGATATCCATCGAGGCGATCCCCCCGGGCGGTTGTCAGAGCGGCTTCGGGCCGCGATCCCGCAATTGGACGAACAACTAGTGGCTCACTTCAAACAATGGGAGAAGTAGATGAAACCTACTGTCAAGTTTGCCGCTTGGGGAACCTACGTCGATTACTCTCACGTCGGACGTGCTGAGAGATCGCGGTAGAATCGATAGGAACCTCACCATTTTCATGTTGAACTTCGAGTTAGAGGCTTTTTCGGAAGCCAACCGATACGGTTCTAATGTGCCATGCTGAGTAGCGTATCTTCGAAGGCCACGTAATTAATTAATCAATTTGTGTCGTTGATGCTGATGCCGAAACCAACTTTTCCGTAATCCTTGTTACAGGGGCGGCTACGATTTTTGGACCGAAGAACTGATCGGTTCGTACGCAAAGGATGTGCATGATGAAGAATTTGAAGAGCTCGAAACTTGCGGTAGTGACTTTGACCTGCCTAGCAGTGCTAATCTCTCCAACAATGCTCGTTGCAGCCCCAATGGCGACTCCTACTGATGTAGCACTTGGCGAAGGTGGAATCCTGGTAGGCCAGGTCGTTGACAATCAGGGCGTGCCATCGGCACTGACCACGGTCACCTTGGCTGATCATCAGCAAGAGATCGCCCGAGCGCGTACCGATCAAGAAGGCAAGTTTTCTGTGACTGGCTTAAGAGGTGGCGTTTATCAAATATCGTCACATGGCCAGGTCTCCGTATACCGTTTATGGGCCACAAATACCGCTCCTCCAGTTGCTCAGCATGGTGTGACGTTGGTAGTAGGCAACGATGTTGTACGTGGCCAATACGGGACTACAGCCGGTCCTTTCGGTTCGATGGCACAATGGGTTGCCGACCATCCGCTCATAACCGCTAGTGCTATCGGAGCAGCTATCGCTATTCCGATCGCGCTGAATGACGATGACGATTGGACTCCGCCAGCCAGTCCTTGAGCAGATTTTGCGACATTCGCTGTTAAGCAGACAAATCACGCGTCCTTTGTGTCGCGTGATTCGTTTTCTGCGCGGCGGATAATAGAAACTGAGTGGCCAGGCGAATTTCTAATTCTCACCACCTTGGTGGCCGATTCGATCGCGCAACTCAGCTGCCAATTCGTACTGCTCGGCGGCGATGGCTTCGGCTAATTGTTCCGTCAGCGACGGGCCCAATTCATAGTGTTCAACGATTGACTCGCGCATTTCGCGAAGCTTGATAACGAATCCGTCATCGTCGAAGTGTTCTGAGGCTTCGTGTTTCTCAAAAATTTCTGCTAATGACTGTAGTCCTTGGTCAATGGTCTCCGCCGCAGGTTGCGGTTCATCTTCTTCGAGTTTCAAGAGAGCGGACGCCTGGATTTTGTGAAACATCACGAACGGACGATACTGTTCGTGTAGCGATGCCCACTCAGGATCGGGAGCATAGGAAGTGCTGAAGTCCATCAACGAAAGTGTATGTTGGGCGTCCTCGACTGCTTCCGTATATTTCTTTAGGGTCAGCCAGCAGATTCGACGATGGTAGTACTGGTAGAATTCGCGATCAATTTGCGTACAGCGCGCATCATCGAGCTGAAAGCTCTCTCCTTCTGCGAAAGCTAGGGAGACGAGGTAGTCATAATAGGTATCGAAGCCCTCGGGTAAGACACCGTCGGGTCGACCATTGGTTTCCATCTGCAGAATTCCCATATCTATCCGCATCTGAAGTAAATCTCTTCCATCTTCACCTTGGATCTGACGAACCAAAATTTGGCCAGGAGAAAAAGCCCAATCGGAGAGAAGGTGGTCGAGGTTCTGTGGTCTTTTAGACATAACACGATGTAATTGTGCGCTGGAGGAAGAAAATGGAGCTGAGAGCTCCACTTCAATTGTACCCCATAGCGAGCAGGCGGGAGGGCACACCACCAGATTCTTTAGAAAAGGGCCGCGGACCACGTCGATTTTGCATACCAGAGCGTGGCGGCCTCAACTAGAGGAGCGGCCGCTAAAGCACCTCAGTTTTATCCTTCGCCGCCTTCATCGAATAGAAAGGTTTCTTGAAGTAGCTCCACCTCTTCCACGTCGTGACGATCCACGCTATCCAATAACTCGTAAATTTCCTGGCACACGCACTCGAATTCTTGATCTTGAAACTCGCAGAGAGAATCAACTTCGGGAAGTAGCCGGCCCAGAGAATTACGAAACCGCTCATGGTCTTGAGCAAGTCGATCAACCCGAAAGCTCATGTTCGGCTTTAATTCTGCGACTAGCGCCATGTAGCCATCCTGCTCTTCAAGTTCCATCAATCGTTCCAGATGTCGCTGAAACGATTTGAGTGTGAACTGAACACTAGAGAATTTTCTGGCGATCCCAACCGATGGCACTTTCCAATCGAGTGTCACTCGCAAGGCCTGTTTAACGTGGTCGAGGATCTGATGTTCCATACAAGCAGCGTTGGCTGGCGTGATTGCGTCGATTCCTTGCATAGCGATGCCCTCCATTACTCGTACAACTAATCTGCCGGCGGGACCAAACCCACCGCGCAGGAACAACCCAATTACCCAAGCGACTGTTTGTCGATGGGCAATTGTGTCCCCTCAAATCTGGCAGTCGAACAACAACTGCCTCAAAGCCCGACCAAACGCTGAAGCCGTCAGCTGGCGGGCCATACGATCAATTCGTCTTACTTCACGGGAAAAACACCCGCTCAATACTGATGAATATGATGCCGAGTCTCTTAGCGAAGAGGATCTCTAAGCTACCTGAAAAACAGCTCGTTGCATAGCTTTCCACCCATTGGTATTAGCCCAAAGATTTGGAAATATCTTAGAAAAGCCTAGCCCGCAAAGGACTTAAGTGCGCCCGCCATGCCTGAGGCATGATTGCCCAAATCCCCTAATTGTCATCGTCGGGTCGATAACGTCGTCTCTGCTTCCTTTGCGAAGAGTATCGTTTCTGTTGTAAGCGACGCTCTATGGAAGAGCGGGAAGGTCGGGTCTTCACTCGCTTACGGGGCACGACTAGTACGGTTTGGATTAGATGTCGCAACTTCTCATAGCAGTCGGAGACATTGCGCGGTTGATTCCGGTGACGGTCGCTCGCAAGTACGAGTTCGCCAGACTGATTAATTCGTTGAGAAAACTGCTGAAAGAAACGCGATTTCACCTCTTCAGATAGGCTGGGGGACGCTGCAACGTTCCATCGTAACACAGCTTTGCTATTTACCTTGTTTACGTTTTGCCCTCCTGGACCGGCGCTGCGAGCGAAGGACAAAGAGAACTCGGTCTCGGGGATACGAATTTCGTCGTTAACGATGAGCGGGCGAGCCATAGAATACAGTTAAGCATGAATTAGAGAATCAGCAAACCTGCTACCGCCCTTCAGTGCTAATGCATGTCGACAGTAACCGGTCAAAGATTCGCTTGGAAGACTTCAGTAAATACTTGTAGTCGCATAATTGCACATCTTGGCCTACCAGTTCAACATCGAAGTCGCCTTGGTACCCAGCTTCTACGAATTCACGAACTATTCTGCCCAACTCGATGTTTCCATCACCCAATGGACAGCGATTTTGATCGACGCCGTGATCACAGCGTTGGTCGCCTAGTTGCACCAAAGCCGTATGTCGAACGATTTCGGTTAAATCCGTCTTTATCAATTGGTCGTGACCAAAATGATAGACGTCAATAACCATTTTCAAACGAGGCGAGTTGAATGTTTGGAGAAATCTGATTGTTGACTCGATACTCGTCAGAAAAGTCCACTCAGAGGCACAAGCAGGATGCATCGGCTCGATTGCTAGAGTCACATCGGCTGCTTCCGCCAAGTCAAGCAGACCATCGATCGCTGATCGCAGAAGTCGCTCTGCATGTCGAAACGTGTGATTGTTCCTTCCACCCGGATAGACGATGAGGCAACCGGCGCGCGTAGCGCCTGCCAAGCGGATCGCATGAGATGCGTCGTCGATGGATTCCTGAAGGCTCAGACCATCACTTCCAGTAAACCCGCCTGCCCAGTGTAAGTTGGTCACGTGAAGACCACTCTCAGCTAGAAGGTCAACGCCACGCTCCTCTCCGTAATCAGAAAGTTTTTGTCGCCACACGCCGATAGCTTCATACCCTGCTTCGAGATAGTGGCAGATGTCTTGATCGAAGGACCAGCGATAAGTGGTTACTTCATTCATTGATAATCTGAACGCGTTAGTCATGCCGTTCGTACGTTGGGCCGTGGAGGAAGTGTTAGACAAAGTCGAGCGGATGAGTATGGAAAAATGCCCGAGAAGTGTAAAGCTGGACCTACTGTCTCAGAGGTGTCCTGCTGGCATCGACAAATGAGCTGTGTGAAAAGCCGAACTGCCTTTTTAGGCAAGGGGCTAGAATGCACAGAAAAAGCGGGATTTTGTACCTCGGAGCGAGGGGAAATTGGCCCCCCAGCCATTGCTCACGCGGTAATTCTTGATAAGGTAGAGTGGTGGGGGTGTGAGTTCCCCAATTGTGGGGAGTCTACGGACGATTGGCTCCTTAAGGATTCACACCAATAGGGACGAATCATTACGGTTTTCATGTTGTGATGCCTTTCTGGGCCATTCTGGTTCGGGAAGTGTTGCCAGGTATGGATTCCTAGTGACTTAGCAAGGCTGCTCGCGCGGTCCGTGCGGAAGCCGATGAGGACGACAACGCCGGTAGGCGAGGTCTCCACTTTTCCGGTTTCTTCGCGGCTTCTGCGTCGCCATGTGGATGGAAATGATTCCGGCCGCAAGAAAATCTGCGTGTTTCTGGAGAGCGAACCGATGTCCATTCATTTGCTGATTGCGGACGACCATGCAGTCGTCCGAGCTGGATTGCGCAGCATGGTGGCTGGCAGCGAAATCGAGATTGTTGCTGAAGCGTCAAATGGCACACAGGCATTTGCATTGGCTGCTGAGCTTCGCCCGAATCTGGTGTTGCTCGATGTAAGGATGCCGGACACAGATGGCATCACCTGTCTCGGACGACTCAGAACGGAACTTCCTGAGTTACCGGTCTTGATGTTCAGCGCTTACGACAACCCGACTTATATCGCCCGCGCCGTAGCTCTCGGGGCTGCCGGTTACATAGTCAAGACGGCTGACCAACAACAGATCGTTGGGGCAATTAGGCGCGTGGCGGCGGGCGAATCAATCTGGAATCGTGAGGAACTGCGCCGCGTCACTGGCGCTCTCTCGACACCTCGGGCCGCCATCGATTTGGAGGTACCTCTTACGAAACGAGAGAGCGAGGTTCTCAAGCAGTTGGCACTGGGGCTCAGTAACAAGGAAATTGCTCAAGCACTATCGATCAGTTACGAGACGGTCAAGGAGCACGTCCAGCACATCTTGCGCAAAGTTGGTGTCTCAGACCGTACTCAGGCGGCCGTTTGGGCAGTTCGCAAGGGTTTGGTTTAGCGTCTCTGATATTTTCCGAATGGGCAATAAGGATGCAGCGATTACTCGGCAGCATCCATGCCGACCTGATCTGGCGAAGGAAAAGGATCGTTCTTTGCTTGCTTGATGATCTGGCGTTCCACCTTCGATGCCCCCATACCAGGTATGCCTGCTGAGGTGTGCCACGATTGGCAACCGGCAAAAGCGGCGAGAAGAATTATGCCCGCTGCGAGTCGAAGCAAGGTATTCGAATTGAGTACTATCATAGTCGCCGTTCTTCAGGGCAGCGTTAACAATCAATGTCCGACGCGTGGCTGTGACATAAATTCGGCTACAGTCTGAGGCCCTTGAGGTTCGGGTTCGCTTCCCATCATGCGTTGCCACAAGGATGGTTTGGCAGGAGGCTTAGCAGGTAAGGTTCCCTGCTGATTGACTTCGCCACTGCCGAAACTGAACATTTCCTTGGTTCCCTCCCAGACTTTCTTCGTGCCCTCGGAAACCTTGTTCGCGCCCGCGGCTATAGGAGCCATGGGCGAAACCGCAGATCCGTCTGAGTTGGTAGGCCATTTTGGGAGAGTGATCTTTGGCATCGAGAACTTAGGCATCGGAACTTTAGGAAGCGAAACGCTTTGCCAGCTGACGGGTAGGAATCCGCCCTGCTCTTCCCCGCTTTCCGCGTTTCCCGCCATAGTCTGTATTCCCTCGGCGGCCGCTGGCGAAGAGGCGTTGATGACTTGACCATCAGCGAAGGTCGTCTGACCGACGGCAAATAGTAGACAAACAGTTAGGGCGACAATTCTTTGCGAGATCGTCATGGGGGAACACTCCCAATAGAGGATCGAGATACATTGACCATGTTCCGCCCAAACGCAACCAGCCGTCTTGCTCGGCCAATAAGGGTGGAATCTGAAGCGGCGAAGTGTTCCAAAACCGTTGGATACCGTCTAGATAGATTTGTGCTTTCAGACTTCCCTCAGAGCGTGCTATCAGTTTTGGTAGATTGTCGATCTGAGCCCAATAACGTAGGATAACGCTCGTTTCAGTGATCGCTAGCATCTTCACCGTGAGGCGTCTCTTGGGGACATTCACTCAATCGATCGGATTCATTGGCGCAGGGCGGATGGCTACGGCCTTGGGGAAGGGATGCGTGGCTTCGGGGCTCGTTCCAGGCAGAAACGTAATCGCGTTTGATCCAAGCGAGGCTGCCCTAGAGCAGTTTGCTGAGCAAATACCTGGGTCCCGAATCGCGGCCGACAACGAACAGTTGCTGGCCCAGGCCGACGTTATCGTGCTGGCCGTCAAGCCGCAGATTGTGTCGTCGGTGTTGCTCGATATTTCGCAAGAAGTCGAGCCTCGCCATCTTCTGCTATCGATTGCAGCAGGAGTCACGCTTGCTAAACTATCGGCTGAGCTGCCAGCGAAAACGAGGCTGGTACGGTCAATGCCCAACACCCCATGCCTAGTGGGTGCGGGCGCGGCTTGCTTCAGTCGGGGAGAAACTGCTACCGATAGTGACGCTGGGTTGGTGAGCCAGATTTTGCAAAGCGTAGGATTGGCTTTTGAAGTTGAGGAGAAATTGCTTGACGCGGTAACAGGGCTTTCTGGATCGGGTCCGGCATTTGTATATCGGATGATCGAAGCTTTGGCTTCGGGGGGGACGGCGCTGGGTCTTTCGAGTGAAATAGCATTGGAACTAGCAGCCCAAACAACTCATGGCGCTGCGCAGATGGTGCTTGCCACTGGAAAGTCGCCCGCCGAACTGGTAGCCCAAGTTACCAGCCCCGGTGGCACGACACTCGCTGGTCTGGAAGTGCTCGATGGCCAACAAGGCCCCGCTGCATTTAGCGCCGCCGTCGAGGCAGCTGCCAGACGCTCGGTTGAACTTGGACAATCTTAAGGTACTCTGCCATGTCGATTCTCTGTCGTATCGATGATAAAATGATTCCCTTGTATCGCGTAATGTGGGTGGCTGCGACACCTCACTTCTGTGGCGAAGAAGATTGTATGCGCGAGGGATACCATGAGATAAGGCTTGAACAAGGGGAGTCGGTTTGGGCCAACACCGACGAGCGCGTCACTCTTGAGCAACAATTGGAGAAGTGGCAAGGTGGTTTGGGACCGGTAGACGATGCCGGCGATAGCGATTGGTGAGAGGGAGGATGAATTCATGTCAAACAGCGATACAAACGGCCAGTCTAAGGGCGATGAGTTGCATTGGCGCGAGACCTATTTCATTTTATTCCCGCACAATCGCAGACCCTCGCTCAAAGAGGTTGCGACCGCGCTGACCGAGGCCAATCGTAGGTTTCAATTGGAGAACCCCGAGTCGGACGATGGCGGACTTTTGGAATCGCTACTGGTCGAGTCGTCGGAAGACCATGCGGCAGTGGAGATTAGTTACGAAGTTGGCGACGCCGTGATAGAACAGAATCTAGAGTGGGCAAAGCAGTTGCAGAAACAGTTGCCATCTGACCAACTGCAAGAGCTAATTAAGGCTGATGCCCGACTTGATGTTGCTCATTTCGAACGGATCCGATCCGGAAGTCCTGACGGTTCCGAGCCATCTTTGCCAATGGGAGGCAGTTCCGACGATGAATTTGGCGAGGATGAAGACGAGCCCTTCGAGATGCTCGACCCAACCTGCCTACTCACAGTTGTTGATACGCTAGCTTCGTTGACCGACGGATTAGCATTCGACCCCGCCTCAGGCGAAATTCTGAGCTAGGCCGGGAACTCGTAGTCGGATCTCTGCGTTCCAGTTTGTTCTCACGTATATTCCTGTATCTTGACTCCTTTCTCACAACTATAAATCTATGCTTGCCAAAGATCTCAAACCCGGGGGAATCGTTCTGCACAGCGATGCGCCGCATATCATCGAATCTGTAAAGGTCCAGTCCCCATCGGCCCGTGGCGGTTCGACACTCTACAAATTTCGCGCCCGCAACTTAGTTACTAGGCAGAAAGCCGACTTTACTTGTAAGGGAACTGATAACCTGGCAGAGGCGGACTTTCAGCGCCGCGAAGTCTCGCTGATGTACGCCGACGCCGCCCAGGTCCACTTTCTCGACTCTGGTGACTATAACCAGTTTTCGATCGACGCTACAGACGTGGCCGAGGAGATGCCATACGTCACAGAGAACCTCGGCGGTATCTTGGCGCTCGTATACAACGGCGAGTGTGTGGGCATTCAATTGCCGCCTTCCGTTGAGTTGCAAATCACCGAGTGCGACCCGGGAGTGAAAGGCAACTCTGCCACCTCGCGTAACAAACCTGCCAAGCTCGAAACGGGGCTCACTATCCAGGTGCCGGAATATCTGAAGCAAGGCGAAACAATCAAAGTTGACACGAGGACGGGAGACTTTCTCGGCCGGGCATGAACTGATCCAACCAGCTGGAGTACGACAGTTAAAAAAGAGATTTCTGCGTCACACGGGCCTTCGATTTGGCTTTTTTCTTTTTTGTTGGCTTTTTCTTGGTACTCGTTTTTTTCTTTGCTGATTTCTTAGTAGTCTTCCGTTTGGACGAGGCCTTCTTCTTGCTGCTCTTTGTTGTAGCTTTCTTCTTGGCCTTCTTTTTCTTCGTGGCAGATTTCTTCTTCGTCGAACGCTTCGTCGAAGCCTTCTTTTTCGCTGGCTTTTTCTTCTTGCCGACGGCCTTCTTTTTGCCAAACGCCGCGTCCCAATTGTCTGAGAACTGTTGGGTAGAACCTGTTCGAACGACACTCATGATAAACTAACTCCCAAGACAGTTGTCTGCTAATTGGACTAAAAAGCCACAAGGAATTTCAATATTATGAAACCGCCGCTTAGCCAGCTTCGCAACTTCATAGTAAACGAATTGATTCAATTCTTCTGCAACTTTTTATACCGGAAACGCTTCGGCTCGTCAGCCTCTTCGCCCAATCGCTGGCGACGTTCGCGATCGTAAGTCTCAAAATTTCCGTCGCACCAGTGGACGTAGCCATCGCCCTCGAAAGCTAAGATATGGGTCGCCAGGCGATCCAGGAACCACCGATCGTGGCTTACTACGACGGCGCAGCCAGCGAAATTCGCGACGGCTTCCTCCAGAGCCCGCAGGGTGTCGACATCCAGGTCGTTTGTCGGTTCATCCAGTAGCAGCACGTTCGAGCCGCGCCGCAGAAGCTTGGCCAGGTGTACGCGGTTCCGCTCCCCGCCGGAAAGCACACCGACCTTTTTTTGTTGATCCGGCCCAGTAAAGTTGAACCGTGACAAATATGCCCGAGAGTTCAACTTGCGGCCACCCATGTCGATGGTATCGTGCCCACCGGAGATTTCGTCGTGGACGGTATTCTCAGCCACAAGATCGTCGCGCGATTGGTCGACATACCCCAGTTCAACCGTAGGACCAATTTTCAGCGCACCCGTGTCGGGTTCTTCCTGCCCCATCAGCATTCGCAGTAGGGTAGTCTTGCCGGCTCCGTTGGGACCAATGATCCCCACGATTCCGCCTGGTGGGAGGCGGAAGTTCACGTTTTCGAAGATTAAGCGGTCACCGTAGCTCTTGCCAAGATTCGTCGCTTCTACCACCTGGTCGCCCAGCCGAGGACCTGGTGGGATTTGAATTTCTAGCTCATCAGGCCGGTCTTCAAACTTTTCTGAGGCCATCTGCTCGTACGCTTTCACGCGGGCCTTGTTCTTTGCCTGCCTGGCCTTGGGTGCCAGGCGAACCCATTCCAGCTCCCGTTGCAACGATCGCTGGCGAGCGCTCTGTTTTTTCTCTTCCGTTTCCAGTCGCTTGCGCTTCTGATCTAGCCAGGACGAATAGTTACCTTCCCATGGGATGCCTTCGCCCCGATCAAGTTCCAGAATCCAACCCGCAACATTGTCGAGAAAGTAACGATCATGGGTCACGGCGACGATCGTTCCAGCGTATTCGGCTAAATGTCGTTCTAGCCAAGCGACGCTTTCGGCATCGAGATGATTAGTCGGCTCGTCGAGTAGCAACAGGTCGGGTTTTTCGAGCAAGATCTTGCACAAAGCAACTCTTCGCCGTTCACCGCCGGAGAGATTGGAGACATCCGCGTCCCCGGGCGGAAGATTCATCGCGCTCATCGCGATTTCTACCTGACGATCGATTTCCCAAGCATTTGCAGCGTCGATGCGATCCTGCAACACAGCTTGGCGATTCATTAGCTTTTCCATCGCGTCTGGATCGTCGGCTACTTCGGCATACTTTTCGCCTATCTCCTCGAACTCCTGCAGCAGGGCTCGCGTGGGGGCAACGGCTTCTTCGACATTGCCTTGTACGTCTTTCTCCGCGTTGAGCTGTGGTTCTTGTTGCAGCAGGCCTACGGAAAACCCTTCCGTGATCCGAGCTTCACCGTCAAACTCTTTATCCAGCCCGGCCATAACGCGCAGTAGAGTACTTTTACCCGAGCCATTGCGCCCCAAGACGCCAATCTTCGCCCCAGGGTAGAAGGATAGCCAGATGTCTTTCAGAATCTCGCGCTGGCCAATCTTCTTGGTCAGCCCGCCCATTTGATAGATGTACTTTTGTGCCATAGAGTGTTTACCACAGAGTTATAGCGAGCAACGAAATGGATGTCAGACACAGGAACATAGTTGAATAGAGCGCCTATGATCAGCGCCCATTCTGTAGCCAAATAGTTACTATCGTTGCCAACCGATCACAGTTCGGAATATGATGTCAATAGGGCGCTGGTCGATAGTAAGATTTGTGGCTGAAAATCGAATGAGACTATTCAAACAGAAACCAGGCTACTCTTCTAGGCCTCTTGAATGGCTCTTCCGTGGAGGAAGTGCGAATCGGGAATGGGCGCGACGATTCTTTGTTCATCTCAAGGAAGTGAGTGCCGATACGTCGTCGAAAGACGCAAACGCGCAGGGTGCTCGGCTCCTGCCTTGCAGAGAAGGTTTCCGTCGGGCGCTAAGAGACAATCCGGTAGATGTTATTTCTGGGCACCTTTGCGACCCTGATCCCCTAATTCGATCCGTCTCAATATGGCTCCTTAGCCAAAGTGCCAACCGGTTCCAATTGCTCGGCATCAATGGCCATTGCGACGACCCCTCTCCCATGGTTCGCAAGCACGTGGCCAAAGCCCTGTACAGACTGGAAGCCTGGCAGCCATTGCAGGATTTGGCCGAAGACTTCCCAGAAGATGCGGCTATTAAGTGGTTTGCCCAGCCAAGACCAAACAGAATTGAGTTTGGCAAACGGCTGAGTAGATACGCCGAACACATGGATACATCAATGGCTGAAACGGCCACTCACTCCGAGCCTATGACTCTCTGGATCAGTTTCGAGGGCTGGATCCTCTCGCCTCCCAAAAGCCGCAGCTACATCCGACGAATCTTGCTGCGGATCCGAAACGCTGTGCGGGGAACACATTAGATTCACCTAATCTATTTTTTCGCTCGGCCTCCTTGCCAATCACTCCCACTCAATAGTCGCCGGTGGCTTACTGCTGATGTCATACACAACGCGATTCACACCCTTCACTTCATTAATAATCCGTGTCGAAATACGGGCCAGTAGTTCGTAAGGAAGATGGCTCCAATCAGCGGTCATGAAGTCGTCGGTATTCACGCAGCGTACCGCCAAGGCATCGTCGTAGGTGCGGCTGTCGCCCATTACGCCAACGCTCTGCACGGGCAACAGCACAGCGAACGCCTGCGAAGTATCGCGGTACAATCCGGCCGCCTTGATCTCGCCAACAACGACCGCGTCGGCTGTGCGCAGCGTTTCGAGGCGGCTCTTCGTTACTTCACCCAAGCAGCGGACTGCGAGCCCGGGACCGGGGAACGGGTGACGCCAGACGATGTCCTCAGGCAGTCCTAGTTGCAGCCCTAGTTTTCGCACTTCGTCCTTGAACAGATCACGGAGCGGTTCAATCAGTTCGAAGCCTAATTCATCGGGCAAGCCGCCGACGTTGTGGTGCAGCTTGATCGTGTCAGCCGGGCCGTCAGCAGCTGCACCGCTTTCTATCACGTCGGGGTACAGTGTGCCCTGTGCGAGAAATTTAACGCCCTCGATCTTGGCGGCTTCCTCGGCAAAGCACTCAATAAAGGTGTGACCAATGCGGCGGCGTTTTTCCTGAGGATCAGTAATTCCGGCCAGTACTCCGAGAAAACGATCCTCGGCTTTAACCACGTGTAAGTCGGTCTTAAAGTGGTCGCGGAACTCTTTGATAACCGAGGTTTCCTCATCTTTCCGCAACAAGCCATTGTCCACGAGGATACATGAAAGCTGTGGCCCGATTGCTTCGGCCAATAACGCTGCTACGACCGAAGAATCGACTCCGCCCGAAAGTCCACAGATAACGCGATCGCTGCCCACTCGTTCGCGGACGAGCGAGATCGTCTCAGCCGCAAAGTCACCCAGCTTCCAGGTGCCAGTCGCTCCGCAGATCTTTGCCAGAAAGTTGTCCAGCAGCCGGCCTCCCTGCGGTGTGTGTGTCACCTCTGGGTGAAATTGCAATCCGTAGATCGGTAAAGTGCGATGTCGAATCGCGGCGTACGGGCAAGTGTCGGTGCTTGCCAAAGGGGTGAATTCTTCGGCGATCCCCGCCACCTGATCGCCGTGGCTCATCCACACCTGCGTATGCTCACTGATGTTGTGAAACAGTTCTTCGCCCGGCGCGATGTGGCACTCAGCCCGGCCGTATTCTCTTGAAGGAGAGTTATCGACCGTGCCGCCTAAAGCTTGGCAGGCCAATTGCATGCCATAGCAGATACCCAACACGGGAATTCCTAGGCGAAACAACTCGGGATCGCATTGAGGTGCGCCGTCGGCGTAAACGCTGGCCGGACCACCCGAGAGGATGATCCCCAAAGGCTCAAGTTCCCTCAGTCGCTCTGCAGTGATGTCGTGCCGAACGATTTCGCAATAGACGTTTTGCTCACGCACACGGCGCGCAATCAGCTGAGCATACTGAGAGCCAAAATCGAGTACCACTACGCGTTCGGCGGCAATTCTGCGGGCAGGGGCGGCGGGCGAAGCCGTCATGGTCATCAACACCCTCCTGGCGAGTTGGCGGGAAACTGTCCGGGGCGTCCCGCCCGCGGTAGGAAACCCGGTATTATAAAAGCACGCACTGACGCGAGGCTAGGGGCTCCCTGCTGCCTCATCCAGAAAGTCGTTGCTGTGCTGACACCGTGAGGTTATCCGTAGACTAACTCGTCGCACTCAGCCTCGATTTGCAGCAGATCACAGGTCCATTCCACCACATTTGTGTCGCGATTCCACAACAGTGCGTTGATGTTTAGCCACAAGTCGGATTATATTGAATATCCGGGCCACGGGACACAAACCCCTACCACAAGGAGATTTACGACTTGCAGATTCTGCTTACGAACGACGACGGCATCTATGCTCCCGGTTTGGCGGCTATGGAACGACAGTTGCAACGGTTAGGAGACGTGACTGTCGCAGCACCGCTTACAGAACAGAGTGGTGTTGGCCACTCGATCACCTACCTGACGCCGTTGATGGCCCGCGAGGTTTTTGACGACGACCACAACCGACGCGGTTGGGCGGTAGAAGGTAGCCCAGCCGATTGCGTGAAACTGGCCATTGCCGAGTTGTGCCCAAGCCGACCGGATCTGGTAGTTAGCGGTATAAACAGCGGACAGAATGCCGGGATCAATGTGCTGTACTCGGGTACCGTGGCCGCAGCGATCGAAGGAGCATTTTTCGGAGTAACGAGTATTGCCGTGTCGCTGGAGTTTGACGACAACGCGCGTTACGACCTGGCGGCCTCCCAAGCCGCGACAATTATCGAACAGATACTGGCTCAGAAAGATGTTGAGCCGCAACTATACAACTTGAACATCCCGGTCAGTGCCCTGGAAGGCCCCGCTGAAGTACGAGTAGTGCCAGCGGCCACGGCGCCCTGGGGAGAAGATTTTCAACAGCGTCTCGATCCGCGTGGTCGGCCCTATTACTGGGCGACGGGTATGCAGCCCGATCCGCCTAGTGACGAAGAAACTGATTTACGAGCATTACGTGCCGGGCACATTACCCTGACGCCACTGAAGTTCGACATGAACCGCCGCGAGAAACTTGAAAAAATGAAGTCCTGGCAACTCGGACAGATGGAGCAGACGAGATGAAAACTACCGCACTGCTATCGCTTACAGCGCTGCTGAGCTGCACACTTGGCTGCGAAGTACCACCACTCGAGGCATCGCGCGGGCCCGCTCCTGCAGCGAACCAATCGAACACAACTAAAAAGAAGGAGCTATTCGGAAAAGAAGATTGGTATTTGCCAGATGGTCGCGTTGATATGTCTGGGGTCGCGGGTGAACCTCCGATGACAACCTCGACACCTCGCGAAGTAACTTGGAAGGATCCTAAGAAAGGCAAGCTTACTCGGCGCGACGGTGGAGCACTTGGCGCTGGCGGTCTCAATGCACTTCCCAAGGCAGAGAATGAGACCAAATTCCAGATGATCAAACACAACCTGAACATATACGATGCTGACAAAGGGCACTTTCCTAAGTCCCACGAAGAGTTCATGGAAGACTTTCTGCCAAATTACTATCCTGCCGCTTTGCCCCTACCAACACTCGAGCCAGGGGACGAATACTTATACGACCCTGAGGATCATTTGCTGAAAATCTATCGACCTAATGGCTGAATCGCTGCGATTTGTAGAATAACGGCTGTTCTGGCTCTTGACCCTTACCCCTCTACTCTCGACTCCACACCCCTTCCTCCTCCTCTTCTCCGATTGACATCATGAAAAATCCTTTTTCTCCGCTTGTTTGGCGGCTGCTGTTCGCTGCCGCATTAGTGACCGTCGTTTTGATGACTCAGGCTCGCGCTTGCGATTGCGTTTATCCAATCGCCTACGCTGCTCCATTGCAGCCGCAAAGCGATAGTTGGATTTTTGCTCCAAGTCGTTATAGCCACGACCATGAGTCTGGTGTGCGGGTTGCCCAATACACTGCCGTGCCGCCCATTGAACCCTTACCTGACCAACGGGCAATTTCTAGCGGCTACGCCCGCACAAGAACCGTGCTGCGCGGCCCCGATGGTAATGTGAGCACTTACTACCAGGTGCAGAACTACGGTAATGCCCGCGGCGGAATGGATGCCGAATGGGAACGCTTCCATGACGCATGGCGTGGTTCTACTATCGCGGGAGGTAGCTTTGCAGGTGGATTTGGCTTTCAGCCCTTCGGGTTTGGCGGATACGGTGGATTCGGCGGCTATCAGGGCGGAGGTTTTCCAGGCGGCGGATATCCTGACGGCGGCTACCCCGGAGGTGGCTATCAAGGCGGCGGTTTTGATCATGGTCGGGATTTCCGTCCAGGTAGGGGGTTCGGTCCAGGCCGCTTCCCTGGTACTCCCGATCCACGACTACTTGATCCCGATGGAGCCGATGGATTTTACGGTCCAGACCGACCCCGTACACCTGACCGCAGGTTCTTTGGTCCGAACTTTCGCGTTCCCGGCGAGAAGCGCCATCACGAGGGAAAACACAAGGGCGGTAAGGAAAAGTAGTTCGCCAACAGCTCAACGAGTTATTCCTTGCAAGCCATCGACGGCATCGATGGGCATTCCCTCGGTGTGAACTCGGTAGTCCGTGACGAGCCAGCGTTGGTCTCGCTTGATCCAGAAGAGGTGTACTTCTTCAAAGTAAAACACTCGCTGGCCACTGCTCTTATGGATGCCGTCGACTTTGCCGCGGAATTTGGCTACGGCTGTCGTGCCCTCGGCGTCGGTGTTTACCTCCACGCGCAGCGAGGACGAGCCCGTGTCCTCGATCCTCACTTGTGGCATCAACGATTCTGCATCGCTGCGAACCTCGACGGCGGCCGGATCGATGGTTGCCACAACCGCCGGCAAGTCGTTTTCTTCGATCGCCAGCATCAGCTCATCGACTGCTGTCTCAACCTCCTCGCGGTCGGTAACAACCAACTGTTCGACGAGGACCAGTAGCAACGACGCTAAAACTACGCCCACCAGAGCCATCAGCGACGGTAGATTTCGTCGAGCTAAGAACGCCAGACCACAGATCGTCGCCAACACCGCACCAACGGCACAAATAGGTACTGGATCTTCTAGGAGAGTCGTCATGCAGTTGTAACCACAGGTTGACGCAGAAAAAAGCATCGTTCAAGTAGTAATGAATTGTTTCATAAGCGTGCATCCGCGTCCATCAGCGGTTCCCTCTCCTTCCTTAAAATCAAGCGTTCACGGACCAGCATCGCCAGCGACAGTAAGCAGACAGTTCCAACTGTGATCGCCAGCGGTACCAATCGAATCTTAATGTTCCCAGGGCGAGAATAGTCGGGGGCATTCTCGACCGTCTTGCGCCCTACAGCGTCTTCCACGACTTCTATCCCTGCGACCACTGCCTCGTGCGCCTGCCCCTTGCGCTCAACCTGTGCCTGCCGATCACCAAACTTCCCACCGGTTAGCAGCAGTGCTGCAAGTCCCACCGCCGAGAACAGTGAAAACCATAGCCACGGGGAATCGGTGATGGGCTGTTGACTTGTCATCGGGCGGGTGGAACCAGGGAGCGAACGGGGTAAGCACAACTACCGCCGAGCAAACAGCGGCCCGCCGTACTGGGCCGATTCACCAAGCTGCTCCTCGATTCGCAGTAGCTGATTGTACTTCGCCATGCGGTCGGAGCGCGAGGCTGAACCGGTCTTGATTTGACCGGTGAAGAGCCCCACGGCCAGGTCGGCGATGGTGGCGTCTTCGGTTTCGCCACTGCGGTGACTCGTCACACTGGTATAACCGTGGCGGTCGGCTAGGCGGATCGCGTCGATCGTTTCCGTTAGTGTGCCAATTTGGTTGACCTTGATGAGGATGCTGTTGGCGATCCCCTCGTCGATGCCGCGTTGCAGTCGGTCGACATTCGTGACGAACAGGTCGTCGCCCACCAGCTGGCACTTGTCGCCCAACTTTTCAGTCATCAGTTTCCAGCCGGCCCAATCGTCCTCGTCGCAACCATCTTCAATTGAGCATATCGGATATTTTTCAACCCAGCTGGCGAGCAGATCGACCATACCTGCCGAATCAATTTCTTGACCGTCGATTTTGTAGACTTTCTTCTCAGAGTCGTAGAACTCACTTGAGGCTGCATCCATCGCAATCCAAACGTGTTCCCCCGGCCTGTATCCGGCGTTTTCAACTGCGGTGAGAATTACGCCAAACGCCTCGGCATTGGCTCCTAGGTCAGGAGCAAATCCGCCTTCGTCGCCTACTGAGGTGTTTAGGCCCTTGCTGCTAAGCACTTTCTTTAAGTGATGGAATACTTCACAACCGCAGCGTAGGGCATCGCTGAAAGAGTCGAAGCCGAGCGGCATAACCATGAATTCTTGGATGTCGACCGAATTGTCCGCATGTTCACCTCCGTTCAGAATGTTCATCATCGGCGCGGGTAGCAACCGAGCGTTTGAACCGCCCAAGTAGCGAAACAGGGGCAGCTCGCAGAAGCGGGCTGCAGCCTGTGCCGTGGCAAGCGAGACGCCGAGAATCGCATTGGCGCCGAGATTCTTCTTGTTAGGCGACCCGTCCAACTCCAACATTGCCCGATCAACTCCGATCTGGTCGAGCGCGTCCATGCCGATCAACTCGTCGGCCAGGCGGTCGTTAACGTTCGTTACCGCCTGCGACACACCTTTACCCATCCAAGCATCGCCGCCATCGCGGAGTTCCCACGCCTCGTGGGCGCCGGTGCTAGCTCCGCTAGGCACCGCGGCGGAGCCGGTTGAACCGTCGGCCAATGTAACTTCGACCTCGACTGTCGGATTGCCGCGGCTGTCTAGAATCTGTCGTCCATGAATGTCAACTATCGTACTCATCGTAGGGGGGATCCTCTTTTTAGAATTGGGGGGAGCTGAATAACGAACTCGGCCGTACCTGGGCCGGGGAGATTGTCTTGGAATTGTCAAATAGCTCGGGAGCCTTCGACTGGTAGAACCCCTCATTTTAGAGGGACTTGACGAGTTGTCGACCCGGTAACTGCGAGCCCCGAAGCAAGGTGTAATAATTCCCACAGACGCCCCTGAGGAGTGGGTGTAACATAGTAGCGATGACTTGCGGTCATCGATTGCCCCGCAGAATGGAGGCTTTCGTGCTTCTCGGCGTGAATCACGGGTCAATCTCGTCTAGTTTGAATCAGGAGACAGATGTGTTTGAGAGACCAATTGAGTTGGTGGAAATCAACCATAAACCTACAAAGAATGGGGCATCTCACGAGGCAACAGGCGGGCTCAACGTAGAGCAGGCAGTTCGCGAGCGGTACGCAGCTGCCGCTCAGGCGAGCGAGGCAGCACTCTGCTGCCCGGTCGATTACGACCCCCAGTACCTTGCGATTATTCCTGGCGAAATTCTCGAACGCGACTACGGCTGCGGCGATCCTTCGAAGCACGTGGCGCCTGGTGAAACAGTGCTTGACCTCGGCAGCGGTGGCGGCAAGATCTGCTACATCGCAGCCCAGATAGTTGGTGCCGCAGGTCGGGTTATTGGCGTTGACCGCAATGAAGACATGCTTGCGCTCGCTCGCCAGCATCAGCCGACCATTGCTCAATCGCTAGGTTATGCGAATACTGAATTCCGCAAGGGCAGCATCCAAGACCTAGCGCTCGATCTGGAAGCATTTGAAACCCATCTCAGAGATAACTCGGTTCAGTCGGCGAGCGATTGGCTCAGGGCCGAGGCACATGCCGATCAGCTTCGAGAAACTCAACCGCTGGTAAAGAGTGATTCGATTGATGTTGTCGTCTCGAATTGCGTCTTGAATCTAGTTTCCGCTGCCGACCGTAGGCAACTATTTGCGGAACTCTTCCGCGTACTCAAGCGCGGCGGTCGGGCGGTGATTAGCGACATTGTTTGCGACGAGCCAGTGCCAGAGCATCTGCAGAACGATCCTCGTTTGTGGAGCGGTTGTATCAGCGGTGCGTTTGTCGAATCTGAGTTTCTCGACGCTTTTGCCGATGCTGGATTCTATGGCATCGAGATACTCGAGCGCCAGGAAGAAGCCTGGGCCACGGTCGAAGGCATCGAATTTCGCAGTGTTACGGTTCGAGCCTACAAAGGCAAAGAAGGCCCCTGTCTCGATCAACGGCAGGCCGTTATCTACAACGGGCCTTGGAAGCAAGTTGTCGACGACGACGGGCACGTGCTCCGTCGGGGCGCTCGCACCGCGGTGTGCGGGAAAACTTATGCGATTTACAATCGGCAACCGTACGCCGATCAAATCACACCTGTGCCCCCGCACCAAGAGGTACCGATCGACGACGCGGTCGAATACGATTGCCACCGCAATGCAATCCGCCAACCGCGTGAGACAAAGGGGCAGGATTACGACGCTACTCAACTGCCGGACAGTGACTGCTGTAGCGGCGGCGATTGTTGCTAAGCTCCTCCGAAGCAAGTCTCGATTCTGCTAGGGCGAAATAGGTAGCGATTCGTTAGTGAAGGCTCCCTGAATCACTTTATTCCGATACCTATCCCCATTACATGTTTGTCTTGCGCACAATCCAAGAATTCGTGCGTCTCTGAGAAAGAGTCTGAGGCAACCAACTCCTTCCAAAATTTGGGAACATTATCAAACCCGACAAGATCGTCGTTGATGTCGTGAAACATACAGATTCGAGCGAAACTTCCGACGTTCTCGAAATCTTTGCGGACAGCTTCGTAAGAGTGATCCCCATCGATCAGCACACAGTCGTAACTGTGTCCTCTTAGATCATCGCTAGTGTAGGAGCGGTATTCAAGGGGAATCATGGATTGGATCGTCGAATAGTGTTTGAACATGTTTTCGGGGTCGATTGTCATGGCTTTCAGTTTCGGATTGAACCGATGTAAGTACGCGATGAGTACAGAAGAAGTGTATCCAGTGTGCGTACCAACTTCTAAGAAGGTTATGATCTCTTGACGCGAGAGCGCAATCATCGCTTTGGCTAACTGCTGCGGAATCTGCCAAAGCCCGTTGTTCGTACGATTCATGTACGCCGATTCAGAACCATAGACGCCTCTGGTGTCGTGCCTGAGTCCGATTCCTCTAATAATATCTACGACTGAGTCAACGTTTCTTAATTCTTCTGAAGGTAGCTTCGCGATTCGTTCAAGACCTCGAATCAGTTTTCTCTTCGCGACGGAATTCGAAACATTCTTAGTCCAAATTCTCTGCAGAGTACTCGTCACGCTCATGCCCTCGAACTCCTTATTAAGAGCCAATCGACTGCGAGATCTATGCTGTGGATTGCTGTCGAACCAACGACCGCGCGATGCATACTAGCAGCTTTGCTGATCAGAGTCCCGGCCATCTGCCGCTAGAGCTTCTCGAAGGAATGCCAGCAGCTTGTGGTGTTTATCCATATTTACTAGGATGCTGAGCTGTGTAAACCTACCTGTATACCTGTGACTAACTTGATAGGGCTGCCGTGAGCTATTGCGTTACTAGAATTTTCGTCGTGTGTTTACTTGCCGTGTCGGTAGCGAACTTTTCCCTCGCGGCCGACTCTGGATTTGTCCCATTGTTCGATGGAAAGTCACTCGAGGGTTGGGTGCAACGAGGCGGTAAGGCTGAGTATGTAATCGAGGACGATGCGATCGTCGGTACGTCGGTTGCTGAGACGCCAAACAGTTTTCTCTGTACTTCACGTGATTACGGCGATTTTATTCTCGAGGTGGATCTGAAGGTCGATAACGAACTGAACTCCGGCATTCAAATTCGTAGCCACGTTCACGACCACGACACTGAGTACGAAGATAAAAAAATTCCGGCCGGTCGAGTGCATGGCTATCAGGTGGAGATCGATCCTAGCGATCGCGCATTTTCGGGCGGAATCTACGACGAAGCCCGCCGCGGTTGGCTCTTCGATCTCAAGGACGACAAACATCGTAAAGCCCGCGAAGCGTTCAAACGGGGCGAGTGGAACCATTACCGCATCGAAGCCCGTGGACCCTCGATCAAGACTTGGATCAATGGCGTGCAGGTGGCTGATCTCACCGACGATGTCGATACCAGGGGTTTGATCGCACTTCAAGTTCACAGCGTTCCGGATGAATTTGCAGGCAAACAAGTTCGCTGGCGAAACATTCGGATTAAAGATCTGGATTCCCACCGCAGGTGATTACACTCGGCTCAGTTTAGTCACCCGACCGCGCGCAACCCACTCGGCGACAAAAATGTTGCCGTCTTTGTCGAAGCAAGCATCGTGTGGGTGGATGAATTTTCCCAGCTGCCATTTCGACTCGGTGGCGCGGATCGAATATCCGCCCGTGTCTTTGTTGTCCTGAACGATCCGATCGGTATCGACGCCCAACTGCGCGACTACTCTGTTGTCTCCGTCTAGCAAGCTGACTCGTGCAAATAGTTCGGGAACCAACAACAGGTCTTCATAGACATCGAGATTTGCCGGCCAAAGAAATCCATCTTGAGTGCGGCGATGCTCTCCGTCGATTGTGAACCATTGCAGCCGATCAAATTCCCGATCGGCCACGACGACTAGCGGCTCTTCGCCCCGGTTATCGATCCAGATGCCATGAGGCAATTTGAATTTGCCGCCCGCCCGATCGTTTTCGTCGCTGCCAGGTTCACCAAACATGCTTAACCACTTGCCGTCACGATCGTAGCGATGGATGCGATAAGCTCCGTAGCCGTCGATCAGGAAAAAATCACCGTTGGGCAGAAAGGCGACATTCGTGGGGCAAAACCGATCGCGTCCCCAAGGGTTATCATCTTTTTCACGTGGATAATCGTCTTCCCCTTCGGCATAAACGTCGCATTCCATCGGCGCGCCTTTGCGCCATACTTGTTCGCCCTTCGTGTCGAGCTTCGCGTGAGAGCGCTGCTGTTGATACGCGCAGACATAGAGAAAGTCTTGCCCATTCTCCTGACGAATGTCGAGACCATGCCCGCCACCCTGAAACTGCGAACCGAACGAGCGAACATACTTCCCATCTTGGTCGAAGACAAAAATCGCGGGATGGTCCGACTGCTCTAAGCGGCCCTCTTGAATAACGTACAGGAAACCTTCGCTGTCGACCGCCACATTGTGCGTCGTTTGCCAGGAGAATTCGCTGGGCAATTGAGGCCACTGGTCGTGCACCTCATATTGAAAGTCACCTTCGCCAATGATCATCTGACTCTCGGTCTTCTTAGCCGTGGCAATTGCCGGCGCGGCCAACGTGGCAGCAGAAACTACGGCGGCCGATTTCATGAACTCTCGGCGTGTGGGCGCACCCGAACCACTCTTCGACATGACTGTTCTCCGTAAGCATTGAGGACATGACCGGGACATCTCCCCGGTCTTCCGCCATCTTACCGTCTATCTGCATACACGACACCCTCGGGCCATCGCCCTTTCCATGATTAGCGATCAGCTGTCAGCATTCAGCTCTCGGCTGTCAGTTTTTTCAGGCTGACCGCTGACCTCTAAATGCTGAGCGCCTTTCCCCTTTATTCCCTCCGCTTGGGGTCCCAACTTCGGGGAAAAAATCCCCTCATTCTTTCCCGCGCGTTTCATCGCTGCTGTGTAATACAAGTGGTTTGCCAAGTCGACATGGGAAAAAACTCACCCCATTTTGGGTTTTATCAATCATTGTTTCCTAGCTATTAGTTGATAGCAATTAGCCGTCAGCACTCAGCACTCAGCACTCAGCATTCAGCATTCATCATTCAGAAATCCAAATCCCCCCTTCCCCGCTGGCCCTCAACCCTAGACACTCAACTCTCAACCAGTATTGTCCCTATGCCTGGGGTCCCATGTTTTGGGTCAAAACTCAAGGGTTCTGTCCGACGTAAATTCAATCGGCGACTGCCATGGCAGTGTGATTCGCAAGTCGATAGTGACAATAGTCACCGAGTTTAGGTCATTTTGACTTCCTCTTGTTGGACAAATCATCTGGGATGTGAGTTGCATTTGCCATTGGCTAACACATACACCAGACGTCTCGGTTCGATTCAGAATGGAAGTCATTATACAAGATCGCGCGCTCAACTTCACTTGCTAGATTTGGCCAGCTGCTCGAATACGTTGGAAGAACGAAAACCGTCCTGCATGATTTTGAGTTCCCGTGTTAGTTGTTCTGATCGGCAGAGCAGGCCAACATTCCGGTAGGTGAGACACAGCGTTTCCCTACCCCTACAGTAGGAACCCGGCCGCAACCTGAAACGTTGTAACGAGAGGAGTAGGCTAAAGAGCGAAATATTTGACATAAGTCCAACCAATGGTGCTAGAATAGGGCCGTCTTGATGATTCGTTGGCCGTCTCACGTAGTGAACGCTAAACAGGGGAAGTGATCATGAGACCTGCAAATGTTCTTGCCATAATTCTCGCGCTGTTTCCTGTCTCTGCCCTGGCAGCGCCCTTTAGTTGGGACAATCCCGGGGGCGGGGATTTCGATAACATTTTCAATTGGAATCCATTCGGTGTGCCTGGTGCGGGAGATACCGCGGCCTTCGATGAACTGGGCAACTACACTGTCACGCACGACGGCGACTTCACGAATCAATCGATGACGGTGACCAACGCAGGAAGTGTACTGTTTGCGGCCGATGTTGATACAGGGAGGACCTATACGTTGTCGGGGGATGCCGACATTCAAGGGGTCAACCTAGCCGTCGGTGCATTTCAATTACCAATGTATCTTGATGTGGGCAACGACCTGAAGATTGGATCGGGCGGATCAGTGGTCGTGGATAGCGAGAGCTCCGTGACCACGCAGAACTTGCTTGTGGGTAATCTGGCTGCCGGTGGGAACGGTGGCATCGTGGTTTCCCTCCGCTCGGAATTTCACGTGACCGGCGGCGGCCAGACCATCGTGGGCGGGAACGGATTCATCGGGGATATCACGGTTGCTAATCTCGGCACGTTGGATATCGCCGGGTCTCTCGAACTGGCCAGCGACTCCGATCCGGGCTCGACCGGTCAGTTGTTCGCAACTACCGATGCTGCTGTCACCGTGGGCGACGTGGAAGTGGGCGGAGGAGCGATTGGGTCGACGGGGGCGATCACGGTTTCGACTGGCGCGACGGTTGATCTTACTGGGGCAGCCACGCTCGATGTAGGTGGAGTGACAGGACAGGGTACCGGCACCATCAAGGTGGAAGACGACAGCCAGATGTCGACAGGTACCGGCTTAACGACCATCTTGGACAGTGGCCTCGTCGATTTGGACGACACCGCTATGTTTACCACGAATGGCAATCTGCTAGTGGACGAAGGCCTGATCCAAGGCGAAGCGGCGACACAGTTTATTGTCGGGCCGGGCACGACTACCACAGTTCAGAATAGCGGAGAGATTAGCCTCTCGGGGAATTGGGCGATCGAGGGTTCCGGTGGAAGTCGTGACGTGGTTGTAGATTCAGCGGCACTTGTTGTGGTAAGCGACGAGCTCAGTTTGGGCAATGCCGGCAATAGCGCAGCCACCTTCACAATCAACGCTGGCAATGTCCAAGTTGGCAATGTCGTCATCGGTCCCCAAGGGCATCTCGATCTGGCAGGCGGCACTTTGGGTATCAACGTAGGTGATCTTGATGTTCTTGGCGGACAATTCACCGCAGATTCAAGTTATACGTTCGGCGGTTTTACCGACGTAAGCGTTACCGGTAACGGTTTGCTCTCCGTGGCTGGCACCGCCACAATTCAAAAGTCGTTGACTGTCAATGGTGGTTCATTTATCGCTGACGACCTCAGCGTGGACCCTGCCGCATCGTTTACTTTCACCAGCGGCTTGGTCCAACTTAATAACGGCCTCACCATTGGCAACTCCGATGTTTTCGGCGCGAACCTTACTCTCACTCCCAATCGCCAGCTTAAGACAGGGACCACGACCACGATCGATCCGTTTAGCACCTTGACTCTCGATGGCGGTTTGCTCGAGACCGGCTTGTTTGTAAACAATGGTACATTTGATTTTCAACGGGGATTCCTGCGGATCACGCGGCCTGGTGGACTGTCAATTGGGACCGGCGGCGCGTTGACCGCTAACGTCACTTTGCCTTCCGATGCGGTGCTCGATATTACAAATACTGCCACGATTGCCAGCGATGGCCGGCTCGAATTGGGCGGTGGAAAACTCTCGGCCAACTTGGCGCAGATCAACGGAATCGTGTCGGGGTTTGGCGAGATCGAAGCGCCTGTGAATCTGGCAACCTCAGGCGAAATTCGCGTCGGCGCCGCCCAGCAACTGCGGATCACCGGCGGGTCCAGCACCAATCAAGGCAAGATCGAAGTGCTCGGCGGTGAGATCGAGTTCACCTCCAACCTTAGCAGCACCGGCACTGGCCTGATTACCGGACGCGACGCCATCTTTCGCTTTCAAGGGGGACTCGACAACACAGCGTCGGTCGGTATCAGCTTTGGGACCACCGATGTGTTTGGCGACGTGACCAACCAGAATGGCGCGACCATTGCCGCTAGCGGCAACAGCAACGTCACGTTTTTCGATGATGTCGAAAACGACGGCGACATCCAGGTCAGCACCGGGTCGTCGGCTGTCTATTTCGGGGCGGTCACAGGCACCGGTAATTTTCCAGGTGGCGGCACCAACTTTTTTGAAGGCGATCTGCGTCCCGGTGCCAGTCCCGCGGAAATTGATTTCGGTGGCGACGTCGTTTTCGGGGCCGGGGCAACGCTCGAAGCGGAATTAGGAGGCACGACGCCAGGAACCGAGTTTGATGTGTTGGACGTGCTGGGTGATGTAACTCTCGGCGGTACCTTGGATGTTAGCTTGCTTAATCCGTTCACGCTTAGTGCGGGACAGTCGTTTGAGATCATAGATGTCGGCGGTACTCTCAGCGGCACGTTTCTCGACTTGGCCGAGGGTGGGCTAGTTGGAGAATTTAATGGCTTCAACCTATTGATCACCTACACCGCGGGCGACGGCAACGACGTGGCCTTGCTGAGCGCGCTGCCCGGCGATTTCGACATCGACGGTGACGTTGATGGCTATGATTTCCTTGCCTGGCAACGGGGCGAATCGCCCGACCCACTAAGCCAAGCAGACCTAGCCGCCTGGGAAGCGAATTACGGCACCGTCGCTGCGCTATCGGCAGCCTCAGCTGTTGTGCCCGAGCCAACCTCTCTGGCACTACTCAGCGCGTGTGGGCTTTTGGGTCTGCGTGTATCCCGTCGCGCAACTGTCATCTCTATTTGAACTCTAGCTCAGGTGTACGAACTGCACTACTAATATCTGTACCTACACCGGTTACCTGAGCCAGTAAACAAATTCTGGGACTCCGTCGTGCGGTTCACCAAGAGAATCTGTCTCTTCAATGCAAATCGCAAATCCACATTTTTCCAGCACTCGGATAGATGCTACGTTGTGTTGAGCTACGTAGGCATAGAGTGGCCGATTCGTGACTACGTGTAGATACTTCGAAAGCGACTGGCTAGCAATGCCTTTGCTCCAATGTTTCTTGCCGATCCAGTAGCCGACGAGTCGTTTACCATCCTGCTCCCAACTAAGGACATTTCCGGCGACCTGTTCTCCGACGAGGATAGTCCTTACCATTACCGTCTCGTCTGACAGGATCTTGTACCAATGGGCCGAGAACGCATCCCAGCTTCTAGCGGGGAATGCGGCCATTCGATTTGCTTCAGGATCACGTTGATGTTCGAAGAAGACGGAAAGATCGTCTTCCGACACGTTCCGGAGTCGGAGATTTTGTGTCGACGCTGCCACTCGCTTATTGCTCGCCATGAATATCTCGTAGGGCACGAACCCTGTTTCGTTCATCATTAGGTAGAGAGCGGTACTTACTTTCCCATCTGGCGGTAGCGGTTCCAGGCTATCCAGCCGAATAGGCGTAAAGCCAGCCAGCCGGCCCACCCTTGGACGGCGTTCGCATGATGTTCACCCGAGATAGCGGTGATTCGCCAGACTCTGTCTGCGTGAGCCCTCGAGGTGTGACCCGATTGATAGAGCCAATCGTGAACAACACCGGCAATATCGACTTTTGACCAATGCACAAGCAGTCGGCCCAGCCAAGGGATAGTGCTGAAGTCGGTTTCTGTATTCTGTGGAACGGTGAAGTTCTCGCTTTCGACTTCGACAACAAGTTCGCGCAACAGCTTGCGGCGTCCATCGCCTAGTCTCTCGGTCTGCAGGGCTCCACTTACAAGACGAGCTAGATCGGCCATAGGAAGCTCTCCCCCAGATTATTGCAAGTTTCTCCAAACATAGCTTTGGCGGCTAACGGGACGATTTGGAAAAAGTGAGGTCTGATACATACGTCAAGCACGCGGCCAGACGATAGTAGATTATCCCCGTCGCAGCTTGTCTAGCGTTGTGCTGTACTCGAAAAAAACGGTCCCTTGCCCTTGAGAGCCATGGTGCGCGATAATTGTCGGCATGCCCGCGCTTGAGTTTCCTGATCTGCTGACGAAGTTTCGCCGCTTGCTCGATGAGTGCCGCCGGTTGTACGTATCCAGTGGCGAACTCTGCCTGCACGAGCACCCCGACCTTGTTCCCCAATGTGAGCACGGTTTCGTCGCGTTGATGGACGATCTCCACCGAGCGCTCCTGGTAAAAGTGTTTGTCACGATTTGCGAAGCCGATCGCCGTTGGAGCAAGAACGAACGCAGCTTGGCCGAAGAGTTGATTGTTCATCTTTGGGGGCGAAGCCTGGAAGAAGATCAACTTAAGCAGGCGGTTCAGGATATGTCAGCGCGGGCGATGTCGCTCAAATGGTATGCGTTGGTACGCCCCTTTGATCAGATCGCGCCATTGCGCGATCGCGTCGGCGAACTGGAGACGATTGTCACTCGCCTAGCCCATCTCGTTGCCCGTGTCGATGGCCCCCTGGCGAAGAGCGAGATGGCCTGTGTAAAGATGATCCAGGATGAGCTGCAAATACATCTGCGTCCGATTCCAATCGACGAACCCGATCAGCACGAAGTAGCTTTCGAGGCGCGCGTCGAAGCCGTGAAGGAAATGATCCGCGACCAGGACACGCTTCCCGACACTCACGGCCCGGAAGCGGATGACGTTGCAGCGGAGTCGGCGCTAGCCGATCGTTCCCGCCATAGCTCTCCGGAGGAGCAGCTAGAAGAAGCGCTCGATGACTTGGAACGCTTGATCGGGCTGGAGAACATCAAGCACGAAGTCCGTACGCTCACCAATTTCCTCAAAGTACAGAGCCACCGAGAGCGAGCCGGGTTGCCCGCGACCGACGTGAGTCTGCACATGGTCTTCGGCGGTAATCCGGGGACGGGCAAGACCACCGTTGCGCGTATTTTAGGAAGAGTCTTCGGCGCGATGGGCGTTTTGCAAAAAGGGCACCTCGTGGAGACCGATCGTTCGGGACTTGTGGCAGGCTATGCAGGCCAAACCAGCCTCAAGGCCAACCAAAAGATCGACGAGTCGCTCGATGGTGTGATGTTTATCGACGAGGCCTACTCGCTAGTCTCTTCCCAGAGTGAAGACACCTTTGGGCACGAGGCTGTGCAGGCGCTGCTTAAGCGGATGGAAGACGATCGCGAGCGTCTGGTGATTATCTTGGCGGGCTACCCGGCGGAGATGCAGACGCTGTTGGGGAGCAATCCGGGCTTGAGTTCGCGGTTCAGTCGCAAGCTGGAGTTCCTTGATTACTCGGCATTAGAACTGGCACGAATCTTTGGTCGAATGTGTGACAAGAATCACTACACGCTACGACCACTGACGCGGGCCAAGGTGATGCTGGGGCTCGACCATCTGCACCAGCATCGTGATCACCATTTTGGTAACGGGCGGACGGCACGAAACTTGTTCGAACACTGCATCCGCCGCATGGCTAACCGTATCGCGGAGATAGCCGATCTCTCAGTCGAGCAGCTTACGACGCTTGAGCCGGAAGACATTGAATTCACAAACGTGCCGCCCGATGTCTTCGAGAATTTAGAAACTCACGAATCGATCCGCTTCCACATGAGCTGCCCCGAATGTCAACATGGTAAGGACGTACCGTTGAAGTATCTTGGTCGCAGCGTTCGCTGCCCGAAGTGTCGGCACGAGTTCGCTTCGGATTGGGCAGAATTGCTTGTCTCGGATGGCGACTGACGCCTGTTCACTAGTCTCGCTGCCTTGCGCAAGCTCTTTCCGTGACATTCGCAGGTCGAAAGTTTAATTGCATTGCTATTCGACATGCTCTACAATCGTGCTTGGGTTGATGGCGCGTGCCAGAGACCCGGGGGATGAGCAGCAGAAGGGACATTCCTGCCATGGCCATTTCTTCTCGTCGCGGCTTCACGTTTGTGGAGCTGGCGATCGTGATGTTGCTTATCGGTCTGCTCGGTACCATCTTAATCCCCGCCATTCAGAAGGCGAAAGAAAAGTCGCAACGCTCTCGCTGCGCGTATAACCTACGCCGGATCATCCACGGCGTGGTTAAATACGAAAACTCACAAGGGAGCTATCCGCCTGGGAGGCTGTTTCCTGATCGGCTCAGTTCCGACGGCTATCCAATTTTCACCTCCAACTACTCTGGCGTTACTCCTGACGAAACATCTGGATACTATTCAGTTCATATTTGGATTCTGCCCTATGTGAAGGCTAGCCACATCTTCGATATGATCGACTTTGATGTTGTTCACACAAGATTTCTCAATAGCTATAACCCCAACTTAGAGGCCTACACGCAGCCGATGCCACTTTATCTGTGTCCTAGCGATTCCAATACGGGCAGAGGACTCACAGAGAACAATTACCGCTGCAATTTTGGCGGAGACACGCCTGGCGCTGGCCAAAGATCAGTTAGCAACGGTGTCTTAAAGCCTCGTCCTTCCGATTCTTGGCACCCGGGCGGCAACGGCGCATTCACGATTAGTGAAAGAGGGCTCTTGGACAGAGACAAGGGACTCATGGCCAAAGATTTTATTGATGGAATTTCCAAGACTGTTTTCTTTTCAGAAAGGACGAAGGGCGTAGCGGATTCATTTGAAAAGGTGCCAACAATCACAGATATGATTCGCTGCTCACCCGGAGATATCACCCCGGCTGACCCCATCGAATCAGTGTTTCAAGTGGCTGAAAGTTACGTCCCAGAATTTTCACACTTCGTTTTCCCCGCCGCAGGCCGTTGGATGCAGGAGGACTACTCGAATGGCTGGCCGTTCGCCGGCTATGACTCAACACAGTACAATCACGTCGCACCACCCAACTGGAACAGCATTGATTGCGGAGTGAGTTTTATTTCTGATACGCCTGGGGAACATGCGATTATCGCTGCGCGTAGTGAGCATCCGCGCTTTGTGAATGTTGCCTACGGCGACGGCCACGTGAAAGCGATCAACGATAACATCGACTTGACCGTGTGGCGTGCTCTAGGAACCCGCAACGGCGGGGAAACGGTTCCCAAAAAAAGGCGGCGCAGACGCAATCGTTGGTAGCCGGTTTTCGTCGCAGCGTTCGTAACCTCTTTCAGCGACATTCGCAGATCAAAAGATTAATTGCATTCCGATTCGAGATTCTCTACAATCGTGCCTGGGTTAATGGCGCGTGCCAGAGACCCGGGGGATGAGCAGTAGAAGGGACATTCCTGCCATGGCCATTTCTTCTCGTCGCGGCTCCACGTTTGTGGAGCTGGCGATCGTGATGTTTCTTATCGGTCTGCTCGGTACCATCTTAATCCCCGCCATTCAGAAGGCCAAAGAAAAGTCGCAACGCTCTCGCTGCGCGTACAACCTACGCCGGATCATCCACGGCGTGGTTAAATACGAAAACTCACAAGGGAGCTATCCGCCTGGGAGGCTGTTTCCTGATCGGCTTAGTGCGGAAGGTTATCCAATTAACACCTCTAATTACGCTGGAGTTTCGCCTGACGAAACATCTGGATACTATTCCGTTCACATTAGGATTCTGCCCTATGTGAAGGCTGGCCACATCTTCGATTTGATCAATTTTGACGTTGCCCTAATCAAGTTGTTGGTTCCAGGAAACCCAAATTTGGAAGCCTTTACACAACCGATGCCACTGTATTTGTGTCCCAGCGATTCCAATACGGGCATAGGGCTCTCGGAAAACAACTACCGCTGCAACTTTGGAGGAGACACGCCTGGCGCTGGCAAAAGAACAGTTGCCACCGGTGTCCTAAAGCCTCGTCCTAACGATTTTTGGCACCCTGGCGGCAACGGCGCCTTCACGATAGGCGAAACGGGACTCATGGCCAAAGACTTTGTAGATGGTATTTCCAAGACCGTTTTCTTTTCTGAACGGACCAAGGGCGCAGGAGATTCGTTTAGCAAGGTGCCGACCAACACAGATATGATCCGCTGTTCGATTGGAAAATTCGACCCGGGTGACTCACTTGAACTCGTTTTTCAAGCGGCAGACAGCTACGTTCCTGAACATTCGAGCCACGTTTTAACTGCCGCAGGTCGCTGGTTGCAGAATGGTTATTACGGTAATGGTTGGCCCTTCGCCGGCTATGACTCAACACAGTACAACCATGTCGCACCACCTAATTGGAACAGCATCGACTGCGGAGTGAGTTTTATCTCTGATACGCCTGGAGAACATGCGATTGTAGCTGCCCGCAGCGAACACCCGCGTTTTGTGAATGTTGCCTACGGGGACGGCCACGTGAAAGCTATCAACGACGACATCGACTTGACGGTGTGGCGCGCGCTGGGTACCCGCAACGGCGGGGAGACGGTTCCTAAGAAGAGGCGGCGCAGGCGCAATCGTTGGTAGCCAGTTTCGTCGCAGTTTTTGTTACTTCTTTCAGCGACATTCGCAGGTCAAGAATTTATTTGCATCGCCATTCGAGATTCTCTACAATCGTGGTTGGGTTAATGGCGCGTGCCAGCAACCCGGGGGATGAGCAGTAGAAGGGACATTCCTGCCATGGCCATTTCTTCTCGTCGCGGCTCCACGTTTGTGGAGCTGGCGATCGTGATGTTGCTTATCGGTCTACTCGGAACCATCTTGATTCCTGCCATTCAGCGGGCAAAAGAAAAGTCGCAACGCTCTCGCTGCGCTTATAACCTCCGCCGGATCATCCACGGCGTGGGTAAATACGAAAACTCACAAGGGAGCTATCCACCGGGGAGGCTGTTTCCTGACCGGCTCAGTTCCGACGGTCGACTAATTAACACCACTAACTACGTAGTCAGACCAGACGAGACAACCGGTTTCTATTCCGTTCATATTTGGATTCTGCCTTATGTGAAGGCCGGCCATATCTTCGATTTGATTAATTTTGACGTTGCTCACATGAAAATCCTCGATAATATAAATCCGAACCTTGAGGCCTACACGCAACCGATGCCACTGTATCTGTGTCCAAGCGATTCCAATACGGGAACAGGGCTCTCGGAGAATAATTACCGCTACAATTTTGGTGGGGACACACCCGGGGCGGGGAAACGGACTGTAAGCGGGAACGTTCGACTTCCTCGCTTTACCGATTCTTGGCACCCTGGTGGCAACGGTGCCTTTACGATGGGCGAAACGGGACTCACGGCCAAAGACTTTACGGATGGAATTTCCAGGACCGTTTTCTTTTCAGAGAGGACTAAGGGTGCTGGAGATGCATTTAAAAAGGTGCCAACTAACACGGATACGATTCAGTGCGTAGGCGGTGATTTCACGCCAGCGGACCCCATTGAACCTCTGTTTCAAGCGGCTGACAGCTACGTTCCAGCACTTCAGAACTTCGTTTTTTCCGGTGCGGGCCGTGGGCCAGACGAAAACGACTTCGCGAACGGCTGGCCGTTCGGTTTTTATGCCGCGACTCAGTACAATCACGTCGCACCACCCAATTGGGAAGGCATCGACTGCGGAGTGAACTTTATTCCTGATACTCCCGGCGAGCATGCAATTATCGCCGCGCGTAGCGAGCATCCGCGCATTGTGAACGTTGCCTATGGAGACGGCCACGTGAAAGCAATCAACGACGAGATCGACTTGACGGTGTGGCGCGCGCTGGGTACCCGCAACGGCGGGGAGACGGTTCCTAAGAAGAGGCGGCGCAGGCGCAATCGTTGGTAGCCTGTTTCGTCGCAGCTCTTGTTACTTCTTTCAGCGATATTCGCAGGTCAAAAGTTTAATTGCATTGCCATTCGAGACTCTCTACAATCGAGCTTGGGTTAATGGCGCGTGCCAGCAACCCGGGGGATGAGCAGCTGAAGGGACATTCCTGCCATGGCCATTTCTTCTCGTCGCGGCTCCACGTTTGTGGAGCTGGCGATCGTGATGTTGCTTATCGGTCTACTCGGAACCATCTTGATTCCTGCCATTCAGCGGGCAAAAGAAAAGTCGCAACGCTCTCGCTGCGCGTACAACCTGCGCCGGATCATCCACGGCGTAGTTAAATACGAAAGCTCACAAGGGAGCTATCCGCCTGGGAGGCTGTTTCCTGATCGAATCAGCGCTAACGGTGATCGAGTTTTCACCACCAACTACTCGGGCGTTACTCCTGACGAGACATCTGGATACTATTCCGTTCATATTTGGATTCTGCCCTATGTGAAGGCTGGCCACATCTTCGATTTGATCGATTTTGACGTTGCGCACATGCAGATCCTCGATAACAGAAATCCGAACCTAGAGGCCTTCTCTCAGCCGATGCCGCTGTATCTGTGTCCCAGTGATTCCAATACGGGCGAAGAGATCACGCAGAACAATTACCGCTACAACTTTGGTGGGGACTCGCCTGGCGCCGGTCAACGAACAGTTAGTGGCGGTGTCCTCAAGCCTCGTCCTACCGATTTTTGGCATCCCGGAGGGAACGGCGCCTTTACGATTGGTGAATCGGGACTCACGGCCAAGGACTTCACGGATGGAATTTCCAAGACCGTTTTCTTTTCTGAACGTACCAAGGGCGCTGGAGATTCATTCAGTAAAGTGCCGACCAACACAGACGTGATTCGGTGTGTATTAGGTGATATCACCCCAGCTAACCCTGTTGAACCGGTGTTCCACGCGTCTGACAGTTACGTTCCACAATTTATTAAGAGTTTTGTTTTTACCGTTTCGGGTCGCGGGCCAGACGAAAGCCACTTCTCGAACGGCTGGCCATTCGGCTTTTATGCCGCGACGCTGTACAATCACGTCGCACCACCCAATTGGCAAGGCATCGACTGCGGGGCGAGCTTTATTCCAGATTCTCCCGGGGAACATGCGATTGTAGCTGCCCGGAGTGAGCACCCGCGTTTTGTGAACGTCGCCTACGGAGACGGCCACGTGAAAGCGATCAACGACGAAATTGACTTGACGGTGTGGCGCGCGCTGGGCACCCGCAACGGCGGGGAGACGATTCCCGAGAAGAAGCGGCGCAGGCGCAATCGTTGGTAGCCAGTTTCGTCGCAGCTCTTGTTACTTCTTTCAGCGATATTCGCAGGTCAAAAGTTTATTTGCATCGCCATTCGATATTCTCTACAATCGAGCTTGGGTTAATGGCGCGTGCCAGCAACCCGGGGGATGAGCAGCTGAAGGGACATTCCTGCCATGGCCATTTCTTCTCGTCGCGGCTCCACGTTTGTGGAGCTGGCGATCGTGATGTTGCTTATCGGTCTACTCGGAACCATCTTAATTCCCGCCATTCAGCGGGCAAAAGAAAAGTCGCAACGCTCTCGCTGCGCGTATAATCTGCGCCGGATCATCCATGGCGTGGTTAAATACGAAAACTCACAAGGGAGCTTTCCACCGGGGAGGCTGTTTCCTGATCGGCTCAATGCCAACGGTGATCCAATAGTCACCTCCAACTACTCGGGCGTCAGTCCTGGCGAAACATCTGGATACTATTCAGTTCATATCTGGATTTTGCCTTATGTAAAAGCTGGCCACATCTTTGATTTAATCGACTTCGATGTTCCCTTGATCAAGATATTGCATCCAGGAAACCCAAATACTGAAGCCTTCACACAGCCGATGCCACTGTATCTGTGCCCGAGCGATTCCGATACAAGCAGCGGGCTCACGGATAATAACTACCGCTGCAATTTTGGTGGAGACACGCCTGGTGCTGGCCAAAGAACAGTTAACAGCATTGTCCGCAACCCTCGTCCTAGTGATTTGTGGCACCCTGGTGGCAACGGTGCCTTCACGTTAGGCGAAACGGGACCGATGGCCAAAGATACGGGACTCATGCCCAAAGACTTTGTAGATGGAATTTCCAAGACTGTTTTCTTTTCTGAACGGACCAAGGGCGCAGGAGATTCATTTAGAAAGGTGCCAACAATCACAGATATGATTCGCTGCCCAGGCCGAGGTATTACGCCGGCAGACCCCATTGAATTTGTGTTTCAAGCGGCCGAAAGTTACGTTCCTGAATTTTCGCACTTCGTTTTTACCAACGCAGGTCGTTGGTCGGAGAGAGAAAATTACTCGAATGGCTGGCCGTTCGCCGGTTATGACTCAACACAGTACAATCATGTCGCACCACCAAATTGGAACAGCATCGACTGCGGAGTGAGCTTTATTTCTGATACGCCTGGGGAGCACGCGATTATCGCTGCCCGTAGCGAGCATCCGCGCTTTGTGAACGTTGCCTATGGAGACGGCCACGTGAAAGCGATCAACGACGAAATTGACTTGACCGTTTGGCGCGCGCTAGGCACGCGAAATGGCGGGGAAACAGTTCCCGAGAAAAAACGACGCAGACGCAATCGTTGGTAGCGCGGGCGCAAAAATAGAGCCCTTTCGCGCTAGCCGCCATCGTTAATTCGCGGGCTCTCGAGATACCCTGCGGTTTTACTGAGTCTTCGGTCCAGTTAGCCGGCGGCGTAGTCAGGCAAAAGGGCCCTGCCGACGATTGTACCAGTCAGGGCGTCAGCACAGCAACGACAAGCTGTTTTTCCCGGAGATCGCGCTTGTTGAAGCAATTCCCGGTTCGGAGTCGCCAACCTGCCGAGGGCTCAAGCGGTATCTTAGAAGTAACATTACGTAATCGCCGATATCGCTAGCGACGCACGGTTCCGCTGGCACTGGCGTCGGAGCGGTTCATCGCCTGGCGGACCTGTGTGGCGTAGCGAGCCGGATCGTTCGCAAAATGAGCCATCGTTTCTTGGCTATGGAAGAGGTAGAACGAGCCGCGATATTCGTAGCCGAACTTGCGACTTCCTTCTTGCATAACGTTTTGGTCGAGCATCAGCACAGGATCCATTCCCGAAAAAACCGGGCTGTAGGTGTCAGGGCTGGCCAGGAATTGTTGTCGCTCCGTTTCGCTTGTGAACAGGAAGGTGCGGCCACGATGGACAGCGCCAAACTGGGGATTGCCAACAACCCACTTGCGAGCCAGCTTAAGAGAGACAGGGCAATAACCTTCAAACGCCAAAGCAGGGCTTCCTGGTGGCAATTGTGGCGTAGGAGCTTGAACTTGACTCTGAGGCGTGGGCGGTTGTGTAGCGGCGCTTTGCTGAGCAACGGGTGTAGTTGGTGGCGCTGCAGGTGCCATAGCCGGCGCGACTGCCGGCGCAACGGCGGCTGCAGGAGCAGGAGCATATGGGTTGGTGTATCCTTGTGGCGTCGGAGCAACCTGTGCCTGGGGCGTTTGAGCCGTACCCTGGGCGGGAGCTTGCGGTCCAACGACGTACGGATTCGCAGCATAGGCAGCGGTCTGAGTTACAGCAGCCGGTGCGGACTGCGGCGCGGAACTCGCGACCGGTTGATTGTGGTACTGCCCCACCTGAAGACCACCGTAAGCTGACTGCGCGGGTGCTTGAGCTGAAGCGCCTTGTTTTTGCATATACTGAGTGTAGTGAGTTGCGACGTTGGTGAGTTGTCCCACGTACGCCTCTGCCTGCAAGGGGCAGGAGAGCTTGGCAACCACGTTGCCTTGCGGAGTGAGAACGACGTCTGTCGGTACCCGTTCAATTTGGTAAGTACTTGCTAGCGCTGGGGATAGGCTTGCGTCGAGTTTTACAGGTACGTAGCCTTGCTCAAGAAAGTCGCCAACCTGAGGCTGCGAGAATACGTCTTTGTCCAACGAGCGACAGGGGCCGCAACTGGGAGTCCAAAAATGCAGCAGCACGAGCTTGCCCGCTTGGGTGGCTTCGATTTTGGCTGCATCAAGGTTATTGCGCCAGCGAACTGCCTCCGCCAATGAGCTTGACGCATTAGCGATCAAACTCAAGAGTGTTAGAGACAGAATGAGTGAAAAGTTGCGTTGAGTACTCATGGCGATTCCGTTCGCTTCAGACAGGTTTTCAGATGAGTGAATGTTCTTGTTCCAGCCTAGCTAGGGGCCTTGGCAGGACGAGACCGGCAGAGCCAGTCTCCCTCTGCTCGGGTAAATCGGACGGTGGGAGACCAGACTTTGTAAAAATTGAACGATCCGTGAGACTTTGCCGGATTTGCGGGACTGAACAGGCGGATCAAGGAAGTCTGGGGTGTTTGGGGGATAGTTGTAAAGTGTTTGATAGCATAGGCTTGGGAGTTTCTCGATCGGGCGGAATTACACGCACTGGCTAGTAGGCTATACTTGGGGGTATCAGATAGCACCATTTCTAGATACGATGCGCCCGGTCGCGAGTCATCCGAGGGCTTTCTAGGTGATCCCACGCTGCTGTGGCCATTCCCGAATCCGAGTTGGGTTCAGTCGAGACGATTAACAAGAGTCCATTATTTAGTCTTTTGGTAAGCGAGCTTGACACGGATGTAACTAGAGTTAAGATTGGCATTGAGTTCATAATCCTGCCTTTGAGCAGGTTCTATCGGCCAGTTGTTCGGCTTCTTCGCGTTGGCTTTCCAGGCAGAGCGGAGACTAATGCGTCCCCTGCCCTTCTTCGAGCAGAAAAGTGGCGGGTGTTTGACGGCAAGCAATATTGGTCGTGTGATTCGCTTTGGTTTACACAATATTAGTCATGGATGGAACGCACTGAACTTTGGTTCTATGCGACGGGGGAGCCATGTGTGGACGTGCCACATTGTTCTTGGAAATTGGGCTCGTGGAAACTGGCCGTAATGGCCTAATAGGCCGCGCCGTATTTTTTTTGCTTTCGGCGATCAGTCGCACGTAACGCGCTGGCTAAACTTTGCCAGAATCACATGAACGGTTCTTGATCAGGTCGATACTTCGGTGGAGTCGCCTGACGTCGATGGATAGGCAGACGCCTCTACAGCATTTTTTATAATCTGTGCGGTAGTTGGCATGAACGCCGGAGCTTATTGGCGGGATTCGGGATTTCTTGGACCGTCCATGGCACATCGGCTAAGTACAAGATTGTGGATGTCGTCCGAGTTCGATCGCATCGGGCGTTCAATTCGTGAATGCTAGGATTTCGCCAGCGTAGGGGTATTGTCTTAAGTTAGTAGGCTGGTCCTACTTTGTTGGGTTTTGCTCGCGAGATACTCGGCGGGCTTGACCGAATATCGCGTGGCATTAGTCGATGGACCTTTTAGGAGGGGTCGGCATTGCCTTTTATTAAGTTTTTAGATGGTTGAATGCGCGCGTGACCAATTGAAACAGAGGTAGACTACCTCTTCAAGGCGTGTGCCAGGTTACGAGCTTTTCTAGCAGTCGCTTCTTGCGTCTGGATTTGTTAGGACGATTTGAGGATTAGTTGAGTGATGGGTAAGAAAAAGCAAAGATCAGGTGGTGGCGGTGGCGGCAGGTATCGAGGTCGGAACAACTCCGGCAATCGCGGCTCAAACCGCCAAGGGGGAGGCCGGGGCGGCAATCGGCGTCGAAACTCCTATCAAGACAACCGGCAAGAGCCCGATTTCTCCGATAACGGCGATCCGTTGCCGTTGGTGCCCGGTTCGGGAGTGCTCGAAATGCACCCCAATGGCTACGGCTTTCTGAGAAACCCGGCGACCAATTTCACAAGAGAGCGATCCGATCCGTTTGTGCCAGGAACGATGATCGAGAAATTCGGTCTCCGTGAGGGAGTGTTGATTCAAGGCATGGTTCAGCATCATCGCAAACAACAGGGACCGCGCTTGCGCGAAATCCTAGATGTCGACGGGATTGCGCCGGAGAACTATCCAGAAGTAAACAGTTTCGATGATCTGACCGCGATCACTCCGGAAGAGTGGTTTCGCTTGGAAACGGGAGCCGAGCCGCTCAGTACTCGCGTCATGGATTTACTGACGCCTTTGGGTAAGGGACAGCGCGCATTGATCGTCGCCCCGCCTCGCACTGGCAAGACTGTTCTGATGCAGCACATCAGCAACGCCGTGGCAGAAAATTATCCCAAAGTTTCGTTGATCGTATTGTTGATCGACGAGCGACCTGAGGAAGTGACCGACATGCGGCGGAACGTCCGTGGCGGCGAAGTCTTTGCCAGTAGTTTAGACTGCGACGTGGAAAGCCACGTTCGCCTTTCGCAATTAGTCGTTGCGCGTTGCAAGCGATTGGCTGAAATGGGACACGACGTTTGCATGGTAATGGATTCAATTACCCGACTAGCCCGAGCATTCAATAAGTGGGTAGGCAACACAGGCCGTACCATGAGCGGCGGCGTCGATATTAAGGCGATGGATATTCCCAAAAAGCTATTTGCTACAGCTCGTGCGTTTGAAGAAGGTGGTTCGCTCACAATCGTTGGAACCGCGCTGGTTGATACTGGCAGCCGTATGGACGAACTGATCTTTCAAGAGTTCAAAGGTACGGGCAACATGGAATTGGTGCTTGACCGAAAGCTGGCGGACCGTCGGGTTTGGCCTTCTATTGACATTGAGCAGTCGGGCACACGTCGCGAAGAAAAGTTGCTCTCGTCCGAAACATTACACGCCGCGACTATGCTGCGAAGAACGCTTTCCTCTATGCATCACGTTGACGCGATGGAGCAACTAACCAGCAAGTTAGGTAAATTTAAGTCGAACGATGAGTTCATTATGCTAATCCAGAGCGCCGATTAGCGCAGGATTGCCAAACCGACTGCCGATGAGCGTGGCCGTTCTCTTCTAATTCCCAGGTGCGCCGAACGATCCATAAATACGGCAGCGATATTGCCAATTCTTTACGACATTTCTATGATGGGCCGTACAATAATTGCGTCTGGAGGGTAAGCGAATTGGCTAGCGGCCTGATTGGAATTCAGGTGCTCCGCAAGGAGTTGCGGGTTCGAGTCCCGTGCCCTCCGCTATGTTTCTGAAGAGGCGACAACTTGAGACATTCGATGTCAATCGACGCCAACCGTGTGGTGTAAAAAGTTTGTGCAGAGAAGAAGCTGTCAGTGAAGAGGTCTGCATTGTAACAGATTGGTGTGAAATTGTCGCCGGGTAGAATTCGATGGTTGCTATCCATCAGCCAACTCGGTTGTCCCATCAAGATTCGCGCAGCAGCGAACTGCGATCGACAAAGTACTTGATCCAGCACCGAGATTTCTCATGCTGCAACGCGTTCGTAATGCCGCAAGATTCCGCCGAGAGACTCATGGCAAATGATCTGCTCGCCCTCAGTGAGTGGTACATCTTCATCAGGCCATTTTCCGGAGAGTGGTCGATTCTCCAGCCCCTGATGTGGCCTGAATTCATTGTAAAAGCTGACATACGAAGCAACGAGATGATTGAGGTGCTTCTTGCCGAACACGATGAAGAAGTTCAAACACTCGTAGCGTGCAGATTTTACCCATCTCTCGATGAATGCATTTTGATTTGGCGCTCGGGGAGCCGTGGGCTTGACCTTGCAGCTGATGTCTTTGAACACCTGATCGAAATCAGCGATGTACATGCCATCGCGATCACGAACGAGGTGATCGATTCGCAGATCAGCTTCGCGAGCCTGCTCGACGAAAGCATGGGCTTGGCCAACCATCCACTTCCCGTCGGGCTTAAAACTGCAGGGCGAGCAGATCACTCGCCGTGTGCCAATATGAATAAACGCCAAGACAAACGCTTGCCGCAGGCCAGTCGGAGTCCAGATCATCTTGCTGAAGAAGTCAACTTGCCAGAGCGTATCGACATGCACTTTGAGGAACTCGTCCCAGGTTCCAGGTCCACGCTTGGGACTTGGCTTGATGCCCTCTTCCTTGAGGATGTTCTTGATCGTCGACTGCGAGACGCATTTGATGCGGAGTTTCTTGAGTTCGCTGAGAATTCGGTTGTATCCCCAGCCCGTTTCACGGGCAAGGCAAACAATAGTCTCTCGAATCGACTGCAATGTGCGTGGCCGCCCCATCTTCTTGGGCTTCTTTCCCAGTTTCTTCTCGAGAACCCACCGCTGGTAGGTTCGCGGATGCACAAGGACAATCGATTTGTGGGCGTTGGGGCCAAGTTCTGCTCCCAGCTTGAGCAGCCGTTCCTTTTCCTCTGGGGTGAGAAAGATACGTTGCTTGGGCACTCGGCAGCGAAGCATTTCGACCTGTGCTTTGTACATCTCTACTTGCCGACGCAGTTCGTTCTCGGTGCAACGAGCCAAGTAGAAGAGAAAAGGCGAATACCAACCGGTCATGAGTGGTTACCTTCGGATAGAGCGGCTATATTGTGCGGAAGAAGAAGTGGTCTACAGTCAGATGTCGGTCGGGGACATTTCATCTTGGGCGAGATGACGAATAGCGTGGATATAGACGACCGATTCGCGAAGCTCGACGATTGCGCTATGTGTGGGGCTACTACCAAGACCGTAGGCGAGCTGCCGAATTGTGAAAGTGAAGCCGAGAAGCGCGTCTTCTGGTGCGATCGTAAGCCGACGAGTGTCGGTTTCCAGGGAAGCAATCGCTGCCTCAAAACCGTCCAGCCAGCGGAGAGCCTGTTCGGGACTGCGATTCTCGCTCCACCAGACTGCGGCTTCAAGCAGCTGCGATTCCGCCCTGGGCAGAACGATCACCCTGCGACTCATTCGCCAAGCCCCAGTTTTCCTCGGACGGATTGGAAGGCATCCGCTACGGGACGGCCTTTGCCCGCATCTATGTCCTTGAGTCCCTGCTCAATGTCATCCGCGACGGCATTCGCTTCCCTGTCAGCTTCCCACTTGGCGAGGAGTTGCTGGAGAGACAATCCTGTACTGACGTGGAGTTGCTGTTTTGCAAAACGTCCAAAGGCATCAATATCTGCTTCACTGGCTGACATAAGACGAACCCCGTATGGCGAGAACCACGATCGATTGGTGCCTAATTCTATCTGTAAGGACTTGGCACCTGCTGCTACTAATATAGCAGAAGAACCGGGTGACAAACTTTTTGCACCCCTGCAGTCGACCGAGCATCGACCGCCCTGCCCTCTCAAAATGCCATTGTACGACAGAGCTTGTCAATCGATGAAAACTGGCGACAATTGCTCCCGGCAAGCCTGGGTGTAAGCGGCACTTTTGGCTTTCTCTAAAGTCTACCACAGAAACGACTTGTGAGATCGAGGTTCCTGATTGGAATTCAGGTGCTCCGCAAGCGGGATGCTAGACTATTACTGGCGTCAGTCTGATTGAACAATGATATCAATTAGTCGGCTGAGTAGTTATTGCCCCTACTGGGTCATGCAACTGCTCATGTGAAATTAGGTATCTAAATCTTTCCCTCCGCTCAATATTCTCTCCTCTACATCCTTTCTCTAGTGTCCATTGTGTCGATGTGGATCAAATCTCCGATACAGACTCACGGTTTCGGTTTGTCAATAGAGATACAACGATCAGTGTAATAAACCCCAGCGGAATGGTGACAATCCCCGGTTGGCTGAAAGGGACCAACGCATCTTTGGCAGGCAGTCCGTAGACTTGTGAATAGGTATCTGCACTGAGCAGTATCCAGGCAAGTGAGCTAGTCATGCCGACCACGATCGCAGCGATTAGGCCCTGTCTTGTTGTTCTCTTCCAAAACAGCAGCATCACCAGCGCAGGCAGGTTGGCCGAAGCGGCCACGCTGAAGGCCCAGCCCACCAGGTAGCCCACGTTGAGTTTCTGGAACAGAATGCCCAGCACAATAGCAATGCTTCCCACGACGACCGAAGCGATCTTGGCAATGCGGACTTGCTGATGATCGGTGAGCGGCGTCGAGGAGAAGCTATCCACCAGATCGTGCGCCACCGCGCCGGCCGAGGCTAGGATCAAACCGCTGACGGTGCCCAGCACGGTAGTAAAGGCAATGGCCGAAATTATTGCGAACATCCATTCACCCATGCTGCGGGCCAACAGAGGCGCGGCCATGTTGCTGTTAGTGACGTCCATCGCTCCGCTGGTCATCGCACCCAAGCCCATGTAGAGCGTGAGCACATAGAAAAACCCAATGCAACCAATGCCGACGATCGTGCTTTTACGCGCCGCCGCTTCATCCTTCACCGTGTAATAGCGAATCAGAATGTGTGGCAGCGAGGCCGTGCCGCAAAACAGCGCGAGCATCAGTGAGAGAAAATTCAACTTGTCGGCAAATTGATCGCTACGGATGCCCCGGAACTTGGGATGCTGCCCGGGCCGGAGCACCTCGCTTCCTGGCGTGGGCTTAGGCGTGTAGGTAATAGTGACGCTGCCGTCCTCAGCAATGGTCTTCTTTGAATTCCAGAGTACGACTTCGCTTTTTTCCAGGGTGCTAAGAAACTCGAGCGGCCCCAATGGACCCGTCTTGGACAATCCGCCGGGCAGCTTGCTGACGTGACCGACCGGCGGCAGCAAGGTTTCTCCCGGACCATTACCAAGTTGAAGGCCGTTAATCAAAGTTTCTCCAGCGGCGGTTTTAGTAACTGTCACGGGATTGAGCACTTCCTGCTGAACATCAAAGCCGCGATGGAGAATCATCATCGTCAGCACTGCGCTGAAGATGACCAGTAGCGACCCTTTGAGAAACTGCACCCAGGTGGTCGAAACCATTCCCGCAGTCACGACAATGGTGATTACCACGGCGCCGACAATCAGCACACCTGCCCAGTGCGGCAAACCCAGCAGCGGTTGTACCAGCACACCGGCGCCCACCATCTGTGGAATCAGGTAAAAAACGCTCACTGCCAACGTGCTCACACCAGCGGCCAGCTTGATGCCCCGGGAGTCAAACGTGGAGTTGAGCGCATCGGCAAACGTGAATTTGCCCAGTCTCTTCATCGGTTCGGCCACGACAAACAGGGCTACGATCCAGCCGGCCAGAAAGCCGATCGAGTAGAGAAAGCCGTCATAACCATGGAAGGCAATCATCCCGCAGATGCCTAGAAACGAAGCGGCCGATAGATAGTCGCCGGCAAAGGCGACACCGTTGACGAACCAAGGAATCTGTCCATGGGCGGCGAAGTAGCCTGCCGAAGACTTGGCACGTTTGCCCAAGTAAAAACTTAGCCCCAACGTAACGCCAACGAACAGACAAAAGATAATTACTGCTGAATGAGATGGCGAATAGATCACTCGTCATCCTCCGACGGGCTGCATAAGAAGCCGTAAACCAGTGCCAGCACAAACGCCACCACGATGAGCAAAATGCCATATACAATGGCCACATTAATCCCAGCCCACGGCGTGGCTTCCATCGTTCCGGGCGAAAACGTATTCAGCAGCACAAACCCGCCGTAGAGCAGCAGGTACAGCAGGAAAAGCACCAGGCCGATGCGGGTGTTGCGTGTGTTCATTGAGAATGATACTGGTAGTTGAAGGCGATAGCCGCAGACCAATGGCCGGCGGACCGCGACGAATCGAGTCGCGGCTACACGGCATAACGGTTGGCATACCCAGCGAAAAAATGTGCAGTGGAAAGAGCTTCATCGGCAGGAGTGGGATTGTAACATGTAGGCGAGAGACTGTCGCCCCATAGAATCTGAAGGTTGCCTTTCTTGACCAACCTGACATTTTATTCACGATGCGCAGCAGCCCATTAGGCCCAAGAACAGGGACGTGACTGCTTGAGCGGTCGAGAGATGACCTCTGCGCATGAGAAGTAGATGCTGCAGCCCTGGTCGTAGCACTACAGCTGTTCACCTAGCTTTGCAGGAAGGCGCAGTTACCGCTTTGCCCGCCATGCAAGGAGTTTTCACGATTCGAGCTGCCGTATGTGCAAGCTATGGGGAGAACTATCGCTAATCAATCATCCCAGCGGCGCGCAGCTCTTCGATCGCATCGGGAAGCCGCTGGTCTGCTCCGCTTTGTGCGCCACGACCTTCGTCGAGCCGGTCGGCCACGTCCAGACGAATTCGCTCCAAGTCGGCCTCCCACACCTTCCGTTTCAACGCGTCATCCATCGTCGCAAGCGGGCGCACGACGCGAAACCCAACGCCGGTTGCTGGATCCTCGGTAAACCACCAGGGGCTCTTGGGAAGGTTGGGATCGGATATCTTCCATTCAGATCCCCCCGACTTATGCCGAGCCGCGCTACGACACTGAGTAGCTTCGTCGAACCAACAACCGCCCCGAATTACGCGCGGGTAAAGCCGAGTCGGCCAGACGACCGCTTCGGATACGTTGATCTCTTCGTCTTGCAAACTCGCGTAGTGATCTGTTAGATAACCATCAAGTACCCACTCAGCAGCGTTGCCATGCATGTCGTAGAGATCCCAGGCATTCGGGCGCTTCAACCCCACTGGGTGTGTTTCGTCATCCGAATTATCGGCGAACCAGGCATAATCGCCCAATTCGCTTGCAGCTTCGCCAAATGAATAGGCTGTAGAGGATCCTGCGCGGGCTGCATACTCCCACTCGGCTTCGGTCGGCAGTCGGTACTGCCGCCCGATGATGCCGCTCAACCATTTTGTGTACTGTTTTGCGGCATATTGCGTCATCGTTACAGCAGGTTGATCAGGTTCTTCACCTGGGTAGTAAGTGAAGCTTGGTTCGTACAGCGGTGTGGGTGAGGTGACGCCATCTACTTCGATCGATTCGGCTTCCAAATATTTTCGAGCCGCCGCCAGCGTCTTAAGCTGTTCGGAGTCGTTTCGTAGCGAGTGTAGCCTCTTGAATGCTTCGTACGTTTTCATGTAAGCATGGTATTCAGCCCAGGTCACTTCGCATGTGGCGATCCAGAAGGGGGCGACGTGAACCTGCACTTGCGGTCCTTCGTCAACATTGCGATCGATTTCACTATCGGGACTCCCCAAAGTGAAAATCCCCTCGGGAATCGGTGTCATTGTGAATGTGATGTCTGTACCAGGTATTTTTTCTTCGTACTCGACCATATAGCCTTGATCGATCGAAACTGATCTCTGGTCTGAAGGAACCTCGCTAGCAATGCCAACTACTTCATCGACCTGAGCGGGGAACACGGCCTGATTCCCAGCGAACAGGAATAGAAAAAAACAGACTGTCAGATTTCTGTGTGTTTTCACGCCTAAGCTCCTGATAGATCTCTGCGAACACTTCCTCGTCGCATACTCTGTGTTATTTCAACTCGTGATTCAATGAGTATCAGAAAGTAATTTCGGTAGTCCTATGGATTGTAGATGGTCGCATTTTTGTCGCCGCCCGCGACTACGTACGCCAACAATTGCAAGATTTCCCTTTTCGTCAAACGACCTAGCAGGCCACTAGGCATGGCGGATACTTCTGATCTGAAATACTCTTCAATTTCGTCTCTCGATATCACGATGGGGTCACAGCTTGCGAGCGGATCAGCCACAATTCTGATCTCATCATCCGTCTCCTCAGTGATCGTCCCAGAAACGCTTTTTCCGGAATCGAGCACAAATGTGTAGCTTGAATACTTCTCGTTAATCCGCATCGATGGATTCACGATGTCTTCCAAGAGCTCGCTCGGCGTTCTCTTCGGATCAAGGGTGGCTAAATCCGGGCCAAACACCGTACCCTTACCATTCAGATTATGGCAGGCAGAACAATTTGCAAATTGAAATAATCTCTCGCCACGTTCCCACCTAGCGCCTTCTGCTAAATGCTCCAAGGAAGGTCTGAGATCTTCGATCTTCCAGTCACGAATTGGACGATTAAATTCGAGAAGTTCATCGGCAATTGTCAAAGGATGTTCTACCAGATAACGCTCTGGATTTGCTTGATATGCCTTCAGGTCGTCGACGACGTAAAGAGCCCCGAACATTCGTCGCCAATGTCCAGGGTAAGTACATACGAAAGGGTAAACTCCTGGCTCGCTAGGCGTTATGAAATCAATAACCTGTGATTCATTTGATTGGAGTAAACGACTAGCTATTAATATCTTGTCTGAACGTGGTACATACTTCCGGTTAGCAGCTTCGGATTGACTGGCTGTGGATTCGGAAAGTAGACCAACTTCTGCCAATGAGCCAGGCTGCGCTAGCACCCAGTTGTGCGGCATATTGTCTGTGTTGGCGAAAGTCAGTTGGACAGGGCGATTGACTTCGACGACAAGTTTCTCCATGTCGTATGCCATCTGATGCGGAATTGTTCCTAGGTCCAAAGTTTGGACTGCTAGTTCGTCGAGCTGATCCAAAACCGACTTGCCTTGATCATCAGGCAGCATTTTCGCCAACCCTCGGGTCAAATCCATTTCCTCGACTACCGCTTGCGATGTTCGATAGCCGGGCTGTAAGCTCTCGATGCGTTCTAAAATCACCTCTACCAGTGATATGGCATGACGCGGCTGCCAATGCTTGAGTGGAATGTTTCTAATCGCTACCAACGCCGCTGCTTGACAACGGTTGTTCTTAACACATGCAGTTAAGTCATCAAGTTGTTGTAGTTCCTGACCGGTGATAGTACCCATGGCTGCGATTGCCGCTTCAGAAAGAAACTCCTCTGGGGCTGACAATAGTTCCAGGGGGATCGGTTGTCGGTCGATCGCGGAACTTTGCCAAGTAAGTTCAAGAGAATCAGGGCCAATCTCAGTGAGGTAACATAGATCTACTCTGTGGGGACCGGCTGTCAAATAAATTGAACCTGTCCGTTCGACTCCACTGAGAGCATCGCCGCTGTCAATTACTTCTTGACCATCGATCCACAATTGCGAACTGTCGTTGGAAGACAGAAAAAACGTATACGTGTCTCCCACAGCCACAGTTAGAACCGTTTTTTGCCAAGTATTCACCGGGCAGTTAGCTCCGACAGGTAGAGGAGTTTTGAAATCGTTAATATATCCCATGTTGATTGGAGACTGCATCTCTAGGGCATTAATCTGGGCATCGCGAGTAGACTGAGCATCGAATTGCACGAAGGCAATGTGAGGGTGATCACTATGATGTGTTGCCTGCGCAGGAATAGATGTTTCGGGTGGGGAGAACACCATTTCTTTAAGACGGTCGTAGAACAAACGACGAATTCGTAATTCGGGAATATACGAGACGCTGGCAATTACATCGTAGATCTTTGAGTGATCGTTACCGCTTAGCTGCCAGGCCCTCTCGCAGGATTCATGTGAGCGCGTAAGTGCCGCCATAACCCCCTTACGTATCAGAGGACTCTTGGCAGAGCCTGCTATGGTTTCTAATCTCTGATGATATTGTTTGAGAGCGGCTGCATCCCACTGGGCAAGCATTGCTACTAGATCGGGCAGACTGTCGAGGTCGGATGGAGAGCTGTCACTGGCCTCAATAAACTCCAGCAACAGCTCTACCGGTGGAACGTTGCGCTGATTCGCCAAACGATTTAACGCTTGACCGCGAATTCCAACATCAATAGTTTTTTTCGAAAGCAGCGCTTCCAAGACCTGGATGTTATCCTTTTGACTTCGATAAATCTGCACGGGATCGACATGTTCAAGAATATATGGAACTGCCGCCGGATTCTCTGAGCAGAACGGTTCCTCGGCAGCGATGGCTTCTTTCCAATAAGGTGCTAATGCTCGAACTGCCGTTTGTAGTGTGTACTCCAAAAACTTTCCACAAGGATAGCGGGCTGCCTCGAGAGCGATTTCAGCTGCCTTAGCACTGGTCATGTCACTACAAACCAGGATGGCTTGCATCCGAACTCGGGGATGTTCATCATGCACTAACTCTTGCAATAATTGAGGCACGTTGTCGACTCTGTTACGCCATCTGCGAAGCACTCGGGTCGCGGCCGCTCTTACACGGTAGTCGGTGGAATTTAGCAGTCGTAGTAGCAACTTCTGATTCACTCTATTGTGATGTTGATATACCCACAATGCTTCCAGTTGATGATGTTGGTGATCAGGATCATCTGGATCAAGCGACGGGACCCAACGTTCAAGAGCGTGAACAACGTCAGCGGAATCACGATCACTGAGCTCGATTTTGGCTCGATAACGAACATCATTGTCAGAGTGTGCCAGCAAAGAAAGCAAATGACCAATCGATTCATCTTCTATACTTGGCGATTCCCGCAACGCGCGGTCTTGGCATGTCACTCGATAAATCCGGCCGTGTAAATGATCGCGATTGGAGTCGCGTAAATTATGTTGCATGTGCCCGATGAGCGGATTCTGCCAATCGCTGAAATAGAGATCACCTTGATCACCAACTTCGAGATCGCTAGGGCGAAAATTCAGGTCACTTGAGTAGACTATCGGTTCAATCTCAGTGCCTTTTAGACCGGCGCCATCTTCTTCGAGTTTGTATTGTAGGATTCCCTGAAATCCAATTACGTTGCATACCAACAACGTGTCACGATTCTCTAAAGGAAAATGCGAGCTCGAAAGAATGGCAGTACCAGCACATGGGCGCGTGCGCTGATCGTAAATCTGAGGCACTTGACTATGCTTTGCTGGATAGTCCATGTGACCTGAAAACGATGGCCCAAAGATGGGACGTGCGCCGGTACCATCATGTATTATGTCCTGCCCCCATCGAGTGAAAACATGTCCATGAGGATTAGGGAAGGTATAAGCACTATAGACATCGAGCCTCTGAGTGAAAGGTTCGTAGCGAAACACGCCTCCATCATTCAATCGAATCGGCGGTCCATAGGGTGTCTCTACCTGAGTGCGATGAAAGAGACCCTCCTGAAAATAGAGACCCCCTCCGGGGCCAATTACAAAACTGTTAACGGCATGATGGGTGTCGGCTGAATCAATGCCTCCTAATACTCGAGTTCGTACATCAGCTCGGTCGTCACCGTCGATGTCCTTCAAGTACCATATGTCTGGCGCTTGTGCGACATACACTCCACCATTGTAAAACTCGAATCCTGTAGGGTTATGGAGTCCGTCAGCGAATGTCTTGCATTCGTCGGCGACTCCATCACCATCATGGTCTACTAGAATAAGCAGCTTGTCATTCATTTCATCTTTGGGCCTCCAGTGTGGGTAACTGGGCCAAGCTGCGACCCACAGGCGCCCTCGCGTATCGACGGCCAGCTGGGCTGGATTCACCAATTCCGGAAACATTTCTTCTGAGGCAAATAGGTTTACGTCCATGCCTTTTGCGATCGTCATCTTCTCAATTGCTTCGACACCGTCCAAGAAAGGATAAGTTCCACTCTCTAGTGGTCCCGGCTTGTTGCTAGCGATGTTCAGCAGATTGGGCGTGTTGGAGTCGTCAATATCCAGGTCCTCACCACGTGCGATCGCCCAAACACGAAGATCGCGATTGGAAGTCATAACATCAAGAACTTCCAACTCACGTAGCATCACCTCCTCGTTGCGCGGAGTCCATTCGCTTTCTCCTAGCTCTTTGCGACCGCCGAAAATTGAATACCCGTCTGTTGTACGATAGCGATTAAACCAGTGAAAATTCTTGTCCAATACGGCCTGACGCAGGTTATTCAGAGCTCTAGGGTTGATCGACAACTTAGCGTCAAATAGTCGCTCACAAATCACTTCGGCCACTTTGCGATTACCCACTTCATTGAGATGAACGCCATTTATTGTCAACGGTTCCTGAGACTGTTGAAATATTTCAAGTGTAGGATGGAACAGGTCAACGAACGGAACATCGTGTATGCGCGCGAGTCGCTCCATCTCGTTAGTGTATTTGGCTAGACGTCGATTGTTTTCTTGGCCATCCGAAAGATTGAAGTCGCTAAGACCTTCATGAGCAATCGGAGAGAAGAGAACTATTCGCGCGGGAGACTCGCTGTCGAATGAGTGCGAAGATATGTGTCTAATATAATTGCCAAGTTCAGTAGAAAAGTTCTCTAGGTTGTCTTGCCCACCAAACGATTCGTTGTAGCCAAAAAATGCGAAGACGACATTCGCTTGGACACTGCGGAGCCAATCGTCAGGGCTACCAAATCCCGATGAGCGTAGCCGCGTAGTAAGCTCGTCGCCCGTGAAACCAAGGTTTCGAATCACTACCTCATCTTCAGGGTGCAAAGAGTGGATCGTCGTTTCCAGCCACCCATGGTGTTGCATGCGATCAGCCAACCCATTGCCAACGATTGCGATGCAGTCCTGTGAGTTTAGTCGGAACGAGACAGCTGCTGTGTCACCTTCTGCTCTCAATTCATCTTGAATGTTGCCGTCAACGAACAGTGACAATACGAGCAGATAGAAAGCAGTTTTAACAAGGCGATGACTTGTCATCTATCGACTCCACTTTAGACGCCTCTTGGCGAGAAGATCCGCTGACCTATCCATCCTGATGCATGCATGCTTCTCATTTTATCTTATGCCACCACAACTGTCTGGACTTCTCCGGCGAAGAGCGGAAAGAAAGAGCGGTAATATCGCTGATACGAAATCGTAAGGCCTACGACATGCACTATTCTTACTTAGTTAAATACTTAAACTCGTGTCCACTTCTGCACGTGCGTTCTCGATGTGAAATCGATCTGCTACGCACCTGACGATAAGATTATTGCTATTCTCGACTATCGGAAAAGTCGGCGGGCTTTAACTTCAAACCCAACCAGTACTCTAAAGGGTGAAACTTGAATTTAGTGGGTTCAAAGCTCCCGACGATATCAACATTCAGTCCATCTTCGAGAATATCTTTCTCGAGACCAATCGCCCAAAAAATCCCGTTAACCAACATTCGCCTTGTCCCTTCGCTCACTAGATCTGTAGAAGCACCCATCGTAGTCATGAATACACGACCGGCTTCCCCGCCGGGAATCTGATACGTCTTTGTCCAGGCGATAGGCATTGTGGGTCTATTCTTTTCAGCGACTTCGAGGCTGTCCGTTGGACGCATTCCATAGAAGGCATCTTTCTCATCAAATTCTCCCCCTCGGGAAATGACCTGTCCGAGAAAGATCGGCTGACTATCGCCGGGCAATGGCAGACGAACCTGGTAAACGTCCGACGGACCCCATACGTCGCCGTCCTTTATGCCGCGAGCAATAGGGTGACCTTGAGCGCATTCAGCTACTATTCCACGCGTCGACTCGCGCTTGTGGTGACCGTGGTGAGCTATCCAGCCCTCACCCAACACAAAGCGGCCGAACCCCCCTTTCCACATCTTGCGAGGACCAAAGTAACCGTCAGAATAGTGCCCAAAAGTCCCCCAATCTTTGGCGCCCACCATGAGGTCCGGTTCCGACTCTTTCTCACTGCCTGCCTGACTGTTCGTCTGCTTGTAGGCTTTCACTTTCTCTAAGATCGCATCAGGCATGGCAAATGCATGCGTAGCTGTTCGCATTCCCACGACCGGCTTACCTGTTTTTAGATACCGATCGATACAATCCATTTGCTCGTCGGGAAGGATCCGGCGCCTTGTAAAAAGGATCATCAAATCCGCCGTATCCAGAGATTCCAGGCCAGCAATGTTGTTGCACACATTAGGGTTGACGATGCCTGATTCTGGATCAATCGCGAACAGAACCGTACAGTCAAATCCATGGTGGCGCGAAAGAATTTTCGCCAGTAGAGGTAATGACTCTTCCGAGCGATACTCTTCATCCCCGGAGACGAGAACAATGTGTCTGCCAGCACCAGGGCCACACTTACCTTTGAATTTTGCTAGTTCCTGGGAAGCTGCTGCCAAAGCAGCCGATGCCTGGACAATAATGACCAGGATTGCCGTAGGTAGGATCTCGCGACGGATACACATCATTCTTACCAATAGTGGTTTCTACAAAGGGGTACTCTGATCTGGGCCCCGCTCCTTCAATCGACAATTTAAGCGACAACCGTTCGACGGTCGGGTCATAAAGCTGAAAGTGGAATTCGGTTGTCAGGCGGCGATAGTTGCACTGTGAAACAGATTGCAGTTAGGGCTTCGCAAGGATTCTTTCACCAGACGAAATACTGTCGTAATGCTGGCATTCAAGTCTTGCCTGCTGCCTACCGTTACGCGGTCTTACTGGATCACTAAACGAGCCGTCTGCTGATCGTTAGTGATACCAGGCGGCAATTCTAGAATTTTTATCCTACGAAAATGAATCTCGGCTCCTTCTGATTCCAAGCAAAGATAGCCCTTTTTTACTGAGGACTGTCGAACTCCGTTGACGAATTTTCCGTTGATCGCGAGCTTAACGGTCCCATCGACGCAGACCGCATCGTAAGTATTCCACTCCCCTTTTCCCAAACAGCGGTTTTCTATCGACTTGCTTCGCTCACCTCGAGGATTGTCGGGAATCAATTGCAAACCATTCGCTCCGAACAATTCGCCATGCACGTAGGCAATCGGAGGCTCTGAGCCATCTGGGAATTTGAACTGATTGACCCAATCGAGTTCCAACATTTGCACTTCTAGGCCCTTGGGAAGTGGCTTCCCTTCAGCTTCTGATCCTTCACTCCAAATGAAGACACCTGAGTTTCCTCCAGCCTCCATGTGTCGCCACTCGATGTGCAGAATAAAATTCTCGTACTGATGCTCACTTCGCATCACTCCTGTCGGGTGCCCACTACAAACCAGCAAACCGTCTCGCACGGTCCACGTATCGGGGGACGTATTAACATTGATCCAGCCGGTAAGATCCTGGCCGTTGAACAACTCACGAAATGACAAGTCCGATTCTGCGGCGTACAGCTCGTGGCTAAGGCAGCAGAAGGCAAACAGAATTCGACCGAACATCGAATGTATCCTCACTAGTTTGAAGGGGGCTCCAATTCCTTGACCCATATGTTGCGGAATTGCATCAGGCTGGAAGCTGGCGACAGCTTTCCATCTTCGCGGCGTCCGCCGTGATGTTGCAAACCGATCGGTCCGCGTTGCGGTACATCGGGAAGTTGCGCATTCTCTAATACCATTATGTTATTGAGCAGCACCGTGAGTCGGTCTCCCACCATAATAATGACGAACTGATTCCACTCACCGACAGGATTGTCTGCATTGAGGCGTGGCGTTACCGCGGCCCGAACGTCAGCAGGTGTCTGCTTGCTGTTACGATAACTATAAACTTCGCCAGATCCGACCGGCCAGCACCAAATGTTAACTTGCGAACGAGGAGAACCTCGTAGCAACACACCTGAGTCGGCGTTTGGCATCTTGATCGTAATATTCTGATCGGCAGCGTCTTTCAAGTAGGTCCCATCGCTTAGCACGATCGGTACGTCATATAAGCCGACTGTTTTCTTAATGCGCCAATCAAGCTTTAGAATGAAGTTGGCGTATTGCTTTTCTGTCCAAAGACACTTGTCGCCCTCTGATTCAGATTCAGCGTCGTAATCAATCGTTCCGTTGACGACTTGCCAGTGGCCATTGTCCCCTTCTGGGACACTCCAGCCATCAAGATTTGTGCCATTAAAAAGACGTGTGAACCCGTCTTCTACCTCTCCAGCAGCGTATAGCGGTTTGCAGATCGCTAGTGCCAAAATCGAAAATAGGCTGTAGTAAACTGTTCGTCGATGATTCACAGGTATCCTCACAAAGTCTGCACAGGTGGCCAGATTGTAGTAGGCCGCCATTCTGCAGAAATCGCTCATACAAACTTCGTCTTGCCTGGAACTGCGACTACTGCTGCTGGCGGAGCGTCATCCCAAGTGTAGTTGTTTGGGGAAAGATCTTCTACCGAATTCATCGCCTGTTCCCAAGTAATCGTCTTACCTGTGTAGGCTGACATGCGGGCGATGATCGCCATCAGCGTGCTCTTAGCCATATAGTCCCCGTTATTTATAGTGCGACCGGCCCGAAGTGCAGCATACATTGCGTCGTGTTCAAGCTGTGTCATGTCTGTGCGTTGTTGACCCCACTTCCACGGGTTCTTTCCAGAGATGTCGTACTCCATCAAGTTGCTCTGCCCTTGTGTGCCTTGGGCGATGCAATGAGTTAGGAAACTGCTCCCCTTCTGGTGACGCGTACCTGCATAGGCTCGGGCACCGCTCTTGTATTCGTATACGGCGTTAAAGTGGTCGTAAATATGACCATATTCTTCGCCCGTGCGAGTTTCACGACCACCCACACAATAGCACTTAGTTGGCCATTCGTCTTGAAGAGCCCATGCGATCTGATCCAGCTGATGAATAAACTGCTCAACGATAAAATCCCCTGATAGCCAAGTGTAGTAGTACCAGTTTCGCATTTGGTATTGCATATCTGTCTGGTCGGGTTCACGTAAGCGTACCCAAACGCCGCCGCCGTACCGTGTCGCTTCCAGGGAAACCAGATCACCAATGGCACCATCGTGGATTCGCTTCATGGTTTCTAGAAGACCGGTCTCATATCGCCAGCATAGTCCTGAAACAATTGACAAATTGTTCTGCTTTGCCATCTGCGCTGATTCCAGGACGCTTCGGACACCAGGCGCGTCGACAGCCACCGGCTTCTCCGCGAAAACGTGTTTGCCAGCTTCGATACAAGCGCGCAAATGCATAGGACGAAAGTGTGGCGGGGTGCAGAGCAGTACCACATCTGACGCGTCAATTACATGTTTGTAGCCATCAAAACCAACATGGCGATGTTGTTGATCGTCGCTCACTCGATCCGCAACGTCGGTTCGTTTCAGTATCTTGAAACTACTTTCGAGACGATTTTCAAATGCATCGGCCATCGCTACCAGCTGAGTATTCTCATCTGCCATCAGCGCCTGTGCGGCAGCTTTGGTTCCGCGTCCGCCGCAGCCGACGAGGCCTATTTTGAGAATGTCAGAACCACCGGGATGAGCTGCGCGACTAATAGATGAGGTGGCTAGTCCCGCGCTGGCCGCAGCAAGAGTCGAATTCTTGAGGAAACCCCGACGCGTGTGCAGCTGCTTGAGATCTTTCTTCATGTCAACTCTCTAAAGAGAATGTTCGTGTTGAAGTGAATTTCTGAAAGGCTTGGAACGAATGTTAGATTCTGTCTCGTGGCATTGCGATCACGAATACTAGTAGCCATGCCTATTATATGTATGCTGCAAAAACTGTCAAGCGAACTGGTCAGACCGCGACGATTGTCGTGTCACTGAGCCTTGTCTAGACACAGCAGATTAAGCAAAGAATGTTCGGGAAGACAAGAACTCCTAATTATTGGCATCGCTAAATGTGTCAACTGACAAACGGACTGTGAGACTTTGTCTAGTTGGTTACGGTCGCATTGGGTAATCAAACGAGAACTGATGCTCGTCTTCGTCATCAACAATATCCGTGTGCTGCGTCAATTCGGCACGGATGACGTTATATGTGATAACGTCAACACGGTTTTCGTCTGGGATGAATCGGTACAGCCGAAGCGAACCATCGCTGGAATAATCGGAAAGACAAGAGTGGACAGAGTTGCCAAGCAGCCCTTGCTCGGTAACATGCATTGCTTGCGACATTCTTTGGTCTCCGGAACAAATCAAGAACAGGTTGTCGTGTTTCTTGTAGCACTTGTCCCACATCATAGTCGCCGAGTTGCCGCGATCGTTGTGGCACTTATTCCACTGCATCCGTCCCTTTGGATCGTTGGCGTATCCATCCAAAGTCCTGGGTAACAACATCGGACCCAAATCCATATGAGTTGTGACGATTGCACGACGATCTGAATGCTTGGTAAGCTCTCGATTGACCCATTCAAGTACATTGTTGGGAGCATTACATTCCAAATGGAAGATAATAAAATCGAGGCCTTCCGCCGAAAATACTTGAAAGCTATTGGAATTGTTTCCAGAAACCGCAGACCCTGAACGGTTGGGATGGAACGCGCCGCCATACCACTGAAAATCCTTGAAACGAGATTCCGGAAAGTATCGTTGGAATAGTGTTGAGTCTCCATCTCTGGTCATGTCATGGTTGCCGACGGACACACCGTAAGGAATCAGCCCATGCAACCTGTCCATGCAGTGCTGAGCGACTGTCCATTGTTCGGGTATGTTCTGATCGACGATATCCCCAACGTGACTGACAAACACGATATTCTGCTTGTGCCGGTGTTTCACTATCCAATCAGTGATCGAATAAAATATGTGGTTGGTTAGCTCTTCTTCACTGTCCGGATCACCTAAAGTGTGCTGGCCGCGATACAGTTGGGTATCGGGAATAACTGCAACCGTGAATGTGCCTTCTGGGGCTGGTGTGAATTCCGTTGCAGCAGCGCATGCCGATTGAAAGACGAACACAAACCAAAAGGACCACACTCTCATTACAATTAGTCTCCGAAGTGTTTAGATTTGGGCATTCTCTCGGATAGTGAGCAGATTCCGATGGGTGGTCGCAAGAATGGCATCGTCACGGATCAATTGGCCCAAGAGTTGGAGTGTTGTGTCTAAAGTCAATCATATCAATATTCTCCAATCTAGGTCTTATGGGTGTAAACAAATGAAAAGTGCAATCGCGATCGGCTGCCCACTATTCCAGATCGATCTGGGCGAATCGACCTAGTGAACTCAATAACTAAAGTGTATGTAACGCTGACCCGCGTCGAAAGATCCTCAGAGGCGAATCACCACGTCTCTTCCTATCTCTTTAATCGGACACAAGGACATTTCGGAAACGTCATGTTGGAAAACATGGCGCGCTGGCGCTGAGTAAAACAGGTGAGGTGCTCGTAGCCTCGTCGCTCGCTGGCGGAGCAATATTTCATCTGTTGTTAAGCAACTCTACTAGGTGTTGTTTCTTGTGGGAGTCGCCGCCGGTGGTTCCAACTCGGAGAGATCTAAGACAAATGGACTAACTAAAACAAATTAGCGGGCGACATCATGTGTCGACGGTACAGCATATCATTGTACTCAATTGTATCGACGCTAAAGACCATGAAACGGCCCCGATATTGTGTGACCGACAGGATCTCGTTGTGACGCACCGATATGAGGAGATATCGTCGTCACTCCGGGGTCCTCGGCGATTCAAATCAGTATTGAGACTGCGAATCGCTACTCGTTCCCATGTGGAAAAAAGTTGCCTTCATTAAAGAGCCCTATTGTCTCGAGTCTCTATGGCAATGTGAGCCCCATCAGTGGCGCTGGGGCAGCCGATGGATACCCTCTCACACGGCAAACGGCACCTTCTCTGAAGCATGAAGCGCATTGAAATCAACCCAGAAAAAAGTGGACAAAAGATTGACCTAAGAACACTACCGCGTTATTATGTAGGCATGGCTACTATATGCAAGGGTTGTGATTTAGCTTTAGGGCCAAAATCTAGCTGGTTATTGGCTAAATCTATTCGCGATTTCGCTAAGTAAACCTCTGGATTGCGATCGGCTGATGAATGGAGGGGACCGTAAACCTCAGCTTTTTGATTGCATTGACCTTGTAAGTCAAATGATTCCTATTCGTTTTGTTTCCATCTGCCTTTATTCGGAAATTTGAGGCAGACTGAAGATTTGCAGGTCAGCTTTGATCGACTCCTCTCAGATTCATGCCATGGGTTCTGTATGTCGTGTCGTGCTCCGAAGGCCTTGGTGAGCGTAATTCCTAGAAAGGCGGCGATTCAGAGCAAACCAAACGTGGTGTGGCTGAGAAAAGGACCAAAGAGTGGGAGGTGACCACAGACTCAGGTCGTTTTGCCAGTAGTCACTTTTTGGCAGATCTGGTTAGCCTTGCTCTGATGGACTTTGCCATGAAAAGCCGCTAATAATCTGGAAGGTGTGGTGGATATGAATACTGCTATTGTATTCGCATTTGGGTTGTTCTGCTTCTTTTCGTCAATTCCGGCCCTAGCCGACCAACTCTGGTCATGTGATTTTGAGCCGAACGGCGAAAAGTGCATCACTGGTATTTTTGGAAATGAGATCAAAACCTTTGTTGACCATGGCATTCCGGCCCTGCCTGGAGGAGGAAGTTACGCCGTAACGGCAAAGAACAAAATGGACGTCAATTCAGACGACCTACAATTCTATTTTAAAGAACATAGCGCTGCTACTCAGAACTTATATGGCCGTGTCTACGCGTACATTCCCGAAGAGTGGCATGCCAGTGGTAGTTTTGCAAACGGCCTTAAGTTTTGGGGCGCGAGTACGATTGCGCAAGATGGGACCTGCGCCGAATGCATCTGGACATCAATCTGGTGGAAAGCAGAAGAACGAGACGGAGAAATCTGGCTTGCTCCTCAACACAATCGGGAGCCAACCCTAAGCACCGGTGGACGAGTGGAGAAACCACTTACAAGAGGTAAGTGGCACTATATCGAGTTCCACGTTCAGAACAATCCGAATGGCACAGATCTGCTAGAGACATGGATCGACGCCGACGCGAGATCAACTCCTCCGACCCACCGTTTGGATTCATTAGAACTCTTCCCTGCCACAACCGACCGTTTCGGCACGGTATCTATGAATATTAACTGGAGCGGATTTACACCGCCATGGATACAAGAGTACTACGTCGACGGGATGGTCACGGCCGATGCTCCAATTGGGGATACTTATGGTCTGCTCGTACCGGAGCCTTCTGCGTCCATTTTATTCTTGGGCCTAAGTGGGTTGGAGTTGGTTGGTCGTAGACGTCGTCGTGGAAGATGCAAGGCGTTGTAAGAAATTATGAAGTCGAGTCACCAAGTAACATTACCGAATAATTGGATGCGATTGCGAGATCTTGATGACAACAACCATTTCAATGACGATGCAGTGCTCAACAACGGTAACGAGCCGAAGGATTCGGACTAATTCTAAGCAGTGTACACACCTCTCTCGGTCCAAGCGTGCTTTCACCTTGGTTGAACTACTGGTCGTAATCGCCATCATCGGAGTGCTTGTGGCTCTATTGTTACCTGCAATTCAAGCAGCACGCGAATCTGCTAGAAGGAATTCCTGCAAGAATAATCTCAAACAAATAGGCTTGGCAGTGCAAAGTTTCCACGATGCTTACAGTCACTTGCCACCAGCCCGATACCGGAACGGGGCAACGACTTGGTTTGCGATCATTCTGCCATTCGTGGAAAGTCAGAATCTAAACGATAACTGGGACTTTGAAGAGGATTACTATTCGGTAGAGAACCAAGTGGCTCGAGAGACGGGTTTATCGATCTATCGATGCCCGTCGAGAGAGGGATCCTCGCTAGCTCAAAATAATTTTGGAGATGCTGGAGACGTCACCATCCAGGGTGCTGTCGGCGACTACGCCGGGAACGCTGGTAATGCTGACTTGGTAACTGGGGGACCGAGCCCCCTTTATAATTACTGGCGCCCGACGATAGCGACCGGTACGATCATCACCGCGAAAATGTTCGACGATGTCCCCCTCAAACGAAAAGTGTGGAAGCATGATTTGAGCTTTCGAACAGTCACCGATGGTCTCAGCAATACTCTCCTGGCCGTCGAGAAACACGTCCCTGATGGTGCGGAAGATAGGCAAGGTTCGTTGTACAACGGCGACAATATGAATAATTGTGCCCGTATAGGCGGGCTACTCTCACCAGTCGCCGAAAGCAGAGCTGATACAAGGCGGTGCAAGAGCTCAGGATGCCTTTCAGGCGATGCAGACAAGCCGTGTATATGCGATAGCTTTGGGAGTTGGCATCCTTCAATTTGCCAAGTTGTGTTCTCCGATGGGCATGTAGACTCGATTCTTCGAACAATCGATACGCGAACTCTAGATAAGTTAGCGCATCGTTCAGATGGAGAAATTTTCACCATTGAGTAGGTTGCAGCAAACTTCGCAATCTGACTTGGAAGGACCATTGTTAATGCGATGCCACACTCTTCTGTTACCCCTTTTCTTGTTTATAGTATGCTCTCATGCTCTTGCAAAGGATGTAGATACGAATCGTGTTTTAAAAAGTGAAGGCCAATTTGCCTGGCCAGATGGCGCTTTGGCCGCAGTTTGTTTGACCTACGATGACGGATTAGATGGTCACTTAGATTGTGCAGCCCCAGATCTAGAAGCGCACGGGTTTCGCGGGACTGTTTATTGCCCAGGCTATTCTAGATCCTTGAATAAGCGGATGGAAGAATGGCGGGCATTGGCGAAACGCGGACATGAATTGGGGAACCATTCACTTTTTCATCCTTGCAAGAGTATCAGGAGCAACGGAAAGGAAAGAGCGTGGGTCGTTCCGGAATATGCGCTGGAGAACTATACTATTCGAAGAATGAAGGATGAATTGTGGGTGGCAAATTCCTTTCTGAAAGCGGTGGATGGAAAGAAAGATCGCACCTATGGGTATACATGTTCCGAAAGTGATGCTAGCGGGAATAGTTCTATCCCCGAAATCAGGAAATTTTTTACGGGCGCGCGTAGTAATGGGCCTGTACCGATCACGATGACAGCGTTTGATCGTTTTCACGCCCCTAGTCTTGTCGTAAATGATCACTCTTCGACTGATTTAATCGCACAGACTGAGGAAGCTGCGAAAAACGGCACAGTGGCGATCTTCATGCTTCACAGTGTTGGAGGCGGATATCTAAATGTTTCAAGCGAATCACACCGGGAGTTCTTAGACTACCTGGCAAAAAACAAGTCACGTTTCTACGTAGCCCCATTTATTGAAGTGATTAACTGGGTTCACAAAAAATCGTTGAGTCGAGTGAGCAAGAAAAACTCAAGGTATCCATTACACAAGTTGGAGGAGGTTTGACTAGAGGAGAGAACCTCGGCAGCAGTTTCTAGAAAGGCGACCACACGAACGTCCAGACACTGTTCAAGCCAGCCTAGAATATGATTCTAGCCGCTTCGGAGTGAATGTCATCGACGAGGCATCGAACCTGCACTTGCCAAACTTTACACCGGGAACGGCAGCAGTCTGGGCGTTCTTCATTCGCCCATCGAACGAACATAAGCTTGACTGCATCAGTTTCTACGCTTCCGCGCTCGATGCAATCGACGCGACGATATCCACGAAATTTGTAAGTCCCTCGGCATGACCCTGATCAGTTGGAATTAACTCAACTAGGTTTCGCTATTGCGCTCTTAGCCTATACGCCTATCGATAAGGAGTCGGAACTGGATCGAGCCAACTTACTACGGTTGGTTTTAATGCCCACGCAGTCAAGAAGTTGCCTGCCGGCGTATGATGGCCATTGTAGTAAGGCCGGAGAAAGTCATCTGGCTCGCCGCGGAAGCTTTGGTAATGGCGCGCGAACGCATCGCGCATGTCGAGTACAGGATAGGACTTCGTTTTTAGCCAGTCGGTGAAGTTCTGGTCGAAACGTGGCTTGCCCTTCAATGCGTTCGACATATTACTTCGTCCAAAGGAAAGAATCAGCATCAGCTTCTTACCGTTAAGAGCGGCAAATTCTTCCGTCCAGGTTATGATCTGTCTACTTGCGTACAGCGCAGCTTCGGTGTGAATCTGCATCAAACGTTGGGCAACGTCCGAGTCTGAAGCGATCTCCTCAGGGATCCCAAAACTAACCGCCACTGGTCGAGTCAAACGTGTTGAACCCGTTTTCTCGGATCGCGCCGCCAATACCAGCTTTAAAACAGGATCGTCCTTAAAAGATTGAAAAACGAACTCTTCATCCCTGAGTCTGGCAACGTCTTGGGGGGATTTCAGTAGGTTGTCGAATTGATTGCAACGGTTATTCCTCAAGTCGACTCGGACGTGAGGCAACGTGAAACCGCAACTCGATCCTTGTCCAAAACGAATCAAACGCCAGCTGTCCAAACTGCGATAATGATCATCGTCCCAGATGTTCAACACGATGTACTCTGCTGGATTGTTTCGCTCGACTTTCAGCATTCTGCGGTATGCCTGATAGACTCCGTAACCGCCGACCCCGTAATTGCGAATCGGCTCCTGTAGATGGGCTGCAAGGTATTCTTCCCAGGTTTCGTTGTCATTGACTTGGTCGCAGTGTGCGAAACTGTTTCCATATGCGTGGATTCGGCAACGCTTCTCTGGAGAGTTCACAACTTTCCGCGCTCCATCGGTTTCGTAATGATAGTACGTTTTCGAGCCATCGACACCGTCGCTGTGAACTGCCGAACTATGCACCCAACCAAGTTCTGCGTCGTGGGTCCATCCGTTTCCAAGTCGCATGCTTTCTTCCGGCGTCCAGGCATGTGTAAACTGCTCGACGTGCTCTGAAGTTTGCATGATTGACCGTAAGTAACATCGCACTACTCTGTCATCAATCTCATGCGGTTGTTCCATGGACTCACTCTGATCAGGAGCTATGCCAAAGGCGCGTGATCCCCCAGCGACCGCCAATGTGCCTGCCAGAAAATCACGACGATTCATAGGTTCCTCAGCTTGTAGTTTGGCTTAATGTTTTACAATCGCTGCAACCCAGCCGCCCTTGTAGGGAGCCGACATTGTTACAACGTTGCCTCCTTCGATTGTCTTATCCGTAAGGCGGTAGCCCCCTGCAGCTGACGTTTCCACGGTTAGACCCATCGCGACGCTAATCCACGTTACATCGAAGGTTCCAGAAACTTCGGACAAATCGAGCCCCACCGACCCACCATTTGTAAAGTAAATGACATAGCTCTGTCCGGGATTGGTTGCCAGATATGCTTCGTTAGATTCACGTTCTGACAGCAGGTTCATCTGCGGCGTGATTTCCCAAAACTTTATTCGACTCTCCAGAAGGCGTGCTGCTTGGATGCTTGCTTTAGCTCGGTCATTGAGCCCATTGCCAGAGTCTGGACGGTGAAACCGTGAGCTAGCCGAGCCGCCGAGAATATTCCGCCAAAATCGCTCGACACCATCCTCGGGCCCGCCCGTGCCAAAACTACGGTAGCCGCTACCATATATTTTGGTGTGATTGCTGGGTCGCGGATGAGTGTCGACCTGTTGTAAGAGCCACTGAAGCCTTTCCCAGTGCTGCTCGTCATAGATACGACTGTTGACCTGCGAGATGTCGGCAAACGTGTAGTGTTCGGCGTCTTTGAAGACGATCGGAGCATTTGCTGCCTCGTCGGCTTCGTAAGCGTCGTCGAACATATCAGTTGTACAGACAGCCACACCCTTTTCGTTGGCCTTTGCTTGAATGAATTCAATCCAATACTTGCCCCAAACGGCCGGGGTGGATGTCTCATTGTTCATGCAGTACAGGACATTGCCGTAATCGAGGCTGTAAGAGAGTATCTTGGCGACGTACCGCTCCTGTCGATGGCGGATGAGATCGTATTTCTTCTGGTACTTTTCTAAACCGGGCACGGTATGGAAAAAGGGCTGGATGTCGTCAGAGGGGTGATTGTCCGCGTAGCTCGGAGCCAGCCCGGACTCCTGTGACGAATAGTTGACGTTGTTCTTCGGATTAAAAGGGTGCATGCCCCAGCGAGCGTTATCTCGGTAGTCTGAGTAATCGAAGCGGTCCCAAACTTCGATCTGCACGATAATATCGCGTTCTGCTGTCCATTTCAGCAGGTTTTCAAATCGTAGCCAATACTCGTCGTTCCACTGGTCTAAGTCGTATTTACCATCGGGTAGCTTCGCATAAGCGTAGACCTCGAATTCGAAATCAGGCCGATCGCTCATCGTGTTGCGGATGTAGTTACCTCCAACTGCTTGTAGCTCGTCTAGGTGTTCCCTCAGATCAGGAATCTGGAATAGACTATCGTCCTTACTCCCACCCAGCAGCAATACCGGTTCGCCCTGGTATTGCCAATAGTGGGGATTCTCTGTGAATGGCTTGATCCTGCTTTCTTCAGCATCTTTAGCAGACGATCCAGCAGGCGCAAGTGCTATCCACAATATCAAGAATTGTTGAATTCGATCCATCGAACGTGATCTGTGATTCATAAAATGGCTCGTGTGGTTACTCGTCATTAATATCTGCCCGAAACAGTTGTCGTTAATCTTCATGAACTCGGTTCCACAAAACGGCAATAATCAATGCTGATATCAAAGCGACAACCGCGCAGAGGATTGCTCTGGATTGCTGTGAGTAGAGCCAGTATCCTGTTCCGAACAGAATTGCATACGTGCCAAGGCACGCGACGACCATGCATACCACACCTACAATGATACCTGAGCGGTCGTGCCCTGTTCCTAAATCGACGCCCTCCACCCGTGCCTTTTCCCGAATCCTCCGCCAACCGGGTCCCCCAGGACGAATGCGTCGGTAGAAATCATAGAGCCGTTCGTCGCTGTCCCTCGGCGTCAATAGTGTGACTGCCATCCAGACTATCGTAGTAATGGCGACGCCGGCGACAAGCTTTGCCCATTCAGGGAACGAATCAGGCGCGAATTTCATCATGCCAATCGCGACTACCAGGGATGCGACCATCGCCGCGATCTCGCTATACGGATTGATACGCCACCAATACCACCTAAGGATGTAAAGCAACCCTGTGCCAGCGCCAATCTGAAGAATAATTCTGAAGTTATCTAGCGCGCTTTCCATGATTAGCGCCATGCCACAACCAGCCGCCATTAGTAAAACCGTAGAAACACGTCCCACCCGGACAAGCTCTTTCTCGTTTGCATCAGGTTGCACGAATCGATTCCAAAAGTCGTAAACAATGTAAGAGGAACCCCAATTGAGCATCGTGGACATCGTCGACATGTAAGCGGCGATCAAAGAGGCAACTACTAATCCCTTCAATCCAACCGGTAGAAAGACTAACATTGCCGGATAGGCCAGATCAAAATGAACCTTGTCCTTGGGCAATTCGGGGAACGCTTTTGCCAATGAAGCAACGTCGGGATACACAAGCATTGATGCCAGGGCCACGAGAATCCAAGGCCAAGGACGAATGGCATAGTGAAACACATTGAAGAGCAACGTCGCCCCAGTGGCGTGTTTCTCATCTTTAGCAGACAGTATGCGCTGTGCCACGTATCCACCACCTCCCGGTTCTGCCCCGGGATAAAACACACTCCACCACTGTACTAACAGCGGCACGATGAAGATGCTCATCACCACGTTTGTGGCGGCTTCGGAGCGGAAATCGAACTTAGGCATCATGGTCATTTTTTCGACGACGGCCTCATTGGAAAGCAAGTTCTTCAGTCCACCAACTTGCTCCAATCCCAGGCAACACCAAGCGGCGCCGACCGAACCAACCATAGCAGTGGCAAACAGAATGCAGTCCGTAATCAATACGCCGCGCAACCCGCCCATCGCGCTGAATATAGTACAGACCAACGCAACGCTCGCGATGGTCTCGACCGGACTTAGGCCGAACATGACATGTCCGATCTTGATCGCGGCCAGTGTTACATTGCCCATCACGATCGCATTGAACACCACGCCGAGATAAAGAGCCCGAAAACCTCTTAGAAATGCAGCTGGTTTACCGCTGTAACGTAATTCGTAAAATCCCAGATCGGTAGTAACTAAGGAACGACGCCACAGTTTGGCATAGACAAAAACTGTTAGCATGCCCGTCAACAGCAAAGACCACCACTCCCAGTTGCTGGAGACCCCATCGACTCGAACCATGTTCGTAACTGTCAGTGGCGTATCTGCTGCAAATGTGGTGGCGACCATTGAAAAGCCGAGCAACCACCAGGGCATGTTCCTTCCGGACAGAAAGAACTCTGAGGTACTTTTGCCCGCCTGCCGACTGACCGTAGCGCCAATGGCCAAGGTAGTGACGAAAAACGAAACTACGATGATCCAGTCGATCAATGCAAGCTGCATGGTTGAGTCGCAATCATGAAATATGGATGTACGCACGCTCGTCAACTCTGGGTGGTGGGCCCGTACCGCCGGAGTTGCTGAAAACGATTACTTGATTGAATCCGTAGCTGTAGGCAAAAAGTGTAATTCTTGTAGTACCCTTCCAATACTTAAGATAGAATGTGTTGCAATCTCTGTATGTTTTATGGCATTCTCTCTGTTGATGAGAAATTGAGCCGCAGGTAAATGAAAACGTTCTCATCCCAGAAACAATATTGTCGATAAGAATTCATTCCGCGCCCACTAAGTGCTCGTACCTCGTCCGTCGTCAGGTTGAGATCTCGGCCCCAGTAGAACCAAGAATCTGACCAGCCTTGAGTCGGTGCGCATTCGTAAGAGTCTTTAAGCCAAGGTGAAACCCGGGATGCCGACGTAGTTACGAACAAGATAGCAGTCAGCTGAATTAAGACTTTCATGCAATCCATCAAGATTGATTCTTCATCAAATTCGCATCATCGTCTTTGCCGCCCAAGCACAGTCAATCCAATCGCGCCCAGGATCCAGCTTGTCGGCTCAGGCACACCGGATGCGGCACCCAAAGGGTTAATCGTCGAGCCAAACTGTAGTTCCCAGATCGTTAGATCATCAATGTCGCTGTCGCCGTCGCCGTCGGCATCGCCGTCACCATTCGTTTCAAATCCCCTTTGCCACATCAGGAAATCAGCGCCGTCGACATCCAGGTCGCCGTCAAAGTCAGCGGAATCAGTTGACTCAGCCGGTGCAAAGGCCGCTGAGACCAACGCCGAATAGTTCAGAGTATCGTTGCCGGCAGGAACGCCCCAATCTCGAGTGATCGCTCCTGCGGTAGGAATCACACTGGTGGCACCATACGACGTCCCATCAAATACGAGATCGGGTTCGTTGAGGAAGAAGTTGGGGGCGGGGCCCGCGGGTAGGACGAGTGCCTCATTGTCGCCACTGCGGCTCAGGGCTTCAATGAGCAAGCTGTTATCGGCGACCGTAATCACGGTGTTGCTTAGACCGAAATCTGGGTCGTGCAGGAGCGGATCCCAGTTTGGGTCGCCTTCATCAATCGTGGGAAGTTCAACCGAGTCTCGGTCACGGTCAGTCTCTGGGGCTTCTTGCCTGACGTTTGACAAGGCCATTGCCGAAAAGGACCAACCCCCTTGGACCGTGTCTCGATTGTAGACAATGTCTTTCGTCCCCGGGTCGGGGTTGAGCAGATAAAAGATGCCAGCTCTGATATTGGTATTGCCCCAGCGATGGAAATCGACCGCTTCTGTGAATCTCTGCGTTCCCCACTTGATGCCAAAGATCCCTAGACCTTTGTTCATTTGACCAGCAACCGTAACCACCAGAACCCGGTTCGGTTTGTCAGGAACTGTAAAATCTTCAAGTATTCGAATAAAGCCATCCGGAGTAAAGTCGTTCAACTCACCCGTGACGGCCGTATTGTCGATGCTAATAGACGCCGCGACCGCGGCAGACTGGTCGCTCAGCGGGATATTCAGTAGGCAGATTGCCAATGTGATAGCATTGCAGAATGGATAGCGAATATTCACTGATTCCTTCTCCTTTATTTATTCACAACACATCAGTCCACAACACAAACAGACAACGTCACTTTGATGCGAGCGTTCGCTCAAAGTGACGCTGTCCGAATAAACAACGCGCGAGTACATCTCTCGCGATCTTGTCAACATACGATACTAGCTTCTGTGGCGTCGGAGTCCGACGATGCCAAGTGAACCGAGGCCCAACAGCACCAACGACGAGGGCTCGGGGACTATCGTCAAGCGCAGAGTTGGAGCGATAGAATCATTTCCAAAAGCGGCCTGCGACAACTCGCGAGTCGCAACTTTGTGTCCGGCGAAGTCCGCTCGATTTCCTGTAAAATCTTTGACATAGATATTGAAACCATTATTGTCGAGCGAACCATCGATCATGTCGGTCACGACAGAGATACCCGAGGCGCTGAACGGGATGTCGTTAAAACGGTTCCCGCTGCCGGCAAAAGTATCTATATAATTAAAGTCAAACAGGCTACCGCTCCCTGCCTGGTCGGCGGCGTCTCGACCGGCGCCATTGGGACCAGCCCATGCAGTACCGGCTGTTGCTATGGTCTGGCCCGCGAATCCCGGGCTGCCTAGTCCGACTGCGGTAGCACTCTTAAAGTTGAATGAGGCATCACCGATTGAAGCGGGGCCCCAAGGGAAACCTGTATCGCCAGAGGATCCACTGTTGCCGATACCCTCTCCCCATGGGTCTTTCAGAGCCGCGCCGATGATGTTAAGGCCGGCCCCCGAAACGTTCGAATTGCTAGCGGCGCTAAGCTCGAGTACAGCGCTCGTGATGGACTGGCTCGGACCAAGGGAAACGCTGGAAAAATCGAACTGGACAAAGAACCCGTCACCAAACTTGTTTAAGTCCATCCGGCCACCGTCACCACGATTGCTACTGCCATTGTCACTGTTTGAATTTGGCGGATCATTGCCCGGATCATTAATGTAGATTCCGGAATCTTTCACCGACGTCAGCGCGACTTCGGCGGCTGTCAGAATCGACGAGAAAACTAAAGATACGGACAGAGATACAAGACTAGCTATTTTCAGTCGTAAACTAAACATTAGCTCTAACCTTTCAATCTAAGAATCAGGTAAATCTCCCTGGTATGCATCCGCCGGCTCCGCCATAGGGCAAGCGCCGCTCTTTCGTCGTCTTTGGACTGCATTGAAAGAGTGGGAACCAACAAACGATATCGATATCATTTACATCAATTGTCCCAGGCTCACTGAGCTGTACCGAAACCACGACGTCTAAGCCCGGCGAGACAAATTGCACCGAGGCCCAACAGCAGGGTTGACGGCTCCGGCACTGGAGCAAAAGCGACGGCAGCAAGCGCCGTACGTCCCGAACCTGCGGGGTTCCACGATCGGGTGGTTAATCCGGCGGCCGGAATCACTTCATAAGAACCAAACGCTCCGGCTCCATCGCCAAAACTTTGCTCATCCACGAATAGAGTTTGCCCTTGTTCTGGGTTTCCAGTGCCATTGCTATTTCTGGCCATAGCTTCTACCACGAGGCTGTTGTTGACGATCGTTGTTAGATCGGTGCTGACAGGAGCCCCTGTATCGCTTCCGAGAATTGTCGGGGCGACTTGCTGGACGTTTGAGAGCGCTAAAGCTCCGAAGGCCCATCCTGGTGCGCCTGAACCTGAATCTCGAACTGCAGTGATGGTGCCCGCTCCGACGTCTGGATTAAGCAGGTACCACACCGATGCGTGTTGCTTGAAACTAGAACCTTCCGTAGCTCCAACTGCCATCGTCATAGCTTGTGAGCCCCAAGACACTCCGCCGAGTGGCGGTGGAAAAGAATTGATGCCCGAAATTTCCCCAGACACGGTGACTACCAGCATTCGGTCCGAACCAGCAGGGACATTAAACGCTTGAGTCTGAGCAAAGAGTCCGCCAGGGTCGCCCGGATCTACCGTGCCATCGCGAGGCCCCGAGCTGACAGAATTGTCGATGTTAATGCTCGCAGCGATGGCGCTGGATGACAAAAGCATCGCGCATACCCCTGCAGCTATAGCCAATGAGGAACCTAAGCGATTTACACTACGAGTCTTCATCATTATTCCCTCCTTACACCAAGAAATTAGATAGACAATAGCATTCATGAGCTTCTGCCTAACACTAAACTCAATTAACGAACAGTTGAGACAAGTCTTTACATTGAGGCCACTAATCGAGAGGATCCTAAAGCCAAAGTAGTAGCCATGCCCACATAATAACACCGCACGTTGATTACTGTCCACTGAATTGTGAAAAAATTCGTGTTTTTTTTCTGCGACCTCAAACCATGGACTGGCTGCGGTTTGCGCAGTCCGAGAATACCCAGCTCGCCAAGCTTTAACTCTCGGGAGGGGCTTACTGTGACGCATTCGTCGGGGTTATCGACCGGCGAACTGGCCCGAGGCATTCGAAAAGTTTTCCAGCCGACCACTGAGTAACGGTTTAGCGACTTTGATATGAAGAGGAGAGTCTGCGGTATCGATCTCGATGGGCGTGGCGCTGCTGGTCGTATAGTCTTCCGGTACAACCTGAGAAGACTCCTGGCCCGACTCGGATGCTAAAGCTACGACCAGAACTTTATGTTTTCCCACGATGAGCCCATCACCATACTTATGAGTGGTGACGTTTTCGAAGGTGCCATCTTCGACATTGACGCTAACTCGACCAGGGCGCGGATGGACCTTCGAGTTTATTGGTGGTGCAAGTGACTTGAACGAGAGCCTGATCGCGCTGGCGGGAATCAGTGTCCCATCTTCGTAGGTGACCTTACCGCTCACCTTAACCATGTCCCAGGGGACATCCGATTCACATCCGATCTGCGATACCAGTAAACAAGAAACAACCAAGTAGCGCTTACAGAGCATAAGTACCTTTCTTAGTTCGCGCATTGGAAATAGGGAGTGTAAATTCCCAATTTTGATTATGTGTGTGGCCTTCCCATTTCGATGAGGAACTAGTCTTGAGTTGTCCTAAAAAGAAGCTTTGCCAACGATCAACGCGTCATTGGATGAGTTGATTCGCTGCCAAACACCGAATTTCTCCTCGTCGCAATCAAGGGTGAAGAACTGCTGGTCGCCTGCGTCAATGAAGTCGCCAATAAAACGGGCGCTGCCGTCGCAAAAGGCCATATTGACGCCCCCGGCGTGGCGGCTGCGAGCGGACACTTGAGCGCTATTATTGAAGTTGCTTGGCATCATGCACTCTGCTTTCAAGGTATCTTCGCCGACATCGGCAATGACGAAAAGCCTATCCAATAGATCGTCTAAACTGGGCGAGCAATCGTTTGGGCCTGTAGCCCAGTGAGAGCCATGTTCTTGCAACACATTGGCACCCACCATAGGCATAGCCCAAGTTCCGCGGCGATCGCGACCGCTCAGTCCAATACGTATTTCACCTAGAAGAACAGTGTTCGAGGTGCCATCTTCAATTTCTTCAATTTCTGCACCTCGATTGATACCTCCGACTCCGCGAGCACAATCGATCTCGTTCCAATTCTTCCTCTCTGCATAAAACCCAAGCCCTCCGTTGAGAGCGTAGTTTCCGCGTGCCCAATCCCCAGTAGAGTCGCTGAATTTCCCGGGACCACCGGCGTCAGACGGGCACAGCATGATGCTTATCTCTGTGCCACGAGCAACGTGATTATTGTTGTCAGGATTACTGCCACGAATAAGTTGCAATTCGCCATTGGGGAGGCGCAGTTCAAAGGAATCGAAAAGGGGCTGCAGCTCAAGGTATGGAAGGGTCAGAATACTCCAATTAGCGTGCACGAACCGGCCGCTGCCGACCTGGCGGACGTTTTCACCTTTCTCGATTTGGAAGGCAGGTGGAAACTCATTATTCGTGTCCTCGTAATTGAGGCACGCCAGGGCAAGGTTCTTCAGATTGCTTAGGCATTGCGATCGTCGCGCCGTCTCACGAGCCGCTTGAACGGCCGGGAGCAACAGGGCAACCAATAATCCTATGATGGCAATTACTACCAATAGTTCGACTAGCGTGAAACCAGACCTTCGGTGTTTTCGGGAAAGATATTCCATAGCTGGATGCTCTCCTGAGAAATGTGTGATGGACAAATTCCTCGTCTAGGGCCAGACCCAAAGTAGTAGCCTAGCCTACCAAATGCCTGGGGAGACGGCAAGTGATTTCCGGAGGAGAATACGGAAAAGCAATCTGTAGTTCTTCTTGGTGTTGTCCCAAGGGCTTCCGCACTGGCCTGCTGCTTTCACGCCCAGACTTCTAGGCTGGGAAGTCCGCCGAAGTAATCGTCAGGGACTGCGAGAGAGTCATCAAACCAATCTGAATTCCTTCGCAAGCGATTGAACTGCGGCGAGATGATGTGGCAAGTGCTCTGATACCGAACAACAGAGAAATAACTCTAGTTGGACGACTATGATTGCGAAGGTTCGGTCGAAAAGCGGCTCGACGTCCAGCAGGCACCTCTGGCATTTCGAGGTTGAACAGTAGTTCCGTGAAAAGGGAAAAAAGAGCGCCTATCGAAGTCCATAGGAACCAAGAGATGTAGAATGGACCAGAAATCACTTCAAGGCCGGGCGCCTATCTGGATCTACGAGAGTACCCCGTAGTTGGAAGTCATCCCAATTGCCGTGGTCGTCAAATGTGCCTAAGCCGACCTGCCCCCACGCAAATTCATTGTCATCGGCCGACATCAGCGGATTTGTCATATCGTCGAAGTAGACGGCGACAGTCCCTTCTGTCACTCTGCGAGCAATTCTTACGACGTGCCATCCCTCTGTCCACGGTGTCCCCTTTGCTTGCTTCGTCGTGATCCTTTTTCTGGGAGCGTCGTTGACTATAAATATCTGGCAGTGGGTTGGACTGGCCTCTCCTCCAAGATGAACGTAATAGAAATGACTAGGGTCCTGGTACCCCCAAAACAGACACATATCGCGCCCGCCACCGGCCGATGGATTCGTGCTTTGCACACGAACGGTCAGTTCGAAGTCACTAACGACGATTTCCTTCAATAAAGCAATACTCTTTGGACTTCGATGGGGAGGTTGGTAATTACTCTTACCCAGTACACGTAACACGTGATTTGGTTTCCCACTAGTGTTGAGCTTTCTAATTTCCCAATACGGTTGTCTCGGATCGGTCGTTCGCCAATGGCTCATTCCCTGTTCGAAATCGTCGACCAGCAACTTCGCCAGCACTTCGTCTGCCGATAACCGACTGCTACCAGCAAGACAGTAGGAAATCGCGATTAGGAACATGTGCATTCTTTGTTGCGGTTTCATTTCTTTGCCCTGCTGCTTCACTAGATTCGGTTTAATGGCCCAATAAATCAACGCTACGGAGTCCCTGCAGTTCGATTTTCATTCAATTCATGTTCGCCCAGTTTGGCCAGCAAGTTTTGTTAGGACGTTCATTAACAATTTGATGCGAGGTTCGATCGAGTCCAATTCGAGATACTCCTCAGGGCTGTGGAAACAAGCGCCTATTGGGCCAAGGCCATCGAGTGTTGGAATTCCTAGCGCAGCAGTCAAGTTGGCATCCGAAATACCACCGACAGATTGCCACTGGACATCGATGCCCAACTCCTGACCGACTTCCCCAACCAATGTCATTAGAGTCTCGGCCTCCGGAGTTGGCGACATTGAGGGCTTATGAACTTCTCGAACAAGACTGATCGCCACTCCCTTGGTGAGCGGTTGTTTAGCAAGTCTACGCAGTTTTGCATCGATTTCAGCACATTTATCATTTTTCCAAAAACGCACATCGACAGTGGCTGTGGCACGTTCAGGAACAATATTCGCACCGGTACCACCATAAACCGTGCCGACGTTTAGCGTGTCGCCATTTTCAAAATTTGTAACTGCGTTCGCGACAAGTATCCAATTGGCCATTTCAGTAATCGCGCTGCGGCCGTTCTGCGGCTCATTGCCGGCGTGGGCGGATTTACCGTGAAATGACGCCTTGTAGCGAGCCATTCCTTTACGGGCCTTTATCAGGGAACCATCCGCACGAGCGGCTTCCGCGACAAGGACAACTCGTGCTTTCTTCGCGGTGTTACTCAACCACTTTTCTGAATGAAGAGAGCCGATTTCTTCATCCGGATTCATGCAGACGCAGACGGATAACTTGTCCAGAAGATCCTTTTCTAAATAACGCAAAGCGTAGACAATATTCAGCAGCCCAGATTTCATGTCGGATACCCCTGGGCCATAGGCACGCCGAGCGTCGGTTGTCATTGGGCGCTCAGCCACTGTTCCAGCTGGGTAGACGGTATCCGTATGACCAAGGAGCAACACGTCAATCAGCTCATCCTCAGGCTTGTTTCGTGTTTCAAGTCCAGGACCGGCAACACCACAATGGATTCGTCGAGAATTCCAGCCGCCAATCTTACTAAAGTGTTCCTCAAAGCGGCTGACAATTGTTTCAATCCCCCCTTTGTTCAGCGTTCCACAGTCAACCTCAACCAGAAGTCGAAGGTCTTTCAGATACTCTTCAAGAGATAGATCCACAATAGTTCCTACCTGGCGATCTTCAAAATGCTCAAGTTGTTCGTTTCTGATATTGTTTGTTGTGATTAGCACGCTGCGTTTCAACTTCATTGCCAGTCGGATCAAGCGAGGTATCCCATGACCAACATTGCACCAAGAGCGTTTAGCATGGAAATCGTAATCATGATTGGAATATAGCGGCCTTCAGTTCCAATGGGCCCCATGATGCGACCAACGTACTGGATTTGAGAACCCGTAAGATAGATCGCTGGCGCAAGGATCGCGAGGTGCGAACCATTGAGGATGCCTTGATCGAAGAGCGTGACTGCCACGCCGACGCCGCCTCCCATGGACATCCACGCTCCAAGTAAAACTGTAGCTGCTTCGCCTGGCAGACGAAAAATGGCCATGACCGGAGCTAGAATGCTACCAAGTGTCTCCAGCACACCCGTGATCTGAAGTGCTTTAATCAAGACGAAGGCCATGAGCACATTGGGTAACAACGAAGTAATGGCAATCGTCCAACCCTGCCGCGCACCTTCGACGAAGAGATCGGTCACGATCGGTTTCTTGGTATGTGCGTTGATCATGATCCAGAAGCTTTCTTCCCTTCAGAAATATTTAGGTAGATGCGGAAGAGGTTCGCGCCTGCGATTTTGAAGACGATCATTACAATCAAGGCCAAACCAATGGAGGACGTGACTGCAGGAGTGCCGTCCATCGTGTTTAGCGTGAACAGTACTGCGCCAGAGGAGAAGAAGTTAACGATCATTGCGCCTGCTGAGAATTGGAACATCGTGAAAACATCAGTTTCTCGTTTTGTCAGATGACCTTCATTTTTTAGCTGGCGAGTTATCGCTGCGCCTGCATCGGTACTTTGCAAGGAAGCTATCAGAGCAAGTCCAGAAATCCCCGGGATGCCAAGAATCGGGCGAAGCAGAGGAGTAAGCAGTTGACGAGCTGCATCCAACGCGCCATAGTTCTCAAGTACATGGATCATACCCAGTGCGAACATCACGGTTGGAATAAGCGTTAGAGCGAACAGAAATCCTTCTCGTGCCCCGCTGCCACCTATGCCTCTCATGGAAGTAGTTTCGGCCTGAACCCCTTCCGCTGTATCGGCAACCGAGTAAACGACGCTTCCAAACGAACCATTAAGAGTCGTAAAGTCGAACACTCCGTACCATTCGTCGGATCGCAGCAGCCCAGAAAAGAACACCACAGCAAACGCCAGAGCCAAGTAACTCCCCGCCGTTGCCCTGCGTTCTAGTTCGACCCGATTGCTCATTCAGGAACCCCGGTAGAGAAGAACGAATCAAGTAGTCCACTAGGCCGTGCCTTCCGAGAAATCATCAATCCGGGTTTCGTTCGCTGCAAATGATCTAGAGCATACGCTGCTGTTACTCTCGAGGCCTCGAACGACTCGTCTGCGTTGTACAGCAGCAGAGTTCGGGGCGCGACCATCGACGCGGCATTTGATAGCCCGCCAGCGCAAAGAATGCCCGGGATGAACATTTCCGCCAAATATTGTGCTTCGCTGGACACGTCAAAGCGGTTGAGATCAATCGCAAACCGGACCTCCGGCTCACTGGCTTCCGGCGTATCGAGTAACGCGGCGGCGACGACCGCCCAAGGTCCAGCTTCGTCGAAAGCTGAGACACATACGGATGTTACCGGCTTGCCTTCGGCCCCGTGCCATTGGCAATAACGGGTCGCTGTAACAATGTCGTACACTCGCTCGGCATCGTCGCTCCGATTGAAAGTCGAAAAGTGGTGATGGCTCGTATCACGTTCCCTTACCAAGTTGTTGCTGGTAGGAGCATCTCTAAGGCCAAATAATTCTGGAGCGTACACCGTGTGTCCCAGGTCAAGAAGATCCTGGATCAGCGTTTTTTGCGAGGCGAGAGCAGCCCGACCTTTACCGTGCAATAGTAGCGAGCAAACACGGAGTCTTTTCTTATTAGTCTCGGGCGGATGGAATACCCACAGAGGAATGCGTATGCCCCGTCTCGTGCCAATCAGTGTACCCCGCTCACCACTGATGCCTGCCAGCTGGTGGTCACCATGTCGATGGTACTCGAAATCATTCGCATCGAAAGAAGTCATTCCGACCGATAGTCGAAGCCCCTGACCGAATAGCTCACGGTTCTCGGCGAGACGTTCCTGGGTAAATGGCTGATGGCTATTTATGCGCTGCTCAGCGAACTCGATTATCTGTTCGACGAGCTGATCGTGGTCGCGAATCGCGTAATCTGGAACGGACTGGTTAAATACTAGCAGATCTTCTTCGTGCTCTGGTAGGTATTTCGGCTCGGAGAATTCGTCTTCAATCGACAGCCCCAGCCAGTTCGCAAACCAAGGATAGACGGCGTTTCTCATGTCGCGGTTGTATCCGTGTTTGGCGTCAAAATGAGCATGAGCTACTTTGTCCGACGAGCCATAGAATTCGTAGATCTGCTTAATCGCGGGAAACTCAACCTCAGAGGTGTGCGAAGTCCAGTCCCTTTTAGAGCTAACCAGCATCAACGGACGAGGCGCCATCATAGCGCCAAAATCGACATTATTAGCATCGATTCTTAGCCCTGGCGCATTCTCGCAAGTGCAGCCACCCTGCATGTATGCCGAGATCATGCAGACCGGCGCTGCAACTTTCACCCGATTATCGACCGCGGAAAGCAGAAAAGTCTGCGTCCCCCCCCCTGATTCGCCTGTACAAGCCAGTCGATTCGAATCGACTTCTGGCAGCGATGACAAGAAGTCAAGCGCCCTAATGCTGTTCCATAACTGCAGACCTAGCGAGTTAATATTCCACAAGGTGAGGCGATTTCTGCCGTGCTTCCACGAAGAGAAATGTGTTCGGTAGCCTGCATTTTCATATCGGCCGGCTAGCTGTTTCCCGGAGTCGTTGTACCCGATCATATCCCACATAAATGCGACGCACCCCATGCGGGCAAAAGTGATGCAGCGTGCTTGAGCTGACACGACTAGATCGTCGTGTAGCCGTCCAGTGGCAGAGTGCCCGTGTGGATTCAACACGCCGGGGTGGTTTCCAGTTGAAGTCTTTGTAGGACGATAGAGATTGCCCGTGACGAATAGTCCAGGCAAACTCTCGAAATAGACTTTTTCGACCGTATATCCGTCACGCTCCACACGATCGAAGACGCGCGCACGAAGTGGAGTCTTAACTGGCATAGGCCACAAACCTGCCGCCCACAGGATCTGCTTCCTAAGATGTCCACGCCGACGATTCCACTCATCGAGCGAACTGTACCGACGAGGAACGAATTCTGTATCTGTGTGCGGAACCTCACTCCAACGTGAATCGAGGGGGGTGGGCGCCGCAGAGCTGATCCGATTAGAACGTGTACTATCGATCTCTCGAGCAACCGACGGGATTACGATACAAGCCACAGCCGTCGTTACGGTTGAAAAAGCCAATGTGCGTGTAATAGTTAATCCCATATATCTAGATTCGCTACTTTTTCAAGTTTCCATTTATTTTGCAATGCTCCAATAGTTACGGATCATTTTGAATTCGTCAATCGTTTTCCTCCATCCTTCAACGAGAGGTCCCCATGTCGCGACTGCTCAAATGCCTGCTGCTGGCGCAGCTATTTTCTTGTTTTTTCCTTGGTCACGTTTCCGCAGAAGAAGCAATATTACGCATCATTTGCTTCGGTGCGCACCCTGACGATGCAGAATACAAATGCGGTGGAACAGCTGCTTTGTGGGCCAAACAGGGACACAAAGTCAAATTCGTCTCGGTGACCAACGGCGATATTGGACATTGGCAAATGTCGGGGGGAGCACTTGCTAAGCGTCGCGCAATCGAGTCTGCCCAAGTTGCGGAACGATTGGGTGTCGAGTCAGAGGTTCTTGATATTCACGATGGCGAACTACTGCCCACCTTGGAAAGCCGACGCATAATCACGCGGCTGATCCGAGATTGGGAGGCCGATATAGTAATTTCTCATCGCCCCTGGGATTACCACCCCGATCATAGATACGTCGGAGTGCTTGTCCAGGATGCCGCCTTCATGGTGATGGTCCCATTCTTTTGCCCCGATGTTCCACCATTGACCAAGAATCCCGTATTCTTGTATTCGAGCGATAGATTCAAACGACCCTACCCATTCAAAGCCGACATTGCCGTTGATATCGGCACAGTATTTGAAGAAAAAGTCGATGCACTTATGGCATTGGAATCACAGACGTTTGAAGGTGGAGCGCTAGGAAATGCCGAAAAAATGGCTCAGGCGCCGCCTGCGTCACAACCCCAGATGCGAAGAGATTGGCTGCGAGAAAAGTGGATAGTTCGACAAAGCGCCGACGCGAGGAATAGTCGCAATGCACTAGTGCGTTGGTACGGCGAAGAGTTGGCAAACAACATCAAATATGCCGAAGCGTTCGAAATCTGCGAATACGGAAAACAGCCGACTGCTGCAGAAATACGGGAACTTTTTCCATTTTTCCCGAAACCCCAGCTGAATTAGATTCAACACGCGAATCAAGGTACTTCTAAGACTGGCCAACAAACGACTCATAAGTTTTGAGCTCGATCTTGGTAGTTCTATTACGTTATGACACTCTCAAGACGTCTCGGCTTGATTGGCCGTTTCGCCACGATCTCTTTTCAAATTCTCGATTCCAGAGCGAATAAGTGTCGCGCCGAATTCACTAGCCGGATGTCTAGCTTCACGGGAAATTGGCGGGATTTCAGCATCCATAGACTCGGTTAGATTTTGTGCCCGGACAAATTCTTCCGTGCCAGCAATATGCTTGACAATCTGCCAGAGCACGGTTATTTTAGTAGGCATGGCTACAGTAAGCATCTCGACGATCGAGTATAAGGCTGCGATGGCGTTTGAAGAGACTCTGGCAATTCGTTTACGTGCCGCGTACATGCATTTGCACAGCAGCGCGAACCGCCATTTCCGGTCGTTTGACGCAACAGCTAATCAGTATGCTGTATTGACCTGCCTAGCTGATGAGGCAGGCATCACTCAGCAGATGCTGGTGGAACGGTTGACTTCGGATCGGCGGACGATCAGTAATACGCTTGCACAACTACAAGGAATGGGTTTCGTAACACGGAGGGCTCACCCGAAGGATCAACGCGCGTGGGCGTTATATCTGACGAGAAAGGGCAGTAGCAAACAGAAACTGCTTTATGAAAGTGCTGAAGGTCTGCGCAATCAATTAGAGGAGGCTGTGCCGCCGGAGCATTTGAAAATGGTGCTCGACTGTCTGGAAAGCATGGCCAAACGACTCGATCCTGATGAAGTTGAAAAAGTTATTACCAAGAATTCGACTCGAAAGTGAGTGAATGTGTACTTAGCAACAGTTGTCAACCTTGGCAATAATCTTAAAACGGAACATAACAATTATGGACTATCTATTTTGTGGGCCGGTTCACAGTCGTGAGCAATGCAACGCAACTGGCCAGAGGCGTGCCGGGTTCCATAGGCGACTAGATGGTTTTACGCTCGTAGAGCTCCTGGTCGTAATTGCCATCATCGGAATCTTAGTAGCGCTGTTGCTACCAGCTGTACAGGCGGCGCGTGAGGCGGCGCGGCGCAACGCTTGTAAGAACCAGCTCAAGCAGCTCGCACTCGGTTGCATGAACCACGAATCGAGTACGGGACACTTGCCCAGCGGGGGCTGGAGTTCACAGTGGCTGGGTGACGCCGATAGGGGCTCTGGACCCGACCAGCCAGGCAGCTGGATTTATAGCATTCTCCCGTTTATTGAGCAGCAAGCGCTGCACGACATGCCGTCAGACGGAAATCGTGACAGCGTCGAGTTATCGCAGCGAGAAGGCGCTGAGCAGTTGATGTTTCATCCGTTCGATACGATTCACTGCCCATCGCGTTATGCTGTTACCTCTTATACGACGTCCGAGCATGTCTTCTCGAATGGACTACCTCAGACCCCTGGAACTGAGATCGCAACGACCGACTATGCGGCCAATAGTGGCGATCGATATTTCGCAGCTCAGTCGAGGAGCAAGGCCCCATTGTTTTTGGCACAAGAAAAGAATTGGAATTGGCCCAACGGCCCAACCGGCCTCAATAGCGAAGAGCTCGAGTTTCCGACGACGTTTTGGACGGATACAGACCCCGAGCCTTTTCTTATTACCGGAATTGTTTTCAACCGCAGCAAGATTTCGTTTCAGCACATCCCCGACGGTACTTCTCAAACTTATTTGGTTGGTGAGAAATGGCAGGAAACTGAAGAGGTCGTCGACTCCGCTGGAAGCGATCATCCGTGGGCTGCGGGCGCGTCTGACGATTCACACCGATGTGGGGCTTTCCCCCCGTTGCAAAATTTTGCTGTTACTGAAGAACTCCATCAACAGTATGTAGATGACGAAGAACCGCTTGATTTTCGATTCGGTAGTCCCCATATGAGTGGATTCCACATGGCGTTTTGTGATGGCCATGTCGAATCAGTAAGCTTCGACATTGAAATTACTGTGCATCAACTACAAGCAAATCGAACTGATGGCAGGATAGTCCAATGACAAGTGCTGTTTTATCGTTCGTTAGATACAAATGGGTAAAACTGGCATAGCCCATAGAAACCTCACCGCAGCATTAGATTAACAGAGTGTGAGAGTCCGAGCAAACTTGGTGGCGTTGCTTGCTTCCGCTGACCGATTTGTTTGACAGAAAGCCTGTCTCCTGGTACTCTAGTAGGCATGGCTACCGCTTAACCGTCACATCCACATAGGTCAACGGCGACAGGGAAAGGACTGCTTCTTTATGAAATTTGAAGAGACATTGGCAATTAGACTGCGTGCTGCATACCTGCATTTGCATCGCAGCGCGAACCGACACTTCAGGGCATTTGATGCGACGGCGGATCAGTATGCTGTGATGACATGCCTGGCCGAGCAAGCTGGAATAACGCAGCAAACTCTCGTCGCTCGTTTAGCTTCAGACAAGCGAACGATCAACAAGATGATCGACCTGCTTGAGGAGAAAGGGCTCGTTGAGAGGAGAGCCCATCCTAGTGATCGGCGCGCTTGGGCACTGTATCTAACAAAAGAGGGCCGAAAGCAGCAGAAGGTGCTTTTCGATAGCGCTGATTATCTGCGGCGTAGGTTGGAAGAAGCCGTACCTCCGAAGCACCTAGAGAAGATGCTCGATTGCTTGCAAAGCATATCCGAACGGCTCGATCCTGATGAACTCGATCGCATTATTGCCGGCAAGGCAGACGAAAAAGTAAAGGCGTAGTTGTCTTATCCCACTGTTTCAATTCCGATTCTCGATCACTCTAGCTAGAGCACGAAATCCTCAATGAGCGAAGTTTTATTCCCAACCACTGTGATTGGTAGCCTACCTCGGCCCGATAGTGTTCGCGATCTCATCATCGAGCGGAAGAATGAGGGCGTCTCAAGGGAACAAGCCAACGAACAACTCGATCTCGAGATTGAGGCCGTCGTTCGACTGCAGGAACGTGCAGGGCTAGACGAGATCACCGATGGCGAATGGCGGCGCGAAAGCTATGTCAAGGTCTTCGCCGAACGAGTCAACGGATTCAAGCATGATATCAACCCAGGTGCTGCCGGCCTGATTTATCCAGCCGCGGTTGCTCCCATCTCACCGAACGGAACGATCGCAGCAGGTGAAGTTCGATATCTGAAGCCGCTAACACAAAAGCGAGTTAAGTGTACTCTGCCATCGCCCTATATCATCGGAAGGCGAATGTGGCATCCAGAACATTCAAAGTCAGCTTATCCGCTCCGTCAGTCACTGATGAAAGATTGCGTACCGATTCTGCGGCGCGAGATCAAAGCAATTCGCGATGCAGGTGCCGATACGGTCCAGCTAGACGAGCCTTGGCTTAGCGCCATGGTGGATCCTCAGTTCCGTAAGGACGAAGGTATGACCGATCCACAATACGAAATGGATCTCTGCGTGGATTTACTTAACCAAACGTTTGACGGAATCGAAGGCATCGACACGGCAGTTCATCTGTGCCATGCCCATTACAATCGGCAGCATGTGAGCGAAGGTCCGTACGATATGATCATGCCAGCGCTAGCTAAATTGCGTGTTGGCACAATCTCCATGGAGTATGCCACACCTGTGAGTGGTAGTTATGAGGCGTTGTCCCAGTTCCCTCCAAGTGTACGGTTGGGCTTTGGCTGTGTCGATAATTGTGACCGCAAAGTTGAATCACCTGAACAAATCGTCGCACGCGTAGAACGAGCGCTTGTTTATGTTAATAAGGAGCGAATTACACTCCATCCGGATTGCGGCTTTTCGCCCTCCGTCCAGAACCCTATGGATCTTGAGGAGGCTTTCCTGAAATTGAAGTCAATGTGTGACGCAGCCGCGATGCTTCGCGATCGCTTCGGATCTGAATCCGAGGCGGCTACGATGGCGCAAGATTACTCCACATGATGAGGATCGAACAAACAGCCGCTCGGCTAGCAATTATATTGTTTTGGTCTTGTTCGAAAAACCTTGAGTGCCTGCTGTGACAACTAGGAAACGAGCTAGGAATGGAAGACTATCTACAATCGAATTAATACTATTAGGGTGAGATAACATGTCTGATTCAATTCGAGTGAAACTAGTCTGTGCGATTGTTGTTTTTTTGACACCACTCAAGCTGATGGCTGTGGAGGTGGTACTAACGGCAGTGAAGGATTCCGGCCTCTATTTAGATGATCCGGGCAGTGAATTTAACGACCCAACTCCTAAAGGCGATTCGAACCGTGGCATTGGCGGCCGGGCGGACATTAACTTGTTCGGTGATGGAATGCTTGTTCAATTTGATCTTTCTGGTGTCACTATCGATGCGGGCGAGGAGATCCTCAGCGCGACACTCGAACTAGCCTCAGCTAGTAGTACCCCCGCATTTCAGGTTGATTTGGTGGCCTATCCCCTAGCGGATTCCTGGGGCGAAGGAACAGGTGCTGGCTCTAGTGGATCGGGCGATTTGGGTTTTCCCTGGGGGCCGGCTTCGGTAGGCGACGCCGTCTATAACTTTAAGAGTGTTACCACGACGAGAGTAGGTACCGCAGCCGACTTCGACTTTCAGGGCGAGACTTTGGCAGATACTGGGACTGCATGGAACACTGCGGGGGGGCGAGGTATCGGCGCTGATGTCGTGGACCGAAAGCTGTTTGACGTTAACCTCGACCACGAAGGAGTTAGTCAGACTAATTCGTTCGATCCGATAAGTTTCAACGCGTCGGGCCGCGCAGTATTGACCGATATGATCAACGGAGTACTGGCCAACAATGGCTTCAATATTTGGGAGAAGAATTTCACTGAAGTGAGAGAAGACTTTGCTCAGGGCATGAGGGTCATTACTCACGAACTGGCTGATCTTCTATTTGACCCGTCGCTTGCTCCAACATTGCGATTGGATATTGGAGTGCCGACGTTCGATGACGGCGACTTTGATCAAGATGGCGATGTCGATGGAATAGATTTCCTGATCTGGCAACGCGGCGAAGTGACCAATCCGCCGCTCACGTCAGATTTAGTCTTGTGGGAAACTAATTATGGCAATGGCGGTGGACCTTTGTCGGCGGTTGCAGCTGTACCAGAGCCTTCATCCCTGGTGTTGTTGATCGTCGGCGTGCTCGGCCTTGCCACACGGAAACGTCGCTGAAAACACAATCTGACGCGCAATGGGCTTCGAATAAACCGTCTCTACCAATGTCTCGAGGCGGTAGCCATTTGGGGCAGATGGCTGCCGCCGAGAACTGAAAAGTGGTTTCCAATTCTAGTGACAACTACTGATCACTTCGAAATCGAAGAGAGGTTCTAGATTGGCTTTGGTGCTCTTAGAAGCATGTTTGATGTTTTCGATTGTCGGTCTTCTGGCAGGGCCTCTTTCTGCTGCGGAAAGTACGTCATTCCAGGAACCCCGGTTAGAGATCAAGAATGCGACTTCATGCATCGCTGAAGCGACAATCAGCGGTCCTCAGTTTTTCGCACCAGAGGCATTTCATAGCTTCGAAGTCTTAGAGAGTCCTCGAGTGGCGCAACTTCGCGACTCGTTCGGATTTCACGACGTTGTCGAAGATGAATCAGATGAATTTCGCAAGATGCTCAGGCTGCGTCATTGGGTACACACACGCTGGCCAATAGACGACGAGCAGAGCTTCTCCGGTGATGCATTTGCGATCTTGGAAAAGGCCAAGACTGGTACCGGTTTTCACTGCTCGCATTCGATGGCCGTGCAACACGCCGTCATGACAGTGATGGGCTTTGTCGCGCGCGACTTGGGTGTCGATGTGAACCATCAGGTATTCGGGCATAGCATACATCACGGCGTAAACGAAATCTGGTCGAACAAATACGTAAAATGGGTGCTGCTGGACGCCAAATACGACATACATTTCGAGCGCGACGGGATACCGCTTTCAGCACTTGAGTTACACGAGGCTGTGCGAGCCGATGGAGGGAAGGGGATCGCCAAAGTCCACGGGCCAAACTCAGAAGCCGTGCCCATGAATGGTTCTGGATTCCCAACTAGCAGCGTCTCCAGCTATTGGTGGGTCTCTTACTATGTTGATATGGGAAGATTTACCGGAGGTTTCAACGATAGTCGAGTCGTGGTCCTCGACAACCTACCCTTCCGCGAGACAACATGGATGCGCGACTCTTCCGATGGGCTGAAGAAACATTGGGGGTATGACGCTAACGCCTTCCTTCCCATAGGCGAACGTCACCGCATCCAATGGACCCCGGGCGTTCCAGAATTACAGATCAGTCAAATTTCACCCAGCCAACTGGATGTAACGTTTGACAGCGAGACACCAAATCTCGAAGGCTATCTTATACGCACCGACGTAGGTTTATGGCAGCCGGTGGACGGCGGCAACTACGTCTGGAATTTGGAATTGGGCAGAAACGCTCTTGAGATTTGTACTCGAAATCAGTTGGGCGTACTTGGTCCTCCGGTCACAGTAAGTGTTGTCCGGCAGCTTTGCAAATAAGACAAGCCTCGCAATATGGAATAGTCGGTGTAGTTGCGTCATTTCTCAACCGTGAAAATCAACCAGGCTTTAGATGCATAATGATGAATCTACTTCGCGGTTTTTCAAGAGGAGCTTTCTGCGGATTGTTGGCAGCCACCTGCTTTACCGATTCAAGAGCAGCCGTTCCCCATGCTCCCCGTATTGAAGGCGTCGAGATCCTTGCCGACCAAGGTTGGACGAACAATCCTAATACGATTTGGTATGACAGTTTTGACGAACCCGGTTCGCTCGACGATCGCTACTTTGAAGTGAGGGACAACGGGCTCGAGTTTGGCCCAATCAGTTATGAAGCATTGGGAGGCTCGGGACAGTCGATACGAAGCGGCTGGCAGCCCGGACAGTCGCAAGCCGGCAATCTCAAGATGACGTTCGGACGAAACCCGATCGGTAACTCTGGTTCTGGAGTTCGTCAGAATGAGGATTTCAACGAAATCTATTGGCGGCATTACCTAAAACATGAGGAAGGCTGGATTGGAAATCCACAGAAGCTGTCCCGAGTGAGTGCCTTCGCGTCGAGCAACTGGTCACAAGCTATGGTAGCCCATGTCTGGGGTGGTGGCTCAAACAATATTGGGCACGACCCAGCGCGTGGTGTCGATGCCAATTCGCAGGTTGTCACCACGGGATGGAATGATGTCAACAACTTCACGTGGCTAGATTTCCAGCAAGGTAGCACACAGATTTTCGATACGGCCGAAAGTGGTCGTTGGGTGAGTATCGAAGGGCATGTGAAACTCAATTCGCCCGGCAACTCCGATGGAGAATTCACTCTTTGGATCGACGGCCAATTAGAGATAACTAGAAACGATCTAAATTGGGTCAATTCGTGGGACAACTACGGTATCAATGCAGTCTTCCTCGAGAATTTTTGGAATAATGGCAGTCCGGTCGAGCAAGAACGCTTCTTCGATGACTTTGTAATCAGCACGGCCCCAATCGGCCTGGCGAAATCGCCACTAAATCCTCTAGTGACAAAAACTTCCTTTAGCGATCCCGATGCGGCTGACTCGCAGTCTGCATGGCGACTGCAAATCGCCACGGACATCGACGGGACTGATATTGTCTGGGATTCAGGCCAAATTACTAGCGCTGGATTAGATATCAGTGTTAATTCAACTAATGGTGATTTCGTCGGTTCCCTCGTTGGTAAAGATCAGCTCCTACCAAGTCACCTCTATGCTCTACGCGTACAGCAAAGCGACATCGCCGGCAACTGGTCTGAGTGGTCTGAGTGGTCGACCTCGCTGCAAACCAGCTCAATTGCTGATTTCAACGGGGACGGGACCGTTGACGCTATCGATTTAGGGGTCTGGAGTACTAACTATGGCAGCGCCGGTGGCATGGGCGACAGTGACGCAGATGGTGACGTCGACGGCAATGACTTTCTAGCATGGCAACGCGAAGTCAGTGCCACCGTTCCCTTGAGAGCTTCTCTCTCATCCACCGTACCTGAACCTAGTGCACTGGTGCTTGTCACGATAGCTGTCGCTATTCTTGCGAGCACTGGTTGTAGGCTTTGAGGGAGGCGGAGGGCAGTGAAATCTATCTTAGATTTCCGGTACAACTTTGTCCCAAAAGGGACTCATGATTCTGGGCCAGATCTTTGCTGAATAGACAACAACTCGCGAATTAAATGGACTATGAATATTACAAAGTCATTAACAATCCTATCTCTGGTGTTCGTCAGTAACCTGGGTACTGGCCGAACGCTGGCTGTCGAAGCAGTTGATTTCCAGGTGCTCCAAGAATTTTCTGTTGGTCATCCAATCGGAAAACTGCGCGCCGTTCCTGTGCAGCTCGGTAGGGACAAAAGTGGAATTTTGTTGGCCTATTCAGCCGACAAGGAGATCGATCCCTACATCGAAATGTTCTATCCTCCGACCGATAAAATGAAGCTCACACTCGTCGATCTGGAGGGAAACACAATTTGGCATCGAGAGTTGGGCAGTGGAGTCATTAATGGCATTTGGTTTACGCCCATTTTTCCGATGGATTTGGATCAAGATGGAGTTGATGAGATCTGGTTCGTGAACAACACCGATCCGGTACATATCTTCGCTTTCGCAAAAACTCGCCTTGAATCTTTGGACGCCGTGACTGGTGAAACCTTGGGTCACTGGAAATGGAAAAGAGCCGTATGGGGCTCTCAGAGCGAAACGTTTCGCAATTTCATCTTAGGTGGTTTTGTAGATGGCTCGCCCGTTTTAATTACCGCGCAAGGTACCTATGGAGACATGCGATTGCAAGCGTGGAATCCTAACATGGAACAGCGGTGGGATCTGCGCATTGGCAAGAGCGATAAAGGGGCCAGAGGAAGTCACATGTGCCCAGTCGTCGACATCGACCATGATGGAAATGACGAACTGCTCTGGGGAGAAAGATGCATCCGAATCAATGACGGCACCTACAAGTTCATTGCCGATGAGAACGTATATCGAGGTCACTCCGATGTCATCCAACCGACTCTCAACCGAAAAGAGAACCGTTGGTATGTATTTACTTGTCGTGAAAGTGGGGACAAGGGAGAGATCAAACCACGAGTAGTCATGTTCGACGATCACGGCAAGAGAGTGTGGACAGATTTGGAGATGGGGCACATGGACATGGGCTGGACTGCTCACACAGGTAGTAATGGCGAAGTGCTGGCTTTTACGATTAGCAGAGGCGATAAGGTGGCAGGTCCAGACGGTTTCTTTCGAAAGGATGTCGTCGAATATGCTTACGAGGCATTTCAAGGGAATAAAGTTACTTTACCATTCAAGGCATACAATACTGTTCCAGTAGACGTTAATGGAGACGGCATCCATGAGTACCTCTCCGCGCTGGGGGAACAAGCGGATAGAAAACTTTACGCTTTAAACGGAAGCACACTAGGTTCGGTGGGCGAAAAAGGTTATGTGGCAATGGCCTCGAAGTTCTTGGAAGCGCCGGGAGAGCAAATCCTTTGCTACTACCCTGACGGTACAATCAAGATTTGGGGAGACCAGAATGCCAAAGACAACAAGCTTGCGATGAAACGATACAGCAATCCGTATTATAAAAAAACACAAAAATTGACTGCAGTAGGATGGAATTTGGCCAGTCTTGGGGGGCTTTGAATTTTGATCGAATAGGCCATCAGATTTAATTACCGCGGAATAAACTACTTCTTTACCTAACGTGACGATGAGATATGGCCTCGATCACAACCATTGATTCTCTCGAAGACAACTTGAGCACTCCCACCGAGGGCGTCGTCCGTACTCTAGCTGAATTGAATGGGGATCTGTTGGTTGTGGGCGCTGGCGGTAAGATGGGCCCGTCGTTGTCCCACATGGCAGTCCGGGCGATTCGCCAGGCTGGAGGAAATCAACGAGTCTTGGCAGTCAGCCGGTTTTCTGACCAGAAGGTAGCCGATCAGCTAGAAGCTTGGGGTGTAGAGACCATTCACGGCGACTTATTAGAACCAGATTTTATTCAGTCGCTTCCTCAAGTTCCCAATGTTGTTTACATGGCTGGAAGAAAATTTGGTACCGACGGAGCGGAGTCTTTGACCTGGGCGACGAATGCATACCTTCCTGCCCTTGTTTGTGACCACTTCCGCACGAGCCAGATCGTTGCATTTTCAACTGGAAACGTCTATCCGTTTATGCCTACCGACGGCACAGGGTCATTGGAGACTGACGCGCTCAATCCGCAAGGTGAGTATGGCATGAGCTGCCTCGGCCGGGAGCGTATGCTGGAATACTTTAGCCGTAAGCATGAGACGCCGATGGCCATCATTCGGCTGAATTACGCCACTGAGCTTCGCTACGGTGTTCTGGTCGATCTGGCACAAAAAGTATTCCGCCAGGAAGAAATACCGCTGTCGGTGGGTGCCTTTAACGTGATTTGGCAAGCTGATGCCAATGCGTATACTCTGTGTACTTTAAACCATGTCCAGTCGCCGCCTTTCGTGTTAAATGTGACAGGCCCAGATCTCATCCGCTGCCGGGACGTTGTCGAGCGATTTGGGGAGCTAATGAATAAGACTGTGCGTTTTACCGGGTCGGAGTTGCCGGTGGCATTGCACAGCTGCTCAGAGCGCGCATTTGATCTGTATGGTAAGCCCCTCACCCAACTCGATGAGATGGTTGAGATGACCGCCGACTGGGTCATGCGCGGCGGCACGTCCCACGATAAATCGACACACTTTGAGGTCGCAGATGGAAGGTATTGATTCCTCGTACTGCACAAATACTTTCTCACAAGACGGTTGTGGGAAGGGTATCTTAGACATGCTACGCCAAGGTATAGTCTTGCCCGCACATCCCTTGGCGCTTGATTCAAACCGAAAGCTCGACGAGCGGCGTCAACGGGCTTTGAGCAGATATTACCTTGCCTCTGGTGTTGGCGGTCTGGCGATAGGGGTGCACACGACTCAGTTTCAGATTCATAATCCTAAGGTTGGCCTCTTGGAGCCGGTGTGGGCTCTGGCAGGCGAAGAGATGGATCGCGCCGACGGCAGCCAATCCCAACCGCTCGTTCGAGTTGCCGGCATTTGCGGCGATACAAGACAAGCGATCTCTGAAACAACGTTGGCTCGCGATTTAGGTTATCACCTGGGTCTGCTGAATCTCAATGCACTAGCAGGTCGTTCTATCGATCAGCTTATCGACCACTGTCGGGCGGTCTCCGGTTCGATAAACATCTTTGGCTTCTACCTGCAGGCGGCTGCGGGTGGCGTTCCCCTCCCACATTCGTTTTGGAGGAGGTTCTGCGAAATAGAAAATGTTCGCGCAATCAAGATTGCAGCGTTCAATCGGTATCAGACGATCGACGTTGTTCGTGCCGTCATTGAGAGCGGTCGAGATGATATCGCGATTTACACTGGCAATGACGACAATATCGTACTCGATCTCTTGACTCCCTATCGTTTCACCGTGGGCGACAAACTCGTGGAACGGCGCATTGTTGGCGGCTTACTGGGCCACTGGGCGGTTTGGACTTCGAAGGCGGCCGATCTCCTCAAACAATGCCACGAACTGGCACGCGACAGCTATCAATCGAGTAATGGTCGCGATGTACCACTCGACATGCTACGACTCAATCTGGCCGTGACAGACTGCAACGCGGCGCTATTCGATGTTGCGAACGGTTTTTCCGGCTGCATTCCTGGAATCCACGAAGTACTTCGCCGGCAAGGGTTGCTTGAAGGCATCTGGTGCCTTGATGAAAACGAAGTGCTGAGCCAAGGCCAGTCTGCCGAACTTGATCGGGTTGAAGCCGCCTATCCCGATTTGTTAGACAACGAGTTTGTCGCTGAGAATCGGGACGATTGGTTGAAGGGCTAGAATCCACCCACCGTAAAGTCGATCAATAGGCTACGAATCGAATGCCGCACTATCGATACACTTGAGCAACTAAATCAAGTCCTGCTCCACTTAAGCGGTCCAAGTCACGCGTTAGATTGGAATGGTCTTGGGGCAGATGACATCAAGGGTCACGGGAAGTCTATCATCACATCATCGACGTTATAGCCTCCCGTGTTTTCTCGTACTTTGAATAGCAGCGTGTTATTGCCGTCGTTAAACCAACTGGCTGACACGTTGTAGACAATATCACCGGTAGAGTTATCGCCCAAGAGCTCATCAATGAAAAGGTCCAAGCGTTTTACGCCGTTAATGAACAACTCCCCTTCGTCTGTAACGTCGGCATCGAAAACATCCTTCAGTGTCAAAATTGCTATTGAAGCACCTGAAGGTTTATCTAGTTCCGCAGTTGTGGTGACCTCGCTCGTACCATTGGACCAGAGTAGCACTGGAAATCCTGAAGTACTTACAGTGCCTGGGGGACTACTTTCAGCCGTAAACTGCACTGTCTGAGTGGAACTCCAACCCTCACCAGTGTGTCGGTGCCAAAGGCGTGCATAGACGGTACTTCCGTCCGTGGGTATGCCAGTGACAAAGAGTGATGTACCTGTCGTATCCTGCAGAAAAATATCACCATAAGGAGGGTTCTCTACGCTAGGTTGGCTTGTTCCAACGCCCAGTAGGTATTCGTCGAGACTGGTTCCATTGTCAGCCCAGTTAAAGGTTACGGCTGAACCAGAGAGCAAGCTACCAGGCGCGGGATTGGTGATCGCAGGAGGCCCTGAAGGCGTTGGGGCTTCAAACGTCACGAACGCATCTTGCACCTTAAAGCCCTGTGTCCCTGTGTGCTTGAAAAGTAAGGTGTTGTTGCCATTGTTAAACAAACTGGCTTGCAGTCCAGAAAATCCGATATCAACGGTCTGATTGTCATTAGCCGATGTACCTTGACTGCCAAACAGATCTACCAGATCTACGACATTTCCGTTGATCACTAATTCGCCTTCATCCGGTTGGTCAGGATCAAGTACATCTATTAGGAGCAGATCAGCGGATGTTGCGTCAGAAGGCTTGATAACCGTGACCGTAGCGCTGACCTCAGAGCCAACTGTATTCTCACCGCCTTCGTCGAACAGATCTACGGGGAAGCCACCCGAAGGCGGAGGATTACCACCGCCAAAAGTCACAGATGCACCCTGAACATTAAAACCTTGTGTATCTGTGTGCCTGAACAGCAATGTATTGTCGCCATCGTTAAGCCAACTTGTATTCAAAGCAGAGTTTGAATCAGTATAGGTCAGATCGATTGTTAGACCGTTGTTGGCCGATGTACCTTGGCTGCCAAACAAATCCAAACTGTTGCCATTAATCAGCAGCAAGCCTTCGGTGGCGAAATCGGGGTCAAATACGCCTTCTAGCGTCAATGTTACGGAATTTGCACCAGAAGGCTTACTAACGTTTACCGTGGTGCTGACCTCAGTGCCATTGGGAGTGCTATCTAGAATTACAGGGAAGCCGTTTCCACCCGGTGGTGGATCCGGAGGAGGATTACCGTTGAGCAAACCATAAGTATCGCCAATCGGTTGGTCATCGGTCGCAAGTCCATCCAGGTAGAACTCTTGGGTCGCCGGAGCAGGATCAGTAAAATTGTCATTGCTATAGACAACGTTGCATTCCCAATCGGTTGGAATGAAGTCAGAGCCAGAAGCCTGGATTGTGGGGGCGTTGCTCGAATCGGTATCAAGCCAAACCTTGATGGCATCATTGCCGTTCCTGGCATCGGCCATCATCTCCACATAATGCCAAGCGCCCTTCGTTAATCCACCGGAAGGAAACGTCTGGCCACTAATAGGGCTGCCGAACGTGTTAGTTACAGCCAGCCTCAACGTGCTTGTGCCGACCAATCGCAAGAGAATCTGATGTGTATAGGATACTGGACCGCCATTATTTTCCATCCCAAGAAATTTCAAAGTGTTGTTGATGCTGCCAAGGGCAACATAGTTGCTAGGGATATAGAAATACATCCTGGCGTGGAGAAGCGACGACGAATTGGTTTGGTAGTAGAATTGAATGTCGTCTGAATTTGCAGTGCCAGCCGTGCTCTTGGCCGTGACGCACCACTGTCCGCCACCCGGTAACGCGGGAATGGAGGGAATATCAGAGAATTCTCGGATATCGTTGTTAAAAGTCCCTGACACGCATTTGACTCCGCCCTCGAATCCACAATTGAACGGGAGGGCAGCGAGCACTTGTGTATGCATAAGCAATATCACAACAAGCGAGGGTAAGAGCGCAGATATTGATCGTCTCATTTTCTTGGCTCCTATTCTTGTGAGAAAATAACAACTCCGTTGCAAACATTTGTGCAATCAAGAATTACGATTGACTGATGCGCCTCTCCTCGATGCTCTTAGACAGGAACTTTCTATGTCGTCACTTGGGAACAATAGTCGATGAATTGACTGTGATTGACCTGACAAACCTATCTTTCAAGCTACTAAAGGCCGTCGCAGCAGCCGAATACATCCGGCATAGCCAAATGGGCAACACACAAGTAGGCATGCCTACAATAATTAAGTAGGTAGGCCTACTATAAAGCTGTGTCTTTTTGTGTCAACTGTCTATTTCACAAAATTCCACATAACTCTCTCGGCGTGCGTTCTTGTGTGTAGAGGGGTTGTTCGAACAGAGAGTTCGTCATTATTGGGTTTCGCCAAATAGTTGACCGGAATAGCCCGCTTTAGAGCTTTCGCGCTGGATGTAAACAGGTTTAGGGGCTCAAGAAGAAACACTGAGTGAGGTCAAATCACTCGAGGTTCCTCACTCAGACTGAGAAAGGCGAGGCTCATTGTCTGGGGTAGACTTACCAGTTCGCCGTGGTGTAACCATGCACCCTAAGTCGCACGGCTACGCATGCTACGACGTAGACTAGGTGAGAATAAAATCGCCGATGTTTTCAAAGCTGAAATCGGGATGAGTCGACATAAGCCCATCAAATTACCACTAATTCCGCAAATATCCGTTGGCGGACTGTCTATTGTGGTCCGGCGAACAGTCGCGAGATTTCGGGCCAGACCTTGTTGGACGCGACATACCATGCGATTGCGAGCAATAGCAGGAAGCCAATCAGGGCCAGCACGTTTGTGGCAAGACCGTTGCGATGTTCTCCCATAATTTCACGAGAGTTGGTTAGCCACCACAGCGATCCTGCTACGACTGGTGCCGCAACAACAGTTATCGCCTGAGCGGCTACGATAGCAGGCACGGGATTGAGTCCGACCCGATAGACTAGTATCGCAACGGTCATCCCAGTAAGAAGGGCGGCTACGGTCATCAACCGCGGCCAAAGATCAGTCGGCTTGTCGCCAAGTCCCAAGCCATCAGCGAGAATGAATCCGCCGGTCATCGAATTGACGATGAACGAAGAGTAGGCTGCAGCGAATAGCCCCATGCAAAAGAGAGCATGTCCAAGTACTCCAAACGCCGGTTTGAGACCTGCTGCTACGTCGGTAACATTGTTGAGCGATTGGCCTCGTAGCTCAGCAGCCGCGGTGGACATCAGCATGATCGTGATCGTCGCCATGATGAGAGAGCCAATACGTACATCCGTTAGACCATCTTTCAGTTCCGACTGCCCCCACCCTCTTTGTCTTACGAGATATGCTTGGTAGAGCGCGGCACCGATCACAAAAGTCGTACCAAACAAACCCAGTACCGAAATATCAACCCCCGCTCCTTCTCCAGTTTCCCCATGAAATAGCGAGGATATCGGTGGAATGCAACCTTTCAGTAGCTCCACAACCGACGGTCTGGCAAAACAGAGATTAATTGCGAACGACGCTAACATGGTACCAACCATCACCATCATCACTCGCTCGACAACGCGATAGAGGTTGCGAAACAGGAATAAGAACGAGATCGACAAAATGTTGAACAAAATAATGATATAGTCGACCTTGAAATAGGGAATTCTTTCGAGGTCCGTTTCGAATTCTTTGAACGCAGAAAGAATGCCTAGATTGTTTCCAAACTGAAACGCGGCTGCGATGAAGAAGACACACACGCCTATAAAAACCGCTAGCCAACGGCCAACTCGCTGGGATATCAGTGTGCCAGGCGACTCGCTAGCGACGACCCCTAACTTCGCCCCGAGCGTCATGTAGACCATCATGAAAAGCATGGCGAGGAGGATGACCCATGTCATCTGATATCCATTAGTTGCACCTACTCTCGAACTGGTTAGAATGCTGCCCGGACCAATCACAACGCAAGCGGTAATGAGTCCCGGTCCGATTCGTTGATACCATCTTAGCGGTCTCGGCTCGATGGATGATGTCATCTGCCTGCTCCAATTAGCTTCGGGTTGTTCGATTAACATGTTGTTTCGACTTCAGTATGAGCGAAAAAGAGTATAGGAGAGGCTTCGCAGTAAGTACAGCTGCCAAGCTTATCCGATGGCGTCTCATGGAAATTGTGAGGGACCTGGTCTTATCCCTTTTCCGGACCGCCACTAACCCACAGCGCGCCGATCGATTCCGACACATATTCTCCTCGACACATACGCACTAGATCACGGACAGGCTTCAATCCAAACGACCTAACAGCTTCGGTTGCCTGACAATTGTCGTTAGGTACGTCCATAATGATGGACTGCCCAGAATACTGATGAAGAGTTTGTTGCAAGAGTAATTCTCCTGTTGCATCACTACTTGCCATACAGGGACCGACATAAGGCAATAGACGGCCAGGACGTGAGCAAGCGTAGCCCAGTATTTCGCTGCCTTCCTGGACCACAAACGCATGAACGTTGGGCTCTTTGCCAAAACGGTTCAAGAGCTTTTCGCGGCTGTAGCCGGTCAAAACCTCATCAAAAGCGGCAATCGCCTGCCAATCTGGTGATTGAGAATCCTCGGGACTAGTGAAGTCTTTAGGTAAGACTGGGTTTCCAGTGAAACGCGATAGTCGATACTGATATTTGAATCCGAGGGATGTATACAATGGTTCACCCATTGGAGTTGCATCAAGTCGAATCGAGGTGGCTTCGAGGCTATCCAAATACTCGATGGACCGCTTCATCAATGCTCGACCGACTCCCTGGCGGCGCGCGGCAGGATCAACCAACATCATTCCAATCCAACCTACCTGATCGAAAACGCAAGTCGTTACGGTTCCAACAAGCTGTCCCTCAAGCTCGGCGACGAAGCAGCCAGTTGGTTGGAGTGCGAGAAAACGACGCCAGTCAGCTGTAGTCTGATTCCATCCTGCATGCTCGGACAATCTTCCACCAAAGTCGAGATCACCTCCGGTCATGACTCGGATTTCAATCATGATGCTGGATTGCCCGCATATTTCACAAACGCCTGATGTACAGGCATCACATCGACGGAATCATTGGTCTTCAATCGCCCCAGCAGACGGCCCAAGTAATCCGAACGCATAGGACCCCAGCCTTCGCCGTCGAGACCATGTGCATTGAATATGAGCCAACCTGAATCACGCGAAAGCAATTGCTCAATCTGCGAGTCTAGCGCTTGCTCGCAATGGTCCGGATTGTAGCCTTTGCATGTGAGGCAAAACGAATCTTCGTGAGGAAGAGGATTGATGGGTGGGCCGCTCCTGCGTAGCGCTTGAACGCGCCCACGAAGCCACTGTTCTAGCTCTGGTGTGCAACCATTGTAGGGAAAGTTGAAAACGCATTTCTTAGCTTGAAACCCCAATAGATTTTGGGAAAAGAAATCCAGGCATCGCTGGATTAGATCAACGGCCTTTTGGTGTGGAATATGTTTGAGATTTGTATGCTTGTAGCCGTGGGGCATGACCTCGTGGCCGCGCGATTTAAGTTCGTTCCACAACGTGAAGTCGCCCAGCGGCGAGCCGCCAATCCATTTGTCGGGTGATTTGAAGCTTGGTAAATGCGCGGACGCAATCACGTTGAAACAACCATAGAAACCGTGTTGCTCATACAATTCTGCCGTCCGCAGAAACGATTTCTTGAATCCATCGTCGAAACTGATCGAAACTACATGGCGTTTAGGTGGCTCGTTAGGCTCTCTGCCCAGGGAAGAAGCTGCAGGCAGAGCGGCTGAGGCTGCCGCGACCAGAAATCGTCGTCGATTAAAAACCATGTGCTCGCTACCGATCCGTTATACTTCCAAGCCAATTCGTTTCTCTTCAAGCTGTAGCGGATTGAATAGAATCTGTTCACGTCGATTGGCTATGAAGAAAACCCACACTCAGGAAACAGCTCGCGAATGCGCTCGGAATCCGCTTGTGCTCCATATTCACTGATTTCATAGGCTTCCGCAAAGTTGGTCCGCCTTCCCACTTCCTCGCCGAATATGGAAATAAGTTCATCGCGAAAGTGCTCGGCTCGCGCATTGCCGTGTTTAGAGTACCAATCACGCAGCCACTCGATTCGCTCCGGTTCGGTATCGGGAACAGAATCCAGGATTTCGTCATGATAGGGAAGCCACTCGAATACCTGAGAATGGTGGCAGGCAAGCATAGCTACAATCGTGTCAACATAGTTTCCTGTATCGATTACCACGTCAGCGCGCAGCCGGGCTGGCCGAGTGAATAAGTCGATCATATAGCCGAAAACCGGTGCTGCTTTCAACGGCGCAACTTCAGGCAGAACAAGCGGTACGGTGATTAGATAGGACGCATCTTGAACTGCCTGTCCCGTCGCCTGGTGGTCTGGGTGGTAGTCGCATATCCGATGGGTCAACACGAGAGCTGGTCTGAACTCACGTATCTCTCGAATGATCTGGTGACGAACTTCGATTGAGGGGATCAGTTCTCCGTCCTGAAACCCAAGCGTATCGTATGTTGCTCCGATCACATCGCACGCCGCTGCCGATTCTTGGCGACGCATCGAGACCAACTCCTCAGGAGTTCGACTAAAATGGCCCGCTGCTCCGTCGGTGACCGATACGATCTTCACGCTACGCCCTAGATTGCGATAAATGGTCGCCAATCCGCCGGCGTGATATTCGGCATCGTCTGGATGAGCGCCGATAATCAGCAGGCGTGGGTCGTCAGGAGCGGTATCCATTGCAAACTACTCCACATGCCCAATAACCGAAAAATTTCCACCTCTCAAAAAAATTCCACTTCGCAATACTAACCTGCTGCTTAGCTACTAGCAAGCCGCGCTGTATCGCTAACAATCGACCCTACCTTTCTCCCAAAACCATCGAATGGCACTCCTTTAGTAACCGTCTCGAGGAGGGAGTCAAAACGATTTCACCTTTGATTTCGAACTAAACGGAGTCTGACCTCCTTCCCAAAAGCTGATCCACCGATTGCAGACCGCCCTGCCCTGCCAGACATATCTAAGATCAGCAGCTGGCCCTGTAAGCGGTACTTGACGTTTGTCCCGCGGGATTCGACTCTATAGGTTAAGATAGATGCGACACACGGCTGTGTACTCTGGTTGCAAGACCTGCGAGACGAATAACCATTCATAGATGCAAAGAATAATGGATCAGTCTGGGACTCTTGATCAGATACTCAATGACTTTGATGAGGCGTGGAGTAAGCGGTCCATACCCTCAATTGATACATGCCTGCTCTCACCGGATGACCCTCGACGGCGAGAGTTGCTGATTGAGCTGGTGATGATCGATCTGGAATACCGCTGGCGACTAGCCGCGGAGTGTATGGAGAAAGAAGAATCTGAAGAAAGCCAATCGGATCATTCCTTGCCCTGGTATCCGCTGCTGAGGGACTACCAACGCTGTTTTCCTGCGCTCGGCACGAACAATTCGCTTCCGCCTCTGCTGATTGCTGAGGAATATCGCGTGAGGCGACGATGGGGTGACCGACCAAGTCACGATCAATATATGGTCTTGTACGGACTGGGAGAGGCAGAACTTTCCGCGGCCCTCAAGCAGGTGGACAACGAGTTGAGCAACCTTGAAACTCGTCCACATCAGGCTGCTCCACCCTCCCTGATCAGTGATTTGTCAGCTCCGACAAGTAGCCGATCGACAAGGCCCAAGCTACAGGTCGGCGATCAGATTGACGAGTTTCGGTTGCTCAACAAGTTGGGTTCTGGTTCGTTCGCGGAGGTCTTTCTTGCCCAACAGAAGTCTATGCAGCGACTGGTTGCGTTGAAAGTTTCCCAGGCAGTAAGCCACGAGCCGAAGGTGCTTTCGAAGTTAGATCATCCCAACATTGTGCGTGTGTTCGACGAGCGACGTGTCGACGGGCTGAATTTGCTGTACATGCAATATGTCTCGGGGGGCGATCTTCGAGAAATTCTCGATCATATGGACGCGTCCGAGAAACCTGAGCGTTCAGGCCGTACGTTTCTAGAGTCGATCCATGAAATTCTGGAGGAGAAAGGAGAGATACCCTCGCTCGCCCAGAGAGGTTCGACTGTGCAACACATGGACTGGGCAACCACAGTAGCTTGGCTCGGAGCTGGATTGGCTGATGCGTTGCGGCATGCTCACGACAAAGGAGTGTTTCATCGAGACATCAAACTGGAAAATATTCTGGTTACGGCTGCTGGCCGTCCGATGTTGGTCGATTTTAATCTGAGCTTTGGGCAAGTGGTTGGCAGCGAAGGTGGTCGTGACCTCTTTGGGGGTAGCCTTGCCTATATGTCTCCTCAGCAGTTGGAAGTTGTGTTGGGAAGTCGCGACCCTCATGAAGTGAGCGCCAGTAGCGATTTCTACTCCCTGGCTATTGTACTCTGGGAGCTTCTTCTAGGACGCCGGCCCTTTGACGTCGATGCTGAACAGGCGAATACAACGGTCGAGAATATGTTGGAGAGCCGGTTACAGGGTCCTGACATTCGCGAACTATCCACAAGACGTCCAGGTGGGCTGAGAAAGACGATTGTCGACTGCCTATCACCGTCGTACGCGGAACAACCTCGTCCTGCGCCTGCGATCGTTAGGCAGTTGCATCAATCATTGTTGCCCGAAGTCGACCAGCTTTTTTATCCAGACCCTGATAGCCAGGCCGCAAAATGGGTCCTGCGACCGACTTTCTGGATATTGCTCTATGGATTGTTGCCCAACATAATCGTCTCATTGATTAATATTTGGGCTAATCGTCGTTTGACGATCGAGAACTTCGATCGACAGCTCTTTTTCACAAAGCAATTGCCGGTGATAAATACCGTCACTTTTTCAGTCGGGATGATTCTCGTACTGGTGATTTTGTGGCCGGTATTGAAAGCTCTGTGGAAGGGCCACATCGATTCCACTCCGCAGCCAGAATTGAAGCGAATCGCGTATCGCTGTCTATCGGGCCCAGTCTGGATCGCAATTGTGATCCTTGCACTTTGGATCTCTTCTGGGATCGCTTTTCCTTGGTGGAATCGCTGGTCGACTGCTAGCCAGGTTGGACTACCCGACTTCCTTGTCTTTTTCAGCTCCCAAGTATTGCACGGGCTGATTGCCGCCTCGATGACATTCGTATTCATCTCTTTGGTGTTCGTCTCAGCTCTCTTCCCTCAGTTTCTGGCTGAACTGGAAGATCCAGAAGGCCAGAGGCGTTTAGAATTGTTCCGAAGACACTTAGTGCGATCGAATACCATTCTGGGGCTGACTCCGCTGCTGGCAATCATGGTCTTGGCGCTGTCGGACCGTAGCGACAAGTCCGTTTTTGTCATGCTTGCGGTCGTTGGTTTCGCAGGCCATTGGATTACCTCGAACTTGATACCGACACTCTCCGCGAAGCTGGATGCTCTGAAACTTGCTTTAGCGCCCACCAGCGAACTGGTCAACGTCGCATCCCGAGGTACTGGGACGGAATAGAAAGCTGAGAGGGTCGAGGCCATCTCAACTCATGCATTGATCGCTACGCTAGCGACGAGACTCCTCTCTTGATCGTTGTCGCTCGTTGGAAGATCGGCGTCGTGACTTAGTGTCTGTGTCATTTCTTGGCCGGTTTCGGCATCGCGGGCATGCACACTAGCGATGCCCTCAGAGTCGTACTGCATGGTAACCTCGATAGGATAATTCGCTTTCGGATTAGCGATCGGCCCAAACGAAAAATTACCCAAACTTAGTGCATTTGTTGCGTCGCCCTTCGATTGAACAACCTCGATGATCATGCGTGTTTGGTCGTCACGTGATGTCTTGAAGACCTTCGTCGCCTGTGTCGGTAAGGCAGCGTTGCGTTTGATAAGTTTGTAAATAGCAAGTTTTCCGGTGCCGGGATCTCGGATTCGGACTCCCAGATCATAGCCGGCAATGGCCTGCCTCAAAGCCGGAATGCGCTGACGATGCTGCGGAGTCGCTGCACCCGCTAGAATTGCTGCTCCGAATGCTACCGCCTTGTGTGGCTGACGCGACTGAATCTCAGTTGCTGGTCGCCCCGCGCGTCGAGCCAATTGCTCGCGGACGGCAGGGATCAGCGTTGAACCGCCCACCAGGAGAATCTGATCCACGTCTGACCAGCCGACGTTGGCTGATCGCAAGCACCTTTCGGCGACGTCGATGTTTTCTTCTAGCATTGGCTCGATTAGCGTATTGAAGTGGTGCCCGGTCATCACAAAATCGAAAGGCTGATTGCCGATCAGTGTGTTGTGACGCACTTGGGTGCGTCCTGGCTTGCAGAGTTTGAGTTTCGTTTCTCCTGCCAATTGACGGAGTTGAAGTTGAGTCGCAGGCGATTGGCAGAAATTCGTACCGTGAAGACGCTCCAGCTCGTCGCTCATCAGCTGCATGATCAGTTCATCGATCCACTTGCCGCCTGTACGACTGTCTCCATCGGTGGCAAGGACTGAGATTTCGTCAGGAGAACAGCGCAAAACAGTCGCATCGAAAGTTCCGCCACCAAGATCGTAGACCAGCAGAGTCTGTTCCGCACTGTGATGCGTACTCAAGTACGTTGCCGCAGCGACTGGCTCATCCACCAGCGAGCTAACGTTGATGTCTACCAGTTCGGCAGCCCGGCGCACCGCGCGGCGTTGCGTGTCGCCAAACTGGGCAGGCACGGTGATTACTGCATCCCCCAAACCGTCGTACGCAAAAGTCTGCAGATCGTGCCTCAGTTTAGAAAGAATCAGAGCATTAATCGCCTCAGCAGTCCAATCGCGCCCAAGTTGATCAATATAGATTGGACGCCGCGAGCCGAGTAATAGTTTCGTGTGCCGGGCAACAGGAGTCTCTGGCTGATCTTCCAGTAGGTTTTCTACGTTATCTCCTACCAGACAGTCCATCTCGCCGATATGCACTACAGAAGGTGTGCGAAACAAGTCCGCATCGTGAGCGTCGGGAAACAATGTAGGGATACCTTCTGGATTGATGTGCGCAATCGCTGAAAAGGTTGTACCAAGGTCTATTCCCGCTGATATCATTTGTAGCACTCTACAATGTCTATTAATCTGTTGCAATGTTCGACTGTTGGGCTTGTCTTGCCAAGCGGCGCGCTTCACGTCTTTGCAGTAGCGCTGAGGGCCGATGCGCCGGACGCTCGTCAGCACTGGAGTCGGAAGTCTTAACTTGCTCTGGGTCAGTCACTTTTTCACTAGTCGTGATAGCAGTACCAATATCTGTAATCGCAGCGATGCCCGTAGGTTGTACGACGACGGCGACATCTTCAGTAGCATGCGTTGTCTGCGGCAGTAATACTGCTTCGGGATCCAGAGGTGAGATCGTTTCGTGTTGTTCGGTTGCTTCGTGAATCAAATTGATCGTCGCCTCGTGCAGCTTCTGGGCTTGGCCCTTTAGTTTATCGATCTGCTTACCAGCCTCGTTGATCTCCTTGATTTGAGTATCGAAAAGTTTTCGATTCAAGTCCTGCCGTTTTGCTTGAGCTTCGAGATCAGCCTTGCACCGCATGGTGTGCTCTTCGGCAGAGAGTTTGAGTTGTTTTTCGAATTTCTTGCTGAAGTCACGCAGATAGTCGCGCAGGTAAGAAAGTTTCCCTTTTTCAACCTGTTCGATCACTTTCGTTCCGTCACTAAACAGAGAGTCCTTAATCTTAGACATTTCTTTTTCAGACTGCGATTCTTTCTCGCGACGCCAGACGAATATCGCGTTCACCATACTGCCAATTAGCACGGACGCCATAAACAGTCCAAAGCCAGTTCTCATGAGCCCTGACGCGAATAGATCAGGCAGTCCCATTCGTCCCATCAGTGATACGAACATGATCAGGATAAAGACCTTTTGCCGACCGGCAGTCAAAACGTCGAAGAATCCTTTGCGGGCCAATTCGATATGCGATTCTTTACCGATTGCCATTAGATTTTCGACAGTCCGCCAAATGTCTGACTCTTTCAGGGGTGGAGTCACAAATGCCATCTCGTCACCGACCACGTCTACCAATTTCTGTGCCGATTGCTCTGTTAGGCCCGTAAGTCGTTGTTGAATTGTCATTACATCCGCGGCCAGTACCTGTCGCAACGCATGCTCGATTGTGCGATTCACGGCGCCGAGATGGCTGCCGTTGATTGACAGCTTGATCATCGATGGGGACTGCTGCATGTCGAGGTCTTCGAGCCGCAGCTTCGAGACTTGCTGTCGCATCAGATTCGTGAGTTCCCCCAATGGTTGCGTAGCTCGCTCACTCTTGAGATTGATGCCCTTTTCCAAGGTTGCCAGTTCCTCGGCGAATTGTTCACGCACTTGGGAAGCCAATTTATCATTCGGTGGAGTGGTACGCGGATTGAAAGGCTTTGCCTGTTCTTGCAACAGCGATTGTCGGGTCTGGAGAGATCTTAATTCTCGATCCTGACGATTGGCAAGATTACTGAGTGCGCCCTTAAGTCCTCGTACAGATGGCTCGAGTAGTAGAGTACTCCGCAATGGTCCCGTGGGATTAGAGAGGATCTCTCCCCCGCCACCATTAGCTTGTTCATGCAGAAACAGAGGGGCCAATCGGCCCGCGGGAGAACGAAATATTGAATGGTTCCACCATCCTTCGTCTGTTGTATTGTCTTCGACACCAAGAACCGTAGGCCATACCACCTCGTAGTTGCTGATTAGGTCGCTTAACTGCTGAACTGTGCTGTCGCTTATGGTCTGTCCTGATTCTCCAGCAACCATCAGAACATGGCCGGATGTGCAGAATTGTTGATACACATGGGCTTCGCTGTTTAGTTGGTCAATACTGGAGGCCATCAGTATATTGACATCTTGCCAGCCCTCACGGTCATTGACGTCGATTCGGAAATCGTCTTTAGCGAGAGTCTGTACAGATCCACTTGGTCGGCTGTTCGAATTTAAGTGGATACTGATGAGTTCGCTCCGAGATTCGACATCGGCCGGCAACTGGAAGTCCGGACCGGACGCCCAGCGCACCATTGTGTTCTTTGCATTCGAACTCAAGCAGAGCAGCGAAATCGTCAGCGGGTGTCCGGCTGTCGACTCAAGCAAGTTGCGAATCGCCTCTGTCAAAGGACTTTCCGCCTGACCGCGCTCCAGCTTTGAGCCCGCTTCACAGGCCTGATTGCCAAGGAGCTTAAATTCTGCCTGAAGTTTTTCAATTTTCACTGGCTGTGAGGTCATAGCACTTCACCCGATCGAATCACTGGCCAATTTTCGTAGCCGCACTTCCACAACTTCTTTCTATCAAGGGACTTAGTTGCCCAGCCGATAGGCTGAGTTGCTAACCACGTCCCCTCCAAAGGGGAAATTGCCAACTAGCCAGTTTTCCGGACATGCCGAGCAGATTTTTCTTGCTCGATAGATTAGATTGTGCGGTTCGGAGTACTATCACTGTTCACGAGCATTGAACCAGTCAGACAGCCCGATTGTGGAAATGGTTTCAGCCAGATAGGGCCGGTGGGGGCCTTTAGCCCATGAATGAAATCGAGAATATCGAATCCGATGCCGAATGGGACAGCTTCGTCAGAGGGCTGGTTGCTGGCGATCAACAGGCTTATGACCAGTTCTGGGAACAGTACGGGAAGCGGATTAGTGCTGTAGCGCGAAACAACTTTCCGCGCGGTCTTAATCGACGGCTGGCACCCGAGGATATCGTACAATCGACCTGTCGCAGCTTCTTTCATCGAGTCACCACCGGCAGACTACAGCTTTCCGACAGCGAAAGCCTTTGGCGCCTGCTCTGCGCAATTACGCTTAACAAGACCCGCATGAAACAAAGGTATCATCTGGCTCAGCGGCGGGCCGCCAATCGCGAACAACCTGCTGAAAGCCAATCACCAGACGGATCAACCTTCGGAGAAGAGGCTGTCGCCGATGAGCAAATGCCCGAGGAAGTGGCTATGTTTGCCGAACAACTCGAAGGCATCATGGAGTTGCTGGACGATACGGAACGGAGCATCCTCCAGCTAAAGTTGGAAGACTACACCAACGACGAGATCGCAGCCAAGGTTCACCGGTCGGAGCGCACTGTAAGGCGAGTTCTCAAACGGCTGCAAAGCAAGCTTGAAGCCGCACTGCCCACAAACACCCGAGATGAAGTGGACTAGCCGGCGGAGCCCCGTCGCTGAGACGCCGCCAGCTAGGCGAGTGTTTATCTTGAAGCCGCCTTCCGCAGCACCTCGGCCACATCGACTGCCTTTTCGTCGAACTTTTGGTAAATCTTTTCGCTGGCTTTCATTTGATCATTCAAATCGATTAGCGCCTTGGAATACTTGGCACTCAAGTCATTCAACTCGTCAATGCTGTAGGTCTCTGCCATCGTGCCAATATGCAGTTCCACCTTCTGCCACCCGTCGTCCTGGTACTCGTTGACATTCTCGGGGGTTTGCCGCAGCATCGACTGCATCAAATCGTCGTGCTTGTGCACAGCTTCTTTCCAGACATCAAAGTTGTCCATCAATTTGTCGGAAACGTCGGTCATACTCTGCTTGAGCTGGGCCGTGCCACGTTGCTCGACGAATTGACCGAAAGTCTCGACCTCGTTTTCCAAGGTTGCTTCTAATTCCTGCAATCCCTTGGCGCTTTCCTCAATGCGTTGCTCCGTTTTGGTAAATACCCCGGCCAGAGCTTCGTTCGACTCGTCGATTGCATCGCGAGTGCCATCGATATCGAATACCAGTTGGTCGGTAAGTTCCTTGGCGTCGTCGACTTTCTCTTCGATCTGCGAATCGTAAGACTTAATTTTGTTCTCGCGTTCTTCGATCGTGGCTTTTGCTGCGCCCCGTAATTCGGTTGCTCGCATAGAGAGCTCACCAAGTTTCTCTCTGAGCTCGCTCACCTTCGCCCGGCTGCCGTTGCTGGCGGCTTGGACTTTCTGGTTCAGCGAAGCCAGGCCAGTCGTGAGCGACGTGGTTAGCTCCCGGTATTCGTTAGCCATATTGTCCAGCTTGGGAATCTCTCTAACATAGGCAATTCCGATTGTTCCATTGAGTGTCTGGACTTCCTGTAGCGAAGTGACGGCTGCGTTGGCAGTGGATTCAAAATCGGCCATGGGTTGGTTTCCTTATATTGGATTTCTTGTTGGAGTTGTCTGGTGTTGTAACTTCTTTAGTTAAGGAGCAACTAGAAAGGACTACCAAAACTGCGCGAGAGCTCTCGAACTGTTGTGGCTCTTTCTTCTATTTCGGCCACTAAATCCTTTAGTTGTTCCAGATGTGGTTGGGCCCATTGTCTGGCGTTGCTCGTCTGATCGCATTGATCGTCGACCAAGGATTTCATCGCGTCGAACTGGACGCGAATAGCACCGAGCTCTTCCTTCGCCTTGGCCGCTAGTTCCTCTTCAAGTTTCGCACGATTCTGCTCGACATACTCGAGCATTTTGCCCGCGGATTCCTCGTAGGCGGCAGCCACGTTTTCTTCAGCGCCTTCCACAGGGGCCTTCAGCAACAAGCCATGGTTCACCAGGTCGGTGTCGAGGGTCGGCTTCAAGTCCATCGCGGCGTAACCGAATTCGGAAGACTTTTCAGCGACGTTCTGTTCAAAAGCTTCCAATTGCTGATTCACTTCGCCGTATTCTGCGTACATGCCCTCGAATTCTTGGACTAGCGTCGGCAGTCGGGTAGCAATCTGTCCTTCTGTCTCTTCGTGTTGCCGAGCCAGACTCTGTAGAGACGTATTGATCCGCGCTGCTTCGCCGCTAAGGACTGTGGAAAACTCTGTCACCTCGCGAGTCAGGTTGTCCAGTTCTAACTGGATGCGTCCAGACCCTTCCGTGACTTCCTCAGCAACGTCGCCGAGCATATCCATCACCTCTTCTAATTGCTCTTCGAGCTGATCGTAGTCGCTGTCGATTTCCTTGATGAATTCCTCAATTTGGAATTCGACCCCTTGGAAATCGTCCTCGAAATCCATAGGGAGGCCAGTCTTGGTCACATCAAAAGCCGTTTCCAGGGTTTGTTGTGCGGTGGCCAACTCGTTGACTTTAGTGGTTGCCTCTTCAGGTGCCCAATAAGCGGTTGAGCCCAAGATTTTGAGTTTGTCGTCGTTAGCCATGGTTCTGCCTTTCTGTGGGCAACTAAGTCACCCAAACGATGTTGTTGTTAGTAGGGAAGTAAGTTATTAGAGTGCCGTGTTCATGGCGTCAGTCGTTTGATTCGCGTCTTGGACTTTGTTGGGCAAGTCGGCGATGCCCTGGGTGAATTCGTCGGCCGTCTGTACGACCGCACGAGTTTCTAACGCCTCGTTGTGGGCCCGATCGGCAAGGTGAGAGCTGAAATCCTGGACCGCTTCGGTGGCATCATTGCCGACAGTTTCGGACTCGCTCGCCAGTTGTTCGTACTCCGGTGGAATCTTCTGCAGATAGTCTTGCAGCATGCCATCGGCGTCCTTTTCCGTGTCTGTAACTAGCGAACTGAACTCTGTGCGAGCATCGTCCACCGCTGTCGTGGCGCCCTCTTTGAGAGAAGCGCCCATTGCTTGCCACAGCTCTAGGCCGTCGTTGAATTCCATGTTGATGATCGGGATATCTGTTTCGACTAGTTTTCCGATCTTGGTTTTCAGTGGCGGATGCACTTCGTTGTGCTGATCGACGCGATTGTTCATTTGCTGGATCAGCTCGTCGCGCGTATTGGTATACGTTTCTTTGTTCTTGCTAATGGTGTCCAAAAACGAGCGAGCCGTCTGGTGGACTGTGCCAAGTCTCTCATCGGAGTCGTCCACCGTGCCCGACAGGGCAGTCGTGCGTTGCTGAACGTCATTTTCCACCGACTGTCGAGCGACCTGCAACTTGGCCGTCACGCCTTCTGCTTTACTGGCGAAATCGTCCAAGCGTTTGTCGGCTTCGCTCCAGGCCTGCTCGACTTGCTTTTCCAGCTTGCCGAAGCTGGTTTCAAACTTCGACACCAAGTCGCGCTCGCGCTGTACCCAGTCGGCGATGGTCTCCAAATTGTGCTTCCACCCAATCGCTTCTGACTCAAGGCGTTTCACAAGCTCGATCGATTGTTGGGTCCCCTTAAATACGTGGGGCAGGTTTTCATTGAGTTTTTGTTGAACTTCTTCAACTGTGGAACCAAATTCAGCGATAGACATGATTGCGTCTCCTGTGTTCGGATTGAATGTTTAGAGGGACAGGCCCTTTAGAGTTGGTCGTCGACGTCCTGCACAGCAGCGTCAGTTTTTTGGAGGTCTGCCAGGGTATTTTCGGCGTACTGCACTGCCGTCTCGACGCCCTGTTGCATCGCCTGGTAGGCTTCCTTGTAAGCCGTGTCGATGGCCACCAGCCGCTCTAACGCCGCGTCGGAATTGCCATCGATGGTACGGATGATCTGCGAAGCATGTTGGCCGGTCACGGTTTGATAGGTCAGGCGAGCTTCGCTTTCCATGTTTTCAAGGCTCGTATCCAGTTCGGTTCTGGTTTCAGTCAAGATGCCTTCCACTTCCACTTTCATGGCATCCAACTGTCCACCTTGCTCTGCTTCGATCTTGTCGATTGCCGCGACGAGTTCCAGTCGCTTGCCTTCCAGTTCCTCGAACGCTTCTGCCACACCTTCTACGTAGCCGTCGGAACTCTTCAGGGCGGCGTCTTTCTTTTCGTCGATAAGCGCGGTGAACTCGTCGGAAACTTGTTTGATCTGGTTCAACTCGCTGTTGAGGGTATCTGTGTTGGACTCTACAGAGCGAAAAACACGGTCGGTTTCGGTTTCTAATTCGTCGAGCACCTTCTCCGCTACCTGTTCGGTTTCGCTCACTTTGTCGGTGAGTGTTGTCACGTTTTCGGTAAGCGTGGAGAGCTTTTGATCAGCCTCGCTGGCGGCCTTGTCAAACAGAGAGTCGAAGCGGGGCAGTAGCTCGTTTAGTGTCCGCATATGCTCCAAGGCTGACTCCACCGAGGGTACCGTCAATTCAGTGATCCGCTCGTCTAGCGGCACCAAGTGATCCGTGAATGCCGAATGCAGTTTCTCGCTGGTCTGCTGGAGTGCTTGGGCTGTGGTCAGGTTTTCTTCAAGTAATTGTTCAATGGTCGCTGCCATGTTTCACCTCGATTTGGTTAGCTTATTTAGGCGGTCTTTTGCCTGCTGGGAGGGAATTGCCATCGCCCGCCATCGGCGGACACGATTGCGTAAAAAATCATATATCAGGAGATTTTCTCGAGGATTTGCCGAATGTCGTACAAAATGCCGATCACAGACTTCAGGCCGATAGCGGTGGTGTCTAGCGCCGTGGTCATGGCGTCTTTTGCCGTGTCCATGGTTTCGCCCGCGGCGGTCGCGTTCTCGGCCATCGTTGTGACGTCGTTGGAGAACGCCGATACCCGTTCAGTCACATCGCCGAGAATCTTCTCCTGCTCGGCTGAGGCTTCCTGTATCAATTCCTCGGAGGAGCGATTTAGATCCGTGTGCACTTCGGTGAGCTTCTCGTCAAATTCGGCTTGCAGGGCATCGAGATGCTGCCGGACTTGCGTCCCTTTTTCCTCCAACAGCGGTAGGATGTCGTCATTGACGTGGCCGATGAATTCTTGGTTCTTGGATTGAATTGCGGTGGACTGCTCGGTGACGCCAGTGTTCGCCTCATCCAATTTGCTCTGTACCGTCGAAAATGTGGTTTCGGTTTGGGTGTTGGTCTGCTCTAGCGCGTCTTTGGCCTGTTCGCAATTATTGGTCAACTCCGTTACTTTCGTTTCCACTTGCTGCTGAGCTGTCTGCACATGCTGAACCAACTGACTGGCCATCTGTTTGAACTCAGCCGTCTCGCTCATCGATAGCTCGCGGGCGGACGTGGCTTGTAGTTTGGCTGCGGTTAGGTGTTGGCGAAGCTGTTGGGCCTTGGTGCTCTGTTGTTCTCGGGCCGCTTGAATCTGCTGAGAGATTGTTTCCACCGCCGCCAGCATCTCGGCAGAAAGGGCAGTGTATTCTTGCCCAGATAGTTCAAGCCTCTGCTCTGCATCGGTGTACTTGGACTGCGTGTCAGTAATCATCTGCTCAACTTCTTGAAGCTTGGTAACAGCATCGACGGCAGTGGATTCAAAATCGGCCATGGAAATATTCCTTGTATATGTGGGTCTATTCGGTCACGTCTAAAAAATGCTGGCCACGGAGCCAAACACACCGGCCACTGACTTCACGGCATCGATCAGTCCTTCCAGTGGCTCGATCAAGTCATCTAACTCGTCGATCAGAGGAGAGATCGCTTCGCGAATTGCCTTGGTTTCGCCGTCGGCGTCGGTCAGTTTGTCGGTCAGTTCCTTGAGCATGTCAGTGACCTTCGACAATAAGTCGCGGATCACTTCCTTGGCTTCGTTTTCCAAGGCTTTTACGGCGGCTTCGACCATACCGTCGACGCCGCGAGTGAGCACGTCGAGGTGGATATCGGTTATGGCGTCTTCAAATTTCTCCACCAACGAGCCAACTTCTTTAGCCAAATCGACGATACGTGCGCCCATATCTTCTTGCTGGGCTGCGACCTTTTCCCCCAATGTCGCGACGGTCTGTTCGCTTGCCGATTTCACTTCTGCCAGCGCCGTCTCCAGCGACTCCATCGAGCCGTCGAGTGTTTCAAATTTGGCCGAAGCCTGCTCTTTGCTGGTGCTGACTACTTGCTCGAGCTGTTCCTCGGCAGCTTGGACTTCGCCCACGATCTCCGTGAGACGCCCGCTGGTCTGGTTGACGGCCGCGTCGAGTTGTTCGATCTCACCGCGAGCTTCCTCTATGCCAGAGGTAGTTTCTGCCGCATCGTCGGACCATTGTGTGCTGGCAGCGGTGAGTGCCTCTTCCACGCCTTCCGCGTCTAGATCGATCTCCGCCTGCAACTGGCGGCTTTCAGCAATGTATTCACGCAGCTCCTGTGCCACCTCATCCACGCGGCTCTGCAACTGCGTTTGGATGCTGTCGAACTCACTCTTGCGCTGCTCGGACAGCGTGTGGAACTCGGCTACTTGCTGGTACATCGCCCCCATGTTCTCGGGCACGCTCACGGCGATTTGGCCTAGGATTTTCAGTTTGTCGTCGTTGTCCATGGTTCGGCTCTTTCGTCATTTAGTCCCTCTTCGGTTGAGCGGGACTCTGGGTTAAAGGACGGCGTTGATGGCTCCGGTGATTTTTTTGGCGATCACCAACTCGGGGATGATCGGCGAGAGCGCACTGGTCGTGGCGACGCCAATTTCCGTCATAGCTATGCTTGCGATCATCTCCGCGGCTAGCGCTTCGACTACTTCCTTCGTCAGGTTTTCCAGGGCGTCCTCCAGCACCTTGCCGCACTGGTTTTCAGTGTAGTCCTGCAAATCGGCAAACATCTCTTGGCTCTTCGCCTTGAATTCCTCGACGAGAGTGTCCGCGTCGGTATCAAAGGCAGCGAAAAACTCGTTGAAGCCCGTTTCGTGATCTGTCGCCAGATTGACAATGTTTGTCACGGCCTCCACGGTGCTGTCGTTCAGGCCATTGAACTGTTTAGAAACTTCGTCTTTGTGCGACTGGGCGACTGTTGTCGTGAGCGTGTCCAAAGAGCCTTTGGAAGTGGCACTGTCGGCCTCCCACTGGGTCGCGAAACTGGCGACCTCTTCGCTCAATTCGTTGAGGCCTGTTTCGGTCTTACCTCGCAAGGTGGTGACCATGGTGATCATTTCCCCCGCCTTTTCGGCGGTAGTATCAAACTGGGCCGCCGCGGCCGCTGTGCCGGCGTCGAACTGACTGCCGACATCGTTGATCAACAGCTCGATCTGTTCTTCGGCTTGCGTAACCTTTTGCAGGCCTTCTTCCACCTTCTGTTCCGCCTCGGCCAGCTCGACGCCCAACTCATTCATGCCGGTTTCCAGATCGCTTCGAGCCACTTCGATTTCGCCGTCCAACGAGGCGGCCGTTTCTTGCATCGTATCGAGTGATTCGTCGATTGCTATGAAGCTGTTTTGGTATTGCGTTAGCTCGTTCTCAATTTGCTCGTGGAGTTCCTTGGCGCGTGATGCGCCCGAATCTATCAGTGGCAAAATTTCGTTGAGCTTGCGTTGGACTTCGTCTACTGTGGAGCCGAAAGCAGTAACAGACATGGCAATATTCCCGATAACAAATGGTTTTAGGTAGAAAGCAAGGATAGGGGGTTACAATAACTCGTCCACGAGTTTCAATACGGGTTTGATCCGCTGTACCAGAGCGACGATTTCCTCGATGTTGTCGATTACGCCGTCCAGTGAGTCACCAAATTCAAGGCCGAGCTTCTCGGTTGTGTCGGTAAGAATATCGAGAGCTTTGGCGAAGTCGTCGAAGTCGGACAATACCGACTTCAAACCATCGTCGGTCACTTTCGTGCGAACCTTTTGGCTGGAGCTTTCTGCAACCTGTTTGGCAGAGCTGAGCGTTGCATCGACCTTCTGTTGGGTGTCGTTTACTCCGTTGTCAATAGATTGCATCAGCGTCTGGAGTTCTTGGTCGGCATTGGCTCGCAAGGTTTCGTATTCATTGGCAATAGACTCTTTCTTAGCTTCTAGCTCGGCCAATGAAGACGTGAGCTTGGCGACGAAGTCCTCGGCTACCTGTTGCGACTTTTGACCAGTGGATTCGACGAGTTCTCTGTACTGGCTGGCATCGTCGAATAATTCCTGGAGTTGGCTTTCAGTAGCCTTCAGTTTGGATTCGAGTTCCGATTCCGCGGCAACGACACGCCCCTTGGCAGCAGCCAGGTGTTGGCTGACTTCGTTGGCGACCGCGGTGGATCGTTGTTCTGTTTCGGCAGCCTGCTGGACGACGACGTCGAGCTTGGCAGTAGTCTCTTGCTCTGTCTGCTCAAATGTGCTTTGCAAGGCGGCAATCTTGTTCCGCAAGTTCCGCAGGCTTTCCCCCGCTGCTTCGTTGCTAGTTTCAAACTGCCCCTCAATACGGTCGCCCAAATCGGCGATGGCCTGCATGTCGCGGTGTGCCGACTCGCTGGCTTCGAGTAACTCCTGAGCCTTGCCTAAGTTCTCTTCCAGTAGGGATTCAATCGTGACTGCCATTGGTTGTCCTCTGCCATCGTGAAATGCTGTATTGGGATGCTTCTAAACTGTTCTGGACGGCGATTTCAGGTCGCGTCTGAGAGGGAATTGCCAAAGACATCGTTCACTGGACAAGCAAACTCGAGAAAATATTTGATATGAATTCTCAATTGGTTTGTCCGGACTTATACGAGATTGGCAATCACATCTTAGAAGGCAGTACACGAATACCGCCGACCGGCCTGTGAAGCCGGACAGAGTCTCAACATCGACCCCCAGAAATTAGAGAAGCAGGTGGAGCAATGGCTTTTATTCAATGCGAATGCGGCGAGCAAACTGAACTCAGCGATCAAGCAGAACAAATTATCTGCGCGGGTTGCGGCAAGCGGTTTACGATGCCGAAGGTCGAGGATGATTCAACCAATTTGCAGAGTATCCCCCCTGCGACTGCTGAGCAGCACGATTCGCCTCTGAGCTCGACCATGGTGCAGGATCTGCCCGCGGTCACTCAGTTTGAGCAACCCTTCGGTGACTCCATTGTCGCGATGGCTTCCCGTGTCGCTCCCGCAGTTGCTGTAGCTGGAGCGGTCGGTGCATCAAATCGCGAGGTTGCTACTCCAGCCGAAGGTGCCCAGCAGCCGCGACGCCACTTCTTTTCATCACGCCCCTACAATCCGACCCCTGATCAACTCTCCGTAAACGATACGAAGCCTAACAGCAATACACAAACGGAGTTCAATGCTGGATTGCGATTGTTGGATCGCTACGAGATGCAGCGCAAAATTGGCCAAGGCGGGATGAGCACGGTATACGAAGCGTACGACGAGGTGCGAGGTGAGAACGTAGCGCTGAAGGTTCTGCTACCCAATCTAGCCGCGAATCCTGTGCTTCAGGAACGCTTCCTGCAAGAGGGGCGACTATCAAGTAATTTCTCTCACCCCAACATTGCCCGAGTTTACGATCTCCATCAGACTGCAGGAGGCGTGTTCCTCAGCATGGAGCTATTGTACGGTGCCACATTGCGCCACGACATGAATCGTCGAGAAGACCAGCGCCAGGCATACAAGCCGACTGAGGTCTTGGCCCTGATGAAACAGATTTGCGCTGCTCTGGAAGTAGTTCACACTGAAGACGTCATTCATCGTGATCTGAAGCCGGAAAATCTCTGGCTGGGCCTCGATGGATCGGTGAAAGTGATGGACTTTGGCATTGCACGGGATGCTACAGGAACCGCCTACACCACAGGTGGCCGAGGATCAGGAACGCCCTACTATATTGCGCCTGAACAACTCGCGGCGAGTCCGACAATTGACGGTCGTGCCGATCAATACTCTGTAGCGATTATTATGTACGAGTTACTAACCGGAGAATTGCCTCAGGGCGCGATTGTTCCACCTCATGAGAAGAACCAGGCTATTCCATATAAATTGTCACAAGCAATCTTCCGTGCACTGGACTCTGATCCGACGAACCGATTCGATAGCGTGCAAGATTTCTATGAGGCGGCACGATTCAACGTCGAAAAAACTTTCAAGCAACGAATGGCTATTCCCCTGGCCGCGACATTACTGCTCGGGATCGCAGTCTTTGCTTTCGCCCGATGGGTTGCTCCTTTGTTGGAATCAGTTGAAATTCCTGTCTGGGAAGCCGTCGGCCCCAAAATGGTGGTCGAGGACAACGAAATAAAGTTCAAAGTTCGAAATTCGCGGAACTTCCTTGAGAGTGGATCACTAAATTTCCGGCTGCTTGCCGATGCCCCCGTTGGAGCAAAACTCGACCCTCAGACGGGTGAGTTCACTTGGATACCTAGCGAATCGCAAGGTCCCGGCGAGTATTCGTTTACAGTCATGGCAGTGACTCAAGAAGATGGCAGGTCGCCAAAGATCCAAGAAAAGTCTTTCCAAATCTCCGTCGCTGAGCGAGTAGACCTACCTGTAGTCCAATCTCCTGATCGAATCGACGGCAAGGAGCATGCGTTGAGCAGTCTTACAATCGAAGCCAGTGACCTGAACGTACCAAGAATCGGTGTCCGATATGAATTACAGAATCCTCCGAATGGCATGACGATCGACCGTGAATCCGGAGAGTTGCTATGGACTCCTAGCGAGAAACATGGCGGGAAGAGTCTCCAAGTACCGTTGCGTGTCTACTTGGCTGGAAGCGACAATAGAACGCTATTTACGGAACGCATCCTCAATTTTCGGATCGAAGAGTCAATTGATCCACCAATCATCACGTCGCAAGAACGAATCAATGGAGTCGTCAATCAGCCATCAAGTTTCCGCGTGACGGTGCTCGATTCCAATGTTCCAGAGATCGAAGACTATTTTCGGCTACGGGGGGGTGATCGAATCGGCATGACCCTGGATCCGAAGACTGGCGAAATCTTCTGGACACCTACCGCACAGCAAGTCGGCCAGGAAATAGAAGTAACCATACAGGTCGCCTATGACAATGCGAATCGGACCGAAGTGCTGACCGAACAGTCCATTAAGGTGACTGCTAGCGAGTCCAATGACAGCGGCTTATCTAGCCTGGATGGATCGGATCTGTCACTCTTAGCCGGCGAGACTGCAGGTGGCGGAGTTTTTGGCACCGGCACTGGGGCTGGGGGCGGATTAGGCAACAGGCCGACGACCAGTTCACACGGCACAGGCCATAGCAGTGCTCCCGTGCATGGGAGTCCATTTCCCAGCAACAATAAGCCCAGTCGGCCAAGTGGAGGCAACAATGGTCGTCCGAACAATGGCAACAACGGTAGGCCTAATGGCGGCCACGGTGGACGGCAGGACCATGCCGAGAAAGTTCGTGACGTGATTGATCTCGTAAAAAAGCTTAAGGAGAGAAAGAAACAGAAAGAACTCGAGGACTTAATCAGCAGCGGCGGTCATCTGCGCGACAAGCCCAAGCAATCGTCGCAACAGAAACCCGTGCCATCAACCAGGCCGTTTCCTACCCAGGGTATCAAGATCGACAACATACAGCAGAACGCCTGGAATAAGAGCAAGCAGAACGCCGTTCAACTGAAATCGTCGGCGAATTCTATCAGGAATAATCGCAATAATACGAGCTCACTAACTAAACGTGATTCAAGTTCAGCTCGAACATGGAATAACGGAAACAATCGCGTTCAGCAGTGGTCTAGCCACAGTAGAAATACCAATTCGAGAAAGCAGTCGACGCAGAAACAATCGCGCAGCAACAACCGCAATCAGCAAGGCAGCAGTTCGAAACGCAATTCTGAGAAGTGGGAGGATCTTAAGAAACTCCGGGTAATATCTGGAGGTCGGTAATCATGCGTTGAGGTACGCCGCGCGATGAGATTGGTCTTTTGACAGACCGCACATTACTCTGTTAATGCAGCATCTTCGGCACGAAAACTCACTGGCACAACAGTGTCCCTGGCTTCGACCAATACAGTCTCAGAATTCTCAGCTCGAGTGGCTTCGAGCAATGCCCAACCATTGTCCGATTGGAAATGAACGGTTCTCAATGGCCCAAGAAGGTCAACTTGAAACGGTAGTTCAATTTCGTCTAGAGCAATCTTCTCGGGGAGATCTCGCTCTAAAATACTCAGAAGAATCCGACGCAATGAAAGATCACGGATTCCAAGCTTTGGTCTGGATCCGCCAGAGCCGAGTGGGTGTGCAACAATCGGTTTTGCAGCGAGCGACAGGTAGTGTTCACCCTGTTCATATCGAAGGTCATAGTGAAACTGGATCTCCATGGCACGGTACTTCTGGCCACCGCGCCTAAAGTTTTCTCCCAAAATACGAACTCTTATCATACCTTCGTCAAGCGACACGATAATCGGAGAGAGATCTGAAAAAGTAATGTCGACATCGTTCTGCTCGTCGTCCACCTCTTGTTCGTCGCTGGGTCGTAATTCTAGAAGCATCTTTCTTAGAGAACGGGTTTGTCCGGCTAACGATGTAGCAAGATTATTCAATGCGGACTGGTGTACCGCTAAACGGATCTGATTGCCGGAATAAAAGTTGTCGACACCGTGCTGTGCCGCCAATTGACGAGAGTTCGCTAGCCGCAAACCGATTTGAACCGAATCACTCGTCGTTTGTACCGTCGAGTCGGTTGGAAATAGATCAAAGCAATTCAGTGGCAGCACAATATCTTCGCGATAGTTTCGATTCGCATCTATGAGCTCGCTTTCGACCTCGCGCCTGAACGAATTGCTGATCCCTCGCCGGGCATTGCGTCCAGAGATGCCTCGTGTGCTAGCTTGCTGTTTGAGCGCTTTGCGGCGCGCGATGCGGTTTCGCAGCCCACGAAATGGGGTGCGAATCGAAGTCGTTCGCAGTCTCAGATTTCCAGAAGTGGAAAAGTCTGATACGCGAAATCCCGATAGATCGAACGTTACTGAGCCTTGCGAATGGAAAGGAATTGTCGATTTATTACGAACCGTGACTCCGTTTTGGTAGGCTGAAGTCCGAGAAACGCTTGTTCCCTCAACATCCATCCGCCATATCGCGCTATTATCACTAGTTACTGGGGACCAATCGTACTGGGCCGTCATAACCCCACTGCCCCGCACACTAGCACCCCCTATCCGCTCAGAAACTTGAAATGAACGCTCGACTGTTCCATGGCGATCCCGATCAATACTTTTCTCAGGAACATAGATTAATACGTTTCTTCGAGAGAAGTGCTTTTTGATCTCACCAAGGAGTTCAGTCCCCTGCCCTTGTTTGTCGAGCTGTTCTAATAGTTGGGTAATGTTTTGCGCTTGATCGGAGTCAACACCAGTAGCGCCACTTTCCAACAGAACAGATAGTGAATCCAGAGTCGCCTCATAGCTATCGCGAAGCGCCGGGTCGGCTGCTGCCTGCAGAACATTTATTAGATTTCGCATGGCAGCCCGATGTTGTTGAAATTCGGGGCGATCAAGACCTGCAGACGACACAGACTCAAGTAGTAGAACGGACTTCCAAAACGGTACGTCGAGACTGGATGGATCAGCTAGTTGTCGGTTCTGTTTATCCCAGTGAAGATACTGTCTCCAGCCCTCAGCATATTCGGGACGATCTCTCATGAAGCGGGCGACTGGCCCCTGAGCAGAACGCATCTCGTCTACTGCAAGACGTACGTCTTCCTCGCCAATCGGGCGAAACTTAGAACGCGCAGACTCGATATCAAGGGTTAGCCGATCCGCCCTCCCGATGCTCGCTGCCATTAGCAGGATCAGTAAGGAGGTATTATGAAGTAGCTTTTTAATCACCAGAGTTTTTGCTCCCGTCTTGCCCCTCTCCGGGTAACGAACGACTGTCGATCCGCCATCCATTTTCCTCTGAAAAACCGACCGATACACGAAAATCTTCCCCGACTGGGAAGATTGTGGACAAAATATCACCTGATTCGTCGCCCGACCATACTTCGAGACTGTCAGGTCCATCGAAAAGTATTTTCAATGGTGGTTCAGAGCGGTCCTCTCCCGCTGGAATTGTGGAGTTCCCTTTTCCACGTACGGCGAAGAAGCTTGGCGGCTGATTAGCGCTTTCGAGAATCGTTTCGAAAATCTCGCGAGCTTCCTTGTCCTGAGCCAGCGTCTTCGCGACGTCTGGCTTCAGTACACGGCGCATGAGCGTGACATCGTTGGAGAAAAAAATGCAATCTTTGGCGACCATAAATAAGAAGTCTTCCCCACCCGGTTCCTCAGCTGGAACGAGCCACATCGGTTCTTCGTAGCCCTCGATACGTACTTGTTTTGCTTCTGGATCGTCCTCCATCATTCGTCGAACCGCTGCCGCCGCTGTCTGCGGAGATTTCGTTTCAAATGAGTAAAGAACTCTTTCTTGTGCGGCGTCATTTGTCAAAGTATGAAGCAGACAAAGCCGTTGTCCCATTTGTGCATAGACGTCATTCTGTAGATCAAGATTGAGGCCTAAAAGAAAGTCTTCTAGCAATTCACGGTAGGTTCCTTCGATACCTTCAGCGTAGAAATCGTCAAATAGGGCATCGATATTCTCGAATGCTTGCGGTAGTTCTATTGATGCGACTTCCACCTGTTCCACGTCTTCCGGAACCCAATCGGGTAGCGAGAATCCTTGCTGAGGCCGTAGAGATTCGAATATTTTGAGGGTGTTCGACCATGGGCGGGGTGCGTGGACTGTAGTCTGTGCCTCAACAGGCAGGTTATTCTCGTAGAGAACTGTTCCCCCCAACGAAACGATCCCGATGAGGCCATGTCGCTGCGCGTCATTTAATCTCTTCGAAGGTTTGTTCTCTTCGTCCTGTTCGACGAATATTTGGTGTTTCAACCAAGGCGCGGCATACCAAGTTAGTTTTAAGGCGTTGGGCGATGAGAGATCAGTTTCCAGAGCCAGAGGTTCCCATCCGGCTAGCATGATCCGGCTGTCTTCTTCCTTCAGTCTTTCAGCGACCTTCTCTGCTGCGGCGGTGGAGGTCGCCAGCACGAGATAATCTCCGTACACGCTATGGACAATCGTTTTTGTTGTTTCCTCATTACCCATTCGGAAGACAGTACCGAACTCTATGGTTTCAGCAATCCGCCCATGTTCTTTGTAGTACGAATCGAGAAGCGGCTTCACGCCCTGAGGGCTGATGCTCGCCACAACGATTTCATCCCAGGACCCGTCGACGTATATCTCGGCCCGAAGCAAGCTCCCAGTCGTCGAACTGGCAAGTTCTTGTGGAGGGATTCCAAATTTATCTGAGAAGTCGCCCCACCACTCTGAATTGTTTTCCTGGTTGGTATCTGCAGTAGTCGCCACTGCTTGAGGAAAATCATTCACTAATACCGCAACGGACGTCTGCTCGGGCAGTACCGAGAAGAGCGATCGGGCCTCGAGCGCGTAGCAGTCGCATGGAACCATTACTAAGCCGAAGAGCACGCATCCTAGCAAAGAGTTTGCGATATTCTTCACTCGAGATATGATGCCAATCGACCTCATGTTGCCGTCAATCCCTTTGCTGAGGTCCTGGAAATCCCCGAATCACTCACCAAATTGATTGCTGATGACGTTTCTTGAGGACGAGTCCGCGGCAAGAATGGACGGCCCAGCGGGCTGAGAAGAATTGCGGGTAGGACCACCAAGTCAGCGACAAGTGCCAGTAGTAACAGGGCAAACATGCACCAACCGAAGCGAGCGATCGGAGAAAAATCGCTGGCAGCAAACACCACTAGTCCAAAACTACAGATCAAACTCGTTTGGATCATTGCTGCGCCACACCGACGATACGCGTAGCGCACTGCCTCGGATATTGATCCCCCTTGCTGCAGCTTTCGCTGAAACCAAGTTATGAAGTGCAGCGAATCGTCCACGGCGATGCCCAGCGCAGCGCTGGCCGTAAGAATGGCGCCAACCTCGACCGACCATCCCAGCCAGCCCATCAACCCAAACACAATTGCGCTGGGTAGCAAATTGGGAATCATGCAGATTAAGCCGCAAGAGACTCTACGAAACAAGACCATCAGCGCCAAGGAGACTAGCGAGAACGCTAACAAAAAGCTGTGGACGAGGTCCTCCAAGAGCTGTTGTTGCACGCGATGCACCAACGGCAGTCCGCCGCAGACAAGCACCGAGCGAGGTTCGATTTTTGGGAATTCGACGAGCGTACTGTCGGTAACTTCCCGTGCTCTTGATAGCAGGGCTCCGTAGTTTACATCCTGCATCGAGGGCGCCCTCATGCTGAGCCGCCAATAGGTGCTGTCGTCCTTGACATGTAAGAATCCCAAATTGCTAAGTTCTTCCTGGTTATGCAGTAAGGTTTGTCGAAAAGCGGCCGCCCTGACTCGTTGGCGAAAACCGCCCCCCTTCGGAGGCGGATCTGGAGAGAAAGTCACTGTACTGATCACAGCATTTTCCGGGGATATTTCCTCCAGTGTGTGATGAAGAGCATTAACCAGTCGAAACTGCTCTAGCAAAGTCCGAGCGTCGCCCGTGGGCAACTCAAGTACAAGTTCCACGGGGACCAAGGGTCCAATTCGCTCTTCTAGCCAGACGAAATCTTGAGACGAGCGAGTCCCTGGAGAAACCAGCTCTCGTAGACCGACGGCAGTTTGTAACCGTTGGACCCCAAACGCTCCACCAACAAGCAAGATGCCAACGAGTAAGAGCACTGGCATCTTCAACCGCTGAAGCCAAAGAAACCAGATGGTATCAGCGGGTGCAGCTGGCAACTCATCGACGTTAGCTCGATTACCTGCTATTGAGCGAAGCGGCCAGATGTAGAAGTGGATCACTGTATAGAGCATTACTACAACCGACCCGACGATAATCGAAGCTGCTGAGAAGAGACCAAATCTCGCTAATGGCCTCACTTCGCTGATCGCTAGCGAGGCCAGTCCCAAGGCGGTCGTTGCGGTGGCGACAAGAGTTGGCCTTAGCGCAACGTATAAAGCCTGTACCGGAGCATCCGTTAATGAATGGGTGCTCAAAGCATCGCGATAGTAATTGACTAGATGAATACCGATCGCAATCGTTAGCACAAAAGTCAGATTTGCCGTCAACAGCAAAATCGAATCGAGCTGAGCTCCCCCCCAATGGATTAAAGCCAAACTCAATTGTTCGTTAAATAGGGCGAGAGAGAACACGAGTATTGCCGCACGAACGCTGCGCAGGCAAAGGACCATGATAGTGAAACACACTACGTAAGAAACTAAATTCAACTCCAACAGCCCCGATTTGCTGGCGTTGTCGATGGCGACACCTTCGATCGTCGGACCGGCCATACGAATGTCGTTTGGGGCAAGCCCGTCGACTCGCGCAGCTACATGCTGAGCGTATCTCACTGCCGCTTCCCGATCTGCGGCCCCAGCTTCGGATACCAACGCTACTAGACAAGTTGTTTCACCGTCTGGACTGACTATCCATCCCTGCATATGGTCGAGAGACTCCTGGCGAGACATCTCAAGAGGCGGGCTCATGTAGAAATCGAGAATCCTCGGCCCAGTGATGACATCGCGGAAGAACGACGCATCGTTTTCATTTGAGGAGGTTAATTCGCGCGCATACTCCGCAATTCGATCGTCTTCGAGTGTACAGCCTTCCCAGCTAATCATTAGCAACTCGTCGCTACCAAACAGTTCGACAAACCGCGCTAATTGTTGATCGGCTGGAATCCAGTCTTCGACACTATTCGAGTTGCTTAACCACGAACGCCACGCGGCGTCGAGCGACCAAGGCAGCATAGCCAGCAGCGCGATGACTAATAGCCAACGAAATTTCATAAGGCGGTTAAGGAAAGCAATCATGTCACTGGGGGGGCGTACTGAGGATTGGCTTGGGCAGGTGCGTCTGTGCGGAAGTGTGGCGGGCGTTTGTTATTCATTGCTATTTTGAGAGGACTCTTCGACGCGACTTACATAGAGGTCTAAGAACCTGCGCGCCTGCTCAACTGTCAAATGGGAGTGTTCGTATTGAGCCCCAAATGCGATTCGGTCTCGATAGGTTGTTACCGCTATTGCGACTCGAGTTCCTGGCCGAACCGGAGGTGCCGTTGTGATACTTTCCAAGGCCAAGTCACCAGCAATAAGACGCTGGCGTTCGTCCCGAGGGAAGACTGCTCGAAAGCGGCGTGTCGGATCTCCCACGTTCGACAGAACGACTGTGGAAAACGATCGGCTCAAACGTGTGACTGCAAACAGCCCACCAGGGATCCGGTCGATGGCACGCACAGCCCCTAAGAACATCGCGCCCAGTCCCCATTTGCTAACAGCGCGCATATCACTTGCGAGGCCAAGTAAGAATGATTGGGATAGATCGCACTCGCTTTCGCGGCGTGTCAGAAAAGCATAGCCAAGGACATTTGCAGCAGGCAGTTTTAGGTCGCGGCGCGAACGAAGATTTATCGGAATTGTCATCCGTATCCAACGCTTTACGCTTCCAGGTTGTGAATCCTCATTCCAATCTCTGACTGTGCAAAATAGATCGCGAATAAGTATGTCGTTCCCAGTGACTCCCTGGACAGCTGCTTGTTGAGATAATTGACGGTTTGTTGTCTGCCTGACCGATGCGGTGACCATCCCTAGGTTTTCTTGATCTCTTACGCTCGAAGTTGAGTTGGCAGACAAGGGCGAAGGGCGACGCGATAGGAGTTTCCAGGTCTCGGTGAGGAAACCTCGGATGGCTTGCCATCGCGACACTGGCGCTGGCAACGGAATACTCAACTCGCCTCTTTGAGCTAGAAGATCGACTTGAGTCGGGAGCATGCGAGGTTGTTCGTCAGAGGTGGAGGTCGCGATCCCGTAGGCGGCAAGTACGTCTCCTATTAATTGAGAAGCGCCCTTCCCGTCGCACATGGCATGGTGAAAAGAAAAAAGAATGTGTGTCCTGCCGTCTTGACTGTACGCTTCAACGCGAAGTCCGGCCTCAATGGCGAGATCGATGTTCTGCTGTTCGAAGGCCCGAGGCGTGGGAGGCTCGTCACGCCATATTACGTGTGGAATCTCCTCACCCACGGACTGCCAAGAAGCAGAGCGACCAGAACCTCGGATCCGTGCGCCAAGCAACGGGTGTCTGACGCGAAGAGCAGCGACAGCACTCTCTAAGGCCCTGCGCGACACGGTCCCTTCTAGCTCCAGAGCAGTTACATAAGTCATCGGGTAGCTCGCCCGATCATCGACCGTCATATAGCGCTCGAAGGGCGTTAGCTGTAGCGGGAGAACATCAGCTCCGACTTGTTGCGGCACTTCGGAGGTGCACTCGGGCCCCTCTGATTTACCCGATTCTTGTATGATAGTAGCAGGAGGAGTCATCGCGCACCCTGTGCAGTAGTAGCGTTGGTTGCCAGCCGTTCCATGCCGAGTTCTTTAGAAGACGCAATGACGACTTCGTCCTCAACACCGTCACTGAAAAACTCTTCGAGAAGATGGTGCACGCCCTCGGCGACCCACTCTTGCATTATCTGATCCTCCTGGCTTCGACTGTTCATCAGTTGTTGTGGATCGACATTATAGATGACAACCGAGGAACCGTACCGCAGAAACTGTATCCCTAACTGCTGGCCGGCAGTACCGGCACCGACAATCAGAATTCGTTCAAACTTCAACTTGTTCATCCCGGATAACCTCTGATGTCGTGAGAACACGGTGAAGGATCTCTAAGACCCTTAGTGCCGAAATCTCCCGACTGCCTATAAGTGGATCGCAGCTCCTCCATCTACGGTAATTGTTTCTCCTTGTACTAGATCGCTCAGCGGGCTGGCCAGATACAACACGGTTTTGGCTACGTCCATTGCATCCAATAATCGATCACCGGTCATGCTCTTGTGTATTCGGCCGGCGAACATCTCCTCTGCGCCTGGCAATCGACTCGTCGAATCAGTCGGCACTAATCCTGCACGCACGATGTTAAAATTCACGTTTCGCTCACCAAGCTCCAGTGCGAAGTGACGCATTACGGATTCCAAGGCGGCCTTAGAGCTACCGATGGTCCCATACATTGGCAAAGCCATGAACGAACCATGGCTGCTAATAGCGATTACTTTGGCCCGATCCTCAGAGGACTCCAGCATAGGTAACGCCGCTTGTAGCAAGTAAAGTACCGGGCGGACATTCATATTCATGGCGGCTTCGAAATTACGATCGGTCGTGGCGATCAATGGTCGAAACCCACCCGTCGCCGCGTTACTGACGAGGATATCAAGCCCGCCGAAGATCATTTTGATCTCGCTGATCATGTCATCGACATCTTCCCGTTCACTCACGTCGGCTCGGATCACAGCCACGGAGCGCCCCATGGAATGGATCTCCTTGGCAACTTCCATCGCTGCATCTTCGGAGCTGACGTAGTTTACCACGATGTCGGCGCCTGCTTCTGCCAGCGCTAAGGCACACGCGCGTCCTATCCCGCGCGACGAGCCAGTAACCAATGCTACTTTTCCCGTAAGATCAATCATTCGTGAGGTACCTCGTGGCGGGAATTGTCAATAAGTGTCGCTGTCTAGTAACAGCGGCTGATATTAAGACGCCAATGAATATTCTTTGTGTTGAGTGCGTAAAGGTGTATCGATTGCGGAGAGGTGTGATATCGCCGCGACGATGATTGTAGACTCGCGAATCGTGTGCCACGCGAACTCAGCTCCTTGCCTAGCACATCGCACTGTTCCATTCTTACTGCTGACCCGACCGCACTCGTCTACTGAAAGCCACTCGGTAACATCCAATGTGCGCGGTTGAAAAGACTCTCCCTGATTGGTTGCTTTGTAGATTGCTTCCTTCAAAGACCAAATTGTGCGAGGTGCAATGCCGGAGTTGCACCAGGCACGCTCATTATTTGTAAACCAAAACTCCGGGATGCGGGGCGCGTCGTATCTGGGGGAGGATATGTCGACACCGATAGCACCGGTTGTTTTGGCCAGCAACACTGCAGTTGATAATCGAGAAGAGTGGGCAAGTGAAATGTTTTCAGCCTTGAGTCGGCCATCCAAGAAGATCCAAGGTCGAACTCCCTGGCGGCGTCCGTTGCGAGATTCCACATGGATACGGCAGAGCTGTGATTCAGCAACCCGAAGCCTGGAACGGAGGAGTTGTTTGACACACCAGCGGCCACCAAGCCAAGCGAGCGAAGCCGATTTGTCGCGAAACCGCGCAAGCCGACACTGCTCATCGATCGAAAGCCATTCTGCCGGTGGGACCAGTCGAACGATTCGAACGACTTCCTCGACAGTCACCGTATGCTGAGACCAGCTCATCAGTCGGTCTCCAACACTGACGCCGTTTGGTATCCTTTCACTTCGAAAATCACGTCTCCCGATTCGCCTAACAGCACGAAATCGTAGAGCTCTCCCGTGGGATTCGACTCTTTGAAAAAGAAGCGCAATGAACAGTGTTCGTGGTGTTCGGGCAAGCGTGCCTGTCGAAATTCTCGGATGCTGTGGGGCAATCCTGCCTCGGTTTCTAGCATGCAGTAGCCAAAGAATCCGCAGCATACCATCGACCCGTCGAGGGCTAAGCTCGCGACTAGCATCGTTCGTGGGATCCGCTCTCCGAGGATTTCTATAGGCGATCCTGAATGGATCTGTCCGCGGCCCCCGCCATGCTTGTAATCTAGTTGAACGAGCGACTGCATCGGACGGCCATGAGAAATCATGAGCTCTCGCGGATAGTAGAATGGAGACCAACCGAATAAAGGCGTTCCAGGATCAATCGGATCTAGTTGTGGCGGATTTCCAAACTTTGCCACACCTCGCGAATAGACTCGTTCAGGTTCGATCACCTGTCCACGAGAATCTACAAAAGGAGCAACGAGTTCGCATTGCATACCCTCAGCATGTGCCTTCAAACGAATTGTCACGTCCAACGGTGCGTCAGTTCGAAACGCCATGCCTTTTTCGAAATTCACGTCTGAAAAGCCGACGAACTGTTTGCCTGGAAGAGCCAGTTGAGCCGCTTCCGACATCGCTTCCATGGCAATCACACCTGGCAGAAATGGCATGTCGCGGAACCGATGGTACTTCAGAAACGGATCGACAGCTGGCGCGAAGCGACAGAAGGCCTCAAATTGCCCTGATTCGCTACGGGCTGAGAATCGTTCGATCAGCGGGAAATCACTCACGTCGACAGATGAGACAGAGTCAGGCGACTCGGCTGCCAGATCGGGAGATGACTGGAGAATCGGCACCTCAGCCTGTGCCCGAACGGTAACTGTAGCAGCCTTGCCGGTGCGACGCATTGTCTCGTCGGTATCCAGTAATCCTCCTTGATCGAGTATTAGTATTTCGCTTTCCGGTTCGCTGCAGCTCAGCTCGCGGATAATATGTTCCACTCCCTCAAGGGCTGGCATGAACGTTAAGCCGCTTGCTTCCAGTGTGGCTCGACTTTCGGGTCGCATCGCCATACCGACGTCGCCCCAAGCTGGCCAGTGGAAACAGATCGACTTGGTTTCCGGGCGTTGTTGCGCAAGTTTACCCATCATCTTGGCCAATAGATCCGAGGACAACGAGTAGTCGGCTTGTCCGAGTCCACCAAATCGACCGCTCGTTGAACCGAAAGAAACAAAGTAGCGGAGCGGATCTTGCTCAGTGAGTGCTACGAGGTGTTTGGCTCCATCGCACTTAGAAGCGACTGTCGCCTGAACAATGTCGGATTGCTTTCGGGAGAAACGACAAGACGCTTCGATTCCCGCGCCGTGGAGCACACCCTCGATCGAGCCGTGTTCGCTGCGAATCGCATCAAGCGTATCTCGCAGACTGCTTCGGTCGGAAACATCGCAGCGATGATATCGCCACTCGACTCCTGCCTCGGTAAGTAATTGGAAATTCTCACTCAATTCGATCGCTTTCTCGACACTTCGCCAACGATCTGAAGGAGATTCTCCCTGTTGTCGCGCTTCAATCGCAGTCTGCCTTTTCAGTTCCTTGAGTTGCTCGGAGCTCATTCCGCGCCACTCGGCATTGGCGTCGGGCGCAGGTGCCATTCCCAAGAGATGTAATTTTAAGTTGAAACGAGCAGCAAGTTCACGTGCTACTAGAGAAGTTACGCCTCGAGCGCCGCCAGTCACGACCCAGACACCACCGGATCGAATGCCCTCGTTATCGGCAGCCGGTAAAGCGATCGCTTGAACGACGTGCCGCTGACCGGCATGAATTGCAACTTCTAACTCGTCGGCATCGCTTGCCAGTTCTTCGAGCAGATTGCCGGCAGCTTCTTGGGCAGTTGTCGCGTCGTCGCAGTCGAGAACCTTGACTCGAATAGCAGGGAATTCGCGACGTATCGCTTTCGCGAGACCAGTTAAACCGCCACCCGCGTAGTCTGTCACCGACGATTGGAATCCGAAATCTCCTCCGAGACGAGTAATCGCCGATAGCGATGCTCCTGCTAGCGAATCCTGTTCATCCAATGCTGCAATCCAATTCCGGCATAGTTGAAACGTGTCTTGAAAAAGATCCGCCGGTGAATCGTCTTCGAACTCCCGTGGAACGACAGAAGCGAATGGCAGCAATACTAGGTGGCGGGGCGTATCGGTGGACATTCGCTGCGAAAGTGATTCGGCGTCAGCGAACACCTCTGCGATGCCCCCGTGGTCGAGCACAGACTGGGCCAGTGTTGTAGCGAGTTCGTTTTGACCTAACATAAAGAATGTCTGTCCCTGGCAAACAGCCCGAGCGTTCGCTGGTGGGAGTTGAGCTGGCACAATACGCAGCACATGACGCGACATTACTGTGGCGTTCTCGGTATCCGCGATTGTGGGTGAGTCTTTGAAATATTGGTCGATATCGATCGTTAGCTGCTGTGCACTGCTGCAGCTATAAATCGACAATTCGCCATCGCCTGAGGCTACATTCTTGTGAAAAGCCTGTTGTTGAGTTGAAGCAACATCTGCTGAATCGAATTTGATCTGGCCACCGCCGATCACAGCGAATTCGGCCGAATCATGAGCAGAATCGCTGAATCCAACGCACCATGTGCCTTGTAGTTCAAGTTCGGCTAGTTTCTCTCGTGCAGCACTAATAGAAGTAGCCTGCGCTAGTGTCTGGTGTAAAATCCCTGTGATCGCAACGACATCCGTTGCCGAAGCAGCACCTGTGACAGGCTCGCACGAGACAGCCAAGCGGGCAGAGTTGATGGCTGCCCGCACATGAAGCTGACCTACGAGATTAATTGAAATATAAGTGAGGCGTCCCACTTCATTGTGTACCTGTACGACTGCTTCGAGGGGAACTCCTGTGCTGTTGGATTTACGACCGTGTTCAGTCGTGAAACCAATCGGCCAAGCTTCGAGGGGTTCTAGACGATTATTAGCAGCGACTACCGCTTCTACATTTACCCCGGCACCTTCAGCGACGCCCGTTAATGCATCGTTAAGAGCACAAGGCCAGGTTGCCGTTTGTACTGAAGCTGGTTCTCTCCAAGAATCAAGGTGATTTGCAAGCGAAGACTGGATTTCCTGGCGAAAAGCCTCGCCATACTGCTTGCCGCGCTGGTCGGCGGTTCCGTAAAGAACCTCCACTCGAATGAAGTCGCCAGAAACGTCAGCGACATTGACCGACGGCGCAGAAGCTTTGTGTTGACCATTACTTAGATGCGATTGTTCTTGAACAACACTCTCAGTTGGTGCTGAGCGCTCTGCCATAGCTGCGGAGGCGCTAGTTGTCTCGACACTGGACACCGAGTCCTTACCTGCCAATTCGGCGACCAGAAAGTCCAGCACGTGCCCTAGAGTAGGAAAGTCGTCGAGCGATAGGTCGTCTCTTGGGGCGATCGTAAAGTGCGCTCCAACTTCTCCAAATAGCTGCGCCTTTTTGATGCTGTCAATCCCCAGGTCTGCTTCCAAATCGGCGTCCAGTTCGATGATGTCTTCCGGATAACCGGTCTGTTCCACTACAAAATCAACTAGTACGCGGCGAATCTCGCTAGAGTCGGCCTCAGACGAACTTGGGTTAGGAGCAGAAATCGCACTAGTCTCTTCGAGCTCTTCCACTTCAGGCGATTCAGCAGTCGTAAGAATCTCGCTGCTCGAATTGCCAAGCTCTTCGACAAGGAAATCCAGCACATGGGCTAGTGTAGGGAAATCGTCAAGCGACAAGTCGTCTCGAGGTGCGATCGCAAAGTGTGCTCCTACTTCTCCGAATAGCTGCGCTTTCTTGATGCTATCGATCCCTAAGTCGGCTTCTAGGTCAGCGTCCAGTTCGATGATGTCTTCCGGGTACCCAGTCTGTTCAACGACGAAATTCACCAGCACACGACGAATTTCGCCAGTATCTACAGTCTCGTCCGTATCTACAGATGGCGAAGCAATTGAATGGGTCGGCTCAGAGGCGATGCTGGTAGTTGCTTCCTCGATAGCAACTTCGCTACTACCGGATGAGCCGACTTCCTCAACTAGGAAGTCCAGTACGTGACCAAGCGTAGGAAAATCATCCAGGGAAAGGTCATCTCGCGGCGCGATCGCAAAGTGAGCCCCTACCTCCCCGAAGAGTTGCGCCTTCTTGATGCTATCAATTCCCAAGTCTGCTTCTAAGTCAGCGTCCAGCTCGATGATGTCTTCCGGGTATCCAGTTTGTTCGACGACAAACTCGACTAGGACACGACGAATCTCGCCATTCGCCACGGCAGAGGAAGATGCGGAGGGTAACACCGGTTGCGAGAGCGGTTGCTTCACTTTTCCAGGCGAAGCTTGTGCGGGAACCGCTACGAGAGCTGGGGCGACTTCTCTGATATTGCTAGTCTCAATTCGGTTGGGAGACGATCCATTCGAGTAAGAAGAAGTAGTTGGCGGCAAGGGTTTCACCGACGACGAGCCATTGCCACTGAAACGCGAGGATGAGCTAACTGTCGAGGTGGAAGCCATCGATCCGTTTGGTCGTCCATTTCCAGATTCCCCCGGTGAAGTGACTACGACTTCGGAGGTCTTGCGTGATTTGTCTCGCATCCTCTCACGACGTCGCTTAGTGGCGTCGAACACTACAAGTTGTGCATCACCACGACGACCGCGGAACTCTGGTTTTCGCGCTGCCGAGCCAGGAGTCAGGCAGTTTAGGCATTCCGCTTGGGCGCGAATATCTGCAAAAGCTAGCTCGGCCGGGCGCGCCGAATTGTCGGTCGCCATGAAAACGACTTCGGGTTGCGAACAGTTTTTCTTGGCGAGTTTGGTTAATACTTGTTTGGGGCCCACCTCCACGACTAATCCAGGTCGGTGAGCCATTACTTTCGAAAGGATAGCAGGGAAATCGACTTTCGTTACTAGCTGCGATCTGAGGCTGTGGAGAATCTCCTCTCGAGTCTCGATCTCGCCTTGTCCCGCCGTAGAGACGACCGGCACGGTCGGCTTGAGAGTGGGGACCTCATTAAGTCGACGCACTAAATCGTTCGCAGCTGGCTCCAGCATCGGCGTATGGAACGGACAAGGCACATTGAGCATCACTGTGCCATGCCCCAGTTCTTTCAATCGTGAGGCAACGTGTTGCAATGAAGCAGTTGTACCCGAGACTACTACTTGCTGTGCACTATTGATGTTCGCAACATAGACACCCTGTGGCGACGCCTCGATCACCTGTTGAATCACTTCCATTGGAGCTGTAGTTGCTGCCATGCTCCCGTCGACATTTTGCAGCGCTTCAATCGCCTCGCTGCGATGTTTGGCGGCGCGCAGAGCATCGGTAATGTTCCAAGACCCCGCCGAAGCTAGCGCGGCGTACTCTCCAAAGCTGTGACCCGCTACGACGCTTGCCTGCAAACCTTGGTCTTTCAAAGCTTGATCTGCGATCCAATTGGCCAACAGAACCGATGCCTGGGTATTCCATAAGACGGTGCCCAAGCCTTCCGCATCAGGGCCGACAAGATCGAACAATGATTGCTTTCGAAGCAGTGAGAGCGCGGCATCCGCCTGCACGGCGGCTGCTTTCGCCGCGGGTGAGTGAGTTATCAATTCCTGGAACATACCCGGATACTGTGAGCCGTGACCGGGAAATAGTAGTGCCGTACTGCACCTGTCGGCACGGGGTTGACCGAAAAAGACACCTAATGCAGACCAAGCCGGCCTCGATTCCGGGACTAATGTTTGCCATCGCTGGACGACCTGGCGTACTTTGTTGTCGAAATCTTGAATGTCGTGGCAAACGATCGCAAGGCGGGCCCGGTCGGTTGGACGAAAGCTGTCCTGCATTTGAAAGAGTTGATCAGTTGTATTGGTTTCAAGTTGCTGTTTTAGCAGCTCCCAATCATTGTTACCAAGTCGTACGATCAAGGGTGCGTTCCTATTAGACAGAGCGGTCGTTCCATTCTGCGAATGATTTGTGGAAGGAGTCACGGGGCGGGCAGCTGTATCGATGATGGCGTGGTATGCCGTGCCGCGTTCGGCGCCACACAGAACACCGATGCCAGTGCGCGAGGATGAATCGATCAACTGTGTACTTTGCAGCGGCTGGACTTCAGCACTTGGAAACAGGTCTCTCTTTGGTCGGGCGGTTGCCATGCCTGCTGGGAGACGGCCATGCTGTGTTGCTAAGCAAGCCTTGATGGTCGAAGCCATCGAATGATTAGCGCCCATAAAGCCGAACTGTGAGACTATTGAGCTGATCGCCAAGGGAGCTCCCTGGGACTGCTGGCCGTACAGATCGTTGATCTGGTTCAATGAGCATTTCTCAAGTTCGGGCAACGAGCCGACTACGTCCATTGAACACAAGTCGCTCGGCTCTGCACTTGATTGCTTTAGGGAGCGCTCAATCGCTAACTTCAGTGCTCGCCCAGACTCATTCCAATCTGCACCAGCGGCAACCCCGCGAACGACTGCCAGCACCTTGTCGTCATCGCGTTCTGCGTCGCTGAGCCGTTTAAGTACTAAGACACCACACCCTTCGCCGGGCACAATGCCATCACTTTCTTCGTCAAAATCAGGCCGAGGGTCAGCGGATAACATCCCTTGAGAGGAGAGCCCTTCGAAGATCGTGAGATCCATATTACGGTCGCCAACAGCACACAGCATCAAGTCGCAATCACCGCTACGAAGTGTGTCAACGCATGCCGACAGAGCCGCTAGACCGGTGCCCATGCCGCCGTCTAAGCTTAGGGCACCGCCCTTGAGATTAAATGTCTTCGTGATACGCGATGACAGAGTGCTGCTAGTGAAGCTGCCAGTCTCGTCCACCAGCGCTGGCATTTCCTTAAGTAGACTTTCATCATACTCGTCTAGTACTTGAGCAATTTCTTCAGAGGATAGACCCAAAGCTTCGAAACGCGGCCGCAGGCGAGCCCCGATCTCGGGGAGTCGCAGGCCCATTTGAAGTTGGGTTGCGAATTCACCGCCGAATGTTGTACCGACGACTACTCCAACCTTGTCCTTGTCGAGTTTATCCCCGCTATACCCCGCAGCTTTCAGCGCCCGGTCCGCCGCGTCAAGCAAGGCGAATTGTAGTGGATTCGCATTGGCTACCTGTTTGGGTGGTACCTTGTGAGCTCTCCAGTCGTACTGGTAGTCGACGATAAATCCACCTCGGCAACCGTAACTGCGGTAGCTCTGATAATTGCCTGACTGACAATAGCGGTCCTTGTCCCAGCGGTCTTTGGTCGCATCGGATTTCGGATCGTGCCCAGTTTCTAGCAAATTCCAAAATTCCTCTGGCGATGTGGCACCAGGCACAATCATTCCCATCCCGATAACAGCTATCTGCTCGTCAGACTGCGACGCTACATTCGCTTTGGATGGCTCGCTGCTGAGGTAGTACTGTGTCGGTTTCGAATCAAGGAATTCCTCCAACACGACGTGAACATTTAGCCCGCCGATGCCGAAAGCGTTAACTGCCGCCTTCCGCGGTTCGCCCGGCGTTGGTTCGGGCCATGTTTGAGGTGATCGCGGCAAATAAAACGGCAAATCGTCCCACGAGACGTTCGAATTCGGATTTTCCAGATTGGCACAAGGCGGGATCGTCTTGTTTTCCATAGCCAGAATCGTCTTCACTAGGCCGGCCAGCCCGGCTGTTTCCAGCGTATGGCCAACATTTGCCTTCACGCTTCCCAGCGGGATACGCTCTCTCGAGCTGCAGCGGTCGGAAAACATTTCTGCCAGAGCAGAGATCTCGGTGGCATCGCCCACTTGAGTCGACGTGGCGTGAGCTTCGATGTACTGAACTTCTTCAGCAGAGAAACTACAGTCGCGATACGCTCGCTCGACCGCCAGCTTCTGGCCATCTTTGAGTGGTGCCCACAGGCTCTTGCCCTTGCCATCGGCCGACATGCCAATGCCACGAACAACACAGCGGATATCGTCCCCCGCGGCAAGTGCAGCATCCAGTGTCTTCACCACCAATGTGACGTAGCCTTCGGCAGTGATGAGCCCATTGGCGTCTTCATCGAAAGGCCTGGATTTCCCATCGGAAACCGACTGTGCGGCGGAAAACAGGATGAGTGACTCTTTTTTGCAAACGCTGGCTCCGCCTACCAGCGCCATATCGATGTTTCCTTGCGTCAATGCCCTCCCTGCCACTGCTAAAGCCTGCATCGATGAAGCGCACGCTGCGTCGATCACGACACAAGGGCCCTCCAAACCAAAAGCTCGGCCTACTATTTGCGCACCTGCATTCGACTCAAGGCATAGCGCAGGGTTCTCTACGCGGTGATCACATTCCTGGCGCACGTCTTCGACGAGTTGGGCGATTATCGATTCGCGTTGCTCGGCCGAGATTCGGCCCAGTGATTTAAGTTCCTGTAAGTACTGAGCAGCCTTCTCAATATATATGGCATAAACAATGTCGCCCGGTTTGTTGGTGCCGCCGGTATGTCCATAATAAACGCCGATATTTCGGGTCGGCATGTCGAACGGATCGTAATTGGCGTGCCGTAAAGCATCGGATGCAATCTCGCACATAGTCAAATGTGCTGGATCGTAATTCTTGATAAGCTCCTCCGGCAAGCGACACTTCGAATTGTCGAACGGTATCCGATCGACAAGTCCGCCCTTGCAGGTATAGGCTTTACCGCGTATTCCGCGCCGTGGATCAAAGTAGAGTTCGCGATCGATAATTTCTTCGGGAAGCTCCCCTGTCGCGTCACCTCCGGTCCGGATCAAGTCCCAATATTGATCGAGAGTGCTGGCCCCAGGCAATCGGCAAGAAATGCCAACTATGGCAAGAGGCGAAGAGAGGTTGTCCATTGTATCGCTCGTTGATATCTAGCCGTTGTTCTGGCTACCAGGCAAACCGCCGAGTTGTTTACCTGATTGCGAAACTACGGGGATCCATGGCGCGAGCGCATCCGTACACCTAATGCATTCCAAACGAGCTGACCTCGAAAACACGACTGGCGCGATTCCGAAAAAGCTCGCAAGGGCAATTCCTGCCGCCTTTTTTAAAGACTCGTGTTAAACTTGGTAATCTGTGATTGTATGCATAGATAACGAAGATTCAAGTCTTTGCGTAAACTAAGTAGTCTGTGTATTATTAAGCGATCTGTGGACACCCATCCAAATTGCATCGGCACAGGCAAAATCTCTGAAAAAACAGGTGAAATTCGAGATATTCCTCGTCGAGACAAAGTAATACTTAAGCTCAAATAAATTGAGAGATTGAGAAGATAGTGTATTTAGGGTATATAAGTCAAGTTGGCTTCTAGTTAAATTCAGATGAATTAAATAGAGAATCCCAAAAGCCTCGGATATATGACGTCCCAGGGTTGGGAAGTCTCTGAGATATGATTTTCGGTCACCAAGCTGCTGCGTAAGCCATGAAGTATTGTTTACTAACCGGCGCGACGGGCCTTTTGGGCCGTTATCTAATGCGAGACCTGCTGTTGCGGGATGTGCCGCTGGTCGTTCTTGTTCGCCCCTCTCGTTACGAAACCGCTGAAGAGCGGGTTGACGCAGTACTCAGGCACTGGGAAGAACAGTGGCAGCGTTGGTTGCCGCGCCCCGTAGTATTTGCCGGCGATATCAACGAACCCAATCTAGGACTCTCAGAGGAACAATGTCGTTGGCTGGAACAACATTGTGATCGAGTGCTTCATTCTGCGGCGAGTCTGGCGTTTCAACAGGAAGGCGAAGAGCCTTGGCGCAGCAATGTAGATGGGCTGAAAAATGTTCTTAATTTCTGCGAAGTGAATTCCCTGCGAGAATTCCTACATGTTTCGTCATGCTACGTCTGCGGACTAAGAACGGGAACCGTCCGCGAAAATGAGCGAGACGTTGGCCAGAAATTCGGCAATATCTACGAAGAGTCGAAGGCCTACGGAGAATCGCTAGTCGAAGGAGCTGACTTTCTCGATCGCTACACCATCTTTAGACCATCGATAATTGTTGGCGACTCTGAAACAGGGTTCAGTACGACTTTCCATGGTTTTTATACTCCTCTACGTCTTTTGAGCGCGATCGCTTCTTTCGTACCTCATGACACATTGTTCTCGATAGACCACATGCAGAATCTAGGTCTCCAAGGATACGAGAGAAAGAACTTTGTTCCAGTGCAATGGGTCAGCGATGCTATGGTTACGCTCATGGAGCGCGAGAGTCCGCGAAATCGAACCTTTGCCTTAGCGATGTCTAGTCCGGTGACTGTAGATCGGATGTATAAGCAGTTCGAAAAGGCTATTCGGACGTTTCAGCGGAATGCGGGGCCAGCGTTAGACAATCAAAGCGAATTGGATTTTGAATCTCCAGAGGTCCAGGCGATGGTGGGAACCTACCTTGAGAGCTTTGCTGTGTATCAGAGTTATTGGCGAGACGATCCAGTGTTCGATCTTACCAACACTAAGCAAGTGATCCCCGACAAAATGGCGCCAGAGTTAACAGACGAACATCTCCTAAAGCTATGTCAGTATGCCATTGATGCCCAGTTTTCATGGATACCGAGGCGATCGACAGAAAGCGAGTTCGTTGCGCGCGACTATTTTCGTCGCAGTCTAGACGACGCCTGGGACAATCGAGCTGAGCTAGGGACAGCTGGTCGGGCTACTCTCGAGCTGACAATCACTGGTCCAGGCGGGGGCTGCTGGTCGCTATCGACACGTGGCAATGACCTGATCTGTGTTAAAGGCGCGATCGGTGGCGATTCGAAGGCGCGACTTAGTTCTTCCACTTTTCGAGAACTCGTTTCTAACGAATTAACATTCAAAGATGCGATCGCCTGCGGGCGACTGATGGTTTGCGGCGTTCCGGAGGGAGTCGAGCTGCTAAGTAAGTTCCTGGCAAGTAGCTCGGTGCGTAGTCCGGTTACTAGCTTGGGCTAGACGACGATTGAGGTGATAGTGCAACTAGCGTATCGACGATGCCGCTCTGTGTGGCTTCGTCTCGCTGGTTGAACAAGGTACGTCGCCAGATTACCTGACCACGACGGTTGATGTTCGGTTTCAAGTCGAGGATTTCAGCATAACCGTAAACCGTGTCACCAAAGAATATGGGTTTTAGAAACTGCCATTCACGAATTGCAATGAAAGAAACGGTAGCCACGGCAGGACAATTGCTATTCAATCCAGCTAGAAAAGAGATTCCCAGCAGTCCATGTGCGATTCGCTCTCCGTAAGGAGATTGTCGAGCAAACTCAGCGTCGACGTGCAGCGGATCATAGTCACCCGTCAAGCCAGCGAAAGCCATCACTTCAGCTTCAGTCACAGTCCGGCCGCGAGATCGCCAATGATCGCCAATTTTCAGCTGATCAAAATAGAGTTGGTCGTTCATCGTGGACATTACTCCTTCGAGCCGGCGGCAGTAGGCAACCTCCGTTCATACTTGAACAGGCTGATCTCTAGTGTATTTCAAGCCAGAGTGGGCCTCAACTTGCTAATCTCCCGATCAGCAAGATTTTTGCGACCGCTCGGCTATCCCTGCCCCCGTTTCTTTACTTGCGATTTTTCTGCAAGCGGTCCCTGAGATTCCCATGCAAGACTTCAAGAACAAGGTTGTCGTGATAACCGGCGCCGCCAGTGGTATTGGCAGAGCGTTGGCCGAGGCTTTTCTTCGCGAAGGAGCAAAAGCGATGCTTGCCGACATCGACAAGGATTCGCTATTAGAGGCTCGTCATGATCTCAAAAAACTGACAACTGATGTCGAGGTGGCCGTCACTGACGTCTCGAAACCAGAACAAATAGAACACCTGGCGGTGGAGACTTTTCGCGTTTTCGGCCGAGTCGATGTACTTTGTAACAATGCCGCGATCACTTACGGTGGGCCGGCCACTTGGGAAAGTAGTCTAGAAGATTGGGAGTGGGTGCTGGGAGTGAACCTAATGAGTGTAGTTCACGGAGTACGCAGCTTCGTTCCTCGAATGATTAGCCAGGGGGGGCCAGGCGTGATAATCAATACGTCTTCGATTCTCGGCTTACAACTCGGCAGTACTAATGCCGCCTACCCAGTATCGAAACATGGCGTCGTCGTACTCTCCGAATCGATCTACAACGAATTCAAGCGACGCAAGATCCCCATCTCCGTTCATGTTCTCTGTCCAAGTTTCGTTGCGACCAATATTCTCAATTCGTTTGGTAAAGGTCCTTCAGAAGCATCTCACGTTGAGGAGACTCCCCCTTCACCACAGGCACTTGAGTTCTACGAGTGGTTCGAGCAACAACATCGAGATGGCATGCCGCCTGAAGAAGTCGCGACGATGACCCTCGACGCCATCCGCAACGGCGACTTTTATATTATCACCCATCCACCGATGAAAGCTTTGGTAGAGTGTCGTATGAAGGCGATCTTAGAAGGCGCTCCGCCTTCTGACACCGAGTACGCTGTAGAAAACTCCGCAAGCCTGGGCATTACCCCCCCTCCGCCCTACCCCGATCAAGTGCAGTAGAAGTTTTCGCCAGGAGAAACTCTAAAAAGAGAACAGTATGGTTAACAACACTACAGTCGCCTGATCCATGCTGGTCGGTAGTTCTGTATTTACTCATTCTCTATTGCGATTTTATTTAGATTAGAGGCTGTGCGCCGATTTAACCAATATGAATTGCATCGCGTTTTAAGGAATAAATGATGTTAGGCCGGTTCTTCATATGGGCTACTCAAAAGCCGATGCTCCGTAAGGTATTCTGGCGAACCTGGTATAATTATTGGTCCCACAGACACACCACAGCGGGTGTGTGGGAATTTATGAATTATGGGTATTCTCCAACCGATCCCGACACGCCAAGGCTTCAACTAGAACCGGACGACGAACGCTTTCGTAATTGGATTCAGCTCTATGATCAGATCGCATCGAGAATTGATCTCCGCGGAAAGGAGTTGGTTGAAGTTGGATCCGGACGCGGGGGCGGTTGCTCGTATGTCCATCGCTATCTGAAACCTACGAAGTCAATTGGTATCGACTTCGCAAAATCTTCCGTTGCATACTGTCAACAGCGCCACAGGGTCCCTGGACTCTCTTTTCTACAGGGCGATGCCCTAGAACTGCCTCTCGGCAACGATAGTGTTGACGTGGTTCTGAATGTCGAATCCTCCCACGCCTACCGATCGCGAGAAAGGTTCTTTCAGGAGGTGTACCGCGTTTTACGCCCTGGAGGATACTTTCTGATCACAGATTTTGTAGAGGAGCACAATCGCGAGAGTATGGAATCGATGTTGACCGCGCCAGGGCTAGACTTGCTAGAAAAACAAGAGATTACAGCTGAGGTTCTTAAGGCACTGAGCGAGGACGAGGAGACCAAGCAGCAGGCCATTGCCGACATGGTTCACCCGGCTTTTCTAGGGATGTTTAGCGAATTTGCCGGAGTCGAAGGTTCAGCGATCGTGGAGTCTCTAGCTTCACGATACAACGTCTATTACAGATACGTGCTTCGAAAAGTCGATTCCGACGATGCCAAGGAGCTGGTTTCCCGGACATCCGAATAAGCACTTACTGATTCGCCACTGAATCGAGCGCGAAATCTGCGTTTGGGTTGTGCTTATAAAAGTGAGAAGCGACTTGTTGTGAAACGATGCCGACAAACTGAGCTTGAAATTTCTGCACCGGCTTGTCTGCAGCGGGAATTCCGCTGTTCCGAGGGAAGAGAATCTGACCCATGTTACGCTCCCAGATTTCCTCGCCTCGATTATTCATGTCGAATACTTTGACATTGAGTTCCGCGTCGCCTTGATAAAGTGTCGAGCCCTTGTACAGATCAAAGTTGTCGAGTTCGATGTAGACGATTCGCGTAGCTTTCACCGCTCGACCGAGATCCTTGAAATTGTCCCAGTCTTGTTCGTCGACCCAGTTGTCAACTTCAGTTGGGCTGACCACATCGATGCTCTTCACGTGTTCCTTGAGCAACCGGCTGATCTGCTTCCCAATATCTCGGGCCGCTCCGGCATGGCGATACTCATGAGATGATGGAGGTCTGCAGATGACGACCACCCGCTCGCCTTTGAGAGCATCGCACTGAGCTGGCACGACGTCTCCGCCCTGGATCAAGTAGATTCCCGTGGCCAGGATCGAGTGGATGCAGCCCGTCGTGGAAAACATGACACCGGCCGCCAGGACAGCGAGACACCAAGTGCGAGTCTGGTTGAAAGAGCGAACCATCATTCTTCCCTTGCAGTTAGTTTTCACTTCTAAATTTCTTAAGCCATTAATCGATAAGCCAGCGTCGATACCAATCCAGTAGTACGACAGCCAGCAATATTGTTCCTGCCGACAGCAATATCGTCAGTGTGGGGCGAATTATCAGCCATCGCCCAAAAATCGCCACAGCGAAGAGCCAAGGCACGGCAACTAGCGTGGCACCACACAGCAGTGCTCCTCCAAGGTTTGCTGAGCACGCTTTCAAGAGATCGCCGCGTAGCGCGTGAGCCCAAGCCGTCGTCGATCCGCAGGCAGGGCATTGGTGTCCCGTCCAGTCTTTGAAATGGCATGGAGTCAGTCCCAATTGCTCGTGCGTCCCGTAACCGCGCGGATCGGGCTCCAGTCGGTGAGCAGTAGCTAAGAGAAGCAGCCCCACGATTCCCAAGCCGGTAAGCATAAGCCGAGTAATCAGGCGTAGACTCTCAGTATGTGGCGTCGTGGGTTCTGTCACTCATACGTACGCTGAAAAGTGGGGCGGACGATAGCTCATCGGCCACATGGCGGCAAGAGCGAAAAGCGGAGATTGCTAGCATTCTGGAGCTGCCAGCGATTGTAGCTCGGGCAATTCATTCTCACTGACGGAGAGTCTCTCGATAGAGCTGGCCTTTCCCGTTGCAGTGTCGACTTCTACCAGCGTGCCACTTAGTCGTATGTCGCTGTGGGCTACTTCGAACTGGGTTGGGTTGGCGGTGAGCCGAGTTTCCATTACGCGGTCGATACGGCGCCCAATGATGCTCTCAAATGGTCCAGTCATGCCGACATCACATTGAAACGCAGTGCCGCCCGGCAAAACGCACTCATCAGCGGTCGTAACGTGGGTATGTGTGCCAAGTACCGCAGACACTTTTCCATCCAGATAACGGCCCATCAATTGCGCCTCACTGGTGGCTTCCGCATGGAAATCGAGGAACCGCACATTCACTTCAGGAGGAATCTCCGCTAATACGCGGTCTGCTGTGCGCCATGGGTTGTCCATCGGATTCATATAGAGCTGCCCGAGCAGGCAAAACAGAGCCACTTGCGTGCCATCGCGGGCTTCTACGAGCGCCCATTTTGGGCCAACGGCTTCTTCAGGCAAATTCGCCGGACGGACGATGTTGTTCTCTTTCTTAAGTACGGTATATATCTCTTTGCGACGGTACACATGGTCGCCAAGCGTGATGGCGTCTATCCCCGACTTAACCAAATCTCGGTAGATGTCCGGCGTTAGTCCCGATCCGCCCGCCGCGTTTTCCGCATTGGCGATTACCAAATCGAGTTGATGTCTTGCAACCAATCCGCGAACGGCCTGCGTCGCGATATCGCGACCAGGGCGTCCGACAATGTCGCCAATGAAAAGCAGTCGCACGAGAGAAGTACCGAGATTAGAGAGCAGTTAATGAGCGGTTTCGGTGAAGCGTGATTCGCGTATCAAGGTGACTTTGATTTCTCCGGGATAAGTGAGCTGTTCTTCAAACGCCTTCGCAATATCGCGACAGATTTTAGCCGACGATTCGTCAGACGTATCCGAAGCGCTGGCTATCACTCGGACCTCACGTCCTGCCTGAATCGCGAAAGCCTGTTGCACGCCCGGGAAGCCAGAGGCGATAGTTTCTAGCTCTTGCATTCGTTTTATGTAGCGATCGAGAGTCTCGCGTCGCGCACCAGGTCGCGAGGCACTACAGGCGTCTGCCGCTGCGCAGATCACGGTGTAAGGCATATCGGGACGGATGTCGTCGTGGTGCCCCAGTGCGGCGTGAACCACTTCGGGGCCTTCGCCGAAACGTTTGAGAAGGTCGGCACCTATCTTCGGATGTCCCCCTTCCATATCATGATCGGCCGCTTTGCCAATGTCGTGCAATAGACCGGCCCGTCGAGCAAGTTCGCCGTCTAAGCCCATTTCCTCGGCGAGCATGCTCGTGATAAACGACACTTCAATAGAGTGTCGCAATACGTTTTGACTGTAACTGGTACGGTATTTCAAGCGGCCCAAAAGTTCAATTACACGCTGGTGCAATCCGAATACTTGAGCCTCCTGCATTGCCTCTTCGCCATGGCGGCGGATTTCCGCTTCAACTTCTTTCTCAGTTTCGGCAACCAATTCTTCGATTCGAGAAGGATGGATTCTGCCGTCGGCGATTAACTTGTTGAGCGCTATACGTGCTACCTCACGACGAACCGGGTCGAAAGCGCTGACAATCACGACGCCGGGCGTATCGTCGATGATCACATCGACGCCAGTGGCTTTTTCCAGTGATCGAATATTGCGTCCTTCGCGACCGATAATCCGCCCCTTCATTTCGTCATTAGGGATATCGACAGTGCTGGTTGTCGATTCAGCGGTGTGGGCCGCGGAGAATCGCTGGATCGAGGTGATAAGCATCTCCTTTGCTTTCGCATCGCATTGTTCCGCAATTTGCTTTTCGAAGCGAAGGATCGTAGCGCCTTGTTCGCGGACAAGTTCTTTTTCCAGCCGGTCGAGTAATTTCGCTTCGGCGTCTTGAGGACTCAGGCCGCTGAGCTGGTGCATCGTTTGCCGCTCCAAGTCGAGAAGGTCGTCCAACTCCTTCTGCCGCCGATTCGCGTCGTCGAGTTTTTCGGCTAATCGCCGCTGGTTGTTTTCGACCATTTTCTCCTGCTTTTGGAGCTGGTCGGTACGCTGCGAAAGAGTATCCTCCGACTTATCAAGATGGCGTTCGCGTTCGTGTAGTTGTTGGCGGATCTCGTTGTTTTCTCGTTCCAGCCGGTCTTTTTCCTTAAGAGCCATCTCTTTTGCCTCGATAGCAGCCTCCTTACGGAGCGCGGCAACTTCGATCTCGGCATTTTCGATTATTCGCGCAGCTTCTTTCTCGGCATCTCGTCGTCGCAGATGGTCTAGCAGCTTGACGACTCCCATGCCCATGAGAGCTGCAGCAAGTGAGATTCCAGCCACAAGCCAGGCGCTGACATCGGCCAGTAATGGCGGTGGGGCCACAGTAAAAAAGTTCAGCAGCGGAGCCATGAGAATCCTTCCCAGCGATTGATTAACGATATCCCGGCAGGGAGTTGTCGTGTCTCGTAAGACCGTCCTGCACCGCGAGATGCATTCGCATCATCTGCATGCAGGAAGAGAGACAGCATTCCAGAGAGCAACGGGGCGGCTAGACAAGCTAGCGCGACACCTATCGTGCGATTAACGTGTTCGCCTTCGGCAAACTTAGCAGCTGAGACACATTGTCAGTGCTTGTCGAACACTTGCTTATCGTATTTATTACCAGGACAATAAGAGAGACCGCGGCACCGAGTAGTTTTTTTCCCAGAGAAAACGTTGGTCTACAAATCGCCCACGGCCCCCGGCACTTGCGGGCACCAGGGGACTGGCTTCGCTGTGGTGTAATGGCGGGCATCTCATGACGACGCCATGGCACCAGCAGTAGTGCACAGACATGACATTGGCGAGTGACCGACAGTAGGCCTGGCCGACGCTCGGCAGCCCCTGACATCCCAAAGCCAACAGAATCGACATTAGTAAGCAAATCTCAAGCATGTCGTACACCATCCGGCAAACTACGAATCAATTAAGTGTCCGGATAGGACTCCTCAGCAACGAACACAAATCACACGACGCCCTCGTGCCGGCCGCCCTTCCCGGGCTAGTCGGTTCGAGACACGTAGTATTTTTTCTGAACCAAAACAGCGGTAAATTAGCCTAAGGCCGAACGATATAGCCGACGGCAATCAGCCGCTCCAAATGTACTGTCAAACTATGGTATCAGATTCACTAGTGAATGCAAGCCTAACTCTGGCTTGACTTTACAGCTATTATCCTGATGCTGCGGACACCAGGATCTGGGCCAGAGTCTATGGAACGCTTGGGTTTTTCCGCCAGTATTTTTCCCGTAGGTTCCGCAGTTTCTCGGTGTTATCACTCAAAGGTGTATCCCAGTTATGTCGGGTTCGTCATCAACAGTGCTTACGAGTCTTTGCCAGGCGTGGCCTGTAGAAAGTTGGAAGGATCTGAACGTAACTGTGGCATTGTCCGGTGGAGCAGACAGCGTCGCTTTGTTGAGGGCAGTGCTTGAGATTAAACAACAGGTGGCGGGCGCGGGAACCGTCGCAGTGCTTCACGTCAATCATCAGTTGCGCGAGGCCGAATCAGACCTAGACGCAGCTTGGTGCGAGGAGCTCTGTCAGGCGCTTGATGTGCAATTTGCCGTGCTTGAAGGCGACGTTGCCCGGCGTGCGTCCGTCGATGGCGATGGAATTGAGGCGGCTGCAAGAGCCGAGCGGTACGATTTGCTCGCCAATGCAGCAGAAAGGGTGGGCGCTAGATATTTGGCGACGGCGCACACTTGTGATGACCAGGTCGAGACAGTGTTGCTTAGACTATTGCGCGGCACTGGATTACGGGGCTTGGGTGCTATTCCTCGCACCCGAGCGCTCACTCCCTCGCTCACATTAGTTCGACCTCTCCTAGATTGTTCACGTGAGACACTTACGGCGTATCTTGCAGAGCTCGACCAACCGTATCGCACAGACACAAGTAATCTTGATTCGCAATATACCCGCAATCGGGTTCGAAACGAACTGCTGCCACTACTTCGTAAGCAGTACAACCCGGAAGTCAACGATGCGCTGAGCCGCTATGCCACTCAGGCTCAGGATGCTCAGCATCTGATCGAGGAGTTGGCGGGGGAACTTTTGTCGCAATGCGACCTGTTGGTGAGCGACACCCAACTCTCCCTGTTGCTGAGCGCATTCGAAGGTAAGCCAAGAATCATCGTCTGCGAATCGCTACGGATAGCTTGGCGCAATGCGAAACTCTCGGAGCAGGCCATGACTTACCAATGGTGGCGTCGGCTGGGGGAACTCGCCGATGGGACTCTTAAGGGCAAAGTTCTCAACCTGCCGGAGAGTGTGCGTGCTAGCACTGGCGGGGGTCGGCTCTACTTGCAGTGGTAGCGATCCGTCGAACAGGCAACGCTATCACCTCCGTACGACCGTTAGCCTGTCTTGATCCCTAGCAGCGAGGAATCTACGATTCCGCTCCCAAAATGCGCAATCGTGGGAAACTGTAGAAGTGGTGTCTTAAAATGCACCAGCCGCGAGCGCAGGATGAATGCGCACCCGGTGCGCCGACTCGCAAGCGTAGTGAAGGAAGCCTACCATCTGTCGGTTCATAAATATTTGCTGGTTTTTTTTCAAGCTTGGCGTGACCCTAGTGTTGGTCGCGGCTGTTGCGATCGGTGTCTACTTATTTACTAGGATGGACGACGAGATTCGTCGGGTCGTACAGAAGCAGCTTTCCGAACATTTTCCGCAGTTGAACGTCAGCGTGGATGGCGCTCGACTAGTCGAGGGGCGAGGCGTCGCCCTCTATAAACTGATCGTCTCCGAAACCTCCAGCACTGGTCTACAGAATAACTTGCTGGTAGTCGACGAGATCTTGCTGGAGTGCGACGCCCAGCTTTCCGAGCTAGTAAAAGGGCTCCCGCAAGTTCAACGTGTGGTAATTAAGCATCCGCAGCTGTGGGTTTCGCGGCTTGCCGACGGAAGTTGGAACCTGGAATCGCTGCTACCTTTTCCTGAACCATGCCAAGTCCGGCCAGAAGTAGTGATCGAAGATGCCCAGGTGGCTCTTGTTGACCAACGGCATTCGTCGCTTTCGCCACTTACGTTGCGAGATGTGAATCTCACGATCAATGGCGTCAAAGAAAATGGGGCCCAGGTGCCAGTTGAACTGGCCGGTTCATTGAGCGGACCTAACATCGTACGGGCTGATTTTCAGGCGCAATTCGATCCTGTGCAAAAATCAGTTCGTGCCTCCGGTGAAGTCCGAAAGCTACAGCTCACTCCCGAGGTGCTTGCTTGGACCTCTGCTTACTCCGGAGCACTTGTCAACCCATCTAAGCTGCAGGGCAGCGTCGACGGCAATTTCTCTATTCAATACAAGATAGGCGGTCAATCGCTGCCGCAGGTCGCAGCCCGCTGGCAATTCTCTGATGGTCGGCTGGAAGATCCCCGCCTGCCTCGGCCATTGACCGAGGTCAGTGCGACTGTCGTTTGCGAAGGCACTACAATTAAAGTGGAAGAACTGTTAGGCAATTGTGGAAACGCAAATCTGTCTCTGTCGCTCGAGCGTCAAGGCTGGAGTCCTTCGGCGCCATTGGCTATGGCAGCGCGACTGCAAAACTTGCCGCTTGATCAGAAGCTCTATCAGGCTCTCCCTCCGATGCTAAGAGACCAGTGGGACAAGTTCCAGCCGACTGGTATGGTCGATGCTGACCTGCAACTCACTTTTGATGGCTCGCGCTGGAATCCACTGGCGACGCTCACCGGTAGAGAACTCGCATTTGAGTCAGACAAGTTCCGTTATCGAGTATCTGGTGGTTCTGGCACGATGAATTATCGGACGGGAGACGGTCAGCAGCCTAATATACTCGGTATTGACCTGATGGCATTTGGTGGTGGACAGCCACTGAAAATTGTCGGGGAGGTGTATAATCCGGCCCCCGGAGCACTAGGTTGGGCAGAGATTACCGGACAGAATGTAGAGATCGAGCAGCGAATGCTTAGTGCGCTGCGGGACAAGACACGGGATGTGATTCAATCGCTGCACCCTGAAGGAAGGTTCAATCTGTTCTGGCGAATGGAACGAACCCAGCTAGGGCAGAAGAAACTCAGCAAGTCGCTTCGTTTGGAACTTGTCGAAACGCGTATCAATTACGAAAAGTTTCCCTACCCACTAAGCGGAATTCAAGGTCTGATCCTAGCTGAAAACGATCACTGGACATTCCAAAACTTGACGTCAGGCGGATCCAGGAGCGTTCAGTGCCAGGGCTACTTACGTCCGGTCGGCGGGGGCAAGGAACTCTCTCTGCAGTTCACTGGCCAGCAGATCCCACTAGACGGTGATCTGAAAAAAGCGGTTCCCCCTGGCGTCGCCAGAGCATGGGAGCAGCTGCGGCCTCGAGGCGAGATTGATTTAACCGCCAAAGTTATCCACGTGACTGGGTACCCCAAGCCAGCCATCCATGTCGCGGTACGTCCGCGGCCAGAATCGGCTTCGATCGAACCTCGATTCTTCCCATATTTGTTGGAGAAGGTAGGAGGTACTCTGACCTATTCACAGGGTCAGGTAATGATGACCGGTCTTAGCGCCCAGCACGGTCGCACTACGGTCCGCACAAATGGGAGCGGAAGATTTGCCGAGGATGGTTCGTGGAATATGCAACTTGACGGCCTATCAGCCGACCGGCTTACTCCGCGACGAGAGTTAATCGGTGCGCTCCCTTTGAAACTACAGAAGTTAATCGATCAACTCAAACCAACCGGGAGTTTCGCGTTACGAAATTCGTTGCTGCGGTTTGCCAAGCCAAGCGACCCAACTGCGCCGCTGCAGTCGAATTGGGACGTTCAACTCGAATGCCATCAGACCGATCTCCAGGTTGGGATCGACTTGCGCAACATCCATGGCACTGTTCGACTGGTCGGAAAGTGCGATGGATCGCGTTGTGAAGAGTCGGGCGAGTTAGAAATTGATACGGCCACATTCCAAGACGTCCAGTTTACAGAAATTCGAGGACCAATCTGGGCCAACGAATCCAGATGTCTGCTAGGACAATGGGCTAGCAAAAAAATGGGGCAGTCTCCGCGTCGGATTACGGCAAGAGTCTACGATGGATATCTCGTGGGCGATGCATGGGTTACATACGATGGTCTGCCACAGTATGGTGCGCAAGCTTCCGTCGGTGGAGCCGACCTGCTGCGAATTATGACCGAGCGATTTAACGGCAGCACCGAGTTTAAGGGCGATGTCGCAGCCAAGCTGAGTCTCCGCGGTCGCGGACGACAACTGGAAAATATGGAGGGCGAAGGCGAGGTGAAAATCACCGATGCCGACATTCTGGAATTACCCTTATTGGTAGGTCTATTGAAAACACTGCGCGGCACAACTCCCGACTCGACCGCGTTCAACGAAAGTAACGTAAAGTTTCGAATTCAAGGTCGGCATATTTACCTCGATCAGATCGATTTCCTTGGCGACGCGGTCAGCTATTTTGGAGAGGGAGAGACCAACTTCGATCAGCAACTCAATTTAACGTTCTACGGCATCGTCGGACGCAACGAGATTCGTGTGCCTTTATTTCAAAACCTAGTAAACCAGGTTGGGCAGCAAACCATGCAGATGTATGTAGGCGGCACAGTCTCAAATCCAGATATCCAACCTCAAGCGTTTCCAATGGTTAACCAACTACTCCAACAAATTCAGACCGACTTGGAAGCCACTGGTGTCGGGGCGAGGAAGGCACAACGGGATCCACCTGTTGCGCCCGAGGGTCAAAGACGATAGAAAAAGGAGACCAACGTCATGAACGTGGGACCGATGAGCGGTGTCGTGGGTAGTGCGGCAGGAGCTCCATTGTCGCAGACCGCAGGCAGCGAGACCGAACGTGCCCAAAAGGATTCCAGCGCCCACCAACGGCAGGTCGAAACTGATAAGAAGGCTGCCGACGCAGCTGGGATCGGCCAAACGGAAGAGGACCAAGGCACCTCGGAACGCGATGCTGACGGTCGTCGCTTCTGGGAGGCCGCCGACGAGAAAAGCGAAGACCAGGCCGCCAAAGAAGAGACCGAATCTTCTCGGCAAGCCAAGGACCCTACCGGCGACAGTGGAAACTCTCTGGACCTGACGGGCTGATCTAGATGTCGTAGAATATGAGCTTGCCAATCAGCTTGGCGCAGTTCTTAGATAGGCACTAGCAGGAAACCACCGTGAAGTTCACCAAGATGCATGGCGCTGGCAACGACTACATTTATGTTGATTGCTTTTCACAGACTACGCCTGAGCGTCTGTCGAATCTAGCTAGGACGGTGGCTGATCGCCATTTTGGCATTGGTGGCGATGGTCTCGTGCTCATCTGCCCCTCGGAGAGTTGCGACGCCGAGATGCGGATGTTCAACGCCGATGGATCACCCTCTGAGATGTGCGGAAACGCGATTCGTTGCGTGGCAAAATACCTCTATGACCGCGATATTGTCCGCAAGGACACTCTTAGGGTCGAGTCAGCCGGTCAGGAGTTTAAGCTCGAACTTTCTGTGAATGATGGGCTGGTCGATCAGGTGCGAGTCGACATGGGTGAGCCAATTCTAGCAGCCGATCAGATCCCCACCACACTCACAGGGGATCCACCAACCGATGTTTCATTTCCGCTCTCCGACCGAGATCTTCGGGTCACCTGCGTCTCGATGGGCAATCCCCACTGCGTTACTTTCGTTAACGAGATCACTGATGAGTTGGTGCGGTGCGTAGGACCTCGCATTGAAAACGACGTCCACTTTCCTAATCGAGTCAATGTAGAATTCGTCGAGGTGATCAATCGACAGGAATTACGTCAGCGCACCTGGGAACGAGGGTCCGGTGAAACGCTTGCTTGCGGTACCGGGGCTAGCGCCGTCTGCGTAGCAGGTGTACTGACGGGTCGGTCGGAGCGAGAGGTCACGATTCATCTGCTCGGCGGCGATCTGCAACTCGAGTGGAACGAGAAGGACAACCACGTATATAAGACTGGCCCTGCGGTCGACGTTTTTTCTGGCGAGTGGCTTTGCTAACTGGCAGCGGCCTCACCGGCTGAAGTCGACAATAAGGATGGAACCGATGGATAACCCGTTACCGCTATCACTCCGACTGGCGGGTCTATTCGCCTCGCAAGGCATCCGCGCTTGGATGAGCACTCTCGAGTATCGTGCTTTGTATTTCGACCGGTCTGTCGACGCAACATTCGGCTGCGATCGGCCAAGGATCTACGTTTTTTGGCACGAGAACATTTTGGTTCCCCTCTATCTTCGCGGTCACTGCGATTTGGCAATGCTCTTAAGCAAACATCGCGATGCTGACGTCTTGGCCCGAGTGGCCTACCATATGGGTTTTGACTGCGTGCGCGGTTCAACGAATCGGGGTTCCAGGGCCGCACTGCTGGATATGACACGTCGGGGCAAGCACATGCATCTGGCGATTACTCCAGACGGGCCCCGTGGTCCGCGAAGAGAATTAGCCATCGGGCCCATCTATCTGGCCTCTCGCACAGGGATGCCGATCGTGCCTTTGGGATTCGGCGCAGACCGTCCCTGGCGTGCAAAAAGTTGGGATCGATTTGCTGTACCGCGACCATTTTCACAGGTCCGAGGCATCGTAGGTCCCGAGATAGCGATTCCTGCCGATCTCGATCGCGAGCAGCTGGAAGTTCGCCGTCAAAGTGTCGAACGATTGCTTACCGACTTGACACTCGAATCCGAAAGTTGGGCTGCCACTGGTGCGCGACGTCCTGGTGAGGTGGTTATCCATCCACAGGCCAAAGACCTGCTCCCTCGGCAGATCATGGCGTGCAGCGATACTCAGATAATAGCCGCCTTTCCAAATCTCGCCGCTGAGGATGCCCCGCTTCCTCTTCGCATCAGCGCGTAGTTCGCCGGTATTGCATCGGAGCCGCGTTATCTCTAGCTCCACGGCCCATAGACGGTGCCGGCGGCCAGCGATAGGGGCTATAATCGGTCCCGCAAATTCAGGTAGAATACGCGCATCGCTCGGCAGGAAGCCCGCCGACGCCAATGTCGGACTCTCTAGGACCCTACATGAGACCCTCATCCAAAACCATCGACGCTATTACAGATGAGCAAGTGCTCACAGTTGCCCAGCTCACTTCCCAACTGAAGAGCGTGGTCGAAGCTGATTTCGCGGACGTATGGGTCGCCGGCGAGATTTCCAACTTTTCCAGACCGCAATCGGGCCATTGCTATTTTACCCTTAAAGACGACACTGCCCAGCTGAGGGCCGTCATCTGGCGCGGTACGACCAGCCGACTAAAGTTCAAGCCGGAAGATGGCCTGGAAGTCGTTTGCCGAGGTCATTTAGACGTTTATCCACCTCGCGGTAGCTACCAGTTGGTCGTCGAGCAAGCGCATCTCCAGGGTGTGGGTGCATTAGAGTTGGCTCTACGAAAGCTCCGCGAGAAGCTTGCTCAAGAAGGGCTGTTTGACTCGGAACGTAAGCAGCGATTGCCGAGTTTTCCGCGCCGGATCGGAGTAGTTACCAGTCCCACAGGCGCAGCGATTCGCGATTTTTTGGAAGTATTGCGACGTCGTTGGCGAGGTGTCGAAGTGTTTGTATTCCCTGTACGAGTGCAGGGAGACGACGCAACCCGCGAGATTGCCGATGGCATTCGAGTTGCGAATAAGATGAAACCACTGCTCGACGTGTTGGTGGTTGGTCGGGGCGGCGGCAGCTTGGAAGACTTGTGGTCGTTTAACGAAGAACTAGTAGTGCGAGCGATTGCCGATTCAACAGTTCCCGTTGTTTCGGCCGTTGGCCATGAGATTGACGTAACGCTGGCAGACTTGGCGGCCGACGTACGGGCGCTTACCCCCAGTGAAGCAGCGGAACGGGTTGTACCTTCGTCACAAGATGTGTCTGAACTGCTCAGAGGTTTGCACACTCGACTGCAAACTGCGCTGAATTCACAGGCCGCTTCGTTGCGAAGCAGACTCGAATCCCTGGCCAGCCGCCCTGCCCTTGCCCGACCCTTAGACTCGGTTCACAATTTGAGCCGACAGGTTGACGACTTATCCGCGCGACTACACGCAGCGGCGAAGAATGTATTCCGCGACAAGAAGAGTCGCCTCACAGCGATTGGCGGCAAGCTAGAAACATTGAGTCCGCTGAGTGTCCTTCAGCGCGGCTACAGCGTGATTCATGACCACGATACAGGCCGCCTGATTACTTCCTCCAAACAACTCCGCCGAGGACAATCGATTCAAACACAATTCGCCGAAGGCTCGGCCATTTCTACCGTCGAGGAAATCGATAAGAAATAGGAACTTTCAACAACGCAATTGCGTCGACTATGAAGTTGGCCAGGAGACAGACCAGAGTGGCAAAAAAAAAGACTACGAAATCCAAACAGATTAGTTTCGAGCAATCCCTCCAAGATTTAGAAGCGATCGTCGGCAATTTGGAAAGCGGAAAGCTCGGGCTGGCTGAATCATTAGAGCAATATGAACAAGGCGCGAAGCATCTGAAAGCTTGTTACGAGCTGCTTTCCAACGCCGAACAACGCATTGCCTTAGTAAGTGGTATAGATTCCTCCGGCAAACCGAGGACCAAACAATTCGACGGTTCTGAGGATGAATCACTCAAAGCTAAAGGCTCTGCCCGCAGCCGACGTCGATCAGCCAAAGGGGAAGTGGACGACGGCTCCTCGCTCTTCTAAGATGAAGATAGCACCGATGACCACCGAAACACACTTGCAATCTGAACTAAGTCAAGCACTGCGCGAGCAGATTGATTCCGCCCTGCGCCGGGCGGTCGACTTCGACAATGGCTGTCCCGCGCGGCTGAAAGAGGCGATCGAATACAGTTTGCTTGCTCCTGGCAAGCGGCTACGGCCACAACTGGTGCTGCTTGCTGCCCAGGCCTGTGGAGGCGAAGCTGAGCAGGCCATGCCGGCGGCCGTGGCGGTGGAAATGGTGCATGCCTATTCCCTAGTGCACGACGATCTGCCTGCGATGGACGACGATGACCTCCGCCGCGGTCGTCCCACCTGTCACAATCAATTCGATGAAGCCACGGCTATCCTGGTAGGCGACGCCCTGCTAACTCGCGCTTTTGAAGTGTTGGCCAAGGAGGTCCAGACTCCATCAGTGGCAGCTCGTTGCTGTTCAGAACTCGCTCAGGCTGCCGGCGCTACCGCACTTGTTGGTGGCCAGGCCGATGATCTAAATGCACATTTTGATGAGCTCTCCAGAATCAAATTGGAATCTATTCATCGCCGTAAGACAGGTGCGTTGTTCCGAGTCAGTTTGCGATTGGGAGCGATTGTGGCCGAGGCCTCACCCAAGCAGTTGCAAGCGCTCGACGAATTCGGCGATCACCTGGGCTTGGCGTTCCAAGTCGTCGACGATCTGCTCGATGTTTCTGGGAGCGAAGGCGATGTTGGCAAGAGATTGAATAAAGACAATCGGCTAGGCAAGGCCACCTATCCGGCCATTTTGGGCGAAAAAGCAAGCCGCGAATTGGTTGACCAATTGATCGACCAGGCCTGCGAGACGCTTTCAATTTTCGATGAGTCGGCAGCCGCGCTGCGAGATATAGCCACGTTCGTCATGCGGAGAAACAATTGAACGAGCAGATACTACCTTCGATACTTAGTCCCGAGGATCTAAAGAATCTCTCGTTGCCGCAATTGGAGCGATTGGCTGATGAGATGCGAAAAGTGCTCTGCCAGCTGATCGCCTGCCGGAGTGCTCATTTTGCGTCTAATTTGGGTGTGGTGGAGCTTTGCATTGCTCTTCATTGCTCGTTCGACTTTCGACGAGACCGATTAATCTGGGATACAGGACATCAGATCTATCCTCACAAGCTGCTAACAGGACGCTATCCGCAGTTTCACACGATGCGGACCAAGGGCGGGTTGATGGGTTATCCCAATCCGGTCGAAAGCGAGTATGACCTATTCATGACCGGCCATGCCGGTGCCAGCGTTTCAACGACGCTAGGTTTAGCCAGCGGAGATGAATTTCTAAGATCCGAAGAAAGTCGCCAGGCGGTTGCGGTAATCGGGGATGGGGCGTTTCCTTCGGGTGTGGTTTTTGAAGCGCTGAATAACGCCCGCCGACAGAGCGACCGACTTCTGGTGATCCTCAATGACAATCAGATGTCGATCTGCCCCCGCGTGGGTGGCGTGGCCGACTATCTTGATCGATTGCGGATGAACCCGATGTACACCGGCTTCAAGGATGAGGTAGCAAAGATTCTGCACAAAGTGCCGCTGTTAGGCGATCCGACCGAGCGTTTCTTGGTGCAACTCAAAGAAGCCGCTAAGGCAGGGCTCAGTGGCGGCATGGTGTTCGAAGACATGGGGTTCCGCTATGTCGGTCCGATCGATGGCCATAATATCGGTCTGCTTCGTAAGTACCTGAAAATGGTCGCCCGGATAAAAGGCCCCGTCTTGTTGCATGTAGTTACCGAGAAAGGCCACGGTTTTCAGCCCGCTCAAGAAGATCCGGTACTTTACCATGCCCCGCCTCAGTTCGAGAGTCACGACGATCAAATAGTGACACTTAAGAAAAGTTCATCGCGGGCGTATACGCATGTCGCCTCCGCGGCGATTCGCGAGCAGATGCTTACAAACTCGCGCGTGACGGTGCTGACCGCGGCGATGTGTCAGGGCAATAAGCTCGAAAAAATTCGCGAGGAATTTGCCGATCGATTTTTTGACACCGGTATCTGTGAAGCGCACGCCGTGGCTTTCGCAGCAGGGCAAGCAAAGGCTGGTATGCGGCCGATCGTCGATATTTACAGCACGTTTCTCCAGCGCGCTTACGACCACATTTTCCAGGAAGTGGCTTTACAGAATCTGCCAGTGACGTTCATGCTCGATCGTGGTGGTTTGGCCGGTCCCGACGGTCCGACCCATCACGGTGTGTTCGACTTTGGATACTTAAGGGTATTCCCGAACATGGTAGTGATGGCTCCGGGTGATACCCTCGACCTGCCGGCGATGCTCAAATTCGCATTAGAATCCGCCGGGCCTTGTGCAATTCGCTATCCCAAGGCCGCTGCGATGGAAATCGATAGAGAGGTTCCGCCCGTTCAATTGGGACAATCTGAAGTATTGCATTGGGGGACTGACGGCTGCCTAGTAGCATGCGGTGCACTATTACCCCGTTGTTTGGCTGCTGCCGAACAGCTGCGCGATGAGGGGCTCGATGTCGGCGTTGTGAATGCGCGGTTTGTCAAACCGTTGGATACGGAAACGATTCTTCGCGCCGTACGAGAATGTGGTTTTGTGGTAACTGTTGAAGAGGCGGCTCTAGCCGGGGGTTTCGGTAGCGCCGTGCTCGAAGCCGCTGCCGATGCGGGACTGGATACTAGCTCCATCCGTCGTTTAGGCATTCCCGACTTCTATGTCGAACATGGCGAGCGCGATGAACTGTTAGCCGATCTGGGGCTCAATGCGGAGGGCATCGCGAACACATGCCGGCAGCTTGCGGAGAATACGGCAAGTTCTCAGAGGCTTAGTTAGCAGAGAAAGCTAGCCAGTTCTTCTACCTTGTATCTCGTCGGGAGAATACTCTGATGCTATGCTAGACAGTATGAGTTTCGCCACCGCAAAACGTCCTCGCGCAGTGATGCTGGTTGATTCGAGTCGGTCTCAGCTCAAGGACCGCGCAGAGGAATTGCGACCGCAGGTGGAAAAGTACTTCGAGGTAGTTTCCCACGTCGACGATTTCTCTGCCGACTTGCCAAATAGTGACATCGACCTGGCGGTTGTATTAGGAGGCGACGGTTCGATACTTCGGGCAGCTCATCAGATGGGCTACCACCAGATGCCGGTTCTTGGTGTGAACCTGGGTCGGGTCGGTTTTCTGGCCGACGTGCTCCCCGAGCACCTCGACGAGGTTTTGCCGCGGGTGGTGGCTGGGGACTACACTGTAATTTCGCATTTGATGTTTGAGTGCCGCGTGGAGTGCGCTGGCAAGGATACTCTCGAGTATCTAGGACTCAACGAAGTGGCAGTGCTAGCAGGCCCGCCGTTCACGATACTGGAAGTGCAGCTTTACGTTGACTCTGAGTTGGTGACCACTTATAGTTGCGACGGCTTGATCGTGAGCACTCCCGTCGGCTCAACGGCCCACAGCCTGTCGGCCGGCGGACCAATCCTGCGGAAAGACTTGCAGGCGTTTGTGATCTCGCCGATTAGCCCGCATACACTAACCAATCGCCCCGTCGTGGATTCGGCCGACCGAGTTTACGAATTGGCCGTCCCGCATCCTCAGGAGGGTACCACTCTAGTAGTCGATGGCAAAGCGGTTCGCCAGTTGACGAGTGCTGATCGGGTTCGCATCGAGCGGTCGCCTGCCAGATTCCAACTGATCGAAGTCCAGGGTTATGGCTACTACAGCACGTTGCGAGAAAAGCTAGGTTGGGGCGGGCGGCTGAAACTGGACGATTAACCAATTCTCTCAAGCAGAAGGTGCAAGGATGCACGATATAGCGAACACCTGGAAATTTTTCCTACTAACCTTGGTGCTTCCCATAGGAATCGCCAATTCCGCGTGTGCTGCCGAAGAAAAACACACTCTCGAATATAAGTTTCGAATGGGCGAAGTGATTCGCTATTCTGTAAAGCACACCACCAATATTCGCACTACGATCGAGGGTAGCTCGCAGGAGGCTGAAAGCAAGAGCGCCTCGGTCAAGGCCTGGAAGGTGACAGACGAGTTGCCAGACCGCGTGATGGAATTCGTCCACGTGGTTGAAGAGGTTCGAATGGCCAATCGGGTTCCCAACCGTGCCTTGACCACTTACGACAGCAAACGCGACAAGACTCCTCCGCCCGGCTTCGAGCAAGCTTCCCGGGCCGTAGGCGTGCCACTTTCGCTGATCCGCATCAGGCCCACTGGCGAGATAGTTCATCGCGAAGAAAAACATCCACAGCCGGCCGCCAGCAAAGACATGCCGATCACACTTCGACTACCTGATGAATCGATCGCCGTCGGTGAGCAATGGGATTTTACCTACGATGTTGATGCTGACCGTAAGAGCGGCACGAAGATGCAGGTTCGTACGCGTCGAGTTTGCACACTTAAATCAGTCGACGGTGATATTGCGACGATTGGTGTCGATTATCAGATCCTTACGCCAGTGAGCCCATTCATCGAATCGCAGCTGATCGAACGGCTAACTAAAGGCACAGTAGAATTCGACATGAAGCGCGGCCGGCTCGTTTCGCAAAGGTTCGACGCTGACAATAGAGTGCTCGGTTTCCACGGCGACGCGAGCAGCATGCATTTCGTCTCACGCCTCGAAGAGCGCCTGCTCAAACCAGGAGAACGATTGGCGCGAAAGACGAAGAAGAATAGCAAATCGGCCCAGAGTGCCAAATAGTCAGACGGCTAGGGCGCACAGTCGACGTTGCCTTCCACTTCGTGCACTATCACGATATCGTGCACACCCGCGGCGAGTCGTTTGTTGCGTGGCCCAGCGGTGAGGTGAGAACCTCCGACAATCACAATGCGGTCGCCCTTGGTGGCTAGCCCCGAATGGCACGCCCAGTTGTCGGTGTGTCGAATTAGTTGTTCGACGTCATTGGCCGGGGCGTTTCTAAGCGGTGTCACGCCCCAGTAGAGGCACATTTGCCGTAGCGTAGACTCGTTGGCGCTTATGCCGATGGTCGGCACGAAACTGCGCTGCTGCGAGAGGGCCAATGCAGTGCGGCCCGAGTGGCTTGCCACAACCACGAGCTTGGCCTCCAGCACGTGGGCCATCGTTCCTGCGCCGCGAACTACCGCGCTGGTAACTTGATGCAGAGCTTCTGGCCCTTTCATCTCGATTTCTCTTAAAGGCTGACCAGCCATATTCGCTTCTGTGGCCAGGGCGATCCGATTCATCATCGCCACCGCCTCTCGAGGGTATTTGCCAATCGCCGTTTCTCCCGAGAGCATACATGCGTCTCCTCCATCGAGAATCGCGTTGGCGACGTCGGTTGCCTCAGCCCGCGTGGGTCGTTGCGAATCGTGCATACTGTCGAGCATCTGAGTGGCGATAATCACTGGCTTTCGATAATCGTGACAAACTTTGATCACTCGCTTCTGCTGCAGCGGCATCTGAGCAACGTCAATCTCCACTCCCAAATCGCCCCGCGCAACCATCACGCCGTCGGCCTCGTCCACAATTTCTTCCAATCGATCGAGCGCCTCACGTTTTTCGATCTTGGCTATTACGCTAGCCTTGGAACCACTTGAGCGCAGTATGTCTTTAAGAGTGCGCACTTCGTCGGGGGAACGAACGAAGCTCAGGCTGACAAAGTCGATGCCAGCTTTCGCAGCCCAGAGCGCATGCTGATGATCGTCGATGCTGATCGCTGGTACACTCAGTCGTACCCCTGGGAGATTAATTCCCTGTCGGCTGCGAATTGTGCCCTGTTGGATGACGCGTAGCCGCACGCGATCCTCTCGCTCTTCTTCGACGACCATGCTGACCATGCCATCGGCTAGCATCACTTCATCACCGACGGTTAACTCGTCCACGAGTGGCTCATAGCTTGTGCTCAGCTCGTTAACTTCTGCGGGCTGACCCGTGACGAAGTAAAACTCATCGTCACGGTTGCACTCGATACTTTCGGCCAGCAGATCACCGAGACGAAACTTCGGACCAGCAAGATCGACTAGAATTGCGATTGGCTGGTCGAGCTCGGCGCTCACTTGACGAATGCGGTCGACGAACACCTGTTGCTCGTCGGGCTCGCCATGGGCCATATTCAAGCGAAACACGTCGGCACCTGCTCGTATCAGAGCGGCCAACTGCTTGGTCTCGCCGCAGGCGGGCCCCACTGTTGCCACGATCTTGGTTCGCGACAGTTTGCTGTGTTCGCGTGCGAATTGAATTTCGTCCATAAACAGTCCTGGGGATTGTAGATCGCCGCCCAGGTCGATCGATAATCGCACTGCTGAGTCCATCATATTGTTGTCGCCGGACTTGAGATTGGGAAGATGTCGCTTCACAAGTTACTCGGCCTGCTGCCGAATCATACCGCCCTTGCTCACCCGACTACCTTCAACCATACTTCCGTAGCTGTCTAGTCGGCGTGGGATCGTGGCAAATGTGTTAGATTTCTCCGCACTCGCTTGACACTCGCTATCATTACAATCGTTAGAGACCGCTTACCCAACCATCGGCGTGGTGTAATATTGAGCGATTGGCACAACAAGGTTTGTTTGGTTACCGGTGCCTCGTCCGGGTTGGGATTGGCGATTGCCAAAGCGTTTTCCCAGCGCGGAGCGCGTGTTGTTATTTCGGCCCGTCGGGCGGAACCTCTCCAACAAGCAGCCAAAGAGCTTGGAGCGAATGTCGTACCCATCGCCGCCGATGTGACAAGCCAAGAAGACGTTGAGGGGCTGCACGAAGAGATTACCGATCATTTTGGAAAGCTCCATTTATTGTGCAACTGTGTGGGCCAATCGACTCGTGGCAAGGTGCTCGATACAACGGTCGAGGATTTTCAGAAGTTGCTCGAGATAAACTTTCTTGCCGCGGTGCGTACAACAGGATGTTTTGCCTCACTCTTGCTGAAAGACAGGGGGCACGTAGTTAACATCGGTTCGTTGGCTAGCAAGCTTGCGCCTCGATTCCTGGGTGGTTATCCAGCGAGCAAATTTGCCCTGGCTGCCTACTCGCAGCAGCTGCGGTTGGAGCTGGGGCCGCAAGGATTGCACGTGTTGTTGGTCTGTCCGGGCCCAATCCTACGCGACGATCCGACATCAAGGTACGACGAAGAGTCAGCCGACCTGCCTTCCGCAGCACAATTACCCGGCGCTGGCGCCAAACTGCGCGGCATCGACGGCGATTGGTTGGCGAAGCGAATCGTGACCGCCTGCGAGCGGCGCCAGCCGGAGCTGGTTGTACCCTGGAAGGCGCGTCTGCTGGCAGCAATATCGCAACTCTCTCCCAAAACTGGCGATTGGTTGCTGCGCAACTCCACGGGCGGTTAGCCAGCTTGATTGGTTAAAGCTGCATAACTTAGCACCATTACTGCAATGTAGACCAGCAACAGCACTACGCCAAAGGGACGTTTCATCTCGTCTTTCGAAACAAACACTCCTACGCGAAACACCAACAAGACCAGAAGCATTCCTGGGAACAACAGACGGAAGAACGAAGGGTCGGCTGTAAGTCCGCCAGGTGTGACGGCCGCCGAAGTGCCCGCCACGAACAGCACGTTGAGAATATCTGCGCCAATGACGTTCCCCACGGCCAGATCGCCGTGCTTTTTGAGTGCTGCTGTCACCGCAGTTACCAGTTCGGGCAGAGAGGTCCCGAATGCAACAAGTGTCGCTGCGACTATTGCGCTGGGCACGCCAATCCGATTGGCTGCTTCTTCGATCGCTGGTATTAAGACAGTACTGGAGCCAACGACTAGGAAAATCGCCAGCAAGAGCTTGGCGATGACGAAACCCAAGGGCGACTGCATGTCGACCTCATATTCTTCTAATTCGACTTCCTGACGCGACGTTTTTGCCCAACGCACTGAAAGCCACAAGTAGCAGACCAACAGCATAACAAAGATGACACCTGCCGCCTGTGGGAGACTTCCTCCTACTTCAAATGGATTGCCTCCTGTGGCCCAAGGCCAGCAGGCCGCCACAAGTAGCAGTCCCGCGCCAAATTGCAACCAGCCCTGTCGGTTGACGATTTCGCGGGGAAGGCGAAGGGGATTGATCAGACAGGCGATCCCAAGGATCAGTCCGGTATCGCAAATGATTGAACCAACGGCATTGCCCAAAGCCAAGTCCGGTTTCCCACCCAGCGCTGCCAGCACAGATACCGCAGCCTCAGGGGCTGTTGTGCCGAGGCTTACAACCGTTGCGCCGACTATCACCTTCGGCATACCTGAACGCTCAGAAAGTACCACCGCCTCGCTCACCAACCAATCGGCCGACTTGCCCAGCACGGCGAGAATCGCGACGATCTCCAGTGCCAGTGCCCAGGTTGATTGATTGGTGAAAAACTGATGCAGCGATTCTTCCATAGTATTCGGCTGGGTGAGCGGTCGAAGTTCGGTGGTCAGAAGACAGCCGCGATGCCTCGCAAGGCGCGCCGGCCACACTTTTCTACCATCAGCTTGCTTCAATGAGCAACCGCAACAGCCTGTTGGCTGCGGTTTCGCCAGACGACAGCGCAGAAAAAAGAGCCCGGTTGGCCCTGCGAGGGGTTGCCAACCGGACCCTTACTGTGAGGGTTCCCAAGTTAAGTGAACTTTCGAAACCGCTCGTCAGCCCTTCTACTCGCGTTGGCCCGAGTTGGGTCTAAGGCGTCATACGCTGACGCACCGTCGCAAGTTGAAGCACGCCTGGGTCTTCGCCGGTCTTCCCGTGGCGGGTGAAGGCACCAGACGAAAGGGCGTGCTCGACTGACTCTGGGAAGGAGAAAAGCACGTTGTGTGCCAAACATCGCGAGGAATCAAAATGGCGCAAAGATCTCGTACAAACAGCCGAGAATTCGGTTCTCTCGACAGTAGCAGCAACGACCCGAGACCACCCACTGGGGGATGTCTGCTTTGTATCTTTTACAGATTAGCAACAAATCGCTTACTCTTCACGGTAGGTTTCGCAGCACACTTGCCAGCATCGCTAGGAAAACAGGTCCGACAGTCGGCAATTCTCGATCCTCCGCCTGGCAAAGCAGGATGTAGGTCGCCTCGGAAGTCTGGAAACCGCGCAGCCAGCTCGTATTGGTAAAATCTAGACAGTAGAAATTCACGTCAAAGCCAGGAATATCTCGACCCTCAAGACGGCTCTGAACCGGCTCGACTTCCATTTCTTGATAAACCGTTCGAAGGGCACTAAGAGCTTCATCGAATAGGCCTTCAAGTTCTGCTCCGGCTGGGTGCTTGCTGAGTTGCCAAAAGGCCGTGTTCGGGCTGGAGACCACAACCTGCTCGCCGTCGACAGTCATTGGGTCGAGCGACTCCTGGTCTACCGACCAGTTATCGGGATACTCGAAGCGTATGCCAAGTTGATCGAAGACGGCAGGCATAGTAGTTCGAGGGTTCACACGACGTAACGGAATGCTAGCAGCATGCAGTTTACCAAATCACTAACCTAGTGCACATAGGTAACCCCGTGTGCTGTCGGGGCACTGACGTTGCGGCATCGAAGGATCAGTTGGTACGCTCCGGCGGATTTATGGCCCCTTCTCTTCAGGTTTCCTCTTGTTGAACGACCGCGGTGTACGTTTGCTGCTGACGTTGCTCGCTGGCTATTCGCTGGCCGGTGGCGGCTGCGCTTCGATGCGCAAGCAGAAGATCGTTCCTGAGTCGATCGCTGCCTGTCGTCAGATGTCGCGCGACGGCGTTGCTGCGATGGAGCTTGGTCAGTGGGATAAGTCGCGATCCTTGTTGGAAGAAGCGGTTACCACTAGTCCGACCGACATCGATGCCCGTCGCCATCTGGCCGAGGTCTTGTGGCAGACGGGCGATCACCGAGACGCAGTGGTTCACATGGAAGCGGCGGTACGGCTAGATCCTCGCAACGCGCCGACAGTCGTTCGGTCGGGAGAGATGCTGCTAGCCGTGGGCGCCGTGGATAGCGCTGCTGATCGTGCCCAGCAAGCGATCGCCCTCGACGCCAAGTTGGCTGGGGCGTGGGCTTTGCGAGGTCGCGTTTATCGTCAGCAGGGAGAAGCGGCTCGAGCTCTGGCCGACCTACAGCAGGCGCTGCGATATAGTCCTCACAATACCGACGTACTCTTAGATACAGCAGAACTGCAATACTCCATGGGTAACGCGCAACGTAGTCTGACGACGCTGCACCATCTATTGGATGTCTACGCCCCCGGCGAGGAGCCACAACGTGCGCTTTGGCTGGAAGGGTTAGCGTATCAAGCGCTCGATCGGCCGCGGGATGCTGTTGAAAGTCTCTACGCTGCTAGTCTGCGTGGCAAACCGCAAGCCGATCTGTTGTATCAATTGGCCCTAGCTGAACAGACAACCGGCCAATCCGCGGCGGCAGCGAACACGGTTCGCCAAGCGCTTGCCGTGGATACCGAGCACCAACTCAGCCAAGTATTGCTTGCTCGGCTGGAGGGTTCTGCTGCTCCACGGCAGGACGGTGTCATCCGTCGCTAAACCTCTTCGAAATCTAAGGCCTCCTCGATCGGAAGCCCGGCAGCTTCAGCTCCAGGTCTCTCATTCGCTACAATCGGCACGATCCTCTGCATTCGATAGATTTTGCCCCCGCCGGTTCGTTACGTAAGGTATGTTTCTACAGCGTAATTCAGAGACGAATTTACCCCCACGCGCAACCATCCCAGCGAAATAACCGCCCGCCTTGGAGCTTACCCATGACAACCATTCTCTCGCCCGCCACACCGCCGGGCTTCGTTGACCGTCGACAGTCCGGAGATTTCGACTCCAATGTCGGCCGCGAGCGACGCCAGTTTGCCAACAGCCACGACGAACTTTCGCCCGATGCAGCCGAGTTGGCGCGCGCAATCGATCAATACAAGCTGACGCACCGTCGTCGCTTTATCAACTTTGAAGAGATGCTCTCCATCTTCAAATCGCTGGGCTACAGCAGGAATTAATCCGAGGTCTCAGGCTCCCGGACGCTTCCGTTTACGCGTGGGTCATAGCCAGGAAATGGTAATCGGCGTGGGTCAATGCAGCTCAGCCTCGTCTCGAGGCCGACCACATTCAGGTCCAAATCCAGCGGTTTCCGTAGGCGTTACCTAACGAACGTCTACCTGGCTACGCGAACTTTCGGCACTTCAATAGGTCGCTGCCTCCAATCTATTTATTCCTCCTCTCTGGGGTCCCAACTTCGGGGAAAAAACTCCTTCATTCTTTCCCTGCCGTCGCTTGTCTTTCCTGGAAAACAAGGCGTGTGGCTGCGACAGGTGGGAAAAAATGGGTGGACTTTTTGCATTTACAGCTCGTTTCTCCAGGTTTGTTTCCGTGGTCCCTTGTTGATAGTCAGTGGCAACGGACAACTGACTTCGATCATATCGCGATCCGAAACACCTACTCTGGCTTCGGCATTCAAATAGGCCGACGAACGAAAACCATTGTAGTGATTCAGAGGAGGATTTCAGCAACGAGTTTTGGCCGGCTAGATTCAACGTCACGAATGCTAGACCAGTTCCTTTAATTCAGTTGCCGCAATGGGACAGAATTCTCAGGGTTGAAAATCGGACTATCCCATTCGCCTCGGTTCTCTCATTTCTTCCAAAGAAAAATTGTCTCGCAGAGGCGCTGAGACAGCAGAGAGGAAATCAGATTGCCGAAAATCAGTCTCTGTGGTCTCTGCGCCTCTGCGAGAGGTGTTTATTAGTTGTGCCGTAGGCCGCGTCTGGATTCTCAGTGGCCATGAACAAAATAGTAAGAACTTAGGTCACAGTGTCATGGGACAGCTGTCGAGTAGCAAGGTACTGAGACGATTCTGGCTAACCTCTTGGTCTAATCCCCCAACGTTGTCACAATGGGGCGATGCCTTCGCTCGTAGCCCAAGCTGTTTCTAAGACCTACCCCGCGGCGGACGGTGCTTCGTTGAAGGTGCTGGTGGATGCTTCGCTCGCGCTGAACTCGGGCGAGAGCGTGGCTATTTTGGGGCCCAGCGGCTCGGGGAAGAGCACGCTGTTATCGATTCTGGGCACGCTAGAGCGGCCCACGACTGGTAGCGTTGAGCTTTCGGAAACGGATTTGTTTACGCTCACCGAGAAAGAACTAGCAGCGTTTCGAAGCAGGCAGATTGGCTTCGTCTTTCAAGATCATCACTTGCTACCGCAATGCACGGTGCTGGAAAACGTGCTGGTGCCGTTCCTGGCCGACGGATCGGCGGGTCGCAGCGAATTGGCCCTGGCCGAGAAGTTGTTGGAACGGGTCGGCCTTGGCGAGCGGAGCCTACATCGACCGGCGCAGCTTTCTGGCGGCGAGCGTCAGCGAGTTGCGATCGCGCGGGCACTAGTACGCCAGCCGGCCTTGCTGCTCGCCGACGAGCCGACCGGCAATCTCGATCGGACCACTGCCGAGACAGTCTCCGATCTGCTAATCGAGCTGCAACAGGAGCATAATTCCATGTTAGTCGTAGTGACGCATAGCGAAGTACTGGCCGCGAAAATGCAACGCCGCGCTGAGCTTACCGAGGGGTGTCTTACGAGCGAAGTGTCGTAGACCTCCGGTCGTGATCATTGGTCGCGTGACCAACCGAGCGTGTAGGCGGTCATCGTGCCACTGCCTTCGTTGCAAACGACCAGCATGGGATCGTTCGAGGGGCTTTCAGCGGCAGGAATCATTACGATGCCTTCCGGCGCACAGTCTAGGAGTCCATCTTCGGCAAGTGGTGGCAAATATTCTAGAAAGGTAGACTCAGCTGGAACCGTTACGTCGTAGAGCATCACGCCCCCCGTTTTTTCCAGACTGATCGCAGCAATCAGGCTGCTACCAACTTTGCCTACGGCCACGCCTTCGGGTTCCGGCCCTCGCTGGGGACTGCACTGATCAGGAATTCCTTCGGCAGTACTGTCGGCGTTGTAACGCTGGGCAGCTTTTTGCGAAGTGATCCATTCGAAGTCGTTCCCACTGTCGAACACCATCTCAGGCTTGCGCGCCTGGTCCATTTTCCAGAGCGTAAACGATCTCGCTCCAAAACAACAAAGCTCATCGAGATCGCCATCGCCGTTGGTATCGCCGGAAGCCATAGATACTTCGAGTCTACCTAGCTGATCGTCAGCAAGTAGAAGTCTAGCACGGAGATGTTCATCCAGCGCGATACCTCGCCCGGTGAGCTCACCCGCGGGGCATCGTTCGTCAAACCCAACGTACTTGCGCGGGTCGCCTTCGTTGACCGTCAGCAGATAATCACTTCCCTGACTACGTAGAGATGCGATGCCGTCAGGTTGATAGAGACCAACTACAGGCCAATGGCGAATTCTAGAACCACCGTCCGTGTCGCTGGCATCCAAGCCTGCAGTCCATAGCGTTTTATTATTGTCTAGATTAGGAACCTCTGCGTGAAGGAATTGTTTCATTCCTAACGAGTGGATCATTGATACGTGGCCCGCTGGAATATCGATTTCAGCGATGGCATTGTTTTCTTGCAGAGCTACCCAAGCACGTTTTGAATCGGAGCTGATCGCGATGAACTCGGGTTCCAGGTCTTCGCTGACAGTGGCCTGTCGGTCGGCGTGCCGCGAACTAGGGCCGAAAATGCGAATTCCACGGGTCCGCAATTCCTCGCGTTGCGAATCAAATTGATTAAACGTCACTTGGCGAACAGAAGTCCTAATAGAACCTGCTTGGGTGTCGATGATCGTGATCGTGCCCTCGGGGTCGAAGGCAAAATCTTCGGTAGGTTCTCCTTCATTGGCTGCCAGTAAGAAACGACCATCGGGCGAGAAGGTGACCATGTCGGGTAGATAGCCGGCCGAAAAAGATATGGAATCGCTGGGGGTTATCCCGTTGGAGTTGTTGAGTTCAAACAACTCAATCTTTCCAGCAAGTCTCCTGTCGTGAGCTGCCCAGGCAATTGCCAACCGTCCTTGGGAGTACGCGACGCTGGTTGGGTAGTAGCCCGCTTCAGCAGAAAGCGATCCAACACACGTGCCTGTTCGTGCATCGACAACGTCAACGCCGCCGTAGACAGTCACGTACATCAATCCAGTTTCAGAAGAGAAGCAGGCAATTTCACAAGCGCCCCTCGGGGCTTGATAACGCCATTGAAAGTCTGACCGAAGCTCCTGATTCGCCAGTAAGACAGATTGCAGGCAGAAGGTTAGTGCCAACGCAAGCAAGAGCTCGAATCGAGGCATCTCGAAGTGTTTTCCTGCGGAGAGTTGCATCGTTTAGCATCCTTCGGGTCATCTTGCTCAAGTAAATATCCAGCTGCAGATGCTGTCAGGTATTCAAGAATATTGTGTCGCCAGATTCCTAATGCTTCAAGTGAATCGCAGCAAGAACGACTCGTCTGAATCAAGAATGTTGCTTTGTCGAAAGCGCAAAAGCTGTCTTATTAATTCTGTGTTTAGGGATTGTTAGCAAACGATGAAGACGCGATGAGACCTGCGTTTTTTCTATACTCGGCTGTTGAACCTCAAATTAACTCCGATTTCTAGGAGTCAAAGTTTCCGCGATGTAGTGGTGTGGCGCCGGGGGGGAGTTGTGGCGCACGAAGGAGTCGTCTGAGAGTGCAAGTGGTATATCGAGTGAATGAGATTACTTAGAACAACTCTCTAAAAAGCAATGCCACAGAGCGCACAGAGGTCTCAGAGAATATGCTGAGGACGTAAGACTCCCTCCGTGTTCTCTTTGAACTCGGTGGCTACACAATTTAGGGATTTGCTCAGGAGCTAGGCAGCCTGCCCGGTTTTTGCCCGATGTTCCTTGCCACTAGTGGAATTCTTGCCTCGTGGCAGACGTCGATAGAGCGTGGCGAAGTTCTTTTGGAAAAATCCGTTCCACCAGTGAGTATTCCTCCACCAAGGAACGTATCGAAACGGTGGCTCGGGCCAGTCTTGTGAAGCGATCACATCGCGCATCGCCGCGGGATGCGTACCACGAAAAGGAACGCACACGTTCGTGTCGTACTGGTAGGTTTCAGCTGAACTGACGTTTGGCGGTGCCTGCCCGGCTTCGCGTCCACGGAGAGTATCCCAATAGAATCCCAGGAACTTCGCTAGTTTCTGTCCCATCACGGCCGGCTCGCGAACCCAGCCGTAGTGGTACATCTGGGCACCGGTGCGTTTACTGCGCGGCTTACGTCCCTCGATGGCGAAACCGCAAGCGTCGCCCACCGAACGCATTCCGATACCACCTCGGATGATGCGAATCTGCCGACGGTAAGGCAAAGGATTAATCAGGCGGTAGCTGCCGTAGAAATGTCGGTAGCGAAAGCTGAGCCCCTCCACTCGTCGATCTGGCAGATAACGCTCCATGGCAGCGCGTAATTGTGCATGATCCGATTCGTGAATCACCTCGTCGGCCTGAATGTAAAAACACCAATCGCCATCGCATTCGTCAAGGGCAAGATTGGTTTGCTGCGCCATTACCTGACCGCCGCGGCGCAAGTTCTCGTCCCATTCGGTTTCGATAATTCGAATCTTGGATGAGTCAATTGCCCGAGCGCGCTGGAGCGTTTCATCACTGCCTTTGCCGACTGCCAAAACGAATTCGTCGACCAACGGAAGCACCGATCGAATGCTTTCGACGAACGGATAGCCGAACCGCACTCCGTCGCGGATGATGCTAAAACCGGAAACCTTCATGGCAATTCAATGATTTGGAGAGGACGGCATCCTGAGAAACTTGGCTGGGATGTTAGTCCAGACGGCGCCGATGGTACAGGCGAGAAGTTGCCTGTGCGAAGCTAGGTAAGATATCCGGGTCGACCGTGATAGCACCGGTTCCTCCCAATTTGCGGTGTTCCCCAACGGATTTGGTCGCTTCCGACCACCAGATCGTACCAAGCGACTGATGCCGCAGCGCGCATCGGTTCGATGCTTACCAATGCGTCTTTGTTCTCCCGCTTCCCCTTGCGAAACATTTGACGATGCGAATTCTCCGAGAGTGCTTCTGCCTCGCGATAGCCTTCTGCCTGTTGACGAGCGTTGCTGCAGGCTTCTGCTGGAACCCCCACTCGATGCCGAGCAATTGTGCCCAGTGTTGGGGGTATGGGTGTGGGCCAGGTTATCACGCCCCAATACTGCGGCCTCCCCACCATTGCCGTCACCGCTGTCGAGCGCCACGCTACGTAAGCGTGCCGCATTGTCTCGCCCCCCGCTGCTGTTCGTGCGGTGGTTGCGGCTACTATCCGACGATGCCATACGACATGGGTCCTCAAAACCATGGGTCTCCCGACGTGGCTCCGCCAGCTGAGGATTTGCCACCGGCAGTTCCTGAGTCGACACAAGCTCTTTTCTTCCCACCGAACTCGCGCGCGCAATAGTCAGTCAGCCGCTGGGTGTCTTTTCAATAGGTGGAGCAGTACAATGACCCGTTTGCGCAGATAGCCTCGGGCTTCGCAGATGGATCATCTCATTAAAATTGTGTTGGTTGGAGCTGCCCTGGCCCTGCTGACGGGTTGGTTCTGGCGTCGTTCCCGTGCAGCCCAGTTGAAAGCGCTACGCGAGCTGGCTTGTCTGGAATTTTGCGACATTCGACCGCAACTTGAGAAGATATTTCTCGATGCTGCCACAGCTACGGGTAAACCGCGTGGACTAAAGTGGGAGAAATGCCAATTAGGCGAAGATCAGGTGTTTGCCGTCGATCGCGTCACGGGCGAGCTTTATGCCTTAGCAGGAGCCACGATCAGTTTCAGCGCGATTGCCGGTGGAGATATGGAGGATGTCGAAGCGGTTGGCAACCTCCGCTATGCAACTGTCGTGCTCGTCTATCGGCAGGGAAGTTGGCAATCTGATGGTCAGGTCATGTTCAATCTCGAGCCGGCGCAGGCTGTCGAGCGCTACCAAGAAAGCCTGTCTCGGCTGGAAAATGTTCTGGCAGATTAGCTCTGCGCCAGTTTGGCATATAACAGCCGGTCAATCACTTGGCCATCTTTGATCGCGCTGCGGCGCAACGTCCCCTCCAACCGGTAGCCAGCTTTTTCCAATACGCGCGCAGATCCGGGATTCCACTGAAAGACCCAAGCTTCGAGCCTCTGCAGCCCGAACTCTGGTAGTGCGAATTCCGAAAACGCACGGACAGCGTCGGTCATCACGCCCCGACCCCAGAAGGGTTCGCCCAACCAATATCCTAACTCTCCCGAGACGCATTCAACATCGTCCTTCAAGCGCACTCCGATCGATCCAACTGCCTTTGCATCGACTTCGATTGCGAATACCGTCTCTCGATCTTGACGTTTCGTTCGTTCAATAAACTGCCTGGCATCACTTAGCGAATAGGGATGCGGGAAGGTATCGCGCAGATTCCGCCAGACTCGCCGATTGTTGGCGTACTGGGCCAGGGAGTTAGCGTCCTCCTCTCGAAAAGGACGAATAACGCAAGTGTCCAGCGGTATCACCGAGACAGTCTCAGCTAGCATGGCAGCTCCGGGTGAGTTTGGTCTAGAAAGGCATGTTTATACAAGAGTCTGATTCTGTCGGAAAGGTTCGCTCAGGAATTGATGGGCACCATTTATATCGCCGAGAGTGTGTGCATTTTTACAGATGTCCAACCTCCAAAATCAGTAGAATTTCTCAAACATTGCTTTGCGATTCTTGCCTGCATGGGGTCTTTCTGAATGGCACTAACTATTATCTTGCTCGCGGTCGTTGCCCTGGCGTATGCGAATGGGGCGAATGACAACTTTAAAGGCGTCGCGACTCTCTTCGGGAGTGGTACAACCAACTATCGTGGCGCCCTGCTTTGGGCCACGGTGACGACCCTACTTGGATCGCTGGCAGCTGTGCTTTTGGCGGACAAGCTCATCAAGGCATTCTCTGGCAAAGGAATGATCGAAGCCACGACAGCGGCCGACCCTACCTATGTTGCCGCTGTTGCGTTGGGTGCCGGCCTCACCGTGTTGCTTGCAACACGAGTCGGGATGCCGATCAGCACCACGCATTCTCTAATAGGTGCCTTAGTCGGGTCAGCCGTCGCTGCAAGCGCGTCGATCGACCTTACGGTGTTGGGCGATAAACTGCTGATGCCGCTGTTGATTAGCCCCTTCTTGGCTCTCGGGGCAACGATGCTCATCTATCCCCTTCTGAAGTCTTCACGGCGTCGGTTGGGAATCGGCGAGGAGACCTGCATTTGTGTCGAAAATCAGGTGATGGAGACCGTGCCCGCGAGCTGCTCGCCACTGGCGTTGGTTGAGCGAGTCGATCATTGGAGCGTTACGACCGGTACTACAGCAACCTGTGCTAGCCGTTATTCCGGCCGGGTGTTGGGAATCGAAGCGGCGGCGGTGCTTGATAAGCTCCATTTTCTTTCGGCAGGCGCAGTCTGTTTCGCTCGCGGATTGAACGACACACCCAAGATCGCCGCGATGCTGTTGGTAGTGCCGGCAGTCGGTCGGTTTTCTGCCTGCGCCGCCGTAGGCATCGTGATCGCGCTTGGTGGTTGGCTTAGCGCGAAACGCGTGGCCGAAACCATGAGTCAGCGGATCACTCCGATGAATCATGGTCAGGGGTTCACAGCTAACGCTATAGCTGGTCTGATCATCATCTTCGCCAGTAAGTTCGGTTTGCCAGTTTCCACGACTCACGTGTGTTGCGGAGCGTTGTTTGGTATCGGTGCAGTTACGGGAGCTGCGCGGTGGAAGACCATCGGCACGATTCTCGTGGCCTGGGTCACTACGCTGCCCATGGGAGCACTGCTCGGTTACTGTACTTTTCATTTGCTTCATAGTTTCTAATCTTCTCGTTCCATGCTTCCGATCAGGTTGAAAGTCGAAATTCGCCAGTCTATATTGTGTGCTGCACCGAATTTCGCCTAATCATCTTTTCTGTCCTGGCGCGCAGCATGTCCTACGGTTCCGATTATCGTGATCGACAACGGAGGAGCCGTCGTCGAGAGCAGCGCTTGGTCTTCAACGTTGTTCGGTCGATAGTTGTTACCGCAGCATTGGTCGCAATTGCGTTCGCGTTCGATGTTCCGAAGAAGATTCGCCAAAAATTAGTGCCGGCCGACCCAGTAGCGGTCGCTGAGCGCGACAATCCAGTTCCCCAACTTTCAGCGCAGCGGTCAGTTGAAGAATCGCTTGACGCGCTAGACCGATCTGAACAGAAGAGCGAACCCCAGCTAAGCGACGCTGCCGCAGAGATCGAACAGGTCAAAGTGACTGACGCGCCGCCCCATTCCCCCTCCCCTACTGCCTTAGAGAGAAATGTGCAGCCGGCAGTTGCTGACCAATACGCGGGGAGGCGTGTTAGGCTTCGACTAGACAAAAAGCAGGTAAAGATCTCTCTCACCGAACTAGATTCTAAGGATCAACTAGAAGAAAGAGTACGGATAATCGCGCTGCGAAACATCGATGAGAAAGTCGAACTGAGTCCTAAAGACGGAATCGTCGCTGGTGACTCCGAATTGCAGATTCTCTTTCCTGAATATCCCCGAGTTCGAATACTCATCAATACTGAGAGAATTGGTAATCGAGTATTCTTGATGGTCGAGCCGCAAATGGCTTCGCGGATGGGGGTACCGATGCCCTATACGCTGAGCAAGATCAAGAGCGAAGCCTTCAAGGTAAGGCGCGAAGCAAGAGACTTGATCAACCTACAAACCCAGGAAAATGCAGAACTGCCTAGGCTGACGAATCTACTTAACTCTGCTCGTCTTCCGCTGGCGGACTATAAGCAGGGTAAACTTCGCCTGGGCATTCTGAAAGACAATGTCAAGCAGAGAGAAGGCCAAATCAAAGAGGTCAGCCAATCGGTTGAACAAGCGAACGCTATCGAGAAACTCGCGGGAGTAATGCACCGTCGAGCCGAGCTCTGCTTCGAAGTGCTTGATAATCACTAGCCCGAGAGAGCCGTTGTTGGAGCTTCTGGCCGAGCCTAATGCGAGATATCGGTGCCCTACAGGACTACTATCGGCAAGACCATACTAATCTGACCCGTCTGTCGAGGATTGATCTTGGACATCTCCACTGTGGGAGGCTACGCTTAGAGGAGGTGAGTGGTTTTCCGCAGTATAAGCTTCCCGATGCGCATCTAGGAGTCTGTCTTGGCAAAGTCTATCTTATTTGACCCGAGCGATTACCGGGAACTCACCCCGACGGAGCAGGCTCTCCTGCAATTAGGTTACCAGCGTGCGAAGGATGCGCTAGCACGCAATGTGACATCCAAGGGGTTTTCCGCTTGTTCGCTTGATGACAATCAGGTGTTCGGTACCGATGCCAACTACCGTTCGGTGTGGGCACGCGATGGGGCTAAGAGCATTATCTGGACGCTCGACCTAGACGACCAGGACATTCGCGATTGTCAGTTCCAAACGCTACGCACAATTCTTTCTCATCAAGCGCCGGCAGGTCAGTTACCCGCACACGTGCTTATCGAAACCGACGAACCCGAATATGGCGGCGTCGGCGGTATCACTTCAATTGATAGCGCGCTCTGGACGATCATCGCCGTCGAGCGGCTCTGCCAACATACGGGCGACTGGTCGTTTGCCGAGGAATTCAGCGAAACTTTGCAGCGAACCATGGATTGGCTGGGAGCATTGGACGCAAACAATTGCGGACTGCTCGAAATCCCCGAAGCTGGCGACTGGACGGATTTATTCGCGCGTAGCTACCACGTACTTTACGACGAAGTCCTCTGGTACCGCTGCCTGGTCTGCTTTGCCAGCTTGTTAGCGCAACGTGGTGAAGACAAGAAGTCAGAGGATTACTTAGCTTGGTCGCGGCACGTGGGGACTGTATTACTGCGACGGTTTTGGCCTACTACAGCGATTGATGAAACTGAAGGTGGGACCAGCTTTGCCGACGTGCAATACGAGTTAGGAGATTCGCGCTACTTGGTAGCGCAAGTCTCACCTTTTAGTTACAGCTGGCGGTGTGACGTCTACGGGAACCTGTTGGCGTTTCTAACGAATCTGATCGACCGCGAGCGGGCGATGATGACGTTCCGTTTCTTGTGGGGTGTCGGAGCGAATGATCCTGGCCCCGTGAAAAACATGTATCCACCGATTCATGCCGGAGATCCTGAGTGGCGCGACTATTTTGCGGTCAATCTGCTGAACCTACCGAATCACTATCATAACGGTGGTGTCTGGCCGTTCATCGGAGGGTTGTGGGTCCGCTATATTCACAAGCTCGGTCTAACAGACGTCGCTCGCCGCGAGCTGGTCAGCCTTGCGAAGCTCTGTTCGCAGGGTGTCAACGAAGAGTGGGAATTCAATGAGTGGCATCACGGTGTTACCGGTCGACCGATGGGTAAGGCCTACCAAACCTGGAGCGCTGCCAGCTTCCTGAAAGCCTGCCACGACCTGCACCTAGAGCCGAACGGCGCGGATCATTGCTAAGCGCGCCTGAGCGGTGCGCTTTCGCTATTCTCAAACCAATGTCGTAAACCTTCGCCCACTCCCGCGGCGAAATGGTCGCTCGCTTGGAAAATGCGTGGTGAGTTTAACGACTTGAGTTCGGGCAAGGCGTTGCCCACGACAATGCCCAAGAAACCCTGCTCAAACATCGCAATGTCGTTGCCCGTGTCGCCGCAGACGATTACTCGGTCGAGCGGTACCTTCCATGCGTCGGCCAGATGTGCGGTTGCTGTGCCTTTATCGATTCCTGTCGGTAATATGTCCAGGTCACGCTGCGAGCTATAAACGATTTTTACGTTTAATCCCGCTGCTTCCAGTTGGGCCTGCCACGCGCCGATTTGTGCCTCGCTCGCGTCGTAAGCAAAGTAGCTTACCTTGTGCTGGGATTGAAATCCGGCTGGCTGTAGGGCGACTCCTTCGATTTCTTGGAATACCTGCCGCACGACATTCTGGTCCCAGGCTCCCGAGAGCACAGGCCAATCTCCAAGTGGGGTAGATGTGTCGAAAGATTCAACCTGCGTACCAACGTTGCCGATCAAGGCATCAGGTTTTGGGAGCAGGGTTTTGGCGACCGACCGGCGAAGCGAATCTGTTGATCGGCCAGAGTTGTAGACCAACTGAATCGAATCACGCCGCGGCGCGAGCCATGCTGCGAGTGACTCCAAGGCCGAATCGTCCCCTAGCATCGTGCCGTCGACGTCGCTGACGATCAGGAACCGGTCGGCCACGCCTCCTCCTCAGCGATTTGGTCCATCTCTTCCTGATCCAGGCCATCGGCATGATCGCGCTCGACCCACTCGGAATGACCGAACAAAGGGCGAGGCGCCTCTTCCACCAGATTCAGCAGTCGTTGGGCGATACCGGTCCAAGTGAAACGAGCACGTGCTTTTTGCGTGCCATATTTTGCCAGCTGGTCGTACACTTCGCGATGTTGTAACACGGCTGTTATTGCATGGCCGAATGCGGGCGGATCGAATGGATTGGCATAAATCGCTTCCAGTCCCCAGGTGACATGCTCCCACAATCCGCCCTCGGTCGTAATCACCGCCGGAGTACCGCAGGCCATTGCCTCAATGGCCGTCATGCCGAATGGCTCGTAGCGACTACTCAGCGCAAACACGTCGGCCGCGCGATAATAGTCGGGCAGATCTTCATCGGAAATATAGTCATTGAAGATCACGCGCTCTGTGCAACCCAGGTCAGCGGCAACCTGATGCAAATCCTGAACTTTCTTCTGCTCTTTCTCGGTGGGGGAACTGGAACCGACCGCTAGCAGCAGCTTTGCGTCATCAACTCTTTCAAAAACCTCAGTCATAGAGCGGATCAACAAGTCGTATCCCTTGTTGCGCGCCATGCGTCCTACAGCCAGAACGATGCGACCTTCCAAGCCCAGTTGTTGCTTGAGAGCGCGGCGCGATGCACTTGAGACCGGGAAGAAGCGTCGATCGTCATATCCAGGTGGGATGACCTTGATCTTCTTGCGAGGGACTTCGTAGTCACCCTCGGTCGAGGTCAGAATATCTCGCTGCACAGGCGTGGTAGCGATGAGCAGGTCGCACTCGTCGTAGACGATCTTTTCTTCTCGAATACGACGGCGGAAATTGTATTTGTCCTCCAGCTCGCTCGGTTCGCCATCCATGTTGTCCCGTTTCCAGGAGCCGATCGAGTGCGGTGTGTGAATATGGCGGATGCCAAAGCGATTCGCCAAGGCCTGCCCCGCGAGCCCAGCATCCCAATAGTGGCTATTGATAAAGCTGTACTGCAGATCGTTGCGACGGATGTAGCGGGCGGCGTTTTCTACCCATTCAGGAATCGAATCGCAGAGAGTCTCTTTACGCACGAACTCGTCGCCACCACAGGGGAAGCGCAGCAATCGTACACGCTGATCAATTTGTTCCTCAGCGGGCTGATCTTCGAACTGTCGGGTGAGGATGTCGACGTGGTAGCCGAGGCCGGCCAGACAACGAGACAGTTCTAAAACAAAAACTACTTGGCCGCCGGTATCGGGCTTGCCAAACTCGGGCTCCGCGGCAACGTATCCATGCGTCGAGATCATCATGATCCGTTGCGACGGGGAGGCAGGGGACATTTTATCCTCCTGAAGTTAGGGTGGGCTGATCCATCTAACACAAAATGGTAGCAGAAAAGCCCCGTCTTTTTAAGTGCCGGCCCCCAAACCCCTTGAATAGCAGAGCTGAAAAGCCTTTTCAACTCGCGGCGCTATGGTCGAACCGATCGGGTAACCACTGCCGCGGGTCTTGCCCGAACAGTTGTTCAACAACGGCAAACAGTTCCTTATGGCGGCGCGCTAGCTCATGAGGCGCCGTGAAAAAACATTCAGTAACTACAGCGAAGAATTCCGCGCGATTAGTTGCACCGTAGGGATCGATCAGAGTTGGCTTCTTCCCGGCGATGAATTCCACAAGTCGGTTGTACTCAGCGTCGGTAATTTTGTACCATCGTTTTTCAAATTCGAAACTAGTCATCGGTGGCGCGCCATCAGTCGAGCCGTCCAGGGAGTCCATCTGGTGGGCGAACTCATGGAGGGCTACTGATCGGCATCGTCGCGCATTACGACCATCGCGCAGGACAACATTCCAGGCCAGTACCAGCGGCCCACCCTGCCACGATTCGCCCAGACGAGTCTCAGGATGGACTGGTAGACCAGCAGTTTGGCCGATTAACAGCCCTTCCGTGGATGCCGGGCGAGCCTCGTAAGAACCGGCGTAAACGATGATCGTTTTCAATCGGTCGAAGTAGTAGGGTTTACCAAATCCTAAAGTTAGCAGCGCTGCCTGACCGGCGATCGTGACACGCATATCTTCGGTCACCTCGAACCCTCCTCCTCCGACCCAGTCTTTTTCATGCCACAGGATGCAAACAAAGTCGCGAACCCGTTGTTGCAGCTGATCGTCGAGGTAGGGATACTGCCACACATTTTCGCGCAGCAAGCCCTCCCAAGAACTTGGCATCTCGGTCGACAGCCACTTCTTGCGACGTCGTTTTCTATTAAAACTAAAAAGCAAAACGGTTCCGATTGGTAAGGGTTTGAGGCAATAAGTATTCGTGTAGTAGAGAAAAAATCCCCCTCGACGCCAAGAGCACTACAACGACTGCTTGCCAACGGGGCCGCGCACTGCGATGATAGAGTCTCGTCTCGATTCTTGACTTCTTCCCTGGGGGTTCCGGCCATGTCGTTAGAGTCTGCTGCCAAAGACGGCATCCTTACTATTCGTATTCTTGATGACCGTCTCGTTGATCCGTCGATACTCGGTCGGATGTTCGACGATCTAAATGCGCTGATGTCCAAGACGACCGAGGACCGCGTAATCGTCGACTTCTCCCCGGTTCAATTCATGGCCTCCTCGGCTCTGGGAAAACTGGTTCAGTTTCAGAAGAAGTCGAAAGAGTACAACTGCAAGGTTAAGCTCGCAGGAATCTGCCCAGACATCTATGAGGTGTTCAAAATCACCAAACTGCACAAGGTGTTTGATATCGCCAAAGACGAACCGACGGCTCGCAAGGCATTTCAGAAGACGGGCCTGTTCCGTTAGTGGAGCAAGGGGCCCTCATCTGCCGATGGTAATAGGGTAGGCTCCTAACCTTCCGAGAATCCCATGAAGTCTTCCGAGGCCGTCAAGCATTACTTCCATCGGGCAGCCGATCAATTGGCGCTCACCGAAAACATGCGCACGCTGCTGATGACAGCCAAGCGCGAAGTGCAAGTGCAGATAGCCGTCGAGCTGGATAATGGCGATCTGCAAACGTTTATCGGCTATCGTGTGCAGCACGATAATGCGCGAGGCCCAATGAAGGGTGGCCTACGCTTCCACCACGAGGTCGACCTCGATGAAGTCCGCAGCCTTGCTTCGCTAATGACTTGGAAGACTGCGGTTGTAAACATTCCCTACGGCGGCGCAAAGGGCGGCGTTGCGGTTAACGTTCATCTACTCAGCCCCGCCGAGCTGGAGCGTATTACTCGAAAATTTATCGACGAGATACACGACGTCATTGGCCCCGACACCGATATCCCGGCACCCGATATGGGAACCAATGCCGAGGTGATGGCCTGGATCATGAACCAGCACAACAAGTACCACGGTTTTAATCCGGGCGTTGTGACTGGCAAACCGGTCGAGCACTACGGAGTGCCGGGCCGCGAAGAAGCCACTGGGCGTGGGGTCGGGATTTTAGCGATCAAGACTTTGAGCCGATTGGGGCGCAAACCACAAGACACACGCGTAGCGATTCAAGGGTTCGGCAACGTCGGCTCGCACGCCGCGAAGTTTCTTTGCGAAGCAGACTGCAAAATTGTTGCCATTAGCGACCTCAGCGGCGCTTACTTGCGAGATGATGGTATCAACATTGGCGAAGCGCTACGCTACGTCAATGAGAACAATCGCTCGCTCGAAGGATATTCAGAGGCGGATCACATCAGCAACGAAGAATTGCTCGAGCTCGACGTCGAATTGCTGATCCCTGCCGCCTTGGGTGGCGTAATTAATGTGGAGAATGTCTCGAAGATAAAGGCGCCTGTAATTATCGAAGCCGCCAACGCGCCCGTACGTCCCGACGCGGATGAGATATTGGCCAAACAGGGCGTAACGATTCTGCCCGACATTTTGGCTAACGCGGGTGGCGTGACGGTCAGCTATTTCGAATGGGTGCAGAATCGACAATATTATCAGTGGAATTTGGATCGCGTGCGGCAAGAGCTCGATCGAGTGATGTCCGCCGCGTTCGAGGAGGTATGGAGTCTGGCCCAGGAGCGACAGATTAGCCTGCGCACGGCGGCATTCATGGTCGGCATCGGCCGGGTCGGTCGAGCGACTTTCCTGGGTGGAATCACCTGACGGCGAAAAAGTATTGGAGAAAATCGTGACCGACGACTCCTTAGCGAAACTGCCCATCTTTCGTGGAATGGACGCCCAGCAGCGTCACGAGGCCCTGAGCATGGCTCAGCGCGTCGAGGTTGGGCCCGGCGAAAAGCTGATTGTCCAGGGCGAACTGGTACAGAACCTATGGTTCGTTCTCAGTGGGCATTGTGAGGTGAAACGCCGCACCTCGGCCGGTAAAGAGTTGAAACTAGCCGAGCTGGGCCCCAGCACACAGTTCGGCGAGATGTCCTTCTTTCACGCCTCGCCCCATTCGGCCGACGTTATCGCGACGACCGACATGCAGCTGATTCGACTGTCGCGCGCAGACTACGACCGACTCTGCGAGAGCGGCAATCCCGTGGCGTTCAAGTTGGCGCTTAACAGCCTGGAGCAACTCGCCGAACGCCTCCGCCGCACCGACCAGTGGATTACCGACTTGGTCACGCAAAAAAACCATCAGCCCACGGTCAGCGAGTGGACTTCGTTTCGCGAGCTGGTGTTTCGCTAAGGCCACGGGACCAGCCAGGCCGTGAAGCAAAAGGCAAATATAGTTGGGACTATGGCCGCGAAAATCAGGGGGATAGCTAGTAGCGCCCAGCAATACCTTCCTAAATCGATAGGTACTAAGAGCAACCTGACTTCCTGGTCGGGAGATTTCCATAACTTCCGTAGCAGCTGGAAACTAAGTAAGCAAAAAGCCAACGGAACACATACATTGACGTCGGCGACGCTCATATAAAACCATTGCCACAGGGTGAAGCCTGCCATCGGTCGTAACGAGAACGCCGCGTCGAATATACTGAGTATCAATCCTACGAGATAACCTACTGCCGCGATTCCGACGGCGTAGGCAACAAGCGGGGAATGATGCAGTACTGGCTCGCGAGATTTGCCTGGACTAACAAACGCCATAGCAGGCCAGTTCGCTGACAGTCGAAACGCAGCAATTGGGACTACAAACGCGAGCATCCCTGCCGCCTCGATTAGATCCCAGTGATTGCTTGCCCAGCCTGCTTCGGCAAAGTCAGGTGAGATCGTGGGAAACGATTCGAATCGGAACCAGTAGCCAAATGCCGCAGATACACTCAATAGCAATAGTCCAACAACTATTGTAACAGTCTTCCAGGTTCGGTTTCGTTGTTCGAAACGGAACGTCCTCAGCCAGCAAGCGGCTCCCGCTGCACCCGCAATCACTGCAGCTGAGGCCGCCCAGAACAACCAATTCGCCTCGGCCCGAAAGTTTGGGTAAGCGCCAGATCGTCGAAATTCAGGCCTCTGCCCCAGTTCAACGCCTGCTAGGGCTCGGTAAACGTAATAAATTGTGAGGACCCCTTGGGCAATGACAAACAATATCGCTGTCATAGCGAGCGCCCAAATCAATAAGCTAATTGCTGTATAACGCTTTCGCCTGGAGTTCTCAACGCCCTGGAGAGTATCGATCAGCACGACGATCACGCAACCAAGCAACAGGTACTCGGGTAACAGCCGAGAAGCGAAGAGAGAATGCAGACCTGTGTATACGGGAAGCCTAATTAAACTATGAGCAATGCCAGTTTTCAGAGCGATTGAGAGTGCCAGTAGGATCACGACTATAATGCGCCAAGCGATAGCGACCCGCACAGCGGAGCGATTGATCTCAGGAGAGACTTCCGGCCGTCTAAGCAGCACTATCTGCTGGCCTAAGCCGATGATCATTGCCGTAGCTACAGTGACTAACAACGACTCGTACGTTAGCCACGGAATGGACTGAATCACTTCCCAAGAATTTGAGCCAAGCGACCCGGTTCCGGCGACGCTTGTAAGACCGACACAAAAGCAGAACAGCAAGATAAAGAGAGCACGTAGGTTGAATTGGCTCGGATGTCGCATCAGCTTGGCGGTCCTTGGCCCGATATCTGTGGGAGTTTTTCCGCCACTTCTTGGCACTCATCCATCGACACATCCAGATGCGTAACCGCCCGCACTCGTTGGGCGCCAAGTGGCAACATGCGTACGCCTTGCTCCCGCAGTGAGTTGCAGAACTCAGCGGCTGTCCCCCACTCGACGGCAACATCGAAGACGACTATGTTTGTGTCCACCATCTCGAATGCCAACTGCAAACCGTCCGATTTGCGGATCGCGTCGGCAAGCACCTGTGCCTTGGTATGATCTTCAGCCAGTCGGTCGACGTGATGTTCCAGGGCGTAGAGCGCCGCTGCAGCAAGAATACCCGCTTGGCGCATGCCGCCGCCGAGGAGTTTGCGATGACGACGTGCCTGTTGGATTGTATCGGCCGAGCCGCTCAGAGCGGAGCCGACTGGCGCTCCTAGGCCTTTGCTGAAACAAGTGTTAACCGTATCAAAATGCTGAGCCCAATCGGCCGCCTTGATCCCAGTAGCGACGACGGCGTTCAGCAACCGCGCTCCGTCTAGGTGGCGCGCCAGACCATGCTCAGCAGCCCAGCCGCAGATTGCCGCGACTCCATCGTAGGGCAATACGCGGCCCCCCGCTCGGTTGTGGGTGTTTTCCAAGCACAGCAACCGGGTAATGGGAGAGTGAACATCGTCGGGCTGGATTTTGTCTAGTAATTGTTCCAGCTGGATAATGCCTTCCGGACCGTCAATCGGTCGAACCGCCGCCGCTGCCAATTGGGCGTAGCCCGCCTGTTCGTAGCAGAAGATATGACAGTTCGCATCGCAGAGCACCTCGTCGCCAGGGCGGCAGTGGAGTCGCAGGGCGATCTGATTACTCATGGTTCCGGAAGGAACGAAGACGGCACTTTCCTTGCCCAGCAGCTGCGCGATGCGCTGCTCCAGTTGCCGTACGGTAGGGTCTTCGCCGAAAACATCGTCTCCCACGTCGGCTTGGGCCATCGCCTCGCGCATACCCGGAGACGGCTTTGTGAGCGTATCACTAGCCAAATCAATGCGGATCGGCGAGACACCTTTCATTTTGGCGGTCTCCAGGAAACAATAGTGGTTTGTAAACTGAGGGGATAGCGTCCCAAGTTCTCGCTCCATCCAATATACCCGTTGCTATGCCACTGGCCATCCAACGTATCGACACTGCCGACAGGGCGTCTGCCGCACAGCTGGACGAATTGCGCCGTAAGCTCTCGCCTGAAGGGGAAGTCGTCAGCGAAGCGGGGCGCAAGAAAACAATTGCCGTGTTTGGCGAACCGCTGACGCCTGTCCAAGCGGTGGAGCGCATTTGCGGACAGGTCCGCGAACGGGGACTAGCGGCTGTGTTGGAATACACCGCTAAGCTTGACGAGGTCGTGCTCACGGCCGATACGTTGCGCGTCTCTGCAGACGAGTTGGCCACTGCCCACGCCGCAGCGGATTCTGAGTTTCTGGAGACGATTCGGCGCATCCGCGAAAACGTGCTCCGTTTTCAACAGGCGATCCTGCACACCGACGTCACGATCGATATTCCCGATGGCGGTTGTTTGCGACAACGGTATTTGCCACTTGAGCGGGTAGGCATATGCGTGCCAGGCGGAGCGGCCGCCTATCCTTCGACGGTACTGATGACAGCCGTGCCAGCACAGGCGGCGGGAGTTGACCAGTTGGCCGTCGTCGCGCCTCCTACTCAGTTTGGTTCTTACAATCAGGATCTGTTGGCTACTTGCCACGAATTGGGAATTCGAGAAGTCTACCGCATCGGCGGTGCGCAGGCCGTAGCTGCATTGGCTTACGGCGTCGATGGCCTGCCGAAGGTTGATAAGATCGTCGGGCCTGGCAATCTGTTTGTGGCGCTGGCTAAGAAACAGGTGTTCGGCAAAGTCGATATAGATTCGATTGCAGGCCCAAGCGAAGTGATTGTCGTAGCCGACGAGAATACCCGTGCCGATTTCGCCGCCGCCGATCTGATCGCCCAGGCCGAACATGCCCCTGGATCGAGCGTGCTAATTTCTTGGAGCGAATCGCTACTTGAAGGTGTTGCTGAAGAATTGGAGAAACAACTTTCGGTGCTGGAACGCGGCCAGCTGGCCCAGCAGTCGTTGGAAGCGTTCGGTGCGTTGATCTTGGTTCGCGACCGTGACGAAGCAGCTGAGCTGGCTAACGATTTAGCCACTGAACACCTCCACCTGGCTTGTGATGACGCTGAAGATCTGCTTGGTGCGATCCGGCATGCCGGCGCGATTTTTGTCGGAGCCTACAGCCCCGTAGCGCTGGGCGACTACGTCGCAGGACCTTCGCACGTGCTGCCTACCGGAGCCACGGCCCGTTTCGCTAGCGGTCTGTCTTCGAACGACTTCCTGCGATCGGGCAGCGTCATTCAGTTTACTTCCGAAGGGCTCGAGGCCGTCGCCGACGAAGTGCTGCTAATGGCGAACAAAGAGGGTCTCACGGGACACGCAAACAGCGTAATCATCCGACGTCCATCAGATTAACCACAAAGTCACGAAGAACAATAAGAAAGCGTATATTAGCTTCTAGGCGTTCTTCAAGCCTCTGCGGTGCACCGAGAACAACGTATGTCATTCTTCAGAGAGAACATCATCGATATGTCCGGCTATGTGCCAGGCGAGCAGCCCAAAGATGAAGAGTTCATTAAGCTCAACACCAATGAGAATCCTTACAGCTGCTCACCTAAGGTGAAGGCAGGCATTGGTCGAGTATTGCAAGTAGGATTGCAGAAGTATCCTGATCCGTTAGCAAGCGAGTTCCGGGAGCGCGCAGGTGAACTGCTGGGCGTCGACCCTGATTGGATCCTCTGCGGTAACGGCAGCGACGACATTCTCACGATTGTCACTCGTGCTCTAGTCAATCCGGGCCAGCACATTCGTTTTCCCCAGCCCAGCTACGTACTTTATAAGACGCTGGCGGATATTCAGGGGGCCCAATGCCATGTTGTCGATTACGAAAGCGATTGGTCGCTGGGCGAGGAGTTCACCAAACATTGCGACAAGCTACGGCTCGCCTATTTGGCTAACCCAAACAGCCCGTCGGGCACGGTGCTGCTGCCGGACGACGTTGCGAGAATCGCTGCCGCCTTGCCCTGCCCTCTACTGGTGGACGAAGCTTACGCTGACTTTGCCGAGACCAATTGCTTGAAGTTGGTCGAGCAGAACGAAAAGGTGATGGTCTCACGCACGCTTAGCAAGTCGTACGCCCTTGCTGGTCTTCGATTCGGTTACCTCGTGGCTCAGCCGCAGATGATTGCAGAGCTGGCGAAGGTAAAAGATTCGTACAATTGCGATGCACTGTCGATCGCGGGCGCCACGGCAGCACTTAACGACCAGGACTGGTTTACCGAGACCCGCAGCGCAATCCTCGCCACGCGCGCCCGACTTATCGAGGCTCTGCGCGCCCTCGGCTTTAACTGCGTCGATTCGCAAGCGAACTTCGTCTGGTGCTACCACCCGGGACACGAGTCTCTCAAGCTCTACGAGCAGCTGAAAGCGGGTGGAATCTTGGTCCGTTATATGAATTATCCGCAGTGCGGCGACGGACTGCGGATTACAGTTGGCACAGACCAGCAGGTTGAAGCGCTTCTTGAGCTGCTTAAAACATCGGTCGACTGACTCGGATTCTCCTTGTTTCGACCCGAAGCCAGCAGTGTCCTGGAAGTTTAGGCAAGGCGTGCGGGTTGCGGAAAGGTCGCTGGGCTCCGGTCAGGATTCTAGCCGATTTTACCCTTACTACCTGTGCGAGCCTGACCCTGCGTCGAATTCGGAAATCCGGCAAGGTTTCTCGCTGCTCCCACCACGTGCGCAAGTGTTACCGCCGATGCCCCGCTTTCGCCGCATAGCTCATGTGCTTTTCTTCTGCTCAGTTCTCGGACTGATCTCTAGTGCTGCGTGCGCCCAAAACAACTTCCAACCACCAGAGCAATTGCCCGAGCTACAGAGCGCCAACCCCGGACAGCAGGCGTACTCTGACGAGCTCGCCGCGATGACCGCCAACCCAGTTCTGTGGCAACAATATCAAGCGCTGCAAACGGGTGCAGTAAATGGCGGCTCGGCGTGTGGTTGCGGTGGCTCGCCATACGATCGCTGCGGCTGCAATCCGGAGCTATTTCATTGGATCGACGGACCTGGCTCGTGCGATTCCTGGTGTGTCGGTCCCAAGTGGGCCGTGCAGGCCGATGGGTTATTTCTGTTCCGCGACGACGCTGACTGGGATGCGGTGATTAACGATCCCGCTGTGATCGCTGACGTCGGCCCTACGCCAACTTTGGTTGACCAATTCGACCACGCGCCGGGTGCCAGACTGTTTGCTACGGCGTATAACGAGACTGGCTTTGGTATGCAGATTGGTTACATGGGAGCGAACGACTGGCACGCCACGCTCGCCTACGACACGGGCACTTTCGTACGGACATTCGACTACGAAACGCGGCTCAACTCGGTCGAGATCAATTTCTTGCCTTGCACGCCGTTTGCTTGGAAATACTTCGGTGGATTTCGCTACGTGGAAATTGACGAAGACTTCGCAGACTTCACCGCGAATAACATCACAATCCCTCCACCAGCGACCCCTCCAGCGGCAACGGTCGCGGTCGTCGATACCGGCATGAGCTACCTCTTGGAAAACCGCCTCATCGGGTTTCAGGTTGGCAGCCGGCGCGATAGTTGGCAGTTTGGTCGGTGGCTTACCGTCGAGGCGTTCGGCAATGCCGGCGTCTACTGCAACAAATTCAAGCGTGAGAACGTCTCGCGTAACGTGACCACGATCATCACCGGCGACGACCTTAGCACTCCTGACAATGAGTTTTCTGAGACCACGACCGAGGTCCGCAGCACAACTCGGCAAGACTTCGCCGAGATCGCCTTCCTTGGCGAGGCCGGTATTTCGGGCGTCGTGCGGCTGAACCAGTGCGTCGCTCTGCGTAGCGGCTATGAGGTGATGGTCGTGGACGGCATGGGCCAGGGCCTCGATGCATTCTTCTCTCCTGGTATCGATCGTTCGACGGTCCTCTATCACGGCCTGCAATTTGGCATCGAGTACCGCCGCTAACGCGCCGTGTAGTTCTGCCTGTTCCGGTTCTACCGATTCTTCTACTGGCCGGCGTTGAATTTTCACCGCTTTGGCCGCTTCTTAACGTTGCGTTTTCTCAACGCGTCGTATGTTTTCCCTAGACCGCAGTGTTTGCGCCCCTTTTGCAATCGTATCTGCGGCCCCACCGAACACTTCCCGACCTCCCCTCGCAAGTTCTAGGAAAACGAATCATGATCGGCACAATAGCTCGCGACCCTTTGTTTACACGAATGATACGGTTGGCCACGTTGGGACTTCTGGCCATGGTTGCTTGTGCTGCGATTGCCTCCGCGCAGTATTGCACCTGCGACGAGTGCGACGAGTGCGATCTGAACGCCTGCAATGGCCACTGCTGCCATGAAGCACCCGAGCTGTGGGTTTTCAATACCCGCTGTGCTCCTAAATGCACGAACCTCGACGAGGGTTTCAAGTGTATCAAAATCAAACGCTACGACCGCAAGTGCTGCCGCTTCGTGAATGAAACCTTGGAATCGTTCCTCGCTCAAGAGGCTTCGATGCCGACGATGATCTTTATGCATGGCAATACGCTTAAGCACAAAGGTGCGATGAAGCAATGTTGGGAGGTCTACGCCAAGATGCGATGCTGCCCTGGCAAAAAGCGACTGGTCTATTGGTCGTGGCCTGCACAGCGGGTATATAAAATGAAGGGACTCAAGTTCAAGGAAATGGTGCTCAAGAACTTGCGGATTAAATACGTCTACTCCGATTACCAGGGCTACTACGTTGCCAAGTTGGTTCAGCAAATGAGCCTATCCCAACGGGTGATGCTTGCCGGCCATAGCTATGGCGGAATCATCTCGGCTTCGGCGCTGCACTACTTGGGCGGTGGCTGCCTTAAGGGGCTGACGCTCGAAGGTGGCGCACCGGTCGAGCGGCCCAATTTGCGTGGCGGTATCATCTCGGGCGCCTTCGACTTCGACATGCTCAACCCCGGCAAACGCTATGGCCAGGCATTTGTCTCGGCCGAAAAGATCTACGTCACTCGAAACATCAAAGACAGCACGCTGAAAAACTGGCACAAGGTGTCGTGGCGCTGCTGCCCCGCGATTGGCAAGATCGGCGTTAACGCCAATCGGCTGGGCCAATATCGCCATAAGCTTTGCCAACAGACGATGACCATCGACGTCGGCAAGTCGCACTATCTCAATCCACACTTAAAGAGCATGCGATTCGTCCGCACGTTGTGCTGTCTCTCCTTCCCCGAATGCCAAGACTGCAACTCGACCGCCAACACGCCTGACCCCTCCCACGAGGAAGTTGAGGCGAAGGATCTAAAAGAGGTCGCCACCGAGGAAAAGCAGACGATCCTCGAAGCTGCACCTTAATTACTTATTAACCACGGAGTCACGGAGGATACTGAGAAGAAAGAACAGAATGGGTGAAGCAACCCCGTCATGTTTTACTCAGTGCACTCCGTGACTCCGTGGTAAGAAACTCGCTCAAATGTTATTGGCCAGTCGCCACGGTTAGTGGTTGCTTGGCACGTGGCGAGATGAAGTAACCTTTTTCTAAGAATCGCAAGACGTACTCTTGAACCTGGTCGTTCTTCGGCAGCGTCTGGTGGATTCCCTTCACCAGGGCGAAATCGCTCGCGCCGGCGAGTTTCGTAGTGTCGACTGAAAGCAGGATGTCGTCGTCGCCGGGGATATTGTCGAGATACCCTTCCCCATCGCCCTGACCGCCAGCGATGATGCCGAATTCAAAGTCAGGTGTCGCCAGGCGTTGCTCCAGCGTCTGCCAGCCTTTGCCAGGCGCAAGTTGTTGCAAGGGTTCACCTGCGAGCGACTGAATTAGTTTGTTGTCTGCAAAATTGTCGGCCACGCTGGCACCATGGTTCGGCGGGGCGATCATCACCATCCGATGAAATTTGAGCTTCGGCCGTTGCGCCTCGGGTAGCGAGAGGATATCGTTAAGCGTGTGGCGGATCACAATGTTACCCATGCTATGGGCGACGAAGCTCACGGTTTCGACACCATCCAAGTGTCTTAGCACGCTCATCAGCGAATCGGCATAGCCGCTGATTTCGCCCATCGTCGACGGATAGCCGACGTTTACGACCGAGAGTCCACCCTCTTCGGTCAGAAAGTCGGAGAGATCATCCATCCATTGGCGACTGGCTCCGAGTCCATGCACGACGATCACCACGTCCTTGGGCAGCGGTGGCAGCTCGTATTTTACCTTGACTGCTTCAAGCTCTTTGAGGCAATGTTCCAACGAGCCAAACGTGTAGCGGCGATCTTTCGGGTCGATCAATCGATAGTGGCCCACCACCGCGCTGCGCTGAATACGCCAACCGTCGTAGACAACTTCGTCAGACCAAGTAAACCGGCCGCCCAGTGTCTTGGCGCCAATTCCGAAGAGCCCTCCGGGCTCCGCTTTGAGTGGTGCGCACGATAGCGCCGCGAGAAACAGCCCTTCCAACACAATGATAGCTAACCAATTTTGCCGAGCCCGTCGCATAGCGGGTTCCTCCGTCTCTGTTCGCATGTGGGGTGGGATAGCGGGGGTCGATTACCCGGCATTGTACCGCCCCCCGGCGTCGTCCCCAATAAGGGTACGGAAATTCAAGGTTCGGGGTTCGTAATAAAGGTGATACACATGATTGACAGCAATTCTGGCTCTAGACACTAGACCCTCAACTCTCGTCAGTATTGTCCCCATGCCGGGGGTCCCATGTTTTGGGTCAAAACTCAAGGGTTCTGTCCGTCGTCAATTTGATCAACGACTGGCATAGCAGACTGTTCTGTGAGTCGTCTGGGACAATAGGCTCCGAGTTTAGGTCATTTTGTCATTCCTCATTCTGGACATATTGTTTAGTTACTAGTATCTAGCCACTAGTAACTAGATTCCAATAGCCGCGATGCGACGCATCGCAGGTCGCCACCAACCACGCTCTCTATCTTACAAATCCCTTACAAGAATTCAGCCACGATTGTTGGCCGCTTTGCGAATGACTTTAACGGTCACAAGCGAGAGCTGTCCGTTTGGGTTTGAGCAGTAGCGGAACCAAATCCTAGGCTAAACGTTACCTGCCCAGGCGTTTCACGCCGAGGCAGTTTAGCTATCAGTCCCAAGTGCCCAATGAGGGCCACACATTACGCACCAACGGTTTCGAGGAAACCTGCCTTAGACTATGAATCCGACGCGTCTTTGAGCTAAGTCTTATTTCGTTGGTGAGTTGGAACAACTCCAGCGCTTCCTTAGGCCTCTTTCGAGAATTCAGGGTACTGAGAAAGCCAAAGAGTAATCTCGCATTGAACGAGTTTCTGCATGAATTCAAGTGAAACTGTTTCCCCCTGAACGGCAACAGAACTATCGTTAAGTCGGCAGTTGAAGCCAATATTTAGAATCGCTCCGCGTATCGACTCAGAATTAGTGGAGTCTGCAAGCCACGTACACTTGGTAAACCCGGTCGGGTCCTTTCCGGTGGGGTGGTACACCAATCGGCGTTCCACGGATCGAACGTCACGTACATATCAAAATCTGAGAACCACATGGCATGATATAAGCCCCTACAGAGTTCATTCTGATGCCACATTGAATCAACGTGTTGACACGATACTATCGCCTTAGATTGCCGCGAGAACGACTTGGTAAGTAGGCTGCCATGGCGATTCCTAGCAGAATAAAGCTTGTCGGCTCGGGAACAGCCTGTGAGGTTGTGATCGGTAAAGGCATTGAGACGGGAGTCATCTGGATGTTGTCGATGAATTGGTAGATTTCGCGCGAGTTCGTGGCTCCTCTCGCTATCGTAAGGCCAAGTGTGTGGTAACCCGCCTCGACATCGTCGATTCTAACATTCAGACTTTCACGGATAACTTCCATTGCATCAATCGAGGTGCCATTAAGAAATACCTGATCTATGACCACGCCGTCCAGTGTCAGCTCGTAGTTTCCTGGACCGGTGTTGCCGAAAGCTTCGAGCGACTGTGACGCCACATCCGCAGAGAACTCATAGTCACCAGCCGCGAGCAGAAGGTTCTGTTGGATAGAAACCGAGCCGCCAAACAGGTCCGTGTCTAACCGTCCGAGACGCACCCGCATTGCGTCGCTTGGTTGTCCGTCGCCGTTGACATCAAAGGACTCGACGCGAGGGAAACCGAACGAGACATTGGTATTTGGCCCTACCACAACATTCCAGTCCGACAGATTTCCCGTGTCGAAGCTACCATTGGTTACCTGGTTGTCAGGCTCTAACCCGTAGGCTGAGGTCCAGACGGCGAGGTCATCCTGATCGACTTGGCCGTCGTGATTGCCGTCGGCAGGCAACTGTGTTCCGCTCTGCCCATGTGAGGTCTGCCAAACGAGGAAGTCTGCACCGCTAACCCAAGCATCGCCGTTATAATCACCATCTGGCAGCACCACGAGACCTGACGGAATCACGTCTGCATCGACCCAGGTGCGGAACCCGTAGTCAAAGTTGGTACTATCAAATGACCAGCTTCCACTTCGATCGAAACGCTCGCCAGCCTGGTAGTCGAAGTTACCACGGTCCCACACAGCATAGGGTCCGCTAATATCCGCGGTCCCGTTGATCGCAATGGTATACTGGTCCCCATAATTCACACCGATCATGCTTGCTGAAGTATCGACGGACACAAAACTAGGTGAGCCGATCGGTACATCGTCCGGATTGATCGGCGTAGAGAACGCCGGATTCGAACCAACTGGCGCACCGGCAACCATAGGCCAAATCTCGAGCGAAAGGTCGCCTATGTCACCCGCATTGCGTGAAAGCATCACGTCTACTTGGGAGAGCAATCCAGCCGCATTTGCAGTAAAGGACTGTCCCGGCGAATTTCCGGCAAAGATGATCCTGCCACCCACTGATTGGGTTATCTCATTTACTTGGTCGACCACGGGCACTGCTGAGGAGATTGCACCTGGCACTAGCAAGATCAGAGCAGCGAAGACACAACGCATGATGAGACTCCAGGGGCAGTGTTATAAATCCACAACTGTAGATAATCTACCTCATCCAGCTTCAAAAAACGTTTAAGGCGGAAAACAATACAACTGTTTAGCGTGATGTACTACTACGGTACTTAGATCGATTTTAATACGCAAGGGCTAGCATACATATTCAGCACTAATCAACCGTTATCGGTGTCTTTTGACACACCTTGATTGTTGGGAAAAAGATACCCGACTGTGTCACTAAAGTAAGTTTGGACTTTGGCCAGTTCCCCTTGATCTGGTGAACGATCCTTAAAGTAGTATCTACGGCCTCATGGTCTCTGGGCCTGTGAGCTTCACCTTGCCGCTGTTCCGTATGTAAGAAAGACACGCTTTTGCGCTGTTCATATTATGCGTCCCTGCGAGTTGAATTTCGCGGGACTGATGGACTTGGTCGAATCGTTCGACGCTCTAATTGGACACTTCCGTAAGTAGCTAAGGTGGCATCGTCCTGAGCGTTGAAAGGCCACTTGCTCAGCTGTGTTCGGCTTCATCGTCATGCGCAGGTTCTAAGTGCTCCCGGCGTTTCGCTCTCCGACTTATTGGTGAATTGCATTGACGCCTGCGATAAGCGGATTGCTCGGAAGACTAGCCTGAAGTCTCGACTCCAACGACTTGTTTGACCATGTGGTACTTAACGATGCCATGTGGATAGCCTTTTCGCTCGAACTCGACGTGGTAGCCGTGCGATTGATAAAGGCCTGGTGCCTGGAAATCGAAAGTCGCCAGGAAGAATAGAGTGCAGCCGTGGCTTTTCGCGTGCTCTTCGAAGGCAAGCAATAACTCATTGCCGATTCCTTGCATGCGGTGGGACGGTTCGACCCAGAGCTGCCGCAACTCACAGCACGCGCCCCACCTGCGTCCTATCGCCCCACCGATTACTAAACCTGATTCGGACCTGGCAAAACATGAGATGGGCTGAACCTCATGGAGTGGCGCAGCCGCATTATCGGAGTCGCCAATACCACGATCGACAATTGCTGCCTCTTCCGACGGACAACTGTCGTGTGTACTGATCGAGACCATAACCTCTAACCTCTTTCCATCGTTATGCAGTAGTCATCGAATCCGATTGACCGCCAAAATGCAATTCCTATGCCATTGTTAGAAAGTACGTCGATTCGAACTAGCTGCTCTTGCCACACATTTTCGTTGAGCCAGTGAAACGCAGAACGTCCGAGTCCTCGGCGGCGATAGTCACGATGCACAAATAATTGACGTACGTAGATGAACTCAGCGTCGACACGAAACAAAACGTAACCGATCGGTTCAGCATCAAGCCAGAATATGTAAGCGTCGTAGTCAGCACTCAGCCATTCTTTCATGCGTTTCTCTAATTGCCCGATTGTCGTCGAGCTTCTGTGCCCCTCATCAAGAATGAGTTGATGATTTAGGTTGGCGAGTAGGGAACAGTCAGAGTCTCTTGCTTTCTTCATGTCCATAAAATGAGTCTAACAATTCCGCTCCCACCTAGCAAAGTGAATGCCCTCGCGGGTGGCACTGGTTGGCGCCAGCCTACCAGTGTGACGAAGTCACAAGATGCGGGAGCAATTGATTCACCTTCTGACATCAGCTTGCCACCTGCGGCTATGCCGCCCAGGTAGGCTACCGCCAACCTGGGCTACCCGCTCCAGCGACAACCAAGCCAGATTTCTAGCTAGTTGGTATAATGGATTGGAATAGAACGGTTTGCGAATGCAAGTTGTTCCGTAGGCTTATGGTATAGGCTGAACCGATTCCGTCTATTCGTTTATTGGGTGCCCCCAAGCTGCTCACTTAAATGAACATTTCTCAGACTGAAAAAGCAACAGCAGACCGTCTCCGCCAATCAAATCTCCGAAAACGATTTGTGATTGGAATCACTTTGTCTTTCCTAATATTACTTCTCGGCAGTATAGCGGTTGCAGTACTGTGGGTTGTATACAGCTCAGTGACGGAAGGCCAACTTGTCTTGGGAAGCCGAGATGGAGTGCCACGCGGCTTTGCATGGGACAAAAGTCCGGGGCCGTTTTCTTTCGTTATCGCGGTTTACGTAATCTTTTGCTCGGCGTGTGGATGCGGAGCTGCCTATACGCTCAGGGTACTCGCAAGGTGGATGAAAAGAGGGTTTCCCGTTCACCAATCTGGTCGGTCGTGAACGGAAAGTCACTTGACGGCGGGTGGCACTGGTTGGCGTCAGCCTACCAGTGTGACGAAGTCACAAGAGGCGCCAGCAATGAATTCTCCATCGGGCATCAGTTTGCCTCCTGCGGCTGCGCCGCCCAGGTAGGCTGCCGCCAACCTGGGCTACCCACTACTGAAATCGATCCTCAATTTTCTTCATGTGCGAATCGAAATGAACGTCCGCCAAGGTAACCACTTGAGAGATCGTTAGTGGCCCTGACACCGGGTGACTGAAAACGGGACGGTCGAGAGTCTGATTGTCCAAGCTCGTCACGAACTCTTTGAGCCAAGCTTGCGAGTTATCCCACTGATTGCGAATGTCTTTAAGAGTTGTGTCTCCGTTTGGTTCCATCGCGGGCGACGGAACTTTTACACGAATTCCGCATCGGAGAATTGTCAGTACGACAAAAGACATGATGCTGTCGCGAATGGAACGATTCTGTTCTACCAACGCAGACCGTTCAGGTAGCTGCTGGAGGACTTCAAACTCACCAAGCATAAGGTGCTGGGCCACTTGCAAAAGAGACCATCGATCAGGCCCTGGTTTTTGGCTTAACTGTTCCTGCGAAAGTGTCTCTAATCTGTCGAGAAATGCGTTGCGCTTCTGGTCAAAGGATTGACGCCTTTTCTCTAACTCACGAAATTCATTATTATCCATAGAGAGTGCTCTTCAATCTTATTTATTAGTTGCGGTTGTTCGATGCGACAAATGGCGGGTGTCACTGGTTGGCGCCAGCCTAACAGTGTGATGAAGTCACAAGAGGCAGCAGCAATGAACCTTCCATCAGGCATCAGTTTGCCTCCTGCGGCTGCGCCGCCCAGGTAGGCTACCGCTAACCTAGGCTACCTACTACTGTTTATGGGGGAAAGGTAACCAGCTGCTTGTTCAAGATTTGGAAATTAGTTGAAAACCGAGATTAGTCATCAGTTCACCTGCGTTATTTTCAATATATCGGATGTGGTGACGAGGTAATTCTGTTCTCCATGCTTGGGGTTCTCCCTTACGTAAGAAGCTTGCTTTTCTGATGTTACTATCACTTTCGAAAGTCTTTTTCTTTCGCTCGAAGCTTTGCTTATGAATTGCTTCTTCTAGTTCTTTTTCTGACCTATTGACCGATAGAAAAGCTGCAATCTGCTTTGCCGCTGACATGGGATCTCTTGATAACGCCTCGTAGCTTAGGACAAGCGTGTCAGATCGATGAATGTAGCTCTTTACGTGCTTCAACCATGGTTCACCGAGCCAAGCCCCTTCATTTGTTCCCTGAATCATACCTTCGACAATTCGGTCGAGAGAATGAGAAGTGCTATGGAGAAATTTATGGTAGAAGCTCGACCCTTTCGGCATTTGTTCCAAGAGGGAGTAAATTTTCCGATACTTTGGTAAAAGAAAGTAATGTGACGCAGACACAGCTACAGCGCGCGGATCGCGGTAAACATAGATAACTTTCTCTGCTCCATTACCATTTATTTTGAGGCTGTGCTCTAAATCGTCACGCTTTTGATGCGCCTTGAAGCATTCGAATTCCGAGATGCGATTGGTACCCTCAATCGCCTCCTCTCTGTTGAAAGGTTCCGACCAGAAACCAGCTACTGGGCAACTTAGGATCTGGGCAGTCAGACGCGTTAGCCATGTGTTCCCGCTTTTGGGATAACCGCAAATTATTACTCTTTTCTTCATCCTTCGAACTCGTCATTGCTTGCAAATGGCCCCTGCAAGCGGGCTTCCACCGATCTATGATTTAGGGCGTGTTATAGGAAAACTTAGGTTTTGACGCCATCTCCAACTTGGTACTAGGCGAGATGCATTTCTTGCGGTGTGCAGTACCCTAATGACGTATGCGGACGAGGGTGACCCTGGTTGCGCCAGACTTCCAGCGTGATGAAGTCACAAGAGGCGGCAGAAATGAACTCTCCATCTAACATCAGCTTGCCTGTGCGATCTTGGAAAGAAACGTGCCAAACTGCACACTCGAACGTTCCTAAGACGTTTGCAATAGACCGAGCAGTCTAATAATCGCCTGAATTAGTTAGTAACGGATTGATCGCTCTACGGCACAGAAATTGCGAAGTAGTTTTCTCGCTTGAATTGTACCTTGGGATGCAACTCGAATCCTATCACGCCGTTGGGAGAGAGATCATGAACGTTGCAGCCATCCGAGAAGCGGAGTCTGTTACTCGTATTATCGCAAAGTGGGGAAGTGTGGTCGCTGCCCTAATCTTTGGCACGGCATTCGTGACCGACAAGGCCCTCACCTGGGGACTGGTGACAGGGCAGGCTGCGCATATCGGTCTTACGCTAGCAATTTTCCTCGGCTATGCGTTAGCGTGGACAGAACGGTTCGAGGTGCAAGGTAGCCTGCTTGCCGTGGTCTCGATGATCGGGATGGCGTTGATTGGGTTATCACCGGGCTACGAGTCGCCTAGTCCCATCTTTTTTGCCGTGGGGGCACCAGCGCTCTTTCACCTAATTGCCGTCCTGTTGCATTCTTACGTTTTACCAAGAGCGAAGAACTAGGCCAGCTCGTGTAGCTTGCCTTGCCATTGCGGCTTCACTTGCTGAGATGTTTCAAACCAAGTTCAGGCTAGATGTTTGACACGTCGCACGTGCCCCTAGTCCCTGACTCCTGCCCCCTGTACTCTGAACTGTATGCCGCAATGCAGCTTCTGGGACATCCGATTGGAATGAATCCGTTCAATGTGCGATGCAAGATAATGAGACATCTGATAACGCCCGATGGTCGCTCCGAGCGCTCGCGGCCAGCGATCAGGACTTTCTCTGGGAGATGCTGTATCTAGCACTTTGGGATCCACCTTCGGAAACGCGAAGGCCAAGAACCGTACTGGAGGATCCTCGCATTCGGCCGATCGTCGAGAACTGGGGGAGAGAGGAAGATTTTGGATTGGTGGCAGTGAATTCGGAAACAGACCAACCCGTCGGAGCAATTTGGTCTCGGTTGGATGGGTATGAGGCGCTGGAGAACTACGGTTGCCCGTATCCCTCGCTGGGAATAGCTATTCTGCCGCAGTGGCAAGGGCAAGGTGTCGGCGCCTTGTTGCTCGCAAGATTCATTGGAGTACTTCGTCCCCGAGTTGCAGGGTTGCGGCTGGGTGTGCATGCCCAGAACGAGCATGCCAGAAAGTTATATGAGAAACTCGGCTTCACTGAGTACGCCATCGGGGCGGGAGATTATCCACAGATGAAGCTAGACTTCTCGGCACAAATCGATGATGAGAAGTGAACCGTGCACTCTTGCTGCTGGTGTGCGCAGCACACGAGGTTTGTTGGATATCTGCGGCAAAAGACCTCTCGTCGCCAAGGCGACACCGACATTCGTCAGGCTTGGCCTACTTGGTAACGGCGGTTGTTCCGGATGAAAGTCGGCGCCACCTGCGTCTTGAAAGGCGCCTCGCTATGCATCGATTTCAAGGTGCCATCGTGCACCACGAGCAACCGCGGCTTGCAGGTGTGTCTTGAACGAATCAAGGTCCTCGCGAACACATTCCGAGTCGTCAATTTCTTGCGGATGGTCACGAAGCCAAGCTAACATCGCATCGATGACGCGTAAGCCTGCGGCCGGATCATGCCACCGCACTGGCTGCACGTCCGCCTCGTCAAATGATTCCGGGTCATCAGGGTCTGCATCGAGTGCTTCCGCGATGAACTGCTCCCGCGACATTGAATAGAATTCGTAAATCGATCCAACTCTTGCTTTCTTGACAGCTTTGTCGAGACGGTTGGCGGCGCGAGCGAGAGATTTACCATTGATGTCGTTCGGCCATTCGTCATCACGGTCGTCGAAGACTGGGAGGAAAGCCACACCCACTGTTTGCCGCCTAACTTGATGTTGGATTGAAAATTCTTCAGTAAACCCTGTGTATTGCAGGAAACCTTCTGTAAGCAGACGGTCATTCTAGCGGGTTGCCGTAGGTAATCTCAAGCTGGTGGCAAACCTGCGTGAAATTCATCGTCCTGTGAACACTACCGACTAATAAGTCGAGCGTTTTTTTAGGCGGCATTCGACTTCGGAAGCGGTCGGGTTTCATAGGATGCGTCTACCAAGAAATCTCAGGAGACGCTTTCTTAATCACCCACAGCCCATTGCGATGGTTTCTAGTCCGTTATTGCTCGAACCCCTCTATTTTCTCGCCCCTAGTCCCTGACCCCTGACCCCTGTACCCTGAACCTCATGCCCCCAATCACCTACGACCACGACGTACTAATAATCGGCGCCGGCCATGCCGGTACCGAGGCCGCATTGGCTGCTGCGCGGCTGGGGGCGAAGACGGCGCTGTTGACGACCAACTGCGATACGGTTGGGCAGATGAGTTGCAACCCAGCGATTGGCGGCGTGGGTAAGGGGCAGATTGTGCGCGAGATCGACGCGCTGGGCGGCGCTATGGGGCGGGCCATCGATGCCACTGGCATCCAGTTTCGCATGCTCAATCGTCGCAAAGGGCCGGCGATGCATAGCCCGCGCGCGCAAGCGGACAAGCGGTTGTACCAGGCTGAGATCAAGCGGATGGTTGAAGAGCAGCCGAATCTTTCGCTGCGGCAGGAAGTCGTGGAAGATTTGCTGACAGAAGAGGTTGAGAGTGGCGAACGAATCGTTGGCGTGCGGGTGCGGAGCGATGCGATTTATCGCGCGCGGAGTGTCATACTAACGACCGGCACATTTCTTCAAGCACTGATGCACACGGGCGAGGCGAAGACCGCTGGCGGTCGGGCGGGTGAAGGAACTTCTGGCGGCATCAGCGCGGCACTCGCTCGATTGGGCATCCGACTAGAGAGGTTTAAGACCGGTACGCCGCCACGGCTCAATGGGCGCACGATTGACTACAGCCAAATCGAAGAGCAGCCAGGCGATGAGGTGCCCCAGCCATTTTCTTTTCTCAACGACTCGCTCGACGTGGAGCAGTTGCCTTGCCACATCACCTATACGAATGCTGCGGTCCACGAACTGATCAACGCGAACTTAGACCGCGCGCCGATGTACAGCGGGCAGATCGAAACTAGCGGGCCGCGCTACTGTCCCTCGATCGAAGACAAAGTAGTTCGGTTCGCCGATAGGCAGCAGCACCAATTGTTTCTGGAGCCGGAAGGTCGCAACACGCTGGAGGTTTACGTCAACGGTCTGTCGACCAGCTTGCCGCGCGATGTTCAGGACGGCATTTTTCGTTTAATCCCTGGCCTTGAGCATGCCGAGATCATGCGCTATGGCTACGCAGTGGAGTACGATTACGCACCGCCTGACCAACTGCATTCATCGCTGGAATCGAAACAGGTTACTGGGCTCTACTTCGCTGGACAGATCAATGGCACAACCGGCTACGAAGAGGCGGGCGCTCAGGGACTGATTGCCGGTACGAATGGGGCCCTCGCGCTGGGGGGCCGAGAACCACTCGTGCTCTCGAGAGATCAGGCTTACATCGGAGTACTAATTGACGACTTGGTAACCTGCGGCGTCGACGAACCCTATCGCATGTTCACTAGCCGAGCAGAGTATCGGCTGTTGTTGCGGCAGGACAACGCGGACCGCCGGCTGACTTCGCTGGCGCACCAACTCGGACTGGTAGGAGTTGTTCGTCAGCAGCTTTTGGAAGAAAAGCAACGACAAATTGAGAGAATCACTAGCTTGCTAAATTCGGTTCGGCACGATGGCGTCCTGCTGGCAAAGTACCTCTGTCGGCCGGAGGTCGAGTGGTCGGACATCGTGGAGCGATTGCCAGAACTGTCTGAGGCCGACCCCCTGGCATCGCAGCAAGTGCTATTCGATCTGAAGTACGCGGGTTACATTGCCCGCCAGGATGTCGACGTCCAGCGACAGCTTCGGCTAGCCGAAAAGCGGATTCCAAGGAATTTCGACTACCAGCGGCTGAGCCAAATGAGGAGCGAAGCTCGGGAGAAGTTTCAGAAGATTCAGCCTGCCGATCTTTCCCAGGCCAGCAGGATTAGTGGTATTACGCCAGCAGATATTGCGCTGCTGATGGTGCACCTCGAAGGCAAAACTCGTGTGGCAAGATAGCTTTCTGTGATGTTATTGGCGGAAAGTATATGGTGCTGAGATCGTGCATATTGCACAACTCTAATCTCAATCAAAGGTTACGTCGTTTTGATCAGTGTTGACTGAGTTCTGACCGCCGCTATAATTCGACAATCTGGCAAACCAGGGGATATTGGCAGGCACGGAGGAAACTGCCGACTGAATAGCCTCGACCGTTTGAGGCGGCAACAAGTGATTTAGAAGTCTGCGTATCCAGGGTCGTTGCCAGACCTTAGATGCAATCGGGGCAAGTGAAGCAAGGAAGAGGCGGTTGTCTGGCCTGTCGATGCTACTGGCCGCCGCAAGTTCAATCGATCTATCTGGTCCTGCAAGCTATGGCTTGGGGGCCTCAACCATCGACTAAGGAGAGAGGTGGTTCGAACTATGAAAACCGTATTCACCACCGGCGAAGCGGCCAAGATTTGCAAGGTCAGCCAGCAAACGATAATCCGCTGCTTCGATTCCGGGCAGCTCAAGGGTTTTCGTGTCCCCGGTAGTCGCTTCCGCCGAATACCCAGAGAACAGCTCTACTCGTTCATGCGAGAGAACGGTATCCCTACGGATGCTCTCGACAGCGGCAAACGCAAAGTGCTTGTTGTCGACGACGACGAAGATCTCGTTGAGCTGATTTGCGATGCCCTAGAACGGCACGGCCGATTCGAGGTCCGCAGTGTCAATAACGGTTTCGGCGCCGGAATGATGATCAAGGAGTTTCGGCCCGATTTGGTCGTGCTGGACGTCATGCTTCCCGACATCAACGGTAAAGAAGTTTGCAGTCTAGTGCGTAGCGACAAGTCGATGGATGACGTGCGAATCGTCTGCATCTCTGGTATGGTCGAGGCAGATAAGATCCAAGGCCTGCGCGACGCCGGTGCTAACGACTTCATGAAGAAGCCGTTCGACATCGACGATCTGATTGGCAGGGTTTGCCAACTGCTGGAAGTCGAGATGACATCGGCGAAGTAATCGCGGCAACACCATTCCGATAGGAATGCTCTGTGGCCGAGGATAGGGTGTCGCCGAGAAGATGGTGCAGCAATGCAAGAAGATTTCTCGGCACAGCTTGAGCAGCAGAAGCTCGAGGCGATGAAAGAACTCGCCTATGGTGCCAGCCATGAAATCAACAATCCGTTAGCGAACATCGCTGCGCGCGCTCAAACACTGTTGCGCGATGAAACCGCACCAGAACGCCGCACCTCGCTTGAGGCGATCCATCAGCAGGCGATGCGTGCCCACGAGATGATCTCGGATCTAATGCTGTTCGCCCGTCCTCCGCGGCTAAGCCAAGAATCGGTCGACTTAGGCGAATTGGTTCGCAACATTGCCGATGATTTGCAGCCTGAGCTTGAGCGACGGAGCGTTCGACTCGAGCTGCGTTTACCAGCAACCGCGCTCGAGATTCAGGCCGATCCGCAGCAGTTGGCCGTCGCGATTCGCGCGCTGTGCGACAATTCGGCCAATGCGATCGGTACCGCTGGGGTGATCGAGATTACGCTCGACTCAAACAGTGATTCCGAGACTGTATCGCTAGAAGTCGCCGACACAGGCAGTGGTATCTCTGCGGAAGTGCGCGAGCACTTATTCGATCCGTTCTATTCGGGTCGTGAAGCGGGTCGTGGGTTGGGTTTCGGTCTCTCTAAATGCTGGCGAATTGTGACGGACCATGGGGGGTCGATCGTGGTTGATGATTCGCACAACGAGGCTCGTGACACTGGAGCTGTAATCACGATTCTTTTGCCCACCGATTGTGGTCCGCGTGCTGACGAACTATCCTAAACTCTCTTTGCTAGCGGCAATCGCCATCCTTCGTCAGGTGAATCTATGGGTAAAATCAACGAATCAGTTCGTACGTTCAATAGTTTGATGCGTACCTTCTTGTTTGGCGTGTTGCTTGCCGGAGCGGGACTAGTCGGGTGGAAAGGCTATTCGCTTTATTACGAACCTCAGCAGAAGCTCGATGAGCAGCAGCGTGAACTAGCTTCGGCGCGGGCGCAATTGAAGCAAGCAGACAACGATCTCTCTGCCAGGGATCGTCAGCTGACAGAGCTCTCCACGGAGTTAAAGGAAAAGAACGCGCGATTGGATCGGCTGGAGACTGCGATGCGCCTGTTAAAACTAAGGCATCGCATCGCTCACCTAAGCGTTGTTGATCAGGCTGACCAACCGGAATCAGATCGTGTGGTGTCTACGATCGAGTTCTACGAAGTAAACGACGAAGGGACTCCGGTATCTGAGGATCGCAAGACATTCGAGATCGAGGGTGATCGAATATACGTGGAGTGCCTGGTCGCAAAGTTTGAGGACAAGTATATCGAGCAGGCCGATTTGGATCGCTCGACCGCGATTTGCCTGTTCCAGAGAATATTTGGAGAGTTTCAAGAACCGCAGGATGGTTTTCTGGTCGACAACGTTGGCTCGAGCCCTACTTCGTATGCGCGGGGTGGAAAGATGTCGGATTTTGAGCAGCAAATTTGGAGTGACTTTTGGAACATCGCTAACGATCGCCAAAAGGCTGCTGAGTTGGGTATTCGGGCCGCCCATGCGGATGCTCCTTCGACCCGGGTAGAAAAGGGAGCTACTTATGAGCTTGAGTTGCGTTCCACCGGAGAATTCAGCATCCGCCGACTCGAGCAGGAGCCGGCCCTGCTATCGGAGGGCTCAGATCCGTCGACCTAGTACAAATCCCGTAAGTAGAAATCACCTGGCGGCAACTGATTGATTCGGGCGGTAACAAATCGACCGACAGTGTAGCTGCGGCCGCCAGCGTTCGCCTAGATCGTTTAGCGACTCCGAGGATCCGACGAAGATCCAGCCAGATGGTGCGAGCGCATCACTCATGCGAAGAAAGAGACTACTGCGGAGCTCCTCCGAAAAGTAGATAGCTACGTTACGGCAGAAGATCACATCGAAGGTACCCAGGTCGTTGAATGGTTCGTGCAGATTGCGAGTTTCGAACGAGCACATGTCCCGAATTTGATTGTTGATTTGCCAACCTCCGTCGCACTCTGAAAAGTACCTTTGATGGGTTGAGGCGTCCATTCCCCGGCCCATTTCCAGTTTGCTGTAGACTCCGCGGTTGGCCTTTGCGACTGCTGTAGGCGAAATGTCCGTGCCGACGATTTGGATGTCCCAAGAATCGAAGTCAGGAATCGTTTCGGCGACCGCGATCGCCAGGCTGTACGGTTCCTGACCAGTGCTACTGGCGGCCGACCAGATCCGCAAGCGTCTGGGAAACTGACATTCTGCTCGTTCGTCGATAACATCGGGCAATACTTTGCATCGAAACGCCTCGAACGGAGAATTGTCGCGGAACCAGAGCGTCTCGTTGGTTGTTACCGCGTCGACAATTTGTTCCTCCAGACCGGGTGTTCTATTTTCTCGCACTTTGTTGACCAAGTCGAAGTAGTTGGCGCAACCATGACTGTCAACAATCGAAGTGAGTCGCGCCTCGATGAGATATGCTTTTGACTCATCCCAGTAGATACCGCACAAGTCGTCGACTAGTGCGCATACCGAATCGATGTCTGCAGAAGTTAACTTCGTCATGCAATCACCCCCTGTCCAACCGACTGAACGAGGCTGGTTGCAATTTCTTCCAGCGGTGCTACTCGATCGACGATCCCTGCTTCGATCACGCTACGCGGCATTCCATAGACAACACAGCTAGGTTCATCTTGGGCGATGATTTGTGAGCCTGCTTCCTTCAATTTCTCGCAGCCGAGCAAACCATCGTCGCCCATGCCAGTGAGCATCACCGCTACTGCCCGATCGCGATAATGCTCGCAGGCGGAACGAAACAGATAGTTTACAGAGGGTTTGCAATTTCGTTCGGGCGCGTCGTCGGAGATTTGGATGATGGGCAGGCCGTTTCGTCGCTGGATTCCCATTTGCTTTCCGCCGGGGGCGATGAGTACCTGCCCTTGTTTTGCGATCATGCCATGCTCAGCTTCGAGCACGTCTAGGGAACTGATTCGATCGAGATTGTCGGCCAAACTCGTGGTGAACATGGGCGGCATGTGTTGCACGAGAAGAATCGGACAAGGAAAATCCGCGGGCAACTGGGGCAACAGCGTATGCAGAGCGGCGGGACCGCCCGTAGAGACGCCTACACAGACGATCTTCGGGCTTCGACGTATCGTCTCGACTGTTTGAACCATCCGTTGGACTGCATTGTGCGAGCTCAAGACTCGATCCGCGGCCGACCTTGATTCATCTGTACGATTCGAGTGTGAAGCTTTGCGGCGAATCGAAGCGAGACTTGCGTCGATTTTCGGAGCCAAACTTTCCTTAAGCAACTGGCGACTTTCGTTGGGACCTTTGCCGACTGGTTTGAGGACAAAGTCAAAAGCGCCCAGTTCCAGCGCTGAGTTAGTCAATTCGGCGGCCTCTACGGTTTGTGAACTAATAACGACGGTCGGGATCTTGCAGGATCGATCCGCGAGATTTCGCAACATCGTCAATCCGTCCATTTCAGGCATTTCCAGGTCGAGCGTGATCAAATCTGGGAGCAGAGAGTCGATCTTCTCTAGTCCGATTCGTCCATTTGCTGCCGTGCCAACAACTTCGATACCTCGAACTTCTTCCAATACGGAAGAGACGAACTTTCGATATAAGGCCGAGTCGTCGACCACCAGAACGCGAATAGTTGAGTCTTTCATTCGGTAGTTCTTTCCAGGTTGGCTCTCATTGAGCTAGTGTCTTGCTTTTTTGAGATAATAATTTGCCCATCGGTCAATCGCTTTAAACTTGGTCGCCTAAGGCAGCTTCGACGTTAAGGATTACGAGGAGTTCCGAATCGGTGGTATGCACTCCAGTTAAGAACCGACCCGCGACCCTATCGACATTTCCGGGAACCGGTCTGATTTGATCGCTGTGAATCGTAAGAGTATCGCAGACTCGATCGACTTGAAGTCCGATCGATTCTCCCTGGCTGTTCACGATGAGGTTGCGCGCCTCACGGCTGAGTTCGCCGGGAAGAAGGCCCAGGATCCTGCGCAGATCGGCAATCGTTGTGACTTCGCCTCGCAAATTGATTACCCCCAAAATGTGATCGGGCGAATGCGGAACTCTAATCGGTTCCAGTTGGCGATTGATCTCCCGGATCTGGCGAATGTCTATGCCGAGAAAAATATCGGCAACGTAGAACGTGACGAACTGAAGTTCGGTGTCCTCCGGCTCGAGTTTTAGTGCGACCACTTCGTATTCGCCTACTAGACCAGTATCCATCAGCCGCGTTTTCCGTTAGATGATCGTTTCAGATTGCAGGACAGTGTGAGAATTGCCTGCTCTCACACCGGTGAAATTTCGCAGCGAATCCAGAAGTTTGTCGCGGTCCATCTTGATCTGGTAATCGTCCATGCCGGCTTCGAAACTGCGCTGGATGTCGGACGAACCGGCCAGCGATGTTAGTGCGATCACTGGCAGCCAACTCCACTGCTCGGCCTGCTTGATGCGGCGAGAGAGTTCAAAGCCATCCATGTTGGGCATCTCAATGTCGGTCACTACGATGTCAAATTCGTACTTTCCGCTGGTCAAGCATTCCCAAGCCAAACGTCCATCTTGACAGGCGATTACCTCATAGCCGTGTTGCCGAAGAGTTTCTGCGACTTGATTGCGAAAAAAAGTAGAATCTTCGGCCAACAAGATCCGAGGCGAGTGACTCGCGCCATCAGAGATTGCCTGGCAGTCGACGAACCAATCGGGGTACGCCATTTCGGCCAACTCGAACAGGTCGATGTATCGTGTGGTCTGTTCCGCAAGAACCATCGAACCGATTACGCCACGCTCTTTGAGAGTCACCGTATCGATGTCTATCGACAATTCGCGGATGTCGCCGAGCGTGGGTACGATCAGGCCGATTTCGTGGGCTGCAATTTCAAACACGACAACATAGGTCCGCTGGTTCGATTCAGTCGGTCTGGCTGATATGTGGTTCTCCAATCGCAGCAAAGGAATTGTCTCATTGCGAAGCTGCAAGAGCTCATGACCGCCGACAGTGTCGATTTGTTCAGAGCAAATTCGCTCAATCCGCGAAACGACTTCCATCGAAACGGCAAAGTGCTCGTCCGGATGATTATCGAATAACAATACGAATTGAGCTTCTTCCTGCTCTGCAGGGTCTGGCTGTTCGGTCTTGTCCTGGGTAGTCGTTTCGACGTTTTGAATCTGCTCGTGCGAGGCAAGTCCGATCACATCGAGAATCAGCGCGATGTGCCCGTCGCCAAGTATTGTTGCTCCGGAGAGACATGGGCAATCTCTGATGTGACGGCCTAAGGGTTTAACCACGATCTCTTCGGAGTCGTGCAGCCGGTCGACGACAAGTCCAAAGCGATGCTGACTCGTTTCCAAGACGACGATGTTCGTTGCTTCATTGGTAGTCTGGTCGACAGCATTTAATGGCGGGGTTTGTTCAGAGGTACTATTGCCTGATCGCTCTTCGCCTCTGATTGCGTCTTCTAACCTGATCAGCGGTAAGAGGTGTTCACGCAGACGCAGGATCTCGGAGTTTTTGATGAGTCCTATTCGTTCGGCATGTTCTTCGGATTGAACACGCACAAGTTCGGCAATATTGCCTTGGGGGATCGCAAATCGATCATCACCCGAGTGCACAATTAGCGAGGGGATTATTGCCAAAGTAAGGGGCAAAGTGACAATGACCTTGGTACCGGCGCCGACGATTGATTCCACATCGACTGTTCCGCCCAGATTGGCGATGTTCGTCATCACGACGTCCATCCCGACGCCCCGACCGCTGACATCGGTCACTTCTGTCGCCGTGGAGAAGCCAGGGTGGAAGATCAATCGCAACGCTTCACGGTCGCTCATCTGCTCGGCTGTTACCGCCGTGATCACTCCTCTGGCGATCGCCTTTTCCTTAAGCGTGTGAGGTTCGATTCCGGCGCCGTCATCTTTGATTTCAATTCTAACCTTGCCCGCCTCATAGAAGGCTCGAAGCAGGATCTTGCCTGCGGAGGCCTTCCCCAGTTGTTTGCGCTCCGTGGGCATTTCGATACCGTGGTCGACGGAGTTGCGGATCAGATGCGTCAGCGGATCGCCGACCGCTTCGATAATCGTTTTGTCGACCTCAACCTCGCTGCCTTCGATTTCGAGTCCGCATTGTTTGCCGAGCCTGCTGCTCAGGTCGCGGACGATCCTGGGGAATTTTGAGAACACAGTACCGATCTGCTGCATTCTGGTCTGTGTGATTGAATGCTGTACTTCATTGGTGATCTGATCTAATCGCGAAGTAATCGCAGCAATCCCACTCTCCGTTTGCGTGGCGATTGCTTGCAGAAGCTGATTGCGGCTGAGCACCAGTTCACCGGCCAAGTTCATTAGCCTGTCGAGTACGTTCACTGGAACTCGAATACTCGCTTCCGGGGGAGCCGGGGATGCGGCAGGCGTACTCGGCTTTGTTGTTTCTGAATCGGTCCCAGTTCTTAAATCCTGCGGATCCGGGTCGGTGCAATTTACGGGCGCAGGTTTGTCGAAAGAGGATGTATCGCAAGGTGCCTCGGGTTGTTCACCCGTGGTGATTTGTTCTAGGGCATCGACATAATTACTGATATCCGCATCATTCGAATTATGGATATCGTTAACTAGTTCTTTCAGTCGGTCGGCCGAACGGAGCATGACGTCGATGATGGCCGGGTTCGGAACTAGTTCCGAAGTGCGCAGCATATTGAGGATGTTTTCCAAGCTGTGCGCTAGATCGTTTAGCTTGGTCATCCCCAAGAAACCAGCCGCACCTTTGATTGAGTGAATCCCACGAAACACTTCGTTAACTAACTCGATATCAAAGTTCTTGCCGGCAGCCTCGATACTGAGTAGTTGATTTTCGATATCGGCTAAGTGTTCGTTGGCTTCGACGACGAATTCATCAAGCAATTCGTCGTCAAACGACATGGCGGGGTTCCTTCGGAAGCGGAGATAGAGGTGGGCGGCCGTCAGCCTCGATGCGCACTCACCTGAAGCTGGACTGGGGGATGATCAAAGGTAGGTCATGCGGGGCGACAGAATACCTAAACCCGCGTGAAATGGCCCACTCAGCCAGTGGGAACCGACAGAATCGTTACCTTCTGACCCCGCTCATTGGCGCACACGCAAATAGAGTGTGGAACCTGGGGCTACTACTCATCCCGCAAGAGATCTTCCCCAAATCCAGGTGGAAAGGGGTTCTCTAGCAAATCATCCGATTGAGGGACCTCCTTCTCGGCTCGGGAGGGTGGACTCGAAGTCGAATCTCCGGAAGAGAATTCATTGATCCAATGTTCGATTTCTGTAGGGGATAGTTTACCCATAGGCTTCTCAGGATCGCTTCGCAGCTGAGAGCCGAGCGATCTGGAACGGCGGTGCAAAAGTTCGGCATACCACACATCGCTGTCAGAAAACTGCGCCTTTCGGCGTCGCGCTGCGCGCTGAATGCGGTGGTCACTAGAAACTACTAACAGAGAACGGGGTGCGGTATTGCTCTGTATCAGTTCTTCGATCAGTGTGTCAGCATCGGGATAGCCGGTCGCGTACCGGACGGTTATCTCATCCACCGAGATAGAGCGGGGCAACCCGGGCGGGGCTTCCGCCGCATCAAAAACAACGGTCGTATTCTCGCGCTGGGTCTGATCGAGTGAAGCGGCGAGAAATCTCAGTAAGGCTTCCCGGGAGCGCTGAAAAGAACCTGGGCCAGTTCCTTTGCCAAAGATCCCAGTAACATGCAGCAGATTGTAACCGTCGATAAGCAGGGACATACGACTATTGTAACTCAGATCTTAGCGTTTCGTCGGAACCTTTCGATCCTGATAGCTGTGCCAATCGGAGTATTCGTCGTGGAAGAAACGCGAAATGTGATGGTCGACTCGGAAGATCGAGGCTAGCAGCGCTGCTCGAATCCACATCCCGTTGCGCGCCTGCCTAAAGTACATCGCCCGCGGATCGTCGTCGATTTCCGGCGGAATCTCGCCGAAATGTTGATCTCTGGGGAATGGGTGGAGGATTGGAGCATACGATTTCATTTGTGCGACCAGTTCGCGAGTCAGTTTGTATCGCGACAGATCGAGTTTGGAGAAGCTGGCATCGTCGTTTGGATTGTTGTGCTCTTTCTGAATCCTCGTCATATACAGCGCATCGAGCTGTTCGATAACAGGACGTCCTCCCACTTGCTCCTGGAACGAATCCACCTCAAAAATGCGTACTCCTTGATCGGTGAGTCGACGACGGATGTCTTCCTGCAGTGCTAGGGTTGGATCGTTCGGTGCAACGAATATGAGCGTCACGCCCTCGTACTTTGCCAACAGCGCGGCCAGAGAGCGAACAGTTCTCCCGCGCCCGACATCGCCACAGAAACCGTAGACTTTGTGGGCGAGGCCTCGGGAAAGTTCCGGATAGTCGCCACGAAGTTCGTCGAGCCGAGTAGTCAGGGGCGAGTTCTGAGGATTGGAAAACTGAAATGTTCTCTGCAGGGTGTAAATATCTAGTAGGGCCTGTGTAGGATGCTCGTCGGCACCCGACCCTGCGTTAACAATTGGCACACTGCGATTTCCTGAAGTTTCTAGATCGTGCATTAAGTAAGCACACGCCTCGGCTAGCCGAGCCATTTTGCTCCGCATGATGATCAGATCAAAGTAGCTGCTGAACATGCGAATCGAGTCGAAGCGCGTCTCGCCTTTGGTTTCAGACGACGTGGTTGGATCACGCACTTCGTTACAGGTAATACCCAAGATTTGGCAGGCCGCCATGAACGACAGAAACGTACGCGTGGAGGGCTGCGTGAAGTAGAGCATCGCCCGCTTGTGGTGCAGCAGATTGATCAGAAAATCCTGTCCATCGCGGAGTCGCGATAAGATACGAATTTTGTCCGCAACATCGGCCAGCTCCTCGAGCATGTCGACCGAGAATTGGCTGGCGAAGATCACGTGTCGCAGACGTTCGTCTCGCTGCAATTCGGGGACTTTCATCCGTAGCGGACGCTCGATGCGCGACTGATAATACAGTAGATCGAGCTCATCCTGGGTCGGAGTGCGCTTATCGGGTAGTTCACTCGACATGGGATCATCCTCGACGGTGGCAGTTTTTTCGGCGTGCGACCGTTGTTATCGCATACCCTCGAAGAGTCCGTCAAGCAGACGAGATTCCCTAGTCAGAAATCCGCCAGCGGACACGGAATAGCCACATCATTGAGAGCAGTAGTGCTAGATTGTAGATCACTGTGAAGATCAAATAACCCCAGAACACACGCACTTCCACGGCTATGGCGCTGGGCATATCGCTTACAGTCAAAGGCAGATTAAACACTGCCGCAAAGGGGCTGGTTACTTTCGTCCACCCGACAAGTTCTGCGGCGGGACTGGTCGGCACGAAATACTCGACGAACCGATCAGCGGCGACAGGTCCCAGAAAGAGCACCACGATCACCAGATAAGTTGCCATTAGGCTGGTCGAGCTCTTGTGAAACAGTGTCGAGCAGAACAAGGCGGTCATCGCGGTCGTCACGCAAGTGCAAGCAAAGACCAGAAAGTAGCCACCCATTGTCGGCAGGTTGTGCCAATAATCCAGAGGCATAATGCAGGCTAGAATGACTGGCCACATCAGGAACAACGTCAAGACGCTCGACACGCGTAGCCCCGAGAGGAGCTTGCCCCAGAGCATCTGCCAGGGGGTGATTAGTGTGTTCAGCAGCAGATCGAGCGTCTGCCGTTCGCGTTCGCTAGTAACGCTGCCCGCCGAAAAAACCGGGCCGACTAGCATGTTGAAGAGCAACACATAGCTGATGTACCACGGGGCCAAGTGTTGCTGCATGTAGAGACAGATGGCCATCACGGGCAGAGCGATGACCATGCTAATCTGGATCACCAGGCGCAGCATAAGCGTGCCCTGGCTGAATATCTCGGAGCGGACCTCCTTGTCGTAGATCGGGTTGGCATTTTCCTCGAGAAAAGTCGTTCGTTTGGGCGGTGCGAACAGTCGGTCGGGAAATTCTTCGCGCTTTATGTATAGGCCAACGGCCTCTTCCGCTTCGGTTTCCAAATCGATCACTTGTTTGCCTTCGCTGCCAATGTCGGGCGATTTCAACAGACGCCGGCAGGTGTCGGCCCAGAGTAGCGCACCAATCGATAAGCAGGCCAGTGGCACAACGGTGAATACGACCAATAGACGTGCTTCCCCCAACTGTTCCAATGCTTGCCAAACCAAGACACCGACCAGTGCCAGCGGTAAGATCATCAGATACGAAACTACTAACGAGGCCGACGTGCGGACGAAAAAACTACTACACCACAAGCTGATCATGCCAAACAGCGAGACCGACAGTATCATCGCGAAATAGGCAGCAGCTATTTCAGAGAAGTGAACTCCACCCAATGGCAGGCAAAGCATCACAATCGGTAGTGAACAGAACATTAGCTCAGCCAAGGGGCAAAGTGATGCGGCAAACTTCCCCAACACTATCGCTCCCGGCTTTACAGGACTGGCCAGTAGCATCTCGTAACTTCTACGCTCCTTCTCCCCGGTGATCGCCCCCGCCGCAAAGCTGGGCGCCATTAACGACATCAGCAGGTACTGCCCCAGAAAGATCAGGTTTACCAGCGGCTTGGCCTTATCGGAGCGCGCCAGATCAAGCCGCTGCTCCGCTGGCCATGCTGCATAAACCAAGAGACCCAAGAATGCCACATAAGCGAACAACAGCAGAAAGCTGCGCTTCATGCGCAGATTGACCACAAGCTCGCGCTGGAGAACGGGGTTTTCAAATAGATACATGGGGCGTGCCCCTGCGGGGGAAATGACGAATGACGAAATACCCAATGACGAATAAATGGGTAAATTCGTGTGGCAAGCTTACTTCTAGCTTGGGTATTTCGTCATTCGTCATTATCAGTCCTCAATACTTCCTCGGCAGCACTTTGCCCAGTACTCGACTTGGTAAACCCTGTAACCGCAAGAAGCCTTCCGCGTCGGTCTGATCGTAGCTGCCGCCGCCTTCCATGCTGGCCACTTCGGCATCGTACAGACTATTGGGGCTCGTGCGGCCATGGACCATCACGTTGCCTTTGTAAAGGCCGAGGGTCACGCCACCGGTCACCGGCTGTTGGGCTTCTCGGATAAACGCCAGCAGAGCATCAAACTTCGGTACGAACCAGAAGCCGTAGTACACCATTTCCGCTACCTCGGGCGAAAGCCGATCGCGCAGATGGACTAAGTCTCGGTCGAGTGTCAATTGCTCCAGAGCCAGGTGTGCTGCATAGAGGGCCGTCATGCCAGGGGCCTCGTACACTCCTCGGCTCTTCATGCCGACAAAGCGGTTTTCAACGATGTCGATCCGCCCTACGCCGTTGCGGCCGGCGATTTGGTTCATCTCTTCCACCAATTCCAAGGGGCTCTTTTGCTGGCCATTGATGGCAATGGGCACGCCCTGCTCAAAGCTGACCGTCACTTCCTCCACCTGGTCAGGCGCTTCCTGTGGAGCGACGGTCATGCCAAAATCGACGATGGCTAGACCATTGACGTTCGGGTCTTCGAGTTTTCCTGCTTCGTAACTGATGTGCAAACAGTTTTCGTCGCTACTGTAAGGCTTCGCGAGCGAAGCTTTTACTGGAATCCGCTTTGCGTCGCAGTAGTCGATCATCTCGGTGCGGCCAGGAAACTTCTGTCGGAAGGCTTCGATGCGCCAGGGGGCGATGATCTTGATCTCAGGATCGAGTGCTTCGGCAGCAAGCTGGAAACGGCATTGGTCGTTGCCCTTGCCTGTCGCTCCGTGGGCATAGGCTTTGGCGCCTACCTCGCGAGCTACCTGCAAACAGACTTTTGAGATCAGCGGTCGGGCTATCGAAGTGCCTAAGAGATAAATGCTTTCGTACTTTGCTTGCCATTGCAGGACTGGGAATGCGTAGTCGCGGCAGAGCTCCTCGCGGGCGTCGATCAGTTGTGACGATTTAGCGCCATGGTCGCGGGCCTTCTGGAGAATCGCTTCGCGGTCTTCGCAGGGCTGGCCTAGGTCGACGTACACGGCATGTACTTCGTACCCTTCGTCTTGGAGCCACCCTAAGATGACCGAAGTATCTAATCCACCCGAGTAAGCCAACACACAACTAGACATCGCAGCGTTCCACATCATCAGACTATAAGAGAGCAAACCGTCCGGCAGTTAACAGCCGGACACAATCTGCCCATTGTGGTTCGTCAACCGCTAGCTGGCAAGCGGGAGGGGACGGGAATAGAACGCGGATGAGCGCGGATTTGGCAGATGGGCGCGGATTCTGAATCAATTAGAGAAGACCTTGCGGCGGAACTCAGCGGAAGGGCCAAAGTTCAGGAGAAGGCCTACTTGGAATCTAGTTGCTTTGAGATAATTGATGAGCTGTGCTTCGTGTTCGGAAGCTATCGACTTTGCGGCCTTGACTTCGATGATAACTGAATCATCGACGACGAGATCAGCAAAGTACTCTCCGACAGGTTCACCGTCAAAGCGGACAGCTATTGGCAACTGCTGCTTTACGATTAGGCCGCCCTTTGTCAGCGATACTCGTAGGGCATTTTCATAGACCTTCTCCAGAAAACCATATCCCAGTGTGTTGAACACATGATAATAACTCTTAATGATGGCCTCAGTTAGGTCCGCGTACAGTAATTCACTAGCCATCAAAACCTCCCTATTAAAATCAGTGAGAATCAGCACAAACAGCGTTCGTCCGCGTTCTATTCCTCCCTCTACCCTTCATCGATTTCCAGACGCACATCCATCGGGCAGCGGTTTTCTTCCGCTCCGGTTGGGTCAGAGAGAGTGATGCTGAGGCGATTGAATTCGGTGATGAGAGCCGTGATGTCGAAACGGGTAGATGCGGTTTCGACCGTGAGAGATTGACCATTGACTTCGACGCACGCTTCCGCGGTTAGTGGGTCAATCACCAGCCAGACGACCTCGCGGGCGACAAGCCCCGCGGGCCAATTGAAGTTGCGCGTCCAGACGGCGAGACCGCCGTCGAGTTCACACGTCCAAGGGTGCCGCAGGCGAATAGTGTGCATGAGAGTTGGTAGTTGCTGATTAGTAGTTACTAGAAACTAGATTCTAGCGACTAGCAACTACCTTACTGCGGCACAAAGCTGCGCGTAACCGTCGCTTCGCGAATCTGCCGTGTTTCAGGTTCGTAGATGCGGAGTTTTACCTGCATCCCCCGCAATGGCACCGGATACGGGGGTGAAGTTTCGCGCTCGAAGATGTCGTCGACGCCGTTGACTGCAATGTCATCCACATGATCGACCCAGAGAGGGTCGCCGCCCCCTGTAGGGTCTCTGTCGTCAAGTCCGTTGGTGCCCTCGTCTATGCTCGGCGTCGCACCGGCGTCTAAGAAGTCTTGATCTTGGTTTATTCCATCGTGTTCGTAGTGGAACGACCACGTATCGTAAGTTGCCCAGTAGTTTCGCGTTAACGCATTGTTAGGGTCACTAGGATGCCAACCGGGCGTATGCGGCTCCCTAAACAGTGGGGTAGGTGCACCGGTGGGCGGAACGTAATTAGCTCGTGGTAACCCCGGGTCAGAATAGGCCGGACTCCAACCAAGGCTTACATAATCACCATAGCCAACGATTGGACCTAAGGCTGGGTTCCACCCTCCATCATCTGGACCCAGTACAGCACCGCCGACTTCCACCAAAGGTGCTCCAGGATCGAACACTCGCAAGTCGAATGCAAGCACGTTCGTAAGCATTACGTCTTCACCGAGACGGTCAGGTAAATACGTAAGGTGATCATCAATTGTCAATAGGTCCGGTTGAAAGGGAGCACCAAATGGACGCAAAGGACTATCCCGATTGATCAGCGGGCTAACTATGTCGATAGGAAATAGCCGAATCACGAATTGGTCCATGATATAAGGCCAGCCGAGCCCACCGCCCGACCCGTCGAGATTCCTTCTGTGGGCAAACCTATTCTCTCTCTTAGCAAGATCGCCCAGCGTATTTGGTATGCGGAGATCGCCATCGTGTCGGAACGAAATATCAGACAGTCTATAATACTCGATGTCCCTAGAAACGTTTTTCTGGGCAGACGCAGCACCGGTAACGGGTGGCAGATCACTCACCCATGGTGCGATAAGTAACACCCGCCGGTACAAAGTACGCATCCCCGGTTCGCCGAGTGAGCCGCTTGCTGGGTTTTCGACGACATACCAGATAACTTCTGCAAAATTCGATTCGATGGTCGAAGGGTCCCATCGATTTGTTGCGCTATTCCAGACAGGTAGGGTTCCTTGAAACGGGGCCGTTTCGCTTTGAACCGTAAGCGCTAGAATACAATCGTGGTCGCCAAGCCCCCTGCCATTGGTGATTGCGTTCGGTACTGCAGGACCAGCAGGAGGAAACACAGCGGGGTCCCCTGCGCTGGGAACCAGCGAAGTCGCATAATTCAATTCACCATTGTTAGGATCATCTATACCGTCTGTAAGTATGCTAGGTTCCCAATCGGACCAAGAGCCATCGATGATCTCAAGATACCCTGGATCTTCATCCGGCCGTTGCCACGGCAAGGCTCGGCAGGTGGCGCCGGCGAGGTCGTTGAACAAGGTGGCCCGCGCGATGCGGAGCTCGCTGCTCATTTCCATCGTGGCGCGGCGGATTTTTACGCCGCTGCTGATGTTGGCAAACAAGTTCACAATCGCGGCCATCATCAACAGGGTGATCGCCATGCCGATGAGCATTTCGATCAGCGTGAGGGCCCTGCGGGCAGTGACGGATGTCGAATGACAAATGACGGCAGCGTGTGTGGTGTTTGATCGGTTCATGCCATGGCTCTCTTCGTGGAGAGTTGACCTCGGCTGCTGGTGATGCAGACAAAAAGAATGGCTAGCGCCAGAAGCGCCGCGCAGTCAGGTCGATTCCCTCTGTTCCGCTGACGCCGCCGGCCCCTGGGGCGAACACGCCAGATACTACTATTGCACCGTGCAACGGGCAGAAAGTCAAGCGCGGAAGAGGGTCCAGGGTCGAGAGTATAGGGTCCAGAGCAAGAAAATAGCCGCGACGCAGAGCGTCGCGGCTGGAACGTATTCGGGCTTTTATTTAGCTCTCTGGACTGTCAGCTGTTGGGCCCCACACTTCGTTGGGAGATGCGACGGTCAATTGCTAACTGTCGACAAAATCCTCTTCCGGCGGAAACAGCCCGAAAATCTGTTCTGCTTTGCGAATTCTAACCCGACGTGGGTGGTTCAGGTCGAGCTTCGAAATCGTGACTACCCCGATCGTAGTAAGTCCTAGAATCGAGTAATCGTCCCAATCGAAGTGATCATTCCAGGCGTGAGATCGAGGATGGAACAGGCTTACCACCGCACCAGAGTCGGGCTCAGTTGCCTCGACACGATCCGATTTGTGAAGATTGCAGCTAGGGCAAGCCCAGGCGAGATTGTCAAGTTCTGAGGAGCCGCCTCGAGACTTAGGCACAATGTGTTCTAGGTGGAAGCTTGCACCTTGGAGCGACTGATGCATCCGGCAATATTCGCAACGGCCACTGGCGCGCGACTCTACCTTAGCACCCAGGATACTGAGCGAGGCCATCAGGGTTTCCGGCCCAATATATGCAAAGCTTCCGCACGCACGAGGGACATTTGCTCACTGACTTCAACGAGTGCTTCAAGCTCCGCATGCTCGGCTGAGGAAAGCTGACCTTCATTGTTGCGATCCATCAGAATCTGCAATCGCTCGTCAGCCTTCGACGGCAAGCAAAGTTGGCCAACAGTTTCAACCCAAATAACAGGAGCGGTTACAGTATTAGACATCGTACGTACGATCCTGGTCGAGCTCGCAGAGGTTGTTCGCCACCAAGGTTGATTGTACAACAACACGACAGGCAAGGCCAGACGCCTTGGTGTTCTCGCGGTCGAAGGTCAAGTTCTAGATAAGTAGTCTCTGGACTGTCAGCACTCAACCACCGAATTCCGGCCGCCGACGGCCAAGCTGGCCCTGTAGGCGTTGGACGATTGCGCTGTGCATCTGGCTGACACGGCTCTCGCTCAGATCAAGCGTCGAGCCGATTTCCTTCATCGTCATTTCCTCGTAGTAATAGAGGATGATGATCAGCCGTTCGTTGCGGTTTAGGCCCTTGGTAACCAGCCGCATGAGATCCGACTTTTGGACGCGGCGAGTTGGATCTTCGCCTTTTTTGTCCTCGAGAATGTCAATCTCACGAACATCCTTGTAGCTGTCGGTTTCGTACCATTTCTTGTTGAGGCTGATCAAGCCGACGGCGTTTGCGTCGGAGATCATTTTCTCCAGCTCGGGAACGGTCATTTCCATATGAGCTGCCAATTCGATCTCTGTGGGATGGCGGCCTAGCTTAGCTTCTAGTTTCTTGACGCCTTCATTGAGCTTGCTGGCCTTCGAGCGGACCAACCGGGGAACCCAATCCATGCTGCGGAGCTCGTCGAGCATGGCGCCGCGGATACGCGGGACGCAGTAGGTTTCGAATTTGACGCCGCGTGTGAGATCAAACGCTTTGATCGCGTCCATCAATCCAAAGACACCCGCGGAAATGAGATCGTCGAGTTCGACGCCGTCTGGCAATCGCGACCAGATTCTTTCGCCATTGTACTTGACCAAAGGAAGATAGTTTTCGACCAGCCGATTGCGTAAATCGCGCTGGCTAGGGTCCTTCTTAAACTGTTGCCAAACTTCGGCGATTTCCTCTTTTGCTTTTGAGGCGACGATCGTAGCCATGCAATCCTCCGTGATGCACTTCGGTCGGCATGTTCCCTGTGAGGTGGAACTGCCTCCGAGTTTGTTTCAGCGAGATTCCGTTCTCGTTGTTTTTATTGAAATCCGTGTTTCGATAATAAATAAATGAGTGTGCGTTTAACCTTTAGGTAGTTGCCGAGGGCGTTTCCGGTTGCTGTTTGGGCGCATTGGCTGCTAGCTCGGCTTCGAGAGCGTCGAGGACCGACTGATCGACCGTCGCCTGAGCAATAGAGCCCACGACGAAACCAACGATGCCGAACAGAAACATCCAGATAAGAGCTGTTATGATCGTGCCGTCGAATCCGGCTTGATCTTTCATGGCCCGCAGTAGCACGACCAGCATTGCCAACAGAGACATGACTGCTGCAAGCGTGCGAGCCAAAACACGATCTCCATGAGGCGTTAAATTTACCGCAAAGCAGCCATCTTGACGCAGCTTCGCACACGATCCGTCTTTCAATTGTTATCGTCATTCGTGTGGTGCCGCCTGAAGATTGTTTGAGGATTCGAACGATTTTTCGGGGACTGCTATCATGTCGGCAACTCGTCCGCCGCGGTTCGTAGTTTGATTTGTGATACGACCACTGACGATCACGTTGTGACTGATGACATCGGTGGCCAACAGACGCACAGAGTCGCGATAGGTAGCGATCGCTGCCGGCGAAGATGGATCGTCGTCGCAGGTTGCCACCGAGGGTGCTGCATCGACGTGGAGTCCTAAGAAACGACGGCAGGTGGCCGAGAAACGATTGGTAATTTGTTCGGCTGTACTTCTGTCTTCACACTTGTTCACTACCAAGCGCAGCTTGCCATCGGCATCGCCCCAGGGGGCAAGCTTCACAGTCACATAGCTATCCTTCACGACAGATTCTTCTTCCGTGACGACCAAGAAGATTTGCTGTGCAACTCGCCACCAGCGCTGAACCCAAGGAGTCATACCGTGGCCGGCGTCGACCAGCACTAGATCGGCCTGCTCACCGAGCGAACGTAATTCTGTGATAAGTCGTGCCACTGCAGTGCGTGACAGGTCTGGAGAGGTGTCTGTAATTGGCCCCGAGGCTAGTAGGCTGATACCATCGTCGACGGTTTGTAATACTTCGTTCGCTGATCGGTTGCCGTCGAGTACATCGGCCAGGCAACCGTGGGGTCGAGCATCGAATCCAGCGGCCAGCTGGGGCGACTCGAAATTGGCGTCGACCAAGATTGTGCGTTTTCCCAGCCGGGCCAGTTCGCGGGCCAGTTGGAGCGCTAGCGAAGTAGTGCCTACCCCACTGCTGCCACCGCTCAAGACGATAATCGGCAACCCTGGACCCAAGGTGGGACGGGCTTGGACCGCCTGGCGGACAAGCTGGCGAAGATGATCGGCTTGGTCGGACATGGAAGTGATTGTGAGGTTCTTAATTTAGAAATAGTTTATTGGGTGAGAAGTGACTTTTGAGCGATCTCGTCTCACTGTTAACTAAGGACCAACTCCGCCAAGGTGCGGCTATGCGCAATCTGGATGTCGTCTGGAACATTCTGTCCGTCGGTGAGATAGCTCACTGGCAGCTCGCTACTGCGGGTGACCGAGAGGAGATTACCTAGGGCGGTTGCTTCATCGAGTTTCGTAACGATTAGCGCCGTGGTGCCGACGGTTGCAAACCGTTCAGCGGTAGTAGCTAAGCTACGTGCACCAGCAACTGCGCTGAGGACCAAGTGGACTTCTTCCGGAGCAGCTTCCGCTAGCATCGACTTGAGCTCCTGGATCCTAACTTCGTCGCGAGGGCTGCGCCCGGCGGTGTCCATCAAGACGAGATCCAGATCACTCATGCGCGCTTTTGCCTCGCGCATCTCGCGTGGCGTGCTCACGACCTCCATCGGCAAGTCGATGATTTCGGCATAGGTGCGCAGTTGCTCGACCGCGGCAATCCGATAGGTATCTACAGTGATCAGACCGACTCGTTTGTTCTCGCGGAGTCGATAATTGGCAGCGAGTTTGGCTATTGTCGTTGTCTTGCCTACGCCCGTCGGACCGACAAGTGCGACGATGCGTCCCTGTCCCGCGGAGGCAGTAATCGGGCCTGCTACGAGCAGTTCGTCTTCTATAATTCGTGATAAAGTCGTGCGGAAGGCCGGTGTGTCGTGAGGATTAAGACCGGGCTCGAGCCGTAATCGCTCGATCAGCTCCTGGGCGATAGCCTCTTCGATGTCGGATTCGATTAAATCGGTGTAGAGATCGAATAGCGTTTCGGGCAGTAGCTGCTCGGAATGTTGAGCGCCCTGCTGAAGTTGTTCAGCCAACGCGTGCAATTCCTGGAGACCATCATCCTGCTGCTGTTGGAAGTCGTCCCGATATTGCGACGTGTAGTCTGACTCTAGAGAGCTCGAGTGCTCGATTCGCGCGGGTACGCGAACTTCGCTCGACGCGGCAATTTCGAACTGTCGGCCGCGGAGCATGCGACCAATCAAATTACCGTTAAGTTCTCGTGTATGCAGCACAGTAGCCTCTGGGCCCATCTCCTGGCGAACCAAGTTGAGGGCTTGCTGCATCGTCTTTGCTCGAAAGGTCTTTATTTCCATGATCGGCGAATTTGATATGTGTTAAAGTTAGTAGAAGTACTTGAGTCGGTTGTGACTTTACGAATCAGCTGCTAGTCCAACGGTGACGATCTGCGTGTCGCGTGTAATTTCGTTGAAGCTTAATACAACCAGATTCGATAGGTGGTTTTCCGTTATTTGCTTCAATGCCGCCCGTATCTGAGGGCTAACTAGGATAATGGGTGTGTGTTGCGACGTCGTGAGTTTGGGCAGTTGCTTGCTAATCGCATCGCAGGTCGCCTCGACAGCCTGCGGAGACATCCGCACGAACAAGCCGCGTTCGTTGTGCTCGAAACCGGCGCGAATGCGATCTTCCATCGCCGGATCGAGGGCTACCACATGCAACTTGCCTTCGCTGTCACGGTAGCGAGTGCAGATTTGGCGCGCGAGTCGGTGACGGACGTACTCTGTCAGCAGTACGGGGTCTTTGGTCCGTGGTGCGTAGTCGCCTAAGGTCTCCAAGATCAGGGCGAGCTGGCGGATGGGAACCTGCTCGCGTAGCAGCATGTGCAGCACTCCTTGGACCTCGGCCAGCGACAGTGTGCCTGGTATCAATTCCTCAACAACCGCTGGCTGTGATTGGCGCAGCTCGTCGATAAGATGCTTCGTTGAGTCTCGCGTTAGCACTTCGTCGGCGTGGCGGCGGCAAATCTCGGTGAGGTGAGTCGCTAGAACTGCTCCCGGCTCGACTACTGTGTAGCCCATGATTTCAGCTTGATCCTGCAAGCCTGGAACAATCCAGCGTGCCTCGGTGCCGAAAGCCGGGTCTCTTGTAGCGATACCATCGATCGTGCCTGTGGTCATGCCGGAATCGATTGCAAGCAGATACCCTGGTTCGACGACGTCTTGGGCTACCGGCATGTCGGCAATTTTGATGCGGTACTCGTTTGGCTCGAGGCGCATGTTATCGCGAATCCGGACCTTAGGCATGATGATGCCGATCTCACTAGCGACGCTTTGCCGGACGCGCTGAACCCGTTCCAACAGATCTCCGCCCCGCTTGGGATCGGCCAACCGAATTAGTCCTACTCCAACCTCCACTTCCATGGGATCGACGGTAAGAAAGTCCTCGATTCGTTCTTCGGCGGGTGGTTTGGCTTTGGCTTCTTCCTCTAGGGCGGTCTGCTTCTTGCGATGATCTGATTGGTTCATGATGCGCGCCATGCCAAGACACGACATGCCCAGGACCATCAGAGGCATCCGTGGCAGATCGGTGGTGATCAGTACCGCCAGGAAGCCGCCGGTAATTGCCATCGCCTGCGGTCGGGAGAAAAGTTGTGTGATGAATTGTTGGGGAAGATTGCTTTTTTGGGTACTGCGAGTAACGAGCAAACCAGCAGCTAATGAAATAAGGAACGCGGGAACCTGGCTGACAAGACCGTCGCCGATAGTTAGCTGAGTAAACAGAGAGCCAGCATCGGCAAGCGACATGTCATATTCGGCCATGCCAATGATCAAACCACCTACGATGTTGATCACTGTGATCACGATTCCCGCAATCGCATCGCCACGAACGAACTTGCTGGCACCATCCATGGAGCCGTAGAAATCGGCCTGTTGGGTGATTTCTTCGCGACGTTGTTGAGCTTCGCGTTCGTCGATGATGCCGGCATTCAGATCGGCATCGATCGCCATCTGCTTGCCAGGCATGCCATCTAGGGCAAACCGGGCAGCTACTTCGCTGATACGGGTGGCACCTTTGGTGATCACCACGAATTGAATCACGATAATAATAATGAAGATAATCAGCCCGACGACGATCTGTTCGCCCGCCACAAAGTTGGCGAATGCGGTGATCACGCCACCCGCGGCTTCTTTGCCGTCGTTGGCTGCACCGGTGAGGATTAGGCGCGTCGTTGCGACGTTGAGCACCAGCCGAGCTAATGTCGTAGCCAACAGAAGTGTGGGGAAAATGCTGAATTCTAAAGGCGAACGGACGTAGATCGTCGTGAGCAGCACAAGCACGGCAATCGTGATGTTGCCAGCCAACAGAACGTCCATCAGCGCAGTCGGCAACGGCACGAGAATCACCAATACACTGGCGACGATCGCAAGCGGCAATACGAGATCTTGGACGCGGCGGAGCAAGTCCGGTGCGCCCGACGCCTCTGAAGCCATCCGTGGCCTCCGAATGTCGTAACGAAGATGAGAAGTGGTAGTAGAAGAGTGGCGGGACTATACGGTCGCCTACTTTCGCTGTCCAGACCGCTCTCATCGACGGCTAAAACCGCTGCAAAGACTCCCTGGAGAAGACCCTGGCTACAGAACGATAAATAGTGATATCACTCGGTTCGGTGTTCTCCGAGCAAAGTGACGCTGCATAGCTTGGATCAGGGATCCGCGTACTCTAGGAACAATGATGAAAGCCTCGCAATCACCCTGGGTGCTATCGCTCTCGGCACGGCTGGCGCTATTTGCCAGCGCCGCGGCCTTGCTAGCAGTGCTGGGATGTGGCCAAAGAGGGAGTCGTGATGTCCCCGACGCCTTGCGCGCGGTAGCACCTGCCATGGTCGAGTCTCATGGCAACCTTCACTTTGTGCTCAGCCCGGCAATCGGGTTTCAGGTTGCCGCTCGGCAAGGTCTGCCTTGTTTACTATTCTTTACTGCTGAATGGTGTACCTACTGCCACCAGATGGAATCGGCCGCCTTTAACGACGAAGCAGTGAGTGCGTTGGCCGATGGTTTTGTCTGCATACTAATCGACGCCGATCGCGAGCCGGAACTGTGCCGTAATCAAGGAGTCTCAGGATTTCCGACGATCCAGTTCCTTTCTCCTGACGGTCGAATATTACATCGTCTCGTGGGTCGTCAGACTGCCGCGCAGCTTGCCATGGGCATGCGAGCGGCGAGCAAGCGCTATGCTTGGCTGACGGGTTCGGCGACGACAGTCCGCTAGGACCGGTTTTTCGCTTCTAAGACTGTTTTAAGTCGCTCGATACTCACCAGCGGTCGTGGCTAGAGATTCCTCTGCGCATCCTCTTGCGTACCTTCCTGTGTAGCCCGATACTCAGGGTTGGCTGCAGCTCTCTGGGGAGCCCAATTGCGTGTAGCGTTACTCAATTCTCTAGAACTACCGAAGGAACTGGATCATGCGGCGGGCGAAAATTAGTATCATTGGTGCCGGAAACGTCGGGGCAACTACAGCTCACTGGTGCGCGGCTGCGGAGCTGGGTGACATCGTGCTGGTCGATATACCCCAGACAGAAGATATGCCTAAGGGTAAGGCGCTCGATCTGATGCAGTCCTCGCCAGTAATGGGCTTCGATTCGAACATAGTAGGCACGACCCGTTATGACGAGACAGAAGGTAGCGACGTTGTCGTGATAACCGCCGGCATCCCTCGCAAGCCGGGCATGAGCCGCGACGATCTATTGGGCACTAACGCCAAAATAATGACGAGTGTTTGCGATGAAATAAAAAATACGAGCAGTCATGCAGTAGTCATTGTCGTTAGTAATCCCCTCGACGCGATGGTGCAACGAGCGCAGCAGGTCACCGGCTTTGCGCCGCAGCGTGTTATTGGCCAGGCAGGAGTGTTAGACACTGCCCGTTATCGCGCGTTCTTGGCGATGGAGCTGGGGGTTAGTGTCGAAGATGTTTCAGCGCTACTAATGGGTGGGCATGGCGATACGATGGTGCCTATTCCTAGCTGTACATCAGTTGGTGGGATTCCTATTCAACAGTTGCTCGATGCTGATCGCCTTGAAAAGATTGTGGATCGCACGCGTAAGGGAGGCGCGGAAATCGTTGGGCTACTCAAGACTGGCAGTGCTTACTACGCACCAGCAGCGGCGACGGCTCAAATGGTTGAAGCAGTTGTGCGCGACAAGAAACGACTAATCCCGTGCGCTGCGTACTGTGATAAGGAGTACGGCGTGGGTGGTTACTATGTTGGGGTCCCAGTCGTTCTGGGTTCGGCGGGAGTCGAGCGGATCGTCGAGCTAACCCTGACTGATGAGGAACAGTCGGCCTTCCAGAAAAGCGTGGCAGCTGTGGAAGAGTTAGTTGCGGCAATGGCCAAGTTGGTTTAGCGGGCTGACGAGCCTGGTGCGTTTCTCAACAGTTTCTCCACAATGCTGTGCGGGTAGCCACTCGTTACCCGCTTTGCAAGTCTTATCTGCAGTTTTTTTCAGGCAGTCTGCCCAGGGAGAGTGCTAGCATCTGCGTGCAGTATACCTTCACGAGGCAGATCTCGGCTGCGACATTGACAATTGCTCCTAGCTCGTTTACAAACCGCATTCGTACCGGCAATGAACTGCCGAAGCCGACCCGCCTAGAATGAAATTCAAATCAGGAAGTTTGCAGAATGGTGAACGCTCGAAAGTGTAGCACGGATTGAGTCACGTCTGTTTTATCTTAGTTATTCGCAACTCATCTCCCCCTAGTGTGCCATGAATCGTTCTCCGCAAGTTACCCAGTCAGCTTCATCTATACTTCCCACCGATACTCAGACTCACTCCCACGGAATGCCCGAGCGAGTGTGGCGAGGTATCTCGGCTCCTTCGGTTACAGCTCACTGTTGTTTTTCGCCGATGCATTATGAGCGGCGTTACGCCTATCCATTAATTGTTTGGTTACATGGGCCGAAAGGTAACGAAGAAGAAATTCAGCAGGTGATGCCGCTGGTTAGTGCGCGGAACTACGTAGCCATCGCACCGCGTGGCACCCGACGGAGTAATTGTATTCGCAGCGCTTACACCTGGGGCAATTCTTCCGCAGACATCATGGATTCCCTGGAGCGTGTCGAGAGTTGCATAGAAGTTGCTAGCGGGCAGTTTAATATTCATCCCGAACGGATTTTTCTGGCTGGTTACTCCACGGGTGGCACCCTGGCTCTGCGATTAGCGATGGAATACCCCAAGCTCGTGGCTGGCGCTATTTCCTTGGGCGGACCTGTGCCGAGAGGAAATCGGCCTCTTAAACGAATCAATGAAGCGCGCAAATTGCCTCTGATGCTGTCGGTGTCTCCAGGCGAACAGTATGCGCTAGATTCCGTTATGGACGATCTGCGATTGCTTCACTTCGCAGGCTTTTCCCTTGCCCTACGCCTCTATCCTGAAGGCGACGATCTGACGACGACCATGCTGTCTGACGTGGACCGTTGGATCCTAGACCAATGTTGTCCGACGGCGGTCACCGCCAACTGCTAGCTTTCGATGCCAGCGTTCTGTTGCACGCTACTCGATTAGAGTAACGCGGATTGACAGGCTTCCGGGAATTTCGGTACAAGCCTCCTCGCTTTTCTCTCAAATTGGGTCGAGTCTTCGTCTTGCGCGTCGACCTCTAAGCAGGTCGTTGTGGGCTACGAATGTGGCTGCGTTCGCTTGATCAGATGATTTGTAGATGAATAACAGCTTAATTTCCATGCTTCTCTCGTTGATAAACGATGGCAGACAAACCTCCTCGAACATCTGAAACCGCCAAAGAGCAAGCGGACGTTCCCATTTCGAAATCACTGCACGAGCGCGTGTCAGCAGTGCATAACTGGGCAAGCGCTAGTAGATTCCGCATGGTCTTAGTTGGCTCGTTGGCTATCACCGTGATCGGAGGAGTATTTGCTGTATGGAGTTACCTTGCTCACCTGGCTGTAAATCAGGAAGCTCCCGCCACGCTAGAGATGGCACTTGCTGCCGTAGACATTCGCGATTTTGAAGAGGCCAATATTCTCATCGGCAAAATGCAAATGCAACCACAGGATCCCAACGATTTCGGAGGAGCCCTGTTTGTGCTCGGTTCCGTCAAAGCCTTTCAAGCTGGAAGCGAGTGGTCGGCCGCACGACAACGCGCGATGTACCTCATCGCGGCCCGGTACCTGCAAAAAGCTGCCGCCCTAGAAGTTCCTCAGGATCGAGAAGCGCAGCTCGTGTTTTTGCTGGGAAAGAGCTTGATTCTTGGAAATCAGCCTGAGGAAGGCATTGCGGTACTCAAGAAAGGTCTGCTCAGGAACGACCTTCCGGCGAGCAAGATACATGCTCTCTTGGCAGAGGCTTATCTTGCGTTGCCCGACCCCGATTACGAGTCGGCCTTGCAGCACAACGATGCATTGCTGGCCGATCCAGACCTTGGCGAGGAACAGAGGAGATCGGCACTAGTCGTAAAGGCGGAAACCCTTGGACATTTGGGTCGTCTAGAAGAGGCGGCCAAGCTTTTACAGCAACTGGGTGATAATCATTCGGAACAAGCGCTGGCGAGAAGCCTCGCCGGTCGGCTCGCGATCAGTAGAGCTCAGCAACTACCAGAAGACAGTCCCGAACGCAGTAAGCTTCTGGAACAAGCGATCGTCGATCTGAGAGAAGCTCAGAGACTTGACCCTTTGAGTGGCAAGCTGACTCGCCAGGCGATGTATCGCGTGGGCAAATGCTACGAGCTCCTAGGCGAGCACCCGGAGGCTATCGGAGCGTACGACCAAATCGGCAAACTGTATGGAGACACGCCTGAGAGCTTAATTGCCACTCTCTCAAGAGCCGACCTGATTCGCTACTCGGGCAATAAGGCCCAAGCGCTGGCCGCCTACCGCCACTTACTCGAAACAGCTGGCGACCCCGTCACCTATACCAATCATCTACTTTCGCTATCGAAATTGCGAAAACGATTGATCAGCGCTCATGCCAGTTTCGTGGAAACTGGTGAGTTTGAGGCAGCGTTAAATCTACTAGAGCAGTTCCCCAAGCTATTCGACCAAGAAGACGTCATTCAGATGCGAGCGCATACTCACGAGCAGTGGGGTTTAGCGAACGTCAAAGAGGCTTCAGGACTGCCTCGCCGCGAAGCTGCTGCACTTGCCAAGCAAGGCCGATACAATCTGCGAGCCGCAGGCACAGCCTACGAGAAGCTAGCCCAAACACGATTTGCAACTCCTGATTATACGCAGGACCTTTGGAGCGCCGCAGAATGTTACTTTCTTGGTCAAAACTATACACACGCCGCACGCGTTTTAGAAGAATACTTGCACAACGAAGCAGAACTGCGTAGCGCCGCCGCTTTGCTCCGTTTGGGGCAATCTTTTCTGACGATTGAAAAGACCGACCAAGCAATCCAAGCTTTGGAACAGTGTATCGACATGCACCCTCGCGATGTAGCGGTTTACCAAGCCCGCCTAGAATGTGTGCGGGCCTACATTCAGAAGAATCGCGTGGAAGAAGCCGAGCAGCTTTTGCTGACCAACTTGACCGGCGACTCGTTAGGACCGACCAGCCCCGAGTGGCGAGATTCTTTGTTCGCCTTAGGTGAACTTCTGTATGACATGGGACGTTATAAGCAAGCAATTGCCAAATTGGAGGAGGCTGTTATCCGCGCCCCAGATGCTCCACAAGCTCTGATGGCTCGCTACACGATCGCCCGCTCGTTTCACAGCGATTCGGAGGAGCCCGCCCAGAAAGTACGAGATGCAAAAACCGAGAACGAGCGACAGAAGAATCGCAAGTTACGGGACCAGAATCTGGAAGGTGCATTAGAAAACTATCTGCTTGTGCAACGCTTGATCACGCTCGATGGAAATGAGGCGAGTTCGCCACTCAAAAAAAACCTGTTGCGTAATTGCTACATGATGCAAGGTTCAGTCCTGTTTCAACTGCGAAGATACGAAGACGCCCGTAAGGCATACGCAAATGTGTCGACGCTCTACCAGAAGGAGCCTTTCGTGCTGGAAAGTTTTGTGCATATCGCTAATTGTTGGCGACGATTAGATCAGCCAGTTAAAGCTCGGGGGACGATCGAACAGGCAAAGCTCGTATTGCAGCGATTGCCGAGCGATACCGACTTCAGGCTTTCAACGAATTTTGACCGAAAGTATTGGGACTTGCTGTTAAGTGAAATGGGTAAATGGTAAGTCGGGGTAAGGCAAGCCTACGCAATTGAATAAAATCGCATCCAGGTAGAGAAGGATACGGTGAAAGAACTCACTACCAGAACACTGGCAGACCTGATAGCCAAGAGGCAGCAATGTCTGTTGAAACTGCGCGATTTGGGGCTTAAACAGTCGGAGCTTATTTCCTCAGGCGAGATGGGCCCACTGCTGCGTCTGCTTTCCGCGAAAAACCAATGGATCGTAGCGGTGCAAACAATTGAAAAGGAGCTCGCTCCCTATCACGAACAGGATCCGGACCAGAGAGACTGGCCCTCGGCAGACGCGCGGAGTCAGTGTGCCACTCAGGCATCCGAGTGTAAGAAACTGCTTGAGGAAATAGTTCAGTTAGAGCGTCAGAACGAAGAAATGATGACCCGACGGCGCGACCAAGTTGCCAATCAGCTGCAAACAGCTCAGGTGGCAGGTACTGTTTGTACCGCGTATCAAGCGCAGCAAAACATGCTGAAGCCAGGATCGCCCCACTTTGCAGGAACAAATACCGAATCAAATAACACCGCTAACCACATACCTACATCCCACCAATAACTCCGTTACTAAATGGCATGAACAGTTTCTTGCAACTCGAAAACAAAGCCTCGGTCACTGACGGCATGGACTCTCCCGAGCGTGGTGGTTTGGACTTGTCGATGATCAACGAAGATTCCAGCCTAGAGGCCGTACTGGTCGCGTGGAACGACGCCACGTTGCGTCTGCAGGAAACGCACGAAGTCCTGCAAGCAGAAGTGAGTCGGCTGGCCAAGGAATTGGAAGCTAAGAACCACGAGCTTGCTCGTCAGAACCGCCTTGCAGATTTAGGGCGAATGGCATCGCACGTGGCCCACGAAGTTCGAAACAGTTTGGTGCCGGTTACACTTTACATGAGTCTCTTGAAAAGAAGACTGTCGGAGGACTCCGGCAGCATGGACATCCTAACCAAAATCGAGGCAGGGTTCACCGCCCTGGATGTTACCGTGAACGATCTCTTGAATTTCTCCTCGCATCGTGAACCCCATTGGAACAGTTTTTCGGTGCGCGACTTGGTCGACGAAATCTGCGATGCCTTGGGACCTCAACTCGACGCACAAGCAATACAGGTTACCGCGGACGTGCCGCCTAGTGTCATCGTTCATGCCGATCGTGAGATGATCCGGCGTGCGGTGCTTAACTTGGTGCTCAATGCAATCGACGTTATGCAGGACGGAGGCCAACTCGTATTTACCTCATTCGACGGACCTCAAGGATTCGAACTTGAGGTGGGCGATAGCGGGCCGGGACTCGACCAGGAGCAGCTCAATCACATCTTCGACCCGTTCTACACGACCAAGAGTGACGGTACCGGGTTGGGATTAGCGATCGTTCATCGGATTACTGAGGTCCATGGCGGTCGGGTTACCGCTAGAAACTGTCCCGAGGGCGGAGCGGCATTCACGATCGAAATTCCTCGCCGCGCGATGGGAGTTGCCGCATGACGACAAAACAGTCTCCAGCTGGAACAGGCCGCATATTGGTCGTCGACGATCACGCCGCAGCGCGTGAATCGGTTGCCGACGTGCTGCGCCACGCTGGTTACGAAGTCGAATGTTCGGCCAGTGCTGTCGAAGCGCTGCCGATACTCCAGAGCCAGTCCTTTGATGTCGTGGTTACCGATTTGCAGATGCCGGGGATGGACGGTCTGGAGTTTATTCGCCAGATGAGTCACCGGCGACTGCTCGTGCAGGTGCTAATGATTACGGCGCACGCTACGATCTCCTCTGCTGTTGAGGCCATGAGATATGGCGCGTTCGATTACCTTGAAAAGCCCTTCGACGCGATTCGATTGGAAGAATTGGTGGCGCGAGCGATCGAGCGTCGCCGGCTATTAGATCCAGATGTGGTAGCTGCGAGCGACGTAGCCAACACATCGGCTGGAGATCATCTCGGCATGGTGGGTGACAGTCCTGCTATGGAGGAACTCAGAAACCGGATAATGCAGGTCGCGCCGACCGACGAAACTGTGCTAATCTGCGGTGAGAGTGGCACTGGCAAGGAACTGGTGGCGCGGGCGATTCACGCACTTAGCCGCCGTGCCGACGGGCCCCATGTCAGCCTCAACTGCCCTGCCCTGTCTGCTCAGCTTACTGAGAGCGAATTGTTCGGCCATCGTCGAGGTGCTTTCACGGGTGCAGAGTCGGATCGGGAAGGTCGTTTTGAAATGGCCGATGGTGGCACCATAGTGCTGGACGAGATTACGGAAATCGATCTCTCGCTCCAAGCCAAATTGTTGCGCGTGCTTCAGGAACGGACCTTCGAAAGAGTAGGTTGTAGTGATACTCGTACAGCTGACGTCCGCGTTGTGGCGAGCACGAATCGCGACTTGATTGAAGAAGTGGCCGCGGAGAGGTTTCGTCAGGATCTTTATTACCGCCTCGCCGTAGTTCCGCTCGTGTTACCACCGCTGCGCGAACGGGCAGACGACGTACAACTACTGGCCGATCACTTTCTGGCACGTGCCGCGAAACGCCTGAACAGGCCTGTCTGCAAGTTGGACCCGTGCGCACGCAAATTGTTTGCAGCTTACCACTGGCCCGGTAACGTGCGGGAACTTGAAAACATTATCACGCGGGCCTGCGTGCTAAACCAAGGGGAGCCAATTTCAGCCAACGAAATGCGGCCGTGGTTAGAACAACCAGAGCACGCCGAACTGTCATCCGCCGAGGGCACACTTCCGGTAGGCAGTAGTTTGGAAGAAGTCGAACGACAAATGATTATAGCGACATTGGAACACTATGCAGGACACCGCGCAAAAGCTGCCCAAGCTTTAGGAATAGGAGTGCGAACCCTCAGCGGCAAGCTACGGAACTATGGCTATGCACCGCGAGCAAAAGACTTTAAAGAGCCACACGATTGCGACCGGCAAGATCTGCCGATGCCAGCGGCAATTCCTGCCGGTTTTTCATCCAGATGATACGCATAGTTTACGGATTTGAGTGAGAGACGGTAAACGAGGTGAACTTGAAAATCTGGCACACAAGTTGCTGTCGGTTGAAAGCGCAGGGGTGCGTTGCAAACGAGTAAAACCATGCTGTCGTCAATATTCGATTCATCGACTGTGCCTGTGCTAGAGCAGGTGGTGAATTTCACACAGGCCAGACACGGGGTGTTGGCAGGTAATATCGCGAATCTCGACACACCGGGATACAAGACGAAGGATATTTCTCCAGAGGAGTTTCAAAACCGACTTCAGGAAGCAGTGGAATCGCGTCGCGAGAAAGCGTTGTCGCCGACATACGAGATAAACGCCCGACTGGCAGGGCGCGACACGGCCACGGGGTTTGATGGAATGGACAAGGTCAGAGAATCGGCTAAGAGCATCCTTTACCACGACAACAGCGACGTAAGCATCGAACAACAAGTGGCAGAAATCAGCAAGAACCACGCATTACACAATCTCGCACTGAATATCATGACGGCACAATTCAGATTGATGCGTGCCGCGATTACAGAGCGAGCCTAGTTTCCCTTGATGGGTTTACAGAGTATTTAGCAGGAGGCCAACGAGCATGTTCAGCGCATTGGATGTCAGTACCAGCGCCTTGGTAGCACAACGGGCTCGCCTCGACGTGATCTCCTCGAACCTAGCCAACATTTCAACCACGCGCAATGAAGCTGGCGAACCAGCCGCCTACACGCCGCGTTATGTCACATTCGAAACCGACACCGATTTGCAAACGCGTGGTGGTGGTCACGGCGTGAAAGTGGGTAGTGTCGAATATTCCGACGTACAGCCGAGCCTGAAATACGAGCCCGGGCACCCAGACGCCAACGAGAACGGCTACGTGGCCTATCCGAATATTGATATGACAACCGAATTCGTCGATGCCTTGGGGGCCACTCGAGCTTACGAAGCAAATATTGGCGTGATTGAAATAACCAAAGATCTGGGCCAACAGACGCTTCAGATACTTGCCTAACTGCACTCAGGAGAACCCGCTGCACATGTTGACGTAGTTCGCGACGTTGGGGGGCCAACGTAAGCACCAGGAACCGCGATATGACCAGGATTTACAGCACCCAACCCAATACACAATTAATTCCACCTCAATCATCCACTGCCCGAGCGCAGGAGAATGATGCCGCTTCATTCAAAGGGTTGTTACTCGATTCGATTCAAGATGTGAATTCGATGCAGCAACAGGCCGACCAGGCGGTGGAGACACTGATGACCGGGGGCGACGCTGATCCGGCCGAGGTGCTTACCGCCGTGCAAAAGGCAGATATGACATTCCGGTTGATGATGCAAATGCGCAACAAGATGATGCAAGTTTATCAGGAAGTAAGAGACATCCGGATTTGAGTGAGTTAAGCGTCGAAGCTCTAGAGTCGAGTGCCGGGTTAAATGGCATACCGATTTCTAGCTCTCGACCCTAGACACTAGACTTTCGACCAACAAACGAGGTCCATGGATGGATTTCTTGAATCAGGCCACAGGCCAAGTACGGGAACTGTTTCTATCGATGACTCCGGCCGCCCGCGTGACGGCGTTGTTGCTAATCGGCGTGATTACAGTAAGCCTTGGTTATCTATTCCAACATAACTCAGCCAGTCCCGACGACTTCCTGTTTAACGGAGAGTTTCTACCTGGGGCTGATGTCGATCGGGCGGAAGCTGCGATTGCTCAAGCTGGATTGGATGGCTACGAGCGTGTGGGCAATCGGATCCGCGTCCCTCAGGGCAACAAGTCTGCTTACTTGGCTGCGGTGGCGGATGCTGGTGCGCTGCCTCCCAATTTCCACTCTCTGCTTGAGAATGCCTTAGATGTTGGTCCGTTCATCGATCCCAAAACTCGCGAGCAAAAGATGAAAGCCGCTCGCGAACAGCAGCTATCGATGATCATCCGCGCTATGCACGGTATCGAGGACGCCCAAGTAATGTACGACATGCGTGAACCACGTGGGCTAGCTCGGGTGGCAGAAGTAACGGCCACGGTCAGTGTTCAACCTACTCCAGGCGAGTCGATTGATGCCAACCGTATGAAGAGAATTAAGCAGGCGGTCGCCTTCGCAATTGTGGGGCTGACTCCCGACAAGGTTATGGTTACGAATCTTGGTGATGGGACGTACCTCGGTGACGACGGAGTTTCAAGCGAGACATTTGACGACCCCTACTTTCAGCACAAAATCGCCTTCGAAAAACACATGAGGTCGAACATCAAACGTCTGCTCAGCGACATTCCGGGCCTTCGTGTGCAGGTGACCGCAGAATTGGATGACACGATCGAGCGCACCACACGTACGACAACTCCTGAAGGGGATGCTACACCCTTGACGGAGAGCTCTCAAGAAACGGAAAGCGAAAGAACGCATAAGGACGTAGGTGGTCGAATCGGACTTACAGCTCAAGGCCCCTCCCGAGGTAACGAACAGTCGTCCAGCGAAAAGACTGTTGATACCACGCGAGATACGATCCGCGAGGCACAGAATCTGGTCGGAACGAAGGAAGACTTCTCAAAAATCAGTGGCTTGGTTCCCAAGCATGTTCGAGCCGGGATCGCGATTCCTAAAGACTATCTCATCGACGTGTGGAGAGAACAGGAGATTCGAAGGGGAGAGGATCCTAATGGACCGCTGCCCAACGATATTGATACACGACTGGAACTCGTAAAGAACAATGTAGTGCAGGACATCGGCTCCGTAATCGTCCCGTTGCTACCCAAAGAGCTAGGTAAAGACGCCTTTTCTGATGTCCAGGTCACGTTTTTTGAGTCACTCACACCTGCTGAGATCGAACCTCCTTCCATGGCGGACAACGCGTTGGTCTGGGCTGGCAGGAACTTTAGTACGATGACGATGGCAGGAATCGCATTAGTGAGTCTGATCATGTTGCGGTCTATGGTTAAATCAATACCGGCCTCCGAACCTGTGGTTGCATTTGAATCGCCTACGCTTTCGCTTCACGTAGGTGAAGGTGGTACCAACACGAATACCGACGAGGGTGCCGATGATATGGAGGAATCGCGGCCCCGATTGAAGCTTAAGAAGGGACACAATCTCAAAGAAGATTTAACTGAAATTGTTCGCGAGGACCCTGACGCGGCCGCCGCGATTCTCCGTAGTTGGATTGGCAATGCCGCTTAAGAAATTGACGACCCTAGGACAAGTACCATGAATCGTGCCCCACAATTCGAGCGAGAAAAACAGCTCCGCAAGGTTGCGATACTTATCGCCAGCCTAGACGACGCGTTGGCAGAACGAATGTTAACTGAGATGCCTGCTGCAGATGCCCAGGCCGTGCGACATGTCGTCGAATCTCTGGAAGAGGTCGATCCTGAGGAAGAGCGCGAGATAGTCGAAGAATTTCAGCTCAGCACTCGTACCGCAGTTACTCACGACACAGAGGGAGTCGAACTCGATGCGTCCTTGTTGGCTCGTATCGAGCAACAAGATTTCACCGATTGTCAGGATCCCGTCGAGGGTCGTCGAAGCCCGCTCACAGAACTTACCGATGACGAAGCGGCAACAATCGTGGACACACTATCACGAGAACATCCGCAGACAGTCGCGGTGGTGATCTCGCGTCTCGATCAAGCCGCAGCCGCGAAGATTTTGTGCTTGCTCTCCCCGAATCTACAAGTCGAGGTGCTGGAGCGCGTAGCGGAACTCGACCCAGCTGACCAACAAAGCCTGCAGGTCGTCGAATCGCATTTGGAGCAGTGGATCAACCAGCAGCGACAGCGAAAAGAACGGATGGCCGCGGGTGCAGAACTAGCGCACCGAATTCTTCGGGGCACATCCCAGGCGGATAGAACTGCGATTCTTACTCGTCTCGACGGCCGCAATCCGCAGCTGGCGGCTCGGTTCGGACAGAATACAGAAATCTCCGAAAGCGCGATGGAGTCTCAATCGCTGCCTAGCTCGACGAGGGTCAGGAAGACTTTCCGAAGCACCGCGAGCTACCGGAGTGCAGCGAAAGCAGTGACTCCACCTAAGGCTAATCAGGTACCAGAATTACATGCAACCATGTCGTCCGATCCGTTAGCCGAGTTGGAGAGGTTGGATGATGCTGCCCTCATGGAAGCAATCACCCTTTCAGACCGGCAGGTCGTTACCCTCGCGTTAGCGGGCGCGAGTGATGCGTTGATGAATCGAATTGTGCGTCGTCTGCCGCGACGTCAGGCAAAAGAGTTTCGCAAGCGATTGCGCGACATTGGACCGACGCGACTGAGTGATATGCTCTCCGCGCAGCACGAATTAGCACTGAAGGCGCGACAATTGACCTGACACCTTTGAATTCATCTGCACTCCCTACCAAGAAGTCTAAAGGCTTATGGCAACAATAATCAAACACGAATCGGAATTCTATCCCTCGGGGACGAGGATGGGTGAACTGGCCTTGGACATGAGTGACATGTCTGGCCAGGCAGAACTGTATCTGGATAGCGTTCGTGCTGAAGCTGTGAAGATTGTCGAACAAGCGAAGCGAGAAGCTGCCGCCGTTAAGCAGCAAGCCGAACAGGCTGGCCGCCAGGCTGCCGAGGCGGCGATCGAGAGAATTCTCGATGAAAAGGTTGCCCAGCAAATGCAGACTCTGACACCTGCTCTGGCCGAGGCTGTAAAGCAGATAGACGACTCTCGGCAAGAATGGCTCAGTGTGTGGGAATCGCGGACCGTGCATTTAGCTTGTTCCATTGCGCAACGAATCATAAACCGTGAACTGCAGCAACAGCCGGAATTGACTCTGGAATGGGTCACTGAGGCATTGCGCCTTTGTTCGGGGACTGCAGAGATTACGGTTCGACTTCATCCATCGGATCATGAGACTTTGGGGTCACAGGTATCGCGGCTGGCCGAGGAGTTTAGACCCGCAGCACCAGTAAATATCGTTGCCGACAAAGCCATCACGGTCGGAGGATGTCGAGTAGAAACCGAATTCGGGTCGATCGATCAACAGATTGAAACACAGCTAGAACGGGTCGCCCAGGAACTCAGTTAACAGCAGAGAATTGGAGTCGAAAAGTGCAGGAATTGGCGAGCGCAGAACTTCCGCAATACGTTGACAACGCCATGCTGGCCGGACTGACTGGCAGTGTGGTGCAGATGACTGGTCTAACCGCATCGGTTGCTGATTTCCCAGCACCGGTTGGTGCCCTAGTGAGCATCGAACGTCAATCGGGAGCCGGCATCGAAGCGGAAGTCGTAGGCTTTCGCGATAAACAAACGCTTGTGATGCCACTGAGTAGTCTAGACGGCATTCGTCGTGGCAGTCCGGTGAAACTGGTTCGCACTTCGCGCACCTTGAGAGTCGGAGAAGGACTCTTGGGCCGAGTCGTCGATGCTCGAGGGCGGTGCGTAGACGGACGTCCGCAACCAATGCTCCATGAACGGTTGGCTCTACAGAACGAGCCGCCTCCTGCGACACAACGGCCGCAAATCGATCAGCCGCTAGCAACAGGAGTGAAGGCTATCGACGGACTGCTCACATGCGGTCAGGGCCAGCGGTTGGGTATTTTTGCTGGCTCAGGTGTTGGTAAGAGTGTGCTGCTGGGCATGATGGGACGTTTCACGGACGCCGACGTAACGGTCATCGGGTTGATTGGCGAACGTGGCCGTGAGGTCAATGAATTTATCCAACGCGAACTGGGCCCAGCAGGGCTTGCGCGTAGTGTCGTGGTTGTGGCAACGAGTAATGAACCGGCACTGCTGAAAGTACAAGCCGCGTACACGGCGACTACCATCGCAGAGTATTTTCGCTCTCAGGGCAAGAATGTCTTGTTGGTGATGGATTCGATTACGCGATTCGCACTCGCGCAGCGAGAGATTGGTCTCTCCGCGGGAGAACCTCCTACGACTCGCGGTTATCCACCCTCCGTGTTTTCGCTACTCCCAAAACTAGTAGAGCGTGCCGGCAAATCACCCGAGGGCAGCATCACAGCCTTCTATTCGGTTTTGGTTGAAGGCGACGACGAGAACGAACCAGTGGCCGACACCATGAGAGGCCTGCTGGATGGACACGTTTGGCTATCGCGGCGACTAGCTGAGAAAGGACACTTTCCGGCCATCGACGTGCTTAGAAGCATTAGCCGGCTGACTAATGAGATTACCGATCCCGCGGTCCAGCAGAGCGCTCAGCTATTGCGTCGCCTTCTGGCAGTACTGCAAGAAAACGAAGATCTCTTGGCAATTGGAGCTTATCGCAAAGGGACTAATCGAGAAATCGATGTCGCTGTCGCGATTCGCGAAGAGATCAACGCCTTGCTTAAACAGCAAATCAATGAGCACAAGCCGTTAGAAGACGTTCAGGCAACACTAGTGCAGCTAGCCCAGAAATGCGCACAACTGTTGTCAAACAACGTGGTCGGCAAGGCCCAGCAAGAACCTGAAGCCACGACTCCTACCGCTTCGGAAGCCTAAACTTAGCAACCTTATATAGATTAGTAGATTCAGATGGCTAAATATCGTTTTCGACTGGCAACCCTTCGCAAAGTTCGTGAGTCTCACCGTGACGAACTGCGTGGAAAGCTTGCCGAAGCGTATCGCGCTGCCCAGCTACTAGAAGAACAGCAATTAGCCGTTGCAAAGGAAATCGTGGATTTGCAAGACACGCAGCGCCGGACAACGTCTGGCGTGAATACTAATGTTAATGCCTTGATGGAAGCTCAGCGTTACCAGAGTGTACTGCGAGCACAACAGAGCACACTTCGGGATCAGGCGAAGCTGTTAGCCAGTGAAGTTGAGCGACGGCGTCAGAACGTGATCAATGCAGACCAACAGGTCCGAGTGCTAGAGAAGCTTGACGAGCGACAACGTCTCCAACACGATCTGGTCCGAAGTCGAGTCGAGGCTAGAGAGATGGACGAAATAGCTTCGCGCTCGAGGAAGGTGAACCAATAGTGGCCACAATGATCCGTATTATGTTCCCGCTGATCGGCTATATCTGTACCGCGACGGTAATTACTCTCGTAGCGGGGCTGGGATATCTGCACAGCACTGAAGCGTTGGACGACGAGGACATTTTTCGAATCGTATCCATTCTACACGACATCGATTTAGAAAAGATCGCCGAATCGCACGGACCAACCGAGGACGAAGTACCCCCCGAAGAATCGTCTTACGATCAACAAATCGAGTACCGTCAGGTGGAAACGCTGCATCTCCAAGCGAAACAGGATGATCTAGAACAGCAATTAGGCGTGTTCAAGGATTATTTCAAAACATTGAATGTCGCGACTTCTAGATATCAAACATTCAAGCACGAAGTGGAACAGTATCTGCTTCAAATGGAAGAAAGGGCCATGGAATCGGGGCTCGTGGCCGTGCGTACGCAACTACAAAATCTCACAGCAAAGAAACAGGCGAAACCATTGTTGGTCCAGTGGATTAAAGAAGGGCGAATCGAAGATGTGATCCTGATACTAAACGGGATTTCGGACAGAAGCCGGCGAGAAATCATTCGAACTTTCGATACGCCAGAAGATATCGACATGTTGAAGAAGATTTATGAACAGATGCTCGCTGGGCATCCTGAAAAAACATACATCGAGAGCAAGCTAAAAGAACTCCAGAAACTCAAGAAGCAAGATAGATAGAACCGGAAAAAGGGCTCAAGGATGAGTAGTGTGCCAGCTTACGAACTGTTGCAGATCACGGTTCCGCGCGCTGAGGTTAAGCAGCAACCGTCTGAGTCGTCGAAAGACGGGCAATTTCAGAATGTACTTGCCCGTGCGTCGAGTGCGGCAGAAGGAGAACCGAATCGTAGGGCTGAGTCTCATTCCGAGCAACGATCGAACAATCGGTTGAAAGATAGTTCCGATCGAGACGCATCTGCTCAGTACGACGAAGCGTCGACGGAATCCGACACAGCGACCGAGCCGGTTGATTCGCCAGACGAGAAGCAGCCTGATGTGGTCGAGTTGTCTCCGGCGGTCCAGAGCTTGCTCGGTACCCAGTTGGTTCCGGAAGAAGTGCTTTCGGTCGATGGAGAAGAGCAGCTCCTCGTTGGGGCATCGGTGATCGACGCACCAACAGTTGAGAATCATGAAAGCCAGGTCGGCCCTGAAGCAGAAGCGGTCAGCGAGCAGTTCGCCAAATCGTTTGAAGTGAACTTGCCCACAATTCAGCAAGCGGGCCTTGTTGAAAATGTTGGGCTAGCCAAAACAGACGCGGCAGTCGTGGAGACAGTAACGGGTGCAGACACATTGTCGCAGGAAAACCAACACCTGCAGGCGCTCGAGTTGTCACAAGGATCTGAGCAACAGCCGGTTGCGGATACTGCAGGTGAGAATCTCTTCGAGGAGACTCCGGAACGATCTGCCGGGCCGTCGTTGCAGCTTGAAAAACCCGTCGTCGTTGACGAACATCCTCAGTCCGCAGTAGATCCGACATCAGTAGCAGGACACACGGTGATCGGACAGTCGGCGACACAGCAGGGCAATAGTGTCGTAGCTGACGAGCTGAATAAAGCGAAATCATCGAGCGATCGGGAATCGGTATCGGACGATCTGACGGAAGCACGTGTTCGCCCTTCTGAATCGGAGCTGCTAAAGGCACAGTCGGTTTCGAATGTTACCGATAGCGTCGTTAAGGATACGGCTTCTGAGCAATCAATTCCTAATCTACCGACGCACACCAATCACTTAGAAAGTAATGCTGCCAGTACAGCCTCGCGCCTGACAACTGGCCCGACAGGTGAAATCCCTCAGGCAGAGAATACTAATTTAGACTCAGATCCTATACAGACAGTTGACCGTGCCCGTTTCGTTCAGCGCATTGGTAGGGCGTTTCAATCAGCTCACGCTCGCGATGGGCAGATTCAGCTCCGCTTGAGTCCGCCGGAGTTGGGCTCGTTACGGATCGCAATATCGGTACAGGAAGGCGTGGTATCAGCAAAGATTGAAACCGAGACAGCAGCCGCACGTAACATCTTACTCGACAATCTCCCCGCACTGCGAGAACGGCTGGCGGAGCAGGAGATTCGTATTGAGAAATTCGATGTGGATGTTCCTCGCGAGGGCAGACAAGAACCGGGCAGTTCCGGTGCGGAGGACCGTCAATCACGTGATTCGCAGGAACCATCGAGCGATATGCCACCTACGCGTGAGCTCGAATCTAAACAGAGAGATACTCCTTCCGAGAACATCAATCCCGTCGATAGGGTCGCTGCTGGCGCTCTGGACGTGAGGATATAAGCAGGCTCCCGGCGATCTAAACAATTTTGAGGCACGAAGCGCATGTCACAAGTACCAAATATTAATTCGACACCCGATAACCAACCGTTTGGCTCTGCTAGCGCCCTAAACGATGTCGATCTCGATGATTTTCTGAACCTGATGATCGCCGAATTGCAGAACCAGGATCCACTCAATCCGTTGGAGAACGATGAGTTGATCGCGCAGATTAGTCAGATTCGGGAAGTAGGTGCTACAGAACAGCTGACCTCCACTCTTAACGCCGTGATGTTGGGTCAGAATATCACGAGTGCCACTAATCTCATTGGGGCCGACATCGTGGCGCTCAATGACAACGGGCAGCGTGTGTCGGGCAACGTGAAGGTGGTAACCATCACCGACGGCCAGCCGATGCTTGACATTGCTGTCGATCCGTCAGCGGCCGTGGCCGAGGATCCAGGAGACGTCGAAGAGGGTCACTACATCTACGAAGTGGTGTGGCAGACTGACGAGGGTGGCAAGTTTGGCGTGGAAATCGGCGCGTCGTCAGTTGGCGTGTCGGACTTTGGAGGTGCCATTCAGCTAAACAATCTGCCGGAGACATCAGGTGTGAAGAAAATCTATCGCACCGACAAAACCGGCGAGGGAGAGCGTAAACTCGTGGGCGAATTGCTCCAAGGAACAGCGACTACTTTTGTCGACACGAAGTCCGACGATCAACGTATCGGAGAGGCCTACACTGAGCAGGTTCAGAAGATCGAGTTTGCCAGTCGCGAGCGCGTGTCGCTCAACAATGTAGGTGAAATCCGACCGCCGACTAACGAATAACTAAGTACCGATAACTAACAGCTAACAGCCAATATCACTGAGACAGGGAGTGTGTCATGGGTCTACAATCAGCATTAACGACGGCGTTGACCGGTCTGCAAGCAGCCGAAACAACCATCGACGTAGTGGGCAACAACGTCGCAAACTCGCAAACAGTCGGTTTCAAGGAATCGGAGGCTGTATTCGCGACACAGTTCTTACAGACTATCAGCATTGGTGCTGCACCAAGTAGTAACTCGGGCGGTACGAATCCTCGGCAGATTGGATTGGGCGTAAAGGTGGCCGAGATTACCCCTAATTTTACGCAGGGTACCATTGAGATTAGCTCCAACCCGTTAGATTTGGCCATCCAAGGCGATGGATTCCTGATCGTACAATCGGGTACAAACCAGTTTTACACCCGAAACGGACAGTTGAAACTTAACGCCGAAAATTCGGTGGTCACTCCAACTGGACAACGACTATTAGGCTACGGGGTGAATGACGACTTTGAAATCGTGACCGACAATCTGATCCCACTTTCGATTCCGCTCGGTAAGGAACGCGTGGCACAAGCAACTAGCACAGCCAACTTCAGTGGTGTGCTCAATCCCTCGGTCGATCTTGGTGCAACGCCCTCGATTTCCGAGTCGATTGTCCTGGGTGATGGCACCATCGAAGTGCCAACTGCTCTTGGAGGGCAAACATTTGATATTAATGACGTCCTACAGGCTGACACACCGTTGGTAACTGGCATCGGGGACACACCTACTAATGCGGGCAGTGGACCCGGCGCCGGTTCGGTCGAATACCGGGTCGTCTTCCTCGACGCCAACGGCTTGGAAAGCAACGCCTCGGCAGACTATACGGTGGACAATTCAGGCGGTGCAGGACAGGTTGACTTGTCATCAATACCTCTCGGTTCCGGAGATTGGACCGGTGGGCGTAGGATCTATCGTACTGAAGCGGGTAACTCTACTTTCTACCGGGTCGGGGATATCGCTGATAATGTTACGACCTCGTTTTCCGACACGGTCACGGATGGCGCATTAGTAGGTAACCCCCTACTCGATACCGATACGATTGAGGCGGGAAGCTACAATTACTATGTTACGTATTGGGACGACGCAAACAACGTAGAGACACGTCCTACGGCACGTATCGGCACAAGAACATTGGCGCCTCCGGGAGGCAAGATTCGTCTAGACTTATCCGATCTAGCGCCTCCCACGAATCCGGAGTTCACAGAGATCCGAATCTATCGGAATCTCTCTACTGACAGTTCGGAATTTCGCCGAGTCGACACCGATTCCAGTCCTATTTTGGTTGGAACAACCAGTTTCGTTGATAATGTTACTGACGCGACACTCGCAACTCGGGCCGAAGTTGATCTCGACGGACCAGTGGCACTCGCCGACACGCGATTGGTCGATCTGATAGTTCGCAACGGGGAAAATTATGTCAGTAATTTCTTCGAATCTGGCACTCTGTCGTTTCAGTCTGAGAAAGATGGCGTCGAACTAGCGCCGAAGACACTCACCATTTCTGGAGATCCTCTCGCACCAGCCGCTACTGATACCACTCTGTTGGAACTGGTAGAGTTCATGCGAGACGCGATGGGAATCGACACTGAATCAGACGTACCATCTGCACCGTTTCCAACGTCTGGCAATGTGGAAATCGTTAACGGCCAGATTCGCATCACGAGCAACCTCGGTGAAGAAAACGCGATTGAGGTTCCACTTACTGCTTTTCGACTTACTCCTACAGGCGCGACAGCTTCTCAGACATTGCCAGTATCATTTTCTGAGACGCAACCCGCAGATGGCCCCGGTACATCGACGGAATTGATCGTCTACGATTCTTTAGGTCTGCCTTTGAAAGTGCGAATCACGACAACATTAGAAACCAAGAATTCCAACAGTACTGTGTATCGGTGGTATGCTACGAGTTCCGAAAACGAGCCGCTCAGTGGAGTGTCGACAGTTATCGGCGACGGTCTGCTCGAGTTCGATGGAAACGGCGACTTAACAAGTGCAAGCCAGAATAGGATCAGTGTTCAACGAAACACGACCGCTTCGGAGTCTCCCCTGGAAGTCGAGCTGAACTTCTCTGAGATCAAATCGCTCGGCGAAACGGATGCCCAGGGTAATCCGATTAGCTCGTTGAACGTAACTAGCCAAGACGGCTTTCCTCCAGGTGTGCTGACGAATTTCATTATCACTGAAGATGGTCTGATCCAAGGACAATTTAGCAATGGTACGCAACGTGTAGTCGGGCAGGTTGTGATGGCTCGATTCTCCAACAGTTCCGGTCTCCAGCAGGTTGGTGATAGTTTGTTCGATGTCGGTGTTAACTCTGGCGACGCGATTCTTGGAACTCCTGGTGAGGAAGGCATCGGGTCGCTTACCGCAGGTGCGGTCGAACTCTCCAACACTGATATTGGGCAAAACTTGATCGAGCTAATCTTGGCCTCCACGCAGTACCGTGGCGGAGCGAGAGTGATATCTGCCGCTCAAGAATTGCTCGATGAGCTATTGGCCCTGCAGAGGTAGAAAAAACCCTAGAATCGTAAGCTACGCTTGAGCAGTCGGTCAACGAGCTGTCGCCGTAAGGCGGCTCGCTACCGGAGGCAACCCATAGTCACCCCTACGGCGAGCACGAGATGATCAAGCTGACACGGCTCGATGGCGAGGCGTTTATCCTTAACGCAGACTTAATCAAATATGTCGAGCAACGCCCCGACACCTTTATTACCTTAACCTTGGGCGATCGAATTGTTGTGGGAGAGACGCCTGAGGAAGTAATGGAGCGGACGATCGACTTTCACCGCAATAAACGGCTGCTGCCTGAAAGCTCCGCGAGGTAAGCCGCTTGTCAGATCCGGTTTGTTTTGCCTGTAGCGGTTATAAGTCGCCCGCAGCTGACGAAACGGTTAAATGCACGGTCGATTGTCCTGCGGCAATGCTATGGTTGACGAGACGCGAGGTCGCTTCAGGCTCTGGCTATAAAGCTCCTGGTGCCGACTTCGCACGAATATCGATCCCTAATAACTTCACTCCTTGATCCGACAGATCGATGGATATAGCAACATTAGTTGGCGTTATCATTGCCTTTACGCTGATCGTAACCTCGATCCTCATCGGCGGCGGCTCCTTTGCGGCATTTTTCGATGCGCCATCGGTTATGGTAGTCGTGGGAGGTGCGATCGCGGCTACTCTCATTTCTTTTCCGCTGAGAAACTTCCTGAGTGTTTTCGGTGTAACTACAAAGGTACTGCTGTATAAGCTTCACTCGATTCCCGAGCTTGTGGAAGAAATCGTCAGTCTGGCCGAAACCGCGCGTCGTGATGGATTGCTGGCCTTAGAAAGTCGTCTTTCAGACATCGAAAACCCATTTATCGTGTTGGGGGTACAGATGGCCGTCGATGGCACTCGCCCTGAGGTGATGGAAGATATTCTCCGGACAGAACTCGACGCAGTCGCAACTCGTCATCGCGATGGCAAAGGACTTCTTGATTGCATGGGACGGTTCTCGCCCGCGTTTGGCATGATTGGTACGCTCATGGGCTTGGTTATCATGTTGGGTGATATGAGCGATCCCTCAAAGATCGGCCAGGGTATGGCGGTTGCTTTGCTTACTACCCTGTATGGAGCGATTGCTGCCAATGTTGTTTTCCTGCCATTTGCCGAAAAACTTGGCTACACAAATAAACAAGAATTGTTGGCAATGGAGATAATCGTCCGAGGAATTATGGCAATACAATCAGGCGAGAACCCTCGTGTAATCGAGCAAAAGTTGAATACGTTCGTGCCTCCTAAATTACGCACCAGCGATCAGGCAGCGTAAAGAAGTCAAGAGTCGAGGGTTGACCGTCTAGATTGACAGATCCGGATCCTTAGCTATTCACTTGAGCTGGAACCCAAGAAGCCATGGCCATAGAAGAAGATCCAGAACCTGGCATCCCTGAATGGGTCGTTACTTTTGGCGACATGATGTCGTTGTTGCTAACGTTCTTCATCATGCTCGTCTCAATGAGCGAGATGAAGAAAGACGAAAAGTATCAGGCCATGGTTGAGTCTTTCCGACAGCAGTTCGGTCACGACATGGCGCCAGTTTCGATGGTTCCTGGCGAAAGTCGACCGAGAGGTGCTCCGATGCCACATCCAGTTTATTCGATGGGGCGTTCAAAGAGAAAGGACATCAAGAACGGAGGGCAGGAAGTTAAATCGATCACCGGTGATAACCAGCGTGTTCAGACAGTAAGGCCCGGAGAAGATTCTTCGATCGGAGGGGTCGTCTTCTTTCAGGAGAATATTACGGAACTTACCGAAGACAACAAACGAGATCTACAACTTATCATCGAGCAGATTGCGGGCAAGCCCCAGAAGATCGAGATTCGCGGTCACACAACGCGCAGACCCGTTGATCCAACTAGCGACTTCCGCGACGAGTGGGATCTGGCCTACGAGCGATGTCGAAACACGATGCACTTTCTTGTCGAACAAGGGATCGACCGCAGTCGTATTCGCCTGGGGCCCGCTGGGTCGGGAGAACCGCTTTATAACGGGGTCGACCTCGAGAGATTGCAACGTAATTCCAGGGTGCAAATTCTCATGTGGGACGAGCGGGTTCAAGATTTAAGTGGCGGAGCGGAAGCAGAGTCAGAACCGTAAGCTAGACTTGTATGGAGTTTACGGTCTAGGAGCCCTACTACAGCAGTAGGGTCGAATCGTGATATATCACGCTCACAAAAAAAATACAGTTGGCATAGTGGAAAGACAAAATCATGGCTGCAACATCACAAGGCACACCAACTGATCAGGTAGACAATTCGGCCGATCAAGTCGTTAGTAAGAAGCCGGGCTTTAGGACGATTGTTAAAGCACTTGCTTTCATCTCGGTAATAGTCCTGCTGCAAGTAGCTGCCGCATCGATACTTGTGCCTTCGGCGTCTGAGACTGCAGATACTGCGGAAAAGCTGGCAGCCGCAGAAGCGGCTCGCGAAGTGCAGCAAGACGGTGATACGGCTGACGAGACCTCGAGGGCAGAAGTGCTAGCATTGCGGGACATGCGAGAGGTTAGTCTCGGATCCTACCACGTGTTGACCTACAATCCTGACAGTGGAAGCAGCCTGAATGTCGACTTCGAGCTGTATGGCACTGTACTAGAGGAGGAAGAGGGCGACTTCTTCCAGCTTTACGAAGCTAATCAGATTCGTATTCGAGAGCAGATCCTAGTTACGATACGCAGCACTGCGGTCACTGACCTTACAGAAGCAGGGTTGGGCTTGATCAAACGCAAGATATTAGAGAAAACCAATCGGGCTCTAGGCAAACCGTTGCTACATGAAGCGGTCTTTAGCAAGTTTTCGTTCATCGAACGCTAGCTGAGGCGTTAAGGTAATTCGCCGGATAGGTAACAAAGCCTCTCCGTCGCACATCCCGCGCGAGGAATGGAATCTCATGGCGGACGATTCAGAACAAGTTGGCCAGGACGAAATCGAACAGCTTCTGAGCCAAGCTCAGGAGGGCGGTGCTTCTGCTGAGCAGGCGAAGAGCACTCCGGCTTCCCAAGACGCTGGATCAGTCGATCAGGCCGAGATTGAGGCCCTGATGGGCGGTAGCGGTTCGCCCGCTGCTCCTGCAGCGACCGCTCCCGCAGCGCCTGAATCAGGAAGCGATCCCGTCTCGCAGACGGACATCGAATTGCTTCTGAATAAAGCGGAACAAGCTCTCGATTCGATCGAAGAACCTGGCAATTCTCAGTCTGGCGCCTTGCCGCCTGGCGTTAAGTCCTTTGAATTCAAGCCGTTCTCTGGAACCAGCGCCAATAAGGAAGCGGCCACGCTGGAGTTGATGCGTGACGTACAGCTTGACATGACCATCGAGCTAGGACGAACACACATGCATCTGGAAGACGTGCTGAAGCTAAAGCAGGGCTCGGTTGTGCCATTGGACAAACTTGCCGGTGATCCGGCTGATATCTTCGTCAATGGGCGTCTCGTGGCCCGCGGCGAAGTGCTCGTGCTCAACGATAATTTCTGCATACGCGTGGCAGAGCTAATCGTGGGCGAAAGTGCCTGCGCATAGTTGCTAGCACGAGCTGTCTGAGCATTCATCGAGCACTAGCAGAGTACAATTGATCTGGCCAATATGCGGGTCGATTTCTATAAGCGACCCTCGCGCCCTCGGTCGTAATCCGGCTCGGGCATCTCGTCTAATATCCATGGCCATGTTCTGAAAGCGGCCCTGCCGATGTACTCCTTTCTCAGCAAGCAAAGGTCCGCGCCGATTGCCTCGGCTGCGGTGCTGGCAATTGCTTTTTCCACAACAAACGTTGCGGCACAGGTTGATGCTGCTCCGTCGGCGAATCCAAAGCAGCTACTATCTTGGAGCGCCGACGAAGAGCAACACTCCCCTGCCCCGAGTCCGGTAGTTCGACAAGACAACGCTGTCTTACAGGCCAAATTTGAAGAGAGTGAGAAGGTACCGCTGGTACGGCAGCCGATAGAACTGGCCCAAGCGAAGCAAACTACAGCCGTAGCGTCCGATTCGCGACGCCTGGCACCTCCCTCAAGCCCTTTGACCTTGCAGGAAGGCAAACTCCCGTCCAGCCGCAGCTCATTGCCTTTTACTTTGCCACGAATCGATTCACTAACCACCGCTGGTACTGGCTTGGCAATCGTAGTTGGGCTATTTCTGGTGTGTGCTTGGCTGATGCGTCGCAGTGGACCCAAGCCGAGTACTCCGTTACCCAAAGAAGCAGTGGCCGTATTAGGCCGAACGCCTCTTGCGGCAAATCACTTTGCCCATCTCTTGCAAATGGGCAGCAAGTTGGTGCTCGTGTCTGTTGGGCCAGATAGCGTTACCCCCTTGTGCGAGGTGACCGACCCTAATGAGGTGCATCGGCTGCTGGGTCTGTGCACGAGAAATTATAAGCACAGCACGACTGCTGAATTTCACCAAGTCTTAGAAGAACTGGCCAATGAACCTGCGCGTGGATTTCTCGGCGAACAAGCGAGCCGCAGCATGACGTCCGCAAGCAGATCATAGCGTAAGGATCAAGTTACAAACGATGGCAGCGTGGCGCAAAACTAGCTATCAGATGCTCCTAGTCGGGTTTCTCGTCGGCATGGCACATGCCCCGGCACTAGCCCAGACTGCAGCGCCCCCTTCCCTGTCGGGACTCGCTCCACCATCATCGTCACTTCTCCCTAGCGGTATAGGCGGTCCAGAGCAGTGGACAAGTCCTGAGGGACTCTCTTCGGCGCTGCAAGTGATGATCATGCTGACGGTCGTCAGCTTGGCGCCAGCCGTGCTGTTGATGACCACTAGCTTCATTCGCATCTTGGTTGTCTTGGGTTTGTTGCGTCAGGCTTTGGGAACACAGCAACTGCCACCCAGTCAGGTGATAACCTCGATTGCGCTGTTTATGACCGTGCTGATCATGACGCCCGTCTGGACCGAGGTGTACGACACGGCCATCAAACCCTACACGGAAAAAGAGATAAGTCTTGAGCAGGCCTGGGATCAGGGCATTACGCCAGTGCGCCGTTTCATGGCAGAACAGATTCGCCGTACTGATAACGATGACGATGTGTACCTGTTTCTAAAATACATGCCCAGTGAGGTCGATCAAGAGACAGGAGAACTTCCCGACTACGTTTACTTCGACCAGCAAGGCGGCGAAAAGGTCGTGCCTCTGCAGGCCCTGGTACCTGCCTATATGTTGAGCGAATTAAAGACAGCTTTTCTGATCGGTTTTCAGGTTTACCTACCGTTCGTGATTCTGGACATCGTAGTAGCGAGCTTCACGATTTCGATGGGAATGCTGATGTTGCCACCGGTGTTGATATCATTGCCATTTAAGCTGCTCTTATTTGTGCTGGTCGATGGTTGGCGATTGGTGGTTGAGATGCTCTTGGAGAGTTTTCAAGTATTTAGCTAGTCGCTCTTTTGTTCTCGCTATGGGAATCGTTCAGTTATGGAACCGCAAGACGCCGTGGAACTTGGCCGACAGGCGCTGCTGATCGCTTCTTTGGTGGCCGCACCAATCTTATTAGCTGGATTGGTGATGGGTTTAGTGATTGGCCTGATTCAAGCCCTGACACAGATACAAGAACAAACCGTGGCATTTGTGCCGAAGCTCGTGGCCATGGTGTTGGCGTTGGCGTTTTCACTGCCATGGATCTTGTCTCGCCTGCTCGATTACTCCGAATCGTTGATCGCGAACATTCCTAATACGCTCTAGCGCTGAGCTCGTCTCGAGGGCAATCGGACCGCGGTATGTCGCTTTTGGAAACGCTGCTGCTGAGCCAGTTCATTACGTTCACGCTCGTATTAGGGCGCGTCGGCGGGTTGGTGATGACTGCGCCGATCTTCGGCACGCAAGCCGCGCCAATGCGATTCAGGGCGCTTTTGGCAGTGTCGATCACGCTCTTGGTTACTCCGATAGTGGCGATGAGCCCGCCGAGCGACATGACGAATTTGCTGATTTACGCCAAGTACATGGGCAGCGAAGTGTTGGTTGGCGTGCTGCTAGGGTTCGGTGTGACGCTGCTACTGAGCGGCATTCAATTGACGGGGCAGATCGTTAGCCAACTTAGTGGCACGGCGCTCGCTGATGTGTTTGACCCCACAATCGACAGTAACGTCTCTGTGTTCTCGCAGTTGTTTTACTTTTTGACATTGGCGATGTTTGTTTTATTGGGTGGACATCGTTTAGTGATGGACGCACTGCTGGACACCTATGCCTGGCTGCCACCGGGAGGAGCTTCCCTGGGTGGGAGCTATGTCGAAGTGCTGACTTCGCTGCTCAGCCAGAGTTTTTTATTAGGCATCCGAGCCGCAGCGCCGGCCATGACGGCGCTGTTACTGGCGACGCTCGTGCTGGGCCTTGTGGGTCGTACCATGCCACAGATTAACGTGCTGGCCGTAGGATTTAGCGTTAACACACTGTTGACGCTGGGCTGTCTGTTTCTATCGGTTGGCACGATCATGTGGGCCTTTCCGCAACAAGCTTCGTCTGCAATAGACATGCTGCGCGGCGCATTGCACTCCTCCATCGCACCTGACTGAAAAGGCTGACGTAACCGATGGCCGAGCAATCGGGCGATAAGACACAAGATGCCACACCCCATCGGCGCCAACAAGCGCGCGAGCAGGGTCAGGTTGCCTATAGTCAGGATCTTGGCTCGGCGGCGGTGTTAGTTGTTGGCGTATTGCTGCTGCGATTTTGGGGTGCTCAGGTCATCGACTCGACCGGGCACCTGATGCGCCACCAGCTCAGCACGGTCGGTCCATTGGCCGTGGGACGTACCGACTTAATCGCTCAAGGCAATGGCGTAATTCTTGCGGTGGGCAAGGCGATGTTGCCAATTATGGGGCTGCTGGCGGTAGCTGCCGTGTTCGCCAGCATCTTTCAGACTGGTCTGTTATTTGTGCCGGATCGGCTCAAACCAGATTTGAAACGCATTAACCCGCTCAGTGGATTCAAGCGAATTGTTTCCTTGACAGGAATCATGCGACTGAGTTTCGGCGTCTTTAAAATTACGATCGTCGCTGCAGTGGCAGCAGCGGTCCTTTATCAGCGGCGCGACGAGTTGATGATGGCCAGCGCGATCTCGGTCTCAGAACTTGGAGTGCTGATGATCGACACCGCTTTGTCGACCGCTCTCTGGGTTGGCGTCGCGCTGTTTTTATTGGCCTTGTTCGACTTCGCGTTTCAGAAATGGAAGCACGAGCAGGACTTGAAAATGACGCAGCAGGAAGTGCGCGACGAAATGAAAAACTTGCAGGGCGATCCACAGATCATTGCCCGACGTAAAGCGGTGCAGCGACAGATGGCACTGAATCGCATGGGCGACAGCGTGCCGAAGGCCGATGTTGTTGTTACCAACCCCACAGAACTAGCGGTCGCGATTCAGTACGACCCACTGAAGATGAAAGCGCCTATTGTCGTCGCTAAGGGGGCCGGTGTGATAGCGCAACGCATTCGCCGACTGGCGCTGGAGCACAACATTCCCGTCGTTGAGCGCAAGCCGCTTGCTCAGTTGCTCTACAAAGAGGTTGAAGTCAATCATCCAGTACCCGATGAGAGCTACGCCACAGTGGCCGAAGTACTCGCATACGTTTACCAGCTCAAAGGTAAAACGCTTCCGGGGGCGCAGCAGGCGGCATAGCGTTACCTGGGTACAGGGTCTGCCGGGAGCCTCCATTGCTTAGAAAATGAGCTTTTTCTAGGAAAATTGCTTGCCCTCGCATTCCGAGGCAGTTAGCATGATCTCGCTAGATGACTTTTCTTGAGTCGAGTGTGATCTAACGCTAATGCAAGCATTCTGAGAGTGATGTGCGCCACGCGGCCAGTCCGTGTAGGCGTTTTCTCTTTGCTCTCTTTCTGCCTCGTCATCTCTTCTGCCAGTTAAGGCCGTGGCGAGAATTTCTCGACGCAAATCGCTCTGCGGCCCACTTTTTCTTTGATAGATAAAAAGGGAAATTAGCTCATGATTACATCACACTTTTTCAAGTTACTTCCTGTGTCCAAACTATTCACCATCGCTGCCATTCTGGCCAACATTGCAGTCTTAGCGAATTCCCAAGCTGCACGAGCAAGCCTAATCGGCCAAACGATACACGTTTTTTCGTCCGTTGGAGGACTGCCGTTCGAGGGCGAAGATGATGTACTTGTGGTCGATGGGGGTGGTCCAGAGCTCTCGTTCGGCGATGGATCTGACCACGGGGCCAACTTTTTCCTCGACGGCGACTTCTACGACTTCAAAGCCGAGCGTATTACAGTTCACTTCGGCCCCGGCAGTGGCGGCCAGGGGGCACTTGAATTCACAAATCTCAGTTGGGGCGATACCGAAGGCGTGATTACCGCAGTCGACTACGAAGAAACCTCTGGCCAGTTGTCTTCAGCGCCTCATTTTACGATTCTCAACGGTGGCACAGGTTTCGAGGCTTCTTTGGACTGCTCTGCGGTCAATGGTTGCAGCACTAATGGGATTACCTACGACTACATCCTCACGGTGGACCACGTAGTCCCCGAGCCGATTACGCTGATGTTAGGCCTTGGAGCAATCGTTTTGGCTCTCAGTCGACGGCAGATGAGAGCGTGAATATATAGAGTGTAACTTGTTTTCTTAGATCCACTCAGACGGATCTGGATGGATTTGTCAACCTGCATGCGAAGTGAGCCAATTCCACTGTGATGCAAAGTTCGTAAGCAGGCCGAGTTTCTGAGGGGTTACAATTAATTCCGCAGCCCTTCTGATAGGGCTGCGGGTGGCACTTTGCTATTCTTCTGAGCTGAGACTGCCGATTTATCATTAGCTCGAGTGTTGCTCGGGGTCCTTAGTTTCTCGCGGGTTCTGGCGAATCTCCTGCTTGGTTGACGCCGTTGGCCAATTGCCTCATGCTGAAGAAGTTGTCGGTTCTAGATGCTTGATATGAGATGCCAGGAGTGAAGCTATGAATGCACGTTATCAACTCGCGGTCGGCGCGATTCTTCTATTCGCAGGCGGAGTATTGACAGGGATGAGTATCCTTGAGAGTTCGTCCGAATTGGCCCTGCTACAGACAGCCGCCGCCGAGCAGACTAGCCAGGAGATTCCTGCGACTTCTCCTACCAAGGCGCTCGCGGAGCGAGACATGTACTTCCCGGGTACAGAGGATATCCTGCCTGACGAGATTCGGATTACAGCGCTGGGAACAGGCATGCCCAGTGCTCGTCCAAAGCAGGCAGCGGCATGTTTTCTTGTTGAGCTGGGCAATGGCGATAAGTTCTTGTTTGATATCGGCAGCGGCTCGCATGAGAGGATTGCCGCGCAAAAGATTCCGTACGACTATCTCGACAAGGTGTTCATTGGCCATTTGCACGTCGACCACTTCGGCGATCTGCCGACTTTCTGGTTGGGCGGTACCACAATGAATCGACTGGTGCCACTGCGAATCTGGGGACCTAGCGGATCGACTCCCGAGCTGGGCACAAAGTACTGCATGGATAAAATGCAAGAAATGTACCAGTGGGACATTAACACGCGTTCAGGCGTCATCGACTTTCGCGGCGGTGAGCTCGAGATTCACGAGTTTCCGTTTGATGCCGTTAATAACATTATCTACGACGAGAATGGCGTGGTCATCCGCAGTATACCCGCGATCCATGGTTTGGATGGAGCGGTGAGTTTCATCCTAGAGTGGAACGGACTGAAGTTTGTCTACGGCAGCGATACTTATCCCAATAGTTGGTACACCGAACATGCTGCTGACGCGGACTTAGCGATCCACGAATGCTTTCTGCCGCCAACATTGCTCGTCACAAAGCAGGGTTTCGCACCGCTTGAGGCCCTCTCCGTCGGTACGCAGGGCCACACGTCGCCCGAACAGTTCGGTAAAGTCATGTCGATCGTCAAACCGCGAATGGCAGTCGGCTACCACTTTTTCAACGATTTTGATACTGGGCCGGAAGTGCGAGACCGAGTTCGCAAGACTTACGACGGACCGCTCACGTTGGCACTTGACTACATGGTATGGAATGTTTCCAAAGACGATATCAAAGTGCGAATGGCTGCCAAGGACGAAGAGGTTTGGCCTTCGGCGCCAATTCGAGAGAAAATCGCACCAGATTTCAGGAAATCTGTGCCTATGTCTGAGTTTACTCTTTCAGGTCGCGAGCCTTTCCCCGAGGTCGTCGCGCCACTCTATGAAGAGATCAATAAGCTCTACGGCACCGACTACAAACCTGGTTTGTAAAGTGAGACAGATTAATGTCGCCCAATAAAGACTACTTCACATCCACTTGGGCGATCTCAGTGTCGTAGCCATAGCGCTCGATGTAGTCGCTCCAGCGATTGCGAACCCGTTCGCGAGTCTCCTCAGCTAGGCTGTGGTGGTTAGTGCGGTAGTTTTTTACGTCGGCCAGATGGCCGGCGACTTCGGGTTCAACTTTCGAAAAATCGCCCAGTTCTAACTGTGCGTAAATCCTATTCAACTGAGCGAAGGGGTCCTCGACCAGATCTTCGTATCGAAGCTCGAAGAGTTGATCATTGCCGAGGAATTGTCGATCCGCTTCGAAGGCTGCGTACATCTGCTCCAATCCATCGAGCACATAGTCTTCGATCCAATCTTGGTCACCAGTTGCTTGCAGGCGCTGTACTTCGTTGAGTGACTTCCAAAGATTCACAGTTGAGGCAAACACATCGTATGGATCGCGTACGATGTGTACAAATTTGGCATCAGGAAACATTTCGAGCAACGTTCGTACGCGGGCCGTATGTGCTGGCGACTTCACCACGATTCGACGATTGTCGCGGTAAGCGATTCGACGGAAGAATCCAGTCAGTGAATCCTGCCAGCTATTCACTTCTGCCGGGCTCAATTCTCGCAAGTCGAGATATTCAGGATAAACAGGGCCACGCTTTGGGAACATCATCGACAGATAGGGCGTTGGTTGGCCTAGGTTGCCTAAGGCGAATTCGTCTTCTTGAGGCCGATGCCAGCCCGCCGCCATGTTATCCATCGGCCGGCGACTTGGCAGCAAACCTTTTGTCCAGGGCGTGATCCAAGATTCTGTAAAAACGAAATGGTGAGGTACAAAACATTGGTAAGTGCTGGGAAAAGTATGTTCGGGATCTCGGATTAAGAGCTCGTGCAAAAACGTAGTCCCGGAACGCCAATGGCCCAAGATAAACAGCGGTGGGGCCTTCAATCGGACGCGAGAGACTTGCCGGCTGAATGCCAGACGATCGATGCTGGCCAGTGTGCTGTTCAGCAAACTTACGCCCGTGATACTTGCTACCGTGGGCAACTTGGCTAGCGAAATGTCGAAGCGGTTTCTGAACAGGTGGGAAAGCCAAGTTGTAAGGCGCATGCCATGCCAGAATCGAGGCGTGTACCATGGAAACGGATTCTTGATGACACGTTCATGTCGCGGTTGTGCCGTGCGTTCTGACAATACACTCATGCTGAGATTATCTCTCCCTGCCTCAGTACTGACAGCATCGTACTATTGTTCCGTCGGAAAGTCTTCCAATTGGTTTGGTTGCATTGCGGCGCGTCGTCGTCGATCTCGTTCGGCCAAGCTAAACATGGTGAACCAGAAGACGATTAGCAGCACAAGAAAGGCAATACCCCCCCACATTCCCCAGGGACTTTGACTAGTGGTCGTAGCCCGAAGCCAAGTTGGTACTCCACCTATCACGACTGGAGTATACATTCGCTGTTGCTGTTCTGTCTCCCCAGGCGCTGCGAGATTCTTCCGAGTTCGGTAACGCCAACTCTTGAAGAACACGCCATTCACGCGCACTTGCTCACTAATTTTATCACCCACGGGAAATCCCGTGGGTAGCTCAGGTATACAACAGACTACTGGCAAATTCTGAGAATCGGAAGTGAAAACTTCTAACTCGTAGTAAGCGTCAAGACCTGTCCTGTCGATTGAGGGCGGTAATAGTGTGCCGTCTGTAATTTCGATCCTCACCGCTCGTCGAGCCATGCCTTCGATTCGCACCAGCTCGCCTACCTGCTCATTCGGATACAAGAAAAGAGGAGCGACGCAGGAGACGTTCCACTCAGCTTGTTTCTCGATGAGCGCAGCTATTGCAAGTGCACGGCGAGTGGCCTTCACTTTTTGCTCTAGAGTTTTACGCTCGGTAGGATCCTGCGCAGCTGTGAGTTCTTGCCGTAGTTCAGACTCCCGCTGCCGCAGGGCTGGTCCTTTCTCTCGCCAGCGTTCGGCTGTAGCTTGTACGTTTTGTTTTGCTAACCCGTCCAATTCCTTGCGATCTACCGCTGCAAGAGCGGCCAATGTTTCATAAAACGCCTCGCCTTCGCGGCTTATTTCCGGTTTGACAAACGGTTGACGCTGCTTTACCTCATCTAGCAGGCTTACGTCCATCCCTCGATGAGCGAGCAAGAGCTTTCCCGTGGAGACGTTTTTGCGGGGATACCAGGCAAGATGGTTCGTTAGTAGCAGGCCTAACTCATCAGAATTGCTCGAAGCGGCGCCGATGCGGACGCCGAAAAAACCCACAGGTTCCTGCGAGATCTCTCGATTCTTCCAAGCTTTTGGAATGGCAGGTACCAATACAGCGCCTTGTTCACTGCCATTAGCCATTCTGAACCGGCAGCGGTAGAGTTTGGGCAGAACCGATTCAGAAGAGATTCCCTCGGGCGGATCGATCTGCTCGATCGACTCGACAGTGGCCGTGATGGCCAGCAGCTGGCCTAGGTGCGCATCCGTACTATCTTCCCTCGTTGACCTGTCATCTACAGTAGCCCAGTGTTCCAATCGATTCGGTGGAAACTGCTGGAGGCGATAGACTAACCGTGCGAGTATCTGCCAGTCATCGATCGTGAAATCTGAATTGGAAGGGAGGACCGATAGGGCTTCTCGATCAATCCCAGCCAGGGCGAGAACGTCCTGAAAGTTATCGCTCGTCGATTCAGCACATTGCGCAACGAGTACCCATCCGAATGAGACCCAGATGATGACAATGCTCATTCTCAGAGTTGGGACATTCATACTGGGCCACCGCTATTCTCTTCAGCTAGTGGCTCAGCCGACGCTAGGAAGGTATCGGGGAGAAGATTGTAGCGACGAGGCCGCCGCACGGTTCTGCGTACTGCCCACCATACGATAGTCAACGCCAGCAGTGCTGCACCAGTAGCAGGCCAGATCAGGTTCTGTATTGTGACGGTTTGACGTGGAGCGACAATCTCGGGGGCATTCCAAACGATGTCGCGGGCCAGCACTATCGGAGCAATCCCAAGCCCATCGTCATAAGAGTAGGACCAATTCTTGAAAAAGAATCCTGCCAAGGATATCTCCGCTCGCAACGAATCACCGCGAGGGAAATCTGCCGGCAACAGGAGGCTGTACACCACGATTGGCCACTGTCCACCACCTTCAGGTTGCAGCCACAAACGGTGGTAGCGAGAAATGCCTACGTCGTTTTCCATTGGCACTTGTTCTTCCTCGCGGAGTACCGTTCCACGAATCGATACCAGCTTGCCGCGATACACGTTAGGCTGTTGCAAGAGTTGAGCATACGTCGCCTTGCTAGCTTGCTCACCTTCTAATGGCGAAGTTTCCATCGCCTGTAGACGTTCGAACAGCGTAAACCACGCTTCACTTTCTTCGGGACGAAAATAGGTGTTGTCGGTTATGTGTGAAAACTCGTCGTCGTATCCATTGGAGTCGATTGGGACAACACGGGTGTTCATGTCGAAAACATCAGGATGGGTCTCTAATGTACTTCTTATCACCGGTTCGTTGGTCTGCTCAGCCGTTGCCGCGACCTGGCCGTGCAGCAGCTCATCTAAGTTTTCCACCGTTTCAGGTTGTCGCAAATGTCGCATCGCTGCGAACACCAAACCAAGCGCTACGACTAACATCCACAGGCGCCATCGCTCGCTGCCAGAAAAGGCAGAGTTTTTTGCTGGAGCAGACGATCCGAATCGTAACACGATAGGTCTCTCAGGTCGGATAGTGAAATCTCGGTAATAACCTATTTTAGTCGCGCAAGCCCCGAGGCAACACCCGAGCGATCGGTATTTGGCTACAGGCCTTTAGAAAACGGTAGAAATCGCCAACCATCAAAAAATGCGATTAACCGACAGACTTAAACAGTTCCGGATCAATTTGACGCAGAAGAAGCCCGATTTTGGGAATTACTTCGAGCGCGGCAATTTCGCCGACCGCTGCAAGTTCATCCGTACGAGAGAACTCACTCAACTCGAATCCGGTAACGTCCGGCTCGATCACAACATCAGCCGGTTCCACACCGACCGAATTCATGTTTACGCTTTGCACCAAGAAGCTGCGCAGCAAGGTTTGGAACGTGGACGCGGATTTCTTTGCTGATGACGGCGTGTCGGGCCTGTTTCGGGCAAATTCAGGTTCTAAGTGGGCTGTCACGCTAACGGCTATCACAAAGTTGCAGCCGTTATTGACGAGTACATCTGCTGGAATGTTGTTTACCAATCCTCCGTCAACCAGTGCCTGTCCGTTTCGCCAGATCGGCGTCGACATGACAGGTAGATTGATGCTTTCCAAAATGGCGTGCACTGCATCACCTCGATCGCGTACGACCGGTTTGCCGGTGACCAAGTCGACCGTAACGGACTGAACCGGCAGCGGAAGTTGCTCCAGTTTCCAATCCGAGAGGTACTTTCTTAGCATCGGGTCGAACAATCCCCGTCTGTATTTGTGCAGCAAATACCAATGACTGCCACGAGGTAGGATGCGAAACGGCCACTCGGGTCGTAAGTCCTCAGCGAATTGCTTCACTGAGTAATCGACGTCGAGGCCCGCCGAGTTAATGATACCCGTCATGGCGCCCGCACTCGTGCCGGCAATCATATCAACCACGATGCCGCTCTGTTCCAAAGCTTTAAGTACACCAAGGTGTGCCATGCCTCGAGCTCCGCCTCCGCCCAGAGCAATGCCAATTCGAATTCCGCGCAGATGATGCACTAATCTCTCAAAACCGTTCACCAGAGCTCTACTCTGAGTGGAGTGAGGAGTAGAGAACGAGATCTTGAAATCACGCGCTACTAAATCGCTTAGTTCTGGCGAAAACGGAGCGACCCAATCGTTGTCATCATCTAGTAGCCAAACGAAGTTTATCTTGTCGCGCCATCCGGGAGCCTTCGCTTCAATGGCTCGCAATCGTCGCAGGCTCTGTTCGACGTTGTTAACGTCGCCGCACCAGATCACTTGGTCGCTAAATGCGACGAGTTGAGAAGCATCCGCCGGATCCAGCGATGCGTCTATTTCTAGTATCACACGGGGGAAATCCGACCATAAACTGATCTGCCGGCGAATTTCTTCTCTAGTAAGGGGGCGACCATTTTCCATCAAAGGACGGAACGCAACATCTTTGATAGGCTCCCAAAGCGACTGATCGCTCATAAGGCCGAGCGATTCATCCAATTCTGACAAACGTTGCACGAGCCGAACCGTTAGGGGCCGACTGGTAGGCGAATCGTGGAAAACAGTTACCAACGACTGCTCTCGATGTTTTCGTTCCGAAAGCAGCGCTTGACGAACCATTTTCGCAATTGAACGAGCTATGTTCCGACCGAAGGCGTCAAACTTTCGAGTGAAAGTAAACGTCGTTTCGTAATCGAGCCTCAGCACGGCAGAGGGTTCAACAGCAAACACGTCCACAGGAACTGGCTCGTCCTGTGCGGCCGCCAAGGCTCCGAATTGTGATCCGCGCGTTAGAAATCGTTTCGACAAGATATTGCCATGCATGTCGACGATTGCCTGCTGCAATCGCCCATGGACAACAAAACAGGCAAAGGTCATCGCCTGATTGGCGTGGTGCAGATATTCCCCCGAATCGTACTCTAGTAGTTCAGCAGCGTCACTGATCTCTTGAACTGCCTCATCGCTGAGGCCTCGCGAGCATTCGTGCGATCGGAAGAGAAGAAATTTGTCCTTAGTTACTGACACGGAAGGTCCTCTCCCTGCCTTTCGATCGGGAGAAGGCCGATCGACGTAGAAATGACTCGTTGAAAATCATCGAGTAAACCCCACGGAACAACGATCCGGTGGGTTCAACCTAGCCTTGTGTAAGTCGAGGTGAATAAAACCCGTCTTAAATGCGACAAACTCTCACGAGAAAACGACTTAACATTAACGACCGGATATGGGTTCCGGAAGCTCTTCCAGGTTCGGAACACACAAGCGACGCCGACGGGACTCGAACCCGCAACCACTGGATCGACAGTCCAGTACTCTAACCAATTGAGCTACGGCGCCTGACTGTGTCTTAGCCGGCAAGGGGAACATCTCTGTAGTCATTCCCGGCAGTAAATCAGACCCGAAAATATACCCGTCTTGGCCGGATGCGACAAGTGGAGCATTCGTCACTTGCCCGGTAGGCACCAGATCGACGTGTCGGAAGTCGACCCTGACTGTTTGGCCTCTCCCACGCGGCTGGCCAGTGCGTCGGCGGCTGTATCTGCGGGAAAATCGAGAGCCAGTCTCTCGGCCAGCTGGCGAGCCGTGCCTAAATCGCGCTTTTCTAATGACTGCAGGACTTCGGCATAGCGCTGGCAACGCACGAGCCAGTCGGATTGTTCCGTGCAGGCCAATTCGTAGAGTTCGACCGGTTGCTCGATATTGACGACCCGCACTCTGGCCAAGCGTCGATTGGGTGGCGGCGACTCAAGATTCTCCAGCGTAGAGCCAGTCATCAGACAGTCGGCTCCAAGATATTTGGTGGCCCCCTGCACTCGGCTGGCGACGTTTACTGTGTCGCCCAATGGTCCGTATTTGAATTTCTGGCGAGAGCCGGTGTTACCTACACGGGCGATACCTGAGTTGATGCCGATACCCAGCTTGACCTCAGTGCCGAGCTGATTTCGCCAACGTTCGCTGATGTCAGGTAGCGCGCCCATCATTCGATGTGCTGCTTGGCAGGCTAGCTGGGCATGATCGGCCTGCGCGATCGGCGCGCCCCACATTGCCATCAATTCGTCACCCAGGTAGTCGACCAACACACCGTCGCAAGCCAGCACACACTCTGAGAGTGCTCCCATCGTGTCTTGAATCCAAGTCATAGTGGCCGCGGGTCCCAAGATCTCGCTGATGCGGCTGAAACCGCGGATGTCGGCGAACAGTAGCGTGATTTCTGCGTCACGACCCTCGAGTAATTTCGGATCGTGCTCTAATTGCACGGCAAGTTGGGGAGTGAAAAACTGTTCGAATTGCACACGAGCTGCCACAGCTGCTTGCTCTTCTTTTACGCGTGCAAGTCCCGCCGCGATGCCGCTGGCCAACACCTCGACCAACTTGGCTTCGAACATCGTGATGTCGGGAATGTCTTCGTTACGAGTACCGCTACGGCGATCGCCGTAGAGGGCGCCAACCACTTCGCCGGCGCCATTAAGAATCGGTGCTGCTACCAGCGCACTAATGTCCTGTAAACTTTGGGCAGTATCCGAAGCATTCGCCGGAACGTGGCGATAGGCTCGCTTCTCTCTACGAACTCGGCCCAACAAGGTTTGGCTAGGTACCCAAGTCTGTTCGTTCTGTCCCTCAACTACTGAATGAAGCGCCGCGACGTGCCAGCGACCATCGGTCGTATATTCCAACATGGCCGCCGCATCGAGACCTACAATCTTCACGAGCGCCTTGGCTGCCAACTCAGGAAAGTCTTCTGATATGGCAGCACTTTGAAAAACGCCTAGCACGGTTTCCAGCCAACGCAGCAACAGACGTTCATCCATCGTGTCGATGTTTAGCCGACCTAAGCCCGCTTCGATTGATTTGCGCCCCGGAGGCATCGTCCGCTCAGGCAAAGGTTGGAGCTCTAGCTCGTCTTCATCCTCAGGAGGCTCGACGCGCAAGGCGTACGAACTAAACTGCGCCAACAGCGGCGGTTCGACGATCGACTCTTGCCCTGGCGATAACACGTCATCAGGCGACAGCCGTACTAATTGTGACTTGCTAAGATTAACCACTTTGATCTTGTTGCCATCCGGAAGCGGTTTGAGCATTACGTGCGATCGAGAAACATCGACGTCGTCCAGTGGAGCAAGAATCACTCGTGCCGAGCCAGTCCTGTCAATTCGCCGCGGTGGTCCTGGCTCGCCGGAGCGCTGCCGTCCAACCTCTAGCTGAGTGTCTAACGGCGTGACAAATACGCGCCGGTGCCTTTGATAGAACAGGACCGATAATACGGGTCGTTCTTCGGCGGAATCGCTCTTGAGTACGGCTTCTGCCATGGGCCGATAAATATCTAGGGAAAAGGAGCGGTGGGGATCCCATCCATCCACCAGCTAACATCGTACTCGAAGAGTGGACGGGTGCAAACTCCGTTCAGCAGCGCTTTCTCTGGTAGTGCGCAGCTGTTGTGCCATGAAGAGATTCACCGCGGTCGCACATTTCTAGGCGATGTGAGGTTACCGGAGCTGTAAGATTCTGCTGGCGTTCGCACCGAGGATCGCCGCGAGCAGTTCGTCGTTATTGCCGGCAATAGCATCGATAGTGCCAAGTATCGTATGAGGCTCGGAAATGCTGAACGGATGATCCGTGCCAAAAACAACTTTCTCTGAGCCAGCGAATTCAATGGCAAGTCGCAGTGCTTCTTCGCTATACACGACGGAATCTAGGATGGCTCGTTGGAGCAATGTAGAGGGTCTATGATCTGATTTGCGAATCGACTCGTCATGAGCGACACACGAATCAAGTCTCCCAGCCAGATAAGGAATCGTGCCGCCCCCATGAGCGAGCATAAGCTTCAAATCGTCGAATCGCTCAAGCACTCCACTAAGTGCCAGCTTGGCGGCAGCGACAGTAGTTTCGAATGGAAATCCCATCGCTAAATAAAGTGCATGTCCGTAATCCGCATAGTGCTCGTTTCCGATGCCATAGTGAGGGTGCACAAATGCAACGTAGTCGAGTTCCACCAACTTCTTCCAAACAGCTTCCATGCTCTGGTCATCCAGGCCATTTCCTAGGCCCATCGTCGAGAGGATCACACCGCGAACGTGTTGATGACTCGATACTCGGACCAGTTCCGTGAGGCAAGCTTCGACTCCGGCTGAGGTTGGCAGCGTTGCGAGGGCAAGGAGGCGGCCTTTTGAGTTTGCTGCGAGGCGTTCGAAATCATCATTCACCGCGATGGCCCATTTGACGGCCTCTTGAGCAGACAAGAAGTCCAACCAGGGGTTTGCCAGACTAAGAACACTAACATCGATTCCAGAGTCATCCATATACTGAAGTTTAGACTCGATGCTTGTATACGCCTCATCCATTCGCCTCCCAGTGCAATTCTGGATGTCGTCTTCGCCAGGTAGTATCACCAGAAAGTCGTTATCCTCTCGCCGCACGACCTTTGGCACTTCTAAGCGATCACGCATCAGCTCCAAATAGCGAGGAGGGTAGAGATGAGTGTGGACATCAATAACTTTCGGCTTCATGGCTTTGGCAGTCATATAACACTAACGGTAAACTTCGCATGACTCGCGTAAAACGGCAGAGCAGAGAAATCGGATCTGACAGTTGCTGAACATAATCGCGGTGACTGAGATCTTGTTTGAATGGTGAGAAGTAACCTGACCATTGCAGTTAGAGTGGAGCCAGACTGGACATTGTTGCGTCTTTTATAGCACGATAGACGGCATTCCTGCTATGAAGAACATCAAGCGTTTGGAAAGCTATTGTTGAAGTCCTCGCGTGAGGCGAAAAGAGTATCCGCTTACCCTCTACAGAAAAGACGTAAGTCGTTACACTGTAATGACACGCGCCCGTAGCTCAGCTGGATAGAGCAACGGACTTCTAATCCGTAGGTCGCAGGTTCGAATCCTGCCGGGCGTGCTTTACTTAAGTTTAGCTGAGATAAGCATTTCGTTACCTGCTGATGGTCGGCAGTGTGGCTCAGAATCCTTGGGCTAAAGCGGTACGTACCGTTTTGTGTTCCCAGATTCAGGAGACCGCACCATGCCACGTCTATCACACACTCATCCCAAGTACCGTCGTCACAAGGCTTCTGGCCAAGCTATGGTCACTCTCAATAGCAAGGACTTCTATTTGGGCCCTCATGGAAGTAGGGCCAGCGTCAGAGAGTACGACCGTCTCATAGCCGAATGGTTAGCAAACGATCGTTTTCTACCAAATGAGGTCGATTCTCCCATCACGATGGAAGAGCTACTTGCAGCTTTCTGGCAGCATGCTGAGCATTATTACGTCGGACTGGATGGAAAACCTACGAAAGAGTTGGATTCCTATCGACAGTCCATGAGACCGCTACGTGCCCTCTACGGTGCGACCTGTGTTTCTGACTTTGGTCCTTTGTCTCTCAAATCGGTACGAAAGCTCTTTGTTGACAAAGGATTCGCGAGAAAACACATCAATCAGCAGATAGGTAGGATCAAACGGATCTTCAAATGGGGCGTAGAAAACGAACTTGTCCCTCCGGCAGTATTTCAAGCTCTTCAAGCTATAGCTGGTCTCAAACGAGGACGTAGCAATGCTAGAGAAACCCCGCCGATTAAACCAGTTTCTGAGTCTCTGGTTAGTGAAGTTAAAGCTTATGTATCCCGGCAAGTTTGGGCGATGATCCAGCTTCAATTACTAACTGGGATGAGAAGTAGTGAAGTTACTTCCATGCGGATGTGTGACATAACCAAGACTGGTGACGTTTGGGAGTACCGACCTCTATTCCATAAGACAGCCTATTGTGGCCGGGAGAGGGTGGTTTTCCTGGGAAAGAAGGCTCAATCGATCATCAATACTTTCCAGGATCGAGACAGTAATAGCTACTTATTTAGTCCACAAGAGGCCAAAGAGGAGAGGAACGTTCAACGTAGAGCGGAGCGAAAAACTCCCATGACTCCCAGCCAGTCAAAGAGAAAACCGAACAAGAATCCTAAGAGGGCTCCTAGAGATCAATACGACTCACAGACCTATGGTCGAGCAATCACCTACGCAATCAAGAAGGCAGGATGCGAACACTGGACTCCACATCAATTAAGACACACCGCAGCTACTCGGATTCGTAGTGAATATCAGGATAGCTGTTGTAGGTGGAACAAGCGTTCAGTCCCTCTACCGTTTTGAGTACTCATTCAGGAATTCATACCGCTATTCGTCGAGTATTAGTGCTATGGATTGCTACGACTTGCAATGGGTACCTATTCTCGTAAGATGAGAAACACTCAAGGTTTCTGAGTATTTTAGCTGCTCTATAAGTCCGCCTTCTAATCCGTAGGTCGCAGGTTCGAATCCTGCCGGGCGTGCTCTTTTCAGATGGTGCGGTTATGCACAGGTCGGATTGCCGTCGATGATCCGCAGGATGGGGAGGCGCTTGGTAGGATCAATCCGCTAGCTTGCAATATCTTCCCTGAAGTTCTTCAGAAATCAATCTCTTGAAAGTTTCGAATCACTCCTTGGCATGACAACTCCGGCAAAACATTCAGCGTGATCGCTGAATTGGTCTTCTTGTACTCAAAAGGGACGTTAGTGTTATGATGCTACTGTGATTACTTCTACAGCCTGCTGAGATCTGCAGGCAATCATTACGATGTTTAACCACGATAGCTACTTGGCATAACCGCTAAACGAGATTGGACCCAAGCAGGCTTCTGATGTTGGTGAGATATGCGACGATTCTGGGATATTTTGCCATCTTGATAGTGATCGGCGCGTTGGCAGCCAAGCGGGTGCGCAGCTTGAGCGACTTCTTCGTTGGCGGGAAACGACTCAACTACTGGGTCGTGGCATTTTCGTCTCGGGCGACGGGCGAATCGGCCTGGCTATTGTTAGGGCTGACAGGGCTGGGCGCAACGGTCGGCCTTTCGGCCTTATGGGTTGTGATTGGGGAGCTACTCGGCGTGGGGGCAGCTTGGTTCGTTTTAGCCAAGCCATTCAAGATAGCGACCGACCGCTACGAATCGATCACCGTGATCGACTATCTCGGCAGCCGTTTTAGAGAAGAGCCAAACTCCGAGGCCCGAGTCTTGCGTCTGCGCGCGGTGGCAGCAATTGCGCTGGCCTGCTTTGTAACGATCTATGTGAGTGCGCAGATCGATGCCACCGGTAAAGCGTTCGAAAAATTTCTCGACTGGAACTACTTTATCGGAGCCATCGTGGGGTTTGCGATCGTGGTAGCGTATACGACGACAGGTGGATTCACGGCAGTGGCTTGGTCCGACGTCTTTCAGGGCGCGCTCATGCTAGTGGGCCTAGTAGTGTTGCCTATCGCAGGCTGGCTGGCGTTGCCTGAAGGAGTTTCACTGCGCGAGGCGATTACTGCTCAAGATCCTGCCATGCTGAGCTGGTCTGGAGAGGGAGGCTGGAATCTTCGGAACTTGCTTGTGATTGTGAGTTATGTGGCGATTGGATTGGGGTTTCTCGGTTCGCCACAAATCTTCGTGCGATTTATTTCTCTGCGCGATTCGCATGAGATTGCCGCAGGCCGATGGGTGGCTCTCGCATTTACGCTACTCACCGACGCGGCGGCAGTCATGGCGGGAGTTGTGGGTCGGTGTATACTGGTACCCGTTGGCGCGGAGCTTACGCAATCTCTGGGCAACAATGGTGAGCATCTGCTGCCGGCCCTGGTGGAAGAAGTATTTCCAGCGTTTGTGGTTGGTCTCTATATCGCGGCCGTGTTGGCTGCAATCATGTCGACGATCGATTCGCTGCTAGTCGTCGCCGCAAGTGCTTTGACACGCGACCTCTATCAACAAACGTATCACTCGAAACTGAGCCAGCAACACTTGACGAAGCTCTCGCGGATAGTGACCGTGTCATTGGCGGTGTTGGCGCTATTGATTGCGCTGGGAGTCGCCGTTTCGGTCCCAGGTCGAACGGTATTTTGGTATGTTATCTTCGGCTGGTCGGGCATCACGGCGACTTTCTGTCCGATGATCATTCTCAGTCTGATGTGGCCTCGTTACAACTCGGTGGGAGCCTGTGCTTCGATGATCGTAGGCATGTTGTGTGTGCCAGTGTTTAAATTTGTTGTGCCCGAGCTAGGAGAGCTTGGCGCAACGGTTGCCGTTGCAGAGGAGCTTGCTCCCTCTTTCGTGCTCAGTTTGTTGGCAGGGATTACCGCTACGTGGGCAACGTCGTATCGTATCAGGTCGAAAATTCCGAAATGTGAAGAATCGGTGTCAAATAGTGGATAGTGTAAGGAGAGAATCATGAAGCATCGGTGTATGCAGGCTTTTCTAGTAACGTTTATGGTATGCGCCAACTTCACTGTGGTTGTTGCCGATGACGTAATCACACAGGAGGATCCGCTTAGAGAGCCTGTAGCGAATGACGATTTTGTCATTCGAGAAGAGATGATCCCGATGCGCGATGGCGTAAAGCTCTACACCATCATCATGGAGCCAAAAGATGCCGATGGAAAATTGCCAATTATCATTTCTCGTACGCCCTACGATGCAACCCGCATGTTGAGAGGGCCAGCATCGACCCGATTGGGCGTTAATATCGGCAGTCAATTTCTAGGGAATGACTATATCTATGTCTCCCAGGACATTCGCGGTCGCTTTGAATCGGAAGGTGAATACACCATGTTTCGGCCACCGCGAGGGCCTTTGAACGAATCGGAGACCGACCACACAACCGACGCTTGGGACACCATCGAGTGGCTCGTCAACAATGTAGAGTCAAACGGCCGAGTGGGTGTATGGGGAACGTCCTATCCCGGCTGGTTAACGCTTGCGGCAATCAAAGATCCTCATCCTGCGTTAGCCGCGGCTGTTCCATTCAATCCTGTGGTTGACGTTTGGAAGGCAGACGACTGGTTTCATTGGGGCGCGTTTCGCGGTGCATTTGCGTATGGATTTATCTACTCGATGCAATTGAAAACTGACAAATTTTCACGATATCCCTACGACAAATTCGACTTCTTTCAGCTCATGCTGGATTACGGGGCGCTGGGAACTGCTCTAAGCGACCGGCTGGACGAACGCCACGAGATGTGGAAGCGGATTGTTGAGAACCCTGCCTATGGACCCGAGTGGAAGGCGATTGCTGCTGATCAATGGTTCGACGATCCTCCTCGTTTAGTTCCAACTTTGCACGTTCACGGTCTGTGGGACCAAGAGGATATCTATGGCTCTCCCGCTGTGTATGCGGCCATCGAGAAGCATGACAGCAAGAACGACACCAATTACTTCGTCGCCGGCCCATGGTATCACGGCCAGCACTTTGCAACGGGCGACAAGCTAGGGGACATATCCTTCGACGAATCGACATCAACAAGGTTTCGACAGGACGTGCTGAAACCGTTTCTGCGCCGATATCTGCACGGCGAGGAGGAGATTGATATCGCGCCGGTTACAGCCTTCGAAACTGGTGAGAATCGATGGCGCGAATTCGATGCATGGCCTCCAAAAGGGGAAACTTCTAGGCTCTATCTACAGCCAGAAGGTGGCTTGGGTTTTGAACGGCCCGCCGCAGAGTCGAACGTAACAGAGTACTTTTCCGACCCAGCCAAACCAGTGCCATTTGCTCCGCGACCGAATTGGGCCGTTAATTACGATCTTGATGAGACTGTGGATGCTTGGCGGAGATGGCAAGTCGAGGACCAACGATTTGTCGATGGACGCCCGGATGTTGCGACTTGGACAAGCGAGCCGTTAGAAGAACCACTAACGGTGCGAGGTCAAATAACTGCGCACCTTGTTGCCGAAACATCCGGAACCGATGCCGATTGGGTCGTGAAACTCATTGATGTGTTTCCCGATCCCGCCCCTGGCTTCGTGAAGTCGGGTTACGAGCTAATGGTGAGCGGCGAGATTTTTCGTGGTCGCTATCGAGAAGACATTGAACACCCCAAGCCTGTAGAGCCTAATCAGGCTCTGGAGTACACAATACCGATGCCGCACGTCAATCACACGTTTCTACCCGGGCATCGGTTAATGGTACAGATTCAGAGCACCTGGTTTCCTCTATACGATCGTAATCCACAAACTTACGTCGAGAATATTATGTTTGCGCCGAAGGAGTCTTACAAAGCACAGACGCATAGGATTCATCACGACGACACACATGCCACCTATATCGAACTAACGATTGATTCTCAGGAAGATTAATTGCCTTGCACGATTACCTTCGACGAGAATTGGGCATTTGTATTAAGAAAGGCTGCTGTACGCTGCGCGTGTACACGCAAAATTCGAACTACTTCTGCCACAGTGGCCGGGGCGCGGTGCAGTACCTCATGTTTTGAGTCGACGATTACTTCGCTATTTACACCTATAAGCCGAGCGCTCGAGACAGGTACCACTCCGTCAGAGGGTTCATGGTGCGTGGTTTGACTTTCGCCAATGATGGAGTGTAATGAAACACAGGGCGAAAAAGGCAACTCAGCCGTGGCGCCTAGTAATGGGTTTTCCGGTTCCAGCAAATCGATGCTGGTAGGAAGTCTCTTGCGGAGTTCGTCGCGGAAGAGATCAGGATTATCTCTCACCAACTGGTTATGTTCCGCTTCGGATTCGGCAGAAGGTTCTACCAGAGCCGAGCCGAGTCGGCCGACCGGGCGTCGAGCCCAGGCGGAGCCACGATGAGGCGTGCCAATGAAGACGACACTAGTGACGTCGGTGGATGGTCGAAAGAAAAAGGCTTCCTGAAGTTGCCGACGCGTCTCCTCCGTTGTGCGGACGCTAGCTAATGGTTGTCGGGCGACTGATTGCCAGAGACGATCGCCGCTGTAGGTCACTTGCATCTTCGCGACCAAACCACCCATGCTATGCCCAACCAGAACCATCTGAGACATTGCTGGATCTTGGCGCAGGGGATCGTATGTGTTTCGTATCTGAACCAACTGCTTACGCAGAATGGCGGCCCCGGTAAGGAAAGGTTCGCCTGTGGCATACTGGAAGGCCCACCACTGATAGCGCTTGTTTAGATCTGGACGGGCTCGTAGCTCGTTCGCAAGATCTGCCCAAGTCTGGGTGTCACTGAGTAGTCCGTGGACGAAGATTACTGGGATCTTACCAGGCTGATAGGGCTCGATCATCTTCAGTCCATCGCGCGACCCGGTTGCACCAGGGCGAAGGAAATCATTGAGCCACTGTCGGTCTTCCCCTTCGCTTGCCAGCGCGAACGGGGCAGTAATATCTAGGGCCAACGGAACTTTACAACCAGCGACAAAAAGATCAGTCGATCGCAGAGGGTCGTAGAATTCGATTCGAAAGCCAGATTCTGTTGCATCGGACCGCAACAGGGCGGTAGCTGCAAAGGTTTGCTCCTTACGTGTGAAAGGCTGCGGGTTAGCAATGTTTCGAGCAACCGCCAATGGCACTCCCAAACCGCTATCGCGAAACGCGCGAGTGAGATTGGGTGCCTCGTAATCGCCGGCGGGATACAAGTACTGAAACTCTTCAGGACCCCACGTAAATCCTTGATAGCTGACGGGGATTATTCGCGTACCGCAGGAAGTTTCAATCGAGATCCCCTGACAAGGATTCCAGCGACCGAAACGTTGGCTAGTAATTAGTAGTTTGGCGACTGCCGAGCGATGTAATTCGACTGCTCTTGAAGGAGCTTTGCCGGCGGTAGTTAGTTTTCGTTCCAGCACCCGCCATGCTCGAGTTGCTGCATCGTAGTAAAGTTCGATGCAGTCGGAGCGACCGTCTGATTCGTACTGCACTGCAGCGGCATAGCTATCCTCTGCTGCAACGAGCGAGAAGTTAGCAACACTATCCGCATTGGGCGCCGCAAAAGTGGGCTGTTGCCAAACAGTTTTTGAACGCGTAATCGAGCAACCGCAAGCGGCGCATAGCAAGAACGCAACGCAGATATGCCTGCGCAGAAGCAGAGTATTGTAGGACGCGCAATTCACGATAGCGAGCGTCTCCTCCATGAGATCGGGGATCAGCCGGTCGGCGGACCGTCTGGGTGGGATACGAAAATATACCACGCTGTGCGAGGTCCGACTGTTGCGATGTTATCTGCAACCTGTCGAGTTTTACTCTTTGGGAAGATCTGCGGCTGCAAAAAAAGAGTAATCCGAAAAGTTTAACGAGGTTCTTCAGAATGCGGTGAGAGCCCAGCTAGTCAGTCATTCGCGAGCGATGGGCCCAGAGGCCTAACGCTGGATTGCGAATGAAGAAGATGTCTTCTCCCGCGACGGTCTGCTCGCCATCGACAAGCGTGTTGACGTCGTATCGAGCTGAGTACTCAGTGAGATCACCAAATTGGTAGCCGACGCCTTCGATTTCTTCGCGATTGAGTTCGCCCGTACAATAGGTGACAGAGAATCGGCCTTCCGATGATCCGTGAATCAGATGCGCCGCAGCCGAGAGATTCGCCCGTAGGTCCTCGTTCTCCGCGACAAAATTGAGTACTTCGGGCGTCGTACGATAACCATACTTGCGGATTAATCGATCGATCTCGGGATCTTCGCCGAAAGTGCGGACCGCGGGAGCAAGAATAATCAGTTCACCACCGTCGGCGATTGCCATCCGTGTGCGGTAGATTGCTTTGTCTCCCAGCCAGGTACTGTGAAACTCTTCAGGATCGAGATACACGACTACTTTCTGCAGCGGCTCGTCAAGCATTTCAAAGTTGACTTCCAGCGATAGCTTGCTGGCCAATTCGAAACATTCGACGTCGTCGCCGATGTAAAGCCCGCGCATGGCAAGCTCGCCGTCGTCTCGGGGACCGATGACTGTGAGCACGTAGAGCAGAGGTAGATGGCTACAGAAATTATCCTGGGCGTAGTTGAGGATTTTCCGCAACGGGTTGTCGGCCCGTCCCATGATTCGTTCCATGCCGTAGGCCGCACCGATGAAGTGGCTTTCGTTGATCCCGCGCACACCGCCCGTGCCAACGAATATATTCTTGTTGTAGTTCGCCATGCCGATCACTTCATGCGGCACGACTTGTCCGATCGACAGCACCAGGTCGTGGCCTCCCTGCCAAACGAGTCGGTTCATTTGGCAGGGCCAGGCTTCGCGGTAGATTCCCTCGGTGACTTGGGTGACAAACTCAGCAGGGACCTCCCCAATAGTTTCCACGTCGGTCCGCCAGTTGTGGTAACGAAACAGTTCGTCAGGAACGCTGGGAAACATCTTCTGTCGTTGCGAAAGGGGCATTTCGAAGTGGGTGCCCAAAGCCGGTAGCACGTCGACAAGCCGATCGCCGTAATACTCATGTGCCAGTCCGGTGAGTTGACCCGCCCGGCTGTGATAGCGCGTAAAATCGGGAGGTACTGCGATCACTCGGCTGCGCACTCCGAGACCATCGAGCACTCCGAATAGCGCATCGCGGATTTCGGCGTCGGATAGCTCGGTCGTGGCCGAGCCGTTGGCGTAGTGAAGCATTCGTGGGTCAACTGCTTAAGATTGAGTAGAGAACGAGCCGGGATGTCTCAGTCACGGCTACTTCAACCATTTTAGCCGCTGATCGCCGAGAGCATCAGGGCCGTATCGATCGGATTCTTCTTGCTGGTTTGCCAAATTGAGAAGATAATCCTATTACTATGTCCGCCTCCCCCCTACCCTCGCCGACCAACCGTTCTCGAGAACCCCACCTGCTCCGGTTTGGTCTGAAGCAGATGTTCTTTATGCTCTCTCTGGCCGGAGTCCTGTGCGCGCTGCTGGTTGGGACTGAGGGTTCCTGGCCGATGATCATTGGATTAGCGGTGTTATTGGTGGGAGCGCATGTGCTGGGCAATTTGTTGGGTACACGGCTTCGCGACACTTCACATGACGTGATGCAATGGCGGACCCAACAATTGGGAGTGGAAGCCGACTCTCCGAAAACGACTGGTCAACCGATTGAGTTAGCGAAACTCAAATTGCCGCCGAGCACGCCCTTGGCAAGCCACGATCGAGTTGCTCACGGCACTGCTTGGTTCGTAAGCGCCGGGACAGTCATCGGCATAATATTGGGCGGCACTGTGATTCGCATGACAATCGGCCAGCGAATCGAATGGGCCGGCTGGGCAGTTGGCACCATCTCGTGTGGTGTGTTGGGTGCTTGGGCCGCGTTTTTGGCAAGCACATTTAGTTCCATCGCCCGTCATGCCTGGCGTCACGCCAAAGAGCGCAGTCAGTGAAGTTCATCGATCAAGTCCGAGTGAACTCACATCGATTGGAGGCGGCTGACCCAAGATAAGTGAACGCATTACTACAGCCGTAGCCGGCGAGAGTTGCAGCCCTGAGCGAAAGTGACCGGTAGCTACCCAAGTGTTTTCCAGGTGCTTAGCTTGCCCGAGAATCGGTTTGCCGTCGGGCATGCCAGGACGTAGTCCTGACCAACACGATTCCACCTCGAGCTTGGCCAGCGCCGGAACCAGATCTGTGGCAAAGCGCCGCAGTTCGATAGTCGCCTCACGTGTGTTCTCTTTGATAAAGCCGACGTCCTCCATCGTTGATCCCACCAGAATCCGACCGTCGCGGCGTGGCGCAAGATACCGTAAACCGACATAGATATTACGACTTAGCAGTTTCTGGGCGCCGCTCAGCAGCACAATTTGTCCCCGGATTGGTTTTACCGGCAGTTCAAGGCCAAGTTGTTTTGCAAGTTCCCCAGTCCAGCAACCAGCTGTAAGGCAGAATTCTTCCGCCATCAACTGCTCGTCATCTGTGGTTGCGCACGAAATGCGATTGCCAGCAGTTCGAAACTCGCGCACTTCCTTATTGGGCCGCAACTCAACTCCCGCTTGACGACACGCTGCCAAGAGCGCTTGCAGGTGGCGCGGGTTTCGAATTTGCGCTTCCGCCGGTAGAAAGCAAGCCATCGGAAAACCTCCGGCTTGAGGGATCACATGAGCTTCGATATCGGCCAGCTGCGGAGGATCCAGATCGTGGCACTCGATTCCGAGTTTCTTCCAGCGAGAGATTTGATGCTCAAGAGCGTTCACATTAGCGGACGACTGTGCCAAGCGAATGGTACCGCATTGTCGGTACTCGTTGTCGATGCCCGTTGTATCTAGAAGAAATTGGCTCCATGTGGTGTGCAGTTTACCGCTGAGGCCGGCCATGCATTCCAAAGGCGTAGCTTCTGCCCAATTTTCTGGAGTTGGCCCTGGCGGCACCATTCCCGCACCAGCCCACGATGCCTCCCTGCCCATCTCGCCACGATCAACAACGCAAACCTTCGCCCCATGCTGTGCCAGTTCCCAAGCCAGCGAGAGCCCGATCACTCCTCCGCCCACGACAAGCACGTCATATGAAGATGATTTCAACTCGGGTGTTCCTGTTCCATCAGATTCGCGCGCAGTTGATCTAGTGCTGGTTCACAGTGGGACGTCTGCCCTAAATCGCTGATCAATCGGACTAAGTCTTTGTATTCGTCAACATCGTACCAGGTTGGTAATTCAGCGTGTGAGAGCTCGGCAGTACGAATCGCCGCGAGGGTTGCCGACCATACCTGAGGCGTGCTCCAGGGAATCGAGTTAAATATCTCGGGTACCTTGCCTGCCGCTCCGACTAGCCAATATCCTCCGTCTTCGGTAGGTCCCAGTACTACATCTTGTCTGTTTAGATGGTCGAAAGCTTGTCGAATGTACTCCAATGGCACGTTGGGACTGTCGCTACCCAGCAGTACCACTCGGCTGCAGCCACTGACAAACCGCCGCTCGAAAAATGATCTCATCCTCTCGCCCAAATCACCTGTGGATTGGGGTTCCAACTGCCATCCGACTGGGAGCAGTGTTTCGAACTCTGAGGCACTGTCGCTAGGAGTGTAGGCAACCCATTGCTGCTTTCCGAAGTCTCTGAACCGGTCGAGCAGCGTCGTAACGAATTGAAAGTACACCGCGGCGGCCCGCTCACTGCCGATCTTCTGCGCTAGCCGAGTCTTCACTTGCCCAGGTTGCCAGTGCTTTGCGAACAGCCCGAGGCCATCGTCAACCATCGAATTCAGATCCAATCTCGCCATGAAGTGAGTTTACGAGGAGCCCATGAGAAGCCGTTTTAGCAACATTGGTTCGATATGTCCGCGAAACCGAACCTTGCCATCGATTTCCACTACCGGCACACATGTATCAAATGCAGAACGCAGTGACTCATCGGTGTCGATGTCGATGAGATGTGGCTTGAGTCCGTGGGCTACGAGCAACTCATTCGCTACGTCGCACAGGTGGCAACCCTTGCGTGTGTATAGAGTTACGTTCACGCGTCAAAGACTTTCCTGCCGTTTGGCAGCTGTAAAAGTGGAAAAACTCGGCAGAACAGGTGATTATCGGCTCCTGCGCACGACGACCTGGCCGGACTTTGGCTGTCCAATCCCGCCATCCCCCCCAATGGAACGGGAAAATCGGGTCCTGTAAAGTCTTTTGTATAAAGGACTTACGTCTTCTGCTATGCGGTCTCTCTAGCCGCTGTCTACCATAAATATAGGAGTCCGCGGCCCATCGACCTCATCTACGGACGCAGTTAGCCGAACGCCCTCCTGCCTCCGCTCGGCCCGTTTGTCATCAACACAAATCACCGGCGGTAACTCGTGCACTGTACTTAGGTTCCGCAATGCGATCTAGACGCCAATATGCAACGAAAGCTGCGCTTCGGCAAGCCATTCGGCGAGCTCCGAAGACCCAGATTAGTTGGTCGCAACGCGCTCGACGTACGCAATTCGGGACTCGAAACGAACGTATGCCATTTTCGCCACCCGAGGATTGGCACGAACCTGTAGGCGACGTCGACGGTTATCGGATCGTCGTTCAACCCCCCGGAGACGGCTTCTGCCATATTGTCACTCCTGAGCAGGTTCGTGAGCGGCTAGCGGAACTTCCACAGCATTTTCTCCAGGATTTAGAAGTTGTGCAGCTCAGCCGCATGACCCGCAAAAAGAAGAGTTTTCCTTGCTACGGAATGCAATGGAGTGCAACGCTTTATCTCTATCCGCTTGAGGATTCGCTGGAGGAAATATTCTACTCTCCTCCACGGCCCGAAGTTGTAAATGAGGCCCGCATGTTCGGTGGCCGTTGGGACGAGCCCTCGACCGGCGTGTGGCGACTGACTTGGAGCCAGTCGGCGATCGAGGACTTCTATCTCAACAATATTTTGATCCACGAATTGGGCCATTTACTCGACGAACGCAACAGCAACTACACTGATCGCGAGCGCTACGCCGAATGGTTCGCGATTCAGTACGGCTACCAATCCAGCGGTGGCCGAGCTGCCCGGCGTCCCCGCGTGCGCCGCCGTCACCACCGCAAGTAGCCTTCTACTCGGCTTTCGATCGAAGCCTCACTCTTGATTCGCCAGGGTGCGTATTTTTTTTGCCGCTTCTGAGAATCGAGACCTCTGTGGCTGCTGGATTACACGCGGCCCATAATCTATGATAGGGCCCTCTGTCGGGGGACAGAGTTGGGTATTCACCGCTTTTCAGCCTATCAGCTTGTCAGAAGGAAAGGTTCCAAGCATGGGGATCGTCGATATTGCCGTATTCGTAGGCTTCATTGCGGCCGTAGTTGCTGTCGGTTTGTGGAAGAGTCGGGCTGGGACTAAAGAACGAAGTGCTCAAGACTTTTTCCTTGCGGGGCGCGGGCTGAGCTGGTGGCTGATCGGATTCTCACTGATCGCGGCCAATATTTCCACTGAACAGTTTGTGGGCATGAGCGGAAATGCAGCAAGCCACGTGGGCTTGGCGATCGCTAGCTACGAGTGGATGGCGGCTATCACACTGGTTGTGGTCGGCTTTTGTTTCCTGCCTTATTTTCTTCGCGCCGGCATCTACACGATGCCTGAATTTCTCGAGTACAGGTTCAATACAACCGCTCGACTGATCATGGCTTCAGCCACGGTATTAATTTATCTGTTGCTACTAGGAGCGGTAACCTACTCAGGGGCACTCACGGTACAGACGCTGGGCAGCCGTTACGGCATGGAGATCGAACTCTGGCAACCTTCTCTATTCATTGCATTGATCGCGATGATATATGTGGTCTCCGGCGGACTCAAAGCATCGGTTTGGGCCGATCTATTGCAGGGCTCCGCTCTGATAATAGGTGGCGCGATCATCATGTATTTTGCGTTCAGCAAATTGGCAATCGTCGACGAAGCTGCGACTGTGGCCGATGTTTCTACAGGAGAAGTCGTTGTTACGCAACTTGACGTCGAGCGAGGGCCTCTTGAACGATTCATGGATTTGAATGCCAACCGCATGAACATGTTCCTCCCTGCCAACGATCACGTGCTGCCCTGGACAGCGCTTCTGCTCGGGCTATGGATCCCCAACTTTTACTACTGGGGGCTCAACCAATACATCACTCAGAGAACTCTTGGTTCCTCCTCACTTGCTGAAGGCCAGAAGGGAATTGTCTTTTCGGCATTCCTGAAGATTGTCATCCCATTTGTGGTAGTGATCCCGGGGATTATTGCATTCAATCTATTCCATCATGAGATGCAACTCGATTCCCGAGGGGATGCAGCCTCAGCAATGTCACTCTATCTCAAGGCGAACCCAGAAACGCAGTACGTGGTTACGGCAGACGCTCCGGATGACCAAACTGTCGAGGCCCATCCTGGCCCGAAGTACCTGATTGCCCTTTACAATTCTGCTGAAGCGATGAAAGCGATCGAGGCTGACAACCCGTTCGTATTACCCATGCTCGCGCCTGAGTTCGAAGCAGTAAAGCCCGCCTCCTTTCAGATATTTAGCGATAAAGAGGATCATGCCTGGAAGCACGTAAACCCCGAGCTAGCAGCTGAGATAGCCTCTTACAACGAATCAGTTGAAGCTGAAGCCGAACAAGCTCAAGCAGAGACAAGCAGCCAAGCTCTCGTTGCCTATAAGTACGATACCGCTTTGGGCCAGCTACTGGGTATGTTACCTCAGAATGTGGGACTCTTCGGGTTCGTGATGGCTGCCTTGTTGGGTGCTGTAATTAGTTCGCTGGCTGCAATGCTCAATGCAGCCTCATCCATCTTCACGTTAGATCTCGTTCATAGGTACGCGATCCCGAATGCTTCGCAAAAGTCGATCGTTCTCCTCGGTCGGATTGCAGTCGTGGTCTTCGCTTGTATCGCATGCATTCTGGCTCCGGCTCTTGGCAATCCGAATCTCTCCAATTCGATCTTTACGATAATCCAAGAGTCGCAGGGACTGATCTCTCCAGGGATTCTCGCTGTATTTGTGGTGGGGCTCCTTTTGCGGCGGTGTCCCCGCTCGGCGGGTGTGGCTGGTTTAGTAACGAGCATCTGCTGTTATGCGGGGCTCAAGCTCGCAATCCCTTCAGTCCAGTTTCTCAACCGCATGGCAATCGTTTTTGGCGTTTGTATTGCTGTGATGATCTTGTTGCGAATCCTGGCTCCCCTAAAGGAGCCAATCAAATTCGAATCGAAGACTGAACTCGATCTAACTGGCTCAAGCGGTGCACTGAAGGCGGGGATCCTTTGCATCATCCTTACCCTAGCAATGTATGTAGTATTCAGTCCCCTGGGGATTGCCAAGTAGCCTATTTTGACAGCAGGACTCCTGAGTTTTGTGCCCGCTAATCGCCTAGTGAGGCTGTTTAGTGAGTCTGCGAGAGCAGGGTATTCTGATTTTCTTCGGCTACACCGAAACTCTGCCCCTTCCAGAGGGTTAGAATCACTAGGGGAGAGGTGTAGACCTTTTGGTTCGCCAGCCGGCATTCTGTTGTCCAGGTGAGAATACCATCCATGAGACGCCAAAACGCGTTTACACTTGTTGAGCTGCTGGTCGTGATCGCGATCATCGGTCTGCTGATCGGCTTGTTGTTGCCGGCCGTGCAGGCTGCTCGTGAAGCGGCTCGCCGGACGCAGTGCAAGTCGAATCTCCGTCAGATTGGCCTAGCACTAACACGCTATCTCGACCAACAGGGCGAACGAGGCGAGTTTCCTGAAGCGGTTATTCTTCCATCCGCATCGATAGCTCCGTTGGACGAAGATGACAAATCGACTTGGCCGCTACACAAGATTCTGGCCGACTACGGTGAGAATAATCAGGAGATGTATAGCTGCCCAAGCGATTACGGCCCGCTACGCCCGTCCGACAAGGCAGTATACGACGGCTATGTGCGCGAAATTGATAGCCAGCCGTATCAACCTGGCGATAGTTACTTTGCCAATGAGGGCACCAGCTACGAATACGCTTCGTTTCGCTTGGAGGGAAAGACCCGTCAACAAGCGCTCGAGCGTCGCAGAGGCGACACTCGAGGTTCAGGACAGGTTTGGATTGTCTACGATTTCGAGTCATTTCACGGTCCACCCAGCGTCGACGGGTCTCGCAATTTTCTTTATCTCGACGGGCATGTCGACGCCTTGATCGTCGCCGATTGAGCGGCAGGAGCAAGCTACCATGAATAAGCGGAAGACAGTAATCGGAGTGGTTACCTTATCGATTGCGGTTGGGGCCGGTTGGGCACTTGGTTTCTTCGACCGAATTGATCCCGAGGTCGCGGAGCTGCAGAAACTCCGCAACGAAGCGTTTGAGCGTAGAGACCAGATGTCTGAGGAGCAACGACGGGCCCAATTCCATGCTATTCGCGAGCGAGTCGACGGGCTCTCAGAAGATCAGCGTCGGGAATTTCATGAAGGTGGGCGGGAACGATTTCAGGAGATGATGGTCCAACGGATGAACGAATTCTACGAACTGTCTCCCGAGGAGCAGACGGAGAAGCTGGATGAGATTATTGATCGCATGGAAGAACGGCGCGCCAACCGGGATCAATCTGGCGGTGGAGGTCGGCCTGATCGTGGGCGTGGCGACATGACTGCCGCTCAGCGTGATCAGCGCAGCAAAGAGCGACTAGATCGTAGCACTCCAGAAATGCGGGCGAAGATGGACCAATTTCGTGACATGATGAACGACCGGCGGGAACAACGCGGTCTCGATCCCGTTCGAGGTGGCAGAGGCATGTTCGGTGGACGTGGGGGACGTCGCTGAAATCCGATACTGTACCAACAACGCAAGCTGTTAGGTGATCTTCAGCAAATCATCGGTCGAAACGAGCTGAGTAAAGCTTCCAGACCGAAAGCCTTCTAGATCGATCGTAATGTAGCGGAAACCAAGTTTGTGCAGCTGTTCGACCACATTCTGGCGTACGTCGCCCGTGCTAAGGCGAGGCAGATCCTCGAGCGACACTTCCAACCGAGCCAGATCGTCGTGATGGTATCTGACTCGCACATTTGAGAGCCCAAGTTCGCGGAGGCACTGCTCTGCTCGGTCGATTCTATCCAACCTCTCTGGAGTGATTTCTAATCCGTAGACTACCCTGCTAGAAAGACACGGCGTGGCTGGCTTATTCCACACTTCTAGCTGCCAATGCTGGGCGATTTGCCGGACTGTCGACTTGTCGAATCCGCATTCGGCAAGCGGGCTTCGCACTCGGTGCTGGTCGGCGGCTCGCATACCGGGGCGAAAGTCGCTCAAGTCGTCAGCGTTAGCACCGTTCACGATCGCAGCGCACCCCCGCTCTTCGGCCAGCGTTTCCAGCTGTCGGTAAAGCTCATCCTTGCAGTGCCAACAGCGATCGGGCTTGTTCTTAAGATAATCGGCGTCAGCAAGCTCGGCAGTGTCGACCGTCTCGTGGCGAATGCCGATCGATTGGGCAATTCTCTTGGCGGTTTCCAGCTCGCCGGCCGCCAGGCTGGCGCTGATGCCTGTAACAGCGACTGCCTTGGAGCCCAACGCTAAGTAAGCTGCCTTGGCGACCACCGCACTGTCGACCCCACCAGAGAACGCTACCATACAGCTCGACAGTTCGGATAGCGCGCGGACCAAGCGGTCGTGAGGCGCAATGTTCGCTTTAGCATTGGGCTGGGTGGTCATGACAGGCCGTCCTTGGTTCTATTGGACCACGCAATCTGCGTGCAGTCTAGCGAGTGATGTCGCGGACCACGGGCTCCATCCGCTTAGTATTGCGTTCCACAGCGAGGATGACGGTCCGTTGCTCGACGCCGTCGGCCGAGCTGACGACGATCGGAATCACCTGCCGCTGATCGGGGAAGCTTAGCCGGACGGCGAAGGTACCGTCGTCGCGTAGTTGCACAGGTTCGCCTTTGAGAGTGACGTGTGAATCGCTATTGGCAGCGCCATACACGATTACCTCGGCATCGATGGCGAACCTCAACTTATCCTCGGTGCTCTCCAGACTGGCCGCGCCTTGGCCAAAGCGGGTGCTCATCGGTGAGCCGAGCGGGCGGCGTAAACGCTCCTCCAACAACTCTTGCAGTTCGCGGCTGGTGCCGCCGGGCGAGTAACCGCCGCTCATCGCGTAGATGCGATCGGCGTGCTCGGCAACGTCGGCCCAATTTTCATCAACGGCATCACTAGTGCCAGCCGGAGGTGTTTGCACCGTGTTGCTGCGAGCCAGGCAGTGGAAGGTGCCATTTTTGGCTAAGTATCCTATCTCTGTGCGGTACTGGCAGGGTGGATCTTGCACGTCGACGTACCAGTTACTTACGCCACCGTGGATCTCGATATCTCGTTCGAGGGTCGAAGCGCCTGCTTCCATCATCCGAAATAGCCGCAGCGTGGGTTGAGCAGTGTGCCAGTGAGGCCCCATTGCGGCTTGCGCCCGGTCGACGCTACGTTGCGATAGTTCCCAAACGGCGTGCAGCCAGTACGGGTCGCGAACCATCACGACCAGCCGATCTTCCCTGGGGCCGGTCTGACCATCTTCAGACGACGTCGCCGCTAAGTTCTTAACAGTAGCCAGCTTGCTCTGCAGCTGGTTAATGCGCCGCAGAACCTGGGGATCTGTTTTAACGGCAGCATGATTGACGATGGGGCCTGCTGGCTGGACTGCAGGTGATAGTTGCGAGTTTCCAGTGCATAGAGCTCGTTTGCGGGCCAGCTTCACCAGAGCCCGAACCAGCTCCTCTTTCCTCATGGAATGCCACCCAGAAATTCCGTTTTGACGAGCCATGTGGGCGAGATCTCTGGCGGTATGCGATCGCAAAGTTGCTGCAGTCATTGGTGATCCAAGCTTCCCGAGTTTCGAAGGATCTTCGGGACGTCGCTAGACTCCCCGAAGCGGGCGATCATCCCTGACAGAAAACAGTCCGAGCATTCTTATTCAGTCTCCAGACCCCCTGGAATTGGCCTGAGACGCCGACTCTGAAATGCGCCGAAGCCCCGCCGGGCTTCCATAGCCAGTCGGGTAAATAAGTGATCGATGTACGATCTGGCCACTCCGATGTGTTCTCGCGGCCGTATTCCAGACTGACAAGTCCGGAAACGCTCTTGAGCACAACCAGCCAGCGCTGCAAAAACTCCTTGAGTACCCGAAGTCAGCAGCGAGGGTCGGAAACAACGCCATAGGCCTGGGAACCCTAACAACGCTGATCGTAGCGCCCGATGACCGATACAATCGACATAATTCATCCTAATCAGAATGCGCAAAAAATGCAACTTTCGATGCCTCTTTTATGGGCGTAAGTTGTTTTATGTCAATGTGTTACAGCATTCGTCTCGTGAGTCTGATCACGTCATTTCTCCAGCAGAGTAGAAGCAGAAAATGAGGCACTGAGCGTTCCCCAGCTCTGGGAGATCATGCTCTCCCAAATGGCTCTATGAAGACGCGGTTTCGGAATAGCAGGAGACTTTGTGAAAAAAAGCACGAATTCCCCTTTGCGCACTCTGAACGTCCAATTAGATTAAGCCCCAATCGTGCGGTTGATCGAATGAGCCCGTTCGAGAAGCGAATCGCTATCGGAGGCTGCTAGAGGGGCAATTCCGGGGCCGTCGCTCCAGAGTACTCCACTATGTGAAGGTCCACGCGAGATGAGTTCGCCTGACGACCGCTCACCGATAGCACGGGCCTCTACATGGGTCACCCGCATCATGACCATTTCCTTGGAAATGGTTCTTCCTGGTTTAGCCGGTTATTGGCTGGATCAGAAACTGGGAACGGTTGCTTTGTTTATGCTGATAGGCTTCGCATTAGGTTGTACTGCTGCAGCGTTGCAATTGATTCGGTTGACGCGTTCTGTCAACGCGAAACAGAAGTCAGGACAGCCAGTTGAAAGCGAGAAGAGGAATTAGATTCTGTGAGTGAACGGGTGGACCATTGGTCGACTTCCTGCAGAGAGGGTGGATTTCTGCGAACCATGATGCTGCTGGTCAGCGCCGTCTTTGCGCTGTTCTTAGCCATTCTGCCGATTGCAATTTGGCAGCAAGGAATTCAAGGAGGCTGGCAGGCCGCTATAGCAGGACTTTTATGTCTGCTGCCGGCCATTGCAGGTCTAGGGATATCGTATCGACTGATAGGTACACCGCACGTTCTGTCTGCCATGATGCTGGCGATGGCGTTTCGTCTGGTGCCTCCACTATCCGTTTGCCTTTTGCTTGCTACGCGCGGCAGCGGCAGTGATTTTGTCCCCTTTATTTGTTATTTACTATTGTTCTATGCAGCGACTCTAGTGGTCGAAACCTATTTATTCGTTCAGTTGATACAAGCCAGAAAATAGTCGCTACGAGATAGCACTAACTATGCCCAACCCGCTAGATCCTCAAGAACTCTTTGGCCACGTGGAAGACGGTACTTACTTCCATGTTCCGCAGGCATTTGCGCCTGAAGGAAGTCATGGGCATATCGACATTCCTCAGCCTCTTTTGCTCGATGAGCCGATCATCGAAATGCAGACTGGCAATGATCTCCTCGACGGCACGATCCAGCCACTTGAACTTAAGATTACCAAGTTCATGGTGCTGGAGACAATAATTGCGGTCGTGATCTGTTTGATCTTTGTCGGTTTAGCCAAGCGACTGAAGGGCGGTGCCCGTGTTAAGGGCCGCTGGTGGAATCTGCTAGAGGTTTTCCTACTATTCATCCGCGACGAGGTGGCCCGGCCCTGCATCGGTAAGCACGATGGCGACCGGTTCGTCCCGTTCTTATGGACTATGTTCCTATTCGTATTGGGCTGCAATCTGATGGGGATGATCCCCTGGATGGGTTCTCCCACGGGGGCCTTGGCTACGACTGGGGCCCTAGCGCTAGTGACCTTTCTGGTTGTCGTCGGAGCAGGCACAGCGAAGCTTGGCTTTATCGGTTTTTGGAAAGCACAAGTCCCGCACATGGATCTGCCTGGCCCGATCGCAGTGGTGTTGATTCCCTTGATTTTTGTGATTGAAATCGCGGGCCTCTTGATTAAGCATTGCGTACTTGCAGTTCGTCTGCTTGCGAACATGATGGCCGGGCACGTGGTGTTAGCCGTGATTTTGGCGTTTATCGGTGCGAGCTATGCGGCCGGTACTATGATTTGGAGTGGCGTCACGTTTGCCAGTGTTACTGGGGCGACTGCGCTTAGTATGTTGGAGCTGTTTGTCGCCTTCCTGCAAGCTTACATATTTACATTTCTCTCAGCGTTGTTTATTGGCGCGGCGGTGCATCCGCATTAGTCCGCTTGGTGAGTATTCGATTATCCGTTTTCCGGGTTCCTGAAACAAAGGAGTTTCACAATCGTGTTCAAGATGATGAAAGTTTTGGTGTTTTGTTGGGCCGCTTTCGTGGTTGTCGGGCCGGCTATGGCCCAAGATGGCGCTGGTGGTGGGGGAAGCATGAACCTAGGCGCCGCATTAGGAGCTGGCCTCGTGATCATTGGTGCCGGGCTCGGCATTGGGCGTATCGGGGGCCAAGCGGTCGAGAGCATGGCGCGTCAGCCTGAAGTAGCAGGCAACATCCAGACGGCTATGATTATCGCGGCCGCTCTGATCGAAGGTGCCACGTTCTTCGCCCTGATTGTCTGTATGTTGTTCAATACGCCAGGATAAAAGTACTCCTGACAACCTAATTTATTGAAGGTGGCGGGCATGAGATCTGCTCAGTTTACTGTTGTGCTTTCGGCTGTCGTTACATGCGCGGTCCTGTTCTCCGCGACTCAGTTCACGTTTGCTGAGGAGCATCAACCTGACCAGCCAGCTGCGGCTGGTCATGGTGATGAACATGGCGGTGGGCACTCAGGAGAGCCGAACCCACTGGCGGTTGATCTCGATCTCGCGATTTGGACCGGAATCGTGTTCCTGGTGTTGTTTTTTGTGCTAAGCAAATTCGCTTGGCCGCAGATTTCAGTTGCACTGGAAGAGCGAGAAAAGCGAATCGAGGATAACATTGCCTCGGCCGAAGCTAAGCACGAAGATGCGAAGCTGCTGCTAGCTCAGCACGAGGCAAAGTTGGCCACCGCCGCCGACGAAGTTCGTGCTCTGCTGGAAGAGGCGCGTCGTGACGCTGAGCACACGAAATCGCAAATTCTGGCCGAAGCTAAGAAAGCTGCCGATGCCGAGCGTGATCGGGCGGTACGCGATGTCGATCGGGCTGCCGAAAACGCGATGAAGTCGTTGGCTGAACGTAGTGCTCACTTAGCGGTCGATCTGGCCTCGACGGTAGTACGACAGAATGTCACGGCCGATCAACAGGCTCAGTTGGTACGCGACGCGTTGAGCAAACTTGCCATCACCGAGCCGAGTGAGAATTGATGAACGACTCTGCTGCAGCTGCGAAGGTTCGTGAAACGGTTTTCGACGTCGACGTCGAAAAACTGGCCCGCGTTTATGCGCAAGCGGTGCTCGATGCAGCGGGTGACGTCAATGCTCAGACGGCTGTGATGAAAGAACTCGAGGCATTGGTAACCGATGTGCTCGATCAGTTTCCTGACTTTGAAGAGCTGTTTGCTTCGGAGCTCATCTCTCAAGATGAGAAGCAGGCGATGATCCAGCGGGTCTTCGGCGGCAGGCTGTCGGACACGGCTTTGAGTTTTCTCAAGGTCATGGGCGATCACAGCCGGCTTGGCCTTTTGCGTCAGGTTGTCCGATCGGCTCAGGCGGTTTGGGCAGAGCGCAACAAACTTCGTACTGTGAATGTCGAATTAGCACGAGAAGCATCTCCTCCTTTACTACAGGAGGTGGTCGATGCGCTGAAGAAGTCGCTCGGAATCGAACCGGTTGTCAACACTTCGGTAAACCCCGATTTGATCGCCGGATTTGTGGTCCGAGTAGGAGATAAAGTGTATGACGCCTCGGCCCGCACAAGTTTCGAACGAGCTCGTTCGGAAATGGTAGCCCGTGCTATCGAGGCAATACAGACCCGCCCCGATCAGTTTATGCAGAACTAAACGAAATACTTTGAGCGAGGTTATGGAACGCTGTGAGCGGAACCGCTTATCGATTTCAAGCCTCATTCACCACTTTGAATCACAACTAACAGTTCCTTTGGAGCGCTTCGATGAAGTTCAATAGCGACGAAATCGCTTCGGTCATTCAAAAAGAGATCGAAAACTACTCTTCGCAGATCGACGTTCGCGAAGTTGGTCGCGTCCTGGAAGTCGGCGACGGTATTGCCCAGGTTTACGGCCTCTCGGGAGTCATGGCTGGCGAGATGGTTGAATTCGCCAATGGCGTGAACGGACTGGCGTTCAACCTGGAAGAAAACTCCGTCGGCATTATCATCCTTGGCGACTATCTGCAGATTAACGAAGGTGAAGAAGTCCGCAGTACCGGCAAGCTGTTGAGCGTGCCAGTCGGCGACGACCTGTTGGGCCGCGTTGTCGATCCGTTGGGCAATCCGCTCGACGGCAAGGGGCCTATCAACAGCAGCAAGCACCGCGATGTCGAAGTGATCGCCACTGGCGTCGCCGAGAGGCAGCCTGTGTGCGAGCCACTGCAGACGGGGGTCAAAGCCGTCGACGCGATGACGCCGATTGGTCGTGGCCAGCGTGAACTTATCATCGGCGACCGCAAGACAGGCAAAACCGCGATTGCCATCGACGCGATTATTAACCAACGAACCTCAGGCGTTAAGTGCTTCTATGTGGCGGTAGGTCAGAAGGAATCGACCGTTGCCGGGGTGATCGAGAAGCTACGTGAATCTGGCGCAATGGATTACACAACCGTAATTGTAGCCGGTGCGAGCTGCCCTGCCCCGCTTCAATACATAGCGCCGTACTCTGGTACCTCGATGGCAGAAGAGTACATGTTCAACGGCGGTCATGCCCTGGTCGTATACGATGACTTGAGCAAGCAGGCCGTTGCTTACCGTGAATTGTCGCTGTTGATGCGGCGCCCACCGGGTCGTGAGGCCTTTCCCGGCGACGTGTTTTACTGCCATAGCCGGCTGTTGGAGCGGTCCTCTAAGTTGTCCGACGCTTTGGGCGGCGGGTCGATTACGTCGCTGCCGATCATTGAAACACTCGAAGGCGAAGTTTCGGCGTACATTCCCACAAACGTGATTTCAATTACCGATGGTCAGATTTACCTGCAGCCCGACCTGTTCTTTGCAGGCATCAAGCCGGCTATGAACGCAGGTATCTCGGTTTCTCGCGTGGGTGGTGCCGCCCAGGTCAAGGCGATGAAGAAAGTGGCCGGCGGTTTGCGCTTAGACTTGGCCTCGTTCCGAGAGCTGGAGGCATTCGCTCAGATGGGCACCGAGCTCGATCCCGACACCCAAGCTAAGCTCGATCGCGGATACCGCATGGTCGAGCTGTTGAAGCAAGGCCAATACGAGCCGCTGGACGTCGTCGACCAAGTGATGGTGATCTATGCCGGTACGCGCGGGCACCTAGACTCTGTGACAGTTGAACATGTTCGTGAATGGGAAGCGAAGTTCCTCACGTTCATGAAGGATCAGAAATCAGAGATCCGCGACGAGCTGGCCGAAAAACTTGATTTGGACGACGATCTGCTCGCCAAGATTGAAGCTGCGATTAAGGAATTCACAACGCAGTTCCAACCAGGCTCCGCCCCGATCTCGGCCCCAACTGAAGATCCAGAACCCGCTATGGCTTAGTCCCTCGCACCGGCGATCCGTTGGATCGCGGCTGTTTTAACCTTGAACTCCGATATTTGAATCTCTACTCATGGCCAACCCTCGGGAACTTGATAATCGTCGTAAGTCGATTCGCAATATGCGCCGAATTACGCGCACGATGGAATTGATCGCGACGGCCCGATTCAAGAAGGCGATGGATCGTGCTTCTGCTGCCACGTCCTACACCGATCGGATTACCCAATTGGTGGCGGACCTGACAAAGTCGGGACTAGAGGTGAGTCATCCACTGCTGGAGAGTCGCGACTCGCCCGAGCGAGCCAGGCTATTGGTATTAACGGCCAACCGAGGCTTCTGCAGCGGTTTCAATGGCACGCTGATTCGTGCTGGACTCAATCGTTACGATGAGCTCAGTAAAGAGCTTTCCGATGTAAGTGTTGAGGTTTCCGGCAAGAAGGGAATCGCGGGATTCGGCTATCGGGATGTCGAGATCGATCGGTCCTATACAAAGTTCGAGGACAAGCCTTCGTTCAACGAAGTCGACGAGATTGCCAGCCGCTATCTCGAAGAATTCACATCTGGCAAGCTCGATCGGCTTGATGTGGTTTACACTAAGTTCGAGAGCATCTCTCGACAGACGCTGGCCGTAGAAACTCTGCTGCCACTCGGTTCATTATCCGACGATTCTGACGAAGTTGGTTCGGCCGGTACGCAGACTCAGTATGAATTTCTGCCCTCGCCCGAAAGCATTCTCGAGGAGGTTGTCCCCACGAGCTTCAAAGTAAAGCTATTCAAGTGTTTTCTTGATTCGGCTGTTAGCGAGCAAATTGCTCGCATGGTAGCAATGAAGGCGGCCACCGAGAACGCCGGCGACTTGATCAAGAGGCTGAGCATGCAATACAACCGCGCCCGCCAAGGCCGCATCACCGCCGAACTGATGGACCTGATTGGCGGCGTGGAAGCCTTGAGCTAGAAATTAAACATTAATCAAACAGTTTTTCCAGTTAGCCGCGATCGTACTGATCGCCAAGAGAGTGAGTCATCCATGGCAACCGCAACAGCTAAGAACATTGGTCACATTACGCAGGTCATCGGTTCAACGTTCGACGTGGAGTTTGACGAAGACGCCCTGCCAGCGATCTACAATGCCGTAAAGATCGTATCTGAGCACAAAGGCGTAAAGATGAATCTCACCGGCGAGGTGCAGCAGCAATTAGGCGGCGGGCGCGTACGGTGTGTTGCCCTGGGTGCGACCGACGGACTAATTCGCGGCCAAGAATGCATCGACACGGGCAGTCCTGTGACTGTGCCGGTGGGTGAAGAAACGCTCGGTAGAGTGTTCAATGTCATCGGCGACGCGGTCGACGGCCGCGGCGAAGTCAAAGCCAAAGAGCGTTGGCCAATTCATCGCGAATCTCCTGCCCTCGAAACTCTGTCCACCAAGACTGAACTCTTCGAAACGGGCATTAAGGTGATCGACCTCTTGACCCCTTTTGTTCGCGGCGGCAAGGCGGGCCTGTTTGGCGGTGCTGGTCTCGGTAAGACGGTTATTCTTACCGAACTAATCGCGCGTATTGCCTCAGCCCACGGCGGTTACTCTGTCTTCGCCGGTGTTGGCGAGCGTACTCGTGAGGGAACCGACCTCTGGCTAGAGATGCAAGAGGCCAAAATCGGCGACACGGGTCGTAGTGTGATCGATCAAACTTGCATGGTGTTTGGCCAGATGAACGAACCCCCGGGTGCCCGCTTGCGGGTGGCCCTCTCGGCACTGACCATGGCTGAGTACTTTCGTGACAAGACAGGTGCCGACACGTTGCTATTTGTGGACAACATTTTCCGCTTTTCGCAGGCGGGTAGCGAAGTATCTGCGCTGTTGGGCCGGATGCCTTCGGCCGTAGGTTATCAGCCTACGTTGGCTAGCGAAATGGGTGCTTTGCAGGAGCGAATCGCGTCGACCGCTGGTGGTGCCATCACCTCGGTACAGGCGGTGTACGTGCCGGCAGATGATCCAACCGATCCAGCCCCCGCAACTGCGTTCGGGCAGCTCGATGCGTTCATTTATTTAGAGCGGTCGATTTCAGAAAAAGGTATTTACCCGGCGGTCGATCCGCTGGCGTCATCCAGCCGAATTCTCGACCCGCAGTACGTGGGCGATCGCCACTTTAACTGTGCCCGACGTGTGCAGATGACTTTGCAGCGGTATCGCGAACTACAAGACATCATCGCGATTTTGGGTGTCGACGAACTGCCCGAAGAAGACAAGCAGATCGTCCATCGTGCCCGCCGCATCGAGCGTTTCCTCTCACAGCCGTTCCTAGTCGCGGAGGTGTTCACCGGAAAGCCAGGCGAAATCACGCCGCTCGACGACACAATTCGCAGCTTCGAAGAAATCTGCGACGGAAAATGGGATCACCTCCCCGAGAGCGCCTTCATGTACGTTGGAGCTATCGAGCAAGCGGAAGAACAGTGGAAGAAGAGTCAGGAGTAGTTTTTTTCAGTCTATCGGCTGCCAGCTTTCAGCAAACTGTGCCGGAACGAAGATTCGACTATGTCTACTGAAACCCCAACAAGTGACTCGGTTCGCTGCATCGTGGTGACTCCGGAGGAGACCGTCCTCGAGGGAGAGGCTACTTTCGTGGCCCTACCGCTGTTCGACGGTGAAATTGGCATTGCTCGTGGGCACAGCCCGATGATTGGCAGATTGGGATTCGGTGAGATGCGAATCCGCTCGGGTGCCGACACTGCGTGTTATTACGTCGACGGAGGTTTCGTACAGGTTGCCGACAATCTGGTTTCGGTGCTTACCAACCGCGCTATCCCTTCGGAAGAGGTTGATGGGGATGCTGCCCAGGAACAACTCAAAGAAGCGCTGGGCAGCACGGCGGCAGGGGAAGATCAGCTTGCCATCCGCGATCGAAGCCTATCTCAAGCCCGCGCCCAAGTTCGAATTGCTCGTCAGCCGAAGTAAGCTTGGGCCGAGCGGTGAGCCGGTGATCGGAAGAGCCCTCTCTTCTACACGTCGTTAGGGCTGTGATTTTGGCGGGTCGTGTGCAGGGGCGGCGAGTTTGTATTCCCGTAGTTTCGAGATGATCTTTTGATCACCGATAACCATTTCCTGCTTGACGATGCCGACATCTACAGCGAACCAGTAGTCGCTGACAACCTGAATGCCGTCGACATCAGTCGCAACGTGCGCTTGGATTGCTTCAAACTCGCCAGCGGGCACAGTGATCTTCTCTGTCTTCTCGATCTTTGCTTCGACCACAATTTCCTGGGGTCCAATCTTGGTTCGTGCCTTCCACGAATCGCCAATTTGGATGGGACTCTTTAGCATCTGCACGGGCGGCTCCGCTTCGATCCCATTGAAACGGCTGCGAAACAGGCCAGCAGTTGAGTGCTTCAGGTGCTCAGTCGATTGTACTCTCCCATCAACGGTGGTATCGATTCGGAAGAGCCGCTCAGAGTCGATGGTCTCGATCTTCGCCACGACATAGGTCATTTTTATTGGCACACTGTCGACTTCTACGTCGTAGTGCCAGAGGTTGCCCTTTTGTAGCGGATAATAACTCTCGGTAGACTCCGCAATCGCTTCTACTTGTTCTGCCTGAGCGAATGATGCACAGAAAAGCAGCAGCACCAATGAGCTAGGAGTAATCCAGAGAATGGGAATGGCTCTTACCATAATCGTCAGATTGCTTCCGTGCCGCGTTCGCCTGTGCGGATGCGGATGCAGTCGTCCAGTGGCAGTACGAAGATCTTGCCGTCGCCGATCTGGCCGGCATCACCGCTTCGGCCGCCTTGAATGATTGCGTCGATCGTGGGCTCGACGAAATCCTCGTTTACGGCAATCTGCAGCTGCACCTTGCGTAACAGGTTGACGGTTATCTCTCGTCCTCGATAAACCTCGGTCTGACCTTTTTGCCGGCCGAATCCTTGGACATCCATGATCGTCAGGCGAACGACTTCCACCTGAGAGAGAGCAGCTTTCACGTCTTCTAACTTGCTCGGCTGGATAATAGCGATGATGAGTTTCATGGGAATCTTGGAATGCGGATTGCGGATTGCGGAATGACCGTGCATTCCACGAAACACTAATCCTAATTCCGATATCCGCAATCCGAAATCCCAAATTCACCCTGAAATGATACCCCGGCTTGGGCAGGAATAGGCGGTAAACCCACCCAAGCCGTTGGGGCATCCTTCTGGACGGTCGGAAGTTCCCTTAGGAACAGCTAGTGGGTCAAAACCTCGGGTTACAGCGCAATAACTGGCGCACTGCTCAAGATAGGTTCCGGATAGCGATGCCCCGACTTGGTTGCGTCCAGGCGGCAGAGCGTAACCAAGCCATTAGGGACATCACGTTGCGACCCAGGCAAGAGTCGTAAACCATTTCTTCCCTCGCTCCCGCCTCACGACTGAGCGACGTTTCGTACTAACATCAATTCGATATCACTATTCACATGCGCCGGGCAGGGAGGGAGGGTGCCCGACGCATATGAAATCCAATAGTCCAATCACAAGTTACACGTTACGTAGCTACACCGTACGCTTGCATGCCATGCTCGCTGATGTCTAAACCTTTTTGTTCCTCGGCATCAGAGACACGCAGTATGCTTGCTGCCTTAAGGGCCGAGAACAGAGCTAACATCGTGACGAAAGACCATGCACAGATTGCAAGCGTGCCAGTTAGCTGGATGCCAAACGTAGTGGCGCCACTTTCCAAGTGAGCGTTCGGCAGGATTCCGATCGCCATACATCCCCAGACTCCGCATAGCCCGTGCACCGGCCAAGCACCAACGGGATCGTCAATTTTCAGTTTGTCGAGCAGCATCACGCCGGCGATGATCAGCACGCCGGAAATCAGACCGACTACGATAGCCATGCCGCTGGACATGCAATCGCAGCAGGCAGTGATGCCAACCAGGCCGCCGAGGATGCCATTAAGGCCCATCGATAGGTCGGGCTTACCAAACATGAACCAGCTAAGCAGCGTGGCGCACAATCCACCGGCAGCTGCCGCCAGTGTTGTCGTAACCGCAATGTGCATCGTAGCGTCGATGTCACTCGTTCCATGAAATGCCAGTTGACTGCCAGGGTTAAAGCCGTACCAACCAAACCAGAGGATAAATACACCTAATGCAGCGATCGGCAGACTATGGCCAGGCATCGGGATCGACTTGCCATTTACAAATCGACCCAAACGAGGGCCGAGAATAAGTGCACCGGCCAGGCCGGCGAACCCGCCCACACCGTGCACGACGGCAGAACCCGCAAAGTCTTGGAAGCCCATTTCCGCTAACCAGCCGCCGCCCCATTTCCAGTAACCGCTGATCGGATAGATCAAGCCTGTGAGTATGGCACTATAGATCAGATAGGCCCCAATCTTCATGCGGCCTGCCACAGCGCCGGAGACAATCGTCGCAGCAGTAGCTGCGAACACTGCCTGGAATAGCCAATCGACTTCTGGGCTAAACGTACGGTCCGCTGCAGCGTTGTAATTGTCGAGGCCTACCCCGCCGAAAGCAAAATATCCCGAGACGTTGGCCCAGTCGCCATCGTACAAGGTAGGGTACATCAGTCCAAAACCGATTAGGAAAAACAGCAACATGCCGACGCAGATATCCATCGAATTCTTAAATAGAATGTTCACTGCGTTCTTCGATGAATTGAAGCCTGCTTCCACCATGGCGAATCCGGCCTGCATGAAGAAAACCAGCACGGCCGCGAGGAATAGAAACATATTGTCCAGAGCATAACCGACACCTAAATCGACAGGTTCTTCAACAGCTTCGGTGACGACTTCTTCTTGGGCCACGACAGCGTCTTGGGCAAAAGTTAGCTCGTCACATAGGGCTACAGCAGCCATCGCTACAAGCAGCGCTACGAACAGGGAGCGCAAGCTCCCCTCGGGGGAGAGAAATTTCATGATTTCGCCTTGGGTGAGATGTCAGAAGGAAATGTGGATCGCAGGACCCTAGCACTCTTGCTAAAACTCAATCTAGAAAGGTCCTGGTGGCAGCCAGCTGTGGCGCCTCGTTTACGTTTCACAGTTCTGTTACATGGTGCAGTGCATGCGATCCGTGCACACAACGACACCACCAACTAGTCGCTGTACTGTTTGCAACTGTTGTGCCAGTCGCGTGAAAGATTCGGCAGACCGTCGCTGCTAGAGATGTAAGTCATTGCTTAATCAATGCTTACAATGCGGAGCGAGCATGCGGAGAGAAATACTAGAACCAGGGACTTGGTTCGATTGCCCGAGTGTTGGTCAATCGCTGACGCGCTGCTAGGCAGTCGGGGCATTCGTGCTCGACACGACATCGGCAAACAGCGCGTCGACGAAATCGTCTGAGCTAAACAGGGCCCAATCCTCTGGGTTCTCGCCTACACCGACATATTTCACAGGCAGACCCACTTGTTGGCGGATCGCGACCACCACGCCACCCTTGGCGGTGCCGTCGAGTTTGGCCAGCACGATGCCGGTGCAATCAACTGCCTCAGTGAACTTTGTTGCTTGGCTGATGCCGTTCTGGCCGGTTGTGGCGTCTAGCACCAGCAGCACCTCGTGTGGAGCAGTGGGGATTTGCTTGCGGATTGAGTCCTGGATCTTCGTCAGCTCGGCCATTAGGTTTTTCTGCGTCTGCAGCCGCCCTGCCGTATCGACAATGCAAACATCGGCACCCGTTTCAATGCACTTCTCCACAGCCCGATACGCAACAGAGGCTGGATGCGCCCCCTGCTCTCCCGTCACAATATCGACGCCCAATCGATCGGACCATATCTTGAGCTGTTCGACGGCAGCGGCGCGAAACGTGTCGCCGGCGCCAAGTACAATTCTTTTCCCTTGCGACTTGAGTAAGTGAGCCAGTTTGGCAATCGAAGTTGTCTTACCTGCACCGTTAACACCGCAGACCATGATGACCGTCGGTCCCGACTCTGCCAGATTGATCGGCGCCGACTCCTGCGCCATTAACTCGGCCAGTTTGGTCTTCCAAGTGGCTACAACTTCTTCCAGCGTTACCACCCGGCCTCGCAACTGGTTGGATACTTCGCCAACGATCTCTTCGACAGAGTCGTAGCCCATGTCGGTCTTGAAAAGGATGCCCCGCATCTCGTCGAGAAATCCATCGTCGATCAGGCGACCCTCGCTGCGGAATAGATCGCGTACATCGGTCTTAAGAATATTGGCGGTCTTGTTCAGCCCGCGGCGAAATTTATCGAATAAACCCATAGTGAGTCGCTAGAAGCTAGTTGCCGGTAGTTAGTTCCTAGTTGCCCAGAGTAAGATACTTGCAACTAGTAACTAAAGACTAACAACTACCCATCGCTCTCCTTTTCCTTCCGTAGAATCAGTTTGTCCAAAATTCCGTTGACGAACTGCGACGACTGAGCCGATCCGAAGCGCTTGGCCAGTTCCAAGGCTTCGTCGATCGCTACGCGATCGGGTGTGTCGGCGTAGCGAATCTCAAACGCCCCCATCCGCAGGACGTTGCGATCAGTCGCTGCCATGCGGCTCAGACTCCAGTTATCGGCTTTCGACTCCAGTAAAGTGTCGAGTTCAGATTGATTGCGCATGACACCCAAGACGAGTGCCTCGGCGAAATTCCGCAATTGCTCATCCTGCAACCTTGCCTGTAGGAACGGCGCAAGCTGGTCCCGCGAGTCCCGAGGATTCAAATCCTCCTGGAACAAAGCTTGGAGTGCAACTTCTCGTGCGCGACTGCGACTAGACATGGGTAGTGCGAGGTTTAAGTTCAAGTGGAAATCAGGTGCGAGTAAATTATACCTTATTCGGGAGGGCAGTTTTTCAGCAGCCCAACCATATGCAGCGCAGCTTCGGCACATTCAGACCCTTTATTGCCAACGTTGCCGCCGGCTCGGGCGAGGGCCTGGTCCATCGATTGGCAAGTGAGCACACCAAACAGCACTGGCAGGTCGGTGGATAAACCAATCTGGCTCAATGCCAGGCTCATCCCCCGATTGATATGTTCGTCGTGTGTAGTCTCGCCGCGAATAACCGCACCCAGACAGATCACTGCAGCATAATGGCCACTCCTGGCGAACCGTTGAGCCACTAAAGGGATCTCCCATGAGCCAGGGACCCAGGCAACGTCGATTCGTTGGCTTAGGACACCTTTGGCCTCGAAAGTCTCCAAGGCGCCTTCGAGCAGCTTAGACGTCACCGCGCGGCTCCACTCGGAGACGACAATCGCAAAGCGATCCGAGGCCTCTGGCGGCATTGGTTCGATGGTATTCGCCAAGGGACTTACTGGAAGCAGACAGCGGATTGCTGGCGGCTTACTCCTCCTTAATGCTCATCAAGAATTCAGCGTTCGAACTAGTCTTGGCCAGTCGAGTGGTGAGCAAGTCCATCGCGTCCGGCGCGTTCATATCGTTAAGTACTCGGCGGAGTAAGCAAACTCGGCGATGCTCCTCTGGGTCCATTAGCATCTCTTCGCGACGCGTGCCACTATGGCTGATGTCGATCGCCGGCCAGATGCGGCGGTCGACAAGTTTTCGATCAAGGACGATCTCTTGATTGCCAGTACCTTTGAATTCTTCGAAGATCACTTCGTCCATCCGACTGCCGGTGTCGACAAGCGCGGTTGCGATGATCGTCAACGATCCGCCTTCATCCAGCTTGCGAGCCGATCCAAAGAACCGTTTCGGCCGTTGCATTGCGTTGGCGTCGATGCCGCCGGAGAGGATCTTGCCGGAATTAGGACACTCTGCATTCCACGCCCGAGCCAGCCGGGTGATGGAATCAAGAAAGATCACTACGTCACGGCCATACTCGACCATTCGCTTCGCTTTTTCGATCACCATCTCCGCCACCTGGATATGGCGTGAAGAGGGCTCGTCGAACGTGCTGCTGATTACCTCGCAATTCGCACCCTTTACTTCCCGCTCCATATCGGTTACTTCTTCTGGCCGTTCGTCGATCAAGAGCATGATCACGTAGGAATCAGGGTAATTGGCCAGCACACTCTGAGCCATTTTCTGCATTAAAATCGTCTTACCCGCTCGCGGCGGACTCACGATCAACCCTCGCTGCCCGAAGCCAATCGGCACAATCATATCGACCACGCGCATGGCAATTTCCTGGGCGGAGGTTTCCATACGAATCCGTTCGTCTGGATGCTCAGGAGTGAGGTTGTCGAAAAAGATTTTTTTGGAGAGTAAATTCGGGTCTTCACCATTGATCGCTTCGATCCGCAAGAGTGCGAAATAGCGTTCGTTTTCTTTCGGCGGGCGTATTGTGCCAGACACAGTGGCGCCAGTTCTCAGGCCAAAGCGGCGAATCTGACTAGGTGACACATAGATGTCGTCGGGGCAGGAGAGGTAGTGGTAGTCGGGACTGCGCAAAAATCCGAAACCATCGGGCAGAATCTCAAGCGTTCCTTCGCCCGACATCATGCCATCGAGCTTCACACGCTGCTTAAGGATGCGGAAAATTAGATCCTGTTTTTTCAGCCCGGAAGATTCCTCGACACCCTCGGCCGTCGCGGTTTCGATCAGTTCGGGCATTTCCATGCGTTGCAGCGCGGCGATGTGGATGTTGGAATCCGGTTTGTCGGTGCGCTCGATGGTCTTGCCGGCACGACGCACTCGTTCGGCAGCCTTGTCGAGTTCCTCGGCGATCGAAAGGGGTTCCTCTCGATCAAGCTCTGCCAGACGTTTCTGGTCTATTCCATCTGCGGAAGGATCGTTAGGCGAGTGTCGCCGGCGTGTATGCGCGTGCGGGCGACCATGCCGCGGACCGCGGTTGCTGGTCTCGGACATCTAATTAACTCCTGATAAGAAGCAGCGTTCCGACGCTCGAAGGGCGCCAAAGGTAGGGGGTAACAAATGGGGTTGCACGAAACGATTCCGGTAGAAGACGTTTCGCAATTATTGAATTGACTAGGTATCGAAGAAAAAAGCAACAACAAATAGGTGGACGCGATGAAAACCTATCGGAAACAGGGGCCTCGTGAAAAATGAGGCTGGCAAGGCGGGATGAATCCGACGGAATAACCGTTCAAATCACTACAATCAGTATGGCAGGCGGCCAAACTCTTGGGAAGTCTATTTGGCGAGAACTTTCGATACGTCGGGCTCGGTGCTAAGCCGGAATGGTTGAATCCCAGAACGCCTGTACTTTTGCCCGCAAGTCGGCCCGAGAGCCCGAATTGCGTATCACATGGGTAGCCTGCCGCTGTTTTTCGTCTATCGGCATCTGAGCCGCTTCGCGTCGGGAAATTTCGTCGAGGGACCACCCGCGCGGGCCAACCCGCTCTGCTCGATTTTCCTCGCTAGACTCCACAAAGATCACCGAATCGCACAGGTCTTTCCAGCCAGCTTCCAGCAAGAGTGGGGCATCGATGACCACTGCCACCGTGCCCTGACTGGAAAAGTCTTTGAGCTCTCCCTCAAAATGCTGTCGAACGAGCGGGTGCAGCAAGGATTCCAGGAATTCCAGCTCTTGGTTATCTGCATTTGATGGCGAAAAGACATGATCGGCGATTGCCTGACGGTCTGGCTCGCCTGCGTGGTTCAGGATCGATTCGCCCCAGCGCTCGACCAATACTTGTTTTACCTCTGGTTGGCTGATCATGTCATGAGCCGTTTGGTCGGCGTCGAGCACAACCGCACCCAGCGAGGTCAACTCTGCCGCCACGGTCGACTTGCCGCTCGCAATTCCGCCGACAATTCCAATGACGTGCATCAGCTAAGCCTCCTGCCATGGCTCGCAGTCGGCCCAGGTATTACCAAATTTCACGTCGATCTTCAGCGGAACCGCGAGTGGCAACACTTGGCTCATTTCTTCCACGACCAGCTGAGCCAATTGATCGATATCCTCAGGTGCTACCTCAAAAACTAGTTCGTCATGAATCTGCATCAGCAAGTTCGCCTGTGGTTTTTCACCGGCAAGGCGTTTGCTGACGCCGATCATCGCTAGTTTAATCAAATCAGCCGCCGATCCTTGAATAACCGTGTTGACGGCGGTCCGCTCCGGAAGATTTAGCTGACGGAGCATTCCCGTCTTTTGCTCACGGAACTCGGGCGGCACGGGCCGCACTCCCTGCACAGCTCGCCGGCGACCCAAGAGCGTTGTCACAAAACCCTGCTGCCGACATGTTTCCAAGGTCTCGGTAAAAAATTCCAACACGCCCGGGTACCGGGCAAAGTAGGTCTCGATGAATTCGGCCGCCTCTTCCTGCGAGATGTCCAGCGCCTTGGCCAACCCGAAAGGGCTTTGCCCGTAGATAATGCCGAAATTAACTGCTTTGGCCCGACGACGCATATCAGGCGTGACCTCATCCAGCGGGACGTCTTCCACCTGGCTAGCCACAAGCGCGTGGATATCTTCGTCGTTGGCAAAGGCATCACACATTGTGGCGTCGCTGCAGTAGTGAGCCAGCACCCGCAGCTCGATCTGCGAATAGTCGGCCGCCAGCAGTTTCCAGCCTCGTGGGCCGGCGCGGAATGCCGAGCGGATCTCGCGGCCCTCGGCTGTGCGGACCGGGATATTCTGCAGGTTAGGACTGCTGGAACTCAAACGGCCCGTAGCGGCGACAACCTGATTGAACGAGGCGTGAACTCGCTTGGTCTCGGGGTGAATCATCGTGGGTAGCGCATCGACATAAGTGTTTAGCAGCTTCGAGTATTGCCGATGCTCGACGATCTTGGCCGGCAAAGGGTGTTTCTCGGCTAACTGCTCCAACACACTGGCATCGGTGCTGGCGCCGGTTTTTGTCTTCTTGATAACGGGCAGTCCGAGTTCTTCGAACAGTAATTCACGCAGCTGCTTGGGCGAACCTATATTCAGCGGATGCCCGGCCATTTCTTCGATTTCCGCGGCGAGCATTTTTAGTTTGGCGCCGTACTTCTCGCTCAACTCGTGAAGCCGTTCAGGATCGACACAGACCCCGATGTACTCCATATCAGCGAGGATTTCGATCAGTGGTGTTTCGACCGAGTCGTTCAATTCCGTAAGTCCTTCAGCCAGGAGCCGTTCCGATAGAATTGAATGCATACGCAGTGGTAGGTCGGCGTCCTCAGCAGCATAGGTGGCAACGTCGGCGACGGGTGCCTCGTCCATCCTTTTCTGATTCTTACCTTTGCCGATTAGCGAGTCGATTTTGATTGTTGTGTGGTCGAGGTAGCGCGAGGCCAACTGATCGAGGTTGTGACTTCGCTCGCCCGCGTCCAACAAGTAGCTGGCAACCATCGTGTCAAACGCAACGCCGGCCAATCGGATGCCTACGCTACGCAAGACAACGATGTCGTACTTAAGATTTTGCCCGATCTTGGCGACGGTCGGGTCCTCAAGAATTGGACGCAATGCTTCGGCCACAATTGCACCATCGAGTACTCTATCGCCCTGCGGTCCGAGAACTGGCAAGTAGTAACCAGTGCCGGGCTCAAACGAGAGCGAGTAGCCGACGATTTCGGCATTTCGCGGATTGACGTCGGTCGTTTCCGTATCGACTGAAATCAGCTTTTGCTCTGCAAGCTCTTTGATCAGTTTTCGCAGTGCCGCGGGCGTATCGACCAGCTGATAGTCAGTGTCGATTTCTGGTACAGAGAACGCACCGGCAGAATCGTCCAGCGCTGCCGCCCGCTCGGCAAGTGAACGGAAGCCAAACTCCTTGAACATTTCAGCCAGCCGTACATGGTCGACCCCGCCGACCCGGGCAGCGTTCCAATCGGGAGTGATCGGCACGTCTGTGTCGAGCCGCACTAGCTTCTGAGATAGCATTGCGTCGTCGCGATAGTCGATGAGATTCTGTCGCTTCTTGGCTCCAGACACCTCCTCGGCGTGATCCAGTACGGCTTCTAGGCTACCATACTGAGTCAGTAAATCCTGTGCCGCCTTAGGGCCGATCAGTGGCACACCGGGGACATTGTCTACCTTGTCTCCAACCAGCGCCTGGAAGTCGACGGCTTGCTCGGGGCGGATTCCCCAATCGTCAGCGAGCGAGGCTGCGTCGTACACTGTGTTCTTGCGAATGTTGTAGATCGACACGCGGTCGGTAATCAGCTGTCGGCAATCTTTGTCGCCACTCACTACAAGACAGTTCCCACCGAGCGCGTCGCACCTCCGGGCCACAGTTGCCAATACATCGTCCGCTTCAAAACCGGGGCTGTCGAGCATCGGAATTCCCATCGCACCGAGCACCTCGCGAATCTTCGGGATTTGCGAAACGAGGTCGGCGGGCATTTCGCCCCGGTCTGCTTTGTAGCCGTCATACAATTCGTGGCGAAATGTTGCTCCCGGCAGATCGAACGCGCACAGTAGTGCATCGGGACGCCGCGTTTCTAAGAGTTGCAACAGATCTCGAATAAAGCCATAAACGGCCCCCACTGGCTCGCCGTGCGGGCTGGTCATCTCAGGTAACGCGTGAAAGACCTGAAATATCAGTGAGTGGGAATCGACCGCGTAGAGCGTCCACCCGTCAAGAGAATCGGGCTGCGGCTGGGAATCGGGCACCGCGGTATCTGCCAGAGTAGTCTCTTGCTCCTGCGGCTCCATGCCTGGTAATGACGCTTGTCGGGATGATCTGGGCATGGCGCGTTTTGCGGACTCCATTCGGCGCAGGGTTGTGGCAACAATCCAGTGTTCATTGGAACTCCAGGGAGTGCGGGCATCAAGGTGTTCAATCCCCCTGAGCTAAAGGTAACCAGTACCATATAGCAGGCCTGTCCGAACAGTTTTCGGACCCGAAATCAGGATGGTTGTCCTCGCAGATTCTTCTTGTAGAACATCGCGATATCGGACAATTGCGGTCTAGTCCTAGCGTCACAATTTCTTGACATGTCCTAATCCCCTAACTAAGCTCAACTTAGGGCGATTGTATCGCGCCCAAGCGGGGGCTTTATAGCTCCTCTCCTGCTACGCCGCTCCCATTAAATCTGGCGAACCTACAATGGCGTCCAAAGAAAATCAGACTCAGCAAATCATCATTATCTCGCTCGTGATCCTGGTCCTACTGCTCGCTGTGGGATTAATCTGGGTGAATAGTAATCGCAAGGCTGCAGTGGCAAGTGCTACCCAGGCGAAGGAGGACGAGCAACGATCGAGAGGGGTGCAGAACGAACTGCAAGCTGAAGCAAACAATTACAAGGCTTGGATGGGCTTCTCAGAAGCAGATAACAAAGGCACGATCGAAAAGACATTTACCGAGGACATGCAGCGGTTCGGAAGTACGTTTGAAGAGGGCAGCCGCTTTTATCGAACGATCCTCGAGAACATCTACGAAGAGAACCGCAAACTCTCCCAGAGCGAGGTCGCTGCGAAGCTAGACGTCAAGAAACTCAAGCAAAGATTAGATGCTACGGAAAAAGAGAAGAACGCTCAGATCGAAGAGAACGATAAGGTCAAAAAGAAAGTGGAGCAGGACGCCGCTGCTGAGCGAAGTAAGTTTGCAAAAGATTACGAGCGGATTAACGCCGAGAAACGTAAGATAACCGACCAGTTGAATGAGCAACGCGATCGCTACGACAGTATGGTGGCCGAACATGCCGCAAAGATGAAAGAAATCAATGAAAAGATGTCGAATGTCGAGCGTTTCAACGAGGTGCTTAAGAGCGACCGCAAAGAAGTCGACCCCTTCGCTCAGCCGGAAGATGGATTCGTTCGTTGGGTGAATCAGCGTAACGGAACTGTTTGGATTAATCTGGGCGAAGCCGATCATCTCCGGCCTCAGGTTACCTTTAGCATCTACTCCGGCGATCAAGACGATGCACTTGGCGCTCAGCGTAAGGCTAGCATCGAAGTAACCCGAATTCTCAGCGCGAACATGGCTGAGGCCCGAATCACTGACGACATTCCGACCGACCCCATCATCGAAGGTGACAAGATATACAGTCAGGTCTGGAGTCCCGGTCGCCAAGTTGGTTTTGCTATTACCGGAATCGTCGACATGGACGGCGACGGCCGAGATGATCTTGCGCGACTGAAAAGCGTCATCGCTTTGAACAACGGTAAGGTGGATGCTGTGCCTGGTCCTAACGGCACTATCGACGGTCAGATGTCCGTCGATACCCGTTACCTCATATTGGGCGATCACCCAGAGGGACTCAATCAGGAAGACGAGCAGCGATCGTGGGATCGTATGAGCGAACAGGCCGACTCTTTGGGCATCGAGCCAATTCCGTTAACCGATTTTCTGAGGTTGATGGGATGGCAAAGCGATCAGCGTACCGTGAAACTCGGCGTCGGCGCACAGTCGAAAGATTTTTCCGCGAAGAAGGAAGACCGAACCAAGCTCAATCAGCGACGTAGCGCTGATGAATTTCGACCGCGCAAGCCTCAGCTGGCTTACTAGCACTCTTCGGCAATCATCGCGGCGAACCGTTTTAGCAGATGCTGGGTATCCGGCGTGTCTCGACAACGCTCGGCAAACTCTTCGATCGATAGGCCCATAATTCGCTCGACATATTGCGGATAGGTTTCTATCCGCTCAACAAATGCAGCGCGATCTAGCTCTGGGTGAAACTGAGTACAGTAGATGGGAGCGTCGGCGAATTTAAACGCTTGATTGGTCACTCTATTGGAAGAGGCCAGCAAGATGGCTCCCGGCGGAAGCTCAATGACATGGTCTTCATGCCCCGCCTGAGCGTAGAAAGGCGATGGTAGCTTTCCGAATAGCTTGTCTTTTTTGCCCGCGTCGGAAAGATGCAATTCGATCGTACCCAATTCCGCATGGGCCGGGTCGTGAATGCAGCGGCCTCCCGCGGCGCGGGCGAAGGCTTGGAATCCCCAGCATGAAGCGAACGTAGGCTTGCCGAGGTCAATAATCCGTCGCAAGCCATCCAGAGTACGCTCGAGCCAAGAATTTTCGCTCGCGGCCGAATAGTCACCGCTGCCGCCAACGAGCAGTGCGTCGACTTGGTCTAACTGCTGTTTGTCGGGTACACCGGTCAGGAGATCGAACGTCGAAATCGCAGTTGGGTCACAGTCTATCGCTCTGGCGAAACAGTCGACCTCCTGCTGGCGCATGGGGTCGTCTGGATTGCGGATTTGAATCAACAGGTAGCGGAGCTCTCTCATGAACGCTCAACCGGCTTTGCCGTTGAAATGGCAGAGGTGACTTCCTCAATGCTTTCCAGAAGTACGTCGCCCAGGAACCGCAGTTCTTCTGCCGTGATTGTTAGTGGTGGCATGATTACGATCACGTCCCCCAGAGGTCGTAGCCACACACCTCGTGACAATGTAGCGTCGCAAATCTCGTAGGCGATTCGCAACTCGGCAGGGTAGCGTTCGTGAGATTCGTCGGTGGGCGTAAGTTCCACGGCGGCAATCAGCCCCAGCTGCCTTGTTACGGCGACGCGGGGGTGATTGGATAAACGTTCTAAGACTTCAGCCAGAATTTCGAACTTGGCGGGAAGCGTCTCAATCGTTTGCTCTTGCTCTAAGACATCGAGAGTAGCTAATGAGGCGGCGGCAGCGAGCGGATTGCCCGCGTACGTGTGACCATGCATCAACGCTCGTCCACTGGTTGCCGAGCCAAGAAAACCGGCGTAGATATCGGGATGCGTGATCGTAGCCGAAAGTGGCAAATAGCCCCCTGTCAGACTCTTGCCCAGGCACAGGAAGTCGGGCACAACATCTTCCGCTTCACAGGCAAACATGTGGCCTGTGCGTCCGAAGCCAGTGACAATTTCATCGGTGATTAGAAACACATCGTACCGACGGGTCAGCTCGCGCACACCGGCCAGATAGCCGGGCCGATGGAACACGATTCCTGCAGCGGCTTGAACCAGAGGTTCGAGCACCATCGCGGCAATTTCTTCGTGATGTTCAGCCAGAGTCTGTTCCAATTCGTCCAGGTAAACTTGAGCTTCCTGGCGGCAGTCGGGCGACGGAACACGAATCACCTCGAACAAGAGCGGTGCGAAAAGTGCATGAAACCGGGGAATGCCGCCCACGCTAGCGCTGCCGAGGGTATCGCCGTGATACGCCTGTCCTAAGGCGAGATACTTAGTCTTCTTCGGCCTCGGGGAGTCGCACTGTTGCCAATACTGAAATGCCATTTTCAGAGCCGCTTCGATCGCCGACGAACCATCGCTAGCAAAGAACACGTGCTGCAGATCTCCAGGAGCAAGATCAGCCAACCGTTTAGCTAATGTCGAAGTCGTGGAGTTACCCATCCCCAGCGAAGTATTGTGAGACACATTCCTCAGCTGCTCACCGATGGCAGCGTTGATCGTCGGATGACAATGCCCCAACAGGTTGCACCACATGCTGCTAACGCCATCGAGGAACCTTCGGCCCTGGGTGTCATAGAGCCAGACGCCTTCGGCGCGCTCGACAATCAGCGACTTGTACTCTGCCATTTGGGTGAATGCATGCCAACAGTGTTGGCGATCCCACTGGGCAAGTTCTTCGGAAGTTGGCATGAAACGTTTCACCAGCAGATTCTAGAAGTTACCAACACACTTCTACGGGAGCGCCCACGCCAACCCCGAGCATGATAGTTGCACTGTCGTCGACGATTGCCAATTCCAGCTGATCGTTGGACCCGATTACAGCCACGAGAGTCATCGGCGGTTGCTCGGCATAGGTAGCAAAAATGCTACGCGTTTCGTGTTCGTCACAGCGAATTGCCACAGCGTCGTCGGTCGGTACGCCAGCGAGCATTTCTTGTGAGATGTTTGTAATGAGATTGCCGAAGCTGTCGACAGAGACAACCTCTCCCTCGATTCGGTTTGCCATTTTCTCTGCTCCAGGCCAGTCTAGACGCCTCAGGTGCGTCAGCCGGGGACCTAGCTCATCGGGATCAAGCCCCAGACTAAGCTGCGCGGCAACCGGCGCCATGATATCTCTGCCATGAAACGTGGGAGCCACGGGTGAACGGAAAAATCGGTCCGACGTTACGTGCACTATCTTAGAAGGACTCTCCCGCTCCGCCAACCGGTCCAGCAGACCGTTGTCGGGGCAAATATACCGCCTACCAGCTATTTCGACATAGACAATCGGCCGCGAGGTACCCACTCCAGGGTCGACGACCGCCACATGGATCGTCGCCGGTGGAAACAGCCGCGTTACTTCGTCGAGCACCATCGATCCCACTGCAACCTGTTGCGGCGGCACACTGTGGCTAATGTCGATAACGCGCACCTCGGGATTGATCGACAGAATGACTCCCTTCATCGCTGCCACGTAGGGGCTGCTCGCGCCGAAGTCGGTAGTGAGGGTAATCATTCTACTATTCAGTCACTTTGATTTCCGGATCAACCGCAGTGCGTTAGCACCCGGTTCAGGAAGGAAAAAAACCGGACGCTAATGCGTGGCGGCTGATTGCTAACAACCCGAGTCTATAACGGTGACAAAGCACTAGGATCGTTGCTGCCAATCCCTTTCGGTGCCGTGTTACTGCTGAACGAGCTTCAAGCAGATCTGACGCACTTGTCCTGGGTCTACGTTAGGATTCTTCTGTTTCGCTTGTCCGATCAAAGCGCCAACCGCCTGCTGCTTGCCACTTTGTAAATCGGCGACGATTTTCGGATTTGCATCGAGCAGTTCCTGGCATAGCGCGACAAGAGCCGATTCGTCGACTTTTTCGACTCCCAACACAGTAATTGCATTCTGAACATCGCCACCTTGTTCAAGCAGCACCTCAAACGCATCCTTAGACCGCGACTTGGGCAGTTCGCCTTCGGTGAGGGCGATGATGAGACTACTCAGTGTCTTGGCAGAGATGTCAAATTCGCCGATCGATTGCTCCCGCTCATTAAGCACTCGAAGCACTTCTTGCGTGATCCAATTACAGGCGGCTTTCGCATCGCCGGAAAGCTCGGCCACTTCCAAGAAGTATTCGATAAGTTCACGCCCTTGGTTCACCAATACATCGGCGTCGTAAGGTGACAAGCCGAACTCGGCAATCAGTCGGGCGCGAAGCTGGGCCGGCAATTCACCCAGAGAGGCCTTTACCTCCGCGACCCGCTCAGGGGTCATGATGACGGGAACCAGATCAGGGTCGGGGAAGTAGCGATAGTCGCTTGATTCTTCTTTGCTGCGTTGTCCACGGGTAACGCCAGCCGCGTCGTCCCAGCCGCGTGTTTGTTTAGGAGCTTCGCCTATTTTCTGGCCCGTTTCCTGCCACACGCGCCATTGCCGCTGGGCTTCGTAGTCGAGTGCCCGTTCGACTGCGCGGAAGCTGTTCATGTTTTTAATTTCCACAATCGGTGTGGCGACCATGCCGTCCGACGTTTCAATATGCAGGTTCACGTTAGCGTCAACCCTTAGGCTCCCCTCTTGCATGTTGCAATCCGAGACGCCAATCCAAGTAAGCAATAGTTTTAGCTCCTGTAAGAAGACCTTGGCCTCAGCCGAGCTGCGCATGTCGGGCTCCGAGACAATCTCCAAGAGGGGTGTACCCGTGCGATTCAGGTCGATCTCGCTATCGGCTTTGCCGGCCACTTCATCGTGAACGCTCTTGCCGGCATCTTCTTCCAGATGGGCGCGCGTGAGGCGCACTCGCTTCGGCTCGAACTGCCCTTTATCGTCTGCGATCTCAAGGTAGCCGTGCTCCGACATCGGCAGATCGTATTGGCTGATCTGATAACCTTTGGGCAGATCGGGATAGAAGTACTGTTTGCGGTCCCATTTAGTGAACTCGGGGATCTCGCAGTCGAGCGCAACTGCCGTCTTCAGCGACAAATCGTATGCTTCACGATTCATCACCGGCAGAGTGCCTGGCATGCCGATGCAGATCGGGCAAGTCTGCGTATTCGGCTCCGCACCAAACTGCGTACTACAACCGCAGAACAGCTTGCTCGCGGTAGCTAGCTGCACGTGGACCTCTAAGCCGATTACGGTGGTGTAGTTACTGGTCATTCGCTTGAAACTTTGAATTAGACTTGGGCAATAGAACGCAGGTGAACGCGGATTGGGCGGATACGCTCAGATCTCAGGCAGTTACACTTACTTTGTTTTTTGGGCTTCATTTCTCTGCAGCGACCAAGTGTCAGGTTTCCAATCAGCGAAAATCCACTAAATCCGCGTTCATCTGCGTTCTATTCTTTCTTCTGCGTGATTCGAGGGCAGTCTCTCTGCTAGTCCTTCAACTCAATCCGTCGTTCGTGCCAGTCAGTAGCTTGTTCGTACATGCGCGCGCCGCGGAGCAGAGTTTCTTCAGCAAGCGGCGGAGCCTGCAATTGCAGGCCGATCGGTAGCCCGGTCTCTGAGAATCCACACGGTAGACATATGCCCGGTAGCCCGGCCAGATTCGCACCCACGGTGTATAGGTCAACTAGGTACATCGCTAGCGGGTCGCCAGCCATCTGGCCCAGCTTGAAGGCGGGCTCCGCTGTCACGGGTCCAGCGATGAGGTCGACTTCTTGGAAAGCAGCGTCGTAATCTTGACGAATCAAACGCCGAACTTTTAATGCTTTTAAGTAATAGGCATCGTAGTAGCCTGCACTTAGGGCGTAGGCACCTAACATGATGCGACGTTTTACCTCGGAGCCAAATCCCTCTGCTCTTGAACGACGATACATTCGCACTAGTGGCGAGTCCATGTCGTCGACCGAAGCCTGATCGCCCGCCGCTTCGAATCCTTTTCGTTCGTCGGCAAGTTCCGCAAGCAGTTCTGCCCGATTGGTGCGATGGCCATAGTGAACCCCGTCGTACCTAGCTAAGTTGCTCGATGCCTCACTGGGTGCGATCACATAGTATGTGGCGACGGCATGCTTGCTATGTGGTAATGAGATCTCTTTGACCGTAGCGCCGAGTGATTCGTAAACGCCGATGGCAGCGCGGACGGCCGTTTCGACCTCCGCATTGATGCCTTCGGTAAAATGTTCGTTAACGACCCCTAGTCGCAGCCCTTCGAGCGGACGATGGACAGTTTCTGAGTAGGCAGGAACTGGCACGTCTAGCGAGGTAGCGTCGCTCGGATCGTGTCCGGCTATAATTTCCAATAGCAGTGCTGCATCGCTCACATTGCTGGCCAAAGGTCCAACCTGATCAAGGCTGCTGGCAAAAGCGATCAGGCCGAATCGGCTCACGCGGCCATAAGTCGGTTTGAGACCAACAACTCCGCAGAGCCCCGCAGGTTGACGGATCGAGCCGCCCGTGTCGGTGCCAATCGATAGGGGCGTCATTCCAGCCGCCACGCAGGCTGCCGCGCCGCCACTGGATCCACCGGGAGCCCGCTGTGTGTCCCACGGATTACGAGTGACTTGGTAGGCGGAGTTTTCGGTCGAGCCACCCATCGCGAACTCGTCCATGTTGGTGCGACCAATCAACACAGCGTCGGCCGCTTTCAGCTTGGCCACCACAGTCGAATCATACGGAGAACGAAAGTTTTCGAGCATCCGCGATGCGCAGGTAGTCGTTGTATCAACGTCGCAGAGGACATCTTTAACGGCTACGGGCAGACCAGCCAGCTTGCCGAGCGGTTCGCCTGCGCCGCGACGCCGGTCGACTTCAGCCGCTTGGGCCATTGCGGCTTTGGCATCGATGCGCAGAAAGGCGCCAATAGTCTCGTCGTGAGACTCAATTCGGTCGAGGTATTCGCGGGTGATCTCGGCCGAGGTCGCCGAACCATCGGCTAGCTGCGCTAATAGATCTGTAGCTGAACGCTCGACAAGTGTCATGGCGGTTTACCGAGATGTTGGAACTGAGGATTTCAACCTCCGAGCACTGCGGGCACAAGATAGCCACGCTCGTTGCGACTCGGGGCGTTGGCCAGAGCCTGCTCCCGGGGCAAGCTCGGCTTAACTTCGTCTGGAGAGAACACATTGCTGACTTCCACGGCATGGGCCATGGGCTCGACGCCATCGGTGTCGACCTCTGCTAGTTGGTCGACGTAGGTAACGATCTGCGCCAACTCGTCGGTCAGTGTACCGAGCTCTGTCTCGCTAAGCCGCAAGCGGGCCAGTAGCGCGACTTTCTCGACGTCATCGCGGGTGATGGCCATGACTATTTCGCGGCGGCCTTCTGGGGCACCTTGAATGGGGCATTGCGGACGATCTTAGTCACCGCTCCGCTGCGAATGCACTGGGTGCAGACGTTGATGGTCTTATGGGTGCCATTGGGCGTAGTCACATGTAGCCGCTGCAAATTTGGCTTAAATTTACGCTTTGTGATGCCAGTGATTTTGGTACCTACGCCGCCCAGGTACTTCTTCTTACCGCGGATTGCCACTGAATTGCCCACTTGGGGACCTTTTCCGCATACGTCGCATTGTCGGGCCATGATTCTGGTCCTTCATCTTCCAAACAGAGAGACTTTTGATTTTGGGTAAACGACCCAGTATACCTCTTCAACGGAACCACGCAACTGCTGTTGAGCAGGGTGTTTAGGTGCCAGATTACGCTCCCGCTGAAACGATTTCCATGACCAGCTGGGCTAGGGCTCCGTTAGTTGCGATCGTTTCGCCGCTATGCACCGTAGCCTTCCCCTGCCAGTCAAAGAACTTGCCCCCAGCTTCTTCGATCACCGGAGCCAGCGCGGCGGCGTCCCACAGGTTCATCACCGGATCGATCATCACTTCTGCCCGACCAGTCGCTACAAGCAGATAGCCGAAGGCGTCGCCCCAAGTACGCGTAATTCGACAAGCCGTCTGTAGATCGTCGTATACCCGCCGGGCGTCTCGTTCACGACGCGTGGTAAACGCCTTTACTGATGTAGTAAGAAACACGGCATCCTTCAGTTCGGCGACCGTCGACACTTGCGCTCGTTGTGGTTGGCCTTCATCGATCAAGTGCCAACAACCCTGTCCCCGTTCGGCAAACACCATTTCGCCGGCAGCAGGCGCGAAGATCACGCCGATTTGAGGTGCCTCGTCCCGCATCACCGCCACCAGCGTCGTGTAGAGCGGAACTCCTGCAACGAACGACTTAGTGCCATCTATGGGGTCGAGTATCCACTGATAGCCACTCGTGCCGGTCTTCTCAGGGAATTCCTCCCCAAGAATGCCATCTTCGGGATATTGTTGGCTGATCAGCTCTCGGAGGAGCGTCTCAGCTTCGCGGTCGGCCCGTGTAACGGGTGACCCGTCGGATTTATGTTCGACACCGATTTCGTTTGTCCGATAGAGCTGCAAGGTTTGCTCGCCAGCCTGTCGGGCGGCTTCGACAGCGACTTTCAAACGGCCTTCAAGTTGGGGGAGATCTGGTGAATACATGCTGTTTCCAAGCTACCAGACACCCGAGCCCCCGCAAGAGGAACCGTCTTATTGAAGGCTCTCAGAAGGATTTCGCACCTGTGGTTGGAGCCAGCCCACTCCGACCAGTACACTGCCGACGAGGCCGTTGGAGGTCTCATGCGGCCTTTGAGGGCCTGTGAGGTGCGATTTTATGGATCCTAGTGTTTGAGCCACCTACTGGCGGAGTAAGAGGATAGGCTGAAATTTCCTTGAACCTGGGGGTGGTGCTCTCAATAATAGAAGATGAGACGCGCCGCCTCCCGAACTGCCGGTATTGGCAGATTGGAGTGCATGCGATGCAAGAAACACAATTAGTTGCGAAGTCTCGAACAGTGGGTTACCTAGCGGCGGTTGTCGTCGCAGTGGGGCTGTTCTGTTTGTATGCCAATGGCGAGAAGGCGTTGGCCAACCAGACAATAGCCCCCGTGGCTGGCTCGAATGGAATTGTCACTCACGTACTGGAGAGCGAAGGTCGACCGACACGAGTGATTCTGATTGATCCAGCATCGCGAGTGATGGCCGTTTACGAGATTGGACGTGAGAAGGCAGAAATCAAATGGTTGAGTAGTCGTAATTTTAGTTACGACATGCAGATGATAGGCCACAACAGCGTCGACCCTGCTCCGGAAGATGTTAAGAAGATGTTGGAAATGCAGTAGTCCGGTAGGAGCTTCGGCTACAAGAGAATTCATTAGCGCACGAGGAATCGATGGAACAAAAGTTCGTCAACTTTGAAGAGGCAATCGAGAAACTTGGCATTTCCGGCGATCAGCTGAATGATCTACGGGAACGAGGCCAACTTCGCGCTTACCGCGACGGTTCGAGCTGGAAATTCCGCACTGACGAAATTGCTAAGATGTGTGAGGAGGGCATTCCGGAGCCTCCCCCACCCAGCGACATCGGGTTAGTTGCCGATGAAGACTTGGTTGCCGCAGAACCATTGGAGATCGAAGACGACGATGAGTTGGCGTTGGAGCTAGACGACGACGATGATACGAAAATCTCCAAGTCGTCTCCGCAGCTCCAGTCGGAAGATGAGTCGGCGCTGGACACTGATCAGGGCGATACAGATACGTTATCTTCCGGTAGCGAGTTGGAATTGGCCGAATTGGAAGACACGGTCACAGCCGGTGCGAGCGATCTGATGCTTGAAGATGTCGATCAACCTGCCGGTCCTTCAGATTCGATTTTGCTTAGCGAAGAAGAATTGGGTGAATCGGTCGGACCGAATGCCAGCACCATCATTGGTAAGAGCGAACTAGAGGGCGAGGACGCTGACCTGGAATTGGCCTTGGATGACGATGTCCATGACGATGCGAGCGACGTGCAGTTAGCCGGCCCTGGCGCTTCGGACGTGCTTTCCTCGAAGGTCGCTGGTTCGGGAGTTCTTGATACAGAAGAGCCAGCATCAGGAGGAGGCACCGGCGCTTTTGAAGACCTGGAAGAGTTAGAGATCGATCTCGCCGCCGAGTCGAGCCGAGTACTGACTCCCGAAGATGTCGAAAAAGCTCAGGCTGCAAGTGATCCTGGCCCACTCGCTAAAGAGGACAGCGATCTGACGCTGGACGATGACTCGGAACTTGCGGATGAAAATAACATGGGCTCGACCGACGTGCCGTTGCTCGACCTGGAAGCGGAACCGGAACTGGCAGAAGAAGGCTCCGGTTCGGAAATCGAGTTGTCGGGTGACGATGACCTAGTGCTCAGCGATTCGGGCGGGAGCGATATCACGCTTGAGAGCGGCGATAGCGGCATCAATTTGGTTTCGCCTGCTGATAGTGGTCTAGCGTTGGACGATATTCCGTTGGACATCGGCGGTTCAGCTATTCTGAGTTCTCTGTCTCTAAGTGGCGATTCCGACCCGGAAATTTCACTAGTTGGCGATTCGCAATTGGGAGGGGAGGAACCGGCTGCTTTGCAGACCGATGATGATTTTCAGCTGACTCCTCACACTGAGGCTGACCAAGAGAGCGAAGGAGACAGTAGCTCTCAAGTGATCGCGCTGGATGCCGATATCGAAGAACTGGGCGCGGCTGCTGTCGAGCAGTTCGACGACGTCGATCTTACCGAAGAAGGCGAAGACGCGGTCGTGCTTAGCGAAGATTTCGGCGCTGCCCCAGCGGGCGAGTTGGGTGTGGGGTATGCTCCGACTGGGGCTCCTTCAGCAGCAGCGGTTGAGATGCCCTACTCAACGGCGAATATCCTCTCCCTCTTCTTTGTCACCCTGCTACTATTTCTTGTCGGCGTAATGATGCTCGACATGGTTCGGAGCATCTGGAGTTGGCAGGAACCCTACACGATCAGCAGTTCTCTGCTCGACGCCTTATTGGGCATCTTTGGCATGAATTGAGCTGCAGTGGCAAGGGACAAATTGTGGATTGCGGAATGCGATCCAATCGGTCAGGCTGAGGGTTTCCCGTTCCCTCCCCTTGCACATGCCCGCTTGCTCATGCCTGTTAAATCGAGAAGAATCTCTAGCATTCCAGTTATAACTCTCTTACTTCTTTTCTGCGTCAGCTGTGAGAAACCAGAGGGTGTTTCCAGCTACACAGTAGAACGCGACTCCAGCAGTCGACCGCCCACTGATTATGCGGCCGTCGCTCGGAGTTTGGATCACACGCTAGCCGCGATTCTGCCTCAGAAAGATCAGGCTTGGTTTTTCAAGCTGGCCGGACCCGCACCGGCAGTAGAGCGTCGTCGGGACGATTTTGTCGCGTTTCTTAAGACGGTCGCCCCGGCAACCAAAGCTGGCGAGCCGCCCACCTGGCAGTTGCCCGATGGGTGGGAAGAACAAGGGCCCACGCGAATGCGCGCTGCCACTCTCGTAGTTCCTGACGACGGCGGCCCGCTGGAGATCGCTGTTTCTTCCTTGCCGCTCACAGATGATTGGGACGATTTCCTAAATCGCAACGTCAACCGCTGGCTCGGTCAATTGAGCCAACCGCCCCTTAAAGGTGTCACGATTAAGAAACTTGCTAAAGAGGTTGCCACCGCCGCAGGCCCCGCGACGTTGATCGAGCTGGCGGGCGTTTTGCAGGGCCAGGGCCGCACCAATCCCCACGCGGGCATGCCGTCTGCTCGAGCACCGCAGGAATCACCACCAGCGACTGAGCAGAACTCAGCGACCTCGCAGGCATCGAGCGCAGGGCCACTCTCGTTTGAGACTCCCGCTGGTTGGCAGCCAGGCAGGATGTCGATGGTGCGTAAAGCAGCCTTTGACATCGCTGAAGACGACCAGAAGGCCGAGATGACCGTGATCGATTTCCCCACGGCAGGCGGCGCACAAATTACTGACGTCACCGCCAACGTTCGCCGCTGGGCTAATCAGGTCGGGCTGGCCGGCTTGGATGACGAAGATTTGCAGAAGCTCGTCAAGAAGACAAACGTTGATGGCACCCCAGGTAGCTTCGTGGAGCTGCTCGGACCTGAGGATTCGCAGCAACCCAAAGGCATGCTGGCGGCGATGGTGGTGCGGGGTGAAAAGGTCTGGTTTTTCAAGCTCAGCGGTGATCGGGCGCTCGTGGAAAACCAGGAGAAAGCCTTCCAGGGTTTTCTCGATTCTGTCCGGTTTAAGTAGCTACAAGCTATGATGGCTGACCGGTCCGACTGTTACGAGATTGGGCTAATCATGGTATTCTGATTTAAGATCGGTCGTCGCCGATCCGTTCCCTCCCCAACTGGCCCTCCATAACTCTCGTGGCAGCTACCGACTTACTCAGCGACGCGGACCGGATGTCGTACCCCCAGCAGCGCGGTCAGGTCCCTGCTTTCCCTCGCCAAGCGCTCAGCCTGCTGTTGCTCCCGTTAGCATCTCTGCGATTGACGGTCGTGCTATTCGCGATATCGATCATCCTCGTGCTAGCTGGCACTCTGGCCCAAATCGATTACGACATTTGGTACGTCGTGGCTAATTACTTTCGCTGTTGGATCGCATGGATAGAACTGAAAATATTCTTTCCGCGATCCTGGGATGTGCCAGGATCGTTTCCTTTTCCTGGCGGTTGGTTGGTCGGTGGGATGTTGGGTGTCAATTTGCTTGCGGCGCATGCCATCCGTTTTCGAGTTGCTGGTTCGGGGCGCAGATTGTGGCTGGGCACGGTGCTGATTATTCTCGGAGCGCTACTTACCTACGTCGTTATTCAGAGCGGTTTGGATGACACTGTCGAAAGCGAGCTAACTCCCGCCTTTTGCAATGGACTGTGGCACGCCCTGCGCGCCGCGCTCGGAGGAGGCACGCTGTTGTTGGCTTATGTCTTGTCGCTGAGCTATCAGTCTCAACGGCGTGCGCCGTCGTTCTGGCTTTGGAGTTTGGGTGCAGTGGCCTGCTGCTTGTTAGCATGCCTAACAATCTGGCTGTTCCTGAATCCTGAGGTGGCACTCGATCCTTCAGGGCTGCGGATTCTTTGGCAGTTGATCAAAGGTGGTGCGGCGGGTTTGGTCCTGCTCTTAGGCTGCTACTACGTCTTTGGACGGCGGGCGGGGATCGTGCTCTTGCACGGCGGTATCGGGTTGCTGATGTTTAGCGAACTGCTGACGGGATTGCGAGCCGAAGAGGCCAACATGGTGATCTTTGAAGGCCAATCGCTTAACTATGCCGAGGATTCTCGTTCTGCGGAGTTGGCGATCACCGATAAGAGTGGCGACAATAACGACCAAGTTGTGGTCGTCCCCGAGCGGATGTTAAGTGAAGCCTTTAAGTCGGGAGAAACGATTGAAGATGCGGCTCTTCCGTTCGCAATCCGAATCGTCAAATACATGCCCAACGCTGCAACGCGGTTGCTCCAGCCAGGCGAAGAACCGGTCGCTACTCGCGGCGTGGGTCTGCTGCGACAGGCTGTGGAGTTGCCAGGAGCAACCGGCGTAGCGAACGAGCAAGTAGTCAATCAGCCGGCCGTCTACGTCGAACTACTTCGGCTGGAGGATAAGAGTCAGCTTGGTACCCTGCTAGTGCGGGCGACTTCCTCGCCGGATTTTATCGTTGAGCCAGTTGAAATCGGTGGCAAGACATATGAAGTCGCGATGCGATTCAAGCGCATGCCAAAATCTTACACAGTCGAACTCATCGATTTTCGACATGACCTCTATGTGGGTACCGATAAAGCGAAAAACTTTTCTTCCGAGGTTCGGCTGATTGATCCAGAGCATAGTGTCGACCGGACGGCCAAAATTTGGATGAACAATCCACTCCGCTACGGCGGCGACACGATCTATCAGGCGAGCTTTGATCGGGAGAATCCGAACCTGACTGTTCTGCAAGTGGTCACGAATAGCGGCTGGATGATTCCTTACGTTTCGTGCGTTCTGATCGGCACGGGAATGCTGGCTCACTTTAGCACAGTGTTTTTCAGGTTTGCCCGTCGAGAGTCGGCACCCCCAGAAAATGCGAGGCCCTCCTCCTTCGCCGAGTTGCTGGCCGGGTGGCGGGCGCCGGTAGTATGGGTGCCCACGTTGATTCTGTTCTGCTGTGCCGGTTGGGTTGTGAGTAAGCTTCGGGCGCCCCAGCCGCCAGTCACACAAATGCAAATCCAGCAATTTGGTAAGTTGCCCGTTGCCTATCAGGGACGGATTCAGCCGTTCGACACTTTGGCCCGCAATGCGCTAACCGTGCTTTCGACTCGCGAAGAGCTAATCGTACCGGACGCCAAGAACGATTCTGCCACTCGCTGGCTCCTTGATCTTCTCAGCGATGCTCCAGCTTTCCGCGAGCATCAGTGTCTGCGGATTGACAATCTCGACGTGCTTCAGACGCTCGGCTTGAAACGCCGCGATGGGTTTCGCTACAGCCTCTCCGAGCTGCTGGGAGCTGAACAGGAGTATCTTAAGCAGATGGATCTAGCTAGCCGTGTAGATCCTGAGGAGCGGACTCCCACGCAGACAAGATTCATGGAACTAGGCAATAAGGTTTCGCTGATCACGATACTTCGATCTAGCTTTATGTCACCAGCTAGCGAGATTCGCACCGATTCCCACGACTCGGCACGGCAGGATGTGTTGGCATTACAACGGCGGGTTGAGGCCCTTAGCCAGCGTGCCCCGCGGTCGGTGCCGCCGCTCGAGCCTGGCGGACCTTGGCAGATGTTAGTCGAGGCCGAGGCCGAACCACTCTTCGATATTGTTGCGGGCCGAGAACCTCCCGAGGCACTCGACGCGCCGGTCCTTTCGCTACGGAAAATCTTGGAGGCGTATCGTACGGGTGACGCGGCCGTCTTCAATGAACGCGTGGCAGAATACCAGCAGATCGTCAACAAACGGGCGATCGCCGATGCTCAATTCGAAGAAACGCTGTCCTCCACTGAACAAGCCGGTTCGCGAAAGACAGCAGAGCAGCTCAGTGTCGCTCGGCTCGAATTCGAAGCATTTTTCAATCGCTTTCGCCCCTTCGTATTAGCAATGGCGCTCTACGTGGTCGCATTCGTATTGGCGGCTGGATCATGGTTGGGGGCTACCGCTGTGTTGAACCGCTCAGCCAATTGGCTGTTGTGGTTCACCTTTTTGCTACACACTGCTGCATTGGTGGCGCGGATCTACATCTCGGGGCGTCCGCCGGTGACTAACCTTTATTCATCCGCTGTGTTCATTGGCTGGGCGGCCGTGTTATTCGCTCTGGTATTCGAACGGATTTATCGGTTCGGCATCGGAAATTTGCTGGCCCCGATAATTGGCTTTCCGACACTGTTTATCGCCCACAATCTGGCCGGCGACGGCGACACGTTCCAGGTCATGCAAGCGGTGCTCGACACCCAATTCTGGCTGGCGACGCATGTTGTCTGCATTACTCTGGGCTATTCGACTACTTTGCTGGCGGGAGCCCTGGGAGCTGCCTACGTGATCATGGGCCAACTTGCTGGAAAACTGGACGACCGCCAACTAAAGCAACTGGCGCGCATGACCTACGGAACAATTTGCTTCGCCACATTTTTCAGTTTCGTTGGCACGATTCTTGGGGGGCTATGGGCCGACGACTCCTGGGGCCGTTTTTGGGGCTGGGACCCCAAAGAAAACGGCGCCTTGATCATTGTGTTGTGGAACGCCCTGGTGCTCCACGCCCGCTGGGGCGGTATGATTGCCCGGCGCGGTTTGGCTGTGCTAGCCGTGTTCGGAAACGTCGTCACTGCCTGGAGTTGGTTCGGCGTTAATGAAATGGGCAGAGGCCTGCATGCCTACGGGTTCCGTGAAGGCATGGTCTTTTGGCTCACGGTGTTTGTAGCCAGCCAGTTGGTAATTATGGTCGTGGGTAGCCTGTCATCCGAATCGCACCGCGTACAACATTCAAGCTGATTGCCGCTGAAAGTTTTCTGACCCTTCGCGGCTGTGCGCAAAAAGGACGCCTCGGAGATCTATTAGCTCCGAGGCGTCTGTGATGCATCGGCAGATATTGCCTGGCAATTTATGCGGCAGCGGCTGCGAGTTGGTCTGTGGAAGATGCTGGCTTGTGCAGGCTAACAACGGTCAAGACGGCCGCCGCATTTGCCCAATAGTAGAACGCATCAATCCCGCTGAATCCGAAGGCAAACGGAGCTATCGCGAAGACGACCCCCACGGCAAAGTCGACCGCCAGGTGGAAGGAGTAGGGCAACACGCGGAACACACCTGTTTCATGATCGGTAAGTAGTGTCAACACCAACGCCGCAACGCCAGTTCCTACGGACAGCCAAAGTGCAAGTGAGTTTGTTTTTCCAAGACCTAACAAGAACGGCATCGTCATCAGGCTGATTGCGACAGGATAATCGAGCAAGGCATGGATCTTCTGGGTAACAAATCGAGCGTTCATCACTGCGTCTCCTGTTCTGACGTGTTTTGTATGTCGGGCTGTTTTACGGCAGACTGCCCGATTAGCTGTCAGCGTGTGGCTCAGAGCCTCTATCCTCGCCGACACGTCTTTGACGCCTCTGGAGTCATAAGTCTTACGGGTTTTCTGAATTTCGTGATGAACGCATCGGTGAACCAAGCTTTTCACAGCATGGCATCAACGGCAGATGCAGGCCCCTCACTTGCGACTTTGCCATTAAGTCGGCAACTCGCGGCGCCCAAGACAAAAGACCCGCGTCACTTCCAGAAGGCGCGAGCAAGAAATGCGATCGTCCCGTATCGATCACTAACTGCAGGTCGAGTGTCGATCTCTTGATTCCATTAATCACCCTCCCCGGGAAGCAAAGAGCTATGCTCGCAAAGATTTTCGACGTCGAACCAGAGCGAGTCCGCCGCCACCTGCTGCCAACAGTGCTAACGAATCGGGTTCGGGGGTCGTATAAATGGGAAAATTCGGTAACATCTCGATCGCGTACGACTTCAGAGTCGCCTTAAAGAAACCTAGTGGCTCTCCGATCACGGGTGTTACGTCAATTCTTGCCCAACCGTACTTGCGGTTTGTAGAACTAGGTCCTTCAAAAGCCCACTCCAAACCAACGAATCGATCGGTTCCGATTCTGTTGTAATTGTAAACCGGCGGGAAAGTGAGAGGGGCGCTACGTGCTGCCAGTCCAACGTAGAACGAAGGACTCAATGTGGCGCTACTAACTAAGAAATTCTCGGGCACCGATTCAACATAGTAACCAGGATTTGGATCATTTGGATCATTCGAACCTGGATTTCCAAATAGCGACAAGATTGCGTTCCCATTCGTGTGACTAGGTTTCTCATCTCCAGGAAAACCAAGGTCGAATATCGTGTCGATACGAATTTGATTGGCGACACCCGGTGCCATGATTTGCCACTCGGGCGGACTGCTATCGGGATTGTTCGGTCCATCGGCATGGATGTCGATGAATTTCGACACGCTGTTGGGATCATTGGTGATCGAAATGTCTGGAATATTGTAGTAAACGACTGCACCACAAGCTGCCGATGAGTTGGCGAATGCGCCAAGTCCTGCAGCCGAACAATAGAGTTTTAATTTATGCATGAACTTCCGACGGCGTTCCTTCAATTGTTTAGTTCGCCTTGCTGGTTTAGCTTTCGATTTCATTAGTCATTATCTCCTTGAAAGAAAAGAGCTATGCTCGCAGAGTTTTTCGACGTCGAATCAGAGCGAGTCCACCGCCACCTGCGGCCAGCAAAGCCAGAGAACCTGGCTCAGGAATGTGATTGAAACCGATAGTCGCCGGCATGTTCGGCGTCAGCTCAAAGCAGTAAGCCGTAAGAGTAGCGCTATAGAAACCCAGCGGATTTGGGGTTGTGCTCACAGGAGTAATATCAACCTGTGCCCAACCATACCTGCGATTGGTCGAGTCTGGTCCCTCGAACGCCCACTCCAAGCCAACGTACCTGCTTGTGTCGACCCTGTTGTACGCTGCATAAGGACCGCGTGCCGCCACACCGGCATAGAACGAGGGGTTCATCGTGGCTCTGCTGATCGAAAATCCTAGCGGGACCGATTCGACATAGTAACCAGCAAAGGGATCGGTCGGAGCAATCGATCCGGGATTTCCGAATAGCGACAGGAGCTGGTTCCCTTCGCCCACCAATGGTACGTGGCCAGCCGGAATAGTACTGATGTCGGAATGATCAGGCCTCTCGTCACCTGGGACACCAGCGGAAAATGTCGTATCGATGCGAATTTGATTGGAAACACCCGGCGCCATGATCTGCCACTCGGGAGGACTGCCATCGGGATTGCTGGGCCCATCGGCATGAATATCGATGAATTTCGACACACCACTAAGGTCGTTGGTAATCGTAATGTCTGGAATGTCGTATAGTACGACTGCACCTTGGGACACAGAAGAACAGGCGAACGTTCCGAGGCCTGCTGCTGAGCAATAAAGTTTCAGCTTCCGCCGGAACTTCTGACGGCTCTCTTTCGCTTGCGTACTACAGGTCGTGTGTTTTTCTTTCGATTTCATTAGTCATCGTCTCCCAAGATCTGAAAAGCTAATTATGTGAAAATCGTCGACGCCGAGCCAAAGCGAGACCGCCGCCACCGGCAGCAAGAAGTGCTAAGGAACCAGGTTCTGGAACTTCTCCCGCAAGAATTGGCGTGTTCGGTGTCATCTCAAAGGCGTATGCCGTAAGAGTAGCGCTATAGAATCCCAGTGGATTTGGCGTTGTGCTCACAGGAGTCACATCAACCTGTGCCCACCCATACCTGCGGTTTGCCGAGCCAGGACCTTCAAACGCCCATTCCAGACCAACGTACCGGCTCGTGTTGACTCTGTTGTACGTTGCATAAGGTTCGCGTGCCGCCAGGCCGACATAGTAATCGGGACTCATTGTGGCTCGGCTGACCGAGAACCCAAAAGGAACCGATTCAACATAGTAACCAGGATTTGGATCATTAGGAGCAACCGAACCTGGATGTCCGAATAGCGACAAAAGTGCGCTGCCATTCGTGTGACTTGGTTTCTCATCTGCAGCCGAACCAATGTCGAATATCGTACTGATACGAATTTGATTAGAAATGCCCGGCGCCATGATTTGCCACTCGGGAAGGCTGCCATCGGGGTTGCTGGGCCCATCGGCATGAATGTCAATAAACTTCGACACGCCACTAAGGTCGTTGGTGATCGTAACGTCAGGAACGTCGTAATGTACGATCGCACCTTGAGATACAGAAGAGCAGGCGAACGCTCCGAGGCCTGCTCCTGAGCAATACAGTTTCAGCTTCCGCAGGAACTTCTGACGGCGCTCTTTCGATTGCGCACTGCAAGTCGTGTGTTTTACTCCCGTATTCATTAGTCATTACCTCCGTAAGATATAAAAAGTTACTTCAGTGAAACTCGACGACGTCGTGCCAAGGCGAGACCACCCCCACCGGCAGCCAGCAGTGCTAAGGAACCAGGTTCTGGAATTTCTCCCGCAAGAATTGGCGTATTGGGTGTCATCTCAAAGGCGTATGCCGTGAGAGTTGCGCCGAGAAAGGAAAATGGTGAGAAGCTGGGGGGAGTCACATCAATCTGTGCCCAACCGTAGCGGACGTCCGCTGTACTATCAAAGTCCCACTCGAGGCCGATATACCGATTGATGCCGACGAAATTGGGTGCAAAAACACGCGCCGCGAGACCAACATAAAATGACGGGCTCATTGTGGTTCTGCTAATCGAGAAATCAGCAGCGACGGATTCCGTGTAGTAGCCTGGGTTAGGATCGATGGGAGCAACTGAACCTGGATTGCCAAATAGCGACAGGACTTGGTTGCTTTGGCCTATGAGGGGCACTGAAGGGGCTGGTATCGGAACGTTGCCAATGTCGCTGTGATCCGGTCTTTCATCGCCTGGGGTACCCAGGGTAACCGCTTTGTCGATCCGAATCTGATTGAAGACCTGACCGGGGGAGGTAGGCGATACAAATCCCGGTGCCACAATCTGCCACTCAGGCGCACTGTGATCAGGATTGCCGGGTCCGTCGGCATGAATATCGATGAACTGTGACACCCCGCTGAGATCGTTCGTGATCGTAACATCGGGAACGTCGTAATGGACGATCGCGCCTTGGGCTGCCGAGGAACATGCAATAGCCCCGAGACTTGCGGCCGAGGAATAGGATTTTAGTTTTCGCAGAAACTCTCGTCTTCGATTTATTGATTTCTTGTTCTGTGTAGAGCGTTCATTGCCATTTAAGTTCATTAGCCGATATCTCCCGTTTGCATGGACCGAAATTTGCCTATTCGCAACATGGGCCAACCAAACACCAACGTAATCAGCAGCCCCCAAGTGCTCGGCTCCGGCACGCTTCCGCTATCAACAACCGGTGGCGTACCGCTGCCGAACTGTTGCTGCCAGATTAGAAAATCGCCACCGTCGCTATCGCCGTCTCGGTCGGCGTCTGACAGGTTGTTTGCCCCAAAACTGTCTTCCCATTGCATTAAGTCATCGCCGTCAACGTCCGAGTCGTTATCGAAATCGGCCAAAAAACTGCCGGCCGGGATGAATGTGAAACTCTCTATCACCACTTCATGCGATTGGCCATTGGATGGTGGATTTCCCTGGAATTGCCAGAAATTGATATGTACCCTCTCGGTGGAATCGGGCGGTATGTCAGCACCCGTGTACGTAAACTGATGGATGATATCAGTTGGTGATTGAGGGATGGAGCGGTGTCCGTGCAAACTTTGGAATTCAATCCGGTCTGGCAACCAAGTGAAGCTGTGGGTTGAGAAATCGCTATTAAGGTTCAAATCGAACAACGATCTGTTACCCGTGTGAAAAGCAGGCTGTACCACAAAATGCCCGTAGGGATCATTCGGTCTGCCGAATTGCGTTAGTTCGATATCAATCTCTTCGACGTCGCTCTTGTAAGTGAACAGACCCAGGACAACATTTCTATCGAATTGCTCAACATCTGTTTCTAACCGGAATTCGTAAGTGCCGTAGCCTAATGATTGTTGGAGCGTCACCTCAGAGCTGAACCAAGAGGAACCGATCTGTTCGACTTTCAAATGCAGCTTGTCGTCGTTGTCGACAAAAACGTGGCTGTTATTGTCAGACCAATTGTTCGGTCCCGGCCCAAGACCGTTGCCTTTCTTGATGTTCCAGGTCCTACCTGAGAATTGGAGCGTCTTCGCTCCACTGCTGGAGACAATCGTCATCGCGATCAAACCGATAACGATTGAGCGAATCGGAATCATGATAGTGCCGATAATAAGGAAGGATAATTAAGTTTCTTATCAATTGGCTGTTAGGCACAATATCTGGAAAATACGCACGTGTCAAGCATATTCGGAGCGAAATCAGCCTGGTTTGCTGCACTGGCTCGCAGCGTGGCTAGAGAGTCGCATGGCCAGATTCATCCTAGGCTGGCGAAGTGCGAAACCTGGAAGCGGCTTGGGTGAGAAAGCAGGGAACCCTGCATTGGGGGCAGGATTCGGGCCTCGGACGGCCATGAGGTTCAAAAGAGTTGCTTACCAAGTTGCCTGATTTGCTCTGCTTCCTTGCTAAGTTGAGCTGGCAGTTCGCTGGCGGAAAACGCTGAGGGTGTGACGAACAATACAGCAGGATGCGGTAATTCCAGAGCGGTTGCCATCCGCACCAGCAGTCGTTGGCTGCTGTAGTTGAGATGATGCACTGCACACAACTGTCGAAGTAGTTTCTGTGGGTCGTCACATGGTTTGCTGAAGTCGCGGCGTTTGTAAATTTGCACGGCGACGGCAATGCCGGCACAGACCAGGCCCAAAACGATGAAGAAGGGAAGTAAATCGGACAGGTCAGAGCGAGAACCAGAGCCGCGCAGGCCGTCTCCCAGGCGTCTCCACCGATCGTATTGGGCCAGCAAGGTAAAAGCCGAAAAAGTTGAGTTCATTGTCAGCTCTCCAAAGCGCCTGTTGCATCGATCGGTAGTTTTAATCCAGCGAAGGCTGCTAACGCAATTCTGGCAGCGTTTTGTACTGCCGGGCTGCGGTCGAGTGTTGCTTGCCGTAGTGCCTGTTGCACCTCGGCAGTCGGGCAAAGTTGTAAGACGTCGGCCGCTGCTGCGCGCACTAGATGGTCTTTGTCTGCAAGTCGATCAATCAACGCTTCAGACATTGGCTTGACCATTCCAGTCGCCTCGGCAACTTCAATCGCCCTCAAGCGATTCTTTCGAGATGGAGATTCTAGTTCTGCAGAAAGTTTACCGACGAAGTCCTGGTCAATCTTAGCGACAAGTTTGCCGTTGGATTGGCGAGTGTCTTCTTTAAGCTCGTCAAACTGCTTCAAGTAATTCTCTAAAGAGAATTCGTCAAGCGACTCACATGCTGCGTCGCGAACCAGCTTGTGAGGGCTGTCGACAAGCTTGAGCAATAGGCCTAGTGAGTCGGTAACGCGATGCTCACGGAGCTGACGTGTTGCGGCAGCCTGAACACCTGGGTCGGGGTCGGCAAGGGCTTCGCGGACCAATCGGCCCGGGCCATCTCCTTTTAAGGTCGTCAACGCCTGACAAGCCGCCACGCGTCCCAGAGGCTGGCCCTGCTTTAACAATCGTTCCAAAGTCTCGAGCAACTGGTCTTGCTCTAAACCTGAAGCCGACAGCAGGACTGCGCATCGCTCTTGGTCGGCTTCGTCTAGTTGCTCGATATTCCAGTCGACGGCCTGTAGCCAGGCAAAGCTGCGAATGCGAGCCAAGTTCCGTTTTAACTTTCTGGGAGGATCGTTACCCACAAACTGAAGTAGTTGTTCCACAAAAGCCTTGTCGGAGCGCTTGCTAATGATTGTTAGCGAAGCTTGTGAAACATGATCTGATTTGAGGAAGCCGAGTAGCAGCTCCACCACGGCACTGCCATCGCTCGTAGATAGAGCGTGGATGACCGTCAAGTAGCATGCATGTCTGGGGTCTTCGATGATCGCTCGCAGCAATCCAGAGGAGGAACCACCTAGCACGACAAACGCTTCAATTAACTCTGAGCGATTATGAGTTCGAAATCGCTGGACGCTCTGCTCTAAGCTCTCCAGTATGCGGCGACGGATGATACTCGGGTTGCGTCGGTCCCGTTTATCGCGGTGACCGTGGACCATTTCGCTCAGCCGGTTTGCTAATCGCGTAACGAGTATCGTCGCATGAGAGGAGTGCTTGTGAGTTTTGTTTTCCGCTAAAGTGATTAGCGTGGAAATGAGATCGAATTCACCAAATTCTTCAACAAGTTCACACGAGTTATTAAAGGTTTGGCCATCGTCGGAAAGAATCCCGTCGCGCAGCGCGGCCGACATTTTTCCGCGGCCTTCGCGAACCAATTCACGGTGCTCTTCGGAGAGCTCGTGCCAACGGCTTACCAGGGCAAAGTGTCCGGCACGGTTGCGGCGCGCGACCAAGGCTTTCAAGGCGCTCTGATAGATCGCGTTCTCTTCGCTTTGCAGCGCACTAATCAGCACCGGTACAGCCGCGTCGTTCCGGCTGGTGCTTAGCACCTCAAAAGTGGTTTGCAACGGAGCTGTCACTGATTTTCAAACCTCTGCCAAATCTGCGGTCGCTGATTGAACGGACATTTGTCCCGTGTTATGAGCTCCAAGCTAGTGAAGGCTGGGGACAGTACTACAACCCGAGTTTCATTGAAACCCTAGGCTGTGGAATCGACCAAATACCACAAAAGGCGCTTAAATACGTGCATTTCCTAGCCCTGAGCCGGCAGCGGAGCTTGCCATGTCGCTCGAACCCCGCAAAACTGTTAAATAAGGCACGACCTGACGCTCAGGCGGATCCCCCCACTGATAGCAGCAGCGAGATCTCCTACCCATAGAGGAATTCAAGTGACTACCGCCCAAACTAGCGAAGCTGTGCTGGACCAAGAATATTTGCCAGCCCGGGCAAAAATATTGGAACTTGCCGCGACACTCGACCGCGTCCAGCGCACAACTGGCTACGACGATAATCAGCCCCAAAGCAAGCAGTTGCGGGCAGCTATCGAGTTGCTGCTCGAGGGCGAGCCAGGCCGTGCCGAGCGCGTCCAGCTGCTCTTCAGCCGTCCCTACGATCAACGTTGGCGCGAGACGTTCAAGATCGCCCGTTAATTTCCATTTGGCCAATCCTCGACCACGGACTTAGCAGCTTGTATTACATCGATCCGCACATTCACATGGTGTCGCGTACTACCGACGACTACGAAACGTTGGCCAAGATGGGCTGCGTCGCGGTTAGCGAGCCGGCCTTTTGGGCGGGGTTTGATCGCGGCACCGTCGATGGCTTTCGCGATTACTTCGAGCAGCTTACCGCCTTCGAGGCGACCCGCGCTGCCAGCTACGGCGTGCAGCACTTCACCTGGCTTTGCATCAATGCCAAGGAAGCCGAGAACGTGACTCTCTCGCGCGAGGTGATCGCCATGATTCCCGAATTCCTCGATCGCCCGGGTGTGCTCGGGATTGGCGAGATCGGCCTGAATAAGAACACACATAACGAAGCAATCGTGTTTCTCGAACACATCGATTTGGCGATGAAGACCAACGAGCAGATTCTCATCCACACGCCCCACCTGGAAGATAAATACCAGGGCACGCGGATGATTCTCGACATGCTCACCGACGACAGCCGCATCGATCGCACACGAGTGTTGGTCGATCATGTCGAGGAACACACCGTGCGTCATGTGCTCGACGAAGGTTTTTGGGCGGGGATGACGCTCTATCCCGTGAGCAAATGCACGCCGGCCCGCGCGGCCGACATCGTCGAGATGGTTGGCCCCGAGCGATTGCTAGTGAATTCCGCCGGTGACTGGGGCCCATCTAAGCCGACCGCCGTGCCCGATTTCATCCTCGAAATGCGCCGCCGCGGCCACAGCCACGACCTGATCCGTCGTGTGGTGTACGACAACCCCCGCGAGTTCTTCAGCCAAAGCCGCGGCTTTGTGTTCACTCCGCCGGAGGTCAACGAGACCAGCTCCTGTGACTAGCGATTTAGCCACAGGATAAACTATTGATTCTCTGTCGATTTCGGAGCGGTAAGGCGTTTTCTCAGAAGGCTTTACGCCATCTGAGCGAATCTTATGAACACCCCCGATACCGACACCTTAAATACCTAACTTGGCAATTTCAGATTAAGGTTCCTGAAACACCGTTTCATTTGCAAATCTAGCTGCTATAGTATCTGACATTGAGGGCTGGGTAAGATTCCCGGCTCATCTCAGCGCATGTTCCGGACCAGCGATGAAGCAGGAGTACGCTAATGACTATCAACACGACAGCAACCTACTACTCGTCCACTCGTATATTAGGCGCTTTTTTACTCGTTCTGGCGACGGCTCCAGCAGCCTTCTCTGCGCCATTGGTCACGATTAATTCAAAAACATTCGATCTCGCTCAATTCACAGGTGCGTCGGTTACTTATCGAGCCGATGGTTCGGTGACGTTTGATGGCAAACTCTGGGACAACGAAGTGGGAGTCGATCTCTTGACGCTCGGGGAATTAGCGGCCGGTCAGTTCGGCAGCGACCCCGGCGATCAGGTCTCTTTGAACGATCGGAACACGCCTGACTGGCTGCAGCTGAACTATGGCTCCGGACAGACACTCGTTGCAGGCGCCACCGAGTTTGTGGTTTTCGAAATCACCAGCTCCTCCAGTGGTGTCGATCTCGAAGGCTTAAGCTGGAAGATTGGCTTCAACGGCGCGCCCCCTGTCGCAGTCAGTGCACTCGAAGTGTCTCACTTCCCGGGACCTAATGGCGTCGAGGACACGAACATGGGCGTCTTCGATTTGCTCGACTATGGTTTCAACCTCGGTGATTCGCTCAACACGGTTTACATCGAGAACATTGATTCTGGCAGCGGCACCTCCGACCCCGATTTCATCTTCGCGGGCCTTACCGCCATTCCAGAACCGACTTCGCTGACGCTGCTATTCGGCATAGGAGCTGGGGTGTTTCTAAGCCTGCGACGGCGCCAATAGGGTTTGAATCGCCAAACTTGCTCGATACTTAAGGGCTTTGTGTATGCCACGAGGAAACTCGCTGCGTGGTGTACGGCAGCCCGCGCGAGTTCTTCAGCCAAGGCGCGGCGTTATGTACAATCGGCCCTCGATCAGCGAGCCCTGTTCTGGCGAGTAGCACCACTCTCTGTCACCTCGGCGCACGCGGTCGAGAAATCGTCTACAGCAACCGCGGCGGCAGCTTGGGGTCGAGCACTTTACGGGCGCTCTCGACGCCGCTGACTGGCAGGTTGGCTGGTTCCAGCAGGCCAAGTTGCACTAGCACCGAGGCTTGGTCCCAGTAGATGTGCTCATGCACAACCTTATTGTCAGCCATCTTGATGATCACCACCACCGCGACCTCAACGCGTCGACCGGTAGGGGCAACTCCCGGCAGCATCCATTCGATTTCGGTCGTGTGCGTGAATCGAATTACGAGTTCATCAACAATTTGATTGGCGTCGATCGTACGCGACACGTCGATCATCTCGACATCGGGTGGAAAAAACTTGCCGACCAGGTGGTTTTCGTAAAACGCCCGTGTTCCGTCGTAGCCGACGCCCCCCATCAACGTTGGCACATGGTTCACGTGCGGCTCGCCCACCATCGTCGCCATCGTGCTTTCCAAATCCCCGGCCAACTCCGCGGCCACATGCTGGTCGAAGGCGTCCGACATCGCCTGTTGTGCTGGAGTGAGGCTGCTCATTTCCCCGGTTCCTTTCTTTGTTGGCTAAGAAACTACGGGCACTAGTGTTTCCCAAACCAGGCAAACTTACAAGCAGCGCTAAGGAGGTAGGAACAGGTGCCACCGCCCAAACCCCGAGAGTGGGCCAAGGCAACCAAAGCGGCCACGCTGCTGATGGAAGATCAGATCCGCAGGCCGTGAGAAGTTTGAGCAACTTGCGAGGTGAAGCGGCAGTTTCTAAGTCGAGTCGGTCAAAGCCCCGTCGAACTTTCCACCGTCAGTCGCACCCCGCAGTCATTCGTAGGATGGTGTGCTCGCACCCATCTCTTCGTTTCGCCTGCCAAAGCTGGGTGAACCTGTCGGTGGACGAAGCGATCAATTGCGATACGATATGCCGACAGAACCACCCATCCTACCGACTTCAAAGTCGAGCCGAAAAACCACCCGGCGTTGTCAGATGGCCGGTCGGACGATTTCATCGTGGGTCGACCACTTAACGTCGCGGATGCCCTCATGTGAGCCGAGCACAGCATCAAAGCGACTGCGGAGCAAGTCGATTCGCTCCACAGTTGATACTTTCTTGAACCATCGGCGTACCTGTTCGGAGTGCGGCTCGATAAAGCAGAGGAATTGATTTGTAGACTCCTCGAAATTTCCTACGCCTATCCACAGCTCGAAATCTTCGTGTGCTATCGGGACCACCCATCCCCAATCCTCACAGCGCAATTCCTCAACCGGTTCGCCCTGCTCGCGGAGACCTGTCGCGACGAACTCGGCTAAGCGTTTGCCGAAGCGGCCCGGATTTACCTGCTCAAACTCGGTTTCGTAGGGCGGGAAGGCCGTCGAAATAAACTCAACATGCGTCAGCATAATCTCGCCTCGGTTTCGCTTAATTTGAGACTCAGCGCTACCTCACCTCATAGTGCTTCTGCCCCCAAAAAGCTTAGCTTATCATTTCAGGGAATGCAGATTAGCGGCTCTGATGCGGGACGCGACTGTGTCATCCGTGTTCTGCTAAGACGCCGGGTGCCACTGCTGAGCAAGCCAGCAGCGAGATTTGCCAGACAGGTTCGCCGGCAAGTTCAGTCCTTGGCAACTCCGATGCTACAACCTGTGACAGTTTGATTGCGGAATCGGGGACGTAGTCGGAATCAACATGGAGGCCCGTTCCAGGGTTTGCACTGCTGGGCAAGCCAGCAGTGCTATTTGACATCTACGTTTGCCACGAGATTAGTTCGCGGGCAGGGCCGACATTACAAGCTACTAAGAGAACGGGGAAAAGTAACTGGGATTCAAATCGAGTCGCTTTGGCTACTTGCCACAGAGTTCGCACTGCTGGACTAGCCAGCAGTGGCACCCGGAACACTGAGGGAGAATGCGGCATTCGGCAAGGTCTCTGTGACTTCGGTGTGCTCGGTAGCAGCCGTTATCCAAGTGTCGCCTATCTTCCGACTTGCCCGCGATGGCTTGAACAGGGATGATGCTTACCGACAGCCTTTATAGTCCTCGAACGATAGCGAGCGAGATTCATGGGTAAGCGAATCCTGTTAGGCGTACTGGGCGTTGTGTTTGGAATCGTGGCCGGCATGATCTTCATGATGTTCCTGCACTGGGCGACCACCTTCGTCTATCCGCTCCCCGAGGGAGTCGACTTTATGAGCCAAGAGCCCGAGGATCAGGAACGTTTTAAGGAGTGGGCCGCCACACTGCCAACAGGTGCCTTTCTATTGGCCACCGTCTGCCATGGGCTCGGCTGTTTGGCAGGCGCAGTGGTGGCGATGCTCGTGGCCGGTCGCCGCTCGCTGATACCGGCGCTCGTGGTCGGAGTTTTCTTTACGGCTTGCGGAGTCATGAACCTCTCGGCCGTGCCCCACCCAGCCTGGTTTGCTTACGTCGACTTGCCCGTGTACCTCATTCTCGCCTTGGTGGCCGGCGTGCTGCTGAAGCGGCAGGGTGACACGGCGCCGGCTGATGCCTAGAGCCAGATTCAGAATCCCTCTCCCCCGAGGGGAGAGGCTAGGAGAGGGGTTGAATTGCCAGGCGGTTTGGACCCTCCCCACTGTATTTCAGAAATGTAGGCCTCCCTGCAAGGGAGGGGGATTCATGAGGCCGCCTCTGAAGCCGATGCATTGAATCTTTGGTGGAGAGCGGCGGCGTGATGACCGCGGGTTCAAGATTTCCGTGGAATTTGGCCACCTGAAATGCGAAAATACGTGTGCACATTGGTGCATGCATTCTTTGACAATCGGGTTCAGCGTTTTGAAGACCATTGCGGTAGCGTTGCGCGCTCGGCGCTCGCTTGTGTAGGAGGCGTCTCCGACGGCGATCTACACAACTTTCCCCTGCTCCCAACGCGATTAGTCCCCCAGATCGCCGTCGGAGACGCCTCCTACAGTTGGCGATTATTTCCGTTTCGCGGCAGGCGCGCCGGGCAAAAAGTGGGCCTAGGCGGTGGGAGTTTTTTCCCTGGCAGCGCGCAAATGTTACGAGAATTTCCCTCTGAGACGGGCGACCGGTGGGAAAATATTCGCCGGAGGCGCGGGGAAGAAATGGGGCGGTATTTCCCAATATTCAAGGAGTTTTTTCCCCTCGAAGGTAGCCGCGACACGGCAGGAGTAGGCTCTGGAGCACAGGGCCTGGGAAAAAAAGGCGGAGTTTTTTCCCAGAAATGCGTTTTCACGGTTGGGAGCAAAAACTGCGCGGCCGCAGGATCGGTTCGCGGGCGATCGTTGGTTGGCGGGGCAGATTGGGGTCAGCTCAAGAAGAATTTTCCCGATTCAAGCAACGTTGTGTAGCGATCTTTACACCGAAGGTGTTGTACTCCGTAGCCCAGGGTCGCGACAGCGCACCCTGGGTAGCGGATCCCACACAGACTTTTATCCTGAAGGGATTACACACAACCGCTAAGGGATGCTTCGGACGAGTATAATCCCTACGGGATAAGGTGTTTTTAGCGGATTCCAACCCAGGGTGCGCCGCTTCGCGACGACCCTGGGCTTTGGGGTTTAACACCTTCGGCGTAGGTAAGCAGTGAAGCTATTCTCAAACGATAGCTTAGCGACGCGAACGCTTGTTGCGGCTGGCGACCTTGGCTCGCTTTTTCTTCGCTTGTTGCTGCGCCTTGCGCTTCGCTTCACGCTGGATTTTGCGATTCACGACCGAGGTGATCCGCGAGTCGTTCACAACGAACAGTTGCGGATCGTCGATCACGAACGGCGTCGACCAGCTTTTGCCATCGTCGCGGTTGCAAGCATCGAAGAAGAACGTCCGAAACCGTTGGGCACTGTAGCTGTAAGGGAATTGCGACGTGAGGTGATCGGCGGCGGTGAGGTTTTGGACGCCCGGCTTGGCGTAGTAGTGAATCTGCCCGTCGCCGGTCATCGACATGCCCAGCGTCCACCAGCCAAACTCTTCGAGGGCGATTTCCTTGTAGCGAACGTCTTGCCCTCGACGGTTGCCACGGACGGTGATGAAGGCCGAATCGGCTTCGTTTTTGCGGTCGTTCTTGCTGCGAAAATGAATCCACAACCCGGGCCAATAGGGCTCGGCTTTGGTTTCGGAACGCGAACCGAAGAAGCCGGCGGAAACTTGCTCGGTGGTGACGGTCGACGCACTGATGCGGAAGCCAAAGTGCGGGCCGGAACGGTTTTCCCACTCATCGGCCGAGGGCAGGTAGACACGGGCGACGACGCTGGGAATCTCGGAAGGAGAGATCGTACCAACGCGCGAGATGCAATTGGCAATCAGATCGTCTTGCTGGGTGTCGTACATATGGCGACCAGGAATGCCGGAATTCAAAGTTCGCATTAGCAGAGAGTAGTTACTGCCGGCCAATCCGCCAGCGGGAGTCGGCACGACCTGCATTTGGTCGGGCTGACCGCGCTCGGGGCCTTCGATCCAACGATCGTTCAGCGAGCGACCGGTCGGCGAACGCAAGCGGCTATCCTGTTCGCGAGAACTTTTGGGGAAGTTGTGCTTGAAGTCCCAACTGGTGTCTTCAAAGTCGTCGCCGACGTATTCGATGTGCGTGCCCGTACCGGGCACCACCGGCCGCGCCGCATCGGCTGAATGTGATAGCGTTAGAACAACAGCGGAAGCAACCAGATAGCTAGCAAAGCGATAGAAGGAGTGGTTCATGGCCGGGTCTCGTGGGGAGCGCGGTGGGGATTAATGGAGGGAAATTTGGCACCTGGGGCGCACGAAAAGAATATCGGCCCGCAGAATCCGACTCTGCCGGTCGGGCCGTTTCAGCCGCTAAAGATTGCCTGAGCGGAAGAGTCGAGGGTCCAGAGTCTAGAGCCAGAAGGGGCGTTGCCAAGTTCTGGCTCTAGACCCTCGACATCTGGACTCTCGACCAGTTCAGATTCCGAACTGGCGCAGCACGATGTCGGCCACGTCGGTATCGGCAAGAGGTTGCTCGACGAACACGCCGCGGGAACTGCTCAGCAGCACGCCCCGCTGGGCGGGGTCGATTGGCGGTGCGCCGTGGGAGCCTTGGACTAGAGTGGCGTCGAGAGGGATGCCTTTCGCGGCCGGGTCCCAGAACATTTCCACGGGGTCGTAACCGGGCTTACGATGGATGTCGACCGTGCGGGCGAAGCCGGGGGCGCGGGCGTCGTCGAGCCACCAGTAATAAGCCTGCCAGCTGTTGGGTTCGGAGACGACGACCAGGTCGCCACTGCGAGGATGCGCGAGGTCGTACTTGGCAAGTTCCCCGTGAGTGAGCACCTCCGCAATGCCTGGCTGCGTGGCGAGTGCCTGGCGAGCGCCGTCGATTTGGGCGGGGTCGGAGTCGCGAACGAAGACGTGCGACATTTGATGATCGGCCATGGCCCATGCGATGCTGGCCTCGAGGTCGAGATGCTCGCCGTCGGCCTGCTCGCTAACGGCGAGCAAGCCTGCATCGCGGAGTGTGCGATTGGGGTAGCTGACGTGATCGACGGGAGTAATGACATATTCGCTAGCCACGAGCCACAACACGGAGGCACCTGCATACGTTGCGCTAAAGCCGTCAACCAGTTTGCCAATCTCGGCATCCAAGTCGACGGTCGCCTGCTCGGCGGCCTCGGAGTCGGGGCCGAACTTCTGCCCGGCGTAATCGAGGTGTTGTAGATAGAGATAAAACAGATTGGGTTTATGCTGCTGGGCAGCGCGTAGGGCCGAGTCGACGATCCAGGCGGTCGATTTGATGTTCGCCATCGGCCCCCAGAAGTGTTGCAACGGAAAGTGGCCCAGTTCGTCGAGCACGTCGGCGTAGAAGCCCTCGGGTTTCGAGTAGCACCAGAGTGACTCGCTGCCGTCGGGGTTGTGAATCGGTGCCGGAGTGCAGACGTAATCGGCTCCGCACTCCTTGCTGTGCAGCGGAAACCACACCGCGGCAGTTAGCGACGGGTCGTGCTCGTGCATGATGTCCCAGAGCTGCGGGCGAAGAATACAATCATTCGCCGAGGTCCACATTTCGACTTTCCGCTGCTCGCGCCAATAAAAGCCGTTGGCTACAACGCCGTGCTGCGCAGGCGTCACGCCGGTGGTCATATTCGCCTGCACGGGGCATGTCACCGCTGGAAACCCCGCGACCAGCTCGGTCGAATCACCACCTTCGACCAAGGCCCGCAGACGAGGCATGCGCTGTAAATCAGAATTCTGCAATCCAGGAACCGACAACAAGACAACATGCTCGGACATTTGAAGATTCTTCTGTGGAAGGTGGGAGGTTATTCGACGGCTGCGATCATCGGCGCGAGGAACGCGTGGGCTTGTTTGGCTGCGGCGGGCCCTTGGTGGCTGTGCCGACTAAGCTCGACGTGCAGCCCGCCAGCATACCCGACTTCATGCAGCGCCGCGATGACTGGAGGAAAGTCGATTTCGCCTTCGCCAAACATCAGGTGCTCATGCACACCGGTCTCCATGTCCTCAATATGTACGTTGACTAGCGATTCGCCCCAGCGGCGAATGACGTCGGCAATTGGCACCTCGCCCAGACAGTGCAGGTGGCCGATGTCGAGTGTCAACTTGAGGTTGGGAGAATCGACCGCGTCGACGAGTTCGGCGAAGCTGGCCATCGTGTCGATGAGCATTCCCGGTTCCGGCTCGAAGCCTAGCACAATGTTCTTTCGCTCGGCGTAGTCGAGCACGTGGCTTAGCCCCTCGACTAACCGGGCAATTGCCTTGTCACGGGGAATTGAGTCGTGCAGAATTCCCGACCAGAGCGAGACGCAGTCGCTCTCAAGTGCAGCCGCAAGGTCGATGGCATGACGCAGAAACTCAATCCGCCGTGGCCGGCCGGCACTTTTGGGCGAGACCAATGTCGGTTCATGCTTGTGTAGTGGGTCCAAGAGAAAGCGCGCACCGGTTTCAATCACCGAACGCATACCAAGCTCTTGGAGCAATTCACGGGCCTCTTGTACTTGCTGCTCGAAACCTGCGTCGTAGGGATTGAGCGTGGCGAAGTCGATTGTGATCGCGACGCTCTTGTAGCCGAGCGAATCCAACAGTCGGATTGCCGTCGGCAAACTGTGGTGGGCCAGCCCGTTAGTGTTGTATCCGAGTCGCATGGATATCCTCAACTCGGGGCATTATGTCATAGGAGCGAAGCGTGAGGCAATCCAGGTTGGAATGATCAGACTGAGTACAACCAAACCCGCTAAGGGGCCGACCGTACTAGAGACGATCAGAGCATCAAGCAGAATGAATCCCTTGATAATCCTGCCGATGGCACCCCTTAGTGCTTCAGAGGACACGCCCTTGTCCAGCGGGGAGAGAAGTCCCAGCCAAAGAAACAAGTTCAGCGCCACGCAGCTGACCCAAAAGAGTATCTGACTGCCCATCGCTTTGCCGGTTTGAAGAGAAACAAAGAGCGTGGCTACAACGACCATTGCAGCGCCGACGCTATTGTAGAATTTCCAGCCGAAGATATTCTCTTGCTGGGCGAAATAGGTGAGGCCGATTGTATAGCAGGCGATGGCAAGCGCGTACCAGACTGCGTCGGTCTGCCAGGTTGCCGCAGCGCCGTAAGCGCCCAGCATAACGTTCAACAACCTGCAGGCTCCCATCACCCACGGTCCCAACACCGTGGCTTTCAGCCCGGCATCGTAGCCGACGACACATAGCGCCAACCCCGCGGCAACCAGCGTGGGGCGTTCGTTTCCCACCAGATAGCCCGCCCAGCCGCCGGCGAGCACGCCGAGAAACAAGAGTGCCCAGCCGACTCTTGAGGCCGATTGCAGCGCGATCCTCCCCGAAGGTATCGGCCGCTCTGGTCGTTCCGCCGCGTCGAGCTCGGCGTCGAAGGCGTCGTTAAGGACCATTCCCGCAGAGTAGAGAAACGCAGAAGCAGCAATCAGCCATAACAGCGGTCCAAGGGGTTGCCAGCTGCCTTGGACGATCAGAAATCCAGCAATCACGTTCGACACCGCCGTAAAGACATTCCCAATGCGCAGCAACTGCCACCATGCTAAGCACTGTTGCCTTGCGGATGGACTCATGATGCGGCACGCTCGGTCAGGCCGAGGCCCTCTAGCGCCTGGAGCAGAAACTCGCGGGCCTCTCGGGCTGCGTCGTCTGGCGCGTTGATGTAAGGATAGAGCTCCACAGTGAGCCAACCTTCGTAACCGGTGTCGGAGATCGCTTGCAGAGTGGCTGCAAAGTCGATCGCACCTTGGCCTGGGATGAGATGGGCATGTACTCGTGTGTCAGCGATGTCTTCCAAGTGGTAATGCACAGTATGCTCACGCATTTTGGGGATCCAGTCTGGAGGGTCCTCGCTAACGCAGTAGGCATGGCCGACATCAAAATTGAGGCCTACTGCCGAGGAGTCGACACGTTCGGCGAACACGACGTATTGATCAAACCGCTCGATAAGCAGTTCAGGCTCTGGCTCGATCAGCAGGCCAACGCCCAAGTTTTCGGCTAGCTCAACACACGGCATCAGTTCCTCATAGAAAATGTCAGTCGCGGCTTCGCGAGTCTGTCCGGGTGCGAGCAGGCCACCAGGTTCCGTCGTAATGTGCGGCGCGCCCAGGTCGCTAGCCAATTGCAACGACCGTAGCGTGTGTTCGCGGCGGATGGCTCGATAGTGCGGGTCGGGGTCGATCCAGCCTGGGTGCCAATAGGGTTGCCGCGGATCACCAACGGCGTTCATCATAAACGCATTGATGTTGGAAATCGTGAGACCGTGGTCGTCGAGACAGCGGCGAATGGCTTCGCGCTGCTCGGGTAACAACCCCGCAGGCCAGGCGTGAGGCACATCGGCCAGAAGCTCGATTCCCCGATAGCCAATTTCTGCGATCCGGCGGATCGTCTCCTCAACTGTGTGTTGCAAGTAGGCGTTGGAACTAAAGGCGAGTTGCACGCTGTTTATCTCTGATGGCCGTACTGTCGGGCGAGCCGCTATTGTAAATGACGTGGGCTGATTCGGTTACCCCGTCGGCCGGTCTTCAGTCTGACATCTTTCGGCTAGGATAGCGATCTCACGGTCGCCTTGCCGAGTTAGCAAAATGGTGGCGGTCGCTTCGCCCTTCAGCTTCAAGCTCCGTCTTAGCTTTTCCGGGTCTCGCTGGATGCCGCGTTTCTTGATTTCCAGGCGACCGATGCCGAGGCTGCGTAAGTAGTTGGCAAGCGTCTTTTCCCGTAGTGGCATGAGCTCTAGGACTCGGAAACGACTGACTAACCGGTGATCGATCGGTCGATCGGTCGACAGATAGCTTGCGCCGGTAGTGATCGCGCTCATTTCGAGTTCTTCTGCCAAGGCTCCTGTCAGGCCGGCTGCGCGGATAGCGGGGTCAGTGTCGTAGATGTAATCGCAGACCTGAGGCTCAGGATGTGCTGTTAGGGCGGGATCGCCGGCGAAACTGGCAACGGTTAAGGGGGCGTCTTCGTTAATCGCTTTATGAATGATGGTAGCCCGATGTTTGCCTGGTGCGGCTGCGAGTTGACCAAACCAGGCCAGTTGTTGCCGGCACTGCCTGTCTCGCGACACCCACTCGAGTTCAGCCTCGCGTTGCCACAATTCAGGAACCTCTGTTGCTGGAGCAAGTTTCACAACACCTTGGGGTGCTGTAGCGCGCCAGCGCTCGATTACATCGGGCCCGGGCGAATGCCGACGCAATTGGGTCGAGCGGCGACTGTCAACTCGTCGATCCGGGTCGACGTGCCAGCAGTCTTCAGACAGCGGTGTCTGCGAAGAGACATCACCCGTACGAACTTCGCTGCTCTTATCGCCTTGCGCGGTCCGCAGATTTGCTTCAGCCAACAGTGACATTTCGGGGGCGTTGTCCCAACCAACGACTGGACCTCGTCCGGCAAGTGCCAACAAGTCGCCGCCGATGCCTGTGCAGTAGTCGATCAGAGTTAGACCTTCTGGAAAACGACTCGCTTTGTACCGACCGATCCATAGGTCGGTCGCCTGCTGTAGAGCGAGATCTGTGAAGAACATGCGCTCGGCCAACTGGCCGAACTTGGCAACTGCTCGCTTGCGCAGCCTTACCTGCTCGACCGCTAGCCGGGCTCGTTCCATGCCGAATAGTTTGCGTAGGCGGTGCAACTGGCTATGTAGCGGGGCTACGTCGCTAGCGAGTTCGGTGAGTAGCTGCCCTGCCTCGGGGCCGGTCAACCAGGAATAATCGACAAGCTCGCTCAAGATTTCATCCCATTTTCGGCACGACCGGCACTCGTCGTTCCTTTACAAGTCGCGCTGCTTGAAACGTCGAAAAAAGAAAAGGTGGATCATATTTCCAACAAACCCCTAATGTACCGAAGCGCGACTCGCTCCCCCAGACTGACAAGGTTCTTTCCAGCATGTTTCGCCTGTTGATCATATTGGCAGCTGCCGCCGCTGTACCTTATTTGGCCAAGAACGGGGCAAATTTAGATAAGATTCTTCCGGAGGGGCTGAAGTCTGCTCCAGAGGCAGCTACAGGAGGGACAGACGAGAACACAACTCCACTTACCAGCACACCACAACAGCCGGGGGCGGTGCTCTACCCCAATGCTGCTCCTCTGGAAGGGGCGCCTAGGATGTCGTTGCACGACGTATTTCGCTTCGACATTTCTCAGCAGTGGGTCTATCAGCGGTGGGCCCGCAAGTCGACGGCGCTTGCCGAACTCGGCCTGCATGGTATCCGAGTCCCATTAGTGACGGGTACGCAACTGCAAGACCTGGCCGGTTCACTCACCTACTATTTCAGCGAGAGCGGTGTATTGGAGCGAATCACATTCACGGGCCGTACCGGCGACGCTACTCAACTAGTGATGCTAATGACACGGCGATACGGATTGCAGCCGCAGCAGACAGTCGTCGTGGGCGGACAATTGTATCAAGAGCGTTACGAGGAGCACATATTCAGTGAATTGCGCATCCGCCCTGCCCCTGTGTTATGGGCCAACTCGCCGCACGATAGTTTTGCGGCGGAACTTGAGCTTCAGCGCCCTGGCAGCACGACACCCTTGCCAAAGCGCACTTTTCTGGCTGAGTCGCCCCCAACTGAGCTAGACCCAGAGAACGGCTCGCCTAGCGAGACCACTGATAGCGAGGATGCAGCTGATATGACCGCGGACGAGGCTTGGAATACATATTCCCCGCGTAGTCGCGTGCCAAAAGAGCAGGTGGAGAATCTCGACCGCCGCGGTCGCTTCTGGTAATCCGGCAGATCCGTTATCTTGGCGGCATGAGTGTCGAGGAATTTAGTGTCGAGTTTTGCGCTGCACCCGATCGAGCGGATGCGTTGCGCCTCTTGCACTCAGGGCTCTCTCCTGATCAGCAGACGGCCCTGCCGACGGTGCTCAATGCGGTACATGCGATGGGTGAAACTGAATACCCAGGTTTACTCGTCGCCAGGAATTCTGAAACTCTTCTTGGTACCGTGTGGGTGCAACTCGCGCCGGGAAGCTCAGCGATCGTGTGGCCACCCGCGATTGGGGGCGTTGCTTCTGCCGAGTTGATGCGGGCTGCCGCCAAGTTTCTCGACGACAAGCGAGTCTCTCTGGCACAAGTGCTGGTTAGCCCCGACGCACCGCAAGATCCACAACTGCTTGCCGCTGGAGAATTTCATCGGCTGGTCGAGCTTCGGTATCTCAAGGTCGAAAGGGATCTTCTTCCCGAAAAATTGTCAGTCAATAAGCTGAATTTCATATCTGCCGCCTGTGACGAGCCAGAACGCCTAGGCCGGCTGATAATGAAGACCTACGAGCAGACCCTCGATTGCCCACAACTCAATGGCCTGCGTGACGCGGCAGATATCCTGAAAGGGTACCAGGCACAGGGCGAGTTTTCGGCTGACCGTTGGTTTTTCGTCCAGCAGGATGACAACGATGTTGGCGTGCTGATTCTCACTATCCATCCCGATCGCGGGACTTGGGAACTGGTCTACATGGGTGTTGTACCCGAGTCGCGCGGCAAAAGGTTTGGCGAGGAAATTGTGAAATTCGCTATCTCCCAGGCATCTGCCGGCGGTGCGAGTCGACTTGTCTTAGCGGTCGACCAATCTAACGCGCCTGCGTTGGACATGTATCGTGCGGCGGGGTTTGTCGGCTGGGATAGTCGTATCGTTTACGCCCGACTAAAGAAGCAGGATTCAGCGAGATCGTAAACTTACGTTCAGTATCTACAAGATGCTGTATTGAGAAGCTGCGGCGCTGCTCTATAAATTCCGAGAGTCGACGAACTTCGCATTTTTTCAGCTTCTTGTGACGGAATCGCTCACCGCCGAAAGAGCAAGACAGTTTATCCACACCGCGTTGTGAAGCTTGCAAAAAAATTTCTAACCGTTTTCGTCTCGCTGGCTTCGAATTTCCCGTGGGCTTTGGAGATTTGTGATCGAGACGAGGTTCGAGGACAAGTCAAGGGGTAGCTTCCGTGTGCTAGCGTTCGTAGAATCGGCCCCCGACAGTGAAAGCTGACACGATTAGATTTAGGGCACCAACAACAGGGCTCTTTCGGGTTTTGTTGATTTTTTCCGCGTGACACTAGCTATGCAGACTGCCACAGCGGCAGTGCGGACGACCGGGAAGATCGTCAGCCGACCGCTCGCCTTACGCGTCTGCCAATTGGGCGGTAGCGTCACGCGGCATAGAGCACTCAGGAAGTAGTCATGGAAGGTCTGGACAGGCTGTCCGCATTGCGAAATGAGCTCGCCAGTCGATTGGGCAACCAGCGATTTGAGCTGCTAATAGGGACTCATACCTCATTGAAGTGTATTGCTGGAAAACTGCTTGTGGGCAGCCCTTCTCAGTTTCAGCTACAGTGGCTACGCCGCCGGCTGCATGATACGCTCAAGAACAGCTGCCAAGCGGTATGGGGTGAGGGGCTAGCGGTTGAGTACCATGTCGATGAGACTGTCGTAGACCCATCCTCAGTCGAGAATCAGTCAGAAAGCGTCGCCACAGTTGAAGTTGCCCAACCTGAGGCATCGCGCCCAATGTCTACTATCTCTGACGGAGCAAAGAAGAATAGTCGGGAGTCTGCTGCCGGGAAGACTGATAATGGGCAGCAATTGAATCGAATTCCAAGGGTGGTATCAGTCTTCGAGAACTTCGTGGTGGGCAACGGAAACGAGTTGGCCTACCGTACGGCCCAGTCCGTTGCGGGGCAGTTGGGGCATTACGGACCTCTGTTGTTGTTCGGCCCACCGGGCGTCGGCAAAACTCATTTACAATATGCCATTCTCAACCAGCTTCGGAAAGCGGGTTCGCAGATTCGCGCTCTGCGACTGACCGCTGAACAGTTTACAGCAGAATTCCTTGGCGCACTCGACCGCCGTGTTCTTCCTGGTTTTCGCCACAAGTATCGCTCGGTCGACGTCCTACTGGTCGACGACATCCAATTTCTGGCCGGTAAAAAAGCGACACTGGACGAATTGCTATACACGATCGATACGCTCCATGAACGGGGCCGACAAGTCGTGCTCACCTGCGATCGCAGCCCAGGTGATCTAAAGTCGGTCAGCGATGAAATGGTCTCGCGGATCTCGGGTGGCTTGGCCATTCCCATGTTGTCCCCCGATTACGCGACCCGTATCGGCTTAGTACGGCAATTTTCCTCTCGATTGCGGGTTGCTGGTCTGGGAGAATTTGATGAGGAGACTGTGGCGATCATTGCGACGCAGATCGCCGGAAGTGCCCGACAGCTGCAAGGGGCTATTAATCGCCTGGTGGCCACTTGTCAGGCCCACGGCCGACCTGTGACCGCCAGCTTGGCCCGATCGACGATGATCGAGTACGTGCAGCAGAACACTCCTGTTGTGAGGCTAGCGGACATTCATCGGGCAGTTTGCGAAGTCTTTGGCGTCGAGGCTGGTAGTCTCAAGAGTCAGCGTAAATCGCGTAGCGTTGCTGCGCCTCGGATGCTGGCGATGTGGCTCGCGCGCAAACATACTCGCGCTGCGCTAGGCGAAATCGGCGAGTATTTCGGCCGCCGCAGCCACTCGACGGTCATCTCTGCCCATCGCAAAATCGAAGGCTTGGTCAGCAAGGGCGGAGAAATCAGCGTCTCCGACCGCTCCTGCCATGTCGAGGAAGCAATCCGCCAAGTCGAGCAGGCACTTCGCACCGCGTAGTTGAGGCAGGGGTAGAATTCTCGCTTGTTCCTACTCTTGCTCAACTGTTTCGTCCTCTTCGCTAACGCCCATGTCAAGCTGGCGCATTTTGCGGTAGAGATTTGAGCGATGTAACCCCAGTCGCTTCGCCGTCTGGCTCATGTTACCTTTTGCCAGATCGATCATCTGACGGATATAGCGCTGTTGAAATTCCTTAGTGGCTTCGCTAAGAGTACACGCGCCCTCCAGGCAACTCGGCTCCGCGCCGGTGTCGATGAACGCCAAGTCCTCCGTTTCGATTCGATCACCACTAGATAGATAAGCGAGTCGCTCCGCGAGATTGCGCAATTCTCGAACGTTCCCTGGCCAAGAGTGAGCCACTAGCTGTTTGCTCGCAGCCGCTGAAAGCTTAGGAGTTGCTCTTCCCATGTTTTGGCAAAATGTCTGCAAGAAATGTTGAGCCAGCAAGAGTATGTCATCTCCCCGTTCTCGTAGCGGAGGCAACTCCAGACTTACCACGTTGAGTCGGAAGTAGAGGTCTTCGCGAAACCTCTTCTCGCGGACCATCTTGGCTAGGTCCTGGTTGGTCGCGGCAATGATGCGCACCTCGGTGTGAATCGTCGTCGAACCGCCGACGCGAACCACAGTTTTTTCCTCCAGCACGCGTAGCAATTTAGCTTGGCCACCGGGACTCAGGTCTCCGATTTCGTCCAGAAATAGCGTTCCACCAGAGGCCAGTTCGAATTTGCCGGCACGCGCTTGGTGGGCGTCAGTAAAGGCGCCTTTTTCGTGGCCGAATAGCTCACTTTCTAATAGTGTCTCGCTCAGCGCTGCGCAATTCACAGCAATAAAGGGCTGGTCTCGACGGCGACTGAGGTAGTGGAGTGAGCGTGCAACGACTTCTTTGCCCGTGCCATTTTCACCCAGGATTAAGATCGCCAGATCGGTGTCGGCAATTCGTTGGGTAGTGGAGCGAACCGCTTCGATTGCCGGACTCTCACCGATCATCTGAACGCCTTCCGCGGCTTCTTCGATTAAGAGCTGATGTTTGTTTAGTAGTTCCTCAACCTGCTTCGTATTTTCTAGGGCGACCGCCGCGTGGGTTGCCAGTTCTAGTAGGCCGCGCTGATCTTCCTCGGTAAATCGACCATCTCGCTTGTTGAGCACTTCAAACGCACCCAGCAATTTGCCAGAGGGTGAGCAGAGTGGCACGCAGAGTAGGGTCTTAGTGTGATAACCAGTTTCCCTGTCGATAGCGCGCGAAATCTGGTCCTCGTCTAGCCCATCGCCCACCCGGCGCGGCTCGCCCGTTTGGATCACCTGTCCCACAATGCCGGTGTCGTCGGGGATCCTTAGCTCATCGTCCTTCAGTCCTAGAGCTGGTCGACCAACGAGCGACTTATTGGCTTTGTCCCACAAGAAAATGCTAGCTCGATCAGCAGACAGCAACTCGGTTGCTGTTTCTGCCATGGCCTGTAGTAAGGCCTCCATGCAGTTCGTCTGACTCCAAGCCTGAGTGATCTCAAGGATTCGTTCCAGCCGTCGGATCCGGCGCTCCCGCTGCTGTTGGGTTTGCACGTTTACCAATGCGTCCGAAAGTGCATCTTGCGCCTGCTGCAAATCCTCGGCAGACACTGGACCGCGTACCGCGAGGGCATGAGATTCAGACAATGGGATGGCCCACCAATCATCTTGCGCTTGCAAATTGCCCTGATCCAATGCAGCAGCTGCCAAGCTAGTTGGAACATGTTCTGGCAGGCAGCCACTACAGCCGACGATCTGCCAGTCAGGTGGCGTCGCGCGCGCTACGGCTGCAGCTTCCGCGCCTAAGTACCCGCGAACTTCAGGTAGGATCTGATCGATGAATTTCGTGTCTTGATCGCAACGACCAGCGCTGGCGAGCAAACATTGAACGAAATGCTGCCAAGTAGCTGTAACGGACATGATAGTGCCTCAGTCAGAGGTGTTATCAGATAGTCAGATATTCAAAGTATATAAATCTATTAGACATCATCTATTGTACTCTATGTGAATCTAAAAGACAACACTATATGATATCACTTTGACTGATATTTTGAGCTACAGTCATCCCATATTGGACATTTAAGAGCATTTCTTGACGGCAAACATGGCCATATCGGGGCCTGATGGACTACCCAATTAGCTCGCTGATGTCCAGCAGGTGGTCGAACGCTGAGGACACCCTTCCGGAAGCGCCTCCCAGAGTGTTATGTTGCGAGGCTCTGCTAGGAACTGAAATCTGTCGGATTCAGGAGTTTTCAATGGGAATGTTTGACGGAAAAAAAGGGCTGATCACTGGGGTTTTCAACAAGCAATCGATCGCTTGGGCGATCGCTGATCTGATCATGAGTGAAGGGGGAGTGTGCGGCTATTCCTATATGCCTGATAAGCCGGACGATGCACGCCAGAAGAATCTGAACCGGCTTACCAAGCTCACCGATGGCAATCCCCAAGTAAAATTTCTTCAGCCGATGGACATCACCAATGATGACCAGATTTCTGAGGTCATGAACCGCTCTCGCGACGAGCTCGGCCAGATTGATTTTTTATTGCACTCGATCGCATTCGCATTGCCTGAGGATCTGAAGGGAGACACGATTGCCACTAGCCGCGAGGGATTCAAGCTGGCGATGGAGATCAGCGCTTACAGCTTGATCGCCCTGGCAAACGCCGCTCAACCAGTGCTCAGCGATGGTGCCAGCGTGCTTGCGCTGACATACTTCGGCGGGGAAAAGGCGGTTCCAGGATACAACGTGATGGGTGTTTGCAAGGCGGCTCTGGACTCGATTGTTAAGTATCTTGCGTTTGATTTGGGCCCGCGGGGGATTCGCGTAAACGCGCTCAGTGCAGGTCCGCTACAGACGATTTCCGGTCGTGGAGCAGGCGTGGAAGAGATGCTCGGTTTGTACGAAGCAATCGCTCCGCTCGGTCGGAATATCACCCATGACGAAGCCGGCAAGAGTGGAGCATTCTTGCTCTCCGAGATGTCCTCAGGCATTACAGGCGAGATCATGCACCTCGATGGCGGTTACAACGCGATGGGCTCACCCGGTAGGTTGCTCGACCGGATCAAGGAGGCCCAAACTGGCTGAGCTAACTCTACGCTAGCTGCAGCTAGCACAAGGCGATCTGCCAGCATCGAATCGCTCTAGGTGATTTCCCCAGTTGGTTGGTAAATTCTGCAACCCATTTTGGAGACAACCGCTAGGCGGAGATCCCCTCAAAGCCAAGAACCGTTCGAGAAAGCATGGTTTATTGGCAAGCTCCTACAGTAGCCATGGATTTTTTGGCCTGAAGTTTGCTCCACATGGTGACCAGTAACGCGGCCCGCAAGGATTGCTGCCGCGTCAGGACACGGATTCGTCCTTCAACGAAAAAGGTTAGAGCATGGAAGCTCGACTTCGCACCGCAGGTGCCGCGCTTGTTCTCTCGGCACTCATTTGCACACCACTTTTAGCGGCTGGCTATCGCACTGCCAATTTTACAGTCGACGCGCCGACGCCGAAGCTTGCCCAATCGATTGGTGATATGGCCGAGCACTGGCGGCGTGAATTGGCCATCGAGTGGTTGGGCCAAGAGCTTCCAAAATGGTCGCGCCCCTGCCCTATCAAAGCAAAGCTCAAACCAGGATTGGCCGGCGGGGCGACAAGTTTCGTGTTCGACCAGGGTGAGGTTTTCGGCTGGCGGATGGACATCCAAGGATCTTCAGAGAGAATCCTGGATTCAGTGCTCCCCCACGAAGTAATGCACACAATATTCGCCAGCCACTTTCGCCAGCCGCTTCCTCGCTGGGCCGATGAGGGGGCGTGTACCACTGTCGAGCATCGTAGCGAGATCTCGAAGCAGGAGACGATGTTGATCGATTTCCTCAAGACTCGCCAGGGGATACCGTTTGATGCGATGTTCGCGATGCGAGAATATCCGCAAAATGTGATGCCGCTTTACGCTCAAGGTCATTCACTAGCGAAATACTTAATTTCAAAGTATGGCAAGCACGAGTTCATTGCGTTTCTGGCTGACGGATTGGAAAACGACGATTGGCCACAGGCCGTTCAGAAACATTATGGTCACCGTCATTTGCTGTCGCTTCAGAATTCATGGATGGATTGGATCCGCCAGGGGCGACCAGAACTGACTCCGCCGCAGAACAACGTGTTGGTTGCGTCGAACTCCGCACCGTTGCGGCCGATCCCAGCTCCAATTGTTCGAGGCCAGGATCCTGATGCCGGTTCAGACTCTGGAACTGCCAGCAATTCGCAGATTGCTCCGACCCCCGGCACAGCTCACGATTGGCCAAGTGAAAACACCCGCACTGGAAGCGTGTATGATGCCTCAAAGAGTAAGGGGACAATATTGCGCTAGTCGGCGATCAACGAGCCATCAGTGCTTGTCATCTTTTGTAGCCCAGTTAGGATCCTACTGTCCGGCCGCACCAAAGAAATAACTGGTGACGTGGTAGAAAACAGGTGCTGCGAAGCAAAGGGCGTCGATTCGGCGAAGTACTCCGCCTTGGCTTTCGAATGGCGTGCTGGAACCAACCTCTCCTCGATCGAGTTTAATGGCAGCCATGGTGAGTGCCCCGGCCGAGGCCATCAAAGCGATTAATACTGACATCACGCCTGCTTGCCACCAATGTGGAAACGGTGTGGCCCAGTAGAGCGTGATCCCGGCAACCGCCGTGGCCGCCCCTCCCGCAAGCACGCCTTCCCAAGTGCGCATCGCGTCAATCGATTCGGCGATCACGTGTTTGCCAAACAAGCGTCCACAGATGAACTGCAAAAGCTCGCTGAAGAGTACTATCGTGACAAAGAACAGCAGCATTCGCGCCCCGGCTGCTGTATCCTCAGGGGCAACACCCTTGCACTTAAGGAACATCAATGCTGGGGCGAAGCTCAAGCAGTAGACACAAACTAGGAGCCCAAATTGAATCTTGGCAACTCGTTCAAGAAACCGAGTCACATCGCCTGAAACGGCCACCCGGGCAGCGATGAACAAGAAGGCATAGACTGGTATGAGAATACTGTAAAAGGCGTAGTTCTCGCTGGCGACTAACACAAACTGCATCGGAGTAAAGAAGAAGAAGACCCAGAACAGTGCGCGATGGTCGCCCATTCGCGTCGGCGTGAGGGTGATGAATTCTCTTAGAGCCCAGAAAGAAAGTAGACCAAACAGGATGACTGTTAGCGTAGGAGAGAAAAACGCTACACCCATCAGCACGCTCGAGGCCCACCATGCCTGTACGCGGCTGTTAAACGATGAAACCGACCTTTCATCAAGCCGCAACGACTCTTGCCGGGTGAGCCACTGACCTACCAACGTCGCCGCCGCCAACAGCGCTAGCACGGTCGCTAGTAACGCCCAGTCTTTGTACTCAGAGATCATCTTCAGCTATCCTTAAGGTTAACGACAGCTTGGCGGGCACGTGTGAGAAATTCCATTTTGGGCTCGCCTGCTTCTAACCATATCGGCGGGCCGAAAGTAATGGACGACAGTAGTGGGACGGGCAGCACTTCTCCTCTGGGGAGTATTCGGTTCATGTTGTTAATGTAGACAGGAATCAGTTCTAGCTCAGGGCGCTTCTTGCTGAGATAATACAATCCGCTCTTGAATTCACCTATCCCTTCTCCGTGAGTGCGACCACCCTCGGGGAACAGAATTAATGAGTGGGTGCTGCCAATCTCTCGGAGCATCATGTCGACTGGGCTTTGATGAACTTTGATCTCTTTTCGATCAATTAGCATCGCGTTGAATACACTCGCCACGTGTCGGCGGATTGGTCCGCTACTCCAATAGTCCTTCGCGGCGATCGGCCGGGTAAGGTGGCGCATTTCCGTTGGCAAGGCCGACCAGACCAACACGACGTCCAGATGGCTCGTGTGGTTAGCAAAATAAACCCGCTGGCAGGTGTCGGGTTGGGACTCGACCCAACGCACACTCACGCCGCTGATAAATCGCGCGGTCCAGGTAAGTAGTGTCTCGGTTATCATTCAATCTGAGTATCGGCGGGGAAGCGACATTTATGAGGGATCTGGGATGAGGGAACTGGCAGGGGAGCGGAAATCAACCCGCTCGTACTGGCGACGTATGTATGCACAAGAGAACAGCCGCTCAGATGGCTCCCCCCTACTATCTTCCATAGTATCCACCCTAGTGGGCGTGCGGAAGAGACGATGGCTGGTAGCCCGATACTCTGCACCAACTATCTTAATTCGTACCGAGCTTTGCTCTTGAATCTGGCCAGGACCGGGAAACTAGTGATGGTTGGTGGGCGGTCGACTTATCGTCGAACAATCGTGTAAGTAGCGACTCGTAGTCCTGAACCATAGCAGTGAGTGACCTTGTTTCAATGACAAACTGCCGACCCTGGAACCCCATTTGTTCGCGAAGCGACGGGTTGTTAAGTAATTTCAGAGCAGCATTTACGTAGCCATCGAGATCACCCGCCGCGAATAGAAAACCAGTTTCACCATGGATGACAGTTTCCGGTACTGAGCCGACCTCGGCCGATACGACAGGCACACTACAGCTAAGGGCTTCGAGGATCGAAACTGGGCTCGCCTCGTTGTGAGATGTGAGAGCCAACATGTCGATCGCACCCAGCAGAACGGGGATGTCGGAACGAGAACCGAGCAAGTGAACCTGCTTCGAGATGCAAAGTGTCGTGGCCAGTCGTTCAATTTTGTCTCGTTCTGGACCGTCGCCTATGACAAGAAATTGCGAATCTGGCAACTCAGCCTGAATCGCCGCTGCTCCCTTTAGAAACAGTTCATGATTTTTCTCTGGCCGAAGTGCGGCCAAGATGCCTACCACAGGAGCAAATGGAGGCAGACCCAACTCGTAGCGAATTGCCAATCCATCGCGAGGTGCGAACTGGTCGGTGTCGACGCCGTTGTAAATTGTATGCACCCTAGCGCGTGGGAATCCTTCACGTTCGACCAAATGCTCTGCATGTGCGTCGGCCACGCCGACAAAACCGTCGGTAAGAGGGGTTAGCAGTCGATTCAGTCGCCCTATCGAGTCTGGCCAACCGGTGCTGTGCAGTGCTGAAACAACCACCGGCACGCCGGCTAGTCGCGCCGCCAGTCGGCCCCAAAACATCTTGTCTCCCGCGCCGACAGTCACAACCGCGTCGATCTGTCGAGAGCGTAACAGACGCCAAAGACGTGGCAAGATTCGCAGGTCGAACTTATGCCGAAGTAGCCGACAGTAGACAGGAACTTCGGTCGCAAGTTCCTCGCCCAGCGGTCCTCGCTCTTTCAAGCATGCGATCTCAGGAGCAAAGCGCGACCGATCGAGGCCTCGTACCAGGCTCACCAATAGCGTCTCGGCGCCACCTACAGGCATACTTGTGGTGAGAAACATCACGCGAAGACGGCGATCGAGATTGTTTGCACTTGAGACGTTCATTTTCTAGGACCTTGGTCTATGCTCCGGCTGCGCGATTCTTATTCTGTCGTGCCGACAATTTGAGTTTGGATAGGTAAACGGCCAAGAGTGTACGCAGTTGCGTCCTTTCTCGAGTCGAAAGCACTAGGCTTGTGCCAAGTGTTGCAATGACTAGAACGCCCAGAGTAGCTGTGGCAAGAGGTACGCCTTGAGTCAAAGCTAGAGGCGCAATTGCAATCAGCCATGTGCCATGGTCGAGAGTCATGCCACGGCGATGGCTCAACAGTAAGATGGCAGCAAGACAGATCGCCGCGGAAACGGCCGTGGCAACTACCGCCCCATACAACCCCCATATTGGCAGCAATACTAAGTTGAGTCCGATGTTTACCGCCAACCCAACGGCCAGCGGTGCCGTGGCGAGTTTGGCATGCTCGGCACACCAGAGGTAGTTCTGCGCGACCAGAAAGATTCCATACCAAACGCAACCTATAAGCGTCCATGGTAGCACTGACAATCCACTTGAGTATCTTCCCTGAAGCACGACATCGAACAGCAGTGGAGCAAACAACAATACGCACACTCCGAAGCTGAACATTCCTAGTCCGGTAAGTTTCACAAACAGCTTCGTTCGACGGCCCACTTCGCGACGTCGTCCGGCTTCCCAATCGTGGCTTAGATGAGGCATTACTAGCCCGCTTAACAGACTGGCGAACGACACTAACAGCAAGGGCACAATACGGCTGCTATGATATTGCCCCACTTGGTCGAGTGCCTCGGCCGAGGACATCCCAGCATGGTGCACCAGCATGTAACGGTCGATTACTCCGAACAAATGTGCCAGCAAGTTCGTTACCCATACGAAAAATGCAAATCGCAACAGCCGTGGCCAAAATTCGAGTTGTGGCATGCGCTCAGTAGGTTGTTGCACCTCACGGAGTGCTGGCCAGACCCAGGCGATTCCACCTAGCGAAGCCAATACGCATCCGACCCCGTAGCCAGTAATGATGCTCGCAACAGAGGCATCGTTGAGCAACAATGCCAACGCTACTAGCGCGAAGAGCAAACTCTGAGCGAAGTTCACAGCCGTCACGACGCGAAATAAGCGGAGCGCCGTAAGCATCGAAGTTAATGTGTGGTGCAGAATTACCGCGATCAGGCATAGCGAAATGCCTCGAACCAGAAAAACATTGTCAGCGGAACCGAACATTTGTTGCGAGAACCACGGGGCAAACAGAACGATAGTTACTACGCCCCCAATGCTCCAGATCGCGGTCCAAACAACAGTGCGCCGCAAGAATGTGTGCAGGTGACCCCGTTGCTTGTAGTGTTCCAAGTAGCGGCCAAATGAACCGGGGATGCCTAATACGGCTAATGGCGCGGCCAGTAACAGAAAACTGTAGGCCATCTCCCACTGTCCAAGTGTTTCCGGAGACAGCCAACGGCAGAACAACACGCCGCGACCGAATCCGATTGAGCGTTGCAGCACCGTAGCAAACATCAGCAGCAGCACACTGGAGGCCAATGTGTCAGTGCGCAACCGCGTGTTATCGGAAAGAGTATTTATTGGATCAGAGTGTGACATGGGTAAGGAGTTCGGCATCTACTTGCAGTTTCGTACCAGAGTTAAAAGCAGATGCGATAATCCCCTGGATCAAATTGTCTCCGCTGGTTGAGCTTGCGAGGATCAACGGTAAGCCAATTGCGAAAACGAGCCCATTGTGGATCGCCGTGGATTCTCTGCAGGTGAAATGGGTCGTCGCCTGGCAAGTTGTAGCCGCCGTAAGCCGAACATGCGCCCCATAGACCTGCTTGAAACGCAATGCGGAACGCCGCGGTCGACATGTTTTCTGGCATGCCGAAAGGAAAGGCGAAGTATCGAATCGGTTGATTCAATAATTCCTCCAGGTCGCGTTTAGAGCCGACGATCTCGTCGAATAGCATTTGCTCGTCTTCCAGCTGCCCCAGGTCCGTGTGTGTGCGACTGTGAGCTCCGATCTCCACGCCCGCCGAGGCCATGTCTCGAATCTGTTCGATCGTGTTCGGATTCAATGGATTGCCGGCATCGACATCGTGGGCAAATGGCTCGCTCGACTGGATGTGATTGCTGGTGACGAAGTAAGTGAACGGAATTGCTTGATCTAGCAACCAAGGCACGGCGGTTTCGCAGTTGTCGGCATATCCGTCATCAAAAGTGATGCACACCGTGGGGCGTTTATTATCATCAGCCCCGATGCGTAGCTGAGCATCGTGTAGCGAAACGATATCGTACCGCTCCCTTACCCAGGAAATCTGACGGCGAAACTTTTCGGGTGAAATAGTCCAGGCGTTCGGCGAATCGTTCGCCACCCGGTGGTAGAACAGCACCATTACCGGTGTTTTATGATCCTTCACCATCTGGGCACTCGACTGTCGCCGTTTGGGTAGCGTCGCCAGATAGTAGAGGTCTAGTACAGGAGCTTTGCAGCTATCAAGAAACATCAAACCGTCCTAACATGATTGCTAACTAAACATATGCGTGACTTGACCGACCCACCGGGCAGCGCCTCTAACAGAATTCCAGGTTTGGTAGCGCCACTTTGCGCTGGTGCGCTTAGGTATCACCTGGACGTGGTAAGTTTCTTTAGGTGTGGCCCGCCAGTGGGCTTTGTACGGCTCGTCGCCGCGCAGTAGGTCGAAATTGCGATGACCTTCGGCGATCGCTTGTTGCACCGTGCGGATCATCGAAAGCCTGCCCGGCTCGTCCTCCAGACGATTGGGATCGAGCCCCCCTTGGTAGACGTAAGTGGTTCGTCCGCCGGCGAAATGGTATTCCGCTGCTACTGGCTCGCCTTCCAACTCCAGCCAACTCATCCTCAGTCGACCTTCGAGAAGCAGCTGACGGGCGACATCTTCGTGAAATGCGGCCCACCGCGGAGAGGCGAAACAACCCGCTTCACCCAGGCTCTCGCGACGTCGCTGGTGTAAGTCGACGAATAGAGGCCAAGCGGAGTCGAACTCTTCCAGCAGTTTCACTTGATGCCAAGTGGCCGAAGGCGTATCGAGAACGCGTTTCTCTAGACGTTTCAGCTGCTTGCGATGCGATTTCGACTGCAGAGCGAGAAACTCTTTCCATGATTCAGGTAATGCAACTGACCAACAATTTTGATCGGGCGACTGGCTCACGATGCATTCGCGCTCGCTAAGAGCATCGATCAGATGACCTATCTTCGTGTTTTCCTGAGTTATGTCTAAGGCGGGGAAGTCAATGAGATCCCACTGTGATGTTTGACCGCAAAGGTATTCGGCCAGAGCGTCTGCCGCCCGCGCTGCGTTTGTAGCAGTGACCAGCAGATCGAGATGATCGCTGCAAACTTCTCCGTCACCTAGCAATCGCAATACTTTGCCCCTAGTCAAACTCCGTTCCGAATAACAGGGTAGAATCGCAACCAGCTGTTCCGAGGTAGCTCCGTAAGCGGATGATTGAGTTGGCGCCTGGCAACCAGTCGAGTCGTCGCCTTCGTATACAAGCAGCACTTGCAGTTTCTTGCTGGCCAGCGCTGTCTCTTCGGCCATTGTGCCGTAGTGTCGCCACCAGGAATTCAGCCAGGTCCAGCTTCGAAACACGCATCCACCAGCCAACTCGTCCCATCGGCTGACGATTGGTTCAAGGTGTTGCAGCTGCTCAATGCATCGGACATACATAGAGATCACCTCCGCATGTGGGATTTCTTAGCGCAAAAGACAGTAAAGCATAGGTCAGTCCCTGGTCGGCGGGATGCTGAAGCGCACAGGTTATTTATCTGCCTGTGCGACGTCTCGCTGGAACAACATGTTGCTTTTCTGCAACGGTTAGATTGTGTGATTCACGACTGTGCCATGAGCGCAGTGTTGAACAACTAGGCGGTTTTCATCGGTCCTATAGGGACTTGGCCGGTTGTAACGCCCCTGTGAGGCGACTTAGGCGCACCACTTGCCTAATGAGTTAGCAGCCGGCGGTCTACTACGGATCAGTCGTGCGGCCCTGTGCCTTACTCAACCTGCTCGAAGGAACCTATCTATGAGCTCAACCAACCCTGCCGGACTTACCCCTAACGAATGCGCCCGCTTAATTTCAGAGCATCGGCGCCGCTGGATGATCCCAACACTTGCTTGTGCGGTGCTGGCAACCGCCTATGCGCTGGTAATGCCGAGGTACTGGCAAGCAACACAGGCGTTAGTCGTCCGGCAAGAGGCAACCAGTTCTGCCACAAGCCAGCCGGGTAAGTTTTCGAACCTGTATGAGATGCGCACTTTTCAGGAAACGATCCTTGAATTAGTTAAAAGTCAACGTGTAATCGAAGCCACATTACGAGCCGTAGCTCAAGCCGAGTCGGGAGACAGCGCTAAGGATCCTACCGCAAAAGAAATCGAGACCTTCCGTAAGCGTCTCACGATGCTCCCTCCAGATGGCGCCGAATTTGGCAAAACCGAGGTGTTCTATTTTGGCGTCAAAGACAAAAGCCGAGAGCGAGCTGAGCTACTGGTCAGCGAACTGACCCGTCAGCTCGACTCGCGACTCCGGAGACTCCGCGACGATCAGGCGCAAAGCGTGATCGCGGAACTGGAAAAACAAGTTGAACTTTCGACAGCCGCTCAGCAAGCTCAGACCGAACGACTTGCTGAGTTCGAATCCGAGGTCGGTGCCGACCTGGGAGAACTGCGGATGCTCCATGCCGCAGCCAGTGGGCAGAGTGACTTGCGGCAACAGGTAGTTCAGTTGGAAAGTGAAAGTCGCAAATCGGCCGATAGTGTCCACGAAGCCGAGCAACTGCTGGTAGTGTTGAAATTGGCCCAGAAAAACCCCGAGCAACTGGTTGCCATGCCTTCCAGCCTGCTCAACTCCCAACCAACTCTTAGTCGACTTAAAGGTGGTTTGATCGAAGCGCAACTGCGAGCCGCTCGGCTTGGCGGAACGCGAACTGCGGACCATCCCCAGGTGAAAGCTGCTCACGAGGCCGTCGAGCACATTCGCCAGGATCTGCACAACGAACTGCAAGTAGCGATTCGAGGAGTCCAGGTCGAACTCGACTTGAGCCGCGCTCGCTACATCGACTTGAAAGACCAGATGCATAGTATCGACGTCCGGCTGGCTGGATTGGCCCGAAGACGAGCCGAATACTCGAACCGAGTGGCCGCTTTGGAGAACAGTCGAAAAGTGCTGGATCAAGCCAGGAAGCACCTTACCGAAACGCGCGCCGAACAGGTGGCCGCGCACAGTGCTAGTTTGGTAACCGCACTCGATAAAGCGGATGCGGGCACTCACCCCATCGGTATCGGTCGGACGAGTGTATTGTTGGTTGGTACGATTGGTGGTTTGATCCTTGGGCTCGGCTGGATGTTTCTGACGGTGACTCCTTCTTCACCTGCGTCGCAGGAGTTTCGACCCGCTCCAGAGGAGTGTTCTAGCGAGTCTCGCAGTGTAAAGATCACGCCTTATCAATCGATCTCGACTAACGGCGTTGCTGAAACTTTCACCAGCTGATATTGCCGATCGTTGTTTTTCTCAGATTCAGTCATCCCGCCGAAGAAACTTCCATGGCAGCAGTTCTAATAATATTTGCATTAGCCGCCGCTGTTTGGGCGTTGGTTTTTGCTCAGCGGGGATCGCTCGTCTTGGGCGGCGTTCTAAGCCTTCTATTGGGCTACACATTGACGAACCACTTTTGGCGGCTGGGACTTGGGCCGGTGTCGCTTACTTTTGGACGAGTCTTGGTCGCAGGCCTGGTTGTGTTATTGATATGGCGCTGGCAACGGGGCGTTGTCGAACGCAGGCCTCTGGCGGGCGCGGATTGGTTAGCGGCGTTGTTCGTGGGATACGTTACGATTTCTTATCTGTTTACTGCGCCTGCAGGAGGTCTTGGGTCGAGCATCTCACCCACCTGGCGAATCATCACCTGCTTTTGGATGCCTGCGGCCTTGTATCTGGTTGTTCGCTGCGCAGAATTTAGCGAGCGCAGTACAAAAGTCGCCCTGGCCTGCTTCTCATGCTTCGGCGTATATCTCGCGGCGACAGGCATCGCCGAAGTTGCTGGACAGTGGTGGGCAGTCTTCCCAAACTACATTTCCGACCCGACCTTGGGCAACCACTTTGGGCGAGCTCGGGGTCCGGCGTTGAATTCTGCGAGCCTCGGCGTGTATCTGGCCGTCTGCTTTTGGGCGACTTGGTTGCTCTGGACTCGTGTCAACAGGGGATGGTGCATTGTCCTGTTAGGTTCGATGGGCCTCATTTGCACTGGGCTGTACTTTACATACACGCGTTCCAGCTGGTTGGCATTGGTTGTAACTCTGGCAGTGATTCCTTGCTTGCAACTTCCTCGGTCCTGGCGACCAATCTTGTTGACCCTTGTAGCGTTCGTCGGACTTTTTAGCGCGGTATTCGTCGGTGGAAGAATGATTGACCTCGATCGTCGCGACGCGAACGGCTCGGCTAGCCACTCGGTCTATCAGCGACAGTCGTTTTTTATCGTCTCGATGCGCATGTTTGCCGACAATCCGCTCACCGGTTGTGGGTTCGGTCGATTTTACGACCGCAAGCTGCCCTACCTAGCCGACCGTAGCCAACAGATTGAATTGGAGTCGATTCGCGAGCTCGATCATCACAACACGTTTCTAAGTTTGCTTACCGAAACAGGTCTGATCGGGTTTAGCCTATTCAGTGCTCTGCTCGTGGCCTGGGGCAGAGTCGCGTGGCAATTGGCACGCGACGCCACGGCAGAGCGATGGATCAGGGCCCAGGGGCTGTTCGCGCTAGCAGTGGTCATCGTTTATGCCACCAACGGAATGTTCCACGATCTATCGCTACTTCCCAGTGAACAATGGCTACTGTTCCTCGTCTCCGGCTCGGCTGTAGGCCTCCACGGAACACTGTTTTGTCGTAGACAGCAAGAATCGTCATCCTGGGTATCAACCGCTGAGAATCCGACTCGATACGAATCTGGCCTTGCAAGTCAGCCGAAGAAAATCCGGCTGTTCGGAATGACTATTGACGCTGTCGACATGCCGACAGCTGTAAAAACAGTTCTCGCTTGGTGTCGGGCTCCGCGCAGCGAGCGGTGTCGCTACGTCGTTACGCCCAATGTCGATCACGCCTTGATCTTTCAAACAAATACTTCCTTACGCAAAGCCTACGACGGGGCAAATCTTGTATTGGCCGACGGCGCACCCGTAGTAGCCGTTTCGCGGTTGTTGGGACGCGCGTTGCCAGAAAGAGTAGCGGGCAGCGACCTAGTGCCTGCTATGTTCGATTCAGCACAGAGTAATAACACAGAGCTGCGAGTGTTCCTGTTGGGAGCCGCGCCGGGAGTTGCTGATCGAGCTGCGGAGCAAATTCACTTGCGTTGGCCAAGAGTGCAGGTAGTTGGAACCTGCTCACCTCCGCTTGGCTTCGAGAAAGATAGTGCCGAAAACGAGCGAATTCTGCATGAGGTTGCCCGCGCTCAACCGGATGTTGTACTGATCGGTTTAGGCGCTCCAAAACAAGAACTTTGGATCGATCGCTATGCCAATCGTCTCGAGGCGAAGGCTGCCCTCTGCGTTGGTGCGACGATCGATTTCCTCGCGGGCGAGAAGAATCGCTCGCCCCGCTGGATGCAGTACGTCGGTTTGGAGTGGTTCCATCGTTTGGCTAGCGAACCGTCGCGACTTGCCGGACGTTATCTCAGTAATGCTTGGCACTTCCCTCAGCTGGTTTGGAGAGAATGGTTGGCGGGGAGCCTGAACTCTAGATAACTCACTCGTCAATCGTTGCCGCTATCCGTTATAGTGGCCCCATGAACGGGCGGCACGCAATTTGTCTGGTGGTCGATGGACTCAGAGCTAGTGCTCTGGGCACGTATGGCAATACTACCAGCCCTACGCCCGAATTAGACGCCTTGGCTAGTCGCTCTGCCGTGGTCGATTGGCTATGGTCCGATTCAATACGGCTAGAGAGCTTCTATCGCAATGCGTGGAGTGGTGTGCACGCTGCAAGGCGAGAGATTCCTTCTGATCAATCATCTGTACTCGAAATTCTGAAAGAGGATGGCGTCGAGCTGAGGTTGATCACCGACGAGTCATCGCTTTCTGAGCAATCGATGTTCAATCAGTTCGATCGAACTAAGTTTGTGCAGACCCTTGCTGAACAGCCTGCCGAGCAGATTGCCGATACAGCAATGGCACATCTTTGTACGGCCACGGTCGAGCAATTGGAACTTTGGCAGGCGGACGGTGTGGGCAGCTTGGCTTGGGTGCATTTGCAAGGCCTGTTTGGGCCCTGGGACGCACCTCGCTCGTTACGCGCCAGTTTGCTGGACGAAGAAGACCCTACACCGGCTGAGTTTCTCTATCCGCCGGAGTTAATGTGTAACGTAGAAGATCCAGACGAATTGCTGATTCATCGTGCGGCTTACTCAGCGCAGGTGGCAGTCGTGGATGCTTGTCTGGGAGCACTCTGCCAGGCCATTGAAGAGATTATGGCCGACCGCGAAACGCTGCTGATAGTTTGCGGGTCGCGTGGTTTTGCGCTGGGCGAGCATGGCTCGATTGGCAGCAAGTACCTTAAGCTGTATGGCGAGCAACTGCATTTGCCTTGGTTGTTGCATGTCTGCGACGACCAAACTCCGCAGCCAAGACTTGCTGGGCTAGCACAACCTGCGGACGTAGGTGCGACTCTGCTTGATTGGTTTGGCAACTGCCCCGATAGTCAAGAGTTCGACGGCAAGTCGGTGCTCCCTGCTGTCGAGTCGGGCGATTGTACGCTGCGCGAGGTTGCAGTTGCTGAGGGCGAAGACGGTGAGCTGTCGATTCGCACACCCGCCTGGTTTCTACGCAAAGAACGTGCGGACGCCCAACCACAACTCTTCGCGAAGGCCGATGACCGCTGGGAATGCAATGATGTCGCGGTCCGCTGTCCTCAGATCGTTGATCGGTTGTTGGAGGTTTTCGCAGATTTCAAACAACGTTGCCGCGATGGTCGGCAATTGCCAAGCGAAGCTCTCGAAGAGGATCTCGTCCTCCCCGTGCGTTAGAGCAGAATCCAGGGGGCACAACCCCCGAGCATCCTACAATCGGAATAACGTGTCTCCGACTGCAGTAGCGGGTAGATAGGTTCTGGCAGCGGTTTGTGCAGTTGGCTAGGATGGAAGCTACAATTCAGCTCCACTCGGACCTTGGTACAGAGCAAAATCTTGTGAATAAGCAAATGGAACATCGCGGGTCGAATCGTTTGGCATCGCTGGTACTCATGCTCGCTTCGTGGCTGTTGGTAACGGGTTGCCAGCCGGAAAATGTCTATCAGGAACCTCCGCCTCCACCGGTAACAGTTGCCCACCCCGAGTTGCGCACCGTGGTCGATGCAGCCGAATTCACTGGCACCACCGAAGCTGTGGAAATGGTCGATATTCGTGCTCGTGTCGAAGGTTTCCTAATCAGCATCGACTTTGAGGAAGGTACAGCGGTCAAAAAAGGTGATCTGTTGTTCCAAATCGACCCACGCCCGTTCCAAGCCACACTTGCCCAAGCCAATGCCAGTGTCGAGCTAGCGAAAGCCCGTCAGCTGAGTGCAGAAGCAGAGTTAGCACGCTCGGCGGCCGAGGTGGTCAATGCCAAAGCTCAGGTAGCCCGGATCGAAAACGCGATCGCAATATCGCCCGGAGCCGTTACTCGCGAAGAACTTGACTTACGTCGAACCGCCGTGTTGACCGCGACAGCCGCCGAAGACGCCGCGAAAGCAGCGATTGCCTCTGCGATGGCGGAGATCGCGGCCGGAAAGGCGATGGTTCAGCAAGCCAAACTCGACCTTAGTTACACGCAAGTACGTTCGCCGATCGATGGTCGCGCAGGACGTAGGTTGGTTGACATAGGAAATCTGGTTGGAGCAACAGATTCAACTCTCTTGACCAACGTTGTCCGCTATGACCCCGTGTACGGATTCTTTACGGTAAGCGAGACCGACCTTCTAAGATTCAATCGTAAGCAGATCGATACAAAAGGCTCGGCTTCGGCCGACGTCGAAATTGAGCTCGATCAAACGATCTACCTGGGTTTAGGGGACGAAGAGGGATACCCCCACAAAGGTAAGGCTGACTTCGCCGATTTGGCTGTCGATCAGAGCACAGGTACTTATCTGATTCGAGGTGTATTTCCCAACGCGAAGCGACTTATTCCGCCCGGTGCTTTCATTCGCGTGCAAGTGCCTCGTGGTGAGATTCAGGCACTACTGATAGACGAACGTGCTGTCGGACGAGATCAGGCGGGACCGTATCTGTTAATTCTCGATGCCGACAACAAGGTTGAGCGTCGCACGGTTCAACTCGTCGGAAAGTATGACGGCCTGCAAGCCGTGAAAGGGCCGATTAGCACGGATGATCGCGTGGTTGTTAACGGCCTGCAGCGTGCTCGACCTGGCTCCGTCGTTGCCCCGCAGCAGCAAGCAGCGCCTAAACAGCAACCAGTGCAGAATTCTACAGAAGAAAGTGTCGATGACTCGCCGTCCCCACCCGTTACGGCGGAGTGATTGACCGATGCTCTCGCGTTTCTTCATCTACCGACCGATTTTTGCCAGCGTGATCTCGATTGTGATCGTGATTGCCGGATTGGTATCACAATCGGCTTTGCCGATCTCCAAGTTTCCCGAGATCACACCACCTACTGTACAAGTCACTTGTTTTTATCCGGGAGCGAATGCCGAGGTAGTTGCTGATACGGTAGCCGCCCCGATTGAGCAAGAAGTCAATGGTGTCGAAAACATGATCTACATGTCGTCGGTCAGCTCTGACGATGGTAGTTACACGTTGACCGTGACCTTCGAAATCGGCGTCGACATGGATATGGCCACGGTGCTCGTGCAAAACCGAGTGTCGATCGCCATGTCGAAACTACCTGAAGAGGTTCGTCGCCAGGGCGTAACGACGAAAAAGCAGTCGACGAGTATTATTCAGTTTATCGCTCTCACGTCGGACAATCCTGACTTCGACTCTCTGTTTTTGGGGAACTACGCGACCCGTTCGATCAAGGACGACTTGAGTAGAATCAGGGGAGTCGGTTCTGTCACCGTATTCGGTGCCTCCGACTACAGTATGCGCGTGTGGCTGAATCCCGAACTGCTGAAGGCACGAAATCTCACAACAGAAGACGTCGTCGCAGCCATCAGCGAGCAGAACGTGCAAGTAGCCGCCGGAAGGCTCGGCGAACCGCCCGCTGAAGCGGAGTTTCAGCTCGTGATCAACACGCTTGGTCGATTGACAGAAGAGGAACAGTTTGCCGATTTAATAATTAAGACCGACGGTCGGCGAATCACACGAGTGCGTGATGTCGCTCGCGTTGAGCTAGGCGCGAAAGACTACAAGTATGCCTCGACCTTCAAAGGTCAGCCGTGCGCGACGCTAGGTATCTACCAACTTCCTGGAGCGAACGCTCTAGACGTGGCAGCTAAAAGCCGTGCCACTATGGAAGCACTAAGTAAGAACTTCCCTCAGGGTCTTGAGTATCACATACCATTCGACACTACGCTGTTTGTAGTCGCCTCGATAAACGAAGTTTATGAAACGCTGATCATTGCCGTCGTTCTAGTAGTGGCGGTGATCTTCATCTTCTTGCAAGATTGGCGAACGACTATCGTACCGTGCGCCGCGATCCCGGTCGCATTGATTGGCACGTTCGCTGTGATGGCCTTCTTAGGTTTCTCAATCAATACACTCACATTATTCGGCATTGTGTTGGCCATTGGGATTGTGGTAGACGACGCAATCGTTGTCGTGGAGAACACCGACACCCATCTTTCCGCTGGGCTATCGCCCAAAAAAGCGGCCGAGAAAGCGATGGAAGAGATCACCGGTCCGGTGGTCGCCACCACCTTGGTGCTGCTCGCTGTTTTCGTGCCAACGGCATTCATGGGCGGAATTACTGGTCAGTTGTATCGCCAATTTGCGCTGACCATTTCTGCTGCTGTATTGGTAAGTACGATCAATGCACTGACGCTTAGCCCTGCTCTGTGCGGTATTCTGATGCGTAAATCTACGGGCAAGAAGATGTTCTTCTTTCGCTGGTTCAACAATGTGTTTGATAAGGTCACTGAAGTCTACGGTTTTGTTATCGGCGGTTTTGTCAGACGCGTGGCGATTATCCTGCTGCTCTACGGGGGATTGGTCACTCTGACTGGCTGGAGCTTCCAGAAGATACCAACTGGATTCCTGCCCACCGAGGATCAAGGCTACTGCTTTGCGAACATCCAACTGCCCGATGCCGCATCGCAAGGTCGAACACTGGAAGTTCTTGCCAAGCTCGACGAGCTCGTAGGCAAAGTACCGGGTGTAGAAGACTGGGTATCGATTGCCGGCTATTCCTTGCTCAGTGCAAATAACGGCGGCAATCTTGGCCTGATGGCGATCATCTACAAGCCTTGGGACGAACGGATGACTCCTGATGAGACGCAGGAGGCGATTGTTGCAAATTTGCGCAAGGAGTTTGCCAAAATACAAGAGGGAATCGTCGTGGCGTTTATTCCGCCACCGATTGACGGCTTGGGATCTGCAGGTGGCTTCCAAATGCAGCTGCAAGATATTGGCGGCGTTGGTCTCGCCGAATTACAATCCGTTGCTACTGAAATGGTGGCCGACGGCAATGGGCAGGCGGCGCTCACGGGCGTAAACACGACGATCCGTGCGAATGTCCCTCAGCTGTTCGCCGATGTGAATCGCACGAAAGTTAAGACACTCGATATACCGCTTAGCTCCGTGTTTAACACGATGCAGTCGTATCTGGGTTCAACTTACGTGAACGACTTCAATAAGCTCGGACGTGTCTACCAGGTGCGTATCCAGGCCGATCACGAATTTCGCGTCGAACCGGATGACATTCGTCAGCTCGATGTCCGCAATCGCAACGGCGACATGGTGCCTATGGGCACGTTTGTCGACGTTGAGGAATCGCTCGGTCCCCAAGTGATTCAGCGCTATTTGATGTACCCGTCCGCACAGATCAATGGGGAGCCAGCGCCAGGGTATAGTTCCGGGCAAGCACTTAAGTTGATGGAAGAAATGGCAGCCGAGGTGCTTCCCTCTTCCATGGATTATAAGTGGACCGGAATGTCGTTTCAGGAAAAAGAATCAAGCGGCGGGCAAGCGCTCATCTTTGGGCTGGCTGTGGTATTTGTCTTCTTAGTATTGGCAGCCCAATACGAAAGTTGGACGAGCCCTGCCGCGGTAATCGCCGTTGTCCCGCTGGCCGCGCTCGGCGTAGTGATCGCTCTAGTGATGCGGGGCGCTGAAAACAATGTTTACACTCAGATAGGTGTCGTGTTGCTGGTCGCTTTGGCTAGTAAGAACGCGATTCTGATTGTGGAGTTTGCCTCCGAGCAGCGTCGCGCTGGGCTCGGTATCCGCGAGTCGGCTGAAAAAGCGGCCCGGCTCCGTTTCCGAGCGATTCTAATGACCGCTTTCTCGTCGATTCTCGGTTTTCTGCCGCTGTTGATTGCCAGTGGGGCGGGGGCTGCTAGTCGGCAAGCGGTCGGCAACGCCGTTGTCGGCGGTATGTGTGCCGCCACTGTGTTTTCGCTACTATTCGTCCCGACGTTTTTCGTTGTGTTTCGTTCGCTAAACGAGATGTTCAGCAAGCCTGAACCAGCAACTGTGGGCGATAATTCAGCGAAGACTCCAGAAATCCCCAATCCAGGAACAGACTCGTAATCCTTTTTCAAGGCTAGGGTATCGAAATGGTTATTCTGTATCGCTCTGTGCTCGCACTACTCATGTCTTGCATCTCAAGTGTCACGTTGGCTCAGGTAAATGACGCGAGAATTGACCAGCTGGGCCCCGAAGGTATCTATCGGATGCAGCCGAGCTTTGACCAATCAGAAATGGTAATCGTCCCGCCTGAGGAGATTAAGACCGGCTTGGTCTATAACTACTTCAACCAGCAACTGGGTCGTCGAGTGTGGGGACTAGCTCATGAGGATGGCTCATTCGAATACGCTCTTGGCGAAGGCTCGGTAGTACCGACCGATCTTTTCGATTTGCGAATCACACCCGAAATGCGCAGCAGGCTTCTAGAGCTAGGCGCACCCGGTTTGGAGCAGGCCTTGGCTACGACCGGCGGAGAGCCGGCCGTTCGGCTCGGTGCAAATGGTCAATGGAGTTTGCTCCCGGTGCCTTCTTCGGCCCGCGTGTTCGACCTCGAAACAGGGCATCGCTGGGAATGGCACGGCAAGCGCCGCGTCGCCATTCTGCATACTTACGGCGATCAATGGCAGCTGGTCGACGGCAGCTATCGCCCGGCAACGGGTCCCGTGGTATTCTTACCCGATTGCCAAGGTGCGGTCCGGGCAGGTTCGGCCGTGCTGGTGATGCGAACTCCGGAATAACACTCTGCCAGGATCTTCATGGTCGTCGTACTGCTATCAGCGTTTGGGATGACGTTAATGGCAGTTGGTGTGCATTACTTTGCGCTTTCGACTCTTACGAATTTTCTGATGGAACGAGAGTACCACTCTCGTCGCTTGGTAGGGTTCAGTGTGGTGGCGATGCTGTTCGCACACATCGTCGAGATTTCGATTTTCGCCGTCGGTTATGTCATTTTTCACCGCAATTTAGATTATGGTGATCTGGTCGGTGATATGAATGATAATCTCTTCAACGACTACTGGTACTTCTCATTCGTGTCCTACACATCGCTCGGGTTTGGCGATATCGTGCCCGAAGGCGACATACGAATCTTAACCGGCATCGAAACGCTTACCGGGCTAATCCTCATCGCCTGGACAGCGTCGTTTATCTTCATGCAAATGCACCGCTTCTGGAGCGATAGCGTCCGGCCCTAGTAAGTCGCTACGGTCAGTGAAACAACAACGTCAGGAACCATCAAAATGACACTCAACGAAAAACAAGAAGCACATTGCAGCGAGAGCACTTGGGATTTCTCTGATCTTAAGGCGATTTTTCTCAACTGTACCCTCAAGAAGTCGCCGGAGATGTCTCATACCCAGGGACTGATCGATATTTCCAAAGCGATTATGGAAAAGAACGGCGTGACGGTCGACGAGCTCAGGCCAGTGGATCACCGAATCGCGACAGGTGTTTGGCCTGATATGTCTGAGCACGGTTGGGACACCGACGACTGGCCAGCAATCTCAGAGCGAGTTATGGCTGCTGACATTCTTGTCATCGGCACTTCTATCTGGCTGGGTGAAAAGACGTCGGTCGCTACGCAAGTGATCGAGCGCCTCTACGCTACGAGTCACTTGCTCAACGAACACGGCCAGTATGCCTATTACGGTCGTGTCGGGGGATGTCTCGTGACCGGTAACGAAGATGGCGCGAAGCACTGTGCCATGAACATCCTCTACTCGCTTCAGCATCTTGGCTATGTTATTCCTCCCCAGGCGGACGCTGCCTGGCTGGGAGAAGCCGGACCAGGACCTTCCTACCTCGATCCAGGCTCAGGTGGGCCAGAGAATGACTTCACGAATCGCAACACGACTTTCATGACGTGGAATCTCATGCACTTGGCTCGCATGATGAAAGACGCCGGTGGAATTCCGGCCCATGGAAATCAGCGATCGAAATGGGATGCTGGCTGTAAAAGCGATTTTGCCAATCCCGCCTATCGGTGAGCAAGTGAGCGGGAAGCAGTGTTGATTTATTGACGACGGCGCTGCAAAACCCATGGTACTGCGCAGGCGCACAAGATGAGGCTAGCTGGCTCAGGGATCTGCCGCATGATCTGCGTCTTGGCCACGAGATTGCCGTCGACCAAGATGTCGACCAAGGCATTAATGCCTGGATCGTCTGTCTCGACATTGACTTGTATCAGCGGGATAATGATTTCCAAGTCGTAGGTCGCGACACCTGCCGCGATGTTGTTTAGCGTTAGTGCGACCGTAGAGTCGTTCGTCCCTCCGAGACTCCGCCTGAAGGGTTCCGTAGCCAGATCGACCGTGGTCGGAGACCCGATAGATGGGTTCACTTCGACCATTCCCGCTCCAAAGATGATCTCATGGTCGGACGAGCTGAAGGAAAACGGGCTGCTGGCTCCGGTCACTGGTGCTGGGACACTGGTCGGAAAAGTTACAATGCAGCTGAGGATGTCATTGAGGGATACAGTTCCCAGTGCCCCAAGCGTTGCCGTGGCGTCGGAGTGCACGATATCGCTAGCCTGACCGGCGAAGTCCATCGAGGTGATTACCGGATCGTTGATGTCCGAGAAATCGACTTCCATGATAGGACGGATCACACCTTGATAAGTCACCGATTGCGTGTCGGATTGCGACAGCGCCGAGATGGTAAACTCGAATGTGTTTTCCGTAGGCGTCGCTGGGGTCAGATCGACGACCGGAGCAACGGTTTCCGCTAACACGGGCGAGGCCGCGTTGATTGCCGTTAAGGCAAGAGCAGCAGCGGCGAGCATTCTGTACCGTGGTCTTCTATTCAGCTTGTGCATGTTGGTTCCCATATAAATAGTGGCGAACTGTCTTGGTCCGCGGCCGATTGGAACATCACTTTTAGAAGAACCTGCGACGTGACAAGCCGACCATGTAATGAAAGGCCGAGCAGAGAGAGCGACGCAAACCTACCGGAAGATCCGCTAGGTTGAGATTGCTTGATCAGAGTGACAAGACACACCCGAGATGGACCGCCGACTGATTAGAGTAGGAGATCGAGAAGGTTGGGTGTGGCCAAGACGGCCGCATGAGCATCATTGCAGGTTTAAGGTATTCAGCAGACAACTGCCGTTGACAACAGACTAACCGCACCGTCTGGGGGAGTCAAGAAAAATTTGCTAATTACCGGGAATTAGCAGGTCTTCTCAGCTACGTACCATGTTTCTGAGAAGCCGCTCATTGTAACTGAAGAGGCGCTTGCTATTTAATCGCTGATCGCGGAACCCCTTGGTTAGGCAGTCTCAAGACTGCATCGAGATCATCGACCCTTGTCACTTCCATTGGAACCTCAGCGTTTCACGCTTGGGCAGGTTGGCAGATGTCTTCATGCCACTTCGGCGGGGGCGACCGAAGCAGCTACCGGCTTGCTCTATCGTCAAAGTAGACGTTCAGGTTCTCTCGGTCAGACATCCACTCTGGAACTGAGGTTAGCGGTGCCCGCTTCAGAGCATCAATGCATTCATTCGAGTCGTTTCAGGTTACAATCAAGGCGTTGGCCGGAGCCGCCCAAATCGTTCGCTCTCTGAGCCAGTAAAACCAAGCAAAGGTCAGCCCGTTCACCAACGAGAAGTGGATTAGAATGTCACGTCTTATACTAACACTCTTGGTCCTAATCACGGTGCTGGCCACAGCAGTTTCCCGACTTGTTGCAGAGGATACGTTGCGTGGCCCCAAAGATAAAGTTGCCATAGACTCGGTAGCACCTCCTTTTCGAATCGCGGATTTGCTTTTCGTTTATCGCTCACCACTTCTGTCGGCCCCCAAGCAAGCCGTCACAAATGTCGATGAATTGGTTCCTAAGAAGAAAGCCATTGATGCCGCATTCCCTGATCATCGCACTGAATGGATCGTTGATGGAGTGTTAGACGACCACGAATTCAGGCTTGATGAGGCGACCGTCGTCGATCGTGGAGACATGGGCCTTTTTTGGCACGTTAAATGGAATCTCTTTCCCAGGAGTGGGGGATTCCGTGGTGCTCCATGGTGGTATCTAGCCATCGTCACTGGCAAGTGCGATAGCATCCAACCGGAGATTTCATTGTGGAGCTCATTCCCCATACAGGGCGAGCGGACCTACATTCGATCTCACATGGAATTTGAAAAGCTGGCACGCGACAAAAAAGGCAAGAGAGTTCTGTTTGGTGACGAGATAGCAAATTTGGCTAAGAAGCGTTTAGTCGATTTTTCGAAAGAGCATGACGTAAGATCAACCGGTGATCCCACTACTAATGAGTCAGGCACCGGAGAACCGCTGAGCTGGCGACTCCAGTCGCAACGAATCTTCGAAATAGACAAACACCGGCTATGGGAAATTAAATTCACCGATGACAATTGGGGTGCGGAGGACGCACTAAACCTAAGGGAATTGACCTTATGGGTAACTTTGTATGGCAAGGTTTCCAAACTGTCCGTTGGGGCAGAAGAACTTTTTCCTTCAACAACACGTTAATTGAATCCCGTGAGCGGAGTATCCAGCACATAAGTGTTACTTATGGGCCTGAAATGGAACTTCGCAAACTGCCTTGATATCTATGAAAGAGTCTTGAAGAGAAAAAGCGGTTCTCCTATCGCTTAGGGATGCTTTAACCCATTTCCCTTTACCACAGGAGAACCACAATTATGTTGTACCTAGGAATCGA